>Ga0315900_10000040_pt1 | contig 207846 bp, 198 predicted proteins | sample LakEriMetagenome_FD_203521 | JGI IMG/M metagenome (GOLD analysis project Ga0315900, IMG submission 203521) | Freshwater fungal communities from buoy surface, Lake Erie, Ohio, United States - Buoy 12 MA114 | ecosystem: Environmental > Aquatic > Freshwater > Lake > Lake biofilm | place: USA...
ACTAACCCTAAAATTTATATTTTTGTTTAACCACTAAAATGAACATGAACGCAAAATCTTCGCCAGCAAAATCAGTGGTCAATTTGCTTCGGAATCAGGTGGTCAATTTAATCGGTCTATGCACTGTAATTCGCGAAATACCTAATCGATTTTCTAAATATTCGCTTTTACAATAAGGTTGCTCAAACAAAATTTCAATCAATTCTTTACTATAAATTTTAGGAATCATTTTTTGTACCGCTCCTTTTGTTTGATCAAACAATTTGTTTATTCTGTTGACCTGAAAAATTGTTTCATTTGCGGTAGATTCAATTCCTTTCAAAATAAATAAAATCCAAGTTTCCCAATTTTGTTTTGTTCTAACTTCTTGTAACAATTTATAATAATCAGATTTGTTTTCTATGATATAACCGCTTAAAAATAACACAGGGTTTTCAAGCAGTCCACTCATAATTAAGCACAAAATATTTATTATCCTTCCAGTACGCCCGTTGCCATCATAAAAAGGATGGATGCTTTCAAATTGATAATGTTGAACAGCCATTTTTATTAAGTGTGGGACATCATCTTCATCATTTATGTATTGCTCGTAGTTTCTCAATAGTCTATTTATAGCATCCAAATTGTCAGGTGGTGTATAAATCACTTTTCCTGTTGATGCATTTCTAAGAGCAGTACCTGGCAATTTTCTTATTCCTGCATTATTTTCTTCAAGTATATTTTGAATTTCAATAATTGCATTTATTGTTAGAAATGACCTCTTCTTTATAAAGTTCACTCCGTAAAGCATTGCCTCGCGGTATCTCAAAACTTCTTTTGTGGCCGTATCTATTTGAATACCTTTAGCAGATATGGCTTGATATAATTTGTCTTGTGTTGTTATTACATTTTCTATTTCCGAACTAGCTCTAGCTTCTTTCAAAATAACTGCATTAAGCAAAATTTCCGGATTTGGTAAAATGTGAACTATTCCTTTTAATTCTGCCAATGCAACTGAAGATTTTACTAGTTGTCTTAAAACTTTTACAGTTTCAATTTTATCTTTATTAGGAGGCAAAAAAGGCAGATTATTAAATGCAATTTCACTATCCGGAACTATATTTTTTTTACTTTTTGTCATGTAAAGCGTTTTTACCTGATGGTCTTATCATGTAAAGATAATTTAATATTTTATACCTGACAAGCTTATCATGTATAGTTTTTATACATGAGAAAATACGCCTTTTAAAGAAAAATACTACAGTCCTAAATATTGCTTTAACTCACTGATTTTATTGAGATCTTCAAGAAAAGAGTTCGAAAAAATGTCGGTAGATTCCACCTTCGCCCTCCGAAGCTTTATGAACCTGACAAGGTGAATAAAGCGTAGGAGGGCTTTTTTATTTTAGAAATTTAATCTAAAACTTCGGAGGGCTTCGGCGGTCGAAGTCCACTCCAAAAAACAAAATTATTTGGCACTGTATGTTCCAAAATGTTAAAAAACTCTTCTAAAATAGAGTTCAAGCTCTGCGATCGTTAAAAATTAAAACTCTAGGAAAAAATCGATCTCGCAATTTTTATTGGATAATTATGCCTCGGCGGCTTATGCCGGGCCACTAATTATTTAACAAATCTCACTAACTTTACACCTTATTTTTCAAGCATGATATCAGTTGACGCAGTAACAGTAGAGTTTAACGGCTCGAGTCTTTTTTCAGACCTTTCTTTTCCCATTAATCCTAACGACAAGATCGCTCTAATGGGTAAGAACGGGGCAGGCAAATCAACCCTGCTCAAAATAATAGCAGGGCAGAACAAGCCCACTCGAGGAAAAGTAAATGCACCTAAGGATGCCATAATAGCATACCTGCCTCAGCATTTGTTGGTAGAAGACAACTGTACTGTTTTTGAAGAAACGGCAAAAGCGTTTGCTAAGATCAACGATATGCAGAAACGAATCGATGAGCTAAATAAGCAACTGGAAACGCGAACCGATTATGAATCTGAAGAGTATTCAGCGATAATAGAAGAAGTCTCGGACCTCAGTGAAAAATTTTATTCTATTGAGGAAATTAACTTTGATGCGGATATAGAGAAAACATTATTGGGCCTTGGTTTTTTAAGAAGCGATTTTACGCGTTCCACACGAGAGTTTAGCGGAGGCTGGCGAATGAGAATTGAACTGGCTAAAATCCTTTTGCAAAAGCCAGATCTAATTCTGTTGGATGAGCCTACCAATCACCTCGATATCGAATCCATTCAATGGTTAGAAGATTTCTTAATCAATAATGCAAAAGCAGTGATGGTAATCTCGCACGATAAAACATTTGTTGATAATGTAACGAACCGTACCATCGAAATTACCATGGGGCGCATATACGATTATAGAGCCAAGTACTCACATTACCTCCAACTTCGAAAAGAAAGACGCGAGCAGCAGCAAAAGCATTGGGAAGAGCAGCAACGCGAAATAGCTGATATAAGAGATTTCATCGAAAGATTCAAAGGCACCTATTCCAAAACGTTGCAGGTCCAGTCGCGCGTTAAAATGCTTGAGAAGATGGTGCTTGTTGAAGTTGACGAGGTAGATACTTCCCAACTTAATCTAAGGTTTCCTCCATCGCCTCGCTCGGGCAATTACCCCGTTATTGCTGATGGTGTATCTGTTAAGTACGGTAATCATGTGGTTTTTAAAGATGCTTCCATGACTATAGAACGCGGGCAAAAGGTGGCTTTTGTAGGGAAGAACGGTGAAGGTAAATCAACCATGATAAAAGCCATTATGGGCGAGATAAAGGTGGATGAAGGAACTCTGCAAGTAGGTCACAACAGTTTCGTTGGTTATTTCGCACAAAACCAGGCATCTCTTCTCGATGAGGATCTCACCGTGTTTCAAACAATCGATCACATAGCAGTAGGCGATATACGCTCCAAGATTAAGGATATTCTCGGTGGTTTTATGTTCAGTGGAGATAATATTGAGAAAAAAGTAAAGATGCTTTCAGGGGGTGAAAAAACCAGACTTGCCATGATTAAATTATTGCTACAACCCATAAACCTGCTCATTCTGGATGAGCCTACTAATCACCTCGATATTAAAACCAAGGAAATTTTAAAGGATGCATTAAAAGCATATGACGGAACGCTTATACTCGTTTCGCATGACCGTGATTTCCTTGACGGACTAGCTACAAAAGTTTTCGAATTCGGTAATAAGCGCATTAAAGAGCATTTTGAAGATATCAACGGCTTCCTCAGGAATAAGAAGATGGAGAATCTGCGGGAGATCGAGAGAAAGTCTGTAAAACAAGTTTAATTTATTGGTAATGTTTTAGCATCCTATTGCTAGGACAAAGTTTAACAAAGCCTGGTTATTAAAACCGGGCTTTTTGTTTTATATAAAAAAAGGCCTATTCGCTTCATGGGTATAAACTTAACTCCTCCTTGTTTTCTATTAAGATGATTTAAAATGAGTTTAATAAGTGTTATAGTATAATGGTCTTTTTTAACAAAACAATCTAAAATCTTATTTATAAAAGAAATATATAGTAAAATTTTATTACTTAAAATGATAGATTTATTTATGAATAAAACACATAGTTATAAAGCTCATATAGAGTGGACGGGTAACAAGGGTAGTGGAACCGACCACTATCAAAATTATGAACGTAGCCATAATGTAAAAATAAACGGTAAAGTTAACCTGGAGTGTTCTTCCGATTCTCCATTCAGAGGTGATGCATCAAAACATAATCCCGAAGACTTCTTGCTCGTTTCACTTTCTTCATGCCACATGCTTTGGTACCTTCATTTGTGTGCAGATGCTGGTGTAATTGTATGTAGTTACGAAGATGATCCAATTGGTGTAATGCTCCAATTTGAAAATGGTTCAGGTAAATTTTCTTTGGTAACCTTGTATCCTAAAGTAAAGGTTTTAAATGAAAGCATGAAGCAAAAAGCAATTGATTTACATGAGAAATCACATCAATACTGCTTTATCGCAAACTCAGTTAATTTTCCGGTTAAACATTTGCCAATTGTTGAAATTGCTTAAATGCCTGTATGAAAAATTGCGTACTACTATTTAATAAAGAGTTAATCAAATTACACTAAATTATAATGATTAGTAATGAAAACAACTTTAGTTTCAATCTTATTTTTTTTAATCTTTAGTAAGCTATTTTCTCAACCGTTAATTCAAAATTTTACAGCAATCGGTTCAATGCTTATAGATGTTGTTCAATTTAATGAGGATACATTCGTTTCAATTTCTGACAATACTTTAATTCGTTCTGGCGATAAAGGAATAAGTTGGAATGTGGTTTATAGTTTTCCTGTCGGTCAAGGCGTGAGTCACCTTTTTGAAAGAAATGATACGATTTATGCTTTTGGAAAAATGATTTACCGTTCTGTTGATGGAGGTTTAAGTTGGAGCCCAATAAACAGACCTCCCGGTCAAACTAATATTGCTAAAATCGTAGCAATGCCAAATTTAAAGTTTTGGATTGTTACAGAGTTCCAAAACAATCAGAATGCCACTATTTGGGAAACAAATGCTGATTTTTTAAATTTTACTAATAAAATTAATTTTAATGGTGCAATTAATGACGTAAGTAATTTTAGTAGTGATACGGTATACTTAACCAGTATTTCTCAATCTGCTGAATTTGATATTTTAAGATCGTATAATTCAGGATCAACATGGCAAAATGCAGGCATTGATATTTCCGCATATTCACCCTCTTTTGTAAACTATACTAGTTTTCTTCATTGTGAGGATGCTAATAATTGTAATTTATTTATCAATTATTATATGAATCACGTGTTTTATACAACAAATGGATTTTCATCTATTGCGTTTGATACGCTTTTGATGTCTTCTCAAATATCAGGATATTTTACTTGCCATCAAGATGATTACATTTTACATACCGCTGTTGATGGTGCAGCGGGTTATATATACCGTGTAAAAAGGAAATTAAATGGTAAGTTGGATTTTATTGAAAAAACATATCTAAATCTGTATATAAATGGTTTCAATTTTAATGATAATCAGTTGGTTGCAGTTGGTTCGGATTTAAAAGGAATTGTTTTAAATGGCTTGTGTTCGGAGCCCAGTAAAATTAAAGACCATGAAGCTAAAGACAATATTCGTATTAAAAAATTAGACACTAAGTATTTGTTTTGTATGGATGGGGATGAATTTTTTTCCGAAGCATATGTATTTAATGAATTCGGACAATTAATCAGTGTTTTTAAATCAACCCCGTGTATAGAATTTAATACACAGGATAGAAGTCCGGGTTTATACCTTCTAAAATATAAAAACGGGAATGGTTATTATTCTGTTTATAAGTTTGGAGTGAATAAATAGTTTATGTTAGAAGCTTTGTAAGTTGTGCGTTTTTAATGGAACTATCAAACGATTAAAACCAATTTAAGAATTGTACATAAAAAAAATCTTCTGTTTTAACAGAAGATTTTCTTTAGAGCTTAAACCAGTTGCTTTTTCTTAAACTGAGGGGCAACAACCAGCTCTTTAGTGCCGTGAGTATAGTTGTAAAAACCTTCACCTGACTTAACGCCTAACTTTTTAGCGGTTACCATATTTACTAATAAAGGGCAAGGAGCGTATTTGGGATTTCCAAAACCATCATGTAATACCCTTAATATAGATAAACATACATCCAGCCCAATAAAATCGGCTAGTTGTAAAGGCCCCATCGGATGGGCCATGCCTAATTTCATAACCGTATCAATTTCTTCAACACCCGCAACGCTTTCGTACAAAGTATAAATAGCCTCATTAATCATCGGCATTAAAATACGGTTAGCTACAAACCCAGGATAATCATTAACTTCAACAGGTACTTTAGAAAGTTTTCGCGATAAGTCCATAATGCAATCAGTTACTTCATCGCTTGTAGAATAACCACGTATTACCTCAACCAGTTTCATAACCGGTACCGGGTTCATAAAATGCATTCCGATCACTTTTTCGGGTCTTTTAGTTACAGATCCAATTTTGGTAATAGAGATTGAAGAAGTATTGGAAGCCAAAATAGTATGAGCAGGAGTATACTCATCCAGGTTTTTAAATAAGTTTAGTTTTATTTCAACGTTTTCGGTAGCTGCTTCCACTACTAAATCGGCATTTTTAACCGCTTCTTTTAAATCGGTGAAAGTGGTAATATTGGCAAGGGTTTGTGCTTTTTGTTCTTCGGTTAAGCTGCCTTTGCTTACCTGGCGGTCTAAGTTTTTAGCAATTGTTGCCAATGCTTTTTCTAAAGCAGGCTGAGAAATGTCTATTAAATGGGTGTTGTATCCAAATTGAGCAAATGTATGAGCAATTCCGTTACCCATTGTTCCTGAACCAATAACTGCAATGTTTTTCATTTTGTAATAGAGTTTAAATTTTGTACCCCAATTTGGTAAAAAAGTGCCTGAAAACAAAGGAAAGTATAGGTTTTGAAAGGGTAATTTTCAACAAAAAAGCCGTATTTATTAGTAAATACGGTTTTTTAAAATCTGTTTTAATATTATCACTTTAATTTACCTATAATAGCAAAGAGTAGAGGAACGACAAACTAAGCTCGGGGAAAAGTACAAATAAAAAAAAACGTTGATTTAAAACGATTTTCATATAAATTTAATAAGCTAATTCAATTATGTCTTCGTAACCAAAATTATTTTCTTCTTTATAACCCAAGAATTTAACTTTATTTTCATTTACGTCAATTATCTTTAGAGTATTATACTCTAAAAGTTTTTCATTATTTAGATTTCCATGATAAATAACATTATTGTTAATATCTTGAACTATTAATAATTGGTTATATTTTTTATCGGGTATCATATCGTTGCTCATAGCGCCTTCTTTTATTAAGTTAAAACGATATTTATTTGTAGAAAAGGTGCTTTGAATGTGTGTATTTAAAATGCTTAAATTTTCTAATTCTTTTGGTGTTTTTGGATCTTTAATCAACACAGGATTACTTAGATCAAAAGAAGTATTTATATTGTAATTATTGATTGCGTTTGTATTTGTGTTTAAAATATTAATCGTTTTACTTAATCCATAAGAAACATATAAATTGTTACCATTGATGTTAATCATGGGATTTTCGAAAAAACCATAATTAACTTCAGATTTATAATCTGAAGGATATGAGATATTTACTAACTCGAGTGTGTTAGTGTTTAAATTGATTTTACCGATTGAAGGAAATGACTTGAAATTCGATGGTAAAACTTCGTCATCAATAAAAACAGATACATATATTGCATTTGAATTTTGATCATAAACAGGAGAATGAGTGTTGTTGATATTTAACCCGTATAAATGGTTGTCGATAAACAAACTAAGTTTATTCTCGTTTGATCTTGAAGTGTTATTTAGATTAATTATTTCATTGTTATGAATAATTATAACTTCTTCATTTGGTTTTATAACCGGATATGCTTTTGAAGTTAAATTTAAATAAGCAAAATCAGTTAATGTTGTAACATTGCCAGATTTGATATTTAACTTTTTAATAATAAAAAGTTCATTATTATATAAATAGATGTTTTCATCCATTATTGAGTGAAAGATATATCCATTTGTGCGAAGTTCGTTTGGGATTCTAAAAGTTAAATTAGGTGTTTTATTAAAAAATATTTTTTCTTTATTTTTTATGTCTTTATTATACTCTGAAATTGAAGAGTAATTGTTGTCTTTTTGTTCCTTTAATTTTCCGCAACCAAATAGCGTGGTAAGAAAAATTATAAAAATATACTTGTTCATTTTGTATGACTTTTTTTAAAAATTAATATATTAACTGCCAATAACTGATGTTACTTCGCATGGTGTTTGGGTGTCTTTTTTACATACATCTTGTACATATCTTTTAGAACAAGTGTAGGTGTGTCCTTGTTTTCCTTCTTTTGTTGTACATGTTGTAGCAGTATCGTATGTATATAGTCTTTTTGGGGTAGCGTTTACTTTAACATATAATAATATGATAGTAAATGCAATTAATCTAGTAAAGTTTAGGTGATATTTGTTATTCATTTTTTAAATAATTTGAGTGTAAATTAAAAAAAAAAAAAAAACGAATCTTCAAAATTTATTTTTTAAATAGATAATACCTCCATCATGTGAAGTAAGTGTGCGTGTGGTTTCTCGAGGTGCTTAACAGCCTTTTCAAAAGGTGTATATTCTACTTGTTTATTTACAATACCAACCATAACTCCTTTTATGCCATTAACAAGAGATTCTACGGCAAACATCCCCATTTGTGAAGCTAACACCCGGTCCATACAGGTAGGGGAACCACCGCGTTGAATATGGCCTAAAATTGTTATGCGTGTATCTAAATGAGGTAATTTTTCCATTACCTGTTTTGCAACGGCCTGTGCACCTCCGGTTTCGTCGCCTTCGGCCACCATAATAATATGGCCTGCTTTTTTACGTTTGCTTTCGTTGCCTAATTTGTTAATTAAAGCATTGATATCTGAATCGGTTTCGGGAATTAATATGCCTTCGGCACCGGCGCCTATTCCGCTTCTTAGGGCAATTAAACCCGCATCTCGCCCCATCACTTCAACAAAAAATACGCGATTATGCGAAGTGGCGGTATCTCTGATTTTATCAACGGCTTCTATAACTGTATTTATAGCCGTGTCGTATCCAATAGTGTAATCTGTTCCATTTAAATCATTATCTATAGTGCCCGGAATGCCTACTATCGGAACGTTATATTTAGTACCAAATTCAAGTGCACCTTTAAAAGTACCGTCGCCACCACAAGCTACAATCCCTTCTATGCCCGATTTAAGAATGTTTTGATAAGCCTGCTCCATTCCTTCTGGAGTAACAAAACGTTTACTGCGTGCAGTCCTTAAAATAGTTCCTCCACGGTGAATTATGTTTGCAACGGATGAAGCTTTAAGATCAGTAAAGTCACCGTCAATTAACCCTTCATATCCTCTGTAAATCCCAACTACCTCAATATTGTTGTATGCAGCTGTTCTAACTACCGCTCTAATTGCAGCATTCATTCCCGGAGAATCGCCGCCAGATGTAAATACGCCAATTTTTTTCATGTAATTTTAAAATTTAGAAGATTTAGAAAATTTAGAAGATTTAGAAAGTTAAAAAAGTTTAGAAGGTTTAGAAGGTTTAGAAGGTTATAATTCATAACTCACAAATCATAATTAATTAAAATCAATCTTCTCCTTCTTTTTTCTTTGCTCTTTGTTCTTTTTTCTAATTCGTAAAATCGTTCTAATCTTCTTCTTCTCTATTGCTTTTTCTTTCAATTTGTCTGTCTCTGTGGCTTCCTCTGAATAATTCGAATTTTACAAATTTTGATTCAAGCGCTCCATTAAAAACGGGGATTCTGCGCGAAGGCTTTAAACCAATATTTTTTAAGGCAACCAAGTTTGATGAAATTACCCAAGCGGTGTATCCACTGAAGTATTTCTTTAGTGCGTCTCCAATTTCCTTATAAAAACCAATCATATCGTCGCCCATCTCTAATCGCTCGCCATAAGGAGGATTTAAAAACACCGTACCGGGCTCGCTTGGTGGGGTATAATTAAAGAAGCTTTCGTTTAAAATTTCTACTTCACCTCTTAGTCCTGCTTCTTTGGTATTTTCGCGAGCAATTTTTACGGCTTCTCTGTTGGTGTCGAGGCCAATTATTTTACATTCCAAGGGTACGATTTGCTTTTCTCCTTCAATCACAATCTGGTTCCATAAATCCCTGTCAAAATCTATCCAGTTTTCAAAACCAAATTCTTTTCTAAAATATCCTGCAGGAACATTTTTAGCCATTAAAGCAGCTTCAACAGCAAAAGTACCGCTACCGGTCATGCCATCAATAAAAGTACTTTTCTTATCCCAGCCACTTAGCATTATTAAGCCGGCTGCCAAAGATTCTTTCAATGGGGCTGCAACCTGGTTAAGGCGATACCCTCTTTTGTGTAATGAACTGCCCGAACTGTCTAAAAGTATTACACATTCTTCTTTATAGATGTGAATGTCTATTCTTACCTGAGCATAATCTTTATCGATGCTGGGTCTTTTGTTAAATTTCTCTCTAAACTGATCCACAATAGCATCTTTTGCTTTTAAGGAGATAAACATGGTATTGTTAAATGGACCCTGGTTACAGAAACTGTCGATAGCAAAGGTTTGATCCACATTAAGATATTGACTCCAGTCGATGTTTTTTACTCCCTCATATAAACTAACTTGACCGGTTACATTAAAACGGGCAATTTCCTTTAAAATTCTTAACGAAGTGCGGGTTAGGTAATTAGCTTTATACATAATGGATTTGTCGCCTGTAAAACTAACTGATCGCGTGTGCACATCTATATCGTCTGCGCCAATGGCCACTAATTCGTGAGCCAATAAGTGCTCTAATCCGGCAAATGTTTTGGCAACATATTGATTATTTTCTTCCACTTAAAAAAATTAAAAACCTATTAATACAAATTTATTTTTCTAAAGATGTAACAAAACATCTTTTCCATCGTTAAAGTTAGTGTTTTAAATCCTATTTCTATGAGGCAGCTAAAAATTACCAAACAGGTTACTAATCGCGAAACAGCTTCGCTTGATAAGTATTTGCAAGAGATTAGTAAAGTAGAAATGATTTCTGCAGAGGAAGAGGTTGATCTGGCCCGACGAATTCGTAACGGCGATCAAGCGGCTCTTAATAAACTTACGCGTGCCAATCTTCGTTTTGTTATTTCAGTTAGCAAGCAATATCAAAATCAAGGTTTAAGTTTACCCGATTTAATTAATGAAGGTAATTTAGGTCTAATAAAGGCTGCTCAACGGTTTGACGAGACACGTGGTTTTAAATTTATATCCTATGCTGTATGGTGGATTAGACAATCTATTTTACAGGCTTTGGCAGAGCAAGCTCGTATTGTTCGTTTGCCTTTAAATAAGATAGGATCATTAAATAAAATAAACAAAGCTTATTCGGCTTTAGAGCAGGAATATGAGCGCGAACCTTCTGAAGAAGAATTATCAGAAAAATTAAATATACCTGTAATTGACATACGCGATAATCTTAGAAACTCTGGAAGACATGTTAGCATGGATGCTCCTCTTTCTAACGATGAAGACGGAGGTACAATGTACGATGTAATGTTAGGGGATGATAACGAAATTCCGGATCGTGGTTTAATGGGGGAGTCGCTTAAAAATGAAATTGAAAGGGTTTTAAGTTCTTTAACGGATAGAGAAGCAGATATCGTAAAGTATTATTTTGGCCTTAATGGTCCCTCTCTCTCTCTCGAAGAAATTGGCGATAAATTTGATTTAACTCGCGAAAGGGTAAGACAAATTAAAGAAAAGGCCATAAGAAGATTAAAGCATACCAGCAGATGTAAAACGTTAAAGTCTTATTTGGGCTAGATAAGACTTATGCGATAAATCAAAAGCCGCTTTCCTTTGCGATAGCGGCTTTTGACGTTTATATAAGTGTTGTAGTTTATACAAAATTAAAATGGATTAAAATAGTTTTTCTAACAATTGATCATACTTCATACAGAATAAATATTGAAGATTCGGGTTCTATAGTCTAATGCAGTACCCATAAGAAATAGGGTGTAAAGCTGTTATTGCATCTTTAACTAAATAAGGTATGTTTTGCCTTCCTCAACTGTTTCAACATTTTGAAAATGGGGTAGTGCTTCCTGAATAAAAATATCAAGATTGCCATAACGTGCAGAAAAGTGACCTAATAAAAGTTTTTTTACGTTAGCCATTTTAGCAATTGTTGCCGCTTGTTCTGCTGTTGAATGAAAGGTTTCTTTTGCACGGGTAGAATGTTCGTTGATAAATGTAGACTCATGATAGAGTAAATTTACCTCGGATATTAAGGGGACTATGGTAGGGTCAAAAATAGTGTCTGAACAATAGGCGTAAGATTTTAAAGGGGTTTTAGGATGAACCAGTTTGTAATTTGGAATAACTTGACCAAAAGAAGTAGTAAAGTCGCTACCCTCTTTAATCGCCTGAATGGAAGCTATCGGTATTTTATATTCGGCAAGCATGTCTTTACGAACCGATAGTAATTTTTCTTTTTCTTTAAATAAGAAACCACTGCAAGGTAATCGGTGTTTTAATGGAATTGAGTATACTTCAACACAATTATCTTCCCAAATTTTTAAATGACTGGTTGTGTCGATTTCATTAAATATTAAGGGGTAACGAAGTGTTGTTTCGCTGTGTTTTAGTTGTATTTCTAATATCTCTTTTAAGGGGCTAGGGCTAAATATTTCTAAAGGAGTAGTTCGCCCAAGTAAATGCAAGGTTTGAATAAAACCCATTAATCCCAGGTAGTGATCGCCGTGAAGATGAGAAATAAAAATTTGATTTATTTTTTGAAACTTTACGCGATTTTTTCTCATTTGAATTTGAGTACCTTCTCCGCAATCTATCAAAAAATAACGCCCAAGTATTTGTAGTACTTGGGCGCTTGGATTTCTAGTAAAAGTGGGTGTTGCAGAACTGCTACCTAAAATAGTAACTTCAAAATCTGCCATAAAATTATTCCTTAACTACCATACGGCGAGTAAGTGTTTCACTTCCCGTAGTAATGGAATAGAAATAAATTCCGGTTTTTAAATGATAATCTTTAGCGTTAAATTTAATATCATTTACGCCTATTCTAGATCGATAATTTTGGTTTAAAATTTCTTTTCCAAGCATATCGAATACTCTGAAACTGACGTTGCCAGGCTTTACAACGTTATAGGATATAATTGTTTCGGAAATAAAAGGATTAGGAATATTCTGAGCTAAATCTGTTTTATTGCTGCTCAATTTAGCAAAACCGGCAGATTCCGGTAATACGTTTATTTTATATCCATATGCAGTATCTAAAATAGATAAGAAACCACCGGCAGCATAAGCTTTAACTACTACTCGCATTCTGTAAAGTCCTTCGGTGGTTGGAGTTCCGGATATAAGTACACAACCGGAAGAGCCTCCATTCCACTCGCATTTACCATTTGTTCCACTGCACTGATAGCCTATACCGGGAGGCATATTAATAAAACCATCGGCATAAGTGCCAGTTGTACCCTCTTTGTATATTTCTACTTTTTGTACCGAAAGTAATGGAAAGTTCCAATCTGCTCCATTAGCTGGAACTTTAAAACTTATGGAAGTACTATATGGTGTGTTAACATATGCTGTAGGTAAATTTTGCACTGTATCCGGGCAGAATCCATAGGTTACGGTGGGAGCAAGACAAGTAACATTGGCCGTACATTGCGAAAAGGCCGATTTAGTTAATGTTACAATAAATAAAAACAAGTAGATTTTCTTCATTCAATTTTGATTTTTAGATTTATGAAAGTATGATTTTACTGGCTTCTTCCTTATTAGAAACAATCTTTAAAATACTATCTAATTGTGACAAAGTGATTAATTTACTTACCATTTCGTTTAGACCGGCTACAACAAATAAGCCTTGAGCGTTTTTGCATAAACGATTGGCAACTAAAATAGAACTCAATCCGGATGAATCACAATATTTAACTGCAGATAAATCCAGTACCAAATTTTTAAACCCTTGATTATTTAAATCAACCAAAGCTGATTTAATTTCGGCCGAAATAGAACTGTCTAATTTCTCATTGGTAACTTCTAACGTGGCGTGTTTATCAGATTTAAGTGTTTTGTAATTCATTTTAATAGGTTATAATCAAATATAATCAAATTATTTCAAATTATTTAGTTTTGAACCTAATAAATACATTACAGCCATTCTTATGGCTACACCGTTTTCAACCTGGTTTAAAATGATGGATTGGTCGCTATCGGCAACGTCAGAGGTTATTTCCACCCCTCTGTTTATGGGACCCGGGTGCATTATCAATATTTTTTTACTTAACGAGTCCAGTATGTTTTTATCCAATCCAAATAGCATCGAGTATTCCCGTAAACTCGGGAAAAATTTAATATCCTGTCGCTCTAGTTGAATTCTGAGCATGTTGGCTACATCACACCACTCCAGAGCTTTTCGCAAATTGGTTTCTACTTTAACACCCAGGCTTTCCATAAATCGAGGAATAAGGGTAGTAGGTCCGCAAACCATTACTTCGGCTCCTAATTTTTGGAGGCAAAAAATATTAGATAAGGCCACCCTAGAATGAAGAATATCTCCAACTATTACAATTCTTTTACCGGCTAAATCACCTAACTTTTCTCTAATGGAAAAAGCATCTAAAAGTGCCTGTGTAGGATGTTCGTGAGCGCCATCGCCTGCGTTTACAATACTGGCTTTTACATTTTTTGATAAAAACAAGCCTGCACCCGCATTAGGGTGGCGCATTACAACCATGTCTACTTTCATGGCCAGTATATTGTTAACCGTGTCTATTAGTGTTTCCCCTTTACTAACAGAACTGGAAGAGGCCGCAAAATTGATTACATCAGCACTTAATCTTTTTTGGGCTAACTCAAAAGAGAGGCGTGTTCGGGTGGAATTTTCAAAAAATAAATTACAAATTGTTAAATCTCTTAAGCTGGGGACTTTTTTAATAGGTCGATTTATAACCTCTTTAAATTGTTCGGCAGTATTTAATATTAAACTAATATCTTCAGACGTAAGATCTTTAATGCCAAGAAGATGATTTACACTTAGTTGTTGAGACATATGCTAAAATTAATTGTAAAGGGCCACAATATCTTCGTTTTCATTTTCTATTTCTTTCCAATGAACTTTAACCTTCTGACTTAATAAAGTATCTATTGTAATCCCCACGTAATCTGCCTGGATGGGCATTTCTCTCATTAAATGTCGATTAACTAAAACCAATAATTCAATTTTTTTGGGCCTACCAAACGCCAATAATGCGTCAAAAGCAGATCGAATGGTTCGTCCTGTAAAAAGAACGTCATCAATTAAAATAACATTTTTTCCTTCAATTACCGTATTAATTTGGGTTGAATTTGCGGTCAATGGCTTATCATGATGACGAAAATCGTCGCGAAAAAAGGTTACATCCAAAGAACCATTTTCAACCACTATTCCCCATTTTTCAGACAATATTTTTACTAAACGCTGAGCCAAATGGATGCCCCTGGGTTGAACCCCAATAATTACAGTATCAATTAAATTCTGGTGGTTTTCAATAATTTGGCAGCAAAGACGATAAATGATGTGGTTAAACTGCTGTTGGTTTAATATTACCTTTTGCTTTATCATTTTTACAAATATAGTTAAAAACTACTCCTAACATGAGATTGTTAATTTAAACTTTTAAAAAATTAATTGCTTTGGCTTATTTTTGCGCTTTGATTAAAATAATTAACATATTATCAATTTTAACTTTTCTGGTTCACTCGTTATGCCATGCCGAGAATCCAAAGAAGAACCCCAAGCGCCTAAACGATTCGCTAAATCAGGAATATACGGATGAGGAACGTTTACTGGGCTATTTCCATAGCAGAAATATTGTTTTAGATTCTTGTTACAATTATGCTTTATACAAAACAGTAATTAATTGGTTGGGTACAAACTATCAATTTGCCGGGGAATCTAATAAAGGGATAGATTGCAGTGGTTTTGCCACGGTTTTATATAAAGAGGCCTATGGTATTAACTTAAGCGGTGGTTCTTATGATATTATTAAGCAGGTTGATACTACATTTAAGAATAAAAACGATTTAAAGGTGGGTGATTTGGTTTTTTTTACGATTTACAAAAAGAGAGTTTCTCACGTTGGTGTTTATATTGGTGGTAATAAATTTGCGCATTCATCCACAAGAGCAGGTGTTATTATTAGCGATTTAGATGAGCCATACTACCTGAAATATTATTACAAGTCGGGTAGGTTTAACATAAACCAGTAGTTATGAGTCGCAACTTAATATTAAATAACGCCCAAATTCAACAAAAAATCACAAGAATTGCGGCAGAAATTTCCGAAAAAAATTTCCTGGAAAACGAAATAATTCTTGCGGGTATTATTGGTAATGGATTTTTATTGTCAAAATTAATTGGCGATGAATTGGTTAAATTGGGTTGCATATCTAAAGTAATCGAAATTAAAATTGACAAGAAAAAACCTGAAATATCTAAAATTGATTTATCCGAGAACATCGATATCGAAAATAAATCGGTAGTATTAGTGGATGATGTCTTAAACTCTGGTAAAACATTCTCTTTTGCCATGGCTGCCCTTATTGCTAAGCGGGTTAATAAAATACAATCGGCTGTGCTCATAAACAGAAGTTACAAAAGCTTTCCGGTTCATGCCGATTTTGTAGGATTATCACTCTCCACAACTTTGGAGGAGCATGTAAGCGTTGAGATTTCGGCTCACTCCATGGAGGCCTACCTTCACTAATTAATACTTTTTTAAAAACTATTTGTTAATCGTTTAATCTATTATTAGACCAGAGGGCATAATTACTTTTGGTTTTATTGTCTGTATTTTCTTTTAATTGAATAGAATATTTTTTAAAAAATTGTTTGCTGGATGATTTTATTTTTAGGAAAGCACTATGGCCGAAGTTATCCAGTTCCAGTAAAATTTCATTTTTACCTAATTCTTCAATCGCTTTTTCTATGGTTTCTTTATTAACTTCTAAATTATTTATTTTAATAAGGCTACTTCCCACCATTAGTCCGGCACGGTCGGCAATACTGTCTGGATATACAAGCCTAATTTTAATATGATTGCCATCGTTAATGGTTTTAAACCCATATAAGCTTTCGTATAAATGAGTGCAATTTTCTTTATTTAGTTGTAATCCCAAATAATTGAAACAATCCGTTAAATAAGGTTCATAATCTTTTGTGCCATTTACAATATCATCAAAATAAGAACAGAGACTTGTCCCTGCAACTTCCTCTGCTATTTCTCTGAAATTTTGAGCAGTGTATCCAATTTCTTTTTTTCCAAAATCGTAAAATAATTTTAACATCACATCATCCAATGAGTGTGAATTATTAGTATGTTTTCTTATTAATACATCTAAAATAAAAGCACACAAGGCGCCTTCGTTATAAATGGATGTTTTACGGTTGGGAACACCTGCAACATATCCATCGAGCCAGGTATCAAAAGAAGAATCTGCAACAGATTTGTTAAATCGACCAAAATTTTCGAAATGTTTTTCAAGCCAGTTATTCATACATTTAAAAAATTCATCCTGATTAAAAACCTTACTCCTAAACAATATATAATCGCCATAATAAGTAGTTACTCCCTCTGCTACGTATCCTAATTTAGTGTAGTTTTCTTGATGGTAACGATAGGGCAACATTTCGGCAGGACGAATCGATTTAATATTCCAGCAATGAAATAATTCGTGACTGCTTATACCTAATAATTCATGGTAAAGTGGCTTGTTAAATACATCTTTTGCAGGACCTAATGTTATTACTGTTGATGTAGTATGTTCTACCCCATGGTAATGTTTATAGGGAGTAATCTGAAAAATAAAATGATATTCACCGGCAACAAACTCTTTAAAAAGAGAAAGTTGTTCTTTAATAAAGGGTCTAAAATCTTTTTCCAATTGCTCGAACGGCACTTCACTAACCCCCTGAAACCATAAATTAAAGAGAATATTTTGTTCGGTAATGGTATGCTTAATTAAAGTAGGGGAGGAAACAAAAGGAGAGTCCACCAGTTCATGATAATCCTTGGCAATAAAATGGTTCGAGCCGGTTTGCTTTAAACCTATTACGGTTTTAAACTCTTTAGGAATAGACAAATTAAGTTCACAGGGTTCGTTAATTTTATCTTCGTCATATAAAAAACAATGAATTCCGTTTATGTATAATTGTTTTGAATCAATCCAACACGCACCGGCATTAAAATCGGGTGTAAATACATTGTATTTTACTCTTATTACAGTTTCATTTGCAGTTAAAACCTCCCAAGAATCTTTGCTTAATTTGTTAAAAGGTAAAGATTGACCTTTGTTATTTAAAACTTCAAATTTCACGATATTCTTTGCGAAATTTCCTAATTCGTATCTGCCGGGTCGCCAACTGGGGAGCCTAAGTATAGTTTTGTTTTTATTTACGTTAGTAAAAAACTCAATATTAATAAGTCTTTGGTGGGGATTTTGGTAAAAAACAGAATATTTCATTTTTATTAATTAAGTGTAAATATTTAGGCAGATTCAAAAGAATAAAACCCTAAATTTGCACTGCTAAATTAAATAAATATGAATTACGACGTAATAGTTATTGGAAGCGGTCCGGGCGGTTATGTAACTGCAATTAGAGCTTCTCAGTTAGGTTTAAAAACGGCCATCGTAGAAAAAGAAAATCTGGGTGGCATTTGTTTAAATTGGGGATGTATACCTACAAAAGCCTTGTTAAAAAGTGCCAACGTTTTCGAATACATAAAGCATGCAGATGAGTATGGAATTAAAATTGGTGAAGCCAATGCCGATTTCAATGCAATTATTAAACGTAGCCGTGGTGTAGCAGACGGTATGAGTAAAGGAATTCAGTTTTTGATGAAGAAAAACAAGATTGAGGTGCTAGAAGGAACTGCTAAAGTTAAAACTGGAAAGAAAATAGTAGTTACCGGAAAAGATGGTAAAACTACCGAATACAGTGCCAATCATATTATTATTGCAACGGGTGCTCGCTCTCGTCAACTTCCCAATTTGCCTCAAGATGGTAAAAAGGTGATTGGTTATCGCGAAGCCATGACCTTGCCTTCAAAACCAAAGTCACTGGTTGTGGTTGGTTCCGGTGCAATAGGCGTGGAGTTTGCGTATTTTTATAATGCTATGGGAACAAAGGTTACCATAGTTGAATTTATGCCCAACATAGTTCCATTAGAGGATGAAGAAGTATCAAAACAACTAGAAAGAAGCCTTAAGAAGCAAGGAATTGATATTTTATTGGAGAGTTCTGTTGAGAGTGTTGATACAAAAGGAAACGGATGTAAAGTAAATGTTAAAGGTAAAGACGGAAAAGTTAGCGTTTTAGAGGCGGATGTAGTTTTATCTGCAGTAGGTATTCAGGCAAATATTGAGAATATTGGATTAGAAGATGTTGGAATTGCTACCGATAAAGGAAGAATTATAGTTGATAAATTTTACCAAACAAACATTCCAGGGTATTATGCTATTGGCGATTGTATTCCAACTGCTGCGCTTGCTCACGTTGCAAGTGCCGAAGGAATTACCTGTGTAGAAAAAATTGCGGGTCATCATCCGGATCCTATCGATTATAAAAATATACCGGGTTGTACCTATACCAATCCTGAAGTTGCTTCTGTTGGATATACAGAGAAGGGCGCAAAAGAAGCGGGTTATCAAATTAAGGTTGGTAAATTCCCTTTTAGTGCATCGGGTAAGGCGAGTGCTGCCGGAGCAAAAGATGGTTTTGTAAAAGTTATTTTTGATGCTAAATACGGTGAGTTTTTAGGAGCCCATATGATTGGTGCTAATGTTACTGAAATGATAGCAGAAGTTGTTGCGGCTCGTAAATTAGAAACAACTGGCATGGAAATCATTAAAACTGTACATCCTCACCCAACCATGAGTGAAGCAGTTATGGAAGCTGCTGCAGCTGCATACGGCGAAGTTATTCACTTGTAAATTTTTTTAAAAGTCTTATCTTATAAAAACAAAAAAGGCATAATAGCAAAAAAACGCTTCCAATGGTGAAGCGTTTTTTTTATGCCTAATAGTTTATTTAATTTTAAAAATCAATTTTTACACCTATAGTGGGTAATACGGTTCCAACCGTATTCGGAATTAAATAGTATTGATAATAGCCGGGTTTAGTAGGATCGGGCAATGGCTCACCTTTGTTATTTCTGCTTACATTAAATATAGGGGCTTGTTCTGCCTGAAAATTATATAGATTTTGAATATCAAGGTAAATGTCAAATGTTGCTTTCTTCAAATAATAGAACTTATCAACTCTGATATCAAGCCCATGAAATGGTTTTAATCGTTGCGAGTTGAGTTGATTAAAGTCTTCTATACCTCTGCCCCTTATATCCCAAACATTTACCTGTGAAGAGAGATCTAAATTAAAAGGGGTGTAGGGTTGACCTCCTGAATACCTGAATTTTAGTCCTGTTTGCCAGTTTTTATTAAATTTTTTACCTAGTGTTGCATTAATAATGTTACGACTGTCCCAAGCGGTTGGAGTGTAAACACCTTGTTTATTTTTAAATTCGCTTATTACATAGGTATAAGCCAAAATTCCGAAAAAACCTTTAATTAGTTTTTGTTGTGCCAAAAATTCCGCACCATAGCTTCTGCCTTCTGATATCGGAAGACTGGGTTCATTTCCGATAACTCCAAAATCTCCGCCTAAATTAGCTAAGGAAATGGAATCATTGGTTAAGAAGGGATAGTTTTTATATTGTTTGTAAAATCCTTCTGCAGTAAATCTGGCGTTTTGTTTGGTTTCGTATGCAAATCCAGCTACATAATGGGTGTTATTTATATATTTAGCTCCGTTGTTAACGTTTAGCAGATTACCGTTATTATCCTTGTAACCTAAAACAGTATAGGCGGGAAGTTGATAATACATCCCCACATTGGTATTAAAACTAAACTGTTCTGTAATTGAGTATGAAATAGAGAAACGTGGAGAAAATTGGTTGAGGATATTCCTCATGGATGAGTTTAAAGAATTACCGTCCATTCTAAATCCACCCGACAGTAAAATTCTTTCGTTAAAGATACCCTTACTAAGTTGAGCAAAGATTCCATATTTATAAAAACTTAAATCCGATTTATAGTCAACTCGAAACGGCCCAGAAGGCAAAACAATGTTATTTAAGGTATTTGTATTAAACTTAACATATTCTACTAATGCGCCCGAAATAATTTTAAATCCATTTTTACGAATTACATTTTCGTACCTGAATTTATTTTCAATCTCTTGAGAAACATATCTCAATATTAAGTTGTTTTCATCAGTATCGTCGTTGTTTTTGTATTTAATTGAGGTGTTGTTAAGCATATTGCGGCTTAATACAAAAGTATGATAACCTGTTTTAAAAAATCGCTTGTAAACAGCACCATTGGTATAATTCCATTGTTCCTGAATGGGAAGATAATTGAGTATATATCGCTGATTTTCGGTTTCATTCGCATCCAGATTAAGTTCAAAATTATCAATTGCTCCTAAACCAATTAACGTTAATTCATCTTTATCGCTAAATCGTGTTTTAACTTTAAATTGAAAGTCGTTGTATATAGGTAAAAATGGTAATCCTATTGCTTTAAATAAAAATTGTAAATAACTTCTTCGAGCAGAAGCTATAAAAGTGGTGTTTTTTCCAAGTGGCCCCTCGGCAGTTAAACCAAAATCGGTTGCTCCGGAAGTAATGGAAAAGCCAAGCTTGTCATTTCTGCCATCTTTTTGTTTAAATTCAAATACCGAACTTAAAGCATTTCCTCTGTTTGCCGGAAAAGCACCCGAGTAATAATCCACTTCTCTAATAAAGTTTACATTTATTAAGCCCACTGGTCCGCCAGATGATCCTTGAGTGGAAAAGTGATTTATATTGGGAACTTCAACTCCATCCAAATAAAATCGATTTTCGTTAGGGGCTCCGCCTCTTATGATAATATCATTTCTAAAAGCAGGAGTAGAGGCTACGCCCGGTAATGAACGGATTACATTGGAAATATCACGATTAGATCCCGGGTTTCGTTCAATTTCACTAATGCTTAGTGTTCTTAAACTAATCGGACTTTCTTCCGTTTTGGTGAAACCACTGGTTGTAATTTCAACTTCTTTTAATTGAGCCGATTCTTCTTCCAGTTCCGCAACAATAATTGTAGGTTGGGCGTTAGTTACTAGCTGCTCGGTAATAAGCTTGGTTTTAAATCCTACGCTACTTACCTGTATGTTATAATAACCCGGATTCAGTTCATTAATCATAAAATTTCCATCTATATCCGCTACAACTCCCTTATTTGTTCCGCTTAAACCAATGTTAGCAAACGGAATGGGTTCGTTGTTACTAATATTTTTTACCTGACCTTTAATGATGCCCGTTTGAGCATTTGTAATTGTACTTAATAATAAGAATGCAATAACTAAAAGAATAGAATTTTTAAACATATTTATATTTTGCTTTTAAACAAATAATACTGCCTTATGTTCAGTAAGGACTTAAATTTCAGAATGTTTTATTTAAAAAAATTATCTTTGAATAGATTCGTTTTTCAAAATTAGATTTTTAAAATTTAAATGAAATGCGATTTATTTATATTTCAAATTATTTAATCCGAATTTTTGAGTGTTGATACTAAATATCTGATTGTTGTTGCAGGACCCACTGCAATAGGTAAAACCGAATTAGCAATTAAATTAGCAAAAGAGCTTAATACAGTAGTAATTAGTGCCGATAGTAGGCAGTTCTATAAAGAAATGTCAATAGGCACTGCAAAGCCTCATTACACCGAACTGCAAAACGTTAAACATTATTTTATTGATTGTATTTCTGTAAAAGAAGAGTTAAATGCAGGTACTTTTGAAAAACAAGTTTTAAAATTGCTGGATGAACTGTTTATACTTCATAAGCAGGTTATTTTGGTAGGTGGTTCAGGTATGTATATAAACAGTATTGTAAAAGGAGTTGACGAACTTCCCGAAAAAAACGAAACTATCCGTTCGCATCTTAATAAAGAATATGAAGAGAGGGGGCTCTACTTCATTCAGGAAAAGTTAAAAGAGTTGGATTTAGAATATTATAATCAGGTTGATATTCAAAATCCACAACGCATTATTCGAGCAATCGAAATATGTTTAATTACCGGAAAGAAATATTCCGAACTAAGAAAAAATACCCATAAAAATCGTCCTTTCGTCTCAATAAAAATGGCCTTAAATATGGAAAGAGATAAACTATACGAAAGAATAAATTTACGGGTAGATAAAATGATGAATGATGGTTTACTGGATGAGGTTATAGAATTGTTGCCCTATAAAAAACTAAACGCTTTAAATACGGTGGGTTATAAAGAATTGTTTGATTATATAGAAGGTAAATTAAAACTCGAAGAAGCTGTGGAATTGATTAAAAAAAATAGCCGTAACTATGCTAAACGCCAACTAACCTGGTTTAGAAAAGATAATGAATACATGTGGTTTAACCCAAATCAATTCGAACAGATTTGTAATTGGATAAAAATTCAAATAGTATAAAATCCCTAAATTACACGCCTTATCATAATAATAAATAAATGAAAATTACCGTAAATTTTAAGTTGCTAAATAAAGATTTTGATCAGGAACTGGCAGATAATTTTTTTGAAGGCCAGGAGGCAGATGGAAATCCAAAATTTCAATGGGAAGATGAAATGTCTTTTACCGGAGATCCTGTTGATTTTAAAATTCTAAATCACGATTTTTTTAAACTAAACGGAGTTCTCCCAAATGGAGAATCTTTTAGTTTTGATATTTGGGACACAACAATTTTAAGGGCTTTTTATAAGAATGGACAAATTACCGATTTAGCGGTTTCAAAAAAATTAGTTAAAGATTTAAAACGAACAACACAAAACGAGGTTCAATTAATTAATGTAATTTTAAAAGATGGATTGCCATTCGTAAACCCACTAAACGGTGTATACATTTTAAAAAAAGATTTTCCTCAGGAATTATTGAAATTTGCTAATGAAAAAAATGAATAATGGATGATAAGTTTGAAAAACTGCGGGAACTTTTAATTAAAGATAATAACTGGCCTAAGGTTTACATGTTTAAATTTATTGTTGCAGGCGATAACTCTAAAATTGCTCAGGTTGAAAGTTTATTCTCTACCGATTCAGTTATCAGAACTAAAGAATCTTCAGGCGGCAAATACATTAGTATTACGGTTGAAGAACTTATGTTAACGCCACAGCACGTTATTGATATTTATAATCAAGCCTCCAAAATAGAGGGAATTATGACTTTGTAAAAAATGGTTAATCAGCATAAACGAAATAAACAGACTGCATTTTGGTTTTTATTTGTATTCGGTTTGGCCTTGTTTTATTGGCTTAGAGAATATATTACACCATTTTTAGGTTCAGTAATACTTTTTGTGATGTTAAAAAAGCCCATGGATTTCTTAGTTAATAAAAAGAAATGGAAAAGGGGATTGGCATCTATGTTGTTAATCCTTTCTACTTTTTTGTTAATTGTGGTTCCCTTGTTTTTCATCACCCAGGTTATGGTTTCTAAAATATCACATGTAATGGATAATCCGGAACCTATACTAAAAATGTTTAATGCGTTAGAACATCAGTTTAAATTATGGTTTAATATAGATTTATTATCGGACAAAAACATAGCATTTTTAACCGATTCTCTTAGTAGCTTTATTCCAGGCTTACTCAGCGAATCCTTAATTGCAATAGGTAATATTGTTTTAATGTATTTTATTCTTTATTTCTTGTTAAAAGATTTCGATAAAGTATCTCCCAATGTAAAATCCCTTTTACCTATTTCCGATAGTCAGTTTAAAACATTCTCAAACGAACTAAATTCTATGACTATTTCTAATGTTATAGCAAGTCCAATGTTGGCAGGACTTCAATCTATTGTTTCTGTTTTAGGATACTCATTAATAGGTTTAGATAATGCTTTTTTATGGGGAATTTTAACCGGAATTTTTTCTTTTATTCCCTTTGTTGGTTCTGCTTTAATTTGGGCCCCCGCAGCAATAATGACCTTCACAGAAGGAAACACAAATCAGGCCCTTTATTTGTTTATTTTTGGTGCTGTTGTTATAAGTAACATCGATAATGTTTTCCGGTTTATTCTTCAAAAAAAACTAGCCGATGTTCATCCTTTAATTACCGTTTTTGGATTATTGTTCGGTTTAAATATTTTTGGTTTACCGGGATTTATTTTTGGGCCACTCATGATCTCCTATTTTATAATAGGCCTCAAATTATACCGTGCTTCCTATTTAAAAAAAGAAAATACTCAACTATTTGACAATCAATAGTTTATCAAAATTTAATTTTAGTCTATTTTTCCTATCTTTGCTTGCTTACACTAGTCGTTTATGGCTGATTTACGTAGAAAAAAAGAAGCATTAGAATATCACGAGCAGGGTCGTCCGGGTAAAATTGAAGTTATACCCACAAAACCCACCAGCTCTCAACGCGATTTATCCTTAGCCTATTCGCCGGGTGTTGCAGAACCGTGTTTAGAAATTGCGGCTAATCCAACGGATGTGTATCGTTATACAGCAAAAGGGAATTTAGTTGCAGTTATTTCCAATGGAACTGCCGTTCTGGGTTTAGGCGATATTGGACCTGAAGCCTCCAAACCTGTTATGGAGGGAAAGGGCTTATTATTTAAAATATTTGCCGATATTGATGTGTTTGATATTGAGGTTGATGCAACGGATATTGATTTGTTTGTTAATACAGTTAAAGCAATTTCACCCACCTTTGGTGGTATTAATTTAGAGGATATTAAAGCGCCAGAATGTTTCGAAATTGAGCGTCGCTTAAAGGAGGAATTAAAAATTCCGATCATGCACGACGATCAGCATGGAACTGCAATTATTTCTTCTGCTGCCTTAATAAACGCCCTGGAAGTTGCCGGGAAAAAAATAGATGAAGTAAAGATTGTAGTTAATGGTGCCGGAGCCTCCGCAAATTCCTGTACCAAAATGTATCTTTCTTTTGGCGCAAAAAAAGAAAATATTTTAATGCTGGATAGTAAGGGTGTTATATCGGTAGATAGAACAGACCTGGATGAGCAAAAACGTTTATTTGCAACAACTCGTCACGAAAAAACACTGGAAGAAGCTGTAAGAAATGCTGATGTATTTTTGGGATTATCCAAGGGAAATGTTTTAACCAAAGAGATGGTGCAAAGCATGGCCGCAAATCCAATTGTATTTGCTTTAGCTAACCCCGATCCCGAAATTCCTTATCAAACGGCCGTAGAGGCTCGCCCTGATATTATTATCGCAACCGGTCGTTCCGATCATCCTAACCAGGTTAATAATGTTTTAGGCTTTCCTTTTATTTTCCGTGGAGCCATGGATGTAAGAGCTACGGGTATTAATGAAGAAATGAAAATTGCTGCAGCCAGAGCAATTGCGGCATTGGCAAAAGAACCGGTGCCTGATGCGGTTGCTTTAGCTTATAATAAAAGAGATTTAGCATTTGGAAAAGAATATATTATTCCTAAACCTCTTGATCCTCGATTACTAACTACAGTTGCTCCTGCTGTTGCAAAAGCAGCGATTGATTCCGGAATTGCTCAATTAAGTATTAACAATTGGGAACAGTATAAATCTGATTTAGAAAAACGCTTAGGTTTAGATAACAAACTTATTCGTAAGATTACAAATAAAGCCAAAAGTGATCCAAAACGCGTTGTGTTTGCTGAAGCAGATCATTATAAAATTTTAAAAGCTGCACAGATTGTTAAGGACGAAAATATTGCAATTCCGATTTTATTAGGCGATCCTAATAAAATTAAAGCCATGATCGCTGAATATAAACTTGATTTAGAAGGAGTAGAAATTATTGATCCTAGAAGCAATAATGAAGATGAACGTAGATTAAGTTTTGGTGATATCTTTTTTGAAAAGAGAAAACGAAGAGGTTACACACAATTTGAAGCCCGAAAAATTATGCGCGAGCGTAACTATTTTGGTTCCATGTTAATTGAACAGGGGTACGCAGATGCTATGATTTCAGGTTTAACTCGAAAATATCCTGATACTATTCGTCCAGCGCTTCAAATAATTGGTAAACAGGAGGGTGTAAATAAGGTGGCCGGTATGTACATTATGATAAATAAAAAAGGAACGTTCTTTTTTGCAGATACTACCGTTAATATTAATCCAACAGCTCAAGATCTGGTTGATATAACTTTACTAACGGTTCAGGCTGTTCGTCAGTTAACATTTGAGCCACGTGTAGCCTTGCTTTCATACACTAATTTCGGATCAGTAGAATCTGAAGATTCTGTTAAAATCCGTCAGGCTCTTGAAATTTTACAACGCGATTATCCGGATATTATTGTTGATGGCGAAGTTCAGGCCAATTTTGCCTTAAACTCTGAAATGATAAAGGAACAATTCCCTTTTTCGCCATTGGGTACAAAACCTGCAAATGTTTTAATTTTCCCCAACTTGGAAGCCGGAAATATTGCTTACAAGATGTTACAGGAAATTGGAGAATCTGAAGCAATAGGTCCCATATTATTGGGCTTAAAAAAACCTGTTCATGTTTTACAGCTGGGTACATCCGTTAGAGAAATCGTTAACATGGTTACAATAGCGGTTGTTGATGCTCAGGCAAGAGAGGCATTTAAAAAAACACAAAAACAATAAAAATAAAATGCAGTTAGAACATAAAATAGAGTTGTTGTATAAAAAGTGTTATCTACTTGTGAGTATAATCACTTTTTTAGTTTCCTTTATTTTTAAAGTTAAATCTGTATTTAATTTCGATTTAATAAATGTTCAATCGTTAAACTTAAATTCAATCAGCCTATAGAAGAGATCTCTACCCAACTTAATTAAGGTAAATGATAAATCACATAGACGGAAGGTTGATTGAGAAATCGCCCACCCATGCAGTTATTGAATGCAACGGTGTTGGTTATTTTCTGAATATTTCGTTAAACACTTTTTCTAAATTGCCCGAGAGTGGCAATTGCAAGCTTTTGGCTTATCTTTCTATTAGGGAGGATGCTCATGTATTATATGGGTTTAAGGAGGAAAGTGAACGAGCTCTCTTTAAACATTTAATTTCTGTAAATGGTGTAGGGGCTTCTACAGCACGAGTAATGCTTTCTTCGTTAAGTCCAAATGAAATACATGATGCTATTTCAAGTGGTGATGCCTCTACTTTGCAACGCATTAAAGGTATTGGTGCCAAATCTGCGCTTCGAATTATTGTTGATTTAAAAGATAAGTTGTCCAAATTAGGGTCACTCGAAGATTTTTCTGCTTCATTAGGCAATACAAACAAATCGGAGGCGTTAGCTGCCCTGGTTGCACTTGGTTTTGCGAAACCTGCTGCAGAAAAGGCTTTAGAGAAAGCATCTAAAACAGTAGCGGGTGAAATGAGCGTTGAAAATTTAATAAAAATAGGGCTTAAGTTTTTATAGTGAAGTTTTGGGGTACAAATACAAAGTGGTCTTTTCAGATTATACCTACTATTGTGCTGGTAGTAGTGGGATGGATGACTTTTGCAACCAATCTCCCTAAAAAATATAAAAATTACTACGATTTTAATTATCAACCCGCCGATACCAATAAAAAGAATAACGGTCCTTTGCCTTACCCTATCAAACAAAAACCGGGTGATGAGCCGCAAGATGTTAAACAGCATGGATTATTGTTAAAAGATCCTTCAAACGTAAAAACAGAGTATCAATATAATCCCAAAACAGGCAACTACGAGGTTACTCAAAAAATGGGTAATTTAAATTATCGTAACCCAACCTACATGACCCTTGAAGAGTACAAGCGTTATGATATGGAAAAAAGCATGCAAAGTAACTGGCGAAAAAGAATGGATGCGGATGCTAAAGACCAAAGAAAAGAGGATAAAGCGTTAATACCAAAAATACATGTAAGCGGGGAGGCTTTTGATCGTATTTTTGGTGGTAATACAGTTGATATTCGTCCAAATGGTTCTGCTGAATTAATTTTTGGTGTAAATTCCTCTAAAAATGGTAATCCTGCAATTCCTTTAAGAAACCGAAGAATAACAACTTTCGATTTTAATCAGAAAATTCAATTAAACGTTATTGGCAAGATTGGAGAAAAATTAAAATTAACTACATCCTACAATACCGAGGCTACATTCGATTTCGAAAATCAAATGAAGGTTGAGTATACCGGTCTTGAGGATGAAATACTTCAAAAAATTGAAGCCGGTAATGTTAATCTCCCATTAAATAGTCAGCTTATTACCGGAAGCCAAAGTTTATTTGGTGTTAAAACACAAATGCGATTTGGAAAGTTAACGGCTACTACCGTTCTGTCTCAACAAAGAGGTAAAAAAACAGAAGTGGATGTGCCACCGGGTGGCGGACAATTATCTACCTTTATTATGAGTGCAGATAATTATGAGGCTAATAAACATTATTTCCTATCTCAATATTTTAGAGATAATTACGATAGAGCTTTAGCAGCACTACCCTTTGTTAACTCTCAGGTAAATATTACACGTATAGAAGTTTGGATCACAAACCGACAGGCTAATCCCGATAACCGAAATATATTAGGTTTAATGGATTTAGCAGAGGATACTTCGCGTGTTTATGCCAAAGGAAAAATATTTTTAAACTCAGCCAGCGATAATACAGTTAGTAATGATCGAAATACCTTATACAACTCTATAAAATCGAATTCTGCTTTAAGAGTATTTGAAGATATCAATAACTTTTTAGGAAAAGGCGCATATTCTTTTTTAAAAATTGGCCGTGATTACGAAAAAGTTATTGCCCGAAAATTAACTGCAACCGAATTTAATTTTAATCCGCGCTTAGGATATATTTCACTTAACCAAGCTTTAAATGCCGATGAGGTTTTGGCGGTTGCATATCAATATACTTTAAATGGAAAAACTTATCAGGTTGGAGAATTTTCAACCGATGGGGTAGACCACCCCAAAACACTAATTCTAAAGCTCTTAAAAGGTACGTTGGTAAACGTTAAATTACCCCTATGGGATTTAATGATGAAAAACATATACAACATCAACGCATACCAGGTAAGTAAAGATGATTTTAAATTGGATATTTTACATACTGATATTAAATCCGGTTTAGATTATAATTTTATACCCGTAGGCGCAATTAATAAGAAAGTTTTATTAAGGGTGATGAACCTGGATACCCTTAACAGACAATTGGATCCGCAGCCGGATGGCTTTTTTGATTTTGTAGAAAACATAACCATTGTTCCGGATAAGGGAAGAATTATTTTTCCGGTAACAGAACCTTTTGGATCTCATCTTTATAAACAAATTACGTCCAACGGAAACAACCAGGAGGGCATTGAAGCCGCTAAAGATTATGTTTTTCAACAATTGTACGACAGTACCCGTTTTCAAGCCCAACAGGTTGTAAAACTTAATCGATTTAAATTGAGAGGTACTTATAAATCTTCCGGTGGTTCCGAAATTTCTTTAAATGCTTTAAATATTCCTCAAGGAGCCGTTCAGGTTACCTGCGGTGGACAAATTTTAACGGAAAACTCTGATTATACAGTTGATTATAATTTGGGTAGAGTTAAAATTATTAATGAAGGTATTTTAAATTCAGGTAAACCTATAAAGGTGTCTGTGGAAAGTAACTCTATGTTTAGTATCCAGCAAAAATCAATGATTGGGACAAGGCTTGATTACAAGCTAAGTAATGATATTAATATTGGAGGTACTATAATGCGTGTTGCAGAAAGACCTTTAACTCAAAAAGTAAATATTGGCGACGAACCCATTGCCAATACTATTGCGGGTTTAGATGGTAATTACCGAACTGAACTTCCCCTCTTAACTCGTTTGGTAGACAAGCTTCCTTTTTATGATACTAAAGAGGTTTCAACGGTTTCATTGCAAGGTGAAGTGGCAAAATTATTTCCAGGTAACGCTCGGGCCATAACCCGCGATGGCATCTCTTACATCGATGACTTTGAAAGTTCCCAATCTACTATCGATTTAAAAACTCCATCGGCCTGGTCGTTGGCTTCAATACCTCAGGGACAACCATCCCTATTTCCTGAAGCTTCCTTTAACGACACTTTACCAATTGGATTTAACAGAGCTAAATTGGCCTGGTATTCGGTAGATCCAATTTTTACTTTTAATGTTGGCGCCGAAACACCCGAGCATATAAGAAATGATAAAGAGGCTCAATCTAATAATCAGGTACGCTTCGTTATGGAAAATGAGATCTTTCCCCAAAAACAATTTGCTCAGGGACAACAAATGGCTAATATGCCGGTATTAGATTTGGCTTTCTACCCAGAAGAGCGTGGTCCCTATAACTTTGATGCTGCTCCTTCTGCTATCTCCTCCGGTATTGGTTCTGATGGAAAATTGTTAAATCCTAAATCTCGCTGGGGCGGAATCATGCGGAGGTTAGAAACAACCGATTTTGAAAATGCAAATATTCAGTATGTACAGTTTTGGATGATGGATCCGTTTAATGCGGATAATCCAAATCAAAATAATTCCGGAGAATTGTATCTTAATTTAGGTGAGATTTCTGAAGATGTTTTAAAAGATTCCAGAAAAGCTTTTGAAAATGGTTTACCAACTTCTTCAACTATAAAAGATGTGGATACTTCTGCATGGGGAAGAGTAACCAAATTAGAGTCTCTTGTATATGCCTTTGATAGTGATCCAAACTCCCGACAATTTCAGGATATAGGTTTAGATGGATTAAGTACCGGCGATGAAACGCAGTTTTTTCAAACCACTTATCTTGATCGAGTAGCGGCAATTCACGGAACAGGATCGGTGGCTTACCAACAGGCATTAAACGATGCCTCGGCCGATGATTATCATTTTTTTAGAGGTGACGATTACGATCAGGCACAGTTAAGTATCCTAGATCGGTATAAAAAATTTAATGGTTTAGAAGGCAATTCTCCGGTTAGTTCAGGAACAAGTACTAATGCAGCTTCTACAATACCTAATGCCGAAGACATTAACAGAGATAATACTTTAAATGAGAACGAAACTTATTATCAATACCGCGTTAAACTAGATCCAAATAGTATGGTAGTAGGTAAGAATTATATTACCAATAAAGTGCGTGGACAAGGAAATAAGAAAAACGGCGAAGCAATTGATGTTGATTGGTACCAATTTAGGATTCCGGTGAGGGAACCCGAGCGTATTGTAGGATCTATCTCCGATTTCAGGTCTATTCGTTTCATTCGTTTATTTATGAAAGGTTTTACCCAGCCTATTATAGCCCGATTTGGTAAATTAGAATTAGTAAGAAGCGAATGGAGAAAATATCAGTTTTCGTTAGATGCTCCGGGAGAAAATCAGGTTGATGATAAATTCGATCAAACCTTATTTAATATTACTGCAGTAAATGTTGAAGAACACAGTTCCCGAGTTCCGGTAAACTATGTTTTGCCTCCTGGTATCGATCGCCAGCGTCAGGTTAATGCTCCTAATTTGGCTTTAATGAATGAACAAGCCATGCAATATGATTTTTGCGATTTAAAAGATGGAGACGCCCGCGCATCCTTTAAAACCATGGATGTTGATATGCGTATGTATAAGCATTTAAAGTTTTTTACACATTTGGAGAAAGCACCTAACACCGAAATGGAGGATAACCAACTCACCTGTTTTATTCGATTAGGAACTGATTTTAATGAAAATTATTATGAATATGAGGTGCCACTTAAAGTAACACCCGACGGCGCAACAGCCCAAACCGATGTATGGCCTGAAGCAAATAATTTTGATATTGATTTAGAAGAATTAGTTAACCTAAAAGTTATTCGTGATAATGAAAAACTTGCGGGTAAGGCTCAAAATAACAGACTCTATTCAACTGTTAATACCGAAGGAAAGAAAATATCAATTATTGGTAACCCTATTCTTTCTAGCGTTCGCACCATAGTTATTGGTATTCGTAATCCTAAAAAGAGAGGCTTGGCTAGCGATGATGATGGTAAATCTAAATGCGGGTCTTTGTGGATTAATGAATTACGATTAACAGACTTCAATAACTTTGGAGGATGGGCCACAATAGGAAGAGCTAATGTTAAATTGGCCGATTTAGCCATGTTAGGTGCAACAGGGGGCTATAGCACTCCAGGTTTTGGTAGTGTTGATAAAAAATTAAATGAACGATCTAAAGATTATGTAACTCAATACGATTTATCTGCTCAAATTGAGTTGGGAAAACTAATTCCACGAGCACTAAACCTTAGAGTTCCATTTTATGTAGGTTTTGGCGAAACCTTTATACGACCTATGTTTAATCCTTCGGCTCCTGATTTACTTTTTGAAAAAAGTTTAGAAGGTAAATCGGATTCTTTAAAACAATTTATAAGGGAGACCTCCATTGATTATACCCGAAGAAAAGGCTTTAATTTTACTAATGTTAAAAAAGAAAAAGGGAAAAATGCATCTAAAAGTCATTTTTGGGATATCGAAAATTGGACGGCTTCATACTCTTTTAGTGAAACGTTTAAACGCAATATTAACATTGAATACAATACATTAAGAAATTATCGGGGCGGTATAGGTTATAGTTTTAGCTCTAACGCAAAACCATTTACTCCTTTCTCGAAACTTAAATTGGGTAAGTCCGATTGGGCTAAATTAATTACAGATATTAATATAGGATATGCCCCAAGTCGTGTTGGATTTAAAACAGATTTTATACGCGATTATCAGGAAATGAAAAACAGGGGGAGTACCGATTTTATCGCATTAGTGGAACCCACTTATCAGAAAAATTTTACATTGATTCGTAATTACGATTTGCAGTGGAACTTAACAAAATCCTTAACTTTTGATTTTAACGCTATTAATAATAGCAGAATTGATGAGCCTGCGGGCAGGGTTAAACGCGTTAAAGAATCAGATCTTACCCCTGGTGATACAACCTCTGAATTATATCAGGATTATAAGCAGTGGTTGTTTTTACGCGATTCTATTCAAAGAAGTATTTTGTCGGGGGGAAGAAATACGGCCTACCAGCACAATGCTAATTTAAATTGGACTGTTCCAATTAATAAAATACCCACTTTTAACTGGATTAATGCCACCGTTCGTTACTCGGCAAACTATCAATGGAACGCAATGTCATTAGGTGCTGTAGATTCTTTAGGTAACACTATTCAAAACTCAAATAACACCCAATATAACACCACTTTAAATATGAACACATTGTATAACAAGTGGAAATATTACAAGAAAATTAGCACACCTAAAAAACCGCCTAGCACTAAGAAGCCCTCCAATAAAATGGACGATCCGGAGTATTTAAGAGATAAAAGCGATTCTTTGCAAAGGGTTTATAATAAAACAAAACTCAAGCTTAAAGACTTGGAAAAAGAAGCGCTAAAAAAAGAAATTAAATATTTGGATCATCGAGCAGATTCTATAGAAAAAGCCAACAAACCTCCTTTGCCATGGATGGAGACTATTGTAAAGGCTATTTTGGGGGTTAAAAATGTTAATTTAACTTTAGGTTCAACAGAGGGAACCCTGTTGCCGGGTTATATTCCTAAAACTCAATATCTGGGCACCATGCAAAATGCCGGTGCCGGAAATTTATTAGCTCCCGGTTACGATTTTGTTTTTGGTCAGCAAGTAAATATTGCTCAACGTGCAGCCGAAAACGATTGGCTAGTTAAAAGTGCTTCCTTAAATAATCAATATACCCGCACCAGTAATAATACTTTTAGTGCCCGAGCTACTTATGAACCTTTTAAGGATTTTAGGGTTCAGCTAAGTGCTAATAAAACCGATGCACTAAATAACGCTGAGTTTTTTAGGTATAATAAACAAGCAGGCGAATTTCAATCACAAAATCCTCAAACAACCGGAAATTATAGCGTATCGTTTATTTCAATTCGTTCTGCTTTTGAACGAACTAACGATACTAACTTTACCAGTAAAGTATTTACCCAATTCCTCGAAAACAGAAAAGTTATTTCTTCTCGTTTGGCAAATCAAAATTCCACTTCCGTTCCCGACTCTGGTTACGATGGTTATTTTTTAACTAATCAGGATGTAGTAATTCCGGCCTTTTTAAGTGCCTATTCAGGAAAAAATCCAAGCGATGTGTTTTTGGGTGCTTTCCCTAAAATTCCATTGCCAAACTGGACAATTAACTACGATGGATTGTCAAAAATTGAAAAATTTAAAAAATATTTTAAATCGGTTACCGTGTCTCATGGTTATAAATCTACTTATACGGTTAGCTCATATACTACCAACCTGGAATATGTAGAGGGTGCCAACAAACGAGATATTAGAGGAAATTTTTTAACTCCAAAAGTTATTAATGCACTAAGCATAGCCGAATCGTTTAGTCCATTGTTAGGGGTTGATTTGCAATGGCAAAACAGATTAACTACTAAATTAGAATATAAGAAAGACAGAACTTTAAATTTAAGTTTATCCAATATACAATTAACCGAAATGCAGGGTCAGGAGGTTACTACGGGTTTAGGTTACATTTTTAAAGATTTAGTGGTTCCTGTTAAGGTAGGTGGTAGCGTTCGTAAATTTAAAAGTGATTTAACTATTAGGTCTGATGTTTCTATTCGATCTAACAAAACAATTGTAAGACGATCGTATGATAACAGTAATCAGGCCACCATGGGGCAAAGAACCATTACTTTAAAAAATTCGGTAAATTATCAGGTTACATCCCGCGTAACCGTTAGGCTTTTTCTTGACATTGTAGTGAACAAGCCATTTGTGTCAACTTCATTCCCTACAAGTAACACCAATGGTGGGGTTAGTATCCGATTTACACTTGGTTCGTAAATTTTGTTTGAAAACTGCCTCTTTTGGTTATTTTTGTAAAAATATTTTAAATCATGAACGAAGAAGTTAAATCAATCATCTCAGCTATGGAAGATGCGATGGGAAAAGCCATCTCACATCTTGAAATAGAATTAGCCAAAGTAAGAGCAGGTAAGGCAAATCCTTCTATTTTGGATAATGTATTCGTTGATTTTTATGGTTCTAAAACTCCTGTTAATCAAACCGCCACAGTTAGTACTCCCGATGCCAGAACTCTTGTTATACAGCCATGGGATAAAGGAATGTTGTCGCCCATAGAAAAAGCAATACAAGCTGCTAATCTTGGATTTAACCCACAAAACGATGGTACCTTAATTAGAATTGTTATCCCTCCATTAACAGAAGAAAGAAGAAAAGATCTGGTAAAGAAAGCAAAATCAGAATCGGAACACGCCAAAGTAACGATTCGTAATGCCCGAAGAGATGCCAATGAAGCGGTTAAAAAAATAATTAAAAAGGTAATTACTGAAGATGAGGCTAAATCTGCCGAGGAAGTAATTCAAAAAGCAACTGATAATTTTATTGCTAAATCCGATAAACATGTTGAAGTGAAAGAAAAAGAAATTATGACTATTTAATTTAATTAACTATACCTTTTAATTAAAGCGGCATCTATTATGCCGCTTTTTTTATATCCGTCAATACTTTTATATAAACTGCGAAGTTGGTAAATTAGCAGTCGTTGAATCATTATATTTTAGATACACCTATTGAGTTTTTAAAAGGAGTTGGCCCTCAACGGGCCGACTTGCTTAGAAAGGAACTAAAAATTTTCTTTTTTGGCGATTTAATACGTCATTACCCTTTTAGATATATAGATAGAACAGAAGTAACACCCATAAAAGAAATTAATACTTACGAACGATATGTTCAATTTCGTTGCCATGTATTATCCACCGAAATTATTGGCGAAAAAGCAGCTAAACGATTAGTTGTTCATGTAACTGATGGGAGTGGTTTAACCGATTTGGTTTTTTTTCAGGGATTAAAATGGATTCGCGATAAGTATAAACCCGGACAGGAATTGTTAGTGTTTGGTAAACCAAATGAATTTAAGGGTAGATTTAATTTTGTACATCCCGAAACGGATTTGTATACCGAAGAACTAGAGAAAAATGCACCTCGACTTCAGGCGCACTATCATTCCACTGAAAAATTAAAATTAATTGGTCTGGATAGCAAAGGGATAGGAAAGTTAATGAAAGTACTTTTAGCTCAACTTGAACATAAAATAGCTGAATCTCTGCCGACTTATATTTTAAATAATTTAAAATTATTGGGAAGTGAAGCTGCTCTGATCGCTATTCATAACCCGCCAGATGATATTACGCTTAAAAAAGCGCAACTCCGATTAAAGTTCGAAGAACTTTTTTTAATTCAAATTCGTCTTTTAAAACAAAAGGCTAATCATAAACAAACTGTTGCAGGCTTTGTGTTCCCAGTAATTGGAGACACCTTTAATAATTTCTATAATCATCATTTACCTTTTCAGTTAACCGATGCTCAAAAAAGAGTGCTTAAAGAAATTAGAAAAGACTTAAGCAGTGGCAAACACATGAATCGTTTAGTACAAGGTGATGTTGGAAGTGGTAAAACCATTGTGGCCCTTTTAAGTATGTTAATGGCAATAGATAATGGGTTTCAAGCTTGTATGATGGCTCCAACCGAAATATTGGCTACTCAGCATTATAATGGATTATCTGAATTATTGGCGAGTACCTCAGTTAAATGTGCCTTGCTAACCGGTTCAACACGAAAATCGGAACGTAAGAAAATTGATGAACAACTGCGAAGCGGCGAACTAAATATATTAATTGGAACTCACGCATTAATTGAAGAAGCAGTAGTTTTTAAAAATCTGGGTATTGCAATAATTGATGAGCAACATCGATTTGGAGTTCAACAGCGTTATAAATTATGGAGAAAAAATACTTGTCCGCCTCATGTTTTGGTTATGACGGCAACACCCATTCCCAGAACGTTAGCCATGACACTATATGGCGATTTGGATATATCTGTTATAGATCAATTACCAGCCGGAAGGAAACCGATCTCCACCTTTCATAAATTTGATAGTTCACGGCTTTGGTTGTTTGGATTTATGAAGCAACAAATTGCCCAGGGCAGGCAGATTTATGTAGTATACCCTTTAATAGAAGAATCGGAGAAGTTAGATTTAAAACATTTGATGGATGGTTATGAAAGTATTGTTAGGGAATTTCAACAACCTCAATATCAGGTTAGTGTAGTGCATGGTAAAATGAAGGCTGCAGATAAAGAATACGAAATGCAACGTTTTATTAAAAAAGAAACCCAAATAATGGTTGCTACAACGGTTATAGAGGTTGGGGTTAACGTACCTAATGCGAGTGTAATGGTAATTGAAAATGCCGAGCGATTTGGCTTATCGCAATTACATCAGCTTAGGGGTAGAGTAGGGAGGGGAGCAGAACAGTCATATTGTATTTTAATGAGTGGATATAAATTAAGTGCCGAATCCAGGGAGCGATTAAATACCATGGTAGCAACTAATAACGGTTTTGAGATAGCCGAAGTAGATTTAAAATTGCGTGGCCCGGGTGATATTGAGGGAACCAGACAAAGTGGGGTATTGGACTTAAAGTTAGCCGATTTAGCAAAAGACACACAAATACTGGCATTAGCAAGAAACACGGCCGAGGAAATTTTAAATGAGGACCCGGAGTTAAAAGATTCCAAAAACAATCTACTTTCCGTTTATATTACTAATTATTCTAAATCGCGCCCGGTTTGGAGCAGAGTTAGCTAAATGGAGATTTTTTATTTAGCAAAAATAGAACATACATAAATTGCTGCAGTTTCGGCTCTTAAAATGTTATGGGTAAGTATAGCGGGTTTGTACCCTTTCTGAACAGCCAATTCAATTTCGTCTTTAGTAAAATCACCTTCCGGTCCAATCAATACGGATACATTACCTTTAATGTTATAATTTTTAAGAATTAAACGTTCTTTTCCTTCATCGCAGTGTGCAATAAAACCATCTCCATTTATATCCTGTTTAAGAAATTGAGAAAAATCTGAAGGCTCATTTATTTTTAAAAGCCAGGGGTTTTTAGATTGTTTGGCTGCTGCAAGCGCAATTTTATACAATCTTTCGATGTTAATTTTTTTTCGTTCGGTACGCTTAGTAATAATAATACTTAATTCGTTTAGTCCTAGTTCTACAGCTTTTTCCAGCATCCACTCTAGCCGATCGTTAACCTTGGTAGGAGCTACAATTAGATGAAGAGTATGATTAGATTTTAAAAATTCTTTGGCTTCTGTAATTAAAATTTGTGTGGCTTTAGGGTGAGCTTTTTTAACAATGCCTTCGGCAATGATGCCCTTTCCATTTATTACTTTAATTATTTCATCATTAACTATTCGGGCAACTTTCACCAGGTGCCATGATTCTTCCGAATCAAGCTCGATAATTGAGTTTTGAGAAAGTGTATTAGGGAAGTAAGCGGTATGCATATTTCATTAATTGTTTCAAAGTTAAATGATAATCTTTATTAAACTTACTATTCCAATTATAAAAACTAAACCAAGAACAATTTTACGGAAACGTTCTTCTGATATCTTTACTAGTATTAACTTTCCGATATAAGAACCAATAAAACCAACAAAAATTAAAAATGGTATTAAGAAATAATCATCCCGATGGATATAGCCATTATAGTAATAAACAATAGTTCTGCTTAAATCAACACCCAAATCAATAACAGCAGAACTAGCAATAAATATATCTTTACTTAAGTTAAAGGATGATAGAAATAAGCCTCTTATGGCACCACCTGTTCCTAACAAGCCAGCAAATAATCCGGATAAAGTTCCTCCGAAAATATTTGAAAACAAGTTAGTATTAAATTTATAGTCCTTAATTAATAAGAGTAATAAAGACAATACAATTAAGAAACTGTCTAAAATAATATTTAGATAATTGCTTTCTATAAATCGAGTTAAATAAGCTCCAATGCTTACAAATAAAATTGCCGGGATCCCAAATTGTAAAATAAGTTTAAGATTGATGCCTTTTCTAAATAAAGTAATTTTTGAAATATTACTGGCTAAATGAAAAATCGCAGTTATGCCCAGTACAGAATGAATATCCAGAAAATAAGTGCCGATGGGCACAAAAAAAACCGAAGAGCCAAATCCACCAACCGTTCCAATTATTTCAGCAACAAGTGATAAAATAAGAAAAAGTAAAATAGAAAAACTATCGGTCATTTTGTAATTATGATAAAGCTATTAAATGTATCAGTTCTTCTTCCTAAATAAACCATACTTTAAAATAACCCATAAAATTCTTAACCCATCTATGTTTCTTATCTTCTTGCCATCTCCTTTGTTACGTGGCCAATAATGCACAGGAACTTCCACTATTTGGGTTTTATTAATAATAGCTGTTTTAATAATAATTTCAGCTTCAATTCCAAACCTATTTTCGGTTAAGTTTAATTTACCAGCCAATTCTTTTGTAAGGAGTTTATAACCGCATGCTAGATCAGTAAAACGAACATCAACTAAAAAAGACGCTATATTAGTAAACAGTTTATTAAAGAAATACCGTCTGTAAGCATAGAGTGGTCTTAAAATGCCAGGTAAATAACGCGAACCATTTACCAATTGAGCGTTGCTTTGTTGTTGTGCCACAATTAATGAATTAATATCCGATGGGTCTAGTTCTAAATCTCCATCTTGTATTAAAATTAAATTTCCGCTTGCTTGTTTTAAACCATTAATTACATTAAACCCTTTGCCATTATTTTTAGAGTTGGAGAAAATTATCTTTTTAAAGTTTAATGGAATATAGTTTTCTATAATTTCTAAACTCCTGTCCGAACTAGCATCGTTATATATTATGCATTCAACCTCGTTAATAAATTTGAGTGGTAGTGCATGATCTATTTTTGACAATAAAGTTTCAATAGATTTCTCTTCGTTATAAACAGGTATGATGATGCTTAATTTCAAAATTAATTAATGTTCCGGGAATACCGAATTCGCCATAAATACAGAGATATCAAACTCTTTCTGGCTTATCCCGGCATCTTGATTTATTGAATGTAAATAGGCTAAAATCTGCTGGGATGAAATATTTCCGGTTAATTTATCTGTTGCCATTGGGCATCCACCAAAACCATTAATTGCCATATCAAATCTTCTGCATCCACTTTCGTATGCACTCTTAATTTTTGAATATGCTGCTTCGTTAGTGCTGTGCAAGTGAGCTCCAAATTCAATATTAGGAAATTGAGGAATTAGATTTTTAAACAAATACGAAATGTTTTCCTCACTGCTAACCCCAATAGTATCGGCTAATGCGATAATTCGAATTCCTAACTTGTGAAGTTCTGAAGTCCATTGAATTGCAATGTCTGCATTCCATGGATCGTTATATGGATTACCAAAAGCCATTGATATGTATACAACTAATTCCTTATTATGCTTTATGCATAGTTCCTGAATTTCTTTAACTCGATCCACACTTTCTGCAATGGATGAATTGGTATTACGTTGCTGAAAGGTTTCGGAAATTGAAAAAGGAAATCCCAAATACTTTATTTCTGGATATTGAACGGCATCTTGAGCTCCTCTTACGTTCGCTATTATTGCCAACAATTTTGTATTAGTGGTGCTTAAATCTAAATTGGCTAATACTTCAGCTGTATCCCGTAATTGAGGTATTACCTTCGGTGATACAAAACTCCCAAAGTCCAAAGTATCAAAACCAACTTTAAGTAGTTGATTTAGATAGTTTGTTTTTATCTCGGTGGGTATAAATTCAGAGAGCCCTTGCATTGCATCGCGTGGACATTCGATAAGTTTTAACATGTTTGTTTCAATATTTAGATAATATTAAAGTTTATCAGTTTGCAAATTACGTTTAGTTTAATTTAAGTTATGATCTCTTAATAATTATACCCCAAAAATTCTGGATATATTAAATCCTAATCGAATTCCGGCATTATCCCATCTTGTATTGGTAAAGGGGATGAACTGACTTTCAACTAATCCAATAGAATTAACAAAGTGTAATTGAAAAACATGACCTCCCGTCTCAATATCGCAACCAACGGCAAAGGTATCGTAATATTTTTGAGAACTATACTTGTTTAGCCTATATCCATATTCCGCTGTAAGGGCAAAGCGCTTGGATATTTTTACCCGACCTAAGGCACATATAGCATATATGTCATTTTTATCGCCAAGTTTTTCTACCATGTTTATATGAACAACGGTAGGGGCTATTTGGAAAGAAACTCCTTCACTAAATTTCCTGCCAATTATTATTTGATGAGCGTAAGATAAACGATCGATCGGACTTCCATAAAAATCTATTCCGGCAATTTGTTTTTTTTCGAAACTGTAAAATGCCGTTGATAATAATGTAATTGATATCGGTGTTTTGTCATCGGTAGATTGTCGTATAAGTCGATATTTTAAAAAACCATCAACTATCTTTTGAAATGAGGTTCTGCCAATACCAAATTGAAATCTCCCGTCGTAACTATATTCTAAACTTAAACGTATGTTTGCAGCTAAATCGATCCCAAAAGCCTGGTAGGATCCGGAATTAAATGTTCCAAATCGATGGGAGATACGGAAGTCCATGGCTCGTCTTCCAGTAGTTTCGATGGTATGCATATTAATTAGACGGGTGCCTTTAAATGCAGCTGTTGTATATTCCTTTTTTTGGGGTTCTTCGTCTAGCATTTTCATTAAATCATCTTGTGCTTTCGCGAAATTTGAAAAGGAAAAATAAAATACCAATACAAGACCAAGAATGTTTTTCATAAATTGAAATTTTAAATTTTTAATATGTTTTCTTAATAATAGTTATTGTGGAAATCCTTTGTTTTTCCAAGCTTTAATTTTGTTGATGGAACAATCATCAAGCTTACTAGCGCCTTTTGGCATAGGTGAAGCTAGTCCGTTTTGCAATATTGAATTTAGGATAGATTCAATATTATCTTTTATAGGTTGTATTGAATCAAGGGGAGGGTAGGTGCCCGCTGCAGAACTATGACAGCTAATACAATTGTTGTTTAAAATTTTAGTTATGTTAGCAGTATAAGTTAAATTAACTGTATCGCAAGTTAAAGGGGCTTTAGTTGTATCTTGTTTTACTTCTGGCTGATGAATCTCTTCAAAATTGCCTTTTTTACATGAAATTATGCTGGTAAAGAGAATAATTGCAATAACGTATTTCATAAAATTATTTTACGCTAATATATTAGAAATTTACTTAAATAGTAATCTTAATATCTTATAAAAAGGTTAATAGTAAATAATTAGCAATTATGATTAAATAAAATATACTGCTATTTCAGTCATTTGTTAAACTGGTATACTATGATATTACTATTTTAGGAAATAAATGGAGATTTACTATTTAAAATGGAGTTATATATATTCATCTTATAAATCCGTTAGCCAGTGTATTCCCAGGTAGTCGCGATTTTTTTTTTAAATCATTGAATTAAAAAAATAATTCTCAAAATTTAAATGCATTTAAAATAATCAAATGGCTCTAGGCATGAATTGCACTGGTAAAGGGCTTTACAGGCTGTTGATCCAAATTGTGAAATCATTTTAACATCAGCCGATGCACAACGGGGGCATTTTAAACTTTTAGGTTTTCCGGTTAGCGCACTTTTATCTACCGATGAGTGTTCGGGCGGAGCAATGCCATATTCTCTTAATCGATCTTTTGCTTTTTCGTTTATCCAGTCGGTTGTCCAGGCTGGTTCGTAAACCATTTTAATGTTTGGGGATGGAAAACCGTTGGCCATTAATAAAGACTTTATATCGTCTTCAATCTGTTTCATAGCCGGACAACCCGAGTAAGTGGGCGTTATGTCTATAAATAAAGAATCGTCCGTAAGTTTTACTTTTCGAACGATTCCTAAATCAATAATACTTATAACCGGAATTTCCGGATCGGGAAGTGTTTCCAGCAAATCCCAAATTTTTTTTTCTTTAGCATTTAAATCTACAATTACCATTTAGCATCGGGATATGCTCTTGGGATGTATTGCATCTCTGCTAACATATAACCTAAATGTTCGGTATGTTTTCCTTTTCTGCTTCCGAGTTGTTGGTTATTTTCCTGAGGAATTGTTAGAGAAGCTAAACTAAGTTTTTCGCGAACTTGGGAAGACCAAGCAATTTCTAAAGTACTAAAATCCACTGCAGATCCGTCATTTATAATTATCGAATCACTATTTTCTACTGTAAATAAATCGCTTGTAAATCGCCATAATTCATTTAGAGCATTTTGCATTTTTTCGTGTGATTCATCAGTGCCATCACCCAAACGTTCTATCCAGGCTCCAGTGTGACGCACATGGTAACTCACCTCTTTAATAGATTTTGACGCAATAGCGGCAATGGTATTATCGCTACTTTTGGTTAAAGCGGTATATAAATGATGATTGAAAACCGATAATAAATAAGCTCTCAGAATGGTAAAACCAAAATCTCCTTTGGGAAGTTCGGCCATAAACGCATTGTAGTATTGTCTCTCGTGGCGGTGAAAAACAAGATCGTCCTCACTTTGTCCTTTTCCATTTAATTGTGCAGCGTACTGATATAATGCTTGTGATTGTCCAATTATATCCAGTGCAATATTAGTTAAAGCCAAATCTTCCTCAAGGAACGGACCATGTCCGCACCACTCCGCTAAACGTTGGCCATGTATCAGGTTGGTGTCTGCAATACGAAGGATATAGGCGTATAAAGATTGTTCTTTAGTCATCTTAATTTAAAATTACATGTGGGAAATTCCGTCGGGCACCTTGTAAAAAGTAGGATGACGATAAACTTTATCATTGGATGGTTCAAAAAATGGACCTACATCTTCGGGTGTACTGGCTACTATAGCGGATGAAAGTACTACCCATACTGCAGAACCTTCGCCTCTGCGGGTGTATAAATCACGTGCATTTTGCAATGCCATTTCCTTATCAAATGCATGTAAACTTCCGCAGTGTACAAAGGGTTGTCCGGATTTTTTTTGGACAAATACTTCCCAAATGGGGCCTTGTGAATCTTGATTACTCATATTTTTTTTAAGCAGCTATTAAATTTTCGTTTTTCTTTTTGGCATGAGCGGCAGCAGCCTTTCTAACCCATTCGCCTTCTTCGTGAGCTTTTACGCGGGCAGCTAAGCGTTCTTTGTTGCAAGGACCGTTACCACTAATAACGCGGTTAAATTCATCCCAATCCACCTCACCAAAATCATATCCTTTTTTAGCTTCGTTCCAAACCAATTTATCATCCGGTACTTTTAAACCCAAATATTCAGCTTGTGGAACAGTTTGGTTAACAAAACGCTGGCGAAGTTGATCATTGGTTTCACGCTTAATTTTCCATTTAATGGCATTTTCGCTATTTGGTGAATTTTCGTCGCGAGGACCGAACATCATTAACGATGGCCACCACCAGCGGTTTAAAGCATCTTGTGCCATTTCTTTTTGCTCAGGAGTTCCGTTAGCTAATTTGCAAATTATTTCGTAACCCTGACGCTGGTGAAAGCTTTCTTCCTTACATATTCTTACCATAGCACGGGCATAAGGGCCATACGAAGTGCGTTGTAACATCACCTGATTCATAATTGCTGCCCCATCAACCAGCCAACCAACAGCGCCTATATCAGCCCAGGTAAGAGTTGGATAATTAAATATGCTCGAATATTTTGCCTTACCGGTATGAAGTTGGTCTAATATAGTTTCGCGGTCTGTGCCTAGAGTTTCTGCTGCAGTATATAGATATAAACCATGTCCGCCTTCATCCTGAACCTTGGCTAACAAAACCATTTTGGCTCTTAAACTTGGAGCACGTGTAATCCAATTTCCTTCGGGAAGCATTCCCACGATCTCGGAATGCGCGTGTTGCGAAATTTGTCTGATTAAATGTTTGCGGTAATGATCAGGCATCCAATCTTTGGGTTCAATCATTTCACCTTTATCAATTCGGGCCTGAAAAGTGTTTTCTAAGTCTAATTGGTTTTCCATAAAATTATCTTTTTAAGGCAAACAAAAAATTAAACAATAAGTTTAATTCGAAAGTTCACATATTCCAAATTTACAATAAAGAAAACGTATTTTATTCATTTCAATCAATTGAAAAAATCATATTGAAATTTAAACAGGAAACATCAATTTTGTGCTATTTTTAAGTTTTAAAAAGGTAAATTTGCATCCTTAAAATAAAATAATGGCAAAATTTCATACTATAACGGTTAAAGAAGTTAGAAGGGAAACCTCCGACGCAGTGTCTGTAGCCTTTTTATTACCCGATGAACTAAAAGAAGAATTTAAATTTAAGCAAGGACAGTATATAACTCTTAAACTTAACCTAAACGGAGAAGAACTTCGTCGCTCTTATTCCATATGCTCCAGTCCCTTTAATGGAGATGATTTGCGTGTGGCTATTAAAAAAGTAAACGGTGGAAGGGTTTCTAACTATATTAATGCGGATTTAAAGGCCGGAGACCGCTTGGAAGTAATGACCCCAATGGGTAATTTTTATTCGGAGTTAAATGCAACAAATCATAAAAATTATGTGCTTTTTGCAGGTGGAAGTGGAATTACCCCTATGATGTCTATAATTAAAGCCGTTTTTGATAAAGAGCCCAACAGTAAAATTTCCCTTTTTTACGGAAATTTAAACGAGAGTGCTACCATTTTTAAAGGTGAATTGGATAGCCTATCCTCCCAATACGCTGAAAAACTTAAGGTTTATTATATTTTTGACAAACCCGAAAATACTAACTGGCCTGCTTTACAAACCGGGATTATGGATCAGGCAAAAGTTAATGCCCTCATCGAAAATCATGTTGGATTAAATTATCAGAACGAATTTTTTATTTGCGGGCCAACCCCCATGATGGACAATGTTCGTATGGTCTTAGAAAAATTACAGATAAAAAAGGAGTCCATTCATGTCGAATACTTTACAGCAAGTTTAGAGGCTTCCAAAACAGCCGAAACAGATAACTCAGCTGAAATAACTGCCCAAGTTACCGTTATTATGTATGGTATGGAAACAGAAATGGAATTATCTTCTAAAGGAAAAACAGTTCTGGATGCCGCCTTGGATGCCGGAGTTGACGTGCCATTTGCTTGTAAAGGTGCCGTTTGTTGTACTTGTAGAGCAAAAATAATTGAAGGAAAAGTAAAAATGGATGCCAATTTTGCTTTAACCGAAGAGGAAGTTGCTCAGGGCTATATTTTAACTTGTCAGGCTCATCCTGTAACTCCGGTTGTAAAAATAGATTACGACGCAATATAGTTTTAAATTGCATTGCTAAGTCTAATCAATTATGCGGAAGAGTTTTTTATAAAAAATTACTCTGAATTTATTGATATTTAATCAATTTAGCTTAATTTTAAAAGATAAGGCATGTCTTATCTTTCTTTTAAAATATCTTTTACTCTTAGCTATTTATTGGTATTTTTTAATACCGTGCTTTTTGCTCAGGTTGTTAGTGACCGATATGTAATAGGGAATACGGGGTATAGTTATTCCGGAAATGGGATGGAAATAGACGCTACAGTAGGAGAGGTAGTTGTATCTACAGATGAAAATGGGCCAGCGGGAATTATTTTTACCCAGGGTTTTCATCAGTCCACCTCCTTGTTAAATGTACTTCAAATGCAACTTATGTTTGGCGCTTCGCAACTTAGCAAATCTTCGTGCCCACAAGCTGCGGATGCCATTGCAAAAGTTTTTCCCTTAACAGGTACACCCCCTTTTAGTTATCAATGGTCTCCCAATGTTGGTAATAGTGATTCTATCTATGGATTAGTAGCTGGTAATTACGTTGTTTTTGTTACTGATGCTATTGGAAGAACCGGAACGGTGTCTTTTACGGTTGACTCTGAAAATCCGGAGTGTGAATTTGAGTTTTATTCGGGTATTACGCCTAATGGCGATTTTAAAAATGATCAATGGAATATTGTGGGTATTGAAAATTTTCCTCAAAATACAGTTAGGATTTTTAATCGATGGGGAAGCCTCATTTTTGCAGCCAATGGTTACGATAATTTAAATAAGGTTTTTAAAGGCAAAGGGATTAATAGTGCTGATTTACCTGATGGAACCTATTTTTATGTAGTTGATGTTAATAATAAAAAATTTAAAGGCTGGTTGGAATTAACGCGTTAAATGAAATTTAAATTAAGCATATTCTTTTTGCTACCCTTTGCTTGGCCCTTGTTTGCACAGCAAAATCCGCATTTTAGTACCTATATGTTTAATCATTTCTCAATTAATCCTGCCTATTGCGGATCCAAGCAGACTCTTTATGTAAATTCGGTTAACCGCTTTCAATGGGTTGGAATGGGTAAAGAAGCCCCACAATCTAATTCTGTAAATGTTCAATATCCTAATAAACGACGGAGGGTAGGTTTAGGTTTAAATTTATTAAACGACCGAATTGGGGCCAATAATAATACTACAGCGCTATTTACATATGCTTATCACTTAAAGCTTCCGGTTGGTCGATTATCGATGGGTTTAAGGGCGGGTTTTCAAAGCTTAATGGTTGATTTTAATCGTGTTGTTTACGAGGATAAATCAGATATCTATGTTGGACAGGTAATCAGAAAAACTGCCCCCAACGGCGACTTTGGTCTTTACTATTACACGGCAGATTTTTATGCTTCTCTGGCCTTAAATCAATTATGGGGAGCAAGATTAAGAACGTTTAAAGATTTACCGGATTTTACAAGAGTTTATCCTCATCTTTTTTTAACAGCAGGAAAGGCTTTCATAATCTCATCGGATTTAATTATAAATCCTTCTGTTTTAATAAAAAAAGTACAAGGTGCTCCTTATTCAATAGACTTTAATTGCAACGCCCGTTTTGGAGATAGATTTTGGGCAGGACTTTCATATCGTAATAAAAATGCATTAGTTATTTTAGCTCAAATGGGAATAACCGAACGCTTAAGGTTTGGGTATAGTTATGATGTTGGATTAAATGGAATTGGAACGGTATCTGGTGCAACACACGAATTTTATCTTGGATTCGACTTTAACGTACATAACAACAAAATTATCAGCACCCGTTATTTATAAGCTCTTCATGCAACGCCTCATAAAAGTTTTAGTCATACTTATTTCATTTGTTGCCTGGATTAATTCTTATGCCCAAATAGATAAAGCCGAATGGTATTATCAATCTTTTCAGTATGCTAAATCTATAAAGTATTTTAAAAAGGCTTTAAATAAACCGGGTAACGAAGAGTATTTATATGATATTGCTGATGCCTATTTTCATTTAAAAGATTTTAAAAACGCACAAATTTATTTTATGCGTTATGTTAATGAAGCTCCTAAACTAAATACAAATATTAAATCTGCAGACACTCTTTGGGTTAAAGACTCTGTTGATACTAATAAACAATATAAAAAAATTATTCCCACTCAACTAATCGAACTTCATCCTAAAAAAACAATAGCTTATTTATATTTAGGCGAGTGCTTAATGAGTAATAATTTGTATGATGAAGCTAAACGTAATTTCAATTTATATTTTAGAGTAAATCCCAATGATAAAAGGGGTAAACTATTCTCGAAAGCCTGCGACGATGTTAAGCAATGGGCTACCATGCCAGCTAAATACGAAGTGTACTCTATTCCTAAAATTAATTCTAAATATTCCGACTTCAGTGCGGTTGATTATAATGGTGGAGTGGTGTTTGTATCGGACAGGCTAGAAGATGTAATTAATGAAAATAATGACGGATGGACACAGACGCCATACTTAAGTATGATGTTTTCTAAAAGCCAAAATCCCTCCGACTCTTCTGCGTTTGGAAAGGTTAAAGATTTTTTGTTAAAATACAAGGGCGATTATCATACCGGTCCGGTTTGCTTTAATAAAAGCCAAACTGAACTATACATTTCGCGTGTAGATGAATTTAAGGGAAAGAAACAGGAAAAAAATCCTATACATAAACCAAAATTATTTTTTGCAAACTTTAAAAACGGTAAATGGTCTAACTTAAGCCCTTTTCAGTTTAATAGTGATGATTATGCTATTGCTCATCCGTCAATTTCGGAGGACGAGAACTATTTGTTTTTTACATCAGATATGCCTGGTGGTATTGGTGGAACGGATATTTGGTATTGTAAAAAAATAAACGGAGCCTGGTCTAATCCAATTAATCCTGGTTCGGAAATTAATACATCCGGAAACGAATCTTTTCCTTTTTTATCGGCAACCAATACTTTTTATTTTTCGAGTGACGGTTGGGGTGGATTAGGTGGCTTGGATATATTTTCTTCCTCATTCCTCGATGAATTTTTCTCTCAACCCATAAACCTTAAGGCTTTTATTAATAGTCCTTCTGATGATTTTGGAATATATTTTAAACCCGATAATAAAGGGGGGTATTTTTCCTCGAATAGGGCCGGTGGTCTTGGAAAGGATGATATATACGGATTTAAAGTAAACGAAAATATTGTAAATATTACGGGTAAGATATTACTCACTGATAATATTAAGGATGGTGCCGAAAGTGTAAAAATATTACTAATGACTCAAGAGGGTAAAATTATACAAACTACCACAACTGATAATACCGGTTTCTTTAAGTTTGAGAATATTATAAACGATCAGTTTTATTTAGTAAAGGTAGACGATAGCGATCCATTGTTAAAACGACAAAAAAAGTTGTTTATGGCGGATGAAAATAACAGAATTGTTAAGGTTACAGTTATAAGTGATAAAGGTTATTTTACTTTCGAAAATTTACCCAGCGACTTAACAACTCTTAAGGAAATTGACACCGATGAAGTTCAATTAAAATCTAAATTATTGAATGGCTTTTTAGTTTCGGGTATAGATTCATCAGTTATTGCCGGTGTTGTTATTTATCTAAATTCAGAAAAAGGCGAGCAATTACAAAGCCGAATTACGGATAGTAGAGGATATTTCGCGTTTAATAATATCTTTAGTGAGCAAACTTATTCTATTCATGTTGATGAAGAAAGTCCATTAATAAAGAAATTAAATAAAGTACTAGTAAAAGATAAATTAGGTAAAGTCATTTTAAGTATAGTTAGAAATGAAGGTGGTAAATTTAATTTTGAACTGCTGCAAACTGATCAATCTACTATTGCTTTAATGGACGAGGAAGATACTAAGTTAAACAGAAGTTTTAAAGGTAAATTATTAAATGCTGAAGATAATTCGCCAGTATGGGGAGCTAAAATTGCACTTCAAAATAAAAATAAAGAAATCTTACAATATACTCTTACAGATGATTTTGGAAATTTTAGGTTTTTTAATATTTTAACTAATCAAGATATCCAAATAACAGCAGATGTTAATGACCCCGCTTTATTATTGGTTAATAAAATTAAAATAACCGATTCGGATGGTAAGTTATTGTTTTATGCCGAGAGAAAAAAAGAAGGATTTAAATTCGAAATTCTTCAATCGGATCCCAGTTTTATAGCTATGCTGGAGGCTCCTGAAAGTAACCTTACAAAAAAACAATTTGGTGGCAAATTAATCGGAGACGGCAACGAGGCTGTTGTAAACGCAGATGTGTTGATGACTGATGAACAAGGTAATGTAATTGGCAAAACCAAGTCTGATGAACGGGGTAATTTTAGATTTTTAAATATTGTTCCCGACCAAAATTTCTTGATAAAGCTTAATGAAGCGGATCCGGTTATTCAAAAATATAATACCATCACTATATACGACAGAAAAGGGAAAGAAGTATTTAAAGGTGGAAAGTTTATAGGTAAATTTAATTTTCTTGTTATTAATAACGACCCTGCTTATTTATCTTTTCTGGAAGAAGTTCCGGATGTTAAAGTTAAGAAACGATTAAGTGGAGTTATGCTTAATGGCGATGGAAGTAATAACCCTATAGCTAATACAGAGGTATGGTTATTGAACCAGTCGGGCGATTTAATAGAAAAATCTACTACTAACAACAAAGGTGTTTTTCTTTTTAAGAATCTAAAATCAGATGAAACATATTTGGTGAGCTTAAATCCAGACGACCCGGCAATTCAAAATATCAGCAGAATTGTTTTAAAAGATAATAATGGAAAAGAATTATATGCCGGTAAAAAAGATGATAAAGGAACATTTTCGTTTAATATTTTACCTACCGACAACAATTTACTTTTACCAATGAACGCTATGGATGAAACACTTCCGCGAGATTTAACGGGCTTTATGTTGGCTGGAGATGCCAATAATGCTCCAATTGCCGGGGCTATAATTAAATTGGTAAACGAAAGTGGAATAGTTGTGGGTAAAACCGTTACTTCTGCTAATGGTAAATTTAAATTTACTAAACTGCGTTACGACGAAAATTATAATGTGTTAATGGATGAAAGTGATCCCGCGCTTGCTAATTATAAAAATGTAATACTAACGGATAAAAATGGTAAAATTTTATTTACTTCCCGCTTGGGTAAAGGCGGTTTTAATTTCACTTTATTAAAAGATGATATAAATACTCTTGGTTTGCTCGATCTAGAAGATGTAAATATAGAACGAGAACTAAAAGGTTATTTGTATGATGATGAAGTATCTGGTAAACCAGTATCATCTTTAGAAATTAAGTTAATAGATGATAGTAATAATCAATTAGCCTCTGCTAAAACAAATGATAAAGGGTTCTTTAGATTTTCTCATTTAGCGGCCGGTAAAAATTATATTTTGGCATTAGATGAAAGTAATGATGAATTACAAAAATATACTAAACTAATTATAAAAGATGCAAGCGGAAATATTGTTTTAAAATCAATACGAGATCAAAAACAGGGATTTAAATTTAGTTTACTGGGGTCTGATCCATCCGTTTTGAGTTTGATGATTGAGGAAGAAGATACTCGTATAAAAATTGATTTAGATGGTTTGTTATTAAGTGACGATGGAATGAAGGCACCCATCCCTAACGTTGAGGTTTTGTTGTATGATGCTTATAAAAATCTATTAAGTAAAACCAGTTCAAATGATAAAGGGTATTTTAAATTTAGCAAGCAAATTGCGGATCAAAATTTTATTATGGAGGTTAATTCTGAGTCACCTGTTTTTAAAAAATACAATTCCTTTTTGTTAACCGACCGAAACGGAAAAACAGTTAAGCGTGTTTTAATAAATAAGAATGGTAAATTTTATTTTGAAATATTACAATCCGATCATTTTGCTTTGGCTTCAATAAATACCCATGATGAGCTGATAGCCTTTACAAAGTATAATAAAAAGCCGGTAAATGAATTTAAGTCAAATTTAAAAATGGAAAGTAAAGAAATTGTGCCTAAGCCTCAAAACGTTAAAAAGGAGCAAGAAGTGACAATTGAGGATGAATATTTAGAGAGCGGTCAAATACTGGCTCAGGTGTATTATCCTTTTGCGAATTCAGCTTTAACTAACGAGGCCAAGGTAGACTTAAATAAAATTGCTTCAGCAATGAAATCTAATCCTAAAATGATAGTGGAAATTAACGCCTATGCCGACTCCAGAGGACGAGCTGACTATAACTATAAATTAAGTAATAAACGAAGAGAAGCAGTTATTAGTTATATTTCGGCAAGAGGAATTAGCAAAAAAAGAATTAAGGGTAAAACCTATGGAGAGACTCAATTGCAAAATGGCTGTTACGATAATGTAATTTGTACTAATGAGCAACATGCACAAAACCGTAGAACCGATATAATTAATCGCATTAAAAAGTAAGTGTTTTTAAAACTTCTTTTTGTCCTGAAGCATTCTTACTATTTTAATGCTAATAAAACGAGGTGTAAAACGATTGGTTAACACTAATAGTTTATTTACTAATCCCTCAATTGCAACAGTTCGTCCTTTAAGCATAGCATTATATCCATAAATGGCTACCTTCTCAGCAGTGGTTGATTTCATAATAGAAAATAATCTCGAGTTATTTAAATCTGCTGCCTCCTGAAAGCCAGTATTTACTGGCCCCGGGCATAGAGTAGTTACGGTAATTCCAAAATCGTTTAACTCGTTATGGAGGGCTTCCGAAAATGAAAGTACAAAAGCCTTTGTGGCGTAGTAAACACTCATTAAAGGCCCTGATTGAAAAGAAGCAATAGAAGCTACATTTAATATTTTTCCCGATTTATTTTTAATCATTTCGTTCGAATATAAATGGCATAGATGAGTTAGCGAAGTAATATTTAAATTAATCATTTCCTCTTGTTTTTTCCAGTCTTTTTGATGAAAATAACCGTAATCGCCAAACCCCGCATTATTGATCAGATAGTCTATTTTTATGTGGTGTTGTTGAGTAAAATTAAAAAGACTTAAAGCAGCATCTTTTTGGCTTAAATCGGCATCAAAAATCCAAACCTTTACTGAATATTTTTCTTCAAGTTTGTTTTTAATATCCAGAAGTTTAGAATGGGTTCGGGCAACCAAAACAAGGTTTCCTCCTTTTGATGCGTGAATAAAGGCTAATTCTTTTCCAATTCCTCCGGATGCACCGGTTATTAAGGCTGTTTTCATCTATAATTGATAATTGAATTAATTAAATAATAAATTGCTTTATAATATAATTTTTGGTTAACATTCGTTCCAAAGGTAAATGATTACCATAATTTTAAATTTAATATTTTATAAATAACCTTATCCAATTACCAAAGTTTCATTTTTATATAATAGCCCTAAAAAATGTATATTTGCCACCTGAAAATTATATTGATATTATGGGTTTAAAGTGCGGAATAGTTGGATTGCCTAATGTAGGAAAATCAACTTTATTTAATTGTATATCTAATTCTAAAGCCCAGGCGGCTAATTTTCCTTTTTGTACAATTGAACCGAATATAGGGGTTACCAATGTGCCCGATGAGCGTTTACCTAGGCTGGAGGCTATTGTGAAACCTGAACGTGTTGTTCCGGCTGTTGTAGAAATTGTAGATATTGCTGGATTGGTTAAAGGTGCCAGTAAAGGTGAAGGTTTAGGTAACCAGTTCTTAGCAAATATCAGAGAAACGGATGCCATTTTACATGTTTTGCGTTGTTTTGATGATCCAAATGTGGTTCATGTTGATGGTTCTGTAAATCCTATAAGAGATAAAGAAGTTATAGATTTGGAACTTCAACTTAAAGATTTAGAAACGATTGAAAAACAAATTCCTAAGGTTGAGAAAAAGGCAAAAACGGGGAGTGATAAAGAATCTAAAGCAATTTATGATGTACTCTTGGTTTTAAAAGAGCATTTGGAAAAAGGCTTTTCGGTTCGTTCGGCCCCCATCGAAAAAGAAAAGTGGGATATTGTTGATTCTTTACAATTAATAACGTCTAAACCGGTGATGTATGTTTGTAATGTTGATGAGAAATCGGTTAAAAATGGAAACGCATATACTGCTGAAGTTAAAAAGATGGCTGACACCGAAGGTGCAGGTATGGTTATGATTACAGCCTCTATGGAATCTGAAATTGCAGCTTTGGAAAGTTTCGATGAACGTCAGATGTTTTTGTCTGATTTAGGTTTAGAAGAACCGGGTGTAAATAAATTAATTAGAGAAGCTTATAATTTGTTAAATCTACAAACCTATTTTACGGCCGGTGTTAAAGAGGTAAGAGCATGGACAATTTTAAGGGGGATGACTGCTCCTCAGGCTGCAGGAGTTATTCATACTGATTTTGAAAAGGGATTTATAAGGGCAGAAGTAATTAAATACAACGATTATATTACCCTTGGCGGAGAAAATAAATGCAAAGAAGCCGGAAAACTGTCAGTTGAAGGAAAGGAATATATAGTTAGCGACGGCGATATTATGCACTTTAGATTTAATGTATAACGTTTAACTAAAAGAATAACAAAAACAAAAGGCCTCTTTTATAGAGGCCTTTTGTTTTATCGTTAGAATAATTACGTTTTAATTTCCTAATTCCGACATAAATTTAATTCTCATCAGCCTTATTTCATCCTCAGAATAATCATCGCTGCCTAATTCTTTTAAGGCTTCTTCAATTGAATCACTTTCGGCAGTTTTAAAATATTCAAAAATCTCCTCCTGTTTATCTTCGTCCACAATTTGATCTATGTAATAACTTAGATTAACTTTTGTACCCGATGAAACGATACTTTCTATTTCAGTTAATAAATCATCCATTTTAATATTCCTGCTTTTTGCGATATCTTCTAATGGAAGTTTTTTATCAATGTTCTGAATTATAAATACTTTTTGACCGGATTTATTTACAACAGACTTAACTACCATGTCCTGCGGACGGGTTATATCGTTTTCCTCTACATAGGCAGCAATCAGTTCAACAAAATCCTTTCCATATTTAAGTGCCTTTCCGGTTCCAACACCACTAATGTTTTTCATTTCATCCATTGTTATCGGATATTGAATTGACATATCCTCGATAGAGGGGTCCTGAAAAATAACAAAAGGAGGAAGGTTTTTTTGTTTGGCAATTTTTTTTCGAAGATCTTTTAACATTGCCACCAGCTTCTCATCAGCACCACCCCCTTTTGCGCTGCCGGCGATAATTAAATCGTCGTTTTCTGCTTCAGCTGTTGAATAATCATGATCGCGTGTGAATTTAATACTAAAGGGGTCTTTTAAGAATTCTTTTCCCTTATCCGTTACTTTTAAAGTGCCGTAGTTCTCAATTTCTTTTTTAATAAATCCCTCAACAATAACTTGTCTGATTACGGATAGCCAGTACTTTTCATCTTCAGCCGATCCTTTGCCAAAAACGTCCAAGTTATGATGTTTATATTGTTTAATTTGAGAGTTAGAAGTACCGGCTAAAATTTGAGCAATGTATTTAGGTTTAAATTTTTCTTTTGTGGCCAATATCGCCTCCAAAACACTAATGATGGATTCTTCTGCTTCAAATCGTTCTTTAGGAAATCGACAGTTGTCGCACATGCCATTGCAACCTGCCGAATCGAATTCTTCTCCAAAATAATGTAATAATTGTTTTCTTCTGCAAGAAGAACACTCGGCATAAGAGGCTACTTCCTGAATTAATTGTTTCCCAATCTCCTGTTCCGAAACAGGCTTATTGTTTAAAAATTTTTCCAGTTTTTCAACATCATCCTGACTAAAAAAGGAGATGCAATTACCCTCTCCACCATCGCGCCCCGCGCGTCCGGTTTCCTGGTAATATCCCTCGAGCGATTTTGGAATATCATAATGGATAACAAATCGCACATCGGGTTTATCTATTCCCATCCCAAATGCAATGGTAGCGACTATAACATCGGCTTCTTCCATTAAAAACATATCCTGATGACGAGCCCTCTCGTTCGCTTCCAGTCCCGCATGATAGGGTAGAGCCTTAATTCCGTTTACATTTAAATTTTGAGCAAGTTCTTCAACTTTTTTCCGGCTTAAGCAATATATGATTCCAGATTTTCCGGCTTGTCCCTTAATGTATTTAATAATCTCTTTTAATGCATTAATCTTTGGACGAACCTCGTAATATAAATTGGATCGGTTAAACGAAGATTTGAATACATTGGCATTCGTCATGCCTAGAGTTTTTTGAATGTCTAACTGAACCTTTGGAGTTGCCGTAGCGGTTAGTGCGATTATTGGGGTTTTACCGATGCTCTCTATAATAGGACGTAAACGACGATATTCCGGTCTAAAATCATGCCCCCACTCCGAAATACAATGCGCCTCATCAATAGCAAAAAAAGAGATTTTAACATCACGCAAAAAATCTACATTTTCTTGTTTAGTTAAAGATTCGGGGGCAACGTATAATAGTTTTGTTTTTTTAGAAAGGATGTCTTTTTTAACCTTGGCAATTTCACCTTTGGTTAAAGAGGAGTTTAAAACATGGGCAACACCATCATCTGTTCCAAAACTTCTGATGCTATCTACCTGATTTTTCATTAAAGCTATAAGTGGAGAAACTACAATAGCAGTTCCTTCAGAAATAAGGGCGGGTAATTGATAGCATAACGATTTACCACCGCCTGTAGGCATAATAACAAAGGTGTCTTGCTCGTTTAAAATACTAGAAATTATCTCTTCCTGCTGTCCTTTAAAGCTGTCAAATCCAAAATATTTTTGGAGCGCTTCCGAGAGTATAAGATCTTCTGTTAACATATTGATAATTTAGCTGTCACATTAAAATAACCTATTATTAAAGATAAGGCCTTTAGTTGGACTAAAAAATTAAATTTTATTTTTTTTAGAACATTTATACCAAAAAGGAACTCCTTTCGATTAAAGTAACTAATAAAATGATAAAATAGTGCTAATTGGCTGAACGACTTGTTCTATAAGTGTTTATAAACTTAATGATAATTAAACGATTCTAATTTTTACCTCAATAATTGAAAAAAATTAGGGATACGAAAAGGTTAACAGTATTATAAAAAAATAGAATAGATTGTCCTAAGCAATTTTATTTTTTGGTTTAAAGAATGAATTAGCAAATACCGTTAATAAAATTATAAATGCCCCTATATAAAATCTATAGGAAAGTTCTTTTCCTTCGTTTAATATAAAATAAGCCAAAATTATAGAATAAACGGGTTCTAGGTTTACAGCCAGAACCACCGTATAGGGTGATAATTCTTTCATAATGGTAACCCCTAAAACAAAAGTAAAAGCAGTGCAAAAAACGGCAAGCACAAGCAATAGTGGCCAATCGCCTGGTATTACATGTAAAAAATCGGCATTTAAGTTTCCGTTAAAAGCAAAAAGGACGCTCAATCCTAAAAAACCACCAAACATTTCATAAACCGATATAACCGATGAATCGGCTTCGTTTGCCAATTTTCCATTAAAAACAGTAAACAAAGCAGCCAGAAAAGCCGAAACTATACTTAAAATAATTCCATCAATAAATTTAGTTTCAATAGAAAAGATGAAACCAATTCCTATAAATACCAAAACACCAAAAAATAATTCGCGAGGATTTACTTTACGTTTATATACCAAGGGTTCTAAAAGAGCGGCAAAAAAAGAACCGGTAGCAAAACAAGCCAATGTTACAGAAACATTAGATACTTTTATTGCGCCATAAAAACTAATCCAGTGAGCAGCTATTATAAATCCTACGCCAATTAATTTGAGTATTAGTCTTTTGTTAAGATTGAATTTTTTCTTTTTATAAAAGGCATAAAGCGCAATAAAAAAGGCGGCTAAAATCATCCGATACCAAATCATAACCCAGGTTGAAGTTTGGATAAGTGCTCCGATAATTCCAGTAAAACCAAAAACTATAACCATAAAATGGAGCAAAAAAAGATTGCGGTATGAAGATTTTATCATAAACAAATAAAACAAGAAATTCTGATACTTGCTAATGCAAAAAAATGGCGCACTTGGCCGAATAATCCTTAATTTTGAGCTAGTTTGAATAATATAGACATTATAAAAAAACCTGTTGATCAGGAAATGGACATCTTTGAAGCTAAGTTTCGGGAATCCATGAAAAGTTCCGTTCCATTGCTTGATAAAATTACGCATTACATTGTTAAGCGTAAAGGCAAACAGCTCAGACCCATGTTTGTGTTGTTAACAGCAAAACTTACGGGTGGTATCAACGAATCTTCTTATCGCGCAGCCTCTTTAATTGAATTATTGCATACCGCTACTTTGGTTCATGATGATGTTGTGGATGATTCTCATTTTAGAAGAGGTTTTTTTTCTGTAAATGCTTTATGGAAAAATAAAATAGCGGTTTTGGTGGGCGATTATTTTCTATCCAAAGGCTTGTTGCTTTCTATTGATAATGATGATTTTCAGTTGCTTAAAATTGTTTCTGAAGCAGTAAGGGAAATGAGTGAGGGGGAGCTTTTACAAATCGAAAAGGCCAGAAGATTAGATATTACCGAGGAGGTTTATTTTAATATAATTAGGCAAAAAACAGCTTCTCTAATAGCGGCGTGTTGTGCGGTTGGAGCTGCCTCTAACAAATCCAGTTCTAATACTATTAGCCAATTAAAGAAATTTGGGGAGCTGGTTGGATTGGCTTTTCAAATTAAAGATGATTTGTTTGATTATGGTTCCGAAGAAGATATCGGTAAACCTGTTGGAAACGATATTAAAGAAAAGAAAATGACACTGCCCTTAATTTATGCATTAAGTAAGGCTGATTGGTTAACCAAACGCAAGATAATATCGATAGTAAAAAACAATAATAACGAACCCGAAAAAGTTAAGCAGGTGATTGCTTTCGTTTTTAACTCGGGTGGCATTGAGTATGCCACTAAACGAATGTTAGAAATAAGAGATGAGGCCTTATCCGTTTTGTCGACTTTTGACGACTGCGAGGCTAAAACCTCTTTAACTGAATTGGTAAATTATACTACAAACCGAAAAAAATAATCAGATAATGAAATTCGTTTCACTTATACTTCTATTTTTTTTATCAGAACTAATTAGTGCGCAGTCTATTTCCCAACAGATCCAATCTAGTTGGCCAAACGGTCAAAAAGCCTACGATGGTGAGTTTAAAGATAATTTAAAAGAGGGACATTGGGTTTATTACTACGATAATGGGGTGAAAAAAAGTGAGGGTAATTATAAAGAAAATGTAGAAAACGGTGTTTGGATTTCTTATTTTAAAAACGGAATTCTTCAACAAAAGGGAGAGTATCATCTGGGTAGTAAGGTGGGTGCTTGGTTAACTTTTTTTGATAATAGTAAAATTCATAAAGAAGAGCATTACGATATGGGTAAAATTCATGGTGCATATAAAGAATATTATACCGATGGTAGTATTTTTAAGCAAGGTCATTTTAATAATGAATATGAAGATAGCTTATGGGTAGAATATTTTAACAATGGAAATAAAAAGAGTAAAATACGTTATAAAGAGGGTGTTAAAGAGGGTAAGGCAGAGGAATATTTCCAGAATGATCAGCTAAAATGCGAAATGCATTATCATAAAAATCATTTGCAAGGAAATTTTAAGCAATACAACGATAAAGGAATACTAATAGTGCACAGTCATTACAAAAACGGTATGAAAGACGGTAATTTTCATTCGTATTATGATGATGGAAACACCAATGAAAAGGGGCAATATATGGAGGACAAGAGAATGGGAGCCTGGAGCAAACATTTTGAAAACGGTAAATTAGCTGAAAAAGGGCATTATTCAAGAAATCTTAAAGTGCTGTCGTGGGAATATTTTGATGAAACAGGAAAAAAAATAAAAACGGAAGAGTACGATGATAAAGGAAATATTAAAAAATAATCGTGCATTAATTGCTTTATGCTTTTCAATCTCCATCTTTCTGATGTCATGCGATAATAAAACCGAAAAAAAATCTAGTGCATTCAATGGAGAAGAAAATGCTCAGGTATTAAAAGGTAATGATTTTCAGGAATTTTATAAAAATGGAAAGTTAAGGATGGAAGGTAAATTAATTAATGGTAAGCGTGTTGGGGTTTGGAAATCATACTACGAAAATGGAATAATTTGGAGCATTGGAATTTATGTAAATGGTAAACGCGAGGGCACAGGTGTTGTTTTTTACAGTAATGGTAAAAAACGTATGGAAGGAGATTATAAAAATGATGCCCGTTCTGGATTATGGATATTTTATAACGAAAAAGGCGAAATTATAAAGCAGGAAGATTTTAATACAAAATAGTATTTGTAAATTTAGAATATGGCCATGATTTCTCCTGATACCGTTCAAAAAATATACGATGCAATTCGTATCGAAGAGGTTATTGGTGATTTCGTAAATCTTAAAAAAAGAGGTTCTAACTACGTGGCTTTATCGCCTTTTGTAAATGAAAAAACTCCTTCTTTTTACGTAGCTCCTGTTAAAGGTATTTTTAAATGTTTTAGCTCCAATATTGCCGGCGATGCTGTTAAGTTTGTTATGGAGCACGAAAAAATGTCGTATCCGGAAGCACTACGCTATATAGCTAAAAAATATAATATTGAAATTGAAGAGAAAGAATTAAGTGCTGAGGCAAAACAGGCGGCCGATGAGCGCGAACTTTTATTTAATATCAATAAATTTGCTCAGCAGTTTTTTTCAGATCAATTACATAATACGGAAGAAGGTAAGGCCGTTGCCTTAACCTATCTTTTGCAAAGGGGGTTAACCATACCAACTATTCAAAATTTTGGAATTGGGTATAGTCCAAATAACCGAAGAGCTTTTACAGATTACGCTTTACATAATGGTTATACAATAGAACAATTATCTAAAGCAGGTTTAACTATTATGGGCGAAAAAGGCAATTATGATTTCTTTTTTGGAAGAGTGGTTTTCCCCTTCTTTAATATTTCGGGAAGAATAATAGGGTTTAGCGCCCGAACCCTAAGCTCCGAAAGTGGTATTGCCAAATATAAAAACTCTCCTGAAACCGAAATTTATATTAAAAGTAAAACTCTTTTCGGAATATATCAGGCCCGTAAAGCTATTGCAACTCATGATAATTGCTTTTTAGCAGAAGGTCAAATGGATGTAATTTCACTATCGCAAGCCGGATTGGAAAATGTGGTTGCCTCTTCAGGTACTTCATTAACAGCCGATCAGATTAGGCTTATAAAACGATACGCTAAAAATACTACAATTTTATATGATGGTGATAAGGCTGGAATTAAAGCAGCTTTAAGAGGAATAGACATGATTCTTCAGGAAGGATTAAATGTTAAGATAGTTCTGTTTCCTGAAGGGGAAGATCCGGATAGCTTCTCTAAAAAAGTATCTAATTCCGAATTAAAAGAATACATACAAAAAAACAGTGTAGATTTTATTCGCTATAAAACAAAAGTCTTATTGGATGAGGTTAAAAACGACCCTATTCAAAAAACGAATGTTATTAAAGATATTGTTAATAGTATCTCTCTTATTCCTGACAATATCGCCAGAAGTATTTACCTTAAAGAATGTAGCCAATTACTGGATGTTGATGAACAGGTTTTAATTGGTGAGATAAACGCCCTTATTCGTAAAAAGTATATTGAGGATAAAAGAAAAGAGGAGGTTTCGGGCGGACAAGAGAAATATGCTGCCTTGCCTGATCAGTATATTAATACTACATTATTGCCCGAAGTTAAGGATCATGTATCGGATCATCTTATAGAACGTGATCTGGCCAGGATTATCGTAAAATACAGTGATCAAATAATTCAGTTTAAAATTACGGATGATGACAATAAGGTGGTTTCGGAAATTCCAATATCGGTTGCAGAATTTGTTTATACAGCTTTAAAGGAAGATAACATACAATTTGATAATCCCATTTACCGTAAAGTTTTTAATGCTCTCGAAGAGTCAATAAATAACAACATTATACCAAATGATGACTATTTCCTGTCTCATCATAATGATGAAGTTAAATTCTTCGCAATTGGTGAAAACACAGCAATTCATGAATTGAGTGAAAATTGGAAAAATAAGTATGATATAATAACAGTTTCCGAAAATCAGGTATTAAGCAGTTTGGTTGTGGGTTCTGTATACACAGTTAAGATATCAGTTGTAGATCGACTTAAGAATTCATTATTGGAAAGCCTTAAGAGTGGAGACTTTGATGAAATGAAAGAACAAACCGTGCAGCTGCTGATGCTGTATGATAAAGCCCGAAAAAAATTAAGTTCAGAACACGGACGTGTAATATTAAAATAATACATTGGAAAAACTAAACGCATATCTTCAATACATAGAAGATGAATTAAGTAGTTTAAACATCAACGGAAAACCTCCCGAACTATACGACCCTATTAAGTACACCTTAAATCTAGGTGGTAAACGAATTCGTCCGGTTCTTACACTCATTTCATGTGAGGCTTTTGGCGGATCAAAAGAGTTGGCTTTAGATACTGCTCTTGCAATAGAGGTATTTCATAATTTCACTTTACTTCATGATGACATTATGGATAACGCTCCCCTGCGCCGCAGCAAGGATACCGTTCATGTTAAATGGAATTCCAATATTGCCATTCTCTCCGGAGATGCTATGTTTGTTCTTTCGCAACAGTTATTACTAAAAAACGAAACAGCAAGTTTAAAGAAGTGTTTGGTGCTTTTTAATAAAACTGCTCTTGAGGTATGCGAAGGACAACAATTGGATATGAATTTTGAAAAACTAGAATATGTTAGTATTCCTGCTTATATAAACATGATTGGCCTTAAAACCGCAGTTTTATTGGCTTGTTGCCTAAAAATGGGAGCCCTTATTGCAGGTTCCAGCGATGATGATGCTCAGCATATATATAACTATGGGTATAATTTAGGGGTAGCTTTTCAATTGCAGGACGATATCTTAGATGTTTACGCCGATCCAAGTAAATTCGGTAAACAGGTTGGGGGGGATATTATCAGTAATAAAAAAACATTTTTGCTGCTAAAAGCGATGGAGTTATCCAAATTAAATCATTATAAGGAAAGTGAATTGAAAATGTGGTTGCAAGCCGGACAGGAGCACGCCAAAGAAAAAGTGGAAGCGGTTACTTCATTATATAATTTTTTAGGTGTTAAGGAAATTGCACTTAAAGAGGTTGATAAGTATCATCAGCTTGCGTTATCTTATTTAGATAAATTAAATTTGCGGGATAACCAAAAGATAGTTTTTTATGAGTTTGCTCATTTTTTAATGAAAAGAGATTTGTGATTTCGCATAGAATAATGCATAAGTTAAAAACTATTAATTCCCTCATTAACTTTTATATTATCCGCTTGCATAATTTATATTTATCCTAATTTTAAACTATCAAAATTTAAATAAAATGGTACAAAATCACGAAATCGACTACAAAATTTTTGGAGAAGAAATGCAGTGCGTGCAAATAGAACTTGATCCTAACGAGACCGTAATCGGCGAACCCGGAAGTTTTATGATGATGGATAATGAAGTGCAAATGGAAACTATTTTTGGAGATGGCTCTCAACAAAATAGTGGTTTATTTGGTAAATTATTTTCTGCCGGAAAACGATTGTTAACCGGTGAGAATTTATTTATGACAGCTTTTACAAATGGAGGAAATGATAAAAAACATGTAACGTTTGCATCACCATATCCCGGAAAAATTGTACCGATGGATTTAGCACAACTAGGTGGTAAGGTAATTTGCCAAAAAGATGCTTTTCTATGCGCTGCAAAGGGTGTTTCGGTTGGCATTCATTTTCAGCGTAAATTAGGTACCGGTTTATTTGGTGGCGAAGGCTTCATCATGCAAAAATTGGAAGGCGATGGTATGGCTTTCGTTCATGCGGGAGGAACCATTGTAGAACGCATTATTCAACCCGGCGAAGTGTTGAAGATTGATACAGGATGTATTGTAGCTTATACGAAGGAAGTTGATTTTGATATTCAATTTGTAGGGGGTATTAAAAATACTTTCTTTGGGGGCGAAGGGGTTTTCTTTGCAACGTTAAGAGGTCCGGGTAAAGTATGGATTCAATCATTACCGATCAGCCGTTTGGCAGGTAGAATTATTCAATACGGAAGTTTTAACCGAAAAGAGGAGGGAAGTATTTTAGGCGGATTTGGTAATTTGCTCGACGGAGATAATTAATATTAAAAAACCTTGATTTAGGCGGCTTGTGCCGCCTTTTTTATTAAATTAAAGGCGTGAGATTTTTAAAGTTCGCATTTATTTTTATGTTACTTGCCAATTTTTCAATTGGTATAAATTACTCGCTTGCTCAAAAGCATAGTTTTATCCCTCCTCATTACGAACCTATTGCAGAATGTATCTACAATTTTCAATTTCAGAAAGCTGATAGTTTAATAAAATTTGAAAAGTCTAAAGACAATAACTGGTTTTTGTTAATGAAGTGTAATTATTACTGGTGGATAATTTTGACGGGAGAAGAAAGTAAAGAAAACATAGCTAATTTCGATTTCTATATCAATTCAATCATAAACAATCTGGGCAAGATTAATATTAAAAACCTTCTTAATGAGGATTTGTACATTATAGCTAATGCCTATGCGTTTAAAACCCGTTTGGCACTCTATAAATCCAATTATATTGCCGCGGCTGGCTATTTAAATAATTGTATTCGATATATTGAAGCTTCGCTCGGAAAAGAACCTGTTTATGAACCTTTCCATTTAACAAGCGGCTTATATAATTATTTTGTTGATTTTGCTGCTAAGCGATATATATTTCTTCGTCCATATCTCGCAACTTTACCCAAAGGAAGTACAACAAAAGGGTTTACATATTTATATAAACTAGCCGTTAGTAAAGATTGGGTACTTAACAATGAGGCTAATTATTTTTTGTGCAAATTATTTCAGGAAACTGAAAAGAATTATATACAGGCAGAAAAATATGCCGAGGTAATGGTTAAGCGATATCCCGATAATATTGCATATGCGTATAATTATTTTGACGTTTTGCTTAATGCTGATAAAATTGAAGAGGCCCGCAAGGAACTGGTAAGAATAAACGTATTAAGTAAAACCCTGCCAGGATTAACAAGTAAACAAAGAAGTTTTTATATTAATAAAGCTCAAAACGATTTAAAAGTTTTTTATAAGAAAAAATCCGAATGAAATACTTTTTAATGATATTCTTTTTTTTAAATCTAACGGTTGCATGGTCGCAACCCGCTTATGTTTATTTTGAAAAAGCGGAAGAAGCCTTCAATAACCAGTCTTGGGATGCAGTAATTAAAAATTTAGACGAGTGTATTAAAAAGGATGCAAAACACGATCGAGCTCATGCTCTAAAAGCAGAAGCGCTTCTAAAACAGAATAAAGCTGATTTGGCCATGATCGAATTAAATGCCGCCTTGTCTTTAAATTCTAAGAACGAACAGGCACTTCTTAATCGCTCTTCTTTATTCTTGGCAAAAAAAGACATTAAATCGGCCGAAAAAGATTTAAGTAAAGCAATAGAATTAAATCCTAATAATGCCTCCGCTATTTATCAGAAGGGGAAATTAAATTTAGAATTGAATAATTTAACTGAGGCTGAAAAAGATTTTACTAAGGCCATAGAAAAAAAATGTAAAATATCAGATTGCTATTTTCAAAGTTTTATTTTAAAGTCTAATCATAAAACTATTTCCTTGGTAGAACTGGAATCAATAATTAACCAAGCTATAGACCTCGACAAGCAAAAAGGTATTTATTATTATCATAAAGCTATTTTGCAGCTTAAACTCAATAAAAACGATGAAGCCTACTCCTCTTTTAAAAGTGCGGATGCATATAAATATCGCGATCAAATTTTATATCAAAATAGAGCGCCTCTTTTGCTTAAATTAAATAAACAGGATGAATGTCTTTCCGATCTTAATGTCTTGATTAATCAGTTTAAGTCAAAAAATGCCATAGATTATATTATGCGTGCCGATATTTTAACTCAAAAAAAAGACCTTATTAATGCAAGTAAAGATTTAAATAAGGCGATCACTCTTGATAAAAATAATCCGGATACTTATTTATCTAAAGCTAAATTGGCTGTTGCTCAAAATAAAATGAGCACTGTAATGCCCGATTTAAATAAAGCCATAGAAATGGGTACCCAAAACCCGGACGCCTATAAATTGCGTTCCGATTTGTTTTTTAAACAAAAGAAATTTTCCGAGGCTGCTTCCGATCTCACTTTCGCCCTTAAAGTAAATGAAGATGCTGATTTGTATTATCAACGCTCTAAATGTTTTTACGAATTAAAAAATCAGAAGGCGGCTTGCGAAGATGTTAATAAAGCTGCTGCCCTGGGGCATTCTCAGGCTAAAAAAGATATCATTTATGTTTGTAAATAATTATTCATGAAATTATCTCAAATTAAAACACTTAAAGAAGTTGCTGCTCTTATAAATGCCAGATACGAAGGAAACAGCGATTTTATTATTAGCGGTATAAACGAAATTCATATGGTAGCTGCTGGAGATTTAACTTTTGTTGATCATCCTAAGTATTACGATAAAGCACTAAATTCTGCTGCAACTACTATCCTTATTAATAAAGAAGTGGATTGCCCAAATGGAAAGGCTCTTATTTTTTCTGAGGATCCTTTTCGCGATTATAATTTTTTAACCCGTTATTTTCGCCCATCTCAATTTCAAACCGAATCAGTTCATTCTTCGGTTAAAGTGGGAACAAACACAATCATAAGGGCTAATGTGAGTATTGGAGCTAATTCCATTATTGGCGAAAATTGCATCATTCATCCTAATGTAACAATCTATGATAATTGTGTTATTGGTAATAATGTTGAAATTCATGCTGGTTCTGTTTTAGGTGCCGATGCATTTTATTTTAAAAAATATAAGGATACAGGTTTTAATAAAATGCATTCGTGCGGTCGTGTAATTATAGAAGATTTTGTTGAGATTGGCGCTGGATGTACTATAGATAAAGGTGTTTCTGGCGATACGCGCATTGGAAAAGGAACTAAGTTAGATAATATGGTGCACGTAGGACATGATACTGTTATTGGTAAGAACTGCCTTTTTGCAGCTCAGGTTGGTATTGCCGGATGTGTAGTGATAGAAGATGATGTGATTTTATGGGGACAAGTAGGTGTTCAGAAAGATTTAACAATTGGTAAAGGTGCTGTTGTTCTCGGTCAAAGTGGTGTGCCAAAATCGTTAGAAGGTGGTAAAACCTATTTTGGTTCGCCTACACAAGATGCCAGAGATAAAATGAAAGAACTGGCAATGGTTAAACGTCTTCCCGAAATAATTGAATATATTAAGAAAAGCGGTAATGCCTAACAGTCAGAATGTACATAAAATACAGGAAAGATTAAAGGTAAATGCTTTTAAGTTAGAGTCGTTGCTCGAAATAACCAAGGCTATAAATAGTAATGTGCCTCAGGAAAAATTGTTTGGTTTGTATGAAATCATACTAAAAAAACAATTAAATATTGGTAAACTTTTATTATACGCCAATACCGGTAAATGGAATGAAATTATTCGCTATGGTTTGCGGGGTAGAAAAATTTATTTTGATGTTCAAAAAGATTTGCTGTCTATTCAAGAAATAAAATACGTTACTAATAAATCTGAATATGCTCCTTTTGACATTATAATACCGGTGTTTCATAAAAAACAAGCATTAGCCTATGTTTTAATTGGAGATTTTGACGAAGAACAGATTGCCATTAGCCCGTCAATTAAACACCTTCCTTTTATTCAAACACTTACAAATTTAATTTTTGTTGCCGTTGAAAATAAACGACTGGCTAAAGAGAGTATTAAACAGCAGGCAATTAAAAAAGAACTCGATTTGGCCAGAGAGGTTCAGGAAATGCTTTTCCCCGACAGCTTAAATATTACACCTCATTTAAATGTGGCCGCTAAATACCTTCCTCATCATCAGGTTGGAGGAGACTATTACGATTTTTTTAAACTAAACGATAAAGAATTTGCCCTTTGTATTGCTGATGTGTCGGGAAAGGGCGTTTCGGCTGCCTTGCTAATGTCTAACTTTCAGGCTAATCTTCGAGCGCTTATCCAAACTACAAAAAGTCTTACCGAATTAGTTCATCAGCTCAATTTAAAAGTTTTGCATGCAGCAAAAGGGGATAGGTTTATAACTTTTTTTATGGGTATATATAATGTTAAAACAAAAGAATTAAATTATATAAATGCAGCCCATTTACCACCAATTATTGTAAATGAAGGTGTAAGCGAAATTTTAAAGGTAAGCTGCACCGGGCTTGGAATGTTAGATGAATTAGGAAAAGTTATCGAAGGAAAAGTTGTTCTTAAAAAAGATTCATTGATTTTTTTATATACTGATGGAATAAATGAGTTGATCAATGAAAAAGGAGACTATTTTTCTTCTAAACACCTAAACGAGTTTGTGTTAAAACATCATCAGCTGGCTCCCGAATTGCTCAATGATTTATTACTTAAATCGCTTTACCGTTTTAAAGGCAAAAAATCTATTGCCGACGATATAACCATGCTTTCTTGTAAAGTTAATTAACGGTAAGGTGTTATATTTTTTTCATTTCTTTAACTGCTTCCCATATGGCTATTCCGGCCGAAACGGATATGTTTAATGAATGTTTAGTTCCAAATTGCGGAATCTCTATTACGGCATCGCACAAATCAATAATATCTTGCTGTACGCCTTCTACTTCATTCCCAAAAATTAAAACTATTTTAGTATGAAGATTAAAGTTAAATTCATTTAAAAATTTAGTGTTTTCTGCTTGCTCTAGTGCGTATATTTTATAACCCCTTTTTTTATAATATTCTATTGATTGGATAGTATCATCAAATTTTTTCCATTTAACACTTTCAGTTGCACCCAAAGCGGTTTTCATAATCTCCTTATTGGGTGGTGTTGCTGTTATGCCACATAACCCAAGCTCTTCAATTGCAAACGCATCACACGTTCTAAAAACCGAACCTACATTTAATGCGCTTCTAACATTATCAAGTAAAATTATGATGGGAAATTTCTTTTGATCTTTATATTCGTTTATATCGACTCTGTTTAGTTCGTCCAGTTTTAATTTGCGGTTTTCCATTTTTCAAGGAGACAAGTGCTAAATAAATACTAATTTTAGGTAAAAATAATGCTTTATGTGGAATATTAGTTTTCAGGAAATTCTTTCAATTGCCATGATATTATTTGCAGTAATAGATGTTATTGGTTCTGTTCCGGTATTAATTGAATTAAGAAGAAATGTAGGCGCAATTGAATCTGAAAAAGCTTCCATTGCTTCCTTATTTATTATGTTGCTCTTTTTGTGGTCGGGTGAGACTATACTGGGTTTAATTGGTTTGGATGTTAGCTCTTTTGCTGTTGCCGGTTCTTTTGTTTTGTTCTTTATTGCATTAGAAATGATTTTAGGGATTCGGCTTTATAAAGATAGTGTTTCGGAAACGGCTTCTATTGTTCCAATTGCTTTTCCTTTAATTGCAGGCGCCGGAACACTTACTACATTGCTTTCACTTAAAGCAGAATATCATGATGTAAATATTGTGATTGCTATTATACTTAATGTTTGTATTGTATATATTGTTTTACGAAATATGGAACGCATAGAAAAATTATTGGGTAATGGTGGAATTAATATTATTAGAAAAGTATTTGGTGTTATATTATTAGCTATTGCAGTAAAGCTTTTTAAAACTAATGTTGCTAATATCTAGTGTCGCAAATTATAATATATACAGATGGTGCTGCTAAAGGGAATCCCGGTCCGGGAGGTTTTGGTATTGTAATGATCTCTGGTTCGCATCGTAAAGAAATTTCAGCTGGTTTTGCTCATACTACTAATAATCGTATGGAATTATTTAGTGTTATTGTGGCATTAGAAACTATTAAGAAGCCAGGTGCTGAAGTTATTATCTATTCTGATAGTAAGTATGTGGTAGACGCGGTTGAACAAAATTGGATTTATGGTTGGCAAAAAAAAGGGTTTAATAAAGTTAAGAATCCCGACCTTTGGATGCGCTTTCTGCGAATATATCCTAAACATAGAGTGAAATTTGTTTGGGTAAAAGGCCATGCTGGTAATATAGAAAACGAACGTTGCGATCAGTTGGCAGTAGCTGCCGCTATGCAATCTAATCTTCCGCCCGATACGGGTTATATTTCGTCTTAACATGAGCATGGAAATTAGAGCCAATAATCTGGGCGCCGTTAAAAATTATTTTGTTGAAAAGTTAGCGGGCATTTATCCTGTTGAGGAAATTAAATCATTTTTTGAAATTAGTGTTTATCATCTATTAAGGCTAACGCGAACGCAAATTATAGTTGAGCAAAATAAAAGTTTATCCGAATCGGAATTGTTAAAATTTGTTTCAGTTGTTAAGCAATTAAAAACGCAAAAACCTTTGCAATATATTTTTAATGCAGCTCCTTTTTATGGTATGGAATTATATGTTGATGAGCATGTATTAATTCCTCGGCCTGAAACCGAAGAATTGGTTCAATTGGTTTTTAACACATTGCAAAATGATGCTCAATTTGCAACACTTTATGCTAACGAAGGTTTCGGTTTAAATATTACAGATATAGGTACTGGTTCTGGATGTATTGCTTTGTCGGTAAAAAAGAATTTACCCAAAGCCCATGTTGCAGCTGTTGATACATCATATGAAGCAATTAAAGTTGCACAAAAAAATGCCGACAAATTAAGTTTAAAAATCACTTTTGTTTGCGCAGATATTACCCGCGATTATTCCAAAGACCTGGGCTATCATGTAATTATCAGTAATCCTCCCTACGTAACTATAGATGAGCAGGATCAAATGAAGGACAATGTTTTAAAATACGAACCTCATTTAGCTTTGTTTGCTCCTGAAAAAAAACCTTTATTCTTTTATGATAAAATAGCAGACTTTGCTCTTAATAATTTAGTGCCGGGTGGTTATTTGTTTTTTGAAATTAATCAGCATTTTGGTAATTCTACCAAGGAACTGCTTGTCAATAAGGGTTTCCGCAATGTAGAATTGTTTAAAGATTTAAACGGCAACGAACGAATGATAAGTTGCAAAGTTTAAATTCACTTAATCCTTTTTAAACACCGCAACAAACATGCTGTCAGCGTGGTTTTGGGCTCCTTCAATAATTTGAGAGCATATAAGTTTAAGATTTAAATTCTCTTGTATATACTCCACCTGATTTTCGTTTTCCTCTTTAAAAACAGAACAGGTAATATAAACGAGTGTTCCGTTTTTACGAAGTGATTGGGAGGCATTTCTTACAATTGCCTGTTGTTTTAACTTAAACGATTGTATGGTTTCGGGTTTAAACACCATCAGTTGTTCCGGCGTTCGGGACCAGGTTCCGCTGCCGCTACAGGGCACGTCACAAATAATCCCGTCAAACGTATATCCATTTTGGGTTTGTGAAGCTAAATCAATTAAACGCGTTTCGTGATTTCCGAAACCCACTTTGGATATTCTTTTTTTGTAGTTATCTAAAATGCTCTGACGAACATCACTGGCAAAAATTCTGATATTCTTGTTTTTCTCTAATAACAATAACGATTTACCTCCGCTGGCACAACAAGTGTCCCACCAAAATGATTCGGCTTTTACCTCAATATTGTTTAAAACCTGTTGCGATGAACGATCCTGTATTTCAAAGAAACCTTTGAAAAAGGATTGCAATTCAGTTAAAGTGGGGTTTCCATAAAAAAAGTAACAATTCTCAATCTCTTTATCCTTGCTAAATTCAATTTTACTGGAAATTAATTCGCTTGTCACTTCTTCGTTTTTGGTATTTCTCACCCTAATATAAGTGTATGGCTTTTCTAATTGAGCCAAATAAAATGGTTCCTTGTTTTTTATATCCGACAAGTCAATTTCCGGTAAGAATAAATCTTCCGGGTTAAAGTTTAATTGATGATTATGGTTTAAGTATGAAATCTTATTATTTAAATTCGATTCAATTTCGTTTATTAAATCTTTGCCGAATTTTTCAATTACATAAGCATTTAAAGGATTGTGATGCTTTTCGCAAAGAAAGGTTGAAAGAGCCAGTTTTTTTTCAAAGCCTAAATCAATAAAGGCCTTGCCGGTTCTGAAATAATTGTAAGCTAATTGGCTTACCGTTTTACGGTCGCGTGACCCTGCTTTTGGAAATTTCTTAAACTGTTCTTTAACATATAAAGAAAATGGTAAATATTCTCCTTTTTTGTTTAAATAACCGCTGCTTATTTCTTTCGAAAAAGAAATATAAAATTCAAATACCTTACTCACTTTCCCTTTTAATGTCGTTAATGTATGTTTCTTCTTTTATTAATTCGCCGGCTTCATTATATAATTTCCATTTACCGGTTTTTAAATAACCTAACACTCCCTCGTCGAATCTTTTTTCGCCCTCATGGGCAATCTTGCCGTTAGGATAAAAATTCTTTTCCCAATACAATCTTTTCTTTTTATTAGTTAGGATTAATTCGCTTTCCGGATTACCACTTTCATATCCGGTTTTTTTTGATTTTATTGTTAAGTCTTTTTCAAAATAGATTTCTTCCAACTCCAGATTTCCATTCTCGTAAAAATCTTTCCAGCTCACTACATTTCCTCTGTTTATTATAACCTCACTTTTTATCAAGCTGTTTTCGTAGTACTTTATTAGTTTATAATCTACATCCGAAATGGGTCTAAACTGTCTTTCTATTTTTCCGGAAGGATAGAAATTGGAATAAGTTTTTAATTGCCCATCTATATAATAACCTTTATGAAGGATTTTACCGTTAGCATACTTGTCTGTTATGTTTCCTTTTACAGCATATCCCTCATATTTACGAACGCTATCGTTTCCCATAAAGGAATTGTATTTTTCATAAAATTCTATCCCAAAGGTAGAGTCGATAACTTCGGAGGGTAAGAAAATTTTTTCCTGCGAAAATACAGGTATAGATGTCGATAAAAAAAATAAGGCTATAAGGATGTAATGCATTAAACTTTATTTTTAATTAAAGCAGAGTTCTTAAAACCATATGCAAAATATACAATTAGCCCTACCAAAAGCCATATAGAAAAACCAATCCAGTTGGTATATCCTATTTCCGACATCATGTACAAACAACTGATTAAGCCCAGTACAGGTATAAGGGATAAGTTTTTCCTAAATGAATTTATTGTAATTAGAATACATACAAGTATAAAAATCCAAAACGGAAAATTGCTTTTAAAAACTTTCCAACCGCTTTCGTAAATATCATTATTGGAGACATTACAGGCTTTTAGAACATTTTTGAAATCATTTTGTGGTAAGCTGGTAAGGTATGATTTTAAATCTTTTTCACCCATGTTTATTACTACAGAGGTATCTGTAAAGCCTAAACGCTCCTCTATTTCATGTATCTCTTCGAAACTGAGTTGCTCATAAAAGGTTTCGGCCGATTTAACTCGTCTATTATTTAAAAAGTCGCTAGCTGCATTTTTATTAAAAGCAAAAGTTAAGCCTACACTTAAAAGAAATAAAACCGGAATTATAAATTTACTGTTTATATAAGGGGTTTTAAATTTTCGTTCGGGTGCATTAGGGTTGCTATGAAGTTGCAAAACACCGGCACATACTAATACGAAAGCAAATAAGGTACCTATGCTGCATAAGTCGGTTACAAAGGTTAAGTTCATAAACAAGGCCGGAATCCCTACAATAAAACCGGTTACAACGGTGGCAAAACTGGGTGTTTTAAACTTAGGATGTATTTTACTAAATTTTTTAGGCAATAAACCATCTCTGCTCATGCTTAACCAAATACGGGGTTGTCCTAACTGAAAAACCAATAAAACACTGGCCATTGCTATTATGGCGCTAAAGGCAATTATACCGGAAACCCATCCTAAATTAACTTTTTGGAATACAAATGCCAGTGGATCTCCAACGGCTAATTCCTTGTAATTTACCATTCCAGTTAAAATAAGAGCTATGGCTACATACAAAACGGTACAAATAATAATTGACCACATCATGCCTTTAGGTAAATCGCGTTGCGGATCTTTGCATTCTTCTGCTGTTGTTGAAATGGCATCAAAACCTATATAGGCAAAAAACACGGCGGATACTCCTTTTAAAATTCCGCTAATTCCTTCTGGAGCAAAGGGATTCCAGTTTCCTGGTTTCACGTAAAATGCACCGATAGCTATAACCATTAGAATTATAATGAGCTTTACAAGCACCATTAGATTTCCGGCAGTTTTGGATTCCTTTATTCCCCTGTATACTAAACCGGTTATTAAAACAATTATTACTAAGGCCGGAAAGTCGAAAATGATTTTTAATGGTCCTAAACTGGGGGCGTCTTTCCAGGCTAAATAGGCCTCCTGAAGCTGATAGGTAAGGTTTTGAAAGGAGGTTCCTTTTGATATTGCTTCGCTGGCCTCTTTAAAACCCCTGTAGGCTGTAAAATAGTCCATAGTTAGCCAGCTTTGCATTTTTAAACCTAGTCCTTCCAATAAACCGGTAAAATAATCGCTCCACGATATGGCCACTGCAATATTACCAATCGAATATTCCATTATTAAACTCCAGCCAATTAGCCAGGCAATTAGTTCTCCAAATGCTACGTAAGAGTATGTGTATGCACTTCCGGCAACTGGAACCATAGAGGCAAACTCAGCATAGGCGAATGCCGAAAAACCACAGGCAACGGCTGTAAAAATAAAAAGGAAAATTACTGCCGGACCCCCACTGGCACTAGCGTTACCTATAGTAGAAAAAATACCGGCACCAATTATGGCCGCAATGCCTAAAGCTGTTAAATCTTTCGCTGTAAGGTTTTTATGCAAACTACCATGTATTTCGGCGTCAGCAGCTCCTTTTTTTAGTATTTGCTCTACTGTTTTTTTGCGGAAAAGCTGGTTTAATCTCATTTTTAGGGATTATTTTTGTTAACTCTATATTTGCTCTTAAGTTATTAAAAGCCCAATTTGTTCTGTAAATTATTTATTTTCAAAGATAAAACGAATACGCTTAAATCATTCATTTTTATCGTAATTGAGCTATAAAATAGACTAAATACAAAAATCCATATCAAAATTCAATAATCGGCTTATTTAGAATTAATCCATATTAACAATGTGTTGTATGATTTATAAACCTTGTAGGGCAAATAGATGTTATTTAGTTAAAAACAAAATATAAAAAATTGATAAACGAAACGTGCCTTATGTTAAATTTGCCACGCTTTTAGTAACCACAAAAAAAAGGTTTTAATATGAGTACTTTCTCTAAAATGTTCAGTTCATCCATTGGCCAAAAATTAATTATGGCCCTAACTGGTTTGTTTTTATGTAGTTTTCTGGTTGTTCACTTGTCCGGAAATTTCTCGCTATACTTTAGCGACGACGGAGAGGCATTCAACAAGTATTCGCATTTTATGTCCACGAATATGATAATACGTATATTGGAAATTGGTCTTGTTTTGGGATTTTTGTTTCATATTGCTACGGCTCTTAAATTGACTAACCAAAATACTGCCGCCAGAAAAATTAAATATGATAATCAAAAATTAAACGAAACGAGTTCCTGGTTTAGCAGAAACATGGGTTTATCAGGATCCATCGTTTTAATTTTTCTTATTCTTCATTTGGTGGGATTTTATGGGAGATACCATTTTGCAACTGAACCCACTAAAATATATGATGGGCAAGCTTATAAAGATATGTACGCCATTGTTAATGAAGCATACAAACAACTTTGGATAGTGGTGGTATATGTTATTGGTGTTGTTTTATTGGGTTTACACTTAAATCATGGATTTCAGTCTGCATTTCAATCTTTGGGTTTAAAAAGTAAAAAGTATGCTCCCTTAATATCATCGATTGGTACCGGCTTCTCAGTTTTAGTAACTGTAGGATTCGCTTCCTTTCCCATTTTATTTTTCCTTGGAGTTTTTGGGCAACAATAATTTTTTATATAATATCTAACAATATATAGCATGTCAGTAAAATTAGATTCTAAAATACCCGTAGGACCAATAGAAACTAAATGGACTAAATACCGTAGCACGGTACCTTTGGTTAATCCGGCTAATAAACGTAGTTTAGAAATTATTATAGTGGGATCCGGGCTGGCGGGTGCTTCTGCTGCAGCAAGCTTGGCAGAGCTAGGTTATAAGGTTAAAGTTTTTTGTTTTCAGGACAGCCCTCGTCGTGCACACTCAATTGCGGCTCAAGGGGGTATTAATGCAGCTAAAAATTACCAAAACGATGGTGATAGTACTTATCGTTTGTTTTACGACACTATAAAAGGTGGAGATTACCGTGCTCGTGAGGGAAACGTGTATCGTTTAGCTGAAGTATCTGCTAACATCATCGATCAATGTGTGGCGCAGGGTGTTCCTTTTGCCCGCGAATACGGGGGCATGTTAAGTAACCGATCTTTTGGGGGGACTCAGGTGCAACGTACTTTTTATGCTGCCGGCCAAACTGGTCAACAATTATTATTGGGTGCTTACAGTGCCTTACAGCGTCAGATTGGGCTCGGAACGGTTAAAATGTATACTCGTCACGAGATGATGGAAGTTGTAAATATCGATGGTAAATGCCGAGGTATTATAGCCAAAGATTTAGTAAGTGGCAAACTAGAACGCCATTTTGGTCATGCAGTTTTATTGGCCTCAGGTGGATATGGTAACGTTTTTTATCTATCTACCAACGCCATGGGAAGTAACGTTTCTGCAGCCTGGAAGGCTCATAAAAAGGGAGCTTTGTTTGGTAATCCTTGTTTTACCCAAATTCATCCAACTTGTATTCCGGTTTCGGGCGATTATCAATCTAAATTAACCTTAATGTCGGAGTCGTTAAGAAACGATGGCCGTATTTGGGTTCCAAAAGCTAAGGGCGATAATCGTTCTCCTAACGATATACCGGAAGAAGAGAGAGATTATTATTTAGAGCGTCGTTATCCGGCTTTCGGAAATCTGGTTCCTCGCGATGTGGCCTCTCGTGCAGCAAAAGAAAGATGCGATGCCGGTTATGGGGTAGGTTCTTCTAAAATGGCTGTTTACTTGGATTATGCCTCTGCAATAGAGCGATATGGTAAAACTCAGGCTAATAAATTAAGCTTGCAAAATCCATCAAAAGAAAAGATTATTGAATTAGGTAAAGAAGTTGTTAAAGAGAAATACGGTAACTTGTTTGATATGTATGCCAAAATTACCGGCGAAAATCCTTACGAGGTTCCGATGCGAATTTATCCTGCGGTGCATTATACTATGGGTGGTTTATGGGTGGATTATGAATTGAGTACCTCAGTTCCGGGTTTATATGCTTTGGGTGAGGCTAACTTTAGCGATCATGGTGCTAATCGTTTGGGTGCTTCTGCCTTAATGCAAGGTTTGGCGGATGGTTATTTTGTAATTCCTTATACAATAGGTTCATACCTCTCCAAAGAAATTATGGTTAAGCCCATTTCTACCGATCACGAGGCTTTTGTAGAAGCTGAAAAAAATGTACAAGAAAAAATTGATAAATTTTTGAATATTAACGGTACAAAATCGGTGGAAAGTTTTCATAAGCGTTTGGGATTAATTATGTGGGATAAGTGTGGTATGGCGCGTAACGAAGCCGGATTAAAGCAGGCAATTTCTGAAATTCAGGCCTTACGCAAAGAATTTTGGAGCGATGTAAAAGTGCCTGGAGGTCAATATCAATTTAATCCTGAATTAGATAAAGCCGGGCGTGTTGCCGATTTTATTGAGCTTGGAGAGCTAATGTGCATCGATGCTTTAAATAGAAATGAGTCTTGTGGCGGCCACTTCCGGGAAGAATTTCAAACAGAAGATGGTGAAGCGTTAAGACATGATGATACTTTTATGTATGTTTCTGCCTGGGAATACAAAGGGGAAAGTAATTTTGAACTGCATAAAGAGGAACTTAATTACGAAATTGTTAAACCAAGTCAACGTTCTTATAAATAGTAATTAGTAAACAGTTAAAAAAATTATACAATGGGAAGTGGAAATGGTCAAATGCTAAATTTAACTTTAAAAATTTGGCGTCAAAAAAACAGCAAAGAAGCAGGTAACTTTGTTACTTACCAGGTTTCTAATATTTCTACCGATATGTCGTTCCTCGAAATGTTCGACGTATTAAATGAACAGCTTGTAGCTAAAGGTGACGAACCGGTTGCCTTTGATCACGATTGTCGCGAAGGTATTTGCGGTATGTGCAGTATGTATATTAACGGTCGTGCCCACGGACCTCAACAAGGTACAACTACTTGTCAGCTTCATATGCGTCATTTTAAAGATGGTGAAACTATAGTTGTAGAGCCATGGAGAGCAAATGCGTTTCCGGTGATAAAAGATTTAGTGGTTGATAGATCATCTTTTGATAGAATTATTTCTTCTGGTGGTTTCGTTTCTGTAAACACTGGTAATGCTCAAGACGCAAACTGCTTACCTGTTCCTAAAGATGACGCAGACAAATCTTTTGCCGCCGCAGCTTGTATAGGATGTGGTGCGTGTGTATCTGCTTGTAAAAACTCTTCGGCAATGTTGTTTGTATCCGCCAAAGTTTCTCAGTTTGCTTTATTGCCCCAAGGTCAGGCAGAAAGAAAAGATCGTGTATTAAACATGGTAAAGCAAATGGATGAAGAAGGTTTTGGTAATTGCACCAATACCGGAAGTTGCGAAGCTGAGTGTCCTAAAGAAATTTCGTTAGACAATATCGCTCGTTTAAATCGCGAGTTTGTAATGGCTAGTTTAAAAGGTTAACGGCTGTTTTAATAAATAATTTAAAAGCCTTCGAATTTGTCGAAGGCTTTTTTATTGGTGATGGCAAAATGAGATTTTATTATTTTTGAATGATGAAGAAATTAATACTGCTTTTACTTATTTGTTTTAATATAGCTTTTGGTCAGGAGAAAGTAAATTTAATAAGTTCTCATTTAGAGTCTCGAACTTTAAAAGGAAAAGAATACATAACGGTAAAAGGAACAGTTTTGTATGATGCAATATCAGGTAAACTAATTACACATTTTGATAAACCGTTGGAACAGATTACAATTACAAATAACAACGGCGATTATATTCAATACTTTTATAGCAATAATTCGGTAAGTCAACGTATGAATCCCGAATTAAGTTCTAAAAAATCAATTTTTTATTATTTTTTAAACGGTAAGCAAAAAGATCTCGATTTAAAAGAGAATGGTTACAAGTTATCTAATTCTAAAATCGAAAATGGAATGAACATAACCACGTGGGTGCCATCAAATTCGGTGAATGTTGCGTCCTCCAAAATAGAACTCGTTCACGAACATAATGTTCCCATATTTATGGGCATTTATAACAAAAAAAATAAATTAAGCTTAAAAGTTTTTTATGACGATTATGTTTTGGTTAATGGTGTTAAATGGCCTCAGCAGATAACAGAAATTGAATTTGAGTCACCTAAAGATTCTATTATCACAACCCGAAAGTATACAAATTTTAAAGTAAACAAACAGGCCGACGCTCGTTATCAAAACTTTAAAGTGCCTTCTAATGCTAAACCAATTAGTTATAAGTAATGAAAAAGAGTTTGGGGGTTTTAATATTTATGCTTTTGGTTTCGTTGGTTAAGGCTCAGTCTCGCGATGAAATTTTAATGGTTAAAGAATTAGATTTAACAACAAATGAATTTAATTCGCGCAAAGTTGAGTATTTATTTAAGCATCATAAAAATATTATTATTAAGTACAATCCAATTAGTTTGTTTTTTGGAGGAATGATGTATGTTTATCAAAAACACATATCACAAGTTTTGGGTTCCAGTTGCCCCTACGAACACAGTTGTTCTGCATTTAGCGTAATGTGTATTAAAGAGTTTGGTTTATTAAAAGGAGTGGCCTTAACGGCAGATCGTTTAACTCGTTGTACAAGTACTGCCGCAAGAGATATTACTGAGATTAATATAAATCCTAAAACCGATAAGATAATTGATCAACTTGAATGGTATAAATAGGATAAGGTTTGTTTTAGGTTTTACCTTTATTTTTTTTTCCATTTTTGGGTATGGACAAAAAAATAGTGTTACGGATGAACTTAAATTTTTTAATTATTTAAAGACAAATAATAGATCTGAGGATATAAGGATACTCTATCAAAATCAAAAAATTGAGCGGTATAACGTTTTGCAATTGGATAGTTTAAATTATTTGGTGGGTTGGTCTTTGTATTTTGATAAACATTTGGATAGCTCTTTAACCTATTTCAATAAAATTTCAAATCAATCGGTTTTTAAAAATAGTTCCTTATTTTATAAGTCCTTTATATCAGTTTACAAAGGCGAAACCAACAAGGCTCGACAAATCGTAAATGAAATAAATACATTCGACTCGGTTGATGTTGAATTGAAAAATTTATTTATTTCTACTTCTTATTTGTTAGAAAGAAATCTTGTTAAATTCGATTCGTGCAGCCATGCATTTAAACGAAAACAATTTCAGCTAAAAGATGTAGAGGAAAATATCCTGGATATTAGAAATGAAATGGTTAAGAACAGAGAAAAAACACCTGCCATGGCAGCATTTTTATCTGCCCTTGTTCCCGGTTTAGGAAAATATTATGCAGGATATTTTGGTAAAGCGATTTCAACATTTTTGCCCTGCGTGGCTTTAGCGGCCATGGCAACGGAATCTTACGTAAAGGCAGGCCCTATATCCCCTCAGTTTTTAATTACAGCATCCTTGTTTAGTCTATTTTATGTTGGTAATATATACGGAACGTATTATTCAGTAAAGATTTACAAACAAGAATTTAATCAAAGAATAAATAATGAAATATTACTTAACGTTCATATTCCATTGCGCCGTATTTATAACTAGTACGTTTGCTCAGACTGCCGGCGATAGTTTATTTAGTATCGGTAATTTCAGGCTTAGCGCAGTTGAGTTCGAGAGAGAGGCCTATAGCGCAACATCCGAATTTGATAGGAATTACGCTTTATTTAAAAAAAGCCTTTCTTTTGAAAAGAATAAAAACTACAATTTAGCTTTAGAGGAAGTAAACCGAATAAATGATAATGTGTTTTCAGATTCATTAAAGGATGAACTTCAATTTAAAAGTGCTTTGTACCTGTATCTGAACAAAAGCTTTTATGAAACGGAGGTGAAAATTAAAAATTATATGGCTATAGACTCTTCGTTAAACAAAAGGTTTTATTGGTTACTAATATTATGTTTAAATGAGCAATATAAATGGAGTGAAGCCAAAAGCAATCTTCAAAAATTAAAGGTATATACAGGCGATACTTTAACCTACCTTAGGGCTTATAATTTGTATTCGGATGATTCACTACCTAAAATTAAATCGCCTGAAAAAGCAGAAAAAATGAATGTTTTTTTACCCGGATTGGGGTTTATTTACACGGGCAATTACAGGGAGGGATTAGTAAGTACCGGATTAATTGCAGGATCATTGGCTTTAACTGCACTTGGAATTTATTCGGGGTATTATGTGGTATCGGTTTTAGGTGGATTACAATTGTTTCAGATGTTTTATTTGGGAGGTTCCAGAAGGGCTGAATTTTTGGCCCGAAAGTATAACTATGAAAAAAGCCGAAAAGTTAACGACCAGTTGGCACAGTGTTTAAATGATTTAGTGCTTAACTAAAAAGGGAGCCATAAGCTCCCCTATAATTTATTATTTTAAGTGCTCTATTTGCTCTCGTTCCAAACCATATAGGAATTGTTTCCTTTATACTTAGCAAGTGCATCTTGTTCAAATATTACCCACCAAAAATCTACACAAGCAGTAACTCCACCAACAACAGGAATGCAAAAATATTTCCACCATAACTTGCTCCAATCACTACCCATGTATTGACGGTGAAGAGCAATTCCTCCACAAAAAAAGGCACGTACCAAGTAGCCCTCTCTTGTTTGTTCGCCTTCTGCAATAGCGTTAAAATTAGAATTGTGCATATTAGCTAAATCGTTGTCGGATAAACTAACTTCTTTGGCTACTGCAAATGCTTCATTAATAGATGATTGGTTTACCTTATAGGGATTTCCGGCAAATGTATTTACGGATAAACCTAAAATTAAACTGAAAAGGAAAAGTGCTTTTTTCATAAATAATTAAATTGATTTATAATGCAATTATACGTAATTTTATGAATATTTCGAATAGAAAAGGGTTTCATCTTAAGTTCATTAACTTTTATTTAACGAGATTTTAAGTTGACAATTAATTATTCTTTTAATTCGTAATAATTATCGAAAAAATAGTTTTTTGTTAGATTTTTTCTATATTTGCACTCCTAAATAGAAAAAATTAAAGATTTTTAGAAATGGCAAAGAAAGGTAACAGAGTACAGGTAATTTTAGAATGTACAGAGCATAAAACTAGCGGTCAACCAGGTACTTCACGCTATATTACAACTAAAAATAAGCGTAATACTCCTGAACGTATGGAGATTAAAAAATATAACCCTATTTTAAAGAAGGTTACAGTTCATAAAGAAATTAAGTAATTATAAAACACAATAAGAAATGGCTAAGAAAGTTGTTGCAACGTTAAAAACTGGTTCAGGTAAAGATTTTACCAAAGTGATTAAAATGGTTAAATCGCCAAAAACAGGTGCTTATTCTTTTAAAGAAGAGGTAGTGCATAATGATCACGTTAAAGATTTCTTAAGCGCTAAGTAATCTTGTTAAAAAAATAATAAAAAGGCTTCTTTCTCAACAGAAAGAAGCCTTTTTAGTTTAAATTTACCGTATGGGATTGTTCAGTTTCTTTTCAAAAGATAAAAAGGAAAGCCTCGATAAAGGCCTGGAAAAAACAAAAGATAACTTTTTCTCCAAAATTACAAAGGCAATAGTGGGTAAAAGCACTGTTGATGCCGAAGTTCTGGATAGTTTAGAGGAAATTTTAGTTTCTTCAGATGTTGGGGTAGAAACTACTCTTAAAATCATTAAACGAATAGAAGATAGGGTTGCCAAAGATAAGTATGTAAACACTTCTGATTTACATAAGTTATTGCGTGATGAAATTTCACAGCTACTGGAAGAAAATAATAGTTATACGCCTAATAGCGAGAATATTAGTATCCCGCAAATGAATACTCCTTACGTTATTATGGTGGTTGGAGTTAATGGAGTGGGAAAAACCACTACAATTGGCAAATTAGCTCACCAGTTTAAAAAACAAGGAAAAAATGTGGTATTAGGTGCAGCCGATACCTTCAGAGCGGCTGCAGTTGATCAATTAAAAATATGGGGACAACGCACCGGTGTTCCGGTTGTAGCGCAAGATATGGGCTCCGATCCGGCGTCGGTGGCTTTTGATGCCGTTAGTTCTGCCGCAGCCAGTAAAGCGGATGTGGTAATTATTGATACCGCTGGTCGTTTACATAATAAGGTAAACTTGATGAATGAGTTATCTAAAATTAAACGGGTAATGCAAAAGGTTGTGCCGGATGCACCTCATGAAATCTTATTGGTTTTAGATGCTTCAACCGGACAAAATGCTATTGAGCAGTGTAAGCAATTTACAGCTGCAACAGATGTTAACGCTCTGGCGCTAACCAAACTAGATGGTACAGCAAAGGGTGGGGTGGTGATTGGTATTTCCGATACATTTAAAATCCCTGTTAAGTATATTGGCGTAGGCGAAAAAATGGAAGACTTGCAGGTGTTTAACCGACAAGAGTTTGTGGATTCTTTATTTAAAGGTGTAGAATTATAGTTAATATGAGTCAGTTCGAAAAAGTTGTTTCAATTATTAAAGAGTCTAACGAAAAAGGTTTACTCGAAGAACATAATGAAATACTTACCGGTTATTCCGGAAAAAAAATGGTAGGGATGCTTCAGCGCCTTTCTGCTAACCTATTAAATGAAAACAAGTGTTATTTGGAGGTTGGTGTTTTTCAGGGATTGACTTTACTATCGGTTGCTAAAGCAATTTCCAATAAAGGGGCAACCGCCTATGGAATCGATAATTTTGCCTATTTCGATCGCGATGGAAAAAACTTTGGGATTGTAAAAGACCGCATAAGCAAACTGGGCTTGTCTAATGCCAAAGTTATTAATATGGATTATGAGGATGCACTCGAATCTATATCCCAACAGATAGAGGGTAAAAAAATTGGTGTTTATTTTGTGGATGGTCCGCACGATTATCGAAGTCAGTTGGTGTGTTTGCTTTTAGCAATGCCACATTTGGCTGATGATGCAGTGATCATTGTAGATGATTGCAATTACAGACATGTAAGGCAGGCTAATCGCGATTTCTTAATTGCTCACCCTGAGTTTAAGTTGGTTTACCAGTCTTATGGGAAAGCCCACCCGCTAAATTTAAGCGGTTCTGACAGAAAAGAAGCGGAAGAAGGTTGGTGGAACGGAGTTAATGTAATTGTAAGAGATCCGGAAAATAGAATCAAACAAAAATTTCCTGAAACATTTAGAAGTAGATTGCTTTATGAAAACGAACACGGCATCCATACTACCAAACATCCTGATGTGATTGTTAAATTGATGGGGATATTTAATGTTATTTCGGGTTTGTTTAAAACTTTTTTCCCAGCTAAAGCCCAAATTACTGGTAAATACAAGGAGATGAATACCTATAGCGAAGATTTACCAAAAAATGAATTTTCAATATTAAATTAAAAAATTATGAAAATTCAGAAAGTTCAATTTTTAAAATCTTCAAAATAAAGAACAAGATGAAATTCACCGCCCTGCTTCCTATGAAACACCATTCCGAAAGGGTATCGGGTAAAAACATGCGGTTGTTTAATGGTAAACCACTATATTACCATGTATTGCTAACTTTGGATAGATGCGAAGAAATAGATGAAATTATTATTAATACAGACAGTGATATTATTTCAAAAGAGGCTTCAGAGTTATCCGCTAAAGTTAAAATTCATTTAAGACCAAAAGAAATATGCGGCGATTTTGTTCCAATGAATGATATAATTGCATACGACATTAAAACTTCGGGTAAAGAATATTTTATCCAAACTCATTCAACAAACCCTTTGTTAAAGTCCGAAACATTATCAAAAGCATTTCAGAAATATAAAGATAACATAGCAAATTGCGATTCTGTTTTTTCGGTAACCCGTTTGCAAACACGCTTGTATTGGCAAGATGGGAAACCGGTTAATCATAATCCTGCAGAATTATTAAGAACCCAAGATTTACCCCCTATATTCGAAGAAAACTCCAATTTTTTTATTTTTTCGGCTCAATCGTTTACTAATGCAGGAAACAAACGCATTGGACTAAAACCGCTGATGTTTGAAATGAACAAACTCGAAGCCATGGATATAGATGAACCTGTAGATTTTATTTTAGCAGAAACGCTGCATAAGATGAATATAGTTTAAAAAACAGATAATTGCCGGCTGAGCGGAGTTGAAGCCTAAATGGGGCAACCCTAAAAGATGCCTTAAAGTATAGAACAAAGAATAAAGAGAAAAGATAAAAGAACAAAGATTGGATGATGGATATAAGAATATAGATGATAGACTTTTTTTATAACTCAAAACTGTAAATTGTTTATAGGCTTCGATACCTCAGCCTGACAATACTTCTGTCACCCTGAGGAATCGAAGGGTAGACAAAAGATAAAAGAACAAATATTAGATGATGGATGTAAGATTATAGATAATAGACTTTTAAAAAACTCAAAACTCAAAACTTTCAACTGTCAACTTTCAACTGTCAACTTTCAACTGTCAACTAAAATATACTAAGCATGAACTTAAAACAACGCATCAGAAATAAGCAATTATCTATTGGAAGCTGGTTAACTATACCTAACGAAAGTGTGGTTGAAATTATGTCTACAGCCGGTTTTGAATGGCTTACAATTGATATCGAGCATTCTGCAATTGATGTATTAACAGTGCAGAATTTAATTCGCACTATACAAGCCTGCAATATGAAAGCATTGGTGCGCGTTTATGCTAATGATGAAGTAATTATTAAACGTGTTTTAGATGCCGGGGCAGACGGTATTATTGTGCCCATGATTAAATCGAAAGAAGAAGCGCAAAGAATGGCAGATTGGGTGTATTATCCTCCAGTTGGAAAAAGGGGAGTGGGACTAAATCGGGCACAGCAATATGGAACCGGGTTTGAAAAGTATCAGGAGAAGCTTAAAAATGAAATTATAGTAATTGCCCAAATTGAACACATTGATGCTGTTCTAAATTTAGAGGAAATACTTTCTGTTGATGCTGTTGATGCTACTATAATTGGTCCTTATGATTTATCAGCTTCTATGGGTAAACCGGGTAAGTATGAGGACGACGATGTAAAAAAGGCTATTGAAAAATATGATGCCATTTGTGATAAATTAAATAAACCCAAGGGGAGCCATGTTATTTCTTCTAATTACGAGGAAACCAAAAAGAAAATCGATTTGGGATATTCTTTTTTAGCTTTTTCTATCGACTTTTTCTTTTTAGGAGATATGGCCCGTAACGAAATGAAAAAATTGAAATCATGAGTAAAACTGTTGCTGTATTTGGTGGTTCAGGATTTTTAGGAACCTATATTGTAAATGAATTAATAGCTTCTAATTATGAGGTTTTGGTATTTGACAAGAAGAATTCCGAATATATTCCAGAGGAGGTTTATCATAATTTGGATATTTTAAATCGTGAAGCAGTTGAGGGGGTTTTTAAAAATTATAAAATTGATTACGTATATAACTTAGCCGGTTTTGCTAATTTAGATAGAGCAATAGATTTTCCCATTGAAGCATTTAACTTAAATGTGATGGGTAATTTAAATATAATTGAAGCCTCTAAAAATGCAAATGTAAAACGTTTTGTTTTTGCAAGTAGTGCTTATGCAATGAGCGATAAAGGGTCCTTTTATGGGATTTCTAAATTGTCGTCGGAAAAAGTAGTAGAGGAATATCACAAGCGCTATAGTTTAAAGTATACAATTTTGCGTTTTGGTTCAGTTTATAGCGAGCGTGATTTTGAAAATAATTATATTTTTAATTTAATTCATAAAGCCATTTCATCGGGTAAAATTGTTCATGGCGGCGATGGTAATGAAATTCGCGAATATATTCATGCTGCCGATGCGGCTAAATTGTCGGTTCAGATTTTAGAAAAGGAAGAATTTGAAGCCAAACATTTAATGTTAACTGGAGTGGAAAGATTAAAGCGTGTAGAGCTTTTCCAGATGATAAATGAAATACTGGGTAACAAAATTTCAATTGAATTGGCAAATGATGGTTATCAAAATCATTATCGTTTTACCCCTTATAGTTTTATACCACAAGAAAGCCAGCGTTTAACTCCTAATCCATATATAGACATGGGACAAGGTATTTTAAACTGCATAAAAGAAGTTCACTCAAAATTAAGTCATGAGTAACTGGATTTTTTTATCCTATCCTTTAAACGATCAGGCGTTTGGTTATGGCAATGGCGAGCGTTTTAAGCTTAATCGTTTAACCGATATAAGTAAGGGTAATACAAGCAATAATACCTCCTTCCAAATGCCAACACATTATGGTACTCATATCGATTTCCCATTTCATTTTTCAATAGATGGAAAAAGATCAACCGATTATAAGGCCGTAGATTTTGTTTTCAATTACCCCTCCTTAATAGAAATAAACGCGAATGAGGTTATTGACTATTTGATATCAAATAAAGATCTGCTTCACGCTCAGGAACTTTCTAACAACACAGATTTACTAATAGTTAAAACCGGATTTTGCAACAAGCGTTACACTGAGGATTATTGGAAAAACGGTTTAGGTTTTCATAAAGAAACGGCTGCCTTTTTAAAGGATAAATTTCCCCATTTAAAAGCAATTGCATTTGATTTAATCTCTTTAAACTCCTATCAAAATCGAGAACATGGACGCGAGGCTCACAAAGAATTCCTGAGTAAAAATAATGTATTGATTATTGAAGAGATGGATCTAACCAAGGTTTCTAAGCAAACTAAATTTAAACAGGTAATAGTTTCTCCGTTAATGCTGGATGAAGCCGATGGCGCTCCGGTTACGGTATTTGCTGAATTGAATAATTAATTACAAGATTTCAAGATTCATAACTCATAATTAAAAAAGTTCAAATCTATCATCTATTTTCTTTTTCCCCTTTTATACTTCCCCCACTATCTACCCTTCAACAAGCTCAGGGTGAGAGAAGTGTTGTCAGGCTGAGGTATCGAAGCCTATTATTATAGATCCCTCATTCTTCGGGATGACAAAACCCGCTGAACTAGTTCATTCCGACGATAATAGGAATCTCATAATCAAGTCTTTTTTCTTTGCTCTTTTTTATTTAATCTTACCAAATAATTAGATACAATCTAAAATGCCAATTAAAGCTATATTTTACGATTTCGATGGAGTAATAAAAGACTCAACGGATATTAAGTCGCAGGCTTTTTATGAGCTTTATTTGCCTTATGGTAAAGGTGTTGCTGATAAAGTAATGCAGCATCATATAGAACACGGGGGCATGTCTCGTTTCGAGAAGTTTAAGTATTATCATAATGAGTTTTTAAAAAAAACAATTAGTGAATTGGAGGTTGATGGATTGGCAAATGCTTTCTCTGATTTAGTTTTGAAAAAAGTAATAGAGTCTAATTATGTTCCGGGAGCATTGGAGTCTATAAAATTTGGTGCTAATCATTTTAAACAATTTGTTGTTACAGGTACACCTCAATCTGAGATAGAATTTATTGTAAATAAATTAAGTATAGCAGATTATTTTATTGAGCTATGTGGATCTCCTAAAAAGAAGATTCAACATTCTCAGGAATTGCTGAATAAATTCGGATTTGCAGTTGATGAGGTTATATTTGTAGGCGATGCTTTAACGGATTACGAATGTGCTCAGTATTTCGATTTCAATTTTTATTTGAGAGAACACCCAGAAAATGTTAGTTTGTTTAAGGATAAAAAAGTATTTAAGGGGCCTGATTTAATTCCCTTCCTTAATTACATCATGCAACTGTAAAATATCCAAGCAGCTTCAATTAAATTGAAGTGGCAAAAATTAATTGGCGCCGTGCGTTTTAAGCTCATTAACAATGGAGTTATATCCCTTGTCGGTAGCTATTTCAATTAAACTTGTGCCATTAGCATCTTTTTCGTTGGGATTAGCTCCTTTGTCTAAGAGCATCTTTACAATATCTAATTTACTCCAAAATACGGCTTCTTCTATTGGCATTTTTCCATTATCGCCTCGAACGTTTACTTTGGCTCCGCTTTCAATTAAAAGTTGAACGATGTCTGCTTTACCGGATGAAATGGCCGTATTAAGGGGTGTACTGCCGGTTACCAAATTTGGATCTGCTCCTTTTTCTAAAAGCATTTTAACAAGTGAAGCATCTTTTTTATTAATAGCAATTATTAATGGATTTAAACTATTATCGTCGATTGGTTTAACAGCACTCGGGTTATTGCTTAATACTAAGTCGACCATTGTTTTGTTTCCATCGCGCAGGTATGTGTTTAATTGTTCGGTATTATAAAATGATATAAGATAGGTGCTAATGCCTGTATCAGGAAGAGTGATGGTCTTTTTAATTTTTACTTCCGAAGGACTACTTTCTTTTTTGGCTGTTTTAGCAGAACCTGGTGCGGCTTTAAATCCGTAAGCAACTTCCAATTCGTTGTCACCAACAAAGCCAATACTTAGTTTGGTTTTACCGGATTTTAAATTACCAATTTCTTTACCATTTAAAGTAATGTTACAATCGGCGTCTGATTCAAATGAGAATTTACCTTTTTGTCGGGGCGGGGAATTTTTAGATGATACGGCTTTAGTTTCTTTACTAGCCGGTTTTTGAGCTAAAGCGATGTAAAAAGTTAATGAAATTAGAAATGTTAAGAGGTAGAATTTTCTCATAAAATAAAATTTAAAATCTATAGTTTAATTTAATTAAAATAGCCGTTGGTTTTTAAAAAACTTATTAAATAACTGTTAAAAACTCTGGAGTGCGTTTCCATTCCGCAATGTCCGACGTTTTCAAGTTGTATATATTGAGTTTCAGGAAATTTTCTTTTAAAATTATCACCTTGCGATTTTGGTAACCAGGTGTCTTTGGTGCCCCAAAATAGAAGTACGGGCGAATTTATTTTTTCAATATTTACATCTGCTGTTTCGAAGGATTTGCCACTCATCGAAAAAATAGCTGCAGCAGAGTTCTTTAAACGAAATGGATCCATATAACCACTCACAGCATTTTCGCTCGCTTCCCCCGAATATGCAGAGCTTAATAGTTTTTTAAATTGTTTGGGTTTAAGAAAAAAGTTGTGTAGCACTACTTCCGATATTCTGTATGTAAATCTGTTGCATAACAAAGTTGAGACTAATATATTGCATTTACTTTTTTGAATGTTTCCACCTACACCATCAACCATTATTAGGCTTTGTGTTTTATTCGGAAACATAGCTGCCATGGTGCAAACAATTCCTCCTCCCATCGAGTGGCCCATTAAATTCCACTTATGTAAAGAATCAATTTTGTTTATCAATTGATAAAATGTTTTTGATCTTTCGGTTGTACTATTGTTAAAATGAGTTCTTTTATCGCTATAACCAAAAGCTGGAACATCTACAGCAACTACTCTATATCCGTTACTAGTTAAGGTGTCGTAATTATTTCTCCAGCTAAAAGTACTTGCCGAAAATCCATGTACCAAAAAAATATTTCCCTTTATAGGGTGGGGGGGATTAAAAACACGATAGTGAATAGACATGCCATTAATTGTGTCAAGGTAACTGTTGTTATAAGGCAGGAAGTTAGGATTTAATGTAGCCTCATTTATCGGAAATAAATATGGTAAGGCAAAGAGAAGACTAAAAAAAAACAAACCCATATCATCAAATATAACAGAAGAAATTAAAACCAATAATGGTTATTTTATTAATAATATCAGTTTGTTAAAAACAATTTGTACCAATGGAAATTAATTAATCGGGAAAAATTTTAGAGGGATTTAAAATCAGGTTAGGATCGAAGAGTTTTTTAATTCCTTTTTGAAGTTCCATGTTAGCTTTTGAAAAAACAATATCTAAGTAGTTTTTTTGTACCCATCCAATGCCGTGTTCACCACTTATAGTACCTCCTAATTTCTTACATAATTCAAATATCTCTCTAATACCTTTGCTTAATTCGTTATTCCAAGCTTCATCACTCATGTCGCCTTTAATAATGTTAACGTGTAAATTTCCGTCGCCAGCATGCCCATAGCAAACCGATTTAAAATTATATTTACGACCAATCTCTTTAACGCCTTTTAATAATGCGGGAAGTTCCGCTCGGGGTACCACTGTATCTTCTTCTTTGTAAATACTATTGGCTTTAACAGCCTCTCCAACACGTCGGCGCATTTTCCAAATGTTTTCTTTTTGGGCTTCATCATCGGCAAATAAAATATCTCCTATATTAAATTCGGAAACTACCGAAACAATTTTTTCAATTTCCTTCATCATTAAGTCTTCCTCGTTTCCATCTACTTCTATTAATAAATGGGCTTGGATATTATCGGCTATTTCAATGTTTAATCCTTCAACATGCTTTAGTGCCCAGTCTATGGCATCGCGCTCCATAAATTCCATAGCAGAAGGTGTATAGCCGGCTCTAAAAACAGCTGAAACGGCTTCGCAGGCTGTTTCGGCACTATAAAAGGGGACCAGCATTACCATGGTTTTTGCGGGGAGTGGTAATAATTTAAAAACCACTTTGGTAATAACTCCAAGAGTTCCTTCGCTTCCTACCATTAATTGGGTTAGGTTGTAGCCGGTAGAATTTTTAAGGGTATTGGCGCCTGTCCATATTATTTCACCGTTTGGTAATACTACTTCAAGGTTTAAAACATAATCGCGTGTAACACCGTATTTAACGGCTTTTGGACCTCCCGAACATTCGGCTAAATTTCCACCAATAAAGCAAGAGCCTTTGCTGGCAGGATCTGGTGGGTAAAATAAACCTTTTGCTTCTACCGCATTTCTAAATTCTTCATTTATAATTCCAGGCTCAATGGTTGCTTGTAAATTGCGCTCATCAATCGCTATTATGCGGTTTAGTTTTTCTGTTGCCAAAACAATTCCACCCATAACTGGTAAAGCTCCTCCGCTTAAACCAGTTCCGGCCCCTCGAGGTGTAACGGGTATTAAATGCTTGTTTGCAAATTTTAATAGATCGCTTATTTGTTCTGGATTTATTGGTTTTACTACAATGGAAGGATGAAATCGTAAATCTTCAGTCTCATCATGAGTGTATCTTTCAAAAAAATCATCTTGGGGCAAAACCACATTGTTTTCTCCAACAATTTGGATTATTTCCTCAATAAGTTGGTTGTTTAATTGGCTATAAATAGACATATTTATTTAAATTAGCGAATTATAATCTTCTAATATAAATACCATTATGCAAAGAATAAGTTTAGCCCTTAATATTATATTAACAATTGCGGTTGGTATTCTTTTCTTTATTGTTTTAGGTAATAAAAATACCGAGGAAGATGCGGCTCCAAAGCTTTTATCGAATACTCAATTGGCTAAAATAAAAAGTGGTAGCAAGTCTATCGTTTATGTAAATATGGATAGCTTGTATGCTAAATACGAATATGTTAGCGAACTAAAGGGTAAGCTTGAGCAAACTCAAAAGTTAAAACAAAAGGAACTCGAAAATCAATATGTTGCCTTGGAGCGCGAAGTGGCTGCTTTTAGAGAAATTGCGCAGCGTTTATCTCAGGAGGAGGGCGAAAAGCAGCAGGCGGCTTTGATGCAAAAGGAACAAAATTTAATGCAGTTAAGGGAAAAATTAGCAGCTGAATTATATAATAGTGAGCAACAAATGAATGAGCAATTATCTGAAAAAATAACAAAGTATCTTCAAAAATATAAAAAGCAAGTGCCTTACGATTTTGTTTTAAGTTACACCAAAGGTGGTGGTATTCTTTATACAAACGATAGTTTGGATATAACGCCCAGCGTTATTGAGGGATTAAATAAAGATTATAAACTCGAAAAAGAAACTGCTAAAAAATAATGGCTGCAAATACATTCGGAAATGTTTTTAGGTTAACTACCTTTGGTGAGTCTCATGGCGAAGCCATTGGTGGTGTTATAGATGGTTGCCCTGCCGGATTGGCTATTGATCTGGACTTTATTCAAAGTCAGCTCGACAGAAGAAAACCCGGCCAGTCTCATATAGTAACTCAGCGTAAAGAAAGCGATACGGTTAAATTTCTCTCCGGTATTTTTGAGGGTAAAACTACTGGCGCATCTATTGGTTTTGTGATATATAATGAAAATCAAAAGTCAAAAGATTACGAACATCTTAAAGAAAATTACCGTCCTTCGCATGCCGATTATACCTACGATACTAAATATGGTTTTAGAGATTACAGGGGAGGTGGTCGATCATCGGCTCGCGAAACAGCTAGTCGCGTGGTGGGTGGCGCAGTAGCCTCTTTGTTGTTAAAAAATAAAAATATATCTGTAAACGCCTATGTTTCTCAAGTTGGTACTATTCAATTAGATAAAAATCATAACGAGTTAGATTTAACTCAGGTGGATGCTAATGTGGTAAGATGCCCTGACGAACGAGTAGCCTCCCAGATGATTGAATACATCGAAAAAGTTAAAAAAAATGGTGATACTGTTGGCGGCCTTGTTTCGTGTGTTATCAAAAATGTACCTGCCGGATTAGGCGAACCGGTTTTTGATAAGCTTCATGCACAGCTGGCCTATGCCATGATGGGTATTAACGCTGTAAAGGGTTTCGAATATGGCTCTGGTTTTAACGGTGCAAGAGTTTTGGGAAGTCAGCATAATGATGAATTTTATAACGAAAAGGGGACTATTTCTACTAAAACCAATTTTTCGGGGGGAATACAGGGGGGAATTAGTAACGGTCAAGATATATATTTTAATGTTGCCTTTAAACCGGTTGCCACCATCATGCAGCTCCAAAATAGTGTTAATAATAAGGGGGAAGAAGTAGAGGTTGGGGGTAGGGGCCGACACGATCCTTGTGTTTTGCCCCGTGCAGTTCCCATTGTAGAAGCAATGGCTAATTTGGTAATTGCCGACAATTTACTGTTAGCAAGAAACTCTAAGATTTAATGGATAATTGTTAAATTTGAATGTGTTAGCGGAAAGAGGGTTAATGGTAGATAGAAAATAGATGATTCACTTAATAAATTGAAAATCTTGAATGGATGAAAAAACTTTCAATATACTTAACCTTCTAAACCATCTAACCAATAAAATACTAGTTACTAACTACTAACTACTAACTACTAAATATAAGATATGTCTCAATTACTTAAAGGAAAAAAAGGAATTATCTCAGGAGCGTTAAATGCCGATTTAATTGCTTGGAAAGTAGCAGAAAAAGCAGTTGAACAAGGTGCTCAAATTGTATTAACCAATGCTCCAATTGCGATGAGAATGGGTGAAATTAACGCTCTTTCCGAAAAGTGTAAAGCTAAAGTTATTGCGGCTGACGCTACAAATATGGTAGAATTAGAAAATTTGTTTACTCAATCGCAAGAAGCTTTGGGCGGAAAACTCGATTTCGTGTTGCATTCGATTGGTATGAGTGTTAACATTCGTAAAAATATCCCATACACCGAGAGTAATTACGATAATTTTATCAAAGCCTTGGATGTTTCTGCATTATCTTTTCATAAAATGCTTCAGGTTGCATATAAACAAGACGCTATAAACGAGTGGGGTTCGGTAGTAGGCTTGTCTTATATTGCAGCTCAAGAGGCTTATCCGTTTTATAATGATATGGCCGATGCAAAAGCAATGCTCGAATCCATTGCCCGTAGTTTTGGTTACCATTATGGCGAAAAAAGAAAAGTAAGGGTAAATACCATATCTCAAAGCCCTACTAAAACCACAGCCGGTAGTGGTATTAAAGGATTTGGCGATTTTTTCGATTTTGCCGATAAGATGTCACCCTTGGGCAATGCCCCCGCCGAGGCTTGTGCAGATTATTGCATCACTCTTTTTTCGGATTTAACCCGTTATGTAACTATGCAAAACTTGTTTCATGATGGTGGTTACTCAACAACCGGGGTTAGTACTGCGGTTATGAGCAAATTTTCACCCGAGTTATAAACATCACAATATTTATTAAATGTATGCCGTTTAATGGTTTTTAAAATCGTAAAACGGCATTTATTTTTATTTTTGAATATGTTTAAGATTTCCTCTTTTTCTCTAAAGACTTTGTGTTTCAGTTTGTGTATTCTCTGCTTTTACAAAGCAAATGCACAAATTTATGCATCTAGTTTAAGGGCAGAGGTTAATGTTCCAAAAGTAATAAGCAACAAAGCTTTATCGCGAACGTTTAAAGGAATCTACGATGTGCAGGCCGCTTACTATATATACTTAGCTAAAGGTTTTAATTTTGGACTTGGTGCAAAATTTACCTTTACACAAATCGATTGGCAAAAATTTCAATCCTGGCGAGGCGCCTATTACGCTTTTTATGGAGGGTATGCTTCCATCGCCTATGATATTAAAACTGAAGAGAAACAAAAGCTGAGTTTAATGTTTGATTTGGGTTATGCTCAAAACCAATTGGGTAAACTTCAAGTGGATACTAACGCATCACTTTATACGGATGCTGCTTTATTTTGGCAACCTAAAATCCAATATCAGTTTTATATCGACCCTAATATTGCCATCACTCTAAACTTGTCTTATACTAATTTTCAAACTACTTTTGATCCTAAACCGGTAGGGTTGGCGAGGGCATATACTTATAAAGGAACCGAATTAGCAGGATATAATGGTTATATTAATTTCGGAATTGGTATTTTAACCGGATTTAAAGGTAAACGATTTAAAGACGCCTTACTGCCCGAATACGATACCGAAATAGTTCCGGTAGAAGAGCCTTAAGTTTAATTTTAGTTTAATGAACGATAATTTTAAAAGTATTTTAAATAATTCCGCAGCTGCTGGTTTATTGTATTCCGGATTAACTATAGTTTTCTATTTTTTAGGTATTAATCCCATGGGAGCTTTTAGCTGGTTATTAGTCCCTATTCCGGTTTATATGTTATACAAAGGGATTAAAGATTACAGAGATAATTTTAACGGGGGGGAAATTACATATGGTAAGGCCTTTAGAACAGGGGTTACTCTTGGATTTTTTTATGCCTCTTTTTGCGGATTGATTTTGTATTTATTCGGTGCAATATTGGCTAAAGATTTGGTTGAAATTCAAAAAGCAGATGTTTTAAAAGGATTAGAAGAAGCTCAGAAATTTTTTGATAACACCGATTTTATCGATAAAGCAATTGAGGAAATGGATAAAATGTCACTTGGCTCCCTGGCCTGGGGCGATTTTCAAAATAAACTTTTTGGATCTGCATTTCTAAGTTTAATACTATCCGCTTTTTTAAAGAAAGAGAAACCATTGTTCGATTCCCCAAATACAAATGAATAAGTTAGATATTTCCATAGTTATCCCCTTGTTTAACGAGGAAGAGTCTCTGCCGGAATTAGCAGAGTGGATAAATAAAGTAATGGTGGAAAATAACTTTTCCTACGAAGTACTTTTTGTTGATGATGGTAGTAAAGATAATTCATGGAATGTAATTGAGAAATTATCTTCTGCTAATCACTCCCTTAAAGGAATTAAATTCAGAAGAAATTACGGCAAGTCTGCCGCTCTTAATGTAGGTTTTGCAAAAGCAGAAGGCGAAGTGGTGATTACCATGGACGCTGATTTACAAGACAGCCCTGATGAAATTCCGGATCTCTATCGTATGATTATAAATGAGGGTTATCATTTGGTTTCGGGTTGGAAGAAAAAACGTTACGATCCTTTAACTAAAACAATTCCAACTAAATTTTTTAACGGTGTTACCCGCAGTGTTTCGGGTATACAGTTAAATGATTTTAATTGCGGTTTAAAAGCATATAAAAAAGCAGTAGTTAAAAGTATAGAGGTTTATGGAGAAATGCATCGCTATATTCCGGTTATTGCAAAATGGGCCGGTTTTAACAAAATAGGAGAGAAGCCTGTTCAACATCAGGAACGAAAATATGGTACAACTAAATTTGGCTGGGAACGATTTGTTAATGGATTTTTAGATTTAATGACCATTACCTTTGTTTCTAAATTCGGAAAGCGACCGATGCATTTCTTTGGCTTGTATGGAACGATAATGTTCCTGGTTGGGGGCTTAATTTCGATTATTCTGATTTTTGAAAAATTGTATTTGCAATTTAATGCCGAAAAAGCGCGTGCCGTAACCGATCAGCCCTTATTTTATCTTGCTTTAGTAGCCATGATTATTGGTACGCAACTATTTTTAGCTGGATTTATTGGAGAATTAATTGGTCGTAATTCTGCCGAACGTAATCATTACCTGATTGAAAAAGAGATTTAGTCCGTTATTGTAATTGTCGGATATTAAAAAAATAGCAATCATTGGCCCTGCTCACCCGCTTAGGGGTGGTATTGCAAATTTTAATGAGGCGCTAGCTAAAGCGTTTTTAAATGATGGTAAGGAGGTTAAATTGTTTTCGTTTAAATTACAATATCCTGCTTTTTTATTCCCCGGTACAACTCAATTCGATAATGGTGCTGCGCCTCATGCTCTTAAAATAGAAACGGTATTAAATTCCATAAATCCTATTAATTGGATTATTTCTGCTTTTAGGATAAAAGCATTTAAGCCCGATTTAATTGTTGTAAGATTTTGGTTGCCTTTTATGGGGCCTTGTTTAGGCTCTGTAGTTAGAATAATTAAGTTTTTTTATAAAGTTCCTGTAATCGCAATTACTGATAATGTAATACCTCATGAAAAGCGTTTTGGCGATCGTATTTTTACACAATATTTTGTAAAATCATGTGATGCTTTTGTTGCAATGAGCAAATCGGTGCTAACCGATTTGGCCAATTTTACTGATAACGATAAAAAAATCTTTTTACCCCATCCGCTTTATACAATTTTTGGCGAACCCATAAGCAAATCTCAAGCTCAGTCTAAATTAAATTTAAATCCGGATGATGTAAATATTCTATTCTTCGGTTTTATCCGCAAGTATAAAGGTCTTTCGCTATTACTGAAATCATTTGCAAAAACAACCCAGAAACATACTAATGCAAAACTAATTGTTGCGGGTGAGTTTTACGAGGATTCAGAACCGTATCTTAAATTAATAAAGACGTTAAATATTCAAGATAAAGTTGTATTAAAAACAAATTATATTCCGGCCGATGAAGTAAAATATTATTTCTCCGCTTGCGATTTAGTTGCTCAAACTTATTTAACGGCAACTCAAAGCGGAGTTACTCAAATCGCCTATTTTTATCATACGCCAATGTTGGTAACTAACGTAGGTGGACTAGCCGAAATAGTCCCTAATCATAAGGTGGGATATGTGTGTGAACAAAATGAAAATGAAATTTCAGATTGTTTAAACGATTTCATAGAAAATAATCGTTATAATCAATTTAGAGACAATATAAAATCCGAGAAACATCGATTCGAATGGAGTTATTTTACCGGTGGAATATATAATTTAGTGAGCGATATCGTCAAAAATTAATTTTTATTTACAATTATAACAGGGTAGTCGGTTCAAGACTCTAGGTATTGTTTTCTAGTCTAGTTTTTAAATTTAATGATATTGCCCTCCAAATAAATTAACCCATCTTCAATCATTAATCTTAAAGCCGATTCGATTTCTGCCTTTGGAGCATTTATTAATACTTGTAAATACTCGAAATTTAAATGAGGGTGTTCTTTGTATTTTAAAATTTCATTTCCTAATTCATTACTTCTCATTTTTCTTACTTTATAAACGCACACATCACAAACTCCACAATCTTTTTGATAATCTTCGCCAAAATAATCCAGTAATAATTTTGTTCGGCATATATTAGAAGAAGTAAGATAATAGATAACTTTTTCTATTCTTTCTCTGTATTCCTCTTTTCTTTGATAATATGCTTCTTTGCTTAGTCTTAACTCTTTTACATCCAATCGTCCTTCGCAAAAAGTTATATAGGGTAAATCGGATTGAGCTTGATAATAGATGATTTTATCTTTGCTTAATAAATTTAAATAATTGGTTATGGTTTTAGGACTTAAGTTAATTCTTCTTGCTAATTCGGTTTCCGAAATCTTTACAAAACCTTCAAATAAACCTCCGTAGCTTCTCAGTAAAAGTCGTATAAACGGATCCATTTTAGGATTTTGAGCCTGATAATTATAAAGGGTTCTATTATCTACGCTAAACATTAGTTTACTGGGCTGGAAAAAAGCCTCCGAAAGAATTAAATGTCCTTGTTTTTCCAATATTTTAATACAGTTATAGGCTAAATAACCTTTTATGTTGTATTGCATACAAAAATCATTTAAATCAAAAGCATAGGTCTGATTCTGACCGGCCCCAATAGCCAGTTGAAGATAGTTTGAAAGGGCCTGATAAATGCGTTGTATTTCCTCCTTTGGAGGGAAATTAACCTCAATACTATTTTTTAATTCTAAAATATCGTTATCGTTGTAATAAATTAGAGCATTTGATTTTTGCTCATCTCTACCCGCTCTTCCGGCTTCCTGAAAATAGGCTTCAAGAGAATCGGGAATTCCGGCGTGAATTACTAAGCGCACATCCGGCTTGTCTATTCCCATTCCAAAAGCATTGGTGGCTACCATACTTTTAACTTGATTGTCTATCCATATTTTTTGTGAATAACTTCTTTCTTCAGGTTTTAATCCAGCATGATAGAATGTTGCCGATATACCCGTTTTTAAAAGATTTTGAGCAATTTCTTCTGTTTGTTTACGGTTGCGGGTAAACACTATATTGCTTCCCTGCGATTTTTTTAAAACGGTTATTAAATCATTAATCTTATTCTCCGAGTATCTAACATGATACCCCAGGTTACCTCTCTCAAATGATTTCTTTAATACATTTTTAGTTTTAAAATCGAGTTTATCTTGAATATCATCAACTACTTTACTAGTAGCAGTAGCTGTTAAGGCGATTACCGGAACGTTAGGGAATAATTCACGTAATTTTTTAAGCTCTAGATAGGGAGGTCTGAAATCATATCCCCATTGAGATATACAGTGAGCCTCATCAACAGCTATTAATCCCACTTTCATTTTTTTTAAACGAGCCTGTGCAAGGTCGGTTAATAATCGTTCGGGCGACAAATACAAAAACTTCGTGTCCCCATATACACAATTATCAAACGCAATATCTATTTCTCTTTTGTTTAAAGAAGATGTAATGGCTAACGCTTTTATGCCTCTTTTGTTTAAATTCTCAACCTGATCTTTCATTAAAGCAATCAAGGGAGATATAACGATACATATCCCATTAAGATATAGAGCCGGAACTTGAAAGCAAATTGATTTTCCACCCCCGGTTGGAAGTAATGCAAGGGTGTCATTACCGTTAATTACAGAGTTGATAATATCTTCCTGTAACGGACGAAATTGATTATATCCCCAATACTTTTTTAGTATGTTATGAATACTAAGCACACATACTAATTAAAGTGATTATACTTCAGGACGATATTCGCCAAACACATGGCGAAGGGTATCTGCAATTTCACCTTTGGTAGCATAGGCCTCTACAGCTTCTAATATAAAAGGCATTAAATTGTCACTTCCTTTCGCTGCATCCTCCAGTTTTAAAAGACATGCTTTCACTTTATCGTTATCGCGTTTTGCTTTTACCTTGTTAATTTTTTCAATCTGAACATTTCGAATGGAATCGTCAATCATTAATATTCCTTCTAGGGGTTCTTCTTCAATCTGAAATTTGTTAACGCCTACAATTATTTTTTCACCCGTTTGTATATCAGTTTGATATTTATAGGCTGCTTTGGCAATTTCATTCTGCATATAGCCTTCTTCAATAGCACTAACAGCACCCCCCATGGCATCTATCTTGTTTATATATTCCCAGGCCTTAAACTCAATTTCATCTGTAAGCGCCTCAATAAAGTAAGATCCTGCTAACGGATCTACTGTGTCCGCCGCACCACTCTCATAACCCAATATTTGCTGTGTTCGTAAAGCTATTCTGGCCGCTTCTTCTGTAGGTAAGGCTATCGCCTCATCAAACCCATTGGTGTGTAAAGATTGAGTCCCCCCAAGAACAGCAGATAAAGCCTGAATGGTAACTCTGGTAATATTGTTTTGGGGTTGTTGTGCTGTTAAGGTAGAACCACCGGTTTGTGTATGGAAACGCAACATCATAGCCTTAGGATCTGTTGCCCCCAATTCCTTTGTGATTTTTGCCCACATTCTTCGTGCCGCCCTAAATTTGGCTACTTCTTCAAATAAATTATTGTGTGCATTAAAGAAAAAGCTTAAACGCTTGGCAAATACATTTATATCTAAACCCTTCTCTAAGGCTGCTTTTACATATGCTTTGCCATTACTTAGAGTAAATGCTAATTCCTGAACTGCATTTGCGCCGGCTTCTCTGATATGATAGCCACTTATCGAAATGGTATTCCATTTAGGTACTTCTTTGCTGCAATATTCAAATATGTCTGTAATTATTCGCATGCTTGGCTTGGGCGGATAAATATAAGTGCCTCGTGCAGCATATTCTTTTAAAATGTCGTTTTGAATAGTGCCACTAATTTGCTTAATATCTGCGCCTTGTTTTTTTGCAACCGCTATATACATGCATAAAAGTATGGATGCCGTACTGTTTATAGTCATAGAGGTCGACACTTTTTCAAGGTTTATTCCATCAAATAAAATTTCCATATCAGCCAATGAATCTATGGCTACACCAGATTTTCCAACTTCTCCGTCACTCATTTCATGACTGCTGTCGTAGCCAATTTGAGTAGGCAAATCAAATGCAACAGATAATCCCGTTGTACCGTTTTCTAAAAGATATTTGTATCGTTTGTTAGATTCTTCTGCTGTTGAAAAACCCGCATACTGTCGCATCGTCCATAATTGTGTACGATACATAGTAGATTGAACCCCTCTGGTAAAAGGGAATGTACCGGGTGTTTCTTCTCCCTTGTTGGTTTGCGGATAGGTGGGTTTTATTTCAATACCCGAATCGGTTAAAAAATGGTCTTTTCTGTTTTTAATTTCCTTGCTCATAAGCGTTATTCAAATTTTGATTGGAATTCTTTTTTTAGAAAGTCAATGGCAAACTGACTGGGAACTTTATTTAAGTTTCCTATTAATTCGTAAATAACCCTTGCTAAATCTGCTCCTGAGTTATTCTCGTTTACTTTGCTTGCCGCTATGTTTATTATTTTAATTGTTTCTTCTTTAGCACTTTTGATAAGCTCCCAGGAGCCTGCACTTAAATACAATTGCATGGCTAAGTTGTGTTCGTATTCCGAACGAATGGCTTGTAAAAGTTCGCTCTGAAAATACAAGGCACTAATTCCATTCTTATGAATTCGGGGTATTAAACTATAGGGTGATATTCTTTCTAATAGTAAAAGACTTCTTTCGTATGCCTGAATTCGCATGGGAATAATCTCCTTATTTACAGATTGCTTTAATTCTACAATTTGCTTGCGTGCCTCATTGTCCATAAATTTTTTTAGGATAAAATAGGCAGTTATAAAAGTTATACCCGATGGTATAATGTATTTTAGAATATCTAAAAACGTTTCCATATATTTGTATTTGTGCCTTAAATATCGCTTTAATTTTTAATAATTTAAAGCTTCATTTTTTGATTAATTATTAATTATGTCCTATAAGGCTAATGTCTATTCACTTGAAAACGCGTTAATTAGGTTTAATGAGGTTTTACTTATAGATGCCAGGAGCGAAAGTGAATATAATAAGGCCCATATACCGGGTGCAATTAATATTCCTTTACTTAATAACGAACAGCGAAAATTAATAGGTACCTGCTACAAGCAAAAAGGTAAACAGGAGGCTGTTTTATTGGGATTTAAGTTGGTAGGTCCGGATTTTTACCAAAAGGCTGAAAAAGCCCTTCAAATAGCCAGCGGTAGAGACGTTATAGTTTATTGCTGGAGAGGTGGAATGCGGAGTAATATAAGTGCTTGGATATACAAAATGTCAGGGCTTAATTCATTTGTTATAGACGGTGGTTATAAAAAATACAGACAATATGTATCAACCGTTTTTAATCAAAATTTTCATCTTTACTTATTAACCGGATACACTGGATCTAATAAAACCAGTATTTTAAATGAGCTCGAATCTATTGGGGAAAACGTTATCGATCTTGAAAAATTAGCTCACCACAGAGGTTCGGTTTATGGTTGTTTAGGTCTCGAAAGTCAACCTACTGTTGAGCATTTCGAAAATATACTGGCTACTGAATTACTTCGAAAAAAAGAAAAAAGGATTTGGATTGAAAGCGAAAATCGTGCAATTGGGAAAGTAGCTATTCCCGAAGGTTTGTTCGCTCAAATGCAGTTAGCAAAGCAGTTTGAAATTGATTACAGTAAAGAATCGCGTATTCGCCATATTTTAAATGAATATGGTAAATTTCCGGCATACCAATTAATTGATAAAACTAAAATGCTGGAAAAACGCCTGGGAAACCTCAGAATGAAGCAAGCTATTGAAGCTATTGAATCGAATGATTTATATAATTGGATTTCTATTGTTTTAGAATACTATGATAAATCGTATTTGTTCTGGAAAAATAGCAGAAGTAATAATAACTTAACTATTATAAAGGCCGATGGTTTTTCGCCTTTTCAAATTGCATTAAAATTAAAAGATGAGTATTAGGTTAACAGAATATAGTAAAGGATCGGGTTGTGGTTGCAAGATTGATAGTGCCTTGCTAAGCCAAATTATCAGCGATTTAGAATTAGGTTTAAACAATGATGTTAAAACGGGAATTAATGAAGATGCTTCTGTTCTTAAAATTAATGATGATTTATTTTTAATTACTTCAACCGATTTTTTTACTCCTATAGTAAATCACCCTTTGGATTTCGGGTCAATTGCCGCTGCTAACGCTTTAAGTGATATTTATGCAATGGGCGCAACACCCTCTATGGCGCTTTCTATTTTAGGTTGGCCGGTAAGTAAAATTAGTGTAGATCACGCTAAAGATGTATTAAAGGGAGCCGATAATGTTTGTGCCAGAGCCCAAATAAATATTTTGGGAGGCCATTCCATCGAAACGCCCGAACCCTTTTTTGGTTTGGTAGTTAATGGTTTTGCAACCGCCAGTCAGTTAAAACTTAATTCTGGCGCAAAACCCGGTGATTTAATTTATTTAACAAAACCTATTGGTTCTGGGATATTAGCCGCAGCTCTTAAACGCGATTTACTCGATAGTGATTTAAATTTGCATTTGGTAAAGAATCTTTCTCGTTTAAATTCTTTTGGTAGTATTGCCGGTAATATGGAGGGTGTATCAGCAATGACTGATGTTACCGGCTTTGGTTTGATTGGACACTTAAACGAGGTTTGTTTTTCTTCGGCTGTGGGAGCGGTTATTAACTACAACAAAATTAAGTTCTTAAACGGTGTAGAGGACTTTATGAAACAATTAATTTATCCCGAAATTACGACCAGAAACTATAATAATTATAGAGATTGCTTTTTTGGTTTTAAAGATATAGACCTTCTAACTCTATGCGATCCTCAAACAAGTGGCGGACTTCTGATCTTTGTAAATCCTTTAATTGAAAAAGAATTTGAAAAAGCAATGATTGGTAATGGGTTATCTGCTTTTACTACGCCTATTGGATATGTTAATTCAGATCCTTTGCAGCGAATAGAAATTATTTATGATTAATCACCTGTTTGCATTTTTAGTAATCCAAATTTCGCAACATAATTTTTTCAAATAGCCCCAACTTAGGGGGTTGAATTTTATTTAAATTCTTATTCTTTAAGTCATAAAAAAGGCTTGAATGCTGGTTTTAAATTAACAGTCCATTATTTTTAGTTTATGGACAAATATTATTTGGATTATTTAACAATTCATTTAAAATTGTGTTGATTATATGGCAAATTAACTCAGAAAAGACCTTTACTTTTGACCTTTCTATAATATTTATGAAATATCTTATTATATCTTTTATCCTAATTTCTAATTGGGCACTGGCCCAAAAAAAATATACACTAAGCGGAACCCTTAAAGATGCTGCAAATGGCGAAACCATAATTGGTGGAACTGTTTATGTTTCGGAAACAAAAACCGGGGCAGCAACCAATGTTTATGGGTTTTATTCTCTTTCTCTGCCCGAAGGAAAATACAAAGTACAATATTCGCTTATTGGATATGATACAAAAACAATGGAGGTTAACTTAACAGGAGATCAAAAATTGGATGTTGAAATAAGTGAAACTCAAACTCAGTTAAAGGAGGTTGAAATTAGCTCCGAACGGGATGATGCAAATGTAAAAAGTGTGGAAATGAGTGTTCAGAAATTAGATATAAAAACAATAAATAAAATTCCGGCTTTGTTGGGCGAAGTTGATGTTATTAGAAGTATTCAGTTGTTGCCGGGGGTAACTACTGTAGGTGAAGGAGCTAGTGGTTTTAATGTAAGGGGTGGGGGAGTTGACCAAAATCTAATTTTGTTGGATGAAGCGCCTGTCTATAATTCTTCTCATCTGTTTGGTTTCTTCAGTGTTTTTAATCCTGATGCTGTAAAAGATGTGAAGCTTGTTAAAGGAGGTATTCCTGCTCAATATGGTGGTCGTTTGTCCTCCCTTCTTGATGTTAGAAACAAAGATGGAAATAGTAAACGTTATGAAGTGAATGGAGGTATTGGAACCATTTTTAGCAGACTTACTTTAGAAGGACCAATTATTAAAGATAAATGTTCCTTTATTTTGGGAGGTAGAAGAAGTTATTTTGATTTGGCCTTCCCCTTGTCCCGAAACCCCGATATAAAAAAGGCTATCGCTTATTTCTACGATTTTACGGCTAAAGTAAATTATACGGTAAATGATAAAAACAGAATCTATTTGTCATCTTATTTTGGAAGAGATAAGTTTGGTTTTGGTGGTAATAATGGTTTTGGTTTTAACTGGGGCAATGCAACCGGTACATTAAGATGGAATCATATTTACAACAGCAAGCTTTTCTCTAATGTTTCTTTAATTTATTCTAATTACGATTATCAGTTGGGGGTTGGGGATACTTACAGTGGTTTTAATTGGAGCTCCAGAATTATTAATTATAGCATAAAGCCCGAATTTAATTACTATTTAAATGAAAATAACAGCATAACTTTTGGCGGAACTTCAACTTACTACACATTCGATCCGGGTAAGCTTGTTTTTTATAGCGAGGGGGAAAAGCGCGAGATTGGAGACAGACCTAAGTACACACTTGAAAATGCTGTTTACATAGCAAACGAACAAAAAATGGGAGCCAGATTCTCTGCTCAATACGGTTTACGTTTTTCTAATTTTAGTTATTTAGGCCCTGGTAAAGCCTATTACTATAAAGATACGGCCGCAAATGCTACCCGCGATACGTTATTTTCCAAAACTTTTTCTAACGGAGAGCTTATAAAACAGTATAATAATTTAGAACCACGCTTGGCACTTAAATATGAACTTAGCGAGTTCTCTTCAATTAAAGCCAGTTACAATCGTATGGCTCAATACCTTCATCTTATTAGTAACACCACAGCTTCTACTCCGCTGGATGTATGGACACCGGCAACTAATAATCTATTGCCTCAACTAGCTGATCAATATGCGTTGGGTTATTTCCATAATTTTAAAATTAAATCACAAATGTTTGAATCTTCGGTTGAGGTTTATTATAAAGACCTTAAAAACCAGATTGATTATATTGATGGCGCTAATTTACTTTTAAATCCCTTGTTGGAAGGAGAATTGCTTAATGGTAAAGGGCGTGCATATGGGGCTGAATTTTATATTAGAAAAGCAAAAGGTAAGTTAACGGGTTGGATTAGTTATACCCTTGCTCGAACCGAACGTAAAGTAAATTTTATTAATAATAATGACTGGTTTCCCAACCGCTTTGATAAACCTCATAATTTAAATGTGGTGGCTAATTATGATATATTGGAGCGATTAAGCTTTTCCGCAAACTTTGTATATGCCAGTGGAACTCCCGCAACTTTTCCAACAAACAGAATTGAATGGCAAGGCTATGTAATTCCTCATAATGTTGATGGAGCTCGAAACAATGTCCGTATTCCTGCTTATCATCGCCTCGATCTTTCACTTCAATATAATTTTAAAAAGAAATTTAAAGATCGCTTTGAAAGTAATATCGTACTCTCGGTTTATAATGCTTATGCAAGAAGAAATCCGTTTAGTATTTATTTTAGGCCAAATGGAGGCTCGCAACTAAATACCGAAGCGGTTCGCTTTTCTGTTATAGCAAGGGCTATTCCTGCGATTACTTATAATTTTAAATTTTAATTTAATTAGACTTTAGCGCCGTTTTGTATAGACCAATATTTAAAATAAAAAATAGTATGAAATCATATCAAATTTTATTCCTCTTCATTCTTTCTATAGTTTTTGCCTCGTGCGAAGATGTCATTAAGGTAGATCTTAAAACAGGACAACAGCAGTTGTGCGTGGATGCCTTCTTAACAAGCGATCCAGGCCCCAAAACCATTAAATTGCGTTTAACAGATAATTATTTTAGTAACCAGCATCTTCCCCCTGCTATTGGCGCAGATGTTATAATTACAGATTTAATTGGACGAGAATTTAAGTTTACAGATGAAAATAAAGATGGTGATTACGTCTGGATGCCAAACCCAGCTATAGATGTTATCCCTTTTGCTTTTCGTTTATTTGGTAATCCAAATTTATATACGCTTAAAATTAAATATTCTGGTCAGGAATATTCTGCAGTTTCGTATTTAGATACCGTACCTCAAATAGATAGTTTGGGATATGAATTTGTAGAGCAGTCTATTCAAGGCCCTGATACTATTCCTCCAGGTTATCGTTTAACCATGTTTGCTAAAGATCCGGTTGGAGAAGGTAATTGTTATTGGTTTAGAACCTATCGTAACGGGTTGATGTATCAAAAACCCTCTCAAATTAATATTGCATACGATGCTGCTTTCGGACCAGGCTCCGATGGAATTAATTTTATTCCACCCATTGTGTTTAGTTTAGCTCCAGAGCGTTTAGCTCCCGATGATACCGTTACTGTTGAATGCTTATCGGTCGGCGCTCCTACTTTCTTTTATTTGTTTAGGGCGCAAACCGAGATGAATAATTTTGGGATATTTGCCACTCCCCCTGCTAATGTGCCCACAAATATTATAAATGCTAACGAAAAAGGGAGTAAGGCAACCGGCTGGTTTTGGGTTGCAAACGTAAGTCGTAAAGGAGTACGTATTAAGTAAAAAGTTAATAGTAGTTAGTATTTAATAGATAGTGAATAATACTTTCAACTCTCAACTCTCAACTTTCAACTTTCAACTTTCAACTTTCAACTCTCAACTATTAGCTGGGGTACTCAATTCTTAAGTGATAAATGTTAAGTAATTTCTTCTTAAACATTTTCTTAATAATATTAATGTCCTTAAATGTAATATCCGAATTCGAAAATTGATTTTCCTCAATTTGATGATTAATTATTTTATCCACTAAAGCGCTTATAGTTTCGGCATCGTATTTTTTTAAACTTCTGGAAGCCGCTTCTACCGAATCAGCCATCATTAATACCGCAGTTTCTTTAGAGAATGGAATTGGTCCCGGGTACTGAAACATACTAATGTCAATTTTTTCATCGGGATGTTGGATGATAAAATTTCGATAAAAATATTGCACTGTTAATGTTCCATGATGTGTTCTGATGAAATCAATAATTTGGTCGGGTAAGTTATATTTTTTGGCCCGTTCGATACCCTTCATTACATGATCGATAATAATGTGGGCACTCTCATCTGCACTTAATTCGTTGTGCGGATTTATATTACCGCTTTGGTTCTCTATAAAATAAACAGGTGCGTCAATTTTACCAATATCATGATATAATGCCCCTGTCCTTACCAAAAGTGTAGATCCTCCTATTTGTCTAACTGCATCTTCAGCTAAATTAGCAACTTGTAAAGAGTGCTGAAATGTACCGGGGGCCTTTAAAGCAAGTTCTCTAAGTAACGGACTGTTGGTATCCGCCAGTTCAAGTAAAGACACCTCTGATACAAACCCGAATATTTTTTCAAAAATATAAATTAAGGGATACGAAAATAAAGTTATCATGGCACTTACTCCAAACCAACCAAAATAGGTGTAATCAATTTCTTCGGGTTTACCTTCTTGTATTACATGAATCCCAAAGTAACATAAACTAAGCGCAATAAAAATGAGTCCAACCGAAATAAAAAGTTGTGACCTGTTACGCATACTAATTATACTAAATATAGATACAATTCCCGCAGTAAATTCAAGCATCATAAATTCAAACGGATTAGGTACTATAAACCCTATAATTAAACAACTCATTAAATGTGTAAACAAGGCTGTTCGCGTATCATAAAAAACACGCATAATTACTGGCAAAATGCAAAAGGGTAAAATGTAAATATTGAGGATATCAATCTTGATGGATAAACTTACCATCATGATATTAAGCGTAACTATAAATAGCATAAAGGTTACTTTAACATTATCATCCAAAATGTCTTTTCTAAAAAGTAATAAAAAAGTAAATAATAGCGATATGCAAACAGATACCAATATGGCAAATCCGGCATTAATCCATCCGTAATTAGTTTTGGAAGCATACTGTGCAAGAAATTCATTTTTAAGTGACTCCAGAACCTGATATTTATTTTTATCTACAATTTCTCCTTTAGAAATTATTCGAGAACCGTTTTTCATCAAGTCGCGGGTAGAGGAGATTTCTTTTAAACTCTCCTCGATAAATTTATCGGTTAACTCTTCATCATAAAATACATTATGGGCAATGTAGTTTTCACAAATCGACGCAAGCAAGCCTTTGTCGATTAGCCCACCCGATACTTTTAAGGTGTCGCGCAAATAATTATAAGCAGTTTGTAAGGTAAAGAGATTTCCCAAAGTCTGATCATAAGTTTGGTTCCCTTTTACTAATCCAATCTCATCATCGGCTTTTTTATTTTCTAAATCATCGCTTATTTCAATAATTCCGGTCTTGTATATATTAGCTAAGGAAGCAGTTAAAAAATCAATAGTTTTGCTTTTGTCGTAAACCGACTCTGATTTCCATTTTTTATTTATTTCTGCTTTTGCTTCTGTTAATTTGCTCTCAACAATAGTAGAATCAACTTTAGCATATATCTTTGAAGATGATTTTATTTTATTTTCTTCTTCCCGAATCTCATCTTTAGATTTTAATATAGGAAAATCAAATGGCGCAACTAAATCTTCATTTAACCATTGTTTCCCTAATTGAAATTCGTATTTAAATTTTCCTTGTTTTGGAAAACTCCAAATAATTAAAATAACGGTTATTGAAAATATAAAGGCCCTGAATATGGCGTTGTGTTTTCCTCTTATGTAGCTGATATATTTACTCATTAAATAAGGCTTAATTACTTTATCTCTTTTACTTTAAATAATCTTAAATATATTCTTTAATAAGCTATATCTTTGCCTTCCTTTTAAAAAGAAATGAAAAATATATTTTTAATAATTTTTTTAGTGGTTGTGCATTCTGTTTTGTTAGCACAAGTCAGTTTTACACCCCGGTTTAAAAAGGTGTCAAATGTTTCTGTATCCACCTCAGACACCCTGGGTTATGGGTTTTATCAGGCTAATAACTGGGGAATATTACAGTATAATCCCGCTGGTTATGTTTACGGTAATAATATTTATAATGATAAGGCTAAGATTTTGGTATATAATGTTTCGGTTCCTCAGCAAATTTTTTCGGTACTGGTTGGGTTTGGACTTAAGCGTTTTAATAGCTCCGATTCTTCTTCTCATGTTAAATTGAGGTTGTATTATATGGATAAAAATGGCTTTGCAGTGGGGGGAAGTGATACTTGCCCGGGATCCTTTTTTTATAATAAAGATATTCCCGTTTATTCAATAGATACTAATGCTTTAATGAGTTTTAGTGTAGATTCCTTCGCTCAGTCCACTGGAACTTTTGGAGTTGGTATTGATTTTAGCGGACTTCATCCAAAGGATACTGTAGTTTTAAATTCTACCGATAAAGGTATTTTTATATCACCGCAAGTAAGCTGGGAAACTTCTGCTCAAAATTTAAATTATACAATGCTAAACTCATGGGGCTTCGATTCAACACCCGCTATTTTTCCCGAAACTAGTCCTTCAACTGGCTTAAAAAATACTATAAAAGCGCCTCTTCAGGTCTTTTCTAAAAGTGAAGTATTATATATTATTGCAGATAGGAGCGGAAAATGCCTAGTTTCAGACCTGTCTGGTAAATTAATTTTAGATATACCATTTGTTAAAGGTGAAAATCGATTTATTTTAAATGATACTTTTAAAAGTAAGTTGTTAATAGTTCGATTAACCGATGCAAGCGGACAAATTATAGGCTTTAAGAAGCTTATTTTTGATGAAAAAGAGTAATTTTTTTAGAATTTTTAAAAATAATTACTGAAGAATGTTGATAATTTGAAAAAATGCAATACCTTTGCCCTCCCCAAAAATGGGTTTAGTGTATATTATTTAAAACGAAAAAAGAGATAACGAGTAATGCCAACCATTCAACAACTGGTAAGAAAAGGTAGAACCAAAGAGGTTTACAGAAGTAAATCTGCTGCCTTAGATTCATGTCCACAACGTCGTGGTGTATGTACAAGGGTTTATACTACAACCCCTAAAAAACCAAATTCAGCTCTACGTAAAGTGGCTAAGGTTAAATTAACCAACCAAACAGAAATCATCGCTTACATTCCAGGCGAAGGTCATAACTTACAAGAGCACTCTATAGTGTTGGTTCGTGGTGGTCGTGTTAAAGATTTACCGGGAGTACGTTATCACATTGTACGTGGCGCTTTAGATACTGCAGGTGTTGAAGGAAGAAATCAGCGTCGTTCAAAATACGGAACTAAAAAACCGAAGAAAGGTGCTGCAGCCGCTCCCGCTAAAAAGAAATAATAAATAGATAGATATTTAGGAAAAAATGAGAAAATCCAGAGCAAAGATCAGATTAGTTTTACCAGATCCAAAATTCGGAGATACAACAGTTACACGATTTGTCAATAACTTAATGTATCAAGGTAAGAAAACAACTGCATTTGAAGTATTTTATGCTGCTATCGATCGCGTAGCTGAAAAAACAAAAGAAGATGGTTTAGAGACTTGGAAAAAAGCACTTAGTAATGTTTCTCCATCTGTTGAGGTAAAAAGCCGTCGTGTAGGTGGTGCAACTTTCCAAATTCCTACCGAAGTTCGTCCTAGTCGTAAAATGTCAGTTGGTATGAAATGGTTAATCCTTTATGCTCGCAAGCGTAACGGTAAATCTATGGTTGAAAAATTAGCAGATGAAATTATTTCCGCTGCAAAAGAAGAAGGTGCTGCTTATAAAAAGAAAGAAGATACGCACAGAATGGCTGAAGCTAATAAAGCATTTGCTCACTTTAAATTTTAATAAGAACTCATGAGTTGGGATTTAAAATACACTAGAAACATTGGTATCGCTGCTCACATCGATGCCGGAAAAACAACCACCACAGAGCGTATTCTATACTACACTGGTGTTAATCACAAAATTGGTGAAGTACACGATGGTGCCGCTACTATGGATTGGATGGTTCAGGAACAGGAGCGTGGTATTACCATTACCTCTGCTGCTACAACATGTTTCTGGAATTACCGTGGAAATAAGTTTAAAGTAAACATTATCGATACTCCTGGTCACGTAGATTTTACTGTAGAAGTTAATCGCTCATTACGTGTTTTGGATGGATTGGTTTTTTTATTTTCAGCAGTTGATGGTGTTGAGCCTCAATCCGAAACTAACTGGCGTTTGGCAGATAATTACAACGTAACCCGTATAGGTTTCGTAAATAAAATGGATCGTCAGGGTGCAGATTTTCTAAATGTTGTTAAGCAAGTTCGTGAAGTTTTAGGTGGTAATGCGGTTCCTCTTCAAATACCAATTGGTGCTGAAGATACTTTTAAAGGGGTGGTTGATTTGATTAACTTCCGCGGAATGGTATGGAATGAGCATGATAAAGGGATGACTTATGAAGTAGTTCCAATTCCTGATGATTTGTTGGAAGAAGCTACTGAGTGGAGAGAGAAAATGTTAGAAGCTGTTTCTGAATTTGATGATAAAATTATGGAGAAATTCTTCGAAGCTCCAGAAACAATTACAGAAAGAGAAGTTTTAGATGCATTGCGTAAAGCTTGTGTAGCTAATAAAATTGTTCCAATGGTTTGTGGATCTTCTTTTAAAAATAAAGGAGTTCAAACTATGTTGGATTTAGTAATGGAATTAATGCCTTGTCCATTGGATAAAGATGTAATTAGAGGTACAAATCCAGATACTGAAGAAGAAGTTACGCGTAAACCAGATGTTAAAGAACCATTTGCTGCTTTAGCGTTTAAAATTGCAACCGATCCTTTTGTTGGTCGTTTGTGCTTTTTCCGCGCATATTCAGGTAGACTTGATGCTGGTTCTTATGTATTAAATACCCGTAGTGGCAATAAAGAGCGTATATCTCGTATCTTCCAAATGCACGCTAATAAACAAAATGCTATTGAGTTTATTGAAGCAGGGGATATAGGAGCTGCTGTAGGTTTTAAAGATATTCGTACAGGTGATACGTTGTGTGCTGAAAATGCGCCAATCGTTTTAGAAGCGATGAATTTCCCTGAACCGGTTATCGGTTTGGCTATCGAGCCTAAAACTCAGGCCGATTTAGATAAATTGGGCGTTGCTTTAAATAAATTAGCTGAAGAGGATCCTACATTCCGTGTAAAAACGGATGAAGATAGTGGACAAACCATCATCTCCGGTATGGGTGAGTTACACTTAGAAATTATTATCGACCGTTTAAGACGTGAGTTTAAGGTTGAAGTTAACCAAGGTGCTCCTCAAGTTGCATACAAAGAAGCCATCTCCAAAACTATCGAACACCGCGAAGTATACAAAAAACAAACCGGTGGTCGTGGTAAATTTGCTGATATCGTTGTTGTCATTGGTCCAACTGATCCAGATTTCCAAGGTGAATTACAGTTTGTAAACGAAATTACCGGTGGTAATATCCCACGCGAGTTTATCCCGTCTGTAGAAAAAGGTTTTAAAGCTTCTATGGCAAATGGTGTATTAGCAGGTTATCCATTGGATAAATTAAAAGTAAGATTAATAGATGGTTCTTACCATAATGTGGATTCGGATTCACTTTCATTCGAAATTTGCGCCAAAACTGCTTACCGTGAAGCCTTAGGTAAATGTGGACCTGTTCTTCTTGAACCAATCATGAAGCTAGAAGTTCTTACTCCGGAGCATAACATGGGTGATGTGGTTGGTGACTTAAATCGTCGTCGTGGCCAAATAGAAGGTATGGATAGTAAAGGTAATGCACAAGTTGTAAAAGCTAAAGTTCCACTTTCTGAAATGTTTGGTTATGTAACTCAGTTACGTACTTTAACTTCAGGACGTGCAACTTCAACAATGGAGTTTTCACATTATAATGAAGCTCCTGCAAATATTGCAACTGAGGTAATAGCAAAAGCAAAAGGAAAAGCAGAAAAAGTTTAATAGTTGATATAAAGAGCGATGAGCCAAAAAATCAGAATCAAATTAAAATCATACGATCATAATTTAGTTGATAAATCAGCTGAAAAAATCGTGAAAACCGTTAAATTAACGGGTGCTGTAGTTAGTGGTCCAATTCCACTTCCTACTAATAAGAAAATCTTCACTGTATTAAGATCCCCACACGTTAACAAAAAAGCTAGAGAACAATTTCAACTTTGCGCTTACAAGCGTTTATTGGATATTTATAACTCTAACTCTAAAACAGTTGATGCTTTAATGAAACTTGAATTGCCAAGTGGAGTAGAAGTGGATATTAAAGTATAGTTTTTAAATTAAGTAGTAAATTAAATAAATAAACAATGTCAGGTATAATTGGTAAAAAAGTCGGAATGACCAGCGTATACGATGCCAATGGTAAATTCGTACCATGCACAGTTATTGAAGCAGGTCCTTGCGTAGTAACGCAAGTAAAAACCAAGGATAAGGACGGGTACGAAGCCGTTCAGCTGGCATATGGCGAGCGCAAGGAGAAGCATACTTCTGGTGCTATGAAAGGCCATTTTGCTAAATCTGGAACCACTCCAAAACGTAAATTGGGAGAGTTCAAAAATTTCGAAAACGAAATTAAATTAGGTGAAGTTTTAACAGTTGAACTTTTCGCTGAAGGAGATTTTGTGGATATCGTAGGTACTTCAAAAGGCCGTGGTTTCCAAGGTGTTGTTAAACGCCATGGTTTTAGCGGGGTTGGTGAAAGTACTCACGGTCAGCACGATCGTCAGAGAGCTCCGGGTTCATTAGGAAACTCTTCAAACGCTGCTCGCGTATTTAAAGGAATGCGTATGGCGGGACGTATGGGAGGTGCTCGTGTTAAAGCAACCAATTTGCAGGTAGTTAAAGTCTTCGCAGAGAAAAATCTTTTAGTAGTTAAAGGATCTGTTCCGGGGGCAAATGGTTCATTCTTAAAAATTGAGAAGTAATGGAATTAGCAGTATATAACAGTCAGGGAGTTGCAACTTCTAAGAAAGTTAAGTTAAATGATTCTGTTTTTGGTGTTGAACCTAACGATCATGCAATTTATTTGGATGTAAAACAATATCTGGCGAATCAACGTCAAGGTACTTCAAAAAGTAAAGAGCGTAACGAAATCAGCGGTAGTACAAAGAAGATTAAAAAACAAAAAGGTACAGGTGGTGCTCGTGCAGGTTCTTTAAAATCTCCTGTTTTTGTAGGTGGTGGTAGAGTGTTTGGTCCAAAACCCAGAGATTATAGCTTTAAATTAAATAAAAAGTTAAAACGTTTAGCGCGTGTTTCAGCTCTAACGTACAAAGCAAAAGATAATAAAATTGTTGTTTTGGAAGATCTTAAATTTGATGCTCCAAAAACTTCAAGTTTATCCAGCGTTTTAAAGGCTTTAAATTTAAACGGTAAAGCTTTATTAGTTACAGCTGATTACGATAAAAATATCGTTCTTTCTGGTCGTAACTTGGTTAATGCTAAAGTAAGCAAAGCTGCTGATTTAAGTACTTACGAGATCTTAAACGCAGGAAGCATTGTATTATCTGAAAGCGCAGTAGAATTGGTCAACAAATTAAGCGAGAATTAAGATGGACGTAATAGTAAAACCGATCATTACAGAAAAATATACGGCTCTGGGCGAAAAATTAAATCGCTACGGTTTCATCGTAAACATGGATGCCAATAAAGTTCAAATAAAATCTGCTGTAGAAAAGGCTTATGGCGTAAAGGTTAAAGATGTAAATACTCAACGTTACATCGGAAAAACCAAAACTCGCTATACTAAAGCTGGATTTATATCTGGTGTAGTAAATCGTCAAAAGAAAGCGATTATTACTTTGGCAGATGGTGAAACAATTGATTTTTATAGCAACATTTAAAAATTAAGAAATGGGATTAAGAAAACTTAGACCTCTAACTCCTGGGCAACGATTTAAAGTTGCTCATGACTATAGCGAGGTAACAACAAATACTCCGGAAAAAAGCTTACTTGCTCCGAAAAAAAATTCGGGTGGTAGAAATAATTCTGGTAAAATGACTATGCGCTACATTGGTGGTGGTCATAAACAAAAATATCGTATTGTCGATTTCAAAAGAAATAAGGAAGGTATTCCAGCTGAAGTTAAAACAATTGAATATGATCCAAACAGATCTGCTCGTATTGCTTTAATTCAGTATAAAGATGGAGAGAAAAGCTATATTATTGCTCCTGCCGGTTTAACAGTTGGTCAAACCGTTATTAGTGGTAAAGAAGTATCTCCAGAAATAGGTAATACGCTATATCTTAGCGAAATACCATTGGGTACAATCATCCACAATATTGAATTACGTCCTGGCCAAGGAGCTTCAATGGCTCGCTCTGCTGGTTCTTATGCTCAGTTGGCGGCTCGTGATGGTAAATATGCAATCGTTAAATTGCCTTCTGGTGAAACTCGTATGGTTTTGATTACCTGCAAAGCTACAATTGGTGCTGTATCGAATAGCGATCATAACTTGGTTCGCTCCGGTAAAGCTGGTCGTAGCCGTTGGTTAGGTCGTCGTCCAAGAACCAGACCTGTTGCCATGAATCCTGTTGATCATCCAATGGGTGGTGGCGAAGGTAGAGCTTCCGGAGGTCATCCTCGTTCTCGCAAGGGAACACCTGCTAAAGGATATAAAACGCGTTATCCTAAGAAGGCTTCAAATAAGTATATCATTGAACGCAGAAAGAAATAATTAAAGAGTAAAAGAGAAAAATGGCACGTTCGTTAAAAAAAGGTCCTTATATCGACCTAAAACTAGAAAAGAAAGTATTGGCCAATAGTAGCTCTAATAAAAAAGCTGTTATTAAAACTTGGTCACGCCGTTCTACAATTTCTCCTGATTTTGTAGGTCAAACATTTGCGGTACATAATGGTAATAAATTTATTCCTGTATATTGTACTGAAAATATGGTTGGTCATAAATTAGGTGAATTTGCCCCGACTCGTACTTTCCGCGGTCACTCAGGTAATCGTAAATAATTGATAATATTGTAAGAATTATAAAAGATGGGAGTTAGAAAACGTAATACAGCTGATAACCGTAAGGCAGAAAATAAAACTAAATATTTTGCCAAATTAAATAATGTTCCTACATCTCCTCGTAAAATGAGATTAGTAGCAGATTTAATCCGCGGACAGCAAGTCGAAAAAGCTTTAGGGATTTTAAAATATACCCCAAAAGAAGCAGCAGGACGCCTCGAAAAACTATTGTTGTCAGCAATCTCCAACTGGCAGCAGAAAAACGAAGGCGCTCGTTTAGAAGACAGTAATCTGATTGTTAAAGAAGTTTTCGTTGACAGCGGACGTATGTTAAAAAGATTAAGACCAGCACCTCAGGGTCGCGGTTATAGAGTTAGAAAAAGAAGTAACCACGTTACATTAGTATTAGATAGTAAAAACAATTAATCAGAAAATTAAATGGGACAAAAAGCAAATCCTGTAGGATTACGTTTAGGAATCATCAAAGGATGGGATTCTAACTGGTTTGGTGGTAAAAACTATGGCGATAAAATCGCTGAAGATCATAAAATCAGAGCCTACCTCAACGCCCGTTTGGCAAAAGGAAGTGTTTCGAAAATTATTATCGAAAGAACTTTAAAGCTGATTACGGTTACTATCAATACTGCTCGTCCGGGAATCATTATCGGAAAAGGTGGTAAAGAAGTTGATAAATTAAAAGAAGAGTTAAAAAAATTAACTAAGAAAGAAGTTCAAATTAATATTTTCGAGATTAAACGTCCTGAACTTGATGCACAATTAGTTGCTGATAGTATAGCTCGTCAAATCGAAGGTCGTATCTCTTATCGTCGTGCAATTAAAATGGCAATGGCGAGTGCAATGAGAATGGGTGGCGAAGGTATTAAAGTTACAATTTCTGGTCGTTTAGGTGGCGCCGAAATGGCTCGATCTGAGCAATACAAAGAAGGTAGAACTCCTCTTCATACATTGCGTGCTGATATTGATTATTGCATCTCTGAAGCCCACACTACTTTTGGTCGTATTGGTATTAAAACCTGGATTTGTAAGGGTGAGGTTTATGGAAAACGCGATTTATCACCTAATATCGGAATGAGCGCAGTGGGTGGTGCCGGAAAACAAGCACAGCAAGGTGGTAAACCTGCTCCTAAATTTAGAGGTGGTGCTAAAAAGAAGAAGGCTTAATTAAGTATTAACAGAGTAAAATTTTAAGCAATGTTACAACCAAAAAGAACAAAATTTCGTAAACAACATAAAATGAAAATGAAGGGCAATGCCACTCGTGGTGCTCAAATTTCGTTTGGTTCGTTTGCCCTTAAAGCTACTGAAGGGTCTTGGGTTACTGCTCGTCAAATTGAAGCTGCCCGTATCGCCTTAACTCGTTATTTAAAACGTGAAGGCCAGGTTTGGATTCGCGTTTTTCCAGACAAGCCTATTACTAAAAAACCTGCCGAAGTTCGTATGGGTAAAGGTAAAGGTGCTCCTGAATATTGGGTTGCAGTAGTTAAGCCGGGTGCTATCATTTTTGAAGTTGATGGCGTTCCTTTAGAGACTGCTAAAGAAGCTTTACGTCTAGGGGCTCAAAAATTATGTGTTAATTCTAAATTTATTGTGCGCAGAGATTATAGTGCTGAAGCTGCATAATCAAATTTAATTTTTTTAATAAAGGCCGCTATAAGCGGCCTTTTTAATTTAAACAAACTGTTAATTGTTGTGTTTAAAATCAAGCTAATAGTCATTTCTAATGCTTTTTTTCGGTAAATTTGCTCACCTAAAATCTTAATGTGAAACTATCCAGAGAAGTAAAAACAGGTATAATAGCTTTTATAGCCCTTGCTATGGTAATATGGGGGTTCAACTTTTTAAAAGGAAGAAACATATTTGTTGGCCGAACTCACTTTTATGCTGTTTATGAAAACATCAATGGTATTATGCTTAATAATCCAGTTTTAATAAATGGTGTTAGGGTAGGGCAGGTAAAGGAAATCAATTTTGCCGAAGATGGCTCAGGGCGGGTAGTATTGCACATGATATTAAATAATACGGATTTACCAGTTACTAAAAATTCGGTTGCTCAAATTTATGCTTTAGATATGTTGGGAGCAAAAGCTGTTCAACTTATAATCGGAAGCTCTAAAGAGCTTGCATCTTCAGGTGATACATTAATTACTAGTGTTCAAACCGGCATGGTTGATGAAATTCAAACTCAATTGATACCGGTAAAAGATAAGGCAGAGAATTTAATTGTTTCTTTGGATTCATTGGTGTTTGCAACAAGGGGAATTTTTGATTCAAAATCTCAAAAGAATCTTAAGAATACAATCGAGAAACTTGAGAGTACGGTTTCAAGCGTTGATCAAATTATGGCTGAACAACGGGATCGCCTTTCTTCAATTACTAAAAATATAGAGAGTATTACTTCTAATATCAAAAACAATAACGATAAAATTTCTAACGTAATTAAAAACTTTAATTCCATTAGTGATTCATTGGCAAAAGCTCAAATTGCATCAACCATTAACCAAGTTGATCGCACCATGCGCGAAACTTCTGCTATCATGGAAAAAATTAATAAAGGGAAAGGATCTTTGGGATTGTTGGTTAATAACGATAGTTTGTATAATCAATTAACTAATGCAAGTCGCGACTTAGATAAGTTACTTGAGGATATGCGTACACATCCAAAACGTTATGTACATTTCTCTGTATTTGGAACAAAGGATAAGGAAGAAAATAAGAAAAGTAAAAAATAATTTATATGAAGATAGTTTCTATCATTGCATTTGTTGCTTTATTTGGAACAGCAGTATTCTTTTTTACAAAAAAGCTTAAAGCTATTATACGAAACATAAAGCTTGGGAAGGATATTAATCGTTCAGATAACTCTTCGGAACGTTGGATAACCATGGTTAAAGTTGCTCTGGGTCAAAGTAAAATGGTTGTTCGTCCAATTTCTGGAATAATGCATGTGTTTATTTACGTAGCGTTTATTTTTACTCAAATGGAATTGTTAGAGATTATTCTAGATGGTTTAACCGGTTCTCATCGTATTCTGTGGCACTGGCTAGAGGCTACTTTTATGGCCTCTGTTTATACTTTAGTCATCAATCTAATTGAAATTCTTTCTGTTCTTGCTTTTATAGCTACAGTAGTTTTTATTTTCAGACGGAATATAATTCGAATTGCTCGTTTTCAGATGCCTGAGCTGAAAGGATGGCCTTCTAAAGACGCAAATATTATTTTAGCAATGGAAATATTCTTGATAACCTGCATCATGTTAATGAATAGCGGTGACCTGGCCCTTCAAGCTAGAAATATCACAAACGACACTTCTCAATTTATTATATCCTCTAAAATTGCGCCTCTATGGTCTGGATTAAGCAATAATGCTGTTCAGATAATTGAACGCATTGGTTGGTGGGGTCACCTGCTAGGTATTTTGGGTTTTTTGGTTTACTTGCCATATAGTAAACATTTTCATGTTTTAATCTCTTTTCCAAATGTTTATTTCAGCAACCTAAACGCAAAAGGTAAATTTAATAATAATGAAGTTGTTACCCGTGAAGTAAAGTTAATGCTCGATCCTAGTGCTGTACCTCCATCTGATGCAACTCCAGTTGGATTTGGAGCCAAAGATGTTAAAGACCTAACATGGAAACAGTTAATGGATGCATATAGTTGTACCGAGTGTGGAAGATGTACGTCCAGTTGCCCGCAAAATATTACAGGAAAAAAACTATCTCCTCGCAAAATTATGATGGATACTCGTGATAGGTTGGAAGAAGTGGGTAACAATATTGATTTAAAAGGCGCCGATTTTAATGATGGAAAATCCTTATTGGGTGATTATATAACACCTGAGGAATTGTGGGCATGTAACACTTGTAATGCTTGTGTTGAGGCTTGCCCTGTTAATATTGATCCGTTGTCAATCATCATGGATTTAAGGCAGTATTTAGTTATGGAACAATCAGCTCCTCCATCCGAACTAACCGGTATGTTTACCAACATGGAAAACAATGGAGCCCCATGGCAATTTAGCGCTATGGATCGATTAAATTGGGCTAATGAAGAATAATTAAAGTAATTAAACAATGAGCGAACAAGACAAAAAACTAATCGAAATTGAACAAGACGGGCATAAATTAAGCCCTATCTTACCTGAAAATGTCAAGAATTATTTAATTGATATTGATGGAACTATATGCGATGATATACCTAATGAGGAGCCATGGAGAATGGAAGATGCAGCAGTTTATCCTGATGCTCTTGAAACTTTAAATAAATGGTATAACGAGGGTCATATTATTTGTTTTTTCACCTCAAGAACCGAAGCGCATCGCGAAGTTACTGAGCGTTGGTTAAATAAGCATGGGTTTAAATATCATAGTATGTTAATGGGTAAACCTCGTGGTGGTAACTATCATTGGATAGACAACCACATGGTTAGAGCTACCCGTTTTGTTGGGAAATTTACTGATTTGGTAGAAAGGGAAGCTACAATTCAAGTTTTTAAAGATTAATTTAATCATCTATTTTACAGTTTATGATAGTTAAATCAATGGCAGAAATGCAAGCCTCTGGCGAATCTCCCGAAGTATTATTTTGGGTGGGTTGTTCGGGTAGTTTTGATGATAGGGCAAAAAAAATAACTAAAGCGTTTGTTAAAATTTTAAACAAGGCCGGTGTTAAGTTTGCTGTTTTAGGTCAAGAGGAATCTTGTACAGGTGATCCTGCAAAACGAGCCGGTAATGAATTCTTATTTCAGATGCAAGCCATTACTAACATACAAACTTTAAATATGTATGAGGTTAAAAAAATTGTAACGGCTTGCCCACATTGTTTTAATACTCTTAAAAATGAATATCCATCCCTGGGTGGAAACTATGAGGTTTTACATCACACTCAGTTTTTACAATCGTTATTAAATGAGGGTAGAATTAAAATAGAAGGAGATGGCCTGGGAGGGAAGAATGTGGTTTTTCACGATCCTTGTTATTTAGGTCGTGCTAATAACGAATATGAAGCGCCTCGTATTTTAATTGAAAAACTTAAAGTGGAGCTTAAAGAAATGAAAAGAAGTAAAGCTAACGGTTTGTGTTGTGGTGCCGGTGGCGCTCAAATGTTTAAAGAAGCTGAACACGGTAACAAAGAAGTAAATAACGAACGTGCCGAAGAAGCTATTGGTTTAAATCCTGAAATTATCGCCACTGGATGTCCATTTTGCAATACCATGATGACCGATGGTGTTAAGCATTTTGAGAAGGAAGCTCATATTAAAGTAATGGATGTGGCGGAACTAATTGCACAAGCTCAAGATTTATAATGCAAAGCTATTCTTCTTTTATTTCAGCAATGCCCGAAAGTACCCGTGTTTGGGTTTATCAGTGTAATCGTGATTTTTCTAATGATGAGCTTGAACAGCTAAATTCTAAAATTAAATCGTTTTGTTTAAATTGGAAGGCACACGGCAACAGCCTAGATGCAACGTATAATGTTATTTTTAATCGTTTCATCGTATTAGCTGTTAATGAACAAAATGAGACTGCTTCCGGTTGTTCCATTGATAGTTCTGTTCGATTTATAAAAGAGTTGGAGAAGGAATTTAATGTTGATTTTTTCGATCGATTGAAGGTTTGTTATATCGATAAAAACAACCAACTAAAATCATTTAATTTCCATCATTTATTTCCACTGTTAAACGCAAATGAAATCAATCTTGAAACACCGGTGTTTAATAATATGGTTACCACTAAAAGTGAGTTTGTGGGTAATTGGTTAACGCCTTTAAGAGAATCGTGGATAGCCCCATTTATAAAAGCGGGTGTATAAGTTTTATTTTGTTTTGAGGCTTTAAAGTCTAAATACTCTATTTTTCAAGCACCACAAATTCTGTTCTTCTGTTTAAAGCTTTTCCTTCGTTGGTTTTATTATCTGCAATTGGTTTAGTTTCGCCAAATCCCTTAAATACTAGTCTTTCTTTTGCGATGCCTTTGCTGTGTAAATAGTCTACTACCGAAAAAGCCCTATCAGTGGATAAAGCCATATTTGCATTGTCATCTCCTACATCATCAGTATGTCCGTTTACCGACATTTTAATGGTGTTACGTTCGTTTAAATAATTAAAGAGTTCATCCAAAATAAATAATGATTCCGAGGTAAGTTTAGATGAATTTGTTTCATAATGTATATCCTCAATCACAAAACTTTTTCCCACTTCGGCTTCTTTAACAGCTATATCTTTTATGGTTTTTTTACCTGCATTCATGCTGTCTGCAGGTGTTATTTTGGTAATAACCGGAACACTATTAGGGTTTGTAACAGTCATTATTAAATTTCGATCTTTAGGAACTCTAACAATTCCCGCATAAGTACCTTTACCCGGAGAAACGGCAAATACAGTTACTTCTTTAGTTACGGGATCCTTTACTTCTATTTTTCCATTTACTACCGGTTCTCCAGTTTCATCTTTTAATTGCCCTTTAAACAGTAAAACTTTTTCGGGTTTTGCATCCTGATATAGTTCGAATCGGTAAACATCTATTCCACCTTTATTCTTCGTTTTAATGGTGTTCGACGCAAAATAGCCCAAATGCCCGTCTAAACTCACAAAAAAACCATATTCGTCGTTTTCGGTATTTATCGGTGAACCTAAATTTTTAGGTTTACTCCATTCTCCCTTATCATTTAATCTTGAAAAGTATATATCGTAACCGCCTAATCCCCTATGTCCGTCCGATGCAAAATATAAGGTATGACTATCGCTGTGCAAAAAAGGTGTTTTTTCATTTCCATCTGTATTTAATTTTGCACTTAAAGGTTTAGCTTTTGTCCATTCGCCATTTGCTAACTTGTTAGAGTAAAATAGATCAATGCCTCTGCTTTCTGCTCTGGCAGTGGCAAATATCAAAGTTTTTCCATCCGAAGAAATTGAAGGTTGAGATTCCCAGCCGTCATCGGTATTTATATTTGGCCCCATATTTTGCAAGGGTTGCCAGGCTTCTTCTCTATCGCTCCATACCGTTGTATATATATCGCAGTTTGCTCTCCCCATTTTACCTGTTTTACAAACAGTAACATACATGGTTTTATTATCCATACTTAAAGATGCGCCACCATAACTTTCACCTACTGCAAAAGGGTCCTCAAAAATGGTCCCATCATTAAATTTAGTTTCCATATCGGCCCGCGAACTATACATAAACACTTCAGCCATCTGATCGGTTTCTATCCCCCATACTTTATCATTACTTTTTATGGGTAACTTTCTTGTAAACAAACACATTTCATTATCATGGGATAAAATAGCAAGATATTCGCTAAATTGAGAGCTTACGCCGTCTACCGGCTCAGGGTTAAATGGTACAGGATGATTAATGATTCTATCATAAAATTCAGCATCGCTTAGCATGTTCTCTGCTGTGTTGTAATCATTATCGTTTTTTGCATTCTCTGAGTTTACTAAAAACTTTTTTAGTAGTTTGATGGTTTCTGGATATTTCTCTTTTGAAAAATAATATTGAGCAAGATAGAAATAAGAATAGGGATTATATTCCGGACAAATCTCTATAACTTTCTCCAAGTTTTTGGCCATAGGTTCGTAAGAAGTTCCTTTAACATTTGCAGATCTTCTTTGCCCGTCAGCTAAAGCATATAATGCCTCTGCATATTCGGGTTCCAGCTCAATGGCTTCTTTTAAATATTGTACTTTTTCTTCTAACGATTTGTTTTTTTTATCAATTCCTTTTTCGTAGAGTTTTACAGCCTTCTTATTTGTTATTTCGTTACAAGGAGATTTTTTATCATTTTCTTGTGCGAGAGATTTAACTGTAGGTGATAATAGGATACAGATGATAAGAAATTTGTTTGTGAATGTTTTCATTCAATTTATTTTTGTAATTTGATGTAAAAGAACTTAAATGGTTTAATTAAGTTTAAAATTTTCTACACCAATTTCTTTTAGTCCTTTAAAAAGTTCGTTAGTAGGATTAATTTTTAAACGTTTGCTAGGTAACTCTAACGATGTGTTTTCAACGCGATCAAAAACGGTAATTTTCACATTTGAAGTTCCTTGATTTTTATTAATTAAATCAAGTAAATCGTCAATTAATTTTTCAGTAAGATTTTCCAAAGCAATACTTAAATTAATGTTGTTACAATTTTTACTTCTTACTTCTGATAATAACTGTATTTGAGTTATTTTAAATTCGAGTTCATCATTGTATCGCTTTTTATCTACCTTACCTTTAATATATACAAATAATCCTTCAATCATAAAATTTCTAAAACTTAAATAATCATTCCCAAATAACATGAGTTCAATATCCGATTCATAATCTTCTATTTTTATGCTTCCAAACGGATTTCCATTTTTAGCAACTCTATGGTTAAATAAGGTAACCATACCGCCAAATCTTAATTCTTTTCCTTTAAGTTTTTCAAGTTCTTTTAAATCGGATATTTTTATGTTGCAGAAATTTTCAATATCAAATTTATAATCATCCAGTGGATGTCCGGATATATATATCCCAAGAAATTCTTTTTCTTTCTTAAGTTTTTCTAAATTATGCCAGGGTTCGCATTTTGGTAATTTAGGCTCGGGTAAATCAACTTCTGATCCTTCGCCAAACAACGAAACTTGAGAGGAATTTTGTCCGTCTTGAAAAGATGCACCGTATTTAATGGCTTGTTCAATGGTGTTAAGGCTGTTACCTTGCTCTATGTGAAAATACTGTCCACGATGAGTTTCCTTAAATTGATCGAAACCTCCTACATATGCTAAATTTTCGAGTACTTTTTTATTAACTGTTCGAAGGCTAATTCGTTTTGTTACATCAAAGATAGATTTATAAGGGCCGTTTTTTTCTCTTTCTTCAATCATGGCTAAAACGGCATTTTCTCCAACTCCTTTTATTGCCCCCATTCCAACTCTTATATGTCCGTGTTGATTTACTGAGAATTTATATTCACTTTCATTTATGTCCGGACCAAGAACCGGAATATTTAATTCTTTGCATTCATCCAAATAAAAAGCTACCTGATCCGTTGTGCTCATCTGATGGGTTAAATTTGCAGCGATAAATTCTGATGTATAATTTGCCTTTAAATAAGCGGTTTGATAAGCAATGTAAGCATAGCACGTTGAATGTGATTTATTAAAAGCGTATGATGCAAAGGCTTCCCAATCGGTCCAAACTTTATCACACACTTTTAAATCATGTCCGCGTTCTTCACAACCTTTCATAAATTGTGATTTCATTTTATCCAGTACGTCTTTTTGTTTTTTCCCCATTGCTTTACGTAGAACGTCGGCATCACCTTTGCTAAAGCCTGCAAGCTTTTGAGAAAGCAACATCACCTGCTCCTGATACACTGTAATACCATAAGTATCTTTCAGGTACTCCTCCATGTCGGCTAAATCGTATGTTATAGGTTCTTGTCCATGCTTACGTTTAATAAAGTTAGGGATATAGGCTAATGGTCCCGGACGATACAATGCATTCATAGCAATTAACTCTTCAAACTTATCGGGTTTAAGTTCTCTTAAATATTTTTGCATTCCCGTACTCTCAAACTGAAATATCCCTTTTGTTTGTCCCTTCTGAAAAAGTTGAAAAGTAATAGGATCATCTAAAGGAATAGCGTCTATATCTATGTCAATATTCCTGGTTTTCTTAATTAATTTAATGGCATCCTTAATTATAGTTAACGTTCGTAAACCAAGGAAGTCCATTTTTAATAATCCTGCAGATTCTGCAACCGAGTTATCAAACTGCGTAACTAAGAAGTCGGCATCTTTAGCTTTTTGAACGGGAACAAATTTAGTTAACTCATCAGGCGTAATAATGATGCCGCACGCGTGAATTCCTGTGTTTCTAACAGATCCCTCTAGTTGCGTAGCTTGCTTGATGGTTTGAGCCTGCAAGTCTTCTGCTTGGGCCATTTTAACAAATTCCTCAGCCTTTTGTATTAATTCGCTACGTTCTTTAAGCTTTTCTTTTAGCTTGTCGGCAATACCGGTTGGTGTAAATAATTTCTTTAATTCAGCATCCGGACTATCGGGAAAAGATTTTGCTAAACGGTCTGCCTCTGGTAGTGGTAGGTTTAATACCCTTGCAGTATCACGTAATGCAGATTTACCTCCCATGGTGCCATAAGTAATTATTTGAGCAACCTGTTGTTCGCCGTATTTTTCAATTACATACTTAATCACTTTTTCGCGACCTTCATCGTCAAAGTCAATATCAATATCGGGCATGGATACACGATCCGGATTTAAGAAACGCTCAAATAGTAAATCGTACTTAATAGGATCTACATTGGTAATTCCTAAACAATAAGCAATAGCAGAACCGGCAGCAGAACCACGTCCGGGTCCTACGCTTACACCGTTATCTCGAGCATACGTGGTAAAATCCTGTACAATTAAAAAGTATCCAGGATATCCCATTTTTTCAATTGTTGCCAATTCAAAGTCGATACGTTCTTTAGTTGATTCAGGCATGTCAGGATATCTTTTTGCAGCACCTTTGTAAGTTAAGTCTACCAGATATATATGTTGCTGTGCTACTTTTAAAGCAACCGCCTTTTCCTTTTCAGTTTGTTCTTCGCTTAGGTTTTTCTTTTCCCATTCGCCTTTTTTATAACCACAAATTCTTACGAAAGAAGCTTCAATTTCTTCTTTTTTCGACTCTATAAAACCAAGCGGAAGTTTAAATTCCGGAAGTAATACATCTCTGCCTAAACTAAAAGGTTGAATCTTATCTACTATCTCATTAGTGCATTCAAGGGCTTCGGGTAAATCCTGAAAGCTTTGAAGCATTTCTTGAGGTGATTTAAAATAAAATTCATCGTTTGGGAAACCAAATCTAAAACCTCTTCCTTTACCAATTGGGGTTTCTTGCAATTCACCATCTTTAACACACAACAAAACGTCGTGCGCTTTAGCATTTTCTTTATCTAAATAATAATTGTTATTTGCTGCAAAATATTTTACGTCATATTTTTTAGCGAATCTTAAAAGAACCTGATTTACGTGGTTTTCGTCCTCAAGATTGTGACGATTTAACTCAACATAAAAATCATCACCGAATTGTTCTTTCCACCATGCAAAAGCTTGTTCTGCCTGTTCTTCGCCTACATTTAAGATTAAGTTTGGAATTTCGCCGTTTAATCCACCAGTAGTAGCAATTAATCCTTCTTTATATTTTAAAATACTTTCTTTATCAACACGAGGCACATAGTAATACCCTTCAATAAAGCCAATAGAACATAGTTTAATTAAGTTCTGATAACCTGTTTGATTTTTAGCTAAAAATACCTGATTAAAACCATTATTTTGAGAATTTTTATCTAATCTGTTATTTGTAACGTTTAGCTCACTACCTATGATGCACTTTATATTTTCTTTTAATGGGCTTTCTGCTTCGCCTTTTTCAACTTTTTCGTTATAAACTTTAACATCTTTATTATACTTGTTAATGGAATTCCAAAATTGAAAGGCGGCATATAAATTTCCGTGATCGGTTAAAGCAACCGCCGGGCATCCAAATTTTCCTGCGCGTTTAACTAAATCATCAATTTCGGTTGTAGATTGCAATACCGAAAATTGAGAATGGTTGTGTAAATGGGTAAATTTAAAATCGGCGGTTATTACTTGCTTTACATTGCTAATATTTATAGGTTCAGTGGCCTTTCTCTCTAACTCTTTTTGATAATCACTAATGCGATTAACAGTAGCTAAGATTATAGGCGCAACTTCATTTAAATCACTTAAGGTTTCGGTCGTAATTGTTGAGCCTTCGGCTTTAATAATTCCTAAGCGGCACAATTCAAAAAAGCATCTGCCTGTAGCCTCAACGTCGGCACAGGCATTGTGGGCTTCGGCAAATGATTTATTAAATAATTTTTCGTGTAACTCTTCAAGTTTAGGATATTTAAATTTTCCACCTTTACCACCGGGAATAGCACAAAAGTCAACGGAGCTTTGCATGGTGTCCAAAACCTTTTTTCCTTCAAACAATTTGCCGATGCCCAATCTGTAAAACTCAGCGCCAATAATATTTAAATCAAATTCCAGATTATGTCCGCATAAATATTGCGCTTCGTTTAAGTCGTTTACAAAGTCTGTTAAAGCGTCTTTTAAAGGAATACCAAGTCCTAGTGCAATTTCAGTTGAAATCCCGTGTATTTTTGCAGCGTTAAAGGGAATCGAAAATCCATCTGGAAAAACCACATGGTCTTTGCTGCGTATCAATTTTCCGGTATTATCATGTAATTGCCATGCAATTTGTACTATTCTGGGCCAGTTTTCACTGTCAGACAGGGGAGCATTATAATTACGGGGTAAACCCGTGGTTTCGGTATCAAAAACAATAAACATGAATCAATTTTATACGAATTTAAGGGTAATATCACTTTTTTGGTGGAAAAGGTATCATACAAATAATTAACAATTTATTAGATCTACTAAAAATCCAATGATTTACTATTGTTTTTATTAAAATCAGTTGTAGATTTGCAATTCTATAATTAAAAATTAAATCATGAAAAAAATTTACTTATTAGCTGCAGCAGCTCTACTTTCAGTTGGGACTTTTGCACAAAACACTTACAAATTTTCAAAAAAGGAGATAGCTAAAGGAAAAGTTACTTCAGCTGAAAGAGTTTCTGGAGGAATCAATTCAGTTCAACAAGTTGCCGGTTCAATCACTTGTAATACCCAGTATGTTGCAGGAACATCAATGACTTTAAATTTAAAGTTAACTTTATCTAACACTGATGAGGAATATGTTGATCAGTTAACAATTACTTTTCCTGCAGGTATAACACCTACAGCCGCAGTTAACCCATTTCCAGGTAGTCAAACCGGTGGGCAACCTGCAGAAGCATTAAACCCTATTTCGGGTCAGGTAGTATCTTGGGGTGATAATGATAATTCTTACGGTGGTATTCAGACTCCGGCTCCTAACGGCGCTCCGGTATCCTATAATTTTACAGTTGATGTTACAGTTGGATCATCCGTAACTGGTAACCAAACAGCTACATATGTGGCATCTGGGGATGGTTTTGGTGCTTCTCCTGGTGATTTGAACGGTAGTTTTATAATCTATCCCGCAGGAGCTTCTCTTCCAAATTTAAGCGTAACAGCTCTTTTACCTCTTAATTTAACTGATTTTATTGTTTGTAATTATGGAGTTGATACAATTGTTGGCCAAGTCAAAAACTTTGGTAATACAACCGAATCTAATATTACTATATATGGTAAAGTAAATGGTACTTCAATTCCAGTGTCTGTTGTTCCTGGTCCATTAGCTCCCGGCGATTCTTCTTTTTTTATATTTTTACCTGGTTACAACTTCAGCGCATCTAACGTATACGATCTTGTAGCGTATACCTCAATAGCTGGTGATGTTAATTTATCCGACGATACAGTTAAATTTTCATTTGTTAATAATGCATCAACTCCTCTAACTTCAACTTCATATTTTAATGGTGTTGAATCTAATTACGATTTAAATTCAATTACTGTATCTGGTACTGCCGCGCCTTATACTGGTTTATCAACCGCAACAATTTTTTCAGGTTCTCAAGCCTTGTTTACAACTGTTGGTACAACAGCAACTGCTGGTACTTATGAAGTTTATCTTGCATTACCTTGTGTTGATGTAGTAGCTGGTGAAACTTATAAAATTTCTTATATGAGAAAAGTAAATAACAACCCTGCTACTCACAGGGGTTCAGGAGGTATTTTTACTGGTTTAAGTCCTGATGGTGCCACAATGACCGCTATTAAGCCTTATTCGGTAATTACTCCTACTGGAGCAGGTGCCGCTAATTGGACTAAAGATTCTGTTGAATATACTGCTACAGCTACAGAAACTCGTTACTTTGCTGTTTCCGGACAAGGTACTGTGAGTGGCTCCATTTCATTTAATTTCCGTGTTGATGATATTAAAATTTCTAAGGTAACCCCTACTTCTGTTAAAGAAATTGCTAATTCAGCTATAAAAGTATACCCAAACCCTAACAACGGTGTGTTTACAGTTGCTTCTCCGGTTGCATCTAATATGGAAGTTATTAATGTTTTAGGTTCAGTTGTTTATTCTGCTAAAGTTAACGTAGGCAACAATAACGTAAACTTAACTGGATTAACTCCGGGTACATACTTTGTAAAGGTTAATAACCAAGTAAGCAGAGTTATCGTTAAATAATAATAATAAACTTATTTAAGTTTAAAAGGGCTACTTGATTAAAGTAGCCCTTTTTGTTTTTAATTATCTTCATAATTTTGTAAGATGAAAATAGCAATTTTAGGATGCGGGAATATGGGAATAGCCTATGCGCGTTCCTTTCTTAAATACGATTTGGTTAACAAGCAGTCATTATTGTTAATTGAAAAAGATTTAAATCGTCAGAAACAGCTTGAGGAATTAAATTTTGGTATTGTTACCTCCGATCTTACCAAAGAAGTTTTGGCGGATGTTGATGTGTTAATTTTAAGCGTAAAGCCTCAGGATTTTGAATCTTTAAAAGAAAAGTTAAAAAGTTCTTTAAACAATAAAATCACTATTGTTTCCATTATGGCAGGTAAAACGCTTGAATTTATCACAAGCGAACTTAAACACCCATTTGTTGTAAGAGCAATGCCAAATTCACCTGCTATTGTGGGTATGGGAATTACCGCATATGTTACAACAGATGCTGTTGATATGCCTCGTATAAGAAAAGTAGAACAGGTTTTAAACTCAACAGGTCGTTCAGTTTTTCTGGATAGCGAAACATTAATGGATGCTGTAACTGCTTTAAGTGGAAGCGGACCAGCGTATTTCTTTTATATTGTAAAGAATATGATTAAAGCAGGGGTAGAAATGGGTATGGAACCACACGTAGCTGCTTTATTGGTAAAACAAACTTTGTTAGGCTCCTATCACTTAATGAATGCTAAAGAAGTAGACTTAGATGAATTAATTAAAGGAGTGGCCTCTAAAGGCGGTACGACAGAGGCCGCTTTAAATTATTTTAATAATCACGAATTAGATAAATCGTTAATAGGAGGGATTAAAAGAGCTGAAGAAAGAGGGAAAGAACTGGCAAACATTAAATCCTAAGTGAGTTCAATTATTTCCTTCGAACTTTTGGATTTTGTATAAATAGGTACTTTTAAAAATTCTTTTAGCTTAAGTGCTTCAGCTCTTAGTGCTTCAAAATCGGCATGATCTGTTATGGTTAGCCTTTCTTTATTTTTAAAAACTAAATTAATTTCATAACTATTATAATTATTTTTCTTTTGAGGTATATGTTGCTCAATTACTTGAATAAACACAACATTACTTATTTTATAAATGGTTTTTGCCTTATTTAAATTGAAACCTTTTGTAATATTTCCGGTTTCGGTATTTAGTTCTAATTTTATAAAAAGTTTAATATAAAAGATAATGAAAAATAGTTCAAAACATCCAATAAAAGCTAGTAAATAGGGGTCTATTTTTTTAGAATTTACATATGAGAATATAAACAAAATACTTCCAAAAACGATCATTACTATTAATGGAATTATTTTTGAAAGAGAGCTTGGTAAAATTTTTAAAGAGTTTGCTTCGTAAACAAAGTCATTAATATTAAATTGAGCTCCCCCTATTTTGTTTGGCGACCAGTCAATTCCATTAAAATCGATGGGATTGTTATTTTTTAAATTTTGCAATGGTTTCAGTAGGATTAGGGGTTGCAAACACAGCGTTGCCGGCTACCAAAGCGTTAGCTCCGGCATTAACTAAATTTTTGTAGTTAGTTAAATCAACTCCACCATCTACTTCAATTAAAGCATTACTATTTTTTTGAATGATAAGATTTCTTAATTCTTCTACTTTTTGATAGGTATTCTGAATGAATTTTTGTCCGCCAAAACCTGGATTTACACTCATTATTAAAACCAAATCCAGTTCATTAATAATGTCTTTTAATAAAAATACCGGAGTGTGCGGATTTAAGGCAACACCCGCCTTGCATGTATTATTTTTGATGTTTTGAATACTTCTGTGTAAATGAGTACACGCTTCATAATGTATGGTAATATTCCAAGCCCCATGTTCAACAAATTGTTTAATGTAAGAATCACAATCCTTGATCATCAAATGAACATCCAAAGGTTTTTTTGCATATTTCTGAACGTATTTAATTACTGGAAATCCAAACGAAATATTAGGAACAAAAACACCATCCATTACGTCAACGTGAAACCAGTCTGCTTCGCTGTTATTTATCATTTCAACATCTCGTTGTAAATTCCCAAAATCGGCAGAAAGTATAGAAGGAGCTAGAATTAAAGACATAAAAAAATATTGTTTAATGTCTTGCTAAAGTATAAAATATAAGGCTAATTAAAGAGAATGGACCTTAAAAATTAACCATAGGATTAACAAGGATATTTTAATGATTACAAATCGGATTTTAATATTAAATTCGCAACATCAAAAATATATAAACTATGAATTTTGAAGTTACTGAAAGCCAAAAAATGATTGCGCAAGCTGCTAAAGATTTTGCTGAAAGAGAAGTTAGACCTTATGTATTGGATTGGGATGAACGTCAGTTTTTTCCGAGAGATACTTTTAGTAAATTAGGTGAACTTGGATTAATGGGGGTATTGGTGCCTGAAGAATATGGGGGATCGGGTTTAGGTTACTTTGAATACATTACAGCAATTGTAGAGGTTGCTAAAGTTTGTGGCTCTTTTGGCTTATCCATGGCGGCACACAACTCTTTATGTACTGGCCATATTTTAGCTTTTGGTAACGAAGAGCAAAAGAAAAAATACCTTCCAAAATTGGCTTCTGCCGAACACATAGGGGCTTGGGGTTTAACTGAAGCAAACACAGGTTCTGACGCAATGCGGATGAAATGTGTAGCGACACAGGATGGAGATTACTGGGTTTTAAATGGTACTAAAAATTGGATTACACATGGTATATCTGGTGATGTGGCAGTAGTTTTAGCGCGTACTGGAGATTTACTTGATTCTAACGGGATTACGGCCTTTATTATAGAACGCGGAACACCGGGATTCTCAGGTGGCAAAAAAGAGAATAAATTAGGTATGCGTTGTAGTGAAACTGCTGAATTAATTTTTGACAATTGTCGCGTTCATAAAAGTCAAATTTTAGGTAATGTGGGCGATGGTTTTAAACAGGCTATGAAAATCTTAGATGGTGGAAGAATTTCAATTGCAGCTTTATCGATAGGTATAGCCAAAGGTGCTTACGAGGCAGCGGTTAAATATTCTAAAGAGCGTCAGCAATTCGGACAGCCAATTTCAAACTTTCAAGCTATTGCTTTTAAACTTGCAGATATGGCAACTGAAATAGAAGCGGCAGAACTCCTAACTTACCAAGCTGGTGACTTAAAAAACAGAGGTCAAAAAATGACTAAAGAATCCGCATATGCAAAATATTATGCCTCCGAAGTAGCTGTAAAATGCTCTGTAGAAGCTGTACAAATTTTTGGTGGATATGGATATACGAAAGACTTTCCAGTTGAAAAGTTTTATCGTGACTCTAAATTATGTACAATAGGAGAAGGTACTTCTGAGATTCAAAAATTAGTTATTGCTCGTGAAGTTTTAAAATAAATTGTTAATTTAACTTAACTTAAGCTAAACAAAAAAGCCCACCAAAAGTGGGCTTTTTGCGTTATTCATTTGTCAGGTTATTTAAATTAATTCATAGAATTAGTTCCGCTGTTTGTCAAATCTTCTTCAATAATTTTATATTTAACCCAATCCATAGCTTTTGATTCTTCCGTAAAAAACTTGACACAAGATTCGGATTTACTTATTCTTAATTTTAAATTTCGTACTAGTTTTTTTAAAGGTGAATTAATAATATAGGCTGAAGCAATTCGGGTTTTCTTTACTTTGTCCGATATGTTAAACTCGAAAGCTTCGGAAGTCTCAATTACACTATCAGCCCTCTCATCAATAATGCAGGCGTGTTTTTTTCCATCCAATAATTTATCAACTGCAAGATAGTTTTCTATAGCAAGACCCTGATCTATAGTAACACCTTCATTTATAGAAACTTTTATGATTCCCATTCCAATATAAATTAATTGGGCAGATTTGGTTTTATAGGTTACAGACATAAAAAAAATTTAAAAATTAATCGATAATTTAGCAAAAAGATTCGCTTTGTTTATTTAAAACAAAGATAAATAAATTACCCTAACCTATAGGGGGCTAGCCCTATAGTTTTAGTAATTAAAAGTTTTTCACATTTTTTTAATAATTTTTTTGTCAGTTTAATAAATATCATTACCTTCGCACTCCCAATTTTGGCCAAAAGTGTATTTAAATCAACATTGGGAAGAAGACAAAAGATAATAAATTCAATGAAAGCAAAGGACATAAAGGGTTTATCGGTAAACGAATTAGCCGCTAAAATTTCAGAAGAAACTGCTTCTTTAAGCAAGTTGAAATTAAATCATTCTATTTCGCCATTAGATAATCCTATGGTAATTAGAGATGCTCGTAGAACTATTGCGAGACTTAAAACTGAATTAACCACTAAAAAGAGCGCCCAATAATATTTAAGATGGAAACCAGAAACCTTAGAAAAGAGAGAGTTGGTGTTGTTACCAGTAACAAAATGCAAAAATCAATTGTAGTTGCTGTTGAACGTAAGGTAAAACACCCTATTTATGGTAAATTCGTTAATAAAACAACAAAATTTGTTGCACACGACGAAAAAGGAGAGTGTAATGTAGGGGATACAGTTAAAATCATGGAAACACGTCCTTTAAGCAAAACCAAAAACTGGCGCTTAGTTGAAATTGTAGAAAGAGCTAAATAATTTGTAAGATGATACAACAAGAATCAAGATTAACAGTAGCTGATAATAGCGGTGCAAAAGAGGTTCTTTGTATCCGTGTTTTAGGCGGTACAAAAAGAAGATATGCTTCAATTGGCGATAAAATTGTAGTTACAGTTAAGCACTCAATCCCAACTGGGAATGTTAAAAAGGGAACAGTTTCTAAAGCAGTTATTGTTAGAACTAAAAAAGAAATCAAACGTCAGGATGGTTCTTACATCCGTTTTGATGATAATGCCTGCGTTTTATTAAATGCAGCTGAAGAAATGAGAGGTACCCGTATCTTTGGTCCGGTTGCCAGAGAGCTGAGAGAAAAGCAGTTTATGAAGATTGTTTCACTTGCACCAGAAGTGCTATAATATTTTAAAAAATGTCAGTGAAATTACATATTAAAAAAGGGGATACGGTAAAAGTTATTGCCGGTGATCACAAAGGGACAACAGGTGTTGTGTCCTCAATCAATGTTACTAAAAGTAATGCTATCATCGAAGGGGTTAATAAGGTAAAGCGTCATACTAAACCAAGTGCTCAAAATCCTCAAGGTGGTATAGTTGAAAAGGAAGCACCAATTCACATTTCAAACTTAATGTTAGTGGTAAAAGGACAAGCCACTCGAATTGGTAGAAAAGTTGAGAATGATAAGATTGTTCGTTACGCTAAAAAGACTAAGGAGGTAATTAAGTAATGAAAACTATAACTACAACCCGTTTAAAGGATAAGTACAAAAGTGAAGTAGTACCTGCTTTACAAAAGCAGTTTAACTACAAAAGCTCAATGCAGGTTCCTGTTTTAAAGAAAATTTGCATAAACCAGGGTATTGGTGCAGCAGTAGCTGATAAAAAGTTAATTGATTCGGCTATTACTGAGCTATCAACTATAACTGGTCAAAAAGCAGTTTCCACAAAGTCAAGAATTGATATTTCAAACTTCAAGTTAAGAAAAGGAGTTCCAATTGGAGTTCGTGTTACTTTGCGTGGTGAAAAAATGTATGAATTTTTAGATCGCTTAATTTCCGCTGCTTTACCTCGTATCCGCGATTTTAAAGGTGTGAGCGAAAAAGGGTTTGACGGAAGAGGAAACTACACTTTAGGTGTAACTGAACAAATCATTTTTCCTGAGATTAATATCGACAAGGTTAATAAAATTATGGGTATGGATATAACTTTTGTTACTTCAGCACCCTCTAATGAAGAAGCTTACGCTTTGTTAAAAGAATTTGGAATTCCATTCCGCAACTTAAAGAAATAATTTAAGAAATGGCAAAAGAGTCAATAAAAGCTAGAGAAAGAAAAAGAGCTGCGTTAGCTGCAAAATATGCTGAAAAACGTGCAGAATTAAAAGCTGCAGGTGATTACGACGCTTTACAAAAATTACCTCGTAATTCATCTCCTGTTAGAGGTCGTAACCGTTGCAAATTAAGCGGACGTCCACGTGGTTATATGCGTACATTTGGTCTTTCGCGTAACTTTTTCCGCGAGTTAGCTCTTGCAGGCAAAATTCCAGGGGTAACTAAAGCCAGCTGGTAATAAAGAGTAAATAATTAAATTAAGTTTAATATAATTATTCCGTTGGGGAATAACATATAAACAAGTAAAAATGACAGATCCAATTTCAGATTACTTAACAAGGTTAAGAAACGCCATCAAGGCAAATCACAGAGTAGTAGAAGTTCCAGCTTCTAATTTAAAAAAAGAGCTTACTAAAATACTTTTTGATCAAGGCTTTATTTTAAACTACAAATTTGAGCAAGATAATGCTCAGGGTACCATCAAAATTGCCCTTAAATATCATCCACAGTCTAAAATTTCTGCTATTCGCGATTTAGTTCGTGTTTCCCGTCCGGGTTTAAGAAATTACAAAGGTGTTTCCGAAATGCCAAAAGTAAAAGGCGGTTTGGGTATTGCTATATTGTCTACATCTAAAGGTGTTATGACTGATAAAGCAGCTCGCCAGGCTAATGTTGGAGGTGAAGTTTTATGTTACATTTCATAATTTGAGGAGGAATTAATCATGTCACGTATAGGAAAATTACCAATCAATTTACCAAACGGTGTAACAGTTAATGTTGCTCCCAATAATACAGTTACGGTTAAAGGAGCTCACGGCGCTTTAGAACGTAAAATAGATTCTGATATTAAGGTAGACGTTCAAGATAATACCGTTCTTGTTTCTCGTCCTACAGATAACAAGCGTCATAGAGCGCTTCACGGTTTATATCGTTCACTTATTGCCAATATGGTTACTGGTGTTTCTGCTGGATATAGAATCCAACAAGAATTAGTGGGGGTAGGGTACCGTGCTACTAACAATGGTCAGCTTTTAGAATTATCCTTAGGTTTCTCTCATAACGTAGTTTTCGAAATACCTAAAGAAATTAAGTTGGAAACTAAAACAGAAAAAGGTAAAAATCCAACAATTATTCTAAGTTCATCTGATAAAGAACTAATCGGACAAGTTGCTGCAAAAATCAGATCTTTACGTAAACCTGAACCATACAAAGGAAAAGGTATTAAGTTCGAAAACGAAGTTTTAAGAAGAAAAGCAGGTAAATCAGCCGGTAAATAATAAAGGCCGTCTGGCAAAATAGAAAAAAAATGGCAAAGACAAAATTATCCAGAAGAGTTAAAATCAAGAGTCGTATTCGCGGTATCATCAAGGGTACTTCCGAAAGACCAAGACTAAGCGTATTTCGCAGTAATAAAGAAATTTACGCTCAAATAATTGATGACGTTAAAGGTGTAACTATAGTTTCAGCTTCATCAAGAGAAAAAGATATCGCCGGAAATAAAGCTAACAAAAGTGATGTTGCAAAGTTAGTAGGAACTTCTTTAGCTAAAAAAGCTACAGGTGCTGGTATTTCAAGTGTTAGTTTCGATCGTAATGGTTATTTGTATCATGGTAGAGTTAAGTCGCTCGCTGATGGTGCAAGAGAAGGTGGTTTAAATTTCTAATAAAAAAATTCATTTTAAATGGCAAACGCTAATATTAAAAGAGTAAAATCAAGCGAAATCGAACTTAAAGATCGTTTGGTTAGCATTCAAAGGGTAACTAAGGTTACTAAAGGTGGACGTACGTTTAGTTTTTCTGCAATTGTTGTTGTTGGAAACGAAAAGGGCGTTGTTGGTTTTGGATTAGGTAAATCGCTAGAGGTTACCGATGCAATTACTAAAGCAATTGAGGATGCTAAAAAGAACTTAATTAAAGTTCCAATTGTTAAAGGAACTGTGCCTCATAACCAGGATGGTAAGTTTGGTGGTTCAAGAGTTTATCTTCAGCCTGCTTCACATGGTACCGGCGTAATTGCGGGTGGTGCTATGCGAGCTGTTTTGGAAAGTGTTGGAGTTACGGATGTTTTGGCAAAATCTAAAGGTTCATCAAACCCGCATAACGTTGTTAAAGCAACGGTTAATGCATTGGCTCAAATGCGTGATGCATATACAGTTGCGGCTATGCGTGGAATTACATTGGAAAAAGTGTTTAACGGTTAATTTTTTTGAGATGGCTAAGATTAAAATAACACAAGTAAAAAGCGGTATCGACAGACCCGAGCGTCAAAAGAGAACATTAAAAGCTCTTGGATTTAGTAAGGTATATCAAACCGTAGAATTAGAAGCAACTCCTCAAATTTTAGGCATGGTTGCTAAAGTAAATCATTTAGTTAAAGTTGAAAATTAATAATATTTAAAAGATGAATTTAAGCACGTTAACACCTGCAAAAGGTTCGATAAAGGATAATAAGCGTTTAGGCAGAGGTCAAGGAAGTGGCCGTGGCGGAACATCTACTCGTGGTCACAAGGGTGCTAAATCTCGTTCTGGTTATTCTTCCAAAACGGGTTTCGAAGGTGGTCAGATGCCTTTGCAACGTCGTATTCCAAAATTTGGTTTTAAAAACATTAATCGCATAGAGTACACAGGAATTAACCTTGATGTTTTACAAACTATTTCTGAAAATAAAGGAATTACTTCATTTGATTTGGATGTTTTTGTTCAAAATGGTCTTGCCGGTAAAAATGATCTTGTTAAGATATTAGGTAGAGGTGAACTTAAAGCTAAAATTGAAGTTAAGGCACATAAATTTACAGAAACTGCAAAATCAGCTATTGAAGCAAAAGGTGGATCTACCACTGCATTGTAATTATGAAAAAATTCATCGAGACCATACAAAACATTTTCAAAATTGAAGATTTAAGGGTACGTATTTTTAATACTCTTGGCTTTCTTTTGGTTTACCGTTTAGGTTCGTTTGTGGTTCTTCCGGGTGTTGATTCTGCTGCTTTAGAAGCTGCGAAAGGGAGTGAAGAAGGCATCACTGCAATCATTAACTTATTCGCAGGTGGGGCATTTTCTAGAGCTTCTATTTTTGCTTTAGGTATTATGCCATACATTTCGGCGTCTATCGTAATACAATTACTAACTATTGCTGTTCCATCTTTCCAGAAATTGCAAAAGGACGGTGAAAGTGGTCGTAAAAAATTAAATCAATATACTCGTTTCTTAACAATACTAGTTACCGCTGTTCAAGCACCTGGTTATATTGCTTCCCAAATTCCTGATAAAGCAATTTTGAATCCCGGTTTTTGGTCTTTCGTTATTCCTTCTACTCTTATTTTGGTTGCAGGTACTATCTTTGTTATGTGGTTAGGTGAGAAAATAACAGATAAAGGTATTGGGAATGGAATTTCTTTAATAATAATGATTGGTATTATCAGTCGCTTACCAGTTTCGTTTTTACAAGAATTTTCTTCCCGTTTATCCTCTTCTGGAGGGGGCTTAGTGATCTTCCTTGTTGAAATGGTATTCTTGTTTTTTGTAATTATTGCTTCCATAATGCTAGTTCAAGGAACCAGAAAGATTCCTGTTCAATTTGCCAAAAAGATAGTAGGTAATAAACAATATGGTGGTGTTAGACAATATATCCCTCTTAAAGTTAATGCTGCAGGGGTTATGCCTATAATTTTTGCTCAAGCAATTATGTTTATTCCAGTAACTTTAGTCGGTTTCTCAGATTCTCCTGATTCTGCGATGTCTAAAATTGCAATAGCTCTCAGCGATTATACTGGATTATGGCATAATGTAATATTTGCTATTTTAATTATTGCCTTCACTTATTTTTATACTGCAATAACAGTTAATCCAACTCAAATAGCCGATGATATGAAGCGTAATGGTGGATTTGTCCCCGGTGTTAAGCCCGGTCAGGCTACTGCTGATTTTATTGATACAGTTATGTCTAAATTAACTTTACCGGGTTCTTTATTTTTAGCATTGGTTGCCATATTACCTTCGTTTGCTACTTTAATTGGTATTAATCAACAATTTGCAGCTTTTTTTGGTGGCACTTCATTGTTAATTATGGTTGGTGTTGCGTTGGATACGCTTCAACAGATTGAAAGTTATTTATTAATGAAACACTACGACGGCTTAATGAAGTCGGGTAGAATTAAGGGCAGATCTTCCATGTCTATGGCAGGAGGATCAGCGGAATATTAATTAAGAGATGATCTTCTACAAAACTGAAGAAGAAATTAACTTAATTAGAGAAAGTTCTTTACTTGTTGGAAAAACTTTAGCTGAAGTTGCTAAACTTATTAAGCCCGGTGTTAAAACACTTGATTTAGATAAGTGTGCAGAGCAATTTATTAGAGATCATGGCGGCATTCCTGCTTTTAAAGGTTATCATGGTTTTCCTGCTACTTTGTGTATTTCTCCAAACGCACAAGTAGTTCACGGCATCCCAAATGAATACGAGTTAAAAGAGGGAGACATTATTTCGGTTGATTGTGGAGTCTTAAAGAATGGCTTTTACGGTGATAGTGCTTATACTTTTTCAGTTGGATTAATTGATGCTGAAGTAAATAAACTTTTAATTGTTACAAAAGAATGTTTACTAAAGGGTATTGAAATGTGTGTTGAAGGAAAAAGAATTGGCGACATAAGTGAAGCTGTTCAAGCTCATGCCGAAATTAATGGATTTGGTGTAGTTAGAGAATTGGTTGGGCATGGTGTTGGTAAGCAATTACATGAAAGTCCCGAAGTACCTAATTATGGTAAAAGAGGATCGGGAGCCAAGCTAAAGGAAGGGATGGTAATTGCTATTGAACCGATGATTAATATGGGTAAAAAAGAGGTGAAGTTTAGTAAGGACGGATGGACCGTAACTACTGCAGATTTGAAACCTTCTGCTCATTTTGAACATACAGTGGCAATTAGAAAAGGAAAAGCGGATGTTTTATCATCATTTGCAATTATTGAAGAAGTTATAGAAAAACATAAATAATTTATGGGCAAACAGTCCTTAATAGAACAAGACGGTACAATTATAGAGGCTCTATCTAACGCTATGTTTAGAGTTGAGTTAGAGAACGGCCATATAATAACTGCGCATATTTCGGGCAAAATGCGAATGAATTATATTAAGATATTACCTGGCGACAAAATAAAAGTTGAAATGTCGCCTTACGATTTAACAAAAGGAAGAATTATTTTTAGATACAAGTAATACCTAAGCAAAATGAAAGTTAGAGTTTCTGTAAAAAAGAGAAGTGCGGATTGCAAAATTGTAAAACGCAAAGGAAGGGTTTACATCATAAACAAGAAAAACCCTAAATTTAAACAAAGACAAAAAGGTTGATTAAATAATTAATAGAAAAATAAATGGCAAGGATATCAGGTATTGATTTACCAAAGAACAAAAGAGGTGTTATTGGATTAACATACATCTTTGGTATTGGAAAAAGTACTGCAGAACAAATTTTAGATTTTGCAGGTATTTCTCACGACAAAAAAGTTTCTGAGTGGAACGATGAGGAATTGCAAAAAATTAGAACCTACATTAACGATAATGTTAAGGTTGAAGGTGGTTTACGTTCCGAAATACAATTAAACATCAAGCGTTTGATGGATATTGGTGCATATAGAGGCGTGCGTCATCGTGTTGGTTTACCAGTTAGAGGTCAATCTACCAAAAACAACGCTCGTACCAGAAAAGGTAAACGTAAGACTGTAGCAAACAAGAAAAAAGCTACTAAATAAAATTTTTATTAAATTTGTCGCTCAATTTTTAGAAGAAAATGGCAAAACAGACCAAAGGAGTTGCTTCAAAAGCAGTAAAGAAAAAAGTTGTAAAAGTGGAGGCTTATGGACAGCTTCATGTATCCACTACATTTAACAACATCATTGTAACTTTAGCTAATAATAATGGCGAAGTTATATCATGGGGATCAGCAGGAAAAGCGGGATTTCGTGGAAGTAAGAAAAACACCCCTTATGCGGCTCAGGTTGCAGCTACCGATTGTTCGAAGGTAGCTTTTGATTTAGGCTTGAGAAAAGTTAAGGCCTATGTGAAAGGCCCAGGTGCGGGTCGTGAATCTGCTATCAGAACAGTTCATAATTCAGGAATCGAAGTTACAGAAATAATTGATGTAACTCCAATACCACATAACGGTTGTCGTCCTCCAAAACGTCGTAGAGTTTAATAATATAATAAGTAAGAAGAAATGGCAAGATATACAGGTCCAAAGTCTAAGATTGCACGTAGATTCAGAGAACCAATTTTTGGTCCGGATAAACACTTAGAAAAGAAGAACTACCCTCCGGGTATGCATGGTGCTGCAAAGAAAAGAATGAAACAATCTGAGTATGCAGTTCAGTTGCAAGAAAAACAAAAAGTAAAATATACTTATGGTGTTCTTGAGCGCCAGTTCCGTAAAATTTTCGCGGATGCTCATAGAGCTCATGGGATTACCGGGGAGGTTTTATTGCAGTATCTTGAAGCTCGTTTAGATAATGTGGTATACCGTATGGGTATTGCACCTAGTCGTCGTGCTGCCCGTCAGTTGGTATCTCACTGCCATATTTTAGTTAATGATGAGGTGTTAAATATCCCTTCATACAGACTTAGATCCGGTGATGTAGTGTCAGTTCGTGAAAAATCTAAATCAATCGAGGTAATTACCAGTAACATCGGAGCTACTTCAAAATATTCTTGGTTGCAGTTTGATGGAAAAGAGATGAAGGGTACTTTTTTAAATCTTCCTGAAAGAACTCAAATTCCTGAGAATATCAAGGAATCACTAATTGTGGAATTGTATTCAAGATAATAATTTAATATTAATTACTAATATATAACAATGGCTATTTTAGCATTTCAAAAACCAGACAAGGTAATAATGATTCAATCTACCGATAATGAAGGTAAATTTGAATTCAGACCTTTAGAACCTGGTTATGGTATTACAATTGGAAACTCTCTAAGAAGAATCCTTTTAGGATCTTTGGAAGGTTTCGCAATAACTTCAATTCGAATTGAAGGTGTTGAACATGAATTTTCTACAATAAAAGGAGTTGTGGAAGACGTTACGGAGATGGTTCTAAATTTCAAACAAGTTCGATTTAAACGTCAAATTGAAGGAACAGAATTTGAAAAAGTTGTTGTGCAGGTTACTGGAAAAGAATCATTCACTGCAGGTGATATTGGTAAATTTACCTCTGCTTTTCAGGTGTTAAACCCTGATTTGGTAATTTGTCACATGGATCCTTCGGTTAAATTAAAAATCGAATTAACCATTAACAAAGGTCGCGGTTATGTTCCTGCAGAGGAAAATAAATCTGCAAGTGCTGCCGCTGGTACTATTGCTGTTGATTCTATCTACACGCCTATTAAGAATGTGAAATTTTCAGTTGAGAATTATCGTGTTGAACAAAAAACTGATTATGAGAAATTAGTTTTAGATATTACCAGCGATGGTTCAATTCACCCTAAGGATGCTTTAAAAGAGGCTGCAAAAATATTGATTCATCATTTTATGTTGTTCTCTGATGAGCGTATTACTTTAGACACTGAAGAGAAGGCGCCAACTGAAGAATTAGATGAACATTCTTTACATATTCGTCAGTTATTAAAAACTAAATTGTATGATTTAGATTTATCTGTTAGAGCTTTAAATTGCTTAAAAGCAGCAGATGTTGAAACATTAGGAGACCTTGTAGCTTATAATAAAAACGACCTTTTGAAATTCCGTAATTTTGGTAAGAAATCTCTTACTGAGTTAGAAGAGTTAGTGGCAAGCAAAGGTTTACAATTTGGTATGAATGTAGCCAAATATAAATTGGATAAAGATTAATTAAAAGGTATTAGAAGTCATGAGACACGGAGATAAAGTAAATAATCTGGGAAGAACCAGTGCGCACCGTAAAGCTTTATTATCAAATATGGCTAGTTCGTTAATTACGCATAAACGTATATTTACAACAATAGCCAAAGCAAAAGCTTTAAGGAAATTTGTAGAACCAATCTTAACCCGTTCTAAAACGGATTCAACTCACTCTCGCCGTATGGCTTTTGCTGATTTGAAAAGCAAAGAAGCAGTTTCTATATTATACAGAGACATCGCATCTAAAATAGCTACCCGTCCGGGTGGTTACACCCGAATCATTAAAACGGGACCAAGGAAAGGTGATAATGCTGAAATGGCATTGATAGAGTTGGTAGATTTTAATGAATTATTGTTAGGTGCAGGTTCTACTGCAGATGCTGCTAAACCAAAAGCAACTCGCAGAAGTCGAAAAAAAGCTGAAGATGGCACAGCCGATGTTGCAGAAACAACAGAAGCTAAAGCTCCTCGCGCTCGCAAAAAGAAAGAAGATTCAACTGAAGATAAAGCAGAGTAATTGAATTTGTTAATTACATTTAATAAAAGGATAAGGCAAAAGCTTTATCCTTTTTTATTTTTGTAAAGTTTTAAAAAATATGAGTAAAGAATTTATTTCGTCTTTAGAAAAAAAACCTGCTGTATTAGTTTTAGCAGACGGCACAGTTTATAATGGTTTTGCAATTGGAAAAATCGGGACAACAACCGGTGAAATTTGTTTTAATACAGGAATGACCGGCTATCAAGAGGTATTTACAGATCCTTCTTATTATGGACAAATTTTGGTGGAGACAAACGTTCATATTGGTAATTACGGAATATTAGATTCTGAGGTGGAATCTGGATCAATTAAAATTGCGGGTCTTGTTTGTAAATCATTCAATCAGTATTTTTCTCGAAAGGGGGCTCAGGAATCTGTTCAAGATTATTTTATAAAACAAGGCATAGTAGGAATATCTGATATCGATACACGCGCTCTGGTTCGTCACATCAGAAATAAAGGTGCAATGAACGCGATCATTTCCTCTGATATTTTAAATATTGAATCGCTAAAGAAGGAATTATCCAAAGTTCCATCAATGGATGGTTTAGAATTGTCATCTAAAGTGAGTACTCGGGAAGTTTTCGAAATGAAAGGTGAAAATTCAAAATATAGAGTGGCACTATTAGATTTAGGAGTAAAATTAAATATTGCTCGCTGTTTAGCAGATCGGAATTGTTTGGTTAAGATTTTTCCTATGAACACTTCATTTGAAGAAATGGAGGCATGGAAACCCAACGGTTACATGATATCTAACGGTCCCGGCGATCCAGCTGCTTTGCCTAATGTTATCGATACTGTTAAGCGTTGTATACAAAGTGGAACTCCTGTTTTTGGAATTTGCCTGGGCCATCAAATAATTTCTTTAGCAAGTGGTTTAAAAACATACAAAATGCACAATGGACATCGTGGTTTAAATCATCCGGTTAAAAACTTAATTACAGGTAAATCAGAAATTACTTCTCAAAATCATGGCTTTGCTGTAAAAGCGGAAGATGTAGAGAAAAATCCGGATGTTGAGATTACACATATAAATTTAAATGATAATACTATTGAGGGTATCAGATTAAAATCTAAGAAGGTGTTTAGTGTACAGTATCATCCGGAGGCAGCAGCAGGCCCGCACGATTCACGATATTTATTTGATCAGTTTATACAAAACATGAATTAATGTATTCGTTTGATATTTGGATTGATAAAATTTTTAATTCAATTGAAAAGGGATTACCAGGGGAACAGGCGCAATATAAAATGGCGCCTGTTTCTCGTTTAAGGAAAGAATATTATTTAAATAATAAGGGTTTAAGTCCGAAACTTAGTGCGGTTGCTGTAGTAATATTCCCAATAAACAATATTGCTCATATACTTTTAACTGAGCGAACTGAGCAACTATCTTCTCATCGTAATCAAATTAGTTTTCCGGGTGGAAGATTTGATGATACCGATCTTGATTTATTAAACACATCATTAAGGGAACTTAAGGAAGAGGTTGGCGTAGATAAGGAAAACGTTAGTTTTATTTCCCCGCTAACAGATTTGTATATACCTGTTAGCAACTTTAAAGTTAATCCTTATTTATTTTTTTCCTCAAACGAATTAAATCCTGTTGTAAATAAAGCCGAAGTTAATGAGCTAGTATTACTGAAATTAAACGATCTGGTATCGGATACGATTAAGAGAGAAAAGAAGATGAATTTAAGCTACGACTATAATGCCAATGTGCCTTACTTTGATGTTAATGGTAAAGTGGTTTGGGGTGCCACCGCTATGATTCTTTCTGAATTTAGAGAGATATTATTAAACTCGTGATTCTAATACTCAATTTCCTTATGTATTGAACCACTAATGGTAAATGCTTTTTTTTCCGGAAAGTAATTGAGAGGCTAAGCAGGCAGGTATTGCTAATAAGCCAAATTTCCAACCAAATAACTCTGCCGCCATTAAGCTTGATGCAATTGGTGTTTTAGTTGCTGCTGAAAAAACGCTTACCATTCCAATTCCAGCTAGTAAAGAATAGTGAAGAGGAATAAAAAGGCTAAGGGTATTACCCATAGTTGCGCCAATAAAAAACAATGGTGTAACTTCGCCTCCTTTAAATCCAAGACTGATAGTAAGAGTAGTTAATATTAATTTTGCTAAGAAATCATAATAATTAAGGTGCGTTGTAAATGAATCGCTAATAATCGGAATACCCAATCCTAAGTATCGTGTATCATTAGTAAAATGAAAATAGATGGTAATAATTAAACCTGCAATTGTGGCTTGAAAATAAGGTTGGGAAATAGGGCTAAACAGATTTTTCCAAAAAGGGATTAGTTTTATAAATAATAGCGCAGCAATTCCAAATAAAATTCCACAAACAATTAAATTAATTATTTCTGCAATACCCAAAATTGGTGTTATGTTTATACTGTATTTTTTGTGTTCGATACCCGTTAGCAGGCAACTGTAATGTGCAATAATAGACGATAAAACAATAAAGGCAAAGCCAGTGTAGTTTTTATCTTTGGTTTTTAACACTTCAGAAGCAAAAAAAACAGCGCTAAGCGGTGTTCCAAAGACCGATGAAAATCCCGCAGCTACACTGCATTTAAGCAGGAGTTTTCGGTACTCTTTATTAATATTAAAAAAATATTTAAGGTTATCTGCTACAGAGGCTGCAATTTGTAAAGCTGTTCCTTCTCTTCCTGCAGATCCACCAAATAAATGGGTTAAAATGGTTCCTAAATAAATAAAAGGAGCCATTTTTAGAGGAAGGGTGGTTTGTGGTTGATAGAATTCGTCTAATATGAGTTTATTTCCCTTACTGACTGATTGACCATATTTTGTATAAATCCAGCTAATGGAAAAACCTGCCATCGGTAAAAAATAAATTAGAATAGTATAGTTCTCTCTTAAATTAGTTACTATGTCAAGAGTAAAAATAAAAAAGGCAGAACATAAACCAATTATAATAGAACTAATTATAACTAATACTAAAAAACGTACGTAGATCTTTTCTAAATTAATCACTTGGTTATTATTAAAAATAATGCGAAGTATTTAAATTTAACTACAGATTATTTCTTCAAGTTTTTGATTGTTAATGGACCACAGGTAATTTTGATGAACAAAATTAAATCCATTTTCAGCAATTTCTTTTGCTTTATCGGGATAATTAAGTAATGTTAAAATGTGATTTACATATTGATCAATATTTTCTGCCAAAAGTATTTGAACTCCGTCAATGGCGCCAAGCGCATTGTTCGCTAATGGTGAGGTAATACAAGGTAGTTTCATGCTCATAGCTTCCAATAGTTTGTTTTGGAGTCCAGTTCCTATTTGCATGGGAGCAATAAAAATTTTGCTTGCGGCATAACAATCTCTTATATCATCCACCCACCCAGAAACATGAACATGTTCGTTACGTTGAGCCAAAACGTCCAATGATGGATAAGAGCCGGCAATTAAAAGTTTTGCATTTGGAAGATAGTGGTGCAGTTTGGGTAATATTTTTTCTGATAAGAAGACAGCAGCATCAATATTAGGAGGATAATTCATGTTGCCGGTAAAAACAATTTCGTATGATTTAGGAGTGTTTTCAATAGGTTTAAAAAAGGCTACATCTACTCCATTAGCAATTATTTTTATATCTTGCTTTTGAGGATGTTGAATGAAACTTCTATCTTGATCGCTGATTATTATTTTTCTTTCAAAAAAATCAAAAACTTCTTTTTCATAATTTACCAAAGTCTGATATTCTTTCTTAAAAAATGGTTTTAAAATAAAATTGGAAGAATTAATTCTTCGTTCTATTCCTTTAGAAAAAACATCCATATAATCGAGTGTTTTTGGGATGTTGGTGAGGTGTTTTACATATTCGGTAGTTCTAATCAGTTGGCAATAGATTCTATCCGGCTTACTATTGTTTATAATGGTGTTTATTACTTTTTGAGCACTGTAGTGATAAAAATAGTTAACCTGAAACGGTAGCTTATTAAATAAGCCTTTTAATAGATTGATACCTATTTGAAACTTGCTTAAATGAATAAAATGGACTTCCTTACAAAATTGTTCAAGCTTTATTCTAGCTTCAGGATTTTCAGTCCCATCATTTAAACAACAAAGAATAATTTCATTTTTTTTTGATAAGTGTAATAACTGATGATATGCCCTGAGTTTATCTCCCTTTTCTAAGGGATACGGAATACGAGATAAAAGGACAAATATTTTCAAAATTCTATTATACTGTTTTTAAAAACGCTAACAAATTTTGCACTAAAGCTTTATTGCTAAATTCTTCCTTTGCAAAACTTCGGGCATTCGTGCTAATATACTTACAAAACTCGGGGTCACCAACACATTTTAATATCATTTTTGCAAACTCTTCAGCAGTATCTGCAATTAAAATGTTTTTACCACTCATTAGATTTAAGCCCTCAGCACCTTTTGGAGTGGTAACTATAACTTTACCTAATGCCAATCCTTCTAATATTTTTATTCTAACGCCACCACCTGTTAAAAGTGGCACTATCATTATATTGTGCTTAAGTTGAAATGAGATAGAATCATCAATATAAGATTCTACTATTAACGATTCATTGTTTTGTTTTAAAATACTATCGGGCATTTTTCTCCCGGCCAAATAACATTTAATTTGTTTGTTTTCTTTATGGATAACAGGCCAAATTTCCTTCAAAAACCAATTTATTCCTTCAATATTAGGTAACCAGTCCATAGAACCTAAATGATAAATACTTGAAGTGAATTCAGGATTAGAGTTACATTCTAATAATTGGTTAGATACGCCACAATAAATGGTTTTTATGCATTTAGATGGATATCTTTTTTTATAAAATTCTTCATCATTTAAAGATATGGGGATAATAGCGTCAAATTTTTCTCCAATTTTTAGTTCGTATTTTTTTAGGCGTTTAGCAAGATGATTGATGTAAAATTTCTTAAAACTGTTTTTTTCATTTTTAGATAAGGTTTCCCAAATGGTAAATTCAATATTGTGTGAGCGTAATATAACTTTAGCTTCTGAAAATTGTCGAATGGTATTAAGGTACGGCGACATGAATAAGCTTTCAACTATTACATAATCGAAATGATTATTCGTTAAGGTATTTTGAAGAAGTGAATTAAATTCGCGATTATAAAATCTGGAAATATTGTAAGAGTGATTTGGGGTGAAAAACGAGCAAAGTGCATTAAAGGGTTTAACTTCTGTATTTATGTTTACTGATTTAAAGGTTAAATTTTTTATATATTGATTTGGAATTTCGTTAACATTTACCCAATGCTTGGGGGTATTTACGGCCAGCACAGTTAAATTTTGATTTAATTCAGTTAATCCCCTTGCTATACTATTCATAGCTATTGCAGCACCATCTTTAGGCGGAAAGGGAATCCTTAAACAAATTTGAAGGATATTCATTTCTTTCTAGCAAATATCTTTTTAAAAGGACTTAAATAAAAATCCAGTTCCAGTAATTTAGAATCGGTGGTGGCTTTAAAAGTTAAGAAGGCACCAATAGGTAAAAAAACAAAGGTACTTAACCACATTCCGGCAATGGGTTGCCAAACTTCCTCTTTTGCAAATTTTTCACCAGTTGTAGAAACAATATGATACGAAAGAAAAAATAGTACGGATAAAACTACCGGCATACCCAAGCCACCTTTTCTTACAATAGCACCAAGTGGTGCTCCAATAAAAAATAAAACTAGGCAAGCTATAGATAAAGTAAAGCGCCCGTGCCATTCCATATCACTTCTTACGATCATATGTTTTCGAGCTTTAAAATCATTTATAGATGCTTCCGTATAGTTTTTATTACCTCTAATCATGTTCATGGATGCATCAATTGTTCTTATTTTATCCTGTTTATTTAATAAAGATAAAACATCCCCTTTAAAACTGATGGGGATATATGAATTAGGCGTACTAATTAAGTTGGAATTAAATCCGATGTTGCGTTGCATTTGATTTCCAAATTCTTTTTTTCTAAGTTGTATTTCAGCTTCTATAGTATCAATATTTGCTTGAAGCTGAAAAACATTCATCATTTTATAGTTGTCTTTAAAGAGATCCTCTTTTGTTCTGCTCATCTTAAAATCGGTCAAGTCCATTCGAATGAATTCTTCTTTAAATTCAGTTCTAACAAATGGTCTGTTCTGTCCGTTTGGTCGGTTGGGTTTCATTTCCTCATATGCACTGCCGTTAAATAGAGATACTAACAAAAAATTTTCGTCCTTACTCATTTCAAGTTTACCTTTTTCGGCATAAACTAATTTAACATTGCCCTTATGCTCGGTATGATCGTATATAAATATATTGTGGACTGTTTTACCGTCTTTTTCTTTTTTTGAAACTCTTAAAACATAACCATCTATACCATCATAATAAACTCCTTCTTTAATATTTAGTGCCGGTTTTTGGTTGGTTATATCATAAATTAATGAACCTAATTTTAGATCGGCAATTGGGGCTACATAGTTTGAAAACAAAAAGGCGCCTACACTTGTTAAAACAGATAATATAATAAGCGGTCTCATTAAACGTTGTAATGAAACACCGGATGCTTTAATGGCCGCTAGCTCGTAGTTTTCCCCTAAATTCCCCATAAGCATAATACTTGCCAATAAAACAGATAAGGGTAAGGCCATTGTAACTAAATGAGCTGACGCGTAAGTAAAGAATTCTAATAAAACAAGGGTATCTAATCCTTTACCAACTAAGTCCTCGAGGTATTTCCATAAAAATTGCATGAATAAAACAAACCATGCTATAAAAAACGTCACGGCAAGTGGACCTAAGTATGATTTTATTATGTATTTATCCAGCGTTTTCAATTGATACAAAGATAACAGAGCGAATTATAAAGAAGGTAATATTTTAAAAAACCTGAAAAAAATTCCAAAAAAAAAGGAGTTGTTAACTCCTTAGATTTAATATGAGCCTATGGCTTTTAGAAGCGCTTCGATTTGAGAATTCCAGAGTAGCACAGCAGCATCTTTAGAGAGTAAATCCTCCGCAAAGTCGGTAATAATAAGTGCTACATCACCGGTTAATTCATCTACTTCAATTCTAAATTCAAAATAAATATCTTTATCGTCTATCCATTGAAATCGAACCGATTTATTCTCTGTCGCTTTTATGAGTTTTGCTTTTTGTTCAGCTTTATCCCAAAAGAAGGAATAAATATCATTTCTAAAATTCACATCGTCAGCAAACCATTCAGAAAGTCCGCTGGGAGTGGATATAAATTCGTAAAGCAAGCGAACGGACGACCTAACTAGGTATTCTAATTCAAATTTAAAAAACTTCCCTTTAACTTTGCTTAGAGGCTCGGCCTTAGGGGGGGTAGAAGGAGGGCCTGCAATTGCCTGAGTGAGCGATTTTGCGTTAAAAGATGGACGTTTAAATTCTTCAAGTTCGTCTGGTTCAAACGGTTTTACTTTAACCGGATTTTTTGATTTCTTTTTAACTACCGGAACAGCATCTTTTAATAATTGTTCAATATCCACATCTTCAAAACCTTCTTCGCCATCAGCGTTGCCTTTGCTTTTCTTCCCTTTTTTAGATTCTTTAGGAACTGGAGGTTTTGGTGGAAGATTTTTAGCTACACTTTTTTTCTGGATAAGAGAATCTTTTTCTTTCGTAATTTTAGATTCAGCAATCAGTTTAGAAGTTTTTTTAGATTTTGGATCAACTTTTTGATTAGAAGGTGATTGATTTTTTACTTCTTTAGTATTGGTGTTTTTAAGTTTAGGGGCCACGGATTTTTGGGCCACAATTGTTTTTGACTTTGAGGCAGACTTAACAAGTGGCTTCTTTTCCGCCTTCGCAGAAGTATTTTTAGCTGCCTTAGCAGGGGCTTTTTTAGCTGGTTTTAACGGAGTTTTTTTAACCGTTTTTACCGCGTCTTTTTTAACTGCTTTAGCAGGTGAGTTTTTCTGGGTTTTAGCTGTCTTTTTCACTTTTTTTGAAAAATGGAGTTGGCTCTAATGTAAACAAAAAAATGAATTAATCAACTTTTTGTTTAAAAAAGTGTATTTTTTTAAATAGTATTTTAATCTCTAAACTAAATAATTATATTTGCACCCTCTAATTTGGCGGGGTAGCTCAGATGGTTAGAGCGCAGGATTCATAACCCTGAGGTCACGGGTTCAACTCCCGTCTCCGCTACCAATTAAGCAGAAAAAGCCCGGAATTTCCGGGTTTTTTGCTTTATATAAGATTTACGAGCTTTTTCGCTTCATTGGGGTGAAGCGAACAGAGGAACGAAGATCTGTTTCACCTGATTTTTATATAGTAAAACATTTCCTTATTGTATTTAGATATTAATTAGCGAAAAAGAAAAAATGTTGTAGATAGAATATACTATGGATATAGAAAAGCGAGTAAAGAGACATAATAAAGGCCGGAATAAAATTACTGCTGGAAGACTTCCGTTGCCTCTTATTTTTAGTGAGTTTTTTTTAAAGAGGATGCTTTAAAAAGTGAAACCTATTTTATAACAAGTATGGGCAAAAAAACGACAAGATTGATGTTGAAAGAAACACTTGAAAAGTTGTAATATAAAGGGATAAAATTTTTAATAGAGCAAGATTTAATAAAAGAACTTGAAGAAAATTAAAATAAAATTAATCTTGCCAATTGCGATAATCTAAAACCCAACGTAAATGAAATATTGTTTTCTATATCGCTTTTATTTTAGGAAAAAGATTATTTAAGCTTTAACTCTATTGCTTTATTAATTTGAGCTAGATGATGTTTGCCATGCCAAGCAAACAATGAAACTGCAACCCCTAAAGAGAAATCTTTTTTGTATTCGGGATGAAAATAAGTTCGATTGAATTGATCCTGATGAAGTGATTTTAAGAGTGCAACCCATTTTTTATGTAGTCCATGTAAAATTTGCAAAGAAATAAATGTTGATAGATTATTATCGTTTAATTGAGCCCACAAATCTTGATCAAAAGGTTTTATGGTTGGGTTTATTTCAGTTAAAGTAAGTTTAAATCTTATAAAAGCATTCATATGACCGTCAGCCAAATGGTGAATAATTTGATTTATAGACCAACCTTCTTTTTTATATGAGTATTCGTAACATTCTACAGGTAAATCCTGAATTATATTTTGGAGTTGATAAGGTAAGTTTTCAATTTCCTGAATCCAGTTATTAATATCAACTAAATTAAACTGTTCAGGAAATTGAAATTTACCAATCGGATAAATATTTAATTCTTCCAAAATAATTAGTTTTTATCTAGTATTTTACTATTGTTAATACCATAGGTGAAATAAATAATTACCCCAATTGCCATCCAAATAATCAATCTTAACCATGTATCAACTGGCAACGCAATCATTTGTGAAAGACAAATTAAGATGCCTAAAATAGGAACTAAAGGAACTAAAGGAGTTTTAAATGGTCTTTCAATATCGGGTCTGGTCTTACGTAAAATAATGATACCCGCACAAACTATAACAAACGCCAATAATGTACCTATCGATACCAGCTCTCCTAAAATTCCAATAGGAAATAATCCAGCTACGATAGCAGCAACCGCACCAGTTAAAATAGTGGTTAAATAAGGCGTTTTAAATTTAGAGTGAACAACGGCAAATTTTTTAGGTAACAATCCATCTTTAGCCATAGTGTAAAAAATACGAGGCTGACTCATTAACATAACTAAAACTACAGAGCTTAATCCGGCTATAGCTCCAATTTTAATTGGTTTAGAAAGCCACATTAAATTATTCCCGCTTTTACTTATGGCTAATGCAATAGGGGCAGGGACATTTAATTCTTTGTAATTAACAATACCGGTTAAAACTAATGAAACCACGATATATAATATAGTACACACAATTAAGGAAACCAAAATTCCGGCCGGCATATCTTTTTGTGGATTAACCGCTTCCTGAGCTGCGGTAGAAACCGCATCAAAACCAATATAAGCGAAGAAAATGACCCCGGCACCTGCAAAAATTCCGCTCCAGCCAAATTTTCCAAAATCTCCGGTATTTTCTGGTATAAAAGGGGTGTAATTAGCGGAATCAATGTAAGATAAACCAAATCCGATAAATAAAAGAATTACTATGATTTTAGCAATAACAATAAAATTGTTAAAGCGAGCCGATTCTTTTATCCCAACAACCAAGAGTGCGGTCATAACTACAATTATGAATACAGCCGGAAAATTAATTATGGCACCTGTGAGTTCCCACCCCCCTTGTTCTGAATATTTGAGGGGAGCGTCTGCAATAGATGAAGGTATATTAATACCAAAATCACCTAGGAAACTGGTGACATATCCACTCCAACCTACAGCAACTGTTGCGGCTCCAAATAAGTATTCTAAAATTAAATCCCAACCAATTATCCATGCTACAAATTCCCCTAAAGTAGCATAAGAGTATGTGTAAGCACTTCCGGCAATAGGTATCATGGAGGCAAATTCGGCATAGCAAAGGCCGGCAAATCCACAACCTAAAGCGGAGATTATAAAGGATATAACTAAGCCAGGACCGGCATGATTAGCTGCGGCAGTTCCTGTTAAAACAAATATCCCTGTTCCTATAATAGCTCCAATTCCAAGAGCTATTAGATGAGTTCTGGTTAAGGTTCTCTTAAGACCATGTTCTCCCGCATCTCCATCGGAGATTAATTTTTGTAATGATTTGGTGGCGAATAATCTGCTTGACATTATGTGTGAGTTATTAGTTATATAGTTTATAAATAGTTTTAATGGTTTTGAAGGATTTAGTAGTTTTAAAGATTCCAAGCAAGCTTAACACTTTACTTTCTAATCTTCCCTTACGTTACTTTTTTTATTCTTTTATTTCTTATTATTATTTCAATTGTTTGTCTAAAATTTCAAGGCCTTCTTCAAAGCTATGAGGTTTATAGCCCAATTCTCTTACTGCTTTTTCAATTATAAATCCGGTTTTGGGTGGACGTTTTGCAGGTTGTTTAATACCAACACTACTAGAAGGAGTAATTAAATTTTTGTTTAATTTCCAGAAGTCGGCCACTTTATAAACCAGTTCTAATATACTCATAAAATCTTTTCCGCTTATATTGAAAATGCCTTTAATTTGTTTTTGAGCACTTAATAAACACGCATCGGCTAAATCTTCAGCCAAAGTGGGGGTACGAAACTGATCGTTTACAACATTAATGTTTTTGCCATTCTCAAGTGCTTCTTTTGCCCATAAAACTACATTTGTTCTGCTCATTTGATCAACAATACCGTAAACCAAAACGGTTCTTAAAATGGCATAATTAATTGAATGATTGCTAAGAATCAAATTTTCCGCATCTAATTTGCTTTGGCCATAATAGCTTAGTGGATAAGCAGCATCTTCCTCTTTGTATGGACCATTTTCGCCATCAAATATGAAATCGGTTGATAAATGGACTAAAAAGCAAGAAGGAGCGTAATTAATTATTGCAGAACATAAATAGCTAACTGCGTCTACATTTAATTTTCTACAGTTTTCATTATCTAACTCGCAGGCGTCTACGTTAGTCATGGCTGCGGTATTAATAATTACATCTGGCTTAAATCCTTTAACTATAGCATCAACTTCACTTTTGTTAGTAATATCAAGCGTTTGATAGGTGAAACCGCTAATTACTTTTATTCTGCTCGCCCCTTTAGAAGTAGCTAAAAGCTCAATATTGGGATTATTTAAACATTTATAAACTATTTTTTGTCCGGTTAACCCGTTTGCACCGGTAAGTAATATCTTCATTAAATATTTAAAATTTTTTTCATTTTAGTAATTTGATCGTTGGTGCCTAAAACAAATATCTTTGCTTCAGGCATCATTATGGTATCTGGATCGGGGTTAATAATGTAATTTCCGTCTATAGTTTTAAAGCCTATGATGTTAGCTCCCGAAATATTTCTAATTTCAAGCTCTTTGATGCTTTTGTTTTTTAAATGTTCAGGTAAGTTTTCGCAAGTAATTTCTTCCAGATTAATATCGATGGAGCCTTGACCGGTAACCACATCAATAAACTCAATTACATCCGGTTTAAGAACTAGGGAAGCCATGTGTGCCCCCCCAATTTTATCAGGCATAATCACATTATTGGCTCCTGCTTTTATTAGTTTTTTATCACTGTTTTCATCGGAGGCCCTGCTAACAATAGTTAAATTTGGATTAGCGGTACGTGCCGTTAATACAATAAAAAGGTTATCAGCGTCATTTGGTAAAGTTATTATAACAGCCCTAGCGTTTGAAACATTAGAGCTAAAAAAAACATGATCTTGAGTAGCGTCGCCCTCAATGTGAAGAAATTCCATTTGTTTAAGCGATTCTATATGTTGAGGGCTTTTTTCAATAACAACAAAAGGCTGCTTATGAGCTTGAAGCTGCAATGCTGCTTGACGACCATTTCTGCCGAAGCCACAAATAATAGTATGATTTCTTAGCTTTTGTATTTCGTTTTGCACTTTTCGATTTTTAAAATAAGTATTGAGTTCACCTGAAATTACATAATTAGAAATTGAGGTAATTGCATACGCAAATGTACCGAAACTAATGGTGATTAAAAAAATGGTAAAAAGCCTACCGGAATTACTTAACGGCACAACCTCACCATAACCAACAGTTGCTACGGTTATAACGGTCATATAAAGTGCGTTAAATAAGCTGGTTTTTTCTATTAAATAATAACCTAATGTCCCCAAAATATGGAGAGTTATCAATAAAAAAATTGATACATAAAAATTATAAAAGGGGTGATTTTTGTATTTACGGTACATACAATAAAAAAGGGCATAAAAAATATGCCCTTTTTAAACAAATTCAATTAATATTTATTCAGCAATTTCAATCATTTTAAAAGGAACCGATATGATTGCTTGATAATCTTCACCAGCTTCAAGCATATCTTCATCATCAGACTCATAATGCCAATTAATGATAATAGAGCTGCCACCACCTTTGTGTATTCCTTCTAATTTTTTAAATACATCTAAAATACATTTAGAAGAGCTGGTGTTAAAATATTCCAATTGAATATTTACAACAGTTTCTTTTAAAGGAGACGTAGAGTAAGTTTCTAAAGAATCAACCAGAGGTTTATAAAATTCAATGGAATTTTCTGGTATAGATCTACCTTTAACTTCTAAAACACCACTTTTTGGATCAAATTTAATGGTTGGGGTTTTAGGGCTTCCTTCAATATGCAATAATTCCATAAGTTTAAATAATATTTGATTGTGATACAGAAATGTTTAAAGTAAAGAATGAATATTTTTCATCTACATTGCTAAAAGTATAATTTAGTTTTTGACCTGATTTTCTTGCTATATCGATCATGCCTAAGCCACCACCACCTTTAGCAGAAAACTCCTCATTGTTTAAAACTTCTTTATAGAACTCTTTAAGCTCTTCTTTGTTAAGCGAGTTAACTTTATCAATCTTAGTTTTAAGTTTAGTAACGTTTTCGTTTAAAATATAGTTACCGGTGAAAATATTATAACCATCAGTGGTTTTACCAATCATGAAGATGGCTGAGCGTGAATTTTGCCCTAATAGCTTATCATTAGGTAGCTCATCCATGTGGTGGTATAGGTTTTGAAGACACTCTACCAAAACGTTGTAAACTTTCTTCTTGATTTTAGGTTCTTCCTGCATGGTATCTAACTTACTTTCCATAATTTGCAGGATAGAAGTTAAAAGTTCGGAAGTTATATCACCCTTAAATGAAAGCATAATTTGATTACGCTCCATCTTGTCATAAAAGTCAAATAAATCAAGCATATACTAGCTTTTAAAGGCGATTTTTAATTGTTAGTAGACAAATATAACTAATTGTTTTAAAATGCAAATTTTTTAATGCATTTTTTTTAAATCTCTTATTAAATGGGCTAAATAAAGTCATAAATGGTTAAAATTTAATACCTATTACTAACTCGTCGTCTATTTGTTCGTAACCTTTCATCCAGTTTAAGATGGTGTTTTCAATTATATTTTTTTGATCAACCATGGATTTAGCATGAATATCTACAAAAAGTTCTTTTAATTTTTTAGTCATAAATTTCTTACCGTCGTTACCGCCAAATTGATCAGCGTAACCATCAGAAGTTAAATAAAAAACATCTTTATTTTGGATATCAAAACTGTGGGTAACAAAAGGGAAATCGGACGGTGTTTGAGCTCCAATAGGGTTTTTAGTAGCTTTTACTTCTTCTAAAATACCATTTCTTATAAAATAGAGAGGCCTGTTAGCCCCAGCATATTCCAAAGTGTTTTTATTAGAATCATAGGCGCAAAGGGCAATATCCATGCCGTCTTTGGTGTCAAATCTTAGTTCACTAATACTAAAGGCTTCTTTTAAACCGTTATTAATTGCGGTTAAAATTTTACCGGGTTCAACTATACCTTTTTCAATAACAGATTGATTAAGAAGGTTAGTCCCAATCATACTCATAAAAGCACCGGGTACACCATGACCGGTACAATCGGCGGCGGCTATAAAACATTTTCCTTCTTTTTCGGCATACCAATAAAAATCACCGGAAACTATATCTTTTGGACGATAAAATATAAAATTATTTTTAAAACCGGAGTCTATTAAGGATTGGGCGGGTAAAACAGCTAACTGAATCCTTTTTGCATAATTAATACTATCGGTAATATCCTTGTTTTTTTCTTCAATAATATTTTTCTGCTCAATAACCTCTAAATTAATTTTTTCTACTTTTTCTTTTTCTTCTCTTAATTCCTTGGTTCTTTCTTGTACCTGTTCTTCGAGGATGAGTTTAGATTCTTCTAGTTTTTTAATTCGGTACTTAATAAATCCGTATATAGCAAACGATCCAGCAATGATCATTAAAACAATAAACCAGGGTGTTTTCCAGAAAGGAGGGGTGATGGTGAAAGAAAATTCTGCTGGTATGTGATTCCATTCGCCATCGTTATTTCTGGCTTTAACTTTAAAAGTGTATGTTCCAGGAGGCAAACTTGGATAGGTTGCTTCTGTTTTAGAAGTTAATGGTGACCATTTATCCTCTAGTCCTTCTAATTTATACTGATAAACAACGACATCAGGATTTGTATAGGATAATCCAACAAAGTCAAAAGTTAAGTGATTTTTATTATAGGGTAATGTTAAGTTTAATGGTAGTTGATTAATTGAATCAAATTCTGAAGAAAATAAGTCGTAATTAAATTTTTCGAAATCTAAACGAATGTCGGTAATGTGAGTTGCCGGCGCTTTTAAATTATATCTATCCCATTTAATGTCAAAAACCGTTACCCCTTTTACAGTACCTAACCATAGTTTACCACTTTCATCTAAGGCTGATGCATTTAAATTACATTCATCACCAATAAAACCATCCTGATCGGTATACGATTTAATGGATAATTTATAGTTTGTATAGAACGTGTTTAGGTCTAATCTATCCAATCCTTTTCCGTTACCCAGATATAAATATCCTCGTTTATCAAAAGTGATGGAATAAATGTTTGAATTGTTTTTTAAACCTTCGTTTTCTCCAAACTTTTTAAATGTTTTTCTATTGTACCAGTAAAGTCCGTTAGGCGTTGTAATCCAAAGGTTGTTTTTATGGTCTATTGCTACTGATCTTATGTAACCATCTTCTAATCCTTCTTTAGCTCCAAACTTTTTAATTTCTTTTGTTTTAAAATTATATCTAACCAAACCATTATCGGTTGCCAGCCATACGATGTCTTTTCCTTCTTGTTCTATATCCCAAACATCCACATTGGTTATTTCACCATTTGGATCAAAGTCTTTAACAATTATACCATTTTCATATAAATCTAGCCCTCTTTTATTAGTAATAATTACTTTGTTTTTATCAATTACTTTAATATGTCGAGTAATCAAATCTTTTAAACCAGAAGTAGTATCGTAGTTAATGTATTTCTTACCATCGTATACGCTAAAACCATTTTGTGTTCCAAAATAAATATTGTTGCTATCACTTTCAATTGAAAATATTTTACTTCCAATTACCTGATTTAATTTTAAATTGGAAGGGTTGTGCCGAAATTGTTTTAGATACTTCTTGGTTGAATTAAATTCAACGCCTCCACTATTAGTTCCAGCAATTATGTTTCCTCTATTTAACGAAACTGTATTAATTTTATCTTCAGGGATAGAATCTTTTTTATTGTAATTAATAAATTTTAATGATGAAAATTTTACCACTCCAGAACCATCTGTACCTATCCATAAATTACCTTCTAAATCTTTAAAGATGCATGTTAAACTTAAAGATGGCAAACCATTTTTAGGTAAAATGCGAGTAAAATTTTTAAAATTATTTAAAGTGTAAAATAAACCTGAAGGTGTAGTAATCCAATAATTATTAAAATCATCATTAATTATGCCGGTTATTGTAATTGACGACCCTACAATAGAATCTATAATTGGTTTTGCAAAATAATTTTCATTTACCAGATCTATTGATTTGAAAGTGCCAATAACTAAATTCTTGTTAATATCTTCATTTAAACAAAACACAGCATTCATGCTTAATCCGTTTTGTGTATTAATTTTAACAAGTTTGTTTTTTTGAATAGAAATTATTCCGTCATTTCTTGTGCAATACCAAATGTTGTTTTTAGAATCTTCGTAAATATTAAAAATGGTGTTTTTTTGTAAACAACTATCGTTATTTAAAGCCGGTAAACTTTTTATAAGTCCGTTTTCTATGTAGCAAGGACCTTTTTTGGTGCCTATCCAAATTTTTCCCTTTTTATCTTTAAAAACTTTCCAAACCCTATTATGGGGTAAGCCTTGATTAGTTCTAAAATTTCTAAAAGTTCTTCCATTAAAAACCGATAAACCATTATCGGTACCAAATAACATATGCCCTTCGTTATCTTGGGATATGGAATAAACATAATTGCTGGCTAAGCTATCATTAGCAGTGTATGTAATAAATTTTTTACCATCAAACTTACAAACCCCACCACCATGAGTACCAAACCACATAAAGCCTAAATTATCTTGATAAATAGATAAAATTTGCGAAGATGGTAAACCTTGTTTTACCGAGTACGTTTGAAAATTATAGGTTTGAGCTTTTGCAAAGGGGGCAATTAGCCAAAGCAGCAATACTAGCAGCGCTGTTTTAAATAGCTTTTTCATTTAACAGTACCAAATTAATGAAAAATTTCATCTAAAAGCCGGGTTAATTTTTCCGGACTTAATTTTGTTTTTAAAACACCATCTTTGGCAAACGATAATTCTCCGGTTTGCTCGGATACAATTACCACTATGGCGTCCGATATTTCTGTAATACCAACAGCTGCTCTGTGTCGCATCCCTAAATTAGCCGGAAAATCGGGGTTTTCGGTTACAGGTAAAACACAGCGGGCGGCCATAATTTGGTTATCTGCAATTATTACTGCACCATCGTGTAAGGGACTATTTTTATAAAAAATACTTTCCAACAAACGCTGAGATAATTTTGCATTTATAGCATCACCGGTGTTAATATAAAACTTTAAATCGCTATTGGTTGTTAAAACCATAATTGCTCCGGTTTTGGATTGAGACATGTGCGCACATGCTTTTATTAGGCTGGGTATATCTAGATGAAGTTGCTTAAGTTTTTTATTCGATTTCCATTCGAAAAGTTTAAATTTTGGATTAGCTAAAAAACCATTGGTACCAATTAATAATAAAAATCTTCTAATTTCTTGCTGAAAAACCACCACCAAAGCAATTACCCCAACACCAATAAATTGACCTAATATGGTACCTAGCAATTGCATGTTTAATGCTTTTACAATAAGCCAAAAAAGATAAATAGATAAAATTCCAATAAAAATATTGATGGCGGTGGAGCCTTTAATCAACTTATATAATTCGTAAAGCAATAGGCTTACCAAAATAATATCAATTAAATCTAAAAAGCGAAATTGTATGAATGACTGCAAAAGCATTGATTAAAATTGATTTACAAGATAAATAATTTCTTTTGCTTCTTTAACGTCGTGAACTCTTAAAATATCAGCACCTTTTAAAAGCGCAATGGTGTTTAAAATAGTAGTACCGTTTAAGCTTTTTTCGGGAGTTATATTTAAAGTTTTGTATATCATGGATTTTCTGGATAGACCCACCAATAAAGGATATCCTAAAATTTTAAACTGCTCTAAATTTTTTAAGAGCATGAAATTTTGTTCGGTATTTTTTGAGAATCCAAAACCTGGATCAATTATTATATCATTAATTCCTACTTTTTTGGCTTTAGATACTTGTAAACTTAATTCATAAACAACCTCATTTACCAAATTATGGTAGTTGTTTTGCTGCTGCATATTGGTTGGATTTCCTCGCATGTGCATAATTACCAGGGGGCATTGGTGTTTTTTAACTACCTCAAAAATGTTGGGATCTATATTTCCGCCCGATATATCGTTTATTATATCAGCACCTTCAATTAAAGCGGCTTCGGCTACTTTGCTATTAAAGGTATCTATTGATAATGTTATTTTTGGGAATAGCTTTTTTACTTCCTTTACGTAAGGAATAACTCTTTTTAATTCCTCTTGTTCATTAATTAATTCAGCTCCCGGCCGTGAGCTTGCTCCACCTGCATCAATAACATCAGCCCCTTCTTCCAGCATTTTTTCGGTTTGCATGATGGCTTTATTTAATAAATTATATTGGCCACCATCAAAAAAAGAATCGGGAGTAAGGTTTAAAACACCCCAAATTTGTTTATTCAATTCAGTTAAAGTTCCCTTTGTATTAAGTAAACTTTTTGAGTTTAAAAATGTATATTTAACGCTCATTTCGATTGCAATTTATGAATAATACTTCCCAACAATACGATTCTGTTGTAAAAAAATGCAAAGATATTTTTATTAAAAAGATGAAAGATTACGGTAGTGCCTGGCGAATTTTAAGACCAGAATCTATTACCGATCAAATTTTTATTAAAGCGCAGCGAATCAGGAGCATAGAGGAAAAGGGTACTCAAAAAATTAAAGAGGATATCCGAAACGAGTATATTGGAATTGTAAACTATTGTATTATTGGCCTCATTCAACTGGAGTTGGGTTATGCTAATCAACTTGAATTATCGGTTGCTGAAGGGGAGGCTTTATACTCGAAGCATATTGATGCCACTAAGCGGTTAATGGAAGATAAAAATCATGATTATGGTGAGGCCTGGCGCGATATGAGGGTTTCTTCATTAACCGATTTAATATTGATGAAAATAATGAGGGTTAAACAAATAGAGGATAACAAAGGTAATACGATCATATCCGAAGGTATAGATGCCAATTACCAGGATATGATTAATTATTCAATTTTTTCGCTTATTCGATTGGGAGAGAAGTTTGAAAATTAATCTCTCAAAATTCTTAATTAATCTAAATTCTAAACAATCAAGCTAATTATTTATTAAGTTTGGTTTAAGCAATTCTAAAGTGTTAATAATATGAATATTATAGTAACAATAAGTAGAGTTTTTGTGGGTGTTTTATTCATTATTTCGGGTTTAATAAAAGCTAACGACCCGCTTGGATTTTCCTACAAACTAGCCGAATACTTCACTGTTTTTGGAACCGAATGGGCCATACCGCTCGCTTTGCCGCTATCTATGTTTATTTGTGTTTTTGAAGTTGTTGCCGGTGTTTTAACGTTAACCGGAACCCGAGCCCGTTTTACTGCTTGGTCGTTAATGAGTATGATCATTTTTTTTACTTTTCTAACTTTTTACAGTGCTTATTTTAACAAAGTAACCGATTGCGGTTGTTTTGGAGACGCTATTAAATTAACTCCTTGGCAAAGCTTCTCAAAAGATATAATTCTGCTTTTATTTATAACTCCCATTTTTTTATACAGAAACAAAATTCAGTCTGTTTTCGAATTTAAGGGCGATTGGATAACCCTTGTATTAAGCACTGTTGCTACCACTTGGTTTACTGTTCACTGTTACAACCATTTGCCTGTAAAAGATTTTAGACCTTATGCCATTGGTAAAAATATAAACGAAGGGATGGCAATTCCCGAGGGCGCTCCCCAGGATGAATTTAAAATAACATTTACCTACAAAAACAAACAAACCGGAGCTATAGAAACTCTTGTTACGGAGGAATTAACGAAGAAAGATTCGGTTTGGTTTGCAAATTTTGAATATGTGGATCGGAAGGAAGAAAAAATTAAGGAAGGCTACAAACCTCCTATTCATGATTTTGCTATTCGATCGCTGGACGGAAGCACAGATGTAACTGAAGATGTTTTAAAGAACGAAAAACCTTTCTTTTTATTGGTTATGTATGATGTAACCAAATCAAACCTTCAGCCTCTTAATGAATTTAATGCCTTGTCTCAGAAAATTATCGAAAACGGAGGAGAGTTTATTGGTTTAACGGCATCATCATACAAATTGGTTGAAGAAGTTCGCCATGAAAATAATTTATTGTTTGAATTTTATAATGTTGATGAAACACAATTAAAAACAATGATTAGAGCTAACCCAGGGTTAATGTTGGTAAAAAATGGTACCGTAATAAATATGTGGCATTATAATGATTTACCCGATTTTGAAACTATTAAAAACAATTACCTTAAGTAAGTGATAAAATTTATTATAAAACGATTGCTTTATGGGTTCCTGGTTTTACTGGGTGTTATTACAATTGTGTTCCTTCTATTTAATGTTTTGCCCGGCGATCCCGCCCGAATGATGCTTGGACAAAGGGCCGATGTTGCTTCAATAGATCAGATAAACCGAGATTTGGGCCGTGATAAACCGTTGTATTTTCAGTTTTTGATGTACTTAAATGATTTATCCCCTCTCTCTGTCCATAATCCTTATAATAGTGAAGATCATTTGTATCTAGACCGAGAAAAATATTCGGATGCTAAAGAACTTTTTAAAATTTCGGATGACAACGTTTTAGTGCTCAAATCCCCATATTTACGAAGGTCTTATCAAAGCAAGCGTAAAGTTTCCGAAATATTGTACGAATCGCTTCCCGAAACTTTTGTGCTAGCTGCAGCAGCTATGACCTTTGCTACATTTTTTGGGGTTATATTAGGGATTATTTCGGCCGTAAGAAAAGATACCTGGCTTGATAGTTCTTCCTTGTTTTTTGCTGTATTAGGCATGTCGGGTCCTTCTTTTTTTATGGGACTAATTATTTCGTGGTTTTTTGCTTATTTATTGGGAGAATATACCGGTTTGGAATTAACAGGAAGTTTATATACTATTGATCCTTTTGAGGGAGAGGTTTTATCTTTAAAGAATTTGATTTTACCGGCATTTGCTCTCGGAATTAGGCCCCTGGCCGTTATTGTTCAGTTAACCCGTAGTTCATTGTTGGAGGTTTTAAGCCAGGATTACATTAGAACCGCTACCGCAAAAGGATTAAGTTATTACAAAGTTATTTTTAAACACGCATTAAAAAATGCAATGACACCAGTTGTTACGGCTGTTTCGGGTTGGTTTGCTGGATTAATGGCCGGGTCGGTTTTTATTGAGCACGTTTTTGGCTGGAAAGGGATAGGGGCAGAGGTTGTTTCTGCCTTAGAAAAATATGATTTACCCGTTGTTATAGGAAGCGTGTTGGTAGTGGCAATCATATTTGTTATTATTAACATTACGGTGGATATTGTATACGGCTTACTAGATCCGCGAGTACGAGTACAATAATAGTTTATAAATTTCAGTTTAAAGTTTTAAGTAAAAATTAGTAAGACGACTATTATTAATAGCAAAACTCAACTACTAACTCTCAACTATCAACTCTCAATTAGTCGACTATTCTAATCCCAAATAAATACAATTTATCTTTTCTGTTTTCTCTTTTTTCTTTGTTCTTTTGTTAGATAAGTATTTTTCAAGATGATAATATATAACGTTACCGTAAATATTGATAATGATGTTCATACAGAGTGGGTGGAATGGATGAAAAATATTCATATACCCGATGTGATGAAAACCGGTTTTTTTAAGGAATATCGTTTTTGTAGAGTATTGACCGATGAACCTCAGGGTCACACCTACTCAATTCAATATTTATGCGAGAGTTTAACAGATTACGATCGCTACCAAAAACAAGAAGCACCTCGTTTACAGGCCGATCATAAAAGTAAGTACGAAGGAAAGTTTGTTGCCTTTAGAACCATTTTAAAAATGGTAGATAATGGATAGGGTAAGAGCAAAAAAACATTTAGGACAACATTTTTTAACTGACTTAGATATTGCAAAACGTATAGCCGAATCGTTGCAATTAAATACCTACACTAAACTTTTGGAGATAGGTCCGGGTATGGGGGTATTAACTCAGTTTTTACTGCAAAATCCGCAAAAAGAAGTTTATGTAATTGACATTGACAGTGAAAGTATCGGCTATTTAAAAGAACATTTTCCTCAACTAAATCAAAAAGTAATTGAAGGTGATTTTTTAAAATTAGATTTAGCAAAATTGTTTAACAATACTGAGTTTGGACTTATCGGTAACTATCCATACAATATTTCCAGTCAGATTGTTTTTAAAATGCTCGATTACAAACACCTGATACCGGAAATGAGCGGTATGTTTCAAAAAGAGGTGGCAGAAAGAATATGCTCTGGCCCTGGATCTAAGGAATATGGTATAATAAGTGTGTTAACACAAGCTTATTATAATGCTGAATATTTATTTACTGTAAACGAAAATGTTTTTAATCCTCCGCCAAAAGTAAAATCGGGAGTATTGCGTTTAACCCGAAAAAAAGAAACTATATTACCCTGTAACGAGATTTTGTTTAAGCAAGTGGTAAAAACAAGTTTTAATCAGCGAAGAAAAATGCTTCGTAACTCATTACGGGGTTTGGGATTTACAGCAGAGCAATTATCGGAAGAGATTTACACTAAAAGACCTGAACAACTGTCATTGCAGCAATTTTATTCCATAACAAACCAGCTGGAGGCAAACCGAAAGGAGAATTAATGCGCTCAAAAACCATTCTGAAATTAGATAAAGATCATGATCTTAACAGTGGTTTGTACTATAAAAAGACTATATTTGCAGCAAATTTAAAGTATATCCGATAAATGAACGGTGATGGTAGTAGTCGATATTGCAAATGCCTTAAATACAAGGCCGGATATTTACTGGCTAAAAACTAGCTTTTTTTTCATTATAAAGAGAGTCTTTCCTCGTTTTATTTTTAGTTCGTTAAACCTTTTCAATATCAGAAGGCTATGATTAGTATTTTTTATCGTAATGGCGATCGTATAACACGCGACACAAATATTAATATATTGGTTAATATTGAAAGTTCAAATTTGTTGTGGATAGATTTGATAGAGCCTACAGACGATGAAAAACAACGGGTGCAGCAATTATATAAAGTTAATTTCCAGAGCGAAACGCAAATAGAGGAAATTGAGAGTTCTTCACGATTTTTAGAAACGGATGATTTTATAATTGCCAACTCAAATTTTTTAATTCAGGAAAATCAGCAATATATTAACGAACCGGTTTCTTTTATTTTAAAGGATAATTATTTAATTACCTATCGTTATACCGAACTAAGATCATTTAGCGATGTTATAAGAAAGTTTGATACCAATTCCAGAGCATTCCCCAGTGGATATCATATTCTGGTTTCTGTGTTTGAAACGCGTGTAGACATGGATGCCGATTTAATTGAGGCTATTGCGCGAGACACCAATTCGATCAGTAGCGAGTTGAATTTAAATCGAAACATGCGAGAAGATATTTTATTTAGTATTGCACAGTTTCAGGAAACCACCATGTTGTTACGCGAAAATATCATAGATAAGCAGCGGGTAATATCAGCGATGCTTAAAAGTGAGTTTTTTCCTCCGGAGTGTAACCAGCGTTTAAGGATTATTATCAAGGATATAAATTCTCTTCTTTATCACTCCGAGTTTGGTTTTGAACGTTTAGAATATTTACAAAACACCTTTTTGGGTTTATTAAATATCGAACAAAATAAAATCATAAAAATATTTACAGTTGCTTCTGTTGTTTTTATGCCTCCAACTTTAATTGCCAGTCTTTATGGCATGAATTTTAAAATTATGCCCGAATTAAATTGGGATTTCGGCTATCCCTTTGCCATTTTGCTTATGGTATTATCGGTTGCCATTACATTGGGTATTTTTCGATCTAAAAAGTGGATATAAGCCAATAGGTGTAACATATATTTAGTTATAATTCTCACGTTTAAAAATAATTGAATAAGAACACATGAAAATATTGATGGTTTGTTTGGGCAATATTTGCCGCTCTCCGGTTGCAGAGGGTGTTCTAAGAAATAAAGCCTTAAAATATGGTTTAAGTATTGAAGTTGATTCTGCCGGAACTTCCCGTCTTCATGCTGGAGAAAATCCAGATCCCCGATCGGTATTACATTCTAAAACAAAAGGAATTGATATCAGTAAATTAGTATCGCGTCAGTTTAATGTAAGCGATTTTGATCAATTTGATCTTATTTACACTATGGATTCCTCCAATTATTCTAATGTGTTAAGTATCGCCAGAACAACATCTGATCAAAGTAAAGTGCGATTAATCTTGAACGAATCTAAACCGGGCCAAAACATTTCGGTTCCCGATCCTTATTACGGAGGAAATGATGGATTTGAAAAAGTATTTAATTTACTGGATGAAGCTTGTGAGATTATTTGTAAACGAATTCAAGAAGGGACGCTATAACATACTACTTCGTTTAATCAGGTAGGCTTGTAAAATTTTCTCGAATCCCTGATCGATATCGGCATCAATATAATCAATTTTTAAACCCGCGCATTTTGCTTTCAATTCTTTGTTAAATTCTTGCATATGCAATTTAAAAGACTCTTTTACTTGGGTTGGATTTAATTTTACTTCTTCTCGTGTTTCACTGTCAATAAAGGTGTACGGACGATTTTCGAAATTAAAATCGCGTTCTAACTTATTGGATAATGTGTGGAAAAATAGTACTTCGTGTTTGTTATATTTTAAATGTTGAAGAGCACCCATTATTTCATTTAATTGGTGACCGTTATCAAACATGTCGCTAAAAATAATAACCAGCGAGCGCTTATGAATACTTTCAGCTATGGTGTGAATTGATTTTATAACATCTGTTTTGTGGACCTTATCGTCGGGCTTTGCAGAAAGTAATTTTTCGAGTTCCGAGTATAGGAGTTTAATGTGAACCGGTGTTGATTTGGCCGGAGTTTGAAGAAAAACATTTTCATTGAACACGCTTAAGCCAATAGCATCCAGTTGTTTTTTTAGCAGATGAATAAGCGCAGCAGCCGCATAGGCAGAGAAACCCAGTTTGTTCAGTTTTTTTATATCATTATTGTCAGTATCAAACGGAAATAACATAGAAGATGACCCATCAATAACGATCTGGCACCTTAAGTTTGTTTCTTCCTCAAAACGTTTAATAAATAGTTTTTCGGTTCTGCCGAATAATTTCCAATCAATATGCTTTGTAGATTCGCCTTTGTTATATTGCCTGTGCTCTGCAAATTCAACCGAAAAGCCATGGAAAGGACTTTTATGTAAACCGGTAATAAATCCTTCCACTACCTGACGAGCCAAAAATTCTATTCGGCTGATGGGTTCTAAATATTTACGGTCTATGTTTAAAGCCACAACTAAATATAAAAAAAATCGCCATTAGATGATCTAATGGCGATTAAATAAGTGAAGTTTAATTTTTACAGTTGTTTAGTTAATTTTTCTGCCAAAACAGATTTAGGAACCGCACCCACCTGTTTGTCTACAATTTCTCCGCCTTTAAAAACCAATAAAGTAGGTATGTTACGAATTCCGTACTTCATTGATATTTCGGGGTTGTTGTCTACATTTACTTTACCAACTACGGCCTTACCTTCAAAATCCTTGGATAACTCTTCAACAATTGGACCTACCATGCGGCAAGGTCCACACCATTCAGCCCAAAAATCTACTAATACCGGTTTGTCTGATTTTTCTACTAATTCTGCAAAGTTTGCATCTGTAAGTTCTAATGCCATTTTAAATTATTATTTAAGGTTAAAATTATGTCTTTGGTTAAAAATAGTTTAAAATACCTTTAACGCTTTTATAATAATTCAAGATTTATGCAAAATAATATTAACAGTCAACTTGGCAGATTTACACCATTAGCAACTATAAAATAGTTTATAAAAATATTAACAGTTTTATAATTTAATTATGTGATAAATCCTTAACAACATTATTATATTAATAATTATTACTTTAGAAATGTGAATAACGAAAATAACATAGATTCTTTAATAGAACGAGTTAGGGTTTTAGAGGCAGAAAATAAACTTCTTAGGGCCGAAAAATTATTCTTTCAAACTAAAAACAGAACAGTATCTGTTCCAGATTCAATTAAGCCTATTTTTGATAATGCTGAATATACAGTAGCCAATTATTTTAAGGGATTAAAAGTAGAGCCCGATAAATCTAAAATAGAAATTGGCGATCAGCGCTACTTATTAGTAAGGGCACCTTCGTTATCTCGTGATTTTTTTAAAAGTATTGTAGAATTATATAAAGACAGGGGAGAGAAAGAGGCTATAAAAATTGGTCGAAATCTTTTGTTTGACCTCGCACACTTAATAGGAATTGAGGACGCAAAAAATTTTCATCAGCAAATGGATTTAAAAGATCCAATAGAAAAACTCTCTGCCGGACCGGTTCACTTTGCATACACCGGTTGGGCTTATGTGGAAATATTACCCGAAAGCAATCCGGTTCCTAACGAACAGTTTTTTATAAAATATAATCATCCTTATTCTTTTGAAGCTGATTCATGGATTAAAGCCGGTGTTAAAACAGATTTTCCCGTTTGTTGTATGAATGCGGGGTATTCATCGGGTTGGTGCGAGCAAAGTTTTGGTATGGCTCTTACCGCTGTTGAAATAAAATGCAGGGCACGTGGAGATGATAATTGTACGTTTATTATGGCAACCCCAGATAAGATAAACGAGTTTCTTAATGAGGAAAAAAAGAAAAGTACCGAAAATATCACCTATGATGTTCCATTGTTCTTTGAGCGTAAGAAATCGGAAGAAAAACTTAATCAATCATTAAAAGAAAAAGAAATTCTGCTTAAGGAAATTCATCATCGTGTTAAAAATAATTTACAAATTGTAATTAGTTTGTTAAGATTAAGGTCGGATGATAAACAAAATAAGGATTACACTGAGCTGGTAGATGAAGCTATGGCCAGAATACAAAGCATGTCCCTAATACATGAAATGTTATATGCCAGTAGCGATTTAAGCAAAATTAATCTCAATGCTTATTGTAAAGAATTATTATATAAAGTTGATTTTGCCTTTAATACCGAACGTAAACAGATAAATAGAATAGTTGAAATAGATGAACTATTTTCGTTGGATATTGAACGGATGATTCCATTGGGATTAATGTTAAGCGAAATCTTAAGCAATTCCTATAAGCATGCATTTGCCGATAGAAAGGGCGAAATTTCGATTCTTTTAGAAGATTATAAATTAATTATAAAAGATAATGGCGTTGGATTAAAGCATGTTACTGATAAAATGCGAAACGATAGTTTTGGCTTTAATTTAATTAATCTTTTGGGTGATCAACTGGGGGTTAAATTTGAAATTAACTCCTCAGCTAAAGGAACTGTTTTTCAAATAAATTTAAAAGGTTTATCCTTAAAATAAGCTAGTTGAAGAAACTCATCTTAAAATAAAATTTGTACCCAAATATTTTTTCTTCACCTCTTCATCGTTTGCCAATTCTTCGGGAGTACCGGCTCTAAATATTTTACCTTCGGTTAAAATATAGGCTCTTTCGGTAATTGATAATGTTTCGTGTACGTTATGATCGGTAATTAAAATACCAATGTTTTTATGTTTTAATTTTGATACAATGGTTTGAATGTCTTCAACTGCAATGGGATCTACTCCAGCAAAGGGCTCATCCAAAAGAATAAATTTAGGGTCTACAGCTAAACATCGTGCAATTTCAGTTCTTCTTCTCTCGCCACCCGATAATAAATCGCCTCTATTTTTTCTGATGTGTTGTAAGCCAAATTCATCAAGTAAAATCTCCAGTTTTTGATTTTGGTCTTGCTTACTTAAATAAGTCATTTCTAAAACCGCTTTAATGTTATCTTCTACACTTAATTTTCTAAACACTGATGCTTCTTGAGCTAAATAACCAATACCTAACTGAGCTCTTTTGTACATAGGGAATTCAGTTATGTCTTGTTCGTCTAAAAAGATTTTTCCTGAATTTGGTTTTATTAATCCAACCGTCATATAAAAGGTTGTAGTTTTACCCGCTCCATTAGGTCCTAACAAACCTACAATTTCTCCCTGTTTAACCTCAACGCTAACGTTGTTTACAACGGTTCTTTTCTTGTAAGTTTTTACTAATTCTACACTCTTTAAGATCATAATGTTCGGATTAAAAGATTAGTTGTGCGGTAGCCTTAACGCCAAACGGGCTGGTGTTTTGATAAATTTGTTTATCCAGATAATTTAAACGGAATATAGCATCTACCCTAAAAAATTTAAGTATGTTTTCGAGTCCAAAGCTAACTTCCATGTATGGTTTATAATAGGATAAGGTATTGGTAAAATTAGGTAAATAAACTTCGCGTTTATGCTCCTCGCTTAATTTACCGCCTACCCCTTTAAAATTAACTACCTCTCTTAATTTTAACTTACGCATTAAAGGTATTTTGTTAAGAAAAAATCCATCAAAATGATGATCGAAATTAAAAGAATAATATTCGTCTGATACAAATTCGAAATAATTCATCAGGTTAAAACTATAAAAGCTTAAGCCATACGATTCGTTACCCGGATGAAGTTCCAGTAAAACATAAGGCAAATTGTTTCCAAATATTTTACCGTATTCCAGGGTATAATCGGTATAGCCCAGTGGCTGAATCCTTATGCGGTCAATAACGTTAGCTACTACTTTGTGATAGGCGTAATTGCTTTTTAAAACTCCTTTAATAGCAGCTGTATATTGAATTTGTAAAATGGGAATTTTAGTGCCTAAAAATACACGGGTAAAATCACCTTCAATGTATTTTTCTTTGTAAGCCATTCGAGCAAAAAAACCAAATTCTGCCGAACGTATATTGGGTAACTCTTTTACAACAACCCGATCAGATAAAGTGTCTAGGTAATTAAAACGGGTACTTCCAACGGGGATAATATTTCTGTAATTAAAACTGGGTCTAACTAAAAATCCTGAAAAATGTTCGTAGTCGTAACTAAGTCTCAATTGTTGTATGCGGGTTAATTTGGTTAATGGTCGTTTTCTAAAGAGCGAAACAAATAAATTATCGCTTCTTAATAATGCGTTATTTAGCCCTAATATCTCGTAATCATCCATTATCTTTCCGGTAAAGAATTGCCATTTTTTGGTTTCCTTGGGTTTCCATTTGTATGTTAAGCCATACTTGAATTTTTGATCCCAAAATCCGTATGCTCCGTAGACGTTAAGTTCTTTGGTATGACTAAAATTATAGCTGGTTCTTCCTCCAATTCTAATTCGCGGACCTTCTACCTGATTAAAACTAATGGAGGAAAATACGGGGCCGAACTCCAGTTTATTCCACCGATCGAACATGTGATAACCGGTAAATCCCAATTGTACTAAACTTTCGTATGTTTTGTATAGGGGGATGGTTTGTATGGTGTCGACCAACTTGTAAATATTGGCTTCATTTTTAGAGAGGGTGTCGTGCCTGGATTGAATCCAAAAATCATCAGATTTAGTACTTGCCCCTTTTTCAACAATAATATCTTCTGTTTTAGAATAAAAATCGTCGGGGTGAGCTTCGTTTACTTTTATATTTCTATACGTGGTTGTTTTTCTTCCATATAAGCCCATTGCTTTGTTTTTATAGGTGAAATCTACAACCAATTTATCTTTTGATAACATCCAGCTTTGGCCGTTTACGCGCGTGTACTCCTGAATTACATACAACGAATTAACAAAATTAATATTGGCATCATCAGCTATTCGCATTTCTATTCGCTTAAGAGCAAAAGTGGTATCGTGTACCCAAAAGTTACCATTAAAAGTTAATTCTTGTTTTCGTTTAGGTACAAATTTCACCTGATAGGTCCAGCAGTTATCAATAAATGTACTGTCTACCAAATAATATTTATAAAAGAAAGTTCCCTGATTAGAGATAGGGCTCACGAAATTTTTGCCAAAAACTAAAATATTATTATCGTAAACATTAACGTTTTGATACATATCGCCGAGCACTGCAGATACACTTTCATTCTCAAATCCTGCTGTTTTGCTGGCTTTTATAACTTCTTTTTTGTATTTAGGTTTTTTCTTAAAGTAAAAATCGCTCAAAGATTCGGTTAGGAAAAGGGGGAGGAAAGGCTTTTCTTCCTTACTGCTGGAGTCTACATAATTAAGGGCAAAATCGAATGGCTTAACTAAACTGCTTTTCTTAAATTTTTCACTTAAATTATTTAAGTCGAACTCTAATTTATTATAAGTCTCGTATTCATAAGAATCATATCGATCGCGATCGTTTTCGGGTTTATGATCAATTATTTTTTCAAGTAAAATAATGGCAGGGTTTTTACCGGGTTTAATTACCACTTCTTTTAAGCTGAAATCGCCGGCTTGTAAAGTAAAATTAATTACTTGTGTTTTGCCTTTTATAACTTTTCTTCTATCGGTTTTAAATCCAATATAACTAACCACTAAAGTATCGCCCGGATTAGCAGTACTTAATTTATAATTACCGTCTATATCGCTGGTTGCCCCTATAGAGGTGTTTTTATAGGCTACATTAACAAAGGGTAGCGGCTCACCAGTGCCACCATCTGTTATTTTTCCGGTAACCACTGTTAATTGGGCATGCACACCGGTAATAAGAAATAAAAAAAGAAAGCTTAAATTTAATTTTAAAAGCATATTTATTTAAGCTGGTCGTAAAATTCTACTGCTCTTCTTAGATGAGGAATTACAATGCTTCCCCCAACAATTAAACCTACTTGAAATACTTCAAAAAGTTCTTCTTTATTTACGCCATTCTCATGGCATTTTTCTATATGATATTTGATACAATCATCGCAGCGTAAAACCATGCTGGCAACAAGCCCCAACATTTCTTTGGTTTTAACATCCAGCGCGCCTTCTGCGTATGTATTTGTATCTAAATTAAAAAAACGTTTTATAACCAGATTATCTTCGTTCATTATACGTTCATTCATGCGTGCGCGATAATCGTTGAATTCTTTTACCAAATCAGACATAGATAGATTTAATTTTCTTGAAAATACTAGAATTTTCGCAAAAAATAAAAACAAAAAAGCGTATTTAATATTTAAATATAAATCGTTAGTTAGTAACTATATCTGTAGTTATATTTAGCCAAAAATCTAGTATTTTTGACAAAACAAATAAAATAAAATGGAAGGATTTGTAAAATCGAACATAGAAAACGGAATAGGAACCATTACCTTTTTTCATCCTCAAAGTAATTCAATGCCTGGCTACCAACTGAGAAATTTAGCCAAAGAAATTGAGACGTTAGGTAATGATGAAAACGTTAAGGTAATTATACTACAAAGCGATGGCGACAAGGCATTTTGTGCAGGTGCATCTTTTGATGAGCTTATTTCGATTAAAGATTTTGAAGCCGGTAAAACATTTTTTTCGGGTTTTGCAATGGTTATTAATGCTATGCGTAAAGCTCCAAAATTTATTATTGCTCGGGTTCAGGGCAAGGCTGTTGGTGGAGGTGTTGGTATTGCCTGTTCTGCTGATTATACCTTCGCCACGAGTAAAGCCGATGTTAAATTAAGTGAATTGGCCGTAGGCATTGGTCCGTTTGTTGTTGGCCCGGCGGTAGAACGCAAAGTTGGTAAAGCCGCATTTTGCCAGTTAACAATTAATGCTACCGAATGGCAAAATGCAAATTGGGCCAAAGAAAAGGGAATGTATGCCGAGGTTTTTGAAAATGCTGATTCTATGGATAATGCAATTAAAACATTGGCCGCTAAATTAGCAGGGAGCAATCCGGAGGCTATGGCAATGCTTAAAAAAATTATGTGGGAGGGATCGGAAAACTGGGATAGTTTATTAATTGAAAGAGCCGGTATGAGTGGAAAGTTGGTTCTTTCCGAATTTACTGTTAATGCTATAAATAATTTTAAGCAAAAGGCCTAATATTGAATTTTCTTTTTAAGAGGCAAACCTCATTAATTAAGCTAATAATTTCCTTCTTTTTGGGTATTATTAGCTTTTTTGTTTCTTATTCGAGCAGTAACCGAGAGGAAATATTTTCTGTTGTTGTGGGTTGGAGTGTTTTTGCGTCTTCATATATAATCATGAGTTTGCTGGTGATTTTTAAATTAAATCCCGAACAAATTAAAAAGAGATGTGAGGAAGAAGATATCAAAGTCTGGATAATATTTATTCTTGTATTCTGTGGAATTGTATTAAGTATTTCGGCAGTATTAAACCTTATTATTCATCAAAAGGAGTGGACTTTTGGCAAGCCTATAGGTTCTTTTGTATACATTTATGGAGTTACCTGTAGTTGGTTGTTAATGCATATAATTTTTACGTTCCGATATGCGCATTTGTTTTATGCGGGAAACAAATATAAAAGCGGTCAAAATCACGGTATTAAATTTCCTTCTGATAATTCTCCTGATTACATGGATTTTGCATACTTAAGTTTTGTAATTGGAATGACTTACCAGGTTTCGGATAATTCCATTTTGTCTAAAGAGATTAGAAGGTTGGTTCTGATTCATTCAATTGTATCCTTTGTTTTTAATACAGTGATTATTGCTTTAACTATCAATGAAATTTTATCATTAAGTCAGCGTTAAGTTTACCTAAACCCAGTAATCGCCATCATTCTACCGGTTGTACCTTTTTCTTTACGATATGAATAAAAGAGATCATTTTGATTAAACGTACAGTATTCACTAATCTCAATGTTTTCAGTTAAAAGGCCTAAGTCAGTAAGCTGTTTTTTATTTAATCCTTTAAGATCAATTAAAAATTTCCCCTCGTTTTGATGTTTTTTAATGAATGTCGGATTAAACTGATCAGCTACTTCGGGTCCTACCTCAAACGAATTGTAACTTATGCAGGCTCCAATAAATGCTTTTATATTATGAGGTGAGCAGCCCAGTTTAATCATGCATTGAAGGGTTTTATAGCTTATATTTTGTGCGGTTCCCCTCCAACCGGCATGAATTGCTGCTGCAACTTTGGTTTTTAAATCCATTAATATAACTGGGGTGCAATCTGCTATCGATATTGCTGCGAATATTCCGGGTTTAGTAACAATTATGGCATCATAGTTTTCAAACACGCCTGCCGAATGGGTAATTAATATATTATCGGAATGTGTTTGTTGGGCTAGGCAAACTTTAGTTGAAGGAATATTTAACTGGTTAAATATAAGCTGACGGTTTCTTAAAACAATTTCTTTCTTATCGCCACTCGATAATCCAAGATTTAAAGAATAAAATTCGCCTAAGCTTTCACCACCCATGCGGGTGGTTTGAATGCAAACCAATTGGTTTTGATTGTTAGCCCAAGTAGGGCTTATGAAAAACGGATTCATACAAAAAAGCCCCAACATAAGTTGAGGCCTTAAATTTATCAATTAATATTTTTAATGTTTTGCTAAATACGAAGCAACACCATCGCGGGTAGCTTTCATTCCTTCTTTACCTTTAACCCAATTAGCAGGACAAACTTCTCCGTTTTCTTCGTTAAATTGTAAAGCGTCTAAAACACGAAGGGCTTCGTCTACATTACGACCTAAAGGTAAATCGTTAACCGTTACATGGCGAACTACGCCTTTTTTATCAATTAAAAATAAACCTCGGTAGGCAATCATAGAACCCGTTGCAATTAATTGTCCGGCATCATTTACATCATATTCACCAATTAATACGCCATAATTAGCAGTTATGGTTTTAGTGGTATCCGCAACAATTGGATATTTAATTCCTTTAATACCACCATGTTCTTTAGCCATTTGTAACCAACCCCAGTGGGATTGTTCTGTATCGGTAGAGCATGCAACCAATGCGCAATTTCTGGATTCGAATTCAGCTAATTTTTCTTGAAATGCGTGTAATTCGGTTGGACAAACAAATGTAAAGTCCTTAGGATAAAAGAAAAATACAACATACTTATTTCCGATGTATTGATCTAATGAGAAATCTGTTACGATTTCGCCGCCGTTAACAACGGCTTGTGCTTTAAATGAGGGTGCTTTTTTACCTACTAAAGTTGTCATATTTAATGATTTTTTTGTTAGTTATTTCGATTCAAAATTAATAAAAGCTTTAACAAATTAAACAAGCTAAATTAAGTTTTGTTTAAAAAAATTATATATATTCTAACAATACAGCTGTTGCCGCTCCGCCTAAAACGGTTGCAATTTTAATAATGTTAAAACGATGATTGTTAGAGGATTCGAATAAAATGGTAGTTGAAATGTGAAGGAAAATACCTACCACCACTGCCATTATGATGTTGTAATATTCACTTAAATTATTTACAAAAACGAGTTGAAGTAAATTACTAAATGCTGATCCTAAAGGAGCCATTAAAGAGAAGAGAATTAGGAAGAATAACGCTTGCATTTTTTTTATACCGGATTGCATTAGCATGCTCATAAGCGAATATGCAATGGGTATATTATGAAGCAGAATCCCCGCCAATAATGGATTTATTTTGAGGTGTAAAATCCCCTGAAACTGACAGGACAGAGGCATACCTTCCATAAACGAGTGGATAGATAAACCCAACATCATAAGCCATGGAAAGTGATTGTGGGAGTGTTCATGTTTATGAACATGAATATGTCCGTGCTCAATACCTTCCGAAAACACCTCTAAGATAATCTGCAAAACGAAGCCAACAACTATAAAAATTCCCGTTTTAAGAGGGTTACCATCCGAATATAATTCGGGTAAAAGGTGGATGGCGGTTAAGCAAAAAAGATAAGCACCGCTAAAAGTTAAAACTAATTTTAAAATGTTAGCCTGTGGCTTAATAAACAGGTAGAGAATGCCACTTAAAAAGGCCAGACCAAATAAAAGTATGTAATCTATAAAATGCACTAGTTCTTTCTGGCAATAATTATTAACCTGTCGGAATCATGCTCGTTAAATTCCTCTAATTTGTAATTGCCTTTTAGATTTTCAATTGCAAAGTTGTGGTTTTGCAACATAATTACAAAATCTTTTTTACTAATTAACTGTACTTCTTCTCTAAAAAGATATTGGTTTTGATTCGCATTAAAGGCTATTTCCTTATATATTTTACCGTTTTGTATGTATTTTGAAATTTTGAAATCAATATCATCAATCGTTTTAATTTCATTAGGAATTATGCAATTTTTAACTTTTGTTGCATTAAAGAAATCGAGTACTAGAATTCCACCCGGTTTTAAAGCCATGTATATATTTTTAAGAACCTTTTCGTTTTCTTTTAAGGAATTAAAATAACCAAAAGAGGTAAATAAGTTAAATACTGCCTGAAAACGATTACTCCCAAAATTATTTCGCATATCGTGCACCGCAAAGTTTAACTGAGTATTCGCATATTTATTGGCTTCATCAATGCTTTCGCTTGCAATATCTAGCCCGGTTACATGGTATCCTTTTTTATTAAGATAAAGGGAGTGACGCCCTTTTCCACATGCTAAATCACATATTTTATCGGTTGCATTTAATTTTATTAATTCTAGGATATTTTCCAGGAAAAACTCCGCCTCATCTATGTTACGGTTTTTATATAATTGATGATAGTAGGGAGAATTAAACCAGTCTTTAAACCAATGGGGATTATGTTCCATAAGGCAAAGTTAGCTAAATAAAAGCCTTACTTAGGCGCCATTCTTAAAAGAATTAAACTAATAATTAAATACATGGCATTGGGGATCCAAACCGCAGCAAAAGGAGGGAAGCCCGCATAATAGGCGAAAGTGGTAAAAATTTGTAAAAACATTAAATAACTAAAACTAACTGCAAGACCAAATCCAATATGCATTCCAATACCCCCTCTCACTTTTCTGCTTGAAATGGCAACACCAATAAGAGTTAAAATAAAAGTAGCAAAGGGCATGGAACTTCTTTGGTATTTTTCTACTAAATAAAAGGGTACTATATCGCTTCCTTTTAAGGTTTCCTCTTTTATGTATTCGTTTAGTTCATCGATATCATAGGCTTTAACATCGGTAGTTCGTTTAGAGAACTCTTTAGGTTTAACGTTAAATAAAGTATCTAGTTTGGCACCGGTTTTTAATGTCTCATTTAGTCCATTAAAAGATCGTAGCCAGTAATTTTCCAGCGACCATCTTTTATGGGTAGAGTCCCATCTGATGAAATCGCTACCCATTTTATAAATCATTTTTTTATTCTCAAATTTTTCTAAAGTAAACTTATAACCTATGTTATCAAATGTATTATAACTTTCAAAATATAGATAAGTATTGGGGCTATCCTGAATATGAGCATTTTGTCGGGTAAATTGCATTTTTACTCTAATGTAATCTTCCTCAAATTTTAACCTTCTGGCATTTGCTTTCGGTATAACATAAAAATTTAAGTATAGCGACAGTGAAGCAATAACTGAAGCTGCAATCATATAGGGAAATAAAAGTCTTTTAAACGATACCCCTGAACCTAAAATTGCCACAATTTCGGTATTGCTGGCCATTTTAGAAGTGAAGAAAATTACGGAAATAAAAGTGAATAAGGGAGCAAAAAGATTTACAAAGTAGGGTATAAAATTTAAGTAGTAGTCAAACACAATAGCTTTTATAGGAGCTTCTTTAGAAATGAAATCCTCCAGTTTTTCCGAGATATCAAAAACAATAACAATTGAAATAATAAGCGCAATAGAAAGGAAAAATGTTCCTAAAAATTTGCGGATTATGTATAAATCAATTTTTTTCATTTTAATTTAGAAAGTTTAGAAGATTTAAAAATTATTTCTTTGTTATCAACTTACAACTTTCAACTTTCAACTTTCAACTTTCAAATCTGAAAACCTATTCTTTAAACTGTAAAACTATAATCTGTTATCCAATTTTCCTGCCATATCATTTTTCCATTCAAAATAAGTTCCATTTATAATTTGTTTACGCGCTTCTCTAACCAGTTGTAAATAAAACCCAATATTGTGAACCGAGGCAATTTGAGCGCCTAAAATCTCATTGGAAATAATAAGATGTCGAAGATATGCTCTCGTATAATGATGATCTACCCAAGTAGAACCATTTGGATCTAATTCGTTAAAATCACTTTCCCACTTTTTGTTGCGAATATTTATTTTTCCTTCAGCGGTAAAAAGCATTCCGTTTCGAGCATTGCGGGTGGGCATTACGCAGTCCATCATGTCTACCCCCAAACCGATATTTTCAACTATGTTGGCCGGAGTACCTACCCCCATTAAATAGCGTGGTTTTTCCTTTGGTAAAATATCGCAAACTAATTCACTTAATTCGTACATTACTTCGGCAGGTTCACCAACGCTTAAACCTCCAATAGCATTGCCTTCCAGGTTTTGTTCGGTTATAAACTCAGCCGATTGGCGTCTTAAATCCTTAAAAACACTGCCCTGCACAATCGGAAAAAGTGTTTGACTGTAGCCATATTTATTTTCAGTTTCATTAAACCGTTTTATGCAACGTTTAAGCCATCGGTGTGTCATTTCCATTGATTTACGGGCATATTCGTAATCGCAAGGGAAGGGAGCACATTCATCAAAAGCCATAATAATATCGGCACCAATGCTTCGTTGTATATCCATTACCTTTTCGGGGGAAAAAAGATGCTTGCTTCCATCAATATGGGAGGTAAAATAGGCTCCTTCTTCTTTTAATTTTCGGTTTGCACTTAACGAAAAAACCTGATAACCTCCGCTATCGGTTAAAATGGGGCGATCCCAACTGTTAAATTTATGTAAACCTCCAGCTTTTTCTAAAATTTCAATTCCTGGTCTGAGGTATAAATGGTAGGTATTTCCTAAAATTATTTGGGCGTTAATATCTTGTTTAAGTTCTCGTTGGTGGATGGCTTTAACGGTTCCGGCAGTGCCAACGGGCATAAAAATTGGAGTTTCAATTGTTCCGTGGGCGGTATGTATTAGGCCGGCCCTGGCTTTTGTTTTTGGATCAACGGCTACCAATTCAAATTTCATAAATACCCAAATTGTTAATTACTTTGTTAAACAATTGCCAAATATACATACTTAGGGGCAAATCCTTTAAAATACATTTGCCTATAATTATATGGAAAAATTAGGAGGCTTTGTTAATTTTCAATTTGCTGTTTGGGTTATAGCAGCTCTATTTATAGTTAGCTTTATTATTCAGCTATACTATTACTTGGGTATATATTCCAAGTTTACTTGGTTAAACGATTCTTTAATGCCAAGGTCCAACGATATGCCTCCGGTATCTATAGTTATATGTGCCCGTAATGAGTCTGCTAATCTTCAAAAACATTTACCCCGTTTACTTAGTTTAAATTACCCCGATTACGAGGTGGTGGTGGTAAACGACTGTTCATATGACGATTCAAAGGAGATTTTGGAGTCTTTTGAAAAACAATATCCTAATTTAAAGGTAACAACTTTAAATGAAGATGTGGTTTATCAACACGATAAGAAGTTCGCTGTAACAATTGGAATTAAGGCTGCAAAACATGAGTTTATGGTGCTGTCTGATGCTGATTGTTACCCTAAATCGGAAAATTGGCTTCGTGAAATTGTTCGAAGTTACACCCCGGAAACTAATTTAGTATTAGGATTTGGAGCTTACGAAAAAGAGTCTTTTTTTGTAAATCGTTTAATTCGTTTCGATACTTTTTTTATCGGTATGCAGTATTTTACTGCTGCATTGCGAGGCGCTCCCTATATGGGAGTTGGCCGAAATTTATCGTATAAAAAAACATTGTTTTTTAAAAACAAAGGATTTGCTTCTCATTCTCATATTCGTTCGGGAGATGATGATTTGTTTGTAAACCAGGTTGCCAATGCAAATAATACGGGTATTTGTTTTGCAAAAGACGGTCATACGGTTTCCATACCAAAAGATAATTTTGGCGATTGGTTCGATCAAAAAAGAAGACATCTTACCACTAGTCCGCATTACAAACCTTCCGACAAGCGATACATAGGCTTTCAGGTTTTTTCCTCATTTTTCTTTTACGTTACTTTGTTTTTACTAATGGGTTTACAGTTTTTTCCTTGGATAATATTGTTTCTATTTATAGTGCGTTTAATCGTACAAATGATTATATTTAAGGGTGCTATGGAAAAGTTAGACGAGAAAGATTTATGGTTATGGTCACCCCTTCTGGACATGGTCTTAACCTTTATTTATCCCCTCTTAACTATTTCCAACTCATTTAACGAAGAGCCACGATGGAAATAAATCCGGATCATTTAAGCGAAAAAGCCAAACACGATTACAAGTTGGTTCGCGATGCTTTGGAAAACGGCAACCAAAAAGCTTATGCAGAGTTAATGGATCGTTATCGCGAGCCCCTTTTCTACATGCTTTTAAAAATGGTTAATAATAAAGATGATGCAGAGGACTTAACTTTAGAGGCTTTCGGAAAAGCGTTTAATCGTTTAGATCAATATACGGCCTCTTTTGCTTTTAGTACCTGGTTGTTTAAAATTGCCTCTAATAACTGCATCGATTTTATACGTAGAAAACGAATGAAAGTTTTTTCTATTGATAAAACCTATGAAAGAGAAGAAGGGAATGAGATAACGTTCGAACTTAAAAGCAGTACCCCTGACCCCGAAGAAAAAGTGATGTTTAAACAAGAGTATCAAATTATGGTTGATGCTATAGAAAAGCTTAAACCTCGATACAAGGAACTAATAAAACTTCGTTATTTCGATGAATTATCATACGAAGAAATTTCTCAAACTCTAAACCTGCCTTTGGGTACTGTTAAAGCGCAGCTTTTTAGAGCAAGAGAGTTTGTAACCGCAATTTTCAATAAGAGTAAAGGGAATTAGATTTGAAATATTTTAATCTGATAGAAGAATATTTTCCCGAATTTTCATCCTTTCAATTGGAGCAGTTTAGCAAATTATATCAGCTTTATTTCGATTGGAATAGTAAAGTTAATGTGGTCTCCAGAAAAGATATTGAGGAATTATACTTGCATCATGTTTTGCACAGTTTAGCTATTTGCAACGTGGTACAGTTTAAAAAAACTTCACGAATTATTGATATTGGTACTGGTGGCGGTTTTCCGGGAATTCCTTTGGCTATAGCTTTTCCAGAATGTAATTTTACTCTTGTCGATTCTATAAATAAAAAAATAAGTGTTGTAAACAGTGTAATAGAACAGGCTCAAATTAAAAACGCCCAAGGTATATGGGCTAGGGTAGAAGACTTAAACCAGAATGCTCACTTCTTTGTTACACGTGCCGTGGCTCCATTCCCCGATTTAATAAAATGGTGCCGTAAAAACATATCGTCCGATCAGTTTAACGATATACCGAATGGTATTATTGCATTAAAAGGTGGCGACCTTTCCGATGAACTTAAAGAATATCAACACGCCCTCATTACTCCTCTTAGTAAATTTTTTAAAGAAGAATTCTTTGAGACCAAAAAAATAGTTTACCAACGTTTAAGGTCTATATAGTTCTTAAATATCTGCCTTTTTCTTTCTTAATTTTCAGTTCTTATGTGAGTAAATCTGTTAATAAAACTCGTTTAAAAGTCAAATAAATACTGCATTTTACCCTAATTCCATAGTAATTTTAAGGTTCGAATTTTGGAAGAATATGGAAGAAAATACTACAAGTAACGAGCCTAACGAAAATCATTTACATAATGTTACCGCTTTAGATGGAATGTACCAAAACTGGTTTTTGGATTACGCTTCATATGTAATTTTAGAAAGAGCGGTTCCTTCTATTGAAGATGGATTAAAACCAGTTCAACGACGAATCCTTCACTCAATGTGGGAATTAGAAGATGGCCGTTATAATAAAGTGGCTAATGTTATTGGCCATACCATGAAATATCACCCTCATGGCGATGCCAGTATTGGCGATGCTATTGTACAGATAGGTCAAAAAGATTTATTAATTGATACGCAGGGTAATTGGGGTAACATTTTAACAGGAGATAGTGCTGCAGCCCCCCGATATATTGAAATGCGTTTAACTCCTTTTGCTTTAGACGTTTTATATAATCCAAAAACTACTCACTGGGGTCTTTCTTACGATGGTCGTAATAAAGAACCTTTAAATCTTCCGGTAAAGTTCCCAATTTTATTGGCACACGGTGTAGAGGGTATTGCAGTTGGTATGGCTTGTAAAATATTGCCGCACAACTTTAATGAATTAGTGGACGCGAGTATAGAGGTTTTAAAGGGAAGAAAAACAAATGTTCTGCCGGATTTCCCTACTGCAGGACAGGCTGATTTTAGTGATTATCGGGAGGGTTTAAGAGGGGGGAGAATTAAAATTCGGGCTAAAATTAATATGCTCGATAAAAAAACATTGCAGATTACTGAAATTCCATTTGGAACCACCACTCAAAGTTTGATTGATTCTATAGTGGCAGCAAATGAAAAGGAAAAAGTAAAAATTAGGAAAATTGAGGATAATACTGCCGAAAATGTAGATATCCTGATTCATTTGCCTCCTAATATTTCCCCCGATAAAACTATAGATGCACTTTATGCTTTTACTGATTGCCAGTTAAGTATATCACCCAATGCCGCTGTAATTATAAATGATAAACCACGTTTTATAAACGTTAACGAGATTCTGAAGATTTCCGCATTTCAAACTCGCGACTTATTACAAAGAGAACTCGAAATTTTACTAAGTGAATTAAACGAGGCTTGGCATTTCTCCTCTCTCGAAAAGATATTTATTAAGGAAGAAATGTATATCGATTTTAAAAAATACAACAATAAAGAATCTCTATACACCTATTTATACGAGAGGTTTCAGCCTTTCAAGAAAAAATTACTTCGCGAAATAAAAGATGAAGATTTGCATAAATTAACCCAAATTCCAATGATCAGAATTACGCGTTTTGATAGCGCTAAAGCAGAAGATCACATGAAGGAATTGGATCGTAAAATTGACGAGACAAAAGCGCATCTCTCTAATATAACCAACTATACTATAGATTATTTCAAAGAGTTAAAACGCAAATACGGTAAAGGAAAAGAGCGTAAAACGGAAATCAAAAATTTTGATAATATAGCAGCAGTAAATGTGGCTATTGCAAATGAAAAATTATACTGGAATAAAAAAGAAGGTTTTGCTGGTATTGCATTAAAGAGAGATGATAAAGCAGAAATGGTAGGAGAGTGCTCTCAATACGATGATATGATTGTTTTTAGAGAGGATGGCACCATGCAGATAATGAAAGTAGCCGATAAAACTTTTGTGGGCGAGAATGTAATTCATCTAGATGTATTTAAAAAGAATGACGAGCGTACTACTTATAATTTAGTTTACCAAGACGGCCCTAAGGGTTTCACTTATATGAAACGCTTTAATGTTACCGGGATTATTCGCGATAAGGAGTACCATATAACGAAAGGGACACCAGATAGTAAGATGTTGTGGTTTTCGGCTAATGCCAATGGCGAAGCCGAAATTTTAACCATTCACTTAAAACCGCTGCCTAAAGTAAGGAAATTGCAGTTTGATATTGATTTGAGTCAGCTCGAAATTAAAGGAAGAGGTACTATGGGTAACCTGGTTTCTAAATTTCCGGTTCGTAAAATTGTGCTTAAAGAAAAATTGGGCTCTACGTTAGGCGCAACAAAAGTTTGGTTTGATGATGTAATTAATCGCATTAATACAGATGGTCATGGTACTTATTTAGGCGAATTTAATAACGAAGACAGAATTCTTTGTGTGTCTCAAAGTGGAACTTACCGTTTGGTGCCATTTGATATCTCACTCCATTTTGAAGATGATTTAATTTTAGTGGAAAAGTTTTTTCCACAGTTGCCATTGTCAGTAATATACCTAGATGGACCAAGTAAAAATTTCTTTGTAAAACGATTTGTTCCTGAAGTAAGTACTAATAAGGTTACCATAATACCAGAAGGTGATGGTTCTTACATAGAATTGGCGACTACTCAATCGGCTCCAACTGTAGAGTTAATATTTACTAAGGATAAAGGAAAAGAAATTCCAAAAGAGCAAATTAAACTGGTTGAATTTATTGAGATTAGAAATTTGAAAGCCAAAGGGAGCAAGATAACTGATAAAAAAGTAAAAGAGGTAAACCTACTATTACCTGAAGTTGTTGAATCCGATGATCATGATGAGTTTGAAGAGGATGGCTTATCCCCTTTACAGGCCCTTAAACAAAAAGCAAATCCGGGTGTTGAATTACCAAAAGACCCCGATGAGGATAATCAAATAAAAATGAAATTTTAATTTAAAATATCCCAAATAAGTTTGGGATATTTTTTTTTAGTGGTATGAATATTAAAAAAGAAACTTTCGAATTTTTAGAAACTTTAAAGAACAACAACTCTAAAGATTGGTTTGATAATAATCGAAATGATTATGAAGAATCCCGACAAAACGTTATCCAGTTTATTGATGCAATAATTAGTGAATTGCAAACAAAAGATTCATCCATAAAAGGACAAACAGCTAAAAGTTGTTTATTTAGAATAAATCGCGATGTTCGTTTTTCAAAAAACAAGCAGCCCTATAAAACTAATTTTGGCGCCAGTATAAATAGTGAAGGCCGTAAATCCAATAAAGCAGGTTATTATATCCATATAGAGCCAGGTTCTTCTTTTATAGGAGGTGGCCTCTATATGCCAGATGGAGTTGTGTTAGCCAAGCTAAGGCAAGAAATTGATTATAACAGTAAAGAATTTCATAAAATTCTTACCAATAAAAGCTTTAAAAAATCTTATAAAGACTTGTGGTTAGAGGATAGTTTATCTCTCCCCCCCCGAAACTATGATAAAAACCATCCAGACCTTAAGTACCTGAAGCTTAAAAGTTACATAGCTACACGCGATTTAACGGATGAACAGTTGCTTCAGCTGCCAGTTAAAGAATTCGTTAAACATCTTAGTAATTTAACTCCCCTTATACAATTTTTAAATGTTGCGTTCGATTAGTTTATAGAGCTTGCCCTTTAAACTATAATTTTTTAATTTTTTACTCTTATTTCTCGCATTAAAATCAAAAGAATTTCTTCTTTTGCTTGTCTAATTATTTTTGATATTAATAACGAAATAATTTTGTTTCGTCTTATATTTTGGTTTTTTATCCAGGCTTTTTTAAAAAATTATCTAGAGTAAAGGTCGTTTATTTTTAAAAAAAACGTTGGATAGAGCATAAAATAGAGTAATAAGTTGGTTAAACCGTTAAATTTATTGTAGATTAGTTGTTCATTATTGTATAATAATAAGATATAATTGATTGGAGAAAACAGACAAATTTCTATTTTTTGAATCCTTAATTGATAATTCTATCGCGGGCTCTTTTATTAGTAGCTACAAAGGTGAAATTTATTATACTAATTCTGCTTTTAACGAAATATTTGGTTACGACAATATCGATGAATTGCGAGAATCTAATACTTCTAAGTTTTATGCTTCAATTGCAGATCGGGATAATTACTTAAATGAATTAAATCAATTTGGATTCGTTAAAAACAAGATAATAAAGGGTAGAAAAAAATCGGGAGAAATTTTTCTATTTAAGATAAATACAAACTTAATAGATCATCAAAATGAAAAGCTTTTGTTTGGTTCCATTATAGATTTGTCTAATGAAAATAAGATTGTTCAGAAATTAAATGAGCAACAAAACAAGTATAATGATTTTATAAATAGCAGTGTACAAATTATACAAAGCTTTGATAAAAATGGTTTTTTGGATTATTGTAACAAGTTGTGGTACGAAAAGTTTAAATATTCACAAGATGAAATTAAAGGGATAAACTTATTTGATTTAATAGAGGATGACTACAAGGAGCATTGTCAGTATATTTTTCAAGATATCTTAAAAGGTAACCCGGCTTTTGATGTCAAAGTCGCATTTAGATCAAAAGATGGAAAGCGAATGATTTTTCAGGGAAATGTATTGCCGATTAGTAAAAATGGAGAGTTTATTTCTACACATGCTTTTTTTTATGATATAACCGATTTAGAATATGCTGATCAAAAAATAAAACATCAGGAATCAATTTTGAATACGGTTTTTAATTCTACCCCCATTTGTTTATATCTCAAAGATTTGAATGGTAAATACATTTACAATAATCAAATAATGGAGGAAACGCTTAAATTAAGTCCGATTGGTAAAACGGATTATGATTTATTTGGCCCTAACGATATTGAACTATTAAAAAATACAGATCAAGAAGCAATTGATAATCCGGATCGTGTGATACGCTTTAATTTTAAAACAATTAATAATCAAAACACACGTCATTTTTATTGTGGAAAAAAGTCTATTGTTAATGATGCTATGCAGCCCATTATTTTTGGTTTTACAGTAGACATTACCGAGTTAGTAGAAAAATCCAATAAAATGGAAGAAAGTGAAAAGATCCTTCATTCTCTGATCGATTACTCATATAGTGGTTACATGATGTTTGAATTTAATCAGCAGTTAAACGATTATACTTTGATATATAAAAATGAATACGCTGATCAAATTTTAGGTTTAAAAAATGAAGAAAAGGAGGCTCGAAGAATACTGGATTTTTTACCTGAAGCAAAAGTTGAAAAACTTTATAATCCATCCGTGAATACTCTTTTTTATGAATGGAAAAAAAGCAATTCAATAAATACTAAATATTACAGTTTAAATTTTTCAAAGTTATTTTCAACAGACTCTTCCCAAAAGTTAATCGTTTTCATTCACGAGTTTACCGAAAAAATGACCCTTATTAAAGAGCTGGAACAAAAGCTCTCTGATAATAAGTTGTTAATTGGGGAGGTTCATCATCGGGTTAAAAATAATCTTGCTATTATTGATGGAATACTAGAACTCAATAAATACAAGTTAAAGGCATCTGACGAAATTATTTTAGGTGATATTCAAATGCGTATTAGAAGTATTGCTATTGTTCACGAAAAACTTTATCAATCTGAAAATTTCTCTACCATATCATTGTTTGAGTACGTAAACGAATTAAGTTCTTATTACAATAAAACATTTACCTTCAAAAATCAACACAAAGCAGATTTTAAAATCGATATTGATACTTCAATTTTGTTAAACCTTAATAAATCTATTTCATTCGGACTTATCTTAAGTGAGCTCTTCTCTAATAGTTTTAAACACTCTGCCTGCGAAAATAATATAACCATCTCAATTAAAATAGAGGAGTATAATGGTAAAATACAGGTTTATTATTCCGATTGCGGTAAAGGTTTGCCCGAAGGTTTTGTAGTAAGTAAAAGTAAAGGCTTTGGTTTTAAATTAGTACTTAATCTTATCAAACAACTTAAAGGTGAGTATCAAATAGAATCCGGTAAAAATTTTAAATTTTCATTTATATTTAATAATTAGAAATGGGAAAACGAGTAGTAATAGTTGAAGATGATTTTATCATTCAGGAATTACATAAGCATTATGTAGAAAATCTAAAACACGAGGTTGTTGGTTGTTTTTCGAGTGGCGAAGAAGCAATTGATTTTTTTAACCACAATAGTGCCGATCTTATTTTAATGGATATTCGTTTAGAAACGAGTATCGATGGAATAGAGACCATGAAACAAATCCAGGAAATTCAAACCGTTCCGGTAGTTTATATAACGGGTAATACCGAAGAAGTAAATTTAAAACGTGCTTTAAATACGGGTATGCGCGGCTTTTTATCAAAACCCATCGGCCCAAAAGATCTTGAAGATATTATAGATTCTATCAACAACTTAAACGATTCTATTCTTTATGCCGAACGTATTCAAAAAGCTATATTTCCTCAAAAGCAAGAGGTTCATCGTTTTTTTCAGCATAGCATTTATATTAACCGTCCTAAAGATATAATTAGTGGCGATTTTAGTTTTATGGTTCCAAAAAAGAAACATAGACATTTAATTGGAGGTATTGGGGATTGTACCGGACATGGAATTCCGGCTGCTCTTTTATCTGTTTTATGCCACGAGATTGTTAGCACTAATTCTAAAAAATACGACGATTTACGTAAAATCATTTTCAGACTTAATGAAAGTATCAGACGAAATTTATCTCGATTAGATAAGACTCATACAGTATCGGATGGGTTAGATCTTATTATTTTTAAAATTATTCCCGAAACTAAAATTATCGAAATTGCGGGTATTAAGCGCCCTTATATTCATTACAAATACCGCGAAAATAAATTCGATTTTATAGGTTTAAAAGGTAAATCTATTGGAGAGATTTTTGATTCTGAAAACGAAATACCTTTTACATCAATAAATTATGATGATGGAGATTATTTTTATTTTTTCTCTGATGGTATTACAGATCAGTTTGGCGGTCCCGAAGGTCGAAAGTTAATGAAGATTCGATTGCTTGAATTTTTTGAAAAATTAATCGAAATGCCAGCTGATACCAGAGAAATAGAATTAGAACTGTTTTTAAGAAAATGGCAAGGAAATAATGAACAAACTGATGATATGATTTTTATGGGTATTTGTCCGGGTAAATTAAATAAAAAATATATATTAAAATAAACAATTAAGAATACATACTATGTACGGTTTAGTAAATAAAGCGATTCAAGATTTAGTTACCGAAAAATTTGGTGAAGATAAATGGATTGAAATAAAAAAATTAAGTGGTTTTGAAGATGATTTTTTTATCGGATTAAACCCATACCCGGATTCATTAACTTATGCTCTTGTAAAAAATGCTTCCAAAGTATTAGGGGCTGATGCATCTGTAGTAATGGAAACTTTTGGTGAATACTGGATTTTGTATACAGCCAATGAAGGTTATGGCGAAATGATGGAATTAGCAGGTGAAACACTTACCGAATTCCTAAATAACTTAAATATGCTACACGAGCGTATCAATAATATTATGCCCGAGTTAGTGGCGCCTCAATTCTCTACCCGAAACGAAAGTGCAAATACCATTGAACTAGAATATAGATCTCACCGCGAGGGTTTGTCGCCCATGGTTATTGGCTTGCTTAAGGGATTATGTAAGCGTTTTAATAAAGTTGATTTTAAAGTTAGCCAAATTGAAACTAAAATTGCAAATGGAAATTGCGATGTTTTTAAAATTGAATGGTCATAACAAATGATAACTCCTGAATTACCAAATAATGAACTAGAAAGACTAGAAGCTCTTCGAAAACTGGATGTTTTAGACTCTATTAACGAACAGGATTTTGATGATATTACTTCGTTGGCTGCCGAAATTTGTAAAACACCAATTTCTGTTATAAGCCTCGTTGATGAAAATAGGCAATGGTTTAAATCGGTTAAAGGATTAAATGTACATCAGACTTCTCGCGATGTTTCATTTTGTGGCCATGCTATTAATAATCCAACTGAGGTATTAATAATAAAGGATGCTCGAAATGATATTCGTTTTAACGATAATCCTTTGGTAACCGATAGTCCCAATATTGTGTTTTATGCTGGGGCCCCAATAATAGATGATGATGGTTTTGCTCTTGGAACTTTATGTGTAATAGATAATGAATCTAGAGAATTGGGTAATACACAGCTGATGGCGTTAAAAACACTTGCCCGAAATGTTTATCAAATTTTAAAACTCAGATATCAAACAAAAATTATTGATAGTGATCGAAATTTTTTAATAGAATCATTGGATTTTTCATCTCCATTCTTTATGATAATCGATAAAGAAATGAAAATATTAAAAGCAGGAAAAAATTATGCCGTAATGCTTCCTTCTTTTAATAATAATTCTTCTTTTAATCTATTGTTTGATTGGGCTGGAAAATTTGATGTAATTGAATTTTTATCATCAAAACAAGGTAACAATTCCAAATTATTGTTTTTTAGCACTAAAGATAAAAAGCAAAAATTTAAATGTTCTGTAAAAAAGTACAATGATAATTCGTTTATTGTTTTTGCTATACCAGTCATTAATACTGAATTCCCGATCTCTAATTATAATCTTAAAATAAATAATTTCCCAGCTCATGACTATATAGCAGAATACTTATTTCTTCAGCAAGCTGCCACTAAGGGTTTGAGTGATTCCCGTTTACTAAATACACTTCTTTCCGATAAAAATAAAGAATTAGAGTTGTCTAAAAAAGCACTTATTAGTTCTAATAATATATTGGAGGAAAGGTTAAATGAACGAACTAAAAAAATAAAACACCTTGCTCTTTTTCCCGAACAAAATCCAAATCCTGTATTAGAGTTAGATTATAAAAATAACGAAATAGTATATTTAAATCCTCGGGCTAAAGATTTATTTAACTCAATTGAAAATATTAGTTTTTTAAAACTGTGTGAGATTTTAAAAATAGAAAATGAAGATTTTTTACATAAAACAAAAAATCTAATTGAACTTAATTTTGACGATAAAATATTTCAGCGTAATATCAATTATTTAAATGATATACCACACGTTAGGTTATACTTGCATGATATTACAGAAATAAGGAAAACTCAACGTGAAGATCAGGAGCGCCAAACTGTTTTAGCTAATTTAAGAAGTATTTCGCTGGATAAATCGTTTAATGAAAAAGTTAAAATAATTACGCGCAGTGCTAGTAAAATTCTTAATCCGGATAGATGTAGTGTTTGGTTGTTTTCCAATGATAAATCATCTATTGTTACAGATAACGTATATATAGCTAAAAATGATAATTATTTAGACGCTATAGAGTTAAAAGAAATAGATTTTCCTTCATATTTTAATGGTTTATTTTCGCAAGAAATAATTTTTGCACCCGATGCTACTCAAAATCCTTATACATCATGCTTTACAGATGTTTATTTAAATCCTTTAGGTATTCGTTCCATGTTGGATATTCCTATAATTAACTCGGGCGAAGTGATAGGTGTTTTATGTAATGAATATTTTAATTCGGTTGAAGTTATCCCTAACAATACTGTCAATTTTGCTCGATCTATTGCCGATATAATTGCTTTGTATTATGAGTCGGATAAACTTAAGACATCTCAACAGTCTTTAAAGGAAAAAAACGATTCGCTTCAAGAAGCTTATCAGAAATTAATTAAAATGCAGGATGAAATAGTAAAGCAAGAAAAAATGGCTTCATTGGGTACTTTAGTGGCCGGTATTGCTCATGAAATAAACACCCCACTTGGTGCTATTAAAGCCTCTAACGAGATAGTATCCAACGGTCTTTTAGATAATTTAAATTTATTAAATTCGGTTAATCACCCGGATGACCTAACTATTATCTTTAAATTATCTTCCATTTATCTGAAGCAAAATCAACTAATTAGTACACGCGAACAACGTGAAATAACGAAGAATTTAAATTTGCAACTTTCTCAATTGTACCCTGAATTAATTGATTCCTCATTTTTTGCAAAAAAAATATATGAATTTGGATACACCAATGTAAGTGAAGTTTTAACAGAATTTTTAGTCCATCCTCGCAATCGTGAAATTTTTACAGCGGCATCAGAATTGGTCAATCTTAAACGCTCTGCAGAAAATATTCGCCTAGCGGTTGATAAAGCCTCCCGAGTGGTTAAATCACTTAATCATTTTTCGCATAGCAATTTGGCTGGCGATTTTGGATATTTCAAATTAAAAGAGAATTTTGAAAATGTTATCACTATTCTTTGGAATAAAATTAAACAAGGTTCTAAAATTGAATTAAATATTGAGGATCATATAGAAATTTTTGGCAATCAGGATGAAATAGCTCAAGTGTGGACAAACATTATCAATAATGCGCTTCATGCCTGTAATAATAAAGCTGAAATAAAGATTAACCATGTTATAAATAATGAATTTCATGAAATTTCAATTCATAATAATGGTCCGAAAATTCCAGATGATGTTTTAGACAAAATATTCGAACCTTTTTTCTCTACAAAAAAGGCAGGCGAGGGAACAGGTTTAGGGCTTCATATTGTAAAAAAAATAATTGAGGGCCATTCGGGTGAAATTGTATGCAAAAGCACTGACACGTTAACCAGTTTTACTTTTAAAATACCAGTTTTAGCTCCAATTAAAGAATTAAATGACTACCAAAGATAAAATAGCTATACTTTGCTTGGATGATGAAAGGATTATTTTAGATTCTCTTAAAATTCAATTTGAAAAAGAATTTAAAAATAATTATTTGTTTGAGTATGCACAAGAGCCCGAGGAGGCAATAGAAATTATTGATGAATTAATCAAAGAAAAAATAAATCTTTTGCTTGTTATATCGGATTACCAAATGCCAAGTATGAGTGGCGATCTCTTTGTTGAAATTTTACATGCGAAACTCCCAAGTGTTAATATTATAATGCTTACTGGCCAAATGCCAAACGACGTAAAATTAAAATTACTAAATAAAAATATTGTTCTAAAAGTGATTTCTAAACCGTGGAATGAAAGTGAATTAATTAGTTTAATATATAATCTTGCAGCTCATGAATGAAAAGAAAATAATTCTAATTATTGATGATGAACCTATCATACTTCAATCGCTTAAAATACAGTTAGAGCGTATATTTCCTGATGATTATTGGGTTGAACCTGCATCCTCAGGCGAAGAAGCTTTTGAATTATTGGATGAACTTTATTCGAATAAAAACAATTTAGTTTTAGTTATTTCCGATTATAATTTAGATACTTTAAAAGGAACCGATGTATTAACTAAAACAGCTCAGTTATTTCCTAATGCTTCAAAGGTTATTTTAAGCGGACAAATGGATATAAATGAAGTTGAAAGATTCAGTAATCAATATAAACTTGATTTACAAATAGGTAAACCTTGGGATATTAATGAAATTTACGAACTAATTAATACTCGTATTCAATAAATTTAAGTGATGAATATAAAACAACAACAATTTCATAATCCTGAAGACTTATGGTCTGGACTTTCTACCTTTAATGCTACCGATTTTGATATACATTTTATTTTTGCTGATAAATTATATTTTGAAGATGAAAAGTTAAATGAAAAGATACAATCTCTTTTTAAGAATTCGGTTATAATGGGGTGTTCTACATCGGGTGAGATACACGGTTCTACATTTAGAGAAAATTCGTTTTCGCTAACCTCAATTAAGTTTGAAAATACAAAAATCAGAAAGTCTACTTTTATTATTCAAGATTCTAACGATTCATTAAAGGCCGGGCAAAGCATTGCAAGTAATTTAAAAGAAGATAATCTTAAACATGTATTTATATTATCAGAAGGTATAAATGTTAATGGAAGTAACTTACTTCAGGGAGTAAATAGTGTTTTGGATAGAAATGTAAATGTTTCGGGAGGTTTAGCTGGTGATAATGCTACTTTTTATAAAACGTATGTTGCTGATGAAAATAATCGTTTTATTCCTAACTGCATAAGCGCAATTGGTTTTTATGGTGATAATTTTAATTCGGAGAGCAGTTCCTATGGGGGCTGGGATAGTTTTGGTATAGATCGTTTGGTAACCAAAAGCATCCAGAATATCGTTTATGAAATAGATCATAAGCCTGCCCTGGATTTATATAAATCTTATTTGGGTGATAAATCCAAAGACCTTCCGGGTGCCGCAATGTATTTCCCTTTAGAGATGCGAGAAAACGAATATACCGAGCCATTGGTAAGAACTATTTTGGGGATTAATGAAGAAGATAAAAGTTTAACCTTTGCAGGTAATGTGCCCGAAAATTCTTTTGTTAGATTAATGAAAACAAATGTAAATAGAGTAATTGAAGGTGCTAATAAATCGGCTCGATTACTTACTGATAATTTGAATTCAGTTCCCGAATTTGCTATTTTAGTGAGTTGTGTTGGAAGAAAAATTGTTTTAAATCAGCTCACCCAGGATGAGGTGGAGGCCGTTACTGAAAACTTTGATTCTACAGTAGCTTTTTCCGGATTTTACTCTAATGGAGAAATTTCTAAAATGAAATTTGTAGATTCATGTAAGCTTCATAATCAAACCATGACAATTACCTTGTTTAGCGAAAAAAATAGTTAGTGATGCATCGGCTGCTAAAACGACAAATAAAACAACATTTGCCCGAATGGGAAAAATTACCTCAGGAGGTTATTTCGTTTTTAGAGATTATTGCTAATACCTATCAAAATTATGATAATGATATAGATCATCTTGAGCACATTCTAAAAGTAAGTTCTCAGGAACTGTTTGTTGCAAATAAAGAACTTAATGCAGTAAATAAACAAAATGAAGCTGTTATAAATTACAAAACGCAACATCTTAAAAAAATTCAGTTTACACTGGAAAGTGCTGAAAAAATTGCTTCCTTTTGCGCAATTAATCTCGATTTAAATACTTCTAGTATTGAATTATCTCCTCAATTTAAATTATTATTTAAGGACTTTTCCAATCCACTTGATTTTGATTTAAATATTTTTTTAAAGGAATTTAGTGATTATAATTTTGTTAAGGACCAAATTAATTATGCTATAGTTTCGGGCGAACATATTTCTGTAAAAAAGATTTTATACAAAAATCATAATCAGTATTTCGATTTAGATTGCGAAATTCTGAGCGATGATTTAAACAACAAAAATTTAATTATTGTTTTAAAAAATGTTACAGAAAGGGTAATGTTGGAAATACAGAATGAATATATTTCCGATTCTCTTAACAGATATGTACAAGCCATTAATGCATCGGCTATTGTTTCTGAAGCAGATGAAAAAGGTATTATTACCAATGTAAATGAAACTTTTTGCAAAATTTCAGGCTATACTAAAGAGGAATTAATTGGTAAAAAACATAATATCCTCAATAGCGGTTATCACGATAAAACCTTCTTTCAAAAAATGTATGAGGACATATACAGCGGTAAGATTTGGAAAGAAGTAGTTAAAAATAAAAGAAAAAACGGCGAGTATTATTGGGTCGATTCTACAATTGTGCCATTTTATAAGGATGGTAAAATCGTACAGTTTATATCTATTCGGTTTGATATTACCGAAAAGATGGAATATTCTTTGCTAATTTCCAGTCAACGTAATTTTTACGAAAGTATCCTAAATAATTTACCTATTGATATTGCCGTTTTTAATGAGAAGCAGGAATATTTATTCTTAAATCCTTATGCTGTTAAATCGGATGAGGTAAGAAATTTTCTTATTAATAAAACCGATTACGATTATTGTATAAAGTACAATAAAGATTTATCAATTGTTTCTAAAAGAAAAAGTTTGTTTGAAGAGGCGCTAAGAAAGATGGAAACTGTTGAGTTTACCGATGAAGTAAAAACAAAAAGTGGTGATATGGCCTTTATTTTACGACGATTTTTCCCACTTAGAGATATTTATGGAAACTTTGATAAAATGATGGGTTACGGTATTGATATTACCGAAAAAATTGTAAGTACAAATTCTATAAAAGAATCTTTAAAAGAAAAAGAAACTTTACTTGGCGAAATTCATCATCGTGTAAAGAATAATTTAGCTTTAATTGTTGGTTTAATTGAATTGCAAAAAAGTAAAAGTAACGACGAGGTGCTAAAAAATTATTTACAAATAATTTTGGGAAGGGTAAATGCCGTTGCACTTATTCATGAAAAATTATATAAATCCAATAATTTTTCAAAAATTAATCTAATTGACTACATAACCGAGTTTGCAAATATTACTTTTAACGCTTTTGATAAATCAAATAACGCTAAACTTAAGATTAATTCGGGTGATATTAGTTTAACCACCAAACAGGCTATTCCTCTTGCTTTGCTTCTTAATGAAATTATGACAAATTTTTTGAAGTATGTGGTCAAAGACACCAAAACTCCTTTACTTTCAATTGAAATAAATAAAATAGAAGATCAGGTATTTATTAAAGTATTCGATAATGGTAATGGCTTAAATAAGGAAATAGATGTTCTAAAAAGTGAATCTCTTGGGTTTAAACTTTTATTTCTTTTCTTAAAACAATTAAAGGCTGAGCATAAGATATATAACAGTCCGGGTTTTACTCTCGAGTTTAATTTTAATATCGCTGAATAAAAATTTTTAGTCGTAATAAAAAAGCCCCCAATAAGGGTTAACTTTTGGGGACATTGCAGCGTATTAAGCTTTAGTAATTATTCCTGTAATGCCAGTTTTTCAAATTCCTTTTTCTTCTCGTAATACTGATCAATAGTTAAATCGTATACAACAGAGTTTCGCTTGTTCTTATTCTCTACATAATGGCACGAGCTAATAAAAGGTTCAACTACATGGATTTTGTCTAATGGGGTTACTACCAGTAATTGTAGATGTAGTTGTTTACATAACTCCATTAAATAAATCGATTTATCAGGATCTAGTTTAGAGAATGCCTCATCTACCGCAATAAAACGGAAAGATTTTGGTTGTTTACCCTTCATGTTAATACCAAATTGGTAAGCAATAGCTGCGCCTAAAATGGTGTAGGATAATTGTGCTTTTTCTCCACCCGATAATCCACTGGATGATTCGTAAAATTTAAATTGAACATTATCCTCACGATAAAATTCCTTAGCACTAAAATCTAACCAGTTTCTAACATCAGTCACTTTCTTCCTGAAATTTTCATCAGCCGTTAATTCCTGAATTAATTTTTGAATTTTCTTAAAGCTTTCCTCTAATATGGAGTCATCTTTCGTTAACTCATATATACTCATATCCGGCTGCCATTCATCTAATTCAATTCTAAATTGACGGATTTGAACATCCGTATTCGGTTTCATCACTAACTGAATGTAAGTAGGAGGGTTTAAGCTAAAATTGATATTAAACAACGACATGTTTAATTCATCTATGCTATCCATAATACCTTCAAACTGACTTTCCAAAGCGGTTTTAAAGTCGGTTAGTTTTTCAATGATACTTTCATTAAGATATTTGCGGAAACGCTCTTTAAATTTAGGTAAATCTTCTTTTAAAATTCGGTCGTATGCAGCCTTGTATTGTGGAAGATACGTTATACGGGCCTCCAAATTAATGGTATCTCCTTCCCAACCCGGATATTTTTTAAGTACTTCGGCATTGGGTTGTTTGTACTGACCCATTTGACGAATTAATGTTTGAGCCAGTTCGCCGCGTAACTTACTTTTTGAAGCTACTAAATTCGCAATCTCTCCAAGAATAGATGATCTTACTTTGGTTATATTTTCAGAAGAAATTTCATCACCATATTTATCTAAATATGGTAATAATTTAACGTACTGCTCCTTAAGATCAACCCCTTCATAATGCTGTAAAATGGCTAAGTTATCGTTAATTGATTTTTCAATTTCTTGAACATCTCGTTTTAGGTTAGATATTACTTCTATAATTCCTTCTTGTTCGTCAATTTTCTCTCTAATTTGTTGTTGTACTGTTTTTAGTTGAGAATCAATTTTGGATAAACCATCAGAACCTTTTATTAAATTAGTTTTTTCTTGATTTAGCTTCTCAATATTTATAACGGTAGATTTCCAGTCAATTTCACTAAAACGCTCAAATGTTAAAAGTTTGGCATGAATCTCTTTTTCACTTGATAATCGGGTGATATTGTTTCGGTGAGTTTCAATTTTTATGTTTTGTTCTTTTATTTGCGTATCAAAAACCTGAAGCTGTCCGCGCAAATATTTTAGCTTTTCTTTGTTATCCCAACCTAAGATATATTTGTCCTCGCTAACCACGTGTAAACGATCATCTTTTTCATGTCGGTCGGCATCTTTCTTTAATCTGTTAATTGTAATGGCTCTTCGGTGCCTGTTAAAATCCTCGAGAGTATCGCAACAGATATAATCGAACTGATGCTGGAGTTGAGCCTCTATCCAATCGCGGAATTGAGTTTTTGGTTTAATTTCAATTTTAGAGGCTACCGAGTTATCTACTTCTTCGTAAAAAATATTGGGCGGACGTTTTTCATCAATTTTGTGGTAAACAATTCGTCCTCTAATATTGGTTTCGTTAATGTATTTATTTACTTCCCTGTAATATTTTTCGGGCACTAATAATCTTAATCCAAAGTTGTGTAATAAACTTTCTATAGCGGGTTCCCATTCTTTTTCATCTTCGCGAACGCGCATAAGTTCACCTGCAAAAGGAAGTTCTTCTTCAGAGGCTTCAATATAATCTAATATTCCTTGTCGAATACGAATGTTCTCAGGGGGAATTTGGTTTTTTCTATCGGTATAAGATTCAAGATTTTGAGAGAGATCATTAAATTTATCTTTTAGAATATTTAAATCTACACTACTGTCGATAATCTTTTCTTCAAGATCACTAATCTCAACATCAATCTTATTGTATCGATCGCGTGATGCTTTTAAATTCTCGGTAAATGATTTTTCTGTAACATCTTCTTCATAATTTACCTTTTTGGCTAACAGACCATATCGGTTTGAGTTTCCTTGTTTACGATCTTTTTCCAGTTCAAGCGAATTTACTTTTTCATCAAACATCGAGAGCTGACCGCTAATTTCGGTTCCACTTTTTGCTGTATTTAAAGTAACTTCAGATGATCTAAGTTGATCTGTATTTAGTTTAGAAGTTTCCAGCTTGTCTTTCTGAGCCTCCATCTCAGCTTTTTTGTCATTAAGCTGTTTGTCTAATATTTCGTTATGACTAGTGGCAAAGTATGCAGGAACCAGTTGTCGGATCTCCTCAAGTTCGGTTGCTTCTTTTTCAAGTCGGTCAAATTCATCCGCATTTTTAACAATAGGCTCCAACATGCTTAATTGATCTTGTGCTTTTTCAATAGCACGATGGGCAGCAATTAAATCATCATAATTTTCTTTTAACTTATTAAACTCTTCTTCGGTATTGGGTTCTTCAAGCATGTTGGCCCGAATAAACTCATTTAAATTTCCTAAAACTTTAATACCAATTGTCTGCGAAAATAAACTTAATGCTTTTTGAGAACGTAATCCGAAAATTCTGGAAAATTCAGTGGCATAATTGGTAAAGGAATCGTAAATCTCTGTTTTGTTTAAGGCTTTTAATCGTTTTCGCCATTCACCTTTAGAATCGAAAGGTGTAAAGTGTTCGGCAATACTCAATTTATTAGGAGAAACGATATAGGCTCTTTTAAGTTCGTTATTCGAAAACCATCTTACTTGAGCTAATGTTACATCTTGTTGTATACCTTCGTTATAAAAATAGGCTAAAATTACGGAGTAATCGTTTTTAGAGCGCAATTGCTGAATAGAGGCTTCTGTGGCATCATCACTTTGCGTTTTTCCGTAGTAACCTAAAACATAGGATGTTTCGTCACGCTCTTTTTTTAAATCGGTACCCGATGATTGATTGTAAAAACGTTTGTTGGAAGGAACCAATAAGGTAACCAATGCATCAACGAGAGTTGTTTTTCCCGAACCATTTGCACCTGTTAAAAGTGAATTGTTTCCATTAGGATTAATTCGATATACCCTGTTATGTTCATCACCAAAAGTTCCCCAGTTGTAAATTTCTACATAATGAAGTCTGAAACCTTCATTACTGTTGTCAAACATAGCCAATGAGCTCATTCTATATACTTTTTATAAAAAGTAAAAATAGGAACAAGTGGCGGTACAAATGAAACCTTGTTGAAATCTTAACGCCCGATGTTAGAAAGTTTTATTTTGCTGTATAGGTGTTGATTTTAATGGGTTTACATAGTCGTTTTTAATGAATTCGCGTATGATTTTAAATTCAAGTTCTGCCTCCTCAACTTGTGGATTATGACCAGATTTTTCGAACATCACAAATTTAGCTTGTGGACAATATTTTTTGTATTGAATGGCAAATCTGGGTACCGAAACCCTATCGTATCTGCCTGCAACAACTAAAACAGGCATTTTTAAATCTTTTAGTTGCTTTCTAACATCATATCGGGCAACATCTCCACCAATAATAAAATCGCCATCGTATCCAACTAATTGATAATACAATTTAGAATTGAATTTATTAGGGTAGGAGGGGTCGCCGCCTTTTAAAAATTTTTCCGGGTTGTAGGCATATAAGAATCCATAGGGTACCTCACCGTATATTTCCTGATGAATAGGATCGCTTGATACGGCACCTTCCATTCTAACTTTCATTAATCTTTCCCAAACCTCGGGGTAATTAGTTTTAATTTCGTGGTTGCTGTTATCGTCATTAGCCTGCCACATTTCCCCGCTAAAAAAGCCATTGGCACTAATTAAATGACTGGTATTATTGGGGTATTTTAGGGCATACAATTGAGCCACTAAACTACCATACGAATGTCCTAATACAGCAATTTTATCAAATCCCAATGCTTTTCTTATTCCTTCAATATCAGATACATCGCGGGCAATGCTGTATTCATCTGCGCTTTTAGCTGTATCCGATTTACCTCTTCCAAAGTTATCTATATAAACTAAGGTGCATACTTCTTTAAGTGGGCTAAAGCTATGCATGCCAACATGTGCCCCACCAGGACCTCCTGATATTAAAAATAGGGGTGTACCGGTTCCCTCAATTTCTATCCATAGTTTAGATCCATTAACGTTTAGATACTTTCCATCGGCATGCTTAAATGCTTCTTGGGATAATAATTTAAAAGTAATTAATGTAAATAATAAAATTAATGATGATTTCATAACATGTTTTTTAATACAACAACTTTATTTCTAATCTTTAAATTTTTAAATTACTCATGGCTTACGGCAAGTTTGTTTCTCATAAAAAATCCGGTATGCTGCAAGGTAACTTCAAATCCTCCTAAAGCATAGGTGGAGGGAGTTAGTTTAGAAAGATTAACATCATAACTTATCCCAAACGAAAAATAATGTTTGTGATCGTATTGAAGACTCACAATTAATGCATCTCGAGTTCTGTAAAATCCTCCGAAATAAATTGCACTTTGACGGTATATACCGGTGTAATGCGATTCCATGCCTAAACCATACTTTACTAATATGCCTGGTGTAAATTCATAGTTTGGCCCCTGTTTCATCATCAAAATTTTGGGAAGTAAGGTTTTGTTACTTCCTCTAACTTTAATCTCAGCTCCTGCTGTACCAGTAAATTTCATTTTTAATCGATCATTTTTACCTAAGTAGGTAATTTGGGGTATAAGCAAATGATCTAAAGCAAAACCTGCGTTATAATTAAAGTATTCGCTAAGTTTTTGAGTATAATAAAATCCAGCTCCAAAGTCTCTAAATGGTACGTTAGGGATAAAAGCACCTTCACCACTTAAAATTCCACCATTAAATTGTGTACCATCCCATTGGTTGTCCCAGGTAAAACTATTTACATTAACGGTTCTGATGCCGTATCCGCCTTTTAAACCCATTGCCAATCGTCCTTTTTCATTCACTTTAATACTGCTAGAAAGGGTTCCGCCAAGATACCAATATCCCATTCTTCCTGCTCCGGCTTTTTCTCCAAGATAGGTTATACCTCCCGCAAATAAGTTATTATAGTTTTTATCTCTATATAATTTCATATCAAAGTTACCCTGTTGAACCAAATATGGATTTCCAATTGTTCTCCATTGATCGCGATAACTAGATGTCGCCCGGTAATCTCCACCACTCATCATCCCCGTTTCTGCCGGATTAAAAACTACAGGTGAGGTATAAAACTGACTTAAATGAAAATCTTGCGCTAAAGCAATGTTTATCATTATAAAAAATATAATAAGAATTTTTAATTTCATTTCTTTTGATTTATTTTTCTTTTTCTTGTTCGAGTTTTTAAATGGTAGAAAGTTTAAAATTTTAAGCT
>Ga0315900_10000041_pt1 | contig 207146 bp, 231 predicted proteins | sample LakEriMetagenome_FD_203521 | JGI IMG/M metagenome (GOLD analysis project Ga0315900, IMG submission 203521) | Freshwater fungal communities from buoy surface, Lake Erie, Ohio, United States - Buoy 12 MA114 | ecosystem: Environmental > Aquatic > Freshwater > Lake > Lake biofilm | place: USA...
GACGCATCGTAAATCTTGAGGTGAGGCATAACTCCAGTTGATTTATCATCTGCCGAACGAATACCAAAACCAATGCCAACACCGCCACCAAGCATACTAAGCCAATTAGTTTCACTAAGATTATCAACTAAACCCTCCGCAGTATCTTCAATATAATTTAAAAAACAACTAATTGGCAATCCACGTTTGCTTCTACCGAACGAGAGGATTGGAGTTGAATACGACAACCAGTGCTTGGAGGAATAGTCGTACAAGCGTTGAGCATGAGCAGCATTACTACCAAATTTAGACGAAACATATGCGAATCTTTCTTGTGGAGAAGTTTCCTCTTCTCTCATGTAACTTTCTTTTAATCTTGTTTTACCCAATTCATCGAACAACTCATCACGAGAATAATCGACCTTAATGCCATGCACGACACTTTCCATATGCTACTCCGAATTTTATTATTATTGATTTACGAATTCATTCGCCATCGGAAATACTTTGGCGATAACCTTTGCGCACTCTTGTGCAACCAACATGTGTTCTTTCTGTGTACCATTGCCACTGCGCAACTCAATAAAGTGCACCCAACTTCTAAGTGTGCCATTCATGTATAAACGAGAAACAGTTAGTCCTTCTGGTAGAACTGCTCTTGCTTGTTCTTTAGCAATACCTTTGGTGATTGCCCAAGCATATACATCTCTCGTTCTTTGAATCAGATCACGTTGAAGATTTTCCCACTGATAAGCAATTTGTCGATGTTCATCATTATGTATATCCATCTCAACAGAGTTTTGTCTGTTTTTTGTATCTTGTAGTCGTGCGTCACGAATGACAAAATCTAAATCTTTAGTTGGGTCTGCATAACGCTGGGAAAATTCTTGAAACGAAAAAGAGCGATGTCGTAATATTTGGCGAGCAATATCACGAGTTGTTTCAATTTCTAAACAAACACTAACCATTTCAAGTGGTGACCAATGTTTGTGTTTGATAAGATAACGAATTAACTTCTCTGATGTTTCTGTGTTTGTTTGGTTGGAAGGATTTGAGACTCTGGCGCAAAACGCAATTAGGTCTTGCACATTATCAATGTCTGCTGGCATAGTGCTAGCAGGTTCTGAATAACTAATCAATTGTACTTTCACATTTTTCTCCATGTACTAAATTTTAACTTCGCTTCCATACCAGTATAGGTGTTTGTATTTATGAGATTCGTGATTTCATCAGCAGTCATTCCACCATGTAAAATCATTTCATTGATATCTTTTTGCATAATAAAATCTGGAAACATACAAACAGAATAACCTAACTCAATATACTTCTCTAATTGTTTAACAATATCTTTATTTCTTGGCTCATTATCCATCACAATCGTAGCATTAGTAAGAATGCTACGAATAGTAGGGGTGTCAAAACTTGCTCCTGATACAGCCACTGCATTTGGTAGAAACAACGAATCAATTGGTCCTTCAACCACAAGTATACGTTTGCCATAATCTATCCTTTCAAGTCCATAAATCTTTTCCTGAGTCTCATCCACCTTGATGGTATAATACTTAGGCTCTTCATCCCCATATGCTCTTGCTTGAAACGCAAAACATTTACCAGCAGGAGTAAAAAATGGAATTATCATCCGTGGATGTTCACCTTCAATTGGCTCTACAAACTTAGGTGTCACCGAATTGGTGAATGCTTTAAACTTCGGTGCAAAATACAAAAGATTCCACTTGTCTTTTGGAATCTTTCTTTTTATTACATACTGAACAGCAGGATGAGATACTGGTAATTCATTTAATGCTTTTAATGATTCGAGAATAGAATCCGTGAGTAAATTAGGCTTTTGTTCTATTACAACAGATGTATCTTCTATATTTTTATGATCATTATATTTTGTTGCACCTGCTTTATATCTTTCTAATACATATTCATCGTAAAGAATTGGATCAACATACTTAATAAGGTTACCAAGATTTGTGCCGTAACTACAATTGTGGCATTTCACAAACAAATCAGTTTTTGCACGATAGATATAGCCTCGTGCCTTTAACTTATTTTTAGATGAGTCACCGCACACTGGACACGAATAGTTCCAGAGATAATCTTTCTTTTGTTTGAAATTTCGCAAGCGACTGCCCAGAATTTGGGCATACTTTGCATCAATGTATAGCATAATAACTCCACCTGAGGTAATAAGTTTACCTCATAACACATTACAAAGCAAATTTTAATTTAGTATCTTAGATAAATCTACAACAGTTGCAAGAAGAAACCCAACAACGACAGCCCCACCAACTACATACCATTTCCACTGCTCTAATGATGATACACGCCCATCTATTTGTTCAAGATCTTTTTTAATTTCTTCACTAATTGATTCGTGTTGTTGTTTTGCAACTTCTGCTTGAGCATTCATCTTATGCTCTAGTCTAGTTTGCATATCATCCATTTTGTCTACAATCTCTCTATTGCCAGTTGTAATACGAGAATGAAGTTCTTTAATATCATTCTTAACTTCGTGTAAATCTTCTTTGATTGTTTCTACTTGTGTCTCCATTCGCACAATTCTTTCTACATCTAGCATATTCGATTCCATTACTTATTAAAAAGTTGTTTTTGTGTTTTATACCATTCAATCCATGTCTCAACAGCAACACGACACTCATGATATTTCGAATAGTTTTCATTTACAATTTTAAGAACTTCAGAAAGTTTATCTGTTTCTCCAACATTTTGGAGATCTGGGCAACTTTTTAATAATTCAGGTGGAACATCTGGAAATTTTTGACGAACAGGTGTAGAACCAAATGTTATACATCCACTTAATAAGATTGCTGGAAAAATGATAAGAAGTTTTTTCACTTTTTATCTCCAGGATTCTTTGCTGCTTGATTATGAATGTCTATAACATCCTTTGTTACTTTACATTCAGCATCAATAATTTTTTCTTTTTCTACAATTTTTTCTTGTACTACAATTTGTGTATCTTTTACAGTTTTAATTTTATCTACATATACTTTTTGTATAACTGTATTAACTTCTTTAGATTTTTCTTCAGCTATTCTAACTTTTTCTTCTGCAATACGAACTCGCTCACGCCATTCTAGTTCAACACCAACACCACCTTTGAAATAAACTCCAACGATTAGTAGGACTAAACCTACAATTTGAAGAAGCATTCGGTATGGAATAATCCATGGCATCCATCTCACAAAGAAACCAAAAAAGAAAGATACAACACAACCAATGATGCCTGCAATTAAGACACCATTAACTACTAATTGTATTAATGCATCAGGTACAAAACTAAGCAGAAACATTTACAGGTTTTCTCCTAGCCATAACCTGATATTTCTTTATCTCTTTTTTCTTTATAACAGGTTCATTCACACTAACACCAGCAGTAGAATTAACTGGTGCTTCTTCTTTAAGGAATTTTGTAACGATAATCTCTTCTTCAACAAGGGACACTCTATTATCCAATAGTTTCATAACCTTGTCAAATTTTTCTTCCATTAATGCTGTTGAGCGACTGCCAGACTCATAATATTCTTTTACCAACCACAGTGCTGCAACTAAAGATTTAAGTTTATTTTCGCCACCAATCTTATTAATAATTTTTTTCATATTAAAAACAAGACGATGCAAATAGGTGTAAGAATCTTTCTCTTCAGAAGTTTTAAGAGTGCTAACTTTCTTTAGGTTCTTACCGTTTTTGTCGATAATACCTAATTTAAATGCCTTTGTATCTTCAAAGTTAGTTACTAACATTGAGAGAACTTTATAGGCTAATAGATTGTCTACAATGCGACTCATATCTTCCTTAGTATCGATATAATATGTTCGTCAAGAACAATATCTGATAATGTGATTCCGTACTCTGTAACAACTTCTGGCATTCTATTAAGATAGACTAGGAATGTTACTAATATATTCCAACAATCTTTTTCTATCTTATAAAATAACATTTTTGTCGCTGCTTCTCCAAAGATATTGTAAAGAACAATGATATGATTAAGGATTAAACGCTCCCTTAATTCACCATTGTTTTTGTATCTAGATAAAAGTTTCTTTAGATACAAAAATCTTTTTATATCTTCTTCAAATTCTGCAAGACTATGACACTGTGGGTTATCATAGTGATGCATTGCATAGACAAGAAAATTACCTTCGTTCAGTTTTTCACTAACCATAACATCTCACATAAATGAGGGGATGCCATCCATCCCCTCTCATAATGTATTTATTACGCTACTGTTAGAGTTGCTGCGTTAGAAGTCTTAGTGTCAGCGCCAGCTAGAGATACTAGAACACGATACTTGTCACCATCTGTTGCACCTGCGCCATCACCAGTCGCTGTTGCGCCAGTAGTGTATGATGCAGAAGTTGCGCCAGAGATGTCAACCCATGCACCAGCACCTTCTTGCTGAATCTGCCACTGATAAGTTAATGAACCAGTACCAGTACGAGTAGCAGTTACGCTAAATGTAGCAGTTGCTGGTGCAGTAACAGATTGATTAGCTGGTTGTACAGTGATAGTGATTTCTGGTGCAATAGTATCATTGTCACCAGTCATTGAACCCATCGCAACTAATACTTCGTGGAATACACGACCGCTGCGACCACCAGAGCCAGTTGATTTTAAATTCCAACCAGCAGTAAGTCCGTTAGCAGTCGCTTCTTCAGCATTAATACCAACTGTGTTTGCTAGATCACCTGAAGATAGGTATTTTGGTTTACCTGCTTCTTCATCAACATTTGTCCATAGTGCCATTTGTTTTCTCCTTTAAATTACTTGATTCTAGGTCCACGAGCACCAGACTTAGATCCTGCTGGTCTACCACGACCTCGTTTTTGTGTTGAAACTGTTAAAGGTTTATCATCTGCGTCAAAACCCTTTTCATCTTTTTCACGTTCTCTTTTTGCAAATTCAGAACCATATGTTCCCCTGTGAACATAACGACCACTCTTATCAAATTCTACTTCGAGCATCAGCATTATTTCTGCGTATGAAAATTTAACATCTTCATCCTCTTTTAATTTCATACCTGGAGAGACTTCTTTCCATCCTTCATGTTCTGGATAATTTTTTACGTTTTTGCGATCAACAACAACACGCTGTTTGCCATTAACCATAACTGCATGAGACTTCCATTTGTCTCCTGGAACTGGAGCAACTGGTGCCTGTTCACCAAATTGTTTTTTAAATTTTTCTTCGTCTTTCACTGCTTGTGCGTGATGCTTAGAGATAGCAAACTTCAGAGGTTTACCTTCACGATTTTTTGTATTAACTGCGCCAGCATGCACTTCAGTATGTTTCACTTTGGTTCCAAAGATGTTATTAGCTACTGATAGATTTGCATGAGTATGAAGACCATCTTTATCATGAACTGTAACTAAAGGATCTTCATGAGTAGTTTTAATTGTCTCATCAATCTGTTCTGCTTCTTCCTTCATCTGTTTCTTCATTGCCATGCGAGCAAGATGACGAACATTTGACATTGGTGTATGTTTTGCACCAGATTTATCAGTAACTGTTCCAGAAACTTTTTTGTATGGACCATCAAATGGTGGAGGAGTTTGTTTCTTTTCTTCTTCTTTCATTGTGCCGTCTGCATTCTTATGACTTTTGTATCCTTTCTTGTACATTGACCATGCCAATGCGTAAGGATTGTCGATCTCTTTTTTCTTCTTCATTGCTTTAACAGTACCTTCAAATCCTGGCGGTGCTGCTTCTTTCATTCCTTCCTTTTCATCGTCTTCCTTTTCAGTACCAGTGCTAAAAACGATTTCTTTATGAGATTTACGACCAGATGGAGAAACTTTATAATCTGAACGAGCCATACGCTCTTCTGATTCTTTTACTTCTTCTTTCTTAAGCACACGATCTAATGCACGATTCATACCTTCGGCTCTTTTACTCTTTGTATCTTTTAGAGCACCCTTAAGACCTTTCTTATTGATTTGGTCTTGTGCTGCTTTCTGGTAGTAACGACCAGCTAGCTGAGAAGAGATTTCATCTAGTTCAACTTGTTCTGATTCTTCTTTACGAAGAAGTTTGAAGTCGTGAGCATCGATCTGACCATTTTTGTTCTTATCGATCTTGTGTTGTTTACCTTTTAATGCTTCTGCGATTTCTTTATAAGATTTCATTATTCGCCTCTCATGAAGGATCTTAACATCCATCCGTGTTTCTTGTGAATATCTATTCTTCCAGCAGCAAAATCTGCTAGCCCCTGTTCGTTTGCAGCATCAGCTGCCTTGAATAATTTATTTAGGGATTCAATGACCTCGTTATTTGCAGCCAATAACTTACCAAACATTTCTGCTGGTTTAGTTGGTCTTTCAGAATCCTCTTCAATTGTAGAAAGTCTAACCATAGCGTCTAAACTTTGTGGTGCATATACATCTAAAGCACGAAGTTCTTCTGCCATAGGATCTACTGCACCATACAATTCTTCATATAGTTTACCTAAGAAGTCGTGATACTGAGCAAAGTCAGAACCCTCGACATTCCAATGATATGAGTGTGCTTTGAAATACATAACAAAAGTATTTCCTAGACTCACTTGTAAAGCAGCAACATGTTCCATAGTTTATCCTTAACTTCCAACAACTGATTCATTATCGTATGGACCAAATACTGCGGTCTCAACTTTTGGATTCCAGCCTTCTTTTCTTAATTTAATAATTAAATGTGCTGGACCATCTGATGTTAATCTAAGATCTTTATTAGCGTAAATTCTATCAGCAAATCCAGTGTAATCATAATAGCCAGCATTAACCAAATAGTAATGATTGTGTAGAGTAGGAGTAGCATCTAGTAATCTAGCAACATCCCAATGTTTATTGTGTTTGCATCCCCACCAAAGTTCAGTGATATAAACTCTTGAACCAGTGTATTGAACGAAAGCACCACTCGTCTCATCTGGAATAGATGTTGGTGTGACATATACCTGAGTAGATTTTGTCATATCATTCTGTAAACTTAGATCAATCGTTCCACCATTTGAATCAGTGATATAACACTTAAAAACTATTTCAGTTTCTGTATGAGAGATAATGTGTTTGCCAGCCATTTATATCACCATGCCTTGCAAGACCAATATCTTGCTTTTGTTTTTGGACCAGGATTATCGCAATTATGACGAGCACGGAATGACTTACGACGACCAGGAATATGTTTCTTAATGGTCATATTTTTGTCACCAAAGTTTACTTTGACAACATTACCTTTTTCATTCTTAACAAAGACTTTAGACTTTTTCACATCACCAGCCATAGGTTTGTTAAGAGGAACATCTCTTCCCTGATATTCTGCTTCAGTGAGCCACTCTTTAAAATGTAACATTTGGAGATCCCTGAGTGTATTTAGAATGTGATAGTCTTGCTTTTTCTACTTTACGAACACGTGGTGCTAAACGCATAGCGATACGACCAATCACTGCTTTTCTTCTTTCAATGATACGTTCAATGCGTTCTTTCTCTCCGACAGAAAGTTTGCTTGGATCACGACCACGAGTTAGACGCTTCTTCATTAACTTAATTGCTAATCTACGTGCACGTTTGTTAATTGTAGCGGTATTTGAATAACGCTTTAATGCAATTTTAGTTGCACGTTCACGTTTTGCCTTTGTGCGACGAATTCTTGCGACTGCTTTCATTCTTTCTATACGAGAAAGAACTTCCATTAAAGCAGACTCTTTAAGTTTCTTTTCTTCTTCTTCATCTGCTTCTAATTCCTCACCAGTTTCATCATCAATAACACCCAACTCATCTTCATCGTATGCATCAAGATAATCATCGTCTGTTAACTCGTCTGCCATCTTTTCGATTTCATCATCAGATGGTTCTGCAAAATCAATCTCATCTTCGTCTTCTTTAAAGAAAGGATCGAAGTTAGGTTTCATTTGTGTTTGATCTTGTCCCTCATTTTCACATTCACATGGAGACTTACCACAAACATCGCAAACATCGTCTTTGAATTCAATCTCTTCATTCTTTGGCACACAGTCAGGAACCATGCGGTCACCTTTCTTTTTCATACCAACTTGTTTGTGAGTATCCCAGCATGCCTCGTATAACTCTTCGTCCATATCTTCACCGAACATTGCACGATACTTTAATGTATGCTTGCTTGGTTTAGTTTCGGCAGTTGCATCTCCAGGTGCTGGTGCATATGCAGATGGATCACTGTCGCTCTTTTTATCCATCCTGTCCCAGTGTGCTGCTCTTGCCTTTGCAGTAGACGCAGACAAACCTGCCACATATTTCTTTGGAAGACCAGACTCTTTATCCTTTGGCACTTCTGGTAAATTGTTCTCTTCTAATTCTTCTTGCTCACGAAGATCTTTGTCAGCACCATGATATGTGCCTTTACCTTTTGTGATATAAGAATTTACACGAGCCATACCCCACTGTTGTGGTGTTGTTCCAGGACGATGTCCAGAGTTCCATGCTGCTACACCACGACGATAAACTTTGCGTAATGTTCCGATAGAAATACCAGACTTAGCTGCTTTTGCAGCAAGACCAGCGTCTGCTGTTTCGCATATTTCTACTTCTTCTTCTCTTACTAAATCTTCTCCAAGAGCACGTGTCAATCCTTTAATAGCAAAATCATGTTTCTTTAAGTGTGCTGGACCAGCCCAATCTGAACTGTGCTTTCTAAGACTATCTCTTTCCGTTTTTAAATGACGAATAAGTTCTTTTGTTTTTTCTGTACCATGCTTTTTAACTATTGCATGATAATCTGAACTACCTCTCACATGAGTATCATAAACAGAAGTAGATCCTTCTTCAATTATTTCTTCTTTAACTTGTTTCTTTTGTTCTTGTTCTTTTTTCTCACGTGCTTGACGTTCTTGTTTAGCAACATGTGACATTCTCTTTAAGAAAGATGGTTTGTTGTAATATGGAGTTGACTCTTCAATTTCAGTCTCTTCCTTAGTTAAATTTTCTTTTTCTTTTTTATGTTGGTCAGCAAGTGCTTGTTTTTCTTTGCTTTGTTGCATCATCAGTTTAGCACGTTCTTCAGATGCTTTACGTTTTTCTCCTTCACGACGCAATGCATCAGCAAGTTTTAAACGAGCAGAAACTGCTTCTGCAACAGAACCACTCATTTTGTCAATAAATGATTTAGCAAGTTTCTTTTGTTTAGCAGTATGTTCTGGACTAGTAATAATATGTTGAGCAGTATTCTCGTGCCCTGCTTCATCTTCATATGCAGACATATCGATATGAGGAATCTTATGTTGTTCACCCAGATGATATGCTATTTTACGACGACGTAGATTATCTTGTTTACCTGGACCAACTAAAGTATGTCCAACCTCTGAATGATCTATTTCATTATCATTATGTTCATGATCGTGGTCAGACTCATTATCTTTTTTATCGTCATTATCTGATTCTTCATGTTCTTGAATTTTCTTTAGTCTTTTAAAGTCACTAAAGCGAAGAACATCTTTTGCTATGTTGTAATTACTATTTCTATTAACTTTATCTTCTTTTAACTTTGTTGGTTTTAATGTAGCATCATATTGAATGCCTTGCTCAGTTGCAAGATTTAACATTTTATCTAATATGTTAAGTGCCTCTGGATTAAGTGCTTTTGTTCTAACTCTACGTAATGCCTGATTAATAAGGTTTTCTGGGTTTGAAGATGTTTCTGCATTTTCTACACCCAACATAGTTGCAATAATGCGAGCAACTTTAATTTTATCAGTTGGTCGTAAAGTTTTATCTGTTAAAGATTCATTCATATCTTTCTCTTCCGTCGGTTGAACATCATGAATCCATTTGGAAACTAATGCACCACTTCCCTCTCTTAATAATAGATGATTTGAACCACGTTTTACTATTGTATATTTTTCATCACCACATTCTACAATATCACCTTCGTTAAAAATCTCTCCACGAAAATATTTCTCACGTAATTCATCTTTAACGAGGATAATCTGTTCTTTAACAGCATCGAGTCCCATACCATCACGAATATCATTCATTAAACGACGACCATCTATTTCACGAACAGAAGATGGTAATCCTCTTTTAAATTCTGCATAATTACCTTTTACAGCAATCGCTCTCATTTTAGAAGCAGACATCCCTGTAGCATCATCAGCGTCTGGATCACGTTCACCTGCCGAAATAACTTCAATTGTGTCAAATTTAAACTCTTTACCATTATATGTATTTAACAATCTATTAAACTCTGGAACACGATCGCTACCAGCGACCATAACTAGATTTTTATATCTTTTGTTCAGCTCTTTCGCTGCCTCAATAAAGGTGCGGACAGTATCGCTGGCACCAACGAAATGAGTATTCTTGAACATAAGGTTCAAGTATTTAACTTTTTTATCGACGGATAGTGGATTCTTTTTTGCATCTTGAGAACGAGATGCATAGATTACGTGGTCAGCCTTCTTTTGCTGAGCCAGTTTCTTGACTGCTTTTACAAGCAATTCATGTCCGATAGTCGGAGGGTTGAATCGCCCAAAAGCCATAACTACCGTTTTAGACGGCAGTTCTTTGATTAGTTGTCGGTAATCTTTCATTTAATCCATCTATAAAATATGTTACTGTTATTATTTAGTCTTATGCTAAACTCAACATAGCCTCAGCAGCAGCACAAATCCAACGACAGGCGATCTCATCAGATGCGAGTTCCTGTTGTGCTCTAACTGTTGCAATTTCTGACAAAAGAAAATCATATTCTTCTCGACTTAAATGACCGCTAGAATACTCATCATGAATATTAATTAGTTCTCGTGCAAGTGCTCCTGCTGGACCACCCATGTCTGCTTGCTGTCTTAGTTCGTTGAATAAACTCATCTTCCTCTCCATGCGTCTGTTATAACATCTACTCTAGCCTTGTTAATCTTAACTACTGACTCACAGAATTTCTCATTATTTGATAAGTGTGCTTTCTTAAGAGCAGATTCTAGATCTTCTACAGCCTTTGCCTGAGGATCCTTTCTTAAGGAAGTGTAAACCTTTAATCTTTCAATTTTAATAAAAGTGTCACTCCACTCTTTATTTTTACAATCTAATTTATCTACTGCTATTTTAACCTCAACAAGATTATTAAACATCGCTGAATCATGAGGTCTTGGTAAAACAAAAGAACATCCAGCCAATAATAGTAAAGTACATCCAGTTAAAAGAAATACTGGTGATAGTAATAGTAATCTTTTCATCGTTGCCATCCTTTGATAATATCTGGTGAAAAATTTGATTTACTAAACTCTAAACGATCTACAATTTTAACAGCACCACCAGTTAAATGATCAATAGCAACGAAACCTTCCACCCCAGTGACTTTATATCCGTTTGCAGTTTTAAGAAATGTATTAATATGTCCTGCTTCATTCATCTTATTAACAATCATTAATTTGGCTTTTGCAAGTAAATTAACTAAGTCAAATATCTTAACAATGTCTGCTTTGTCGTGATTCGCAAAGAAAGACAGAACAGCACTACGTTTTGTTTCTTGTGCTTGTTTACCCTTTTCAGTTTTCTTTGTATCAATTTCTTTTTGATACTTATCATGAATATAATTGAACAATCCAACCACATGCGCATGAGTATCAGTTATTTGTTCTCCAGCACGAACTTTTGAATTATTGTAAGTATTAACAGCCATGTTTAGATCTTCATTATCTCTAATAGCATTAAGAGTTTGTGCAGGAATCTCATTGAATACTTTGCCTGCTTGAGAAAGGATCGCAGTTAATTCTGCGGTTTCTGCCTGAGTAAATGTTGCGATTCCAGAGTAATCTTTATAGTTTGCGTCATCCATCCATACAGAAGATACAGAGGACATTTTTGATACGATTGATTTACCAAAAGATGCTGTCATTGACTCAAATGATGAACCTGTATAAGTTGTATGCCAGACAACACCAATCTTGGCTTTCATAATTTTATTGGCTAACTCTGTACCAACAGGAACAGCATACACGATCGTGTTTGGGTGAAAAGTAATATACTTCTTTCCTTCGATTGTAACGATCTGTTTATCGTCAGTGAACATAAGATCACCCTGATAAACACCTGACTTGATTCCTAGTTTCTTAAACTCTGCTAAAGCAACTTTCAATTTAGCAGCCAGATCACCTTGCGTGTCTGCATCAATGTCAGCATTTGTCTTGTAGACTTTTGGATCTTTGTTAAATACTCCTTTTTTAGCAACAAAGAATTTTTTGTCACGTGGATCAATACCAGCAAATACTGCTGGTGCGCCATCCCATTTAACAGTAGCTGTTACTTTATTTTTAGTGTGACCAGCGAGCATATCACGAAGATCTTGTAGAAATTTAATCGCTTGTCGGGTTCCATCTACACCGCCATCAAATACCAGATCTTCCACATGAGTCATGTGAGTGTTCTTTTGTTCAACGATGTAATTCTTTAATGTTTTCACTTAATAACCTTTACTGAACCATCTGGATTTGCGAAGAATGCTTCGAACTTAATATTCTTAAACTCTGTTCTTAACTTTAAGAACTCTCGTAAATTGCTCATTGAGTCATCAAACAATCTTACTTTAGCATATTGATTGCTTTGTAGATATTTTCTAACGATGACTACTTTCTTAATAGCTGGAATCTCATTACCAACTAACTCACCTGCTCTTTCAACACGAACCTTGTCAATGTCGAAACCATACTTACGAAATGTTGATAGGAATTTATCTCTATCATCAAAGTTTGCACGAGCAGTAATAATGATAACTTTACTTAACGGATTCTTAACAGAGTTAGCCAAGATTGCTTTGGCTTTTGCTAGCATTCTACCAATAGGTTTACTTTCGTGATAGAACTTATGCGCATCTCTAAACTCAGAGAAGTCAAACGACTCCCCATCACCTAATTTGTAGTTGTTGAATTCTTGATTGGTAAGTTTGGCGATAGTCTTACCATCTTTCACAACTGCGATTTGAGCAGTGGTATGGAATAGAGTGTCATCGATATCAAATATCGTTAAACTTCCAGTCGGCTCTACCACCGCTTCTTCTATGTATTCTCTAAACCTTTTCATACCTCTATTATACCGCAAGTTGCAATTAAAGACAACACCTCTCTATAATAACCCTACAGAGTTGAGGGGATTATTTAAGGCTGAATGCACCTACAACACCCTTGTGTGGACCAGAAGAACCCTTCATAGTCATTGTACCCACATTCATAACCTTACCTGTCTTCTTATGTGTACCTTTAATATAAACAGCAATACCGCCACTATGAACAACATGAAGATTCTCGTAATCTTCTAAATGTTTATCAGCAATTTCGCTTGCTGGTTTAATAATTGGTTTAGAAGATCCATCATCTTGTACATGAGAGTGTGCGACAGTATGAGGAATTTTTGTTGGAGCAGATACATGATCTCTAACTACATTACGTAGTTTAGCATCATCATATTTTGATAACCCTTCAGCAAATTTTTTAGCAAGTGCTTGTTTACCGATACGTGCAGATTCTTCTGCAGCAGCTGCTCTTGATTTTGCTGCTTGTAAAAATTGATCTGGGTTTTTATGTTTATCATGCGCATTTAAAAACATCTCAAAATGTTTGTGAGTAGTTTTCTCTTTGGCAGATAATTTTTTACCTGCAGAAAGAATCCCAGAAAGACGACCATGCTCCTTTCTTACATCTTCAATATCTGCAGAGTCTGCTTTGTATTGTGCGTGGCGGTCTTCTGCAGATCCATTATATCCTAGTTTCTCCATACCTGCATGATGTGTTTTCATATGAGCGTTAAGAGAACCAGATGGAAGATTTGCAGTTTTCTCTAGAGAATCTAATCCTGGATTGCGATAGTTTGGCTCTTTGTTTGTACCATACTTAGCTGAAACTCCATGATGCCCAACAACTTTACCATCCTTATCGTGCATAGTTATAATCAAGTCTGCATTAGAGTTGACGTCTTTAATGCCAGTTGTCTTCTCATGATCACCTGCTTTGTTTTCTTTATCAGCATTGGAAGTCCAATGAACATTACCAATTGTATGTCCAGGTTTCAGATGTCCTGAATCTACTAAATGTTTCTTTAATGCGTCAGCAGTAGATTTAGAATGTGAATCAATCTCGTTGTATGCTGCATCTCCAATCTTTTTCTTTAGACGATCGTGAACCTGTTGGGGAGTACCAGCATGGTCTTCGTTTTCAGATTCTGAACGATGATGTTCAGGTAAAGTATTATTTGGATGAAGATGTTTTGACAAAAGCAACTCATGTAGTTTACCTTTGTCATCAGAAGATACAGAACTACTTAATGCTTTTTCTACAAGCAAAGTTTCTATTAGAAAAGATTTAAATTTTAACATTTTACCATGGATCCCCAGAGAGTTTTAAAGATGATGCCATCTTTTCTGACTCAAACTTAAAACGAATCTTCATAATCTTTTTTTCTCCTGCTTTCACGCCAATCGATTCGTTGCCTATTTTTTCTAGAGTGATTGGATATTTTGATAACGCATCTAATTTGTCGTTCTTCACTGGATCCATCACTGTTGCCGCATAGGGTGGTTTTTTACCTTGCCCTGTTACTTTAATATATGGTGGAAACAAAACTTCTGCATCCATCCAATCTTTTAAAAGATACTTAAATAATTCTTGTTGATTAAATTGTAGTAATCTTTGTAATAATTTATCTCTCATATCTGCCATCATATTCACACCGATCTCTTCAGTTTCTTTTTTTGTATCAGGATTTGTTCTGATAAAGATCTTTCGTTCACCTGCTGAATTTGGCAGTTTATACTTCTCAATTGTATCTTCAAGTAATAATTTATACTGATTCGCAAATGTTAATCCAAGAGAATTATCGACAGTTCCGATACCTGGATTTTTAAAACCAATGTCACCTTTACCTTGTGTTGCTTTCGCAGATAATCCTAAAAATCCTCTTGCTGGTCCATCATTAAATTTTACCAATATATCAGTAGGATTTTTCTTTTGATCAACAAATTCTCCAACTGCAGAGGTCATAGAATTTGGTCGAGCAGTCCACCAAACTTTGTTTACAAATCCTTTATATCCATTTTCTTTTGCCCACTTAATAAACTCAGTAGCCATTGCTCTTGCTTTACCTTCAGCATCAGCGACCTCTTCTGGTTTGGCTTGTTTAACACGCTGCTCATACTGAAACTTAGCAGATGGGTCAAACCATTTGTCTCCAGCTAAGACAAATCCAGTATAGATTTCATTAATGTCAGATAATACGGTATTTGCAGTCACAGATGCACCTAAATCCTAATAAGGATTATTTAGGTCTTCTGGATGCTCGGATAAACCTTTGATACTTACGATCCCACTTCATAATCTGCTGCATTAACTTAGGAATTGCATGATTATTTCGAAAGTCGTAATTAAAGGTTCGAAGGATATAGTGGAGGGTTTTTGAATCTCTATATGTTCTTGCACGAGAGATAAGAGATTGTGTTGGAATAGTTGGTCTTTTATCTTTAAAATCTAAAAGAACACAGTGTGCATATGCTTGGATCTCGTCAAACTCAGAAAGATATCTACGCTCAGCATCTTTCTTAGTATGTTTAACTTTTTTATATGGGAGAACATATCTGGAAGATTCGTCTCCTCTTCTATCATACTGCATGAAGTGTATTAATTCATGCATCTCAACTTGAATTAGTTTAAACTTAAAACGATCCCAGTTTTCTTTGTCGAACTTATATGTTCTAAACTTATCTGTATAGATTATAATGATACATTGTCTTGTCTCAGCGTCATACTCTCCACCGATTGCTATGTATCGATTATATTTTATGGCTTTAGACTTTTCTTTTACCCATTTAATCTTGGTGCGCCATTTCTTAAAATAGTTTGCAAGACCTTCTTCGTCATTTACATATTTGTCTAGGTCTAGCCAAACTTTTGAAGGTACAAATGTAGCTCTAAATGGACGCTCATAAAAGTTAAGCATTTCCATCCAGTCGAAGTTAGTATTTTCTAGGAAAGACATTTTACATCCCAGAAAATCCTCGCATCACTGGACTAACTGCTTCTCCAGGAATGCAAGAACCTTCCCCTGCTCCTCTAAGTTGGTGTTATTAAACTCAGTAATATAGGGCATCAGTTCAAAATTTGACAATAGATTACTATATTTAGTTTCCCGACCTTTTAGGAATTGCTCGGACTGGTCGGATCCTCTATCCTTGTATCGGGATTCGAGGACTGTTTTAGGGACTTTTAGGAAGACCACCTGGAGGTCTGTATTAGGTAGCCCCATAGCGAACTCTAAGAAAGACTGATTAAAGATTCTGTCTCCCTCGAAGAGAATATTTGAGGTACATTCGGTGACGAAACACTGAGCGATAGGCTGGACAGCCATAGAAAGACGATCTGTTCCAGCGAAAGTCTCACCTTCCTCGTATTTACCTAGAACGTACAAATCTAGTTCTTTACAATACATTGCAGGGAGCATTTTCTTTGGTTCGACTGATTCCCAAGTCTTACCTTCCATAAACTTACGGAAAAGAGTAGTCTTACCTGTTCCTGGAGAACCACCAACAGCTATCAATTTTCGTTTCTTTGGTTCTGCACGAGTGACTTGGATCGAAATACTATCCATCACACCAACACGTTCATTAAGCATTTTTCACTTCCTCAATAAGTTTTTTCAATTCATCCTCTGTAAATACCCAGACTCTTCCCAAGAAATGATGCACATCAGCATCTAAATCTTTCCTTTTGGTAAATGTCATTTTCTTCATTATATCTCGAGCCATATTCTTAGCCAAATTTTCTTTGATTTCATCGGCATACGTTGGAACAGTCTCCTTGAGTTTCATCAACTCATGTTCCTGTACTTTATGATCGACAGTGAAACGATTAAATGAATAACGATCTAAAATATCTTCTGTAACAATTCCAATTGCAATAGTTCCGTAATTAGAAGGTAGCCCTGATGTAATTGTAATAGTATCACTATGTCCCATTGACATGGTAGAAGTTATACCAGAAGATACATCTATAATATTATTCATATTATCACTATCGGTACTCATACAAATGCCTCCAATCCACTAAGTATAGGTTCTTCATCATCAAACATCCATTCTAAATTTTCAATTTTGCCAGTTCTTAAAAATGAACTATATCTTTCTTTATCAATACCACGTTTATGGTCTAATCTTAAATCAATCGTTTCTTCTCTTGACTGCCAGAGAACATCCCAGTCAATTCCATACCATCCATCTTTTTCACATTGCATAATTTCTTCTGCCTGTCGATCAAGATAATATCCAAGATAGCGACCATGATTCTCACGAAAGATTTTCTTAAATGAACACAAACAAGTTTCCATCGTAAAATAATCTATCTGCGATGCAAGTTCTGGATATCTTGCTTGGGTCTCACAAAGTATCTCTTTCGCTTGTGACTCAAGATTCGCATAGTCTCCTGCAGTGAGTTTTCTATCATAATCGTTATCTCTGCCAATGGAAAGAAGAAGTCCATTACGATGAGAGCGAGAGCCATCAAAATCATCCAGCATGAGACTAGTAGGAGAAATACGGATATCAGCAGTATGCTTAAGATGCTGAAGATAAAACCAAGTGGAATAGCGACCAAACTTATACAACCCAGACTTAATGACTTTCCACAGAGAATCAAAGTTCTCTTCTTCAGTATTTCCATAATAATTCTCCAATGCCTCTCGTTGTGTTCTATCTCCAATAAACTTTTGATATGACGCAAACATGGAAGGAAGATGTCCTTTATTCCATTTTGTGTCAGTTTGATAACGTAGACGTTTATAGTTCGCAGTGTTCCATTGTTCCATACGATCTACTGTGGCTAATTCAAAATCAGGAAACTCATTCATAAGAATCCATGCAGTTGGTAGATAGTAAGTATTACCATACAGCCACGCTAACCAAAGACGTTGTTCGTCATTATGTTCGTATCTTTTATGTAGATAATTGGTGCACCATACTGCTGGATCACAGTCATCATATTTTAATGACCAAACCCACCAGCGAATAAATGCTTCTCTACGATTTTCTGTTAAACGATAATCCATTATACTAAAAATTCTTCTAAAGATGGCTGTTCCATTAATGCTTCTCTTAACCAAGCAGATCCAACTGCATCAATTGCAGCTTGTGTTTTTGCTTTCTTCTTATCACCCCATTTATAGGTTTCTAATCCTTCTGCTCGGAATTGCTCTCTTGCTTTATATGGCGGTAGAGCCGATGTTGGACTGATAATAGCAGAAGATCTAAATGCGAGTTGTTCAGCACGAGTGGCAAAAAGAGGTTGATCAGAGCGGAGCGAGCCTGTGGGGTCAACTGCCCAGAAGATGAGACCATTTCGGTAATGCCAAGTGACTGAAGATGGGGTACAAGATATTTTAAGTCTTTTAGAACCACGATCTTCGGTAGCGTAACGGATCCACTCTTCCCAACATTTTGATGCGTATCCATTTCCTTCTTTTCCCTCAAGTGTTACTATCTCATATAGATTAGCATATCCATCTCTGTTATGCGTTGCGAAGATTAATGAAACAACTTCACCATTATCTTCTAATGCCATTGGCGGTGCTTTATCATAATTATGAAAACGATACCATAATGAGTGTGCAGCAGATAAGAACTTAGTATTCTTACCAGCTGGACTATTTTTAATTAACTCTTCTACTTTTGTAGAATTAACGAAATTCATAATGTTGTAAATCTACCGAGTTCATAACATCAACTTTCTCAATCATCATTGCAAGTTGATCGTCAAATGTAATATAATGATTCATTAATGACTCAACTGGTCTTCCAGGAACTTCTGCACGAAGTGCAATGTTAGCTGTAGATGTAACTATACATCCGTTTGAGATACAAGACAAATATAATGGTCGCTTACCATTGCGATAGAATCGCATCTTTTTGTATACATATAGTTCCACTGCACCCATAGACATGTGAGAAAACTCTCTTAAAGGATCTCTTGAATGTAATATTAACTCACTATCATTCTTTGTAATGCAATCATACCCATAAAGTTCTTTCCAGTTTTCTGGTAGTTCTTGCGTAATGACACCATTGTGTACAATAGACTTTTCGTTGTAATACAATGGCTGGTTAAATTCCAAATCACTGGTTGAATAACGGCAATGACCAATCATATAAAGATTGCCATCGTCAGCAATCATATCTGATAAATTATCATTATGTAAATACTTCTCTACAAATTTGTCTGCTGGGATTGGCTCTTGAATTGTCTCAATTTTGTCGCTCCACTTTGGTAAGAACGAAATACCAGTAGCGTGCATTCCACGAATTTTAGATTCCTGGAATACACGACGAATCATAGAGAAGTCCTGCTTTGTTGGTTGCTGCAGGATAGTACCAATAACTGCGCACATTATCCGAAGAATTCCTCTAGTGAAGTATTTGCTGCTTGTGGATGCATCTTAATTAGTTCTTCACGACCAACTTTTGATTCACAATAGTCATACCATTCTTGCTCTTCCCACATTCCAGGGCTGACACCATTCCAAAGATGACGATCTGTTCCATCATCATGTTTGTGTCCAGGATGATTTTTATTAAGTCTGCGTGATTCTACATATTCTCTACGACAATCTTCGTATGCTTTACTACCCAACTCTAGCATTTTCTCACGGAAATATACTACCAAACTAACACGCTCTGAACCCTCTTCGCAAACGATAGGAGTATTGCCATGCATAACTTCATGATTGTTAATGAGTAACAAATCTCCTGGACGAACATTAACTGCAACACGATATTCTGGTGCAATTAAATATCCCCCAGTAAATCTACCATCATTAGAAAGAACTAGAAGATTTGACAGTCCCTCATTTAAATCACCTGCATCGTAATGTGCAGCAGTGCGAAAGGTTTTATTAACAGTAATTGTAGTAAATGGTGTTCCAGGAACTAGAAATTCTGGATCCAATTTATTTGCTGCTTTCATCTGATTAGAATAACGCCATGGGAGTAAATCTTTAAATCCTTTTGCCAGATGCTGTAAAAAAGGATATGACATCTTAAATTTTTCTAGATTATTAGCAGTATAAGATGTTGCACGACCATAAGGAATGCGAGGATAACGATCAAACCACCCAGCGATACCAGACATCACTCCATTGGCATAGGTAGTTTGACAAATATATTTCTGAACCATACGACGAGTTTCATCTCGTTGCTGATCTGGTGTCAACAACTTAGTTTTTTCTACCCAGCGTTCAAAGTCAAATTCGTCTTGCTTGACTGCCAGAATTGACCATACATTATTTTTATTAGATGGTTGTGGTGGTTTGTTTGCGTGCTGTGCTTTGATTTCTTCAATAGGATCACTACCAAATAGATTAGATTTCGGATTGCTGAAATAGTCAATGACATCAAACTCATAGTCTGTAACCCATTCACGATTACCTAGTTTACCTTCTCTCGGACCAGCAGCCATTCCACGATTCTGTGTCTCAGTTGCTGCTTCTCTTAGACCAAGATATGCCTGTCGTTGTTCTTCTTCAGTAAAATAATTTTTGCGAAACTTAAAGATAATTCTCTGTTCATCATTAGTTTCATCTCCAAAACTTCCAGCTGGAGCATAAACATCGCAATCTTCTTCAACCAATATATCATAATGTTGTTCATCTACAAACTGTCCCTGAAGGTGAGAACAATCATATTTTCTGTCAGCGATAATAACTTTTACTGCCATATCTTTTCTCCTAAAACTTAAATCCATCGAACGATTCTGCTCTTTGTCGTTTACCAAACGATGATTTATCAAACACTGGTTCATCATCCTGGCCAGCATCAGACAACCCTTCTTGGGCAGATGCCTCAGTGTCATATAGTTTCATCTTTGCTCTATCAATACCAATCACAAATCGTTTATAAAAACTAGGATCATTGTAACGATTCTTCAGCTGTTTCACAATAATCTGATTCAACGCCTCTAATTCTTCATTACTCACCAGAGCAAACATAAAGTCAGCAGTTGCAGGTAGTCCAAAAGATTCAGAAGTATCTTCTAGTCCTGGATCACTGTTTGTGAAACCAGATCGAGTAGTTTGTGTAGCTGATACAATTGGAACATTATACTCTACTGCCAACCCTCTCAACTCTTCTGCGATTGCCTTTACATATGTATAAGAATTGATATTTGATCCCTGCTTCAGTCTTTGACTTGCGCAAATGTTTAGATAATCAATAAAGATAATATCTGGCTTAAACTCTCTTTTAAGTTTAAGTTCTTCCAATAATGCTCGGAAATGACCAGCATGTGCACCAGCAGTAGGATACTCTTTGATAATTAACTTACCCTGAGTCTTTTTAGAGATTTTATCAATACGATTATCAAAAATATCTCTGTCAATAACTTTGAGTTCATCCATTGTCAGATTTAAAAGATTCGCATCAATACGTTCAGCGATTCTTTCTTCTGCCATTTCCATTGTTATGTATAAAACATTTTTGCCCTGATTCAAACAAGAACCAGCAACGTGACACATAAACAGCGACTTACCAACACCAGTACCAGCCAGTGCAATGTTTAGAGTTTTCTTACTCAATCCACCTTTGGTGATTTTGTTGAACATCTCCAAGTCGAAAGGAATCTTCTCTTCAACCCTGTGATAAAAATCAAACCTCGCATCATGATCATCCAAGTAATCATGACCAATGTGATTATCAAATGAAACGGCAAGAGCATCAGAAAGAATACTAGGAATAGCATCTTTCGTATGTACCTTGTCATTCCCCTCAATGATTTTGATTGAAGCAAGAATCGCATTATAAACTGCTCTATCTTTACAAAACTTTTCTGTATTTTCTAATACCCAATCTTCATTAGATGACTCATGCTGTAACTTACCAATGTAATCAGTTAGTTCAGCTAACTCTTTGTCGTTTAGATCTTTTCTATTCGAAACTTCGATTGAGAGAACTTCTTTACTTGCAGGTTTGTTGTACTTATTAAAGAATTCAACAATTTCATATGCTAAGATTGATTCTTTGCGATCTGCGAAATACTCTCTTTTAATAAATGGAATTACTTTGCGACAATATTGCTCATCATAAATCAGACTTGCCAGAATCTTTTGCTCTATTCTCATCAACTCCGCCTGTATATGTAATGCTATTATTTTCAATACCGATTTGAATTAAATTCTCAAGTATTTTACCTATGTATGTTTCAAATTGTTTGGTGTCTTTAATAACTTTGTTATTAAGATTTACAATGTCATACTCAAAGGAAAGTTTCACGTGTTCATTTGAATTGTCTTCAACGAACTCTACTTTCCCATAGGTATAGATTATACCTGAGAATTCTCCTTCTGTCAATTCTACTTCTTGTAACCCATTATTCTCTTTTACAAGTATGGGCAAGTCTGAATATTTACTCATCAAATTCTAATTCTTCAAGAACTTTATCCAAGTCATCTGCCTTTACCATATCACCAACCCCGATTGAGTATTTGTTTTTTACAAAATCATAAAAGGATTTGTCCATAAGAATAGGCATCCAAAAATCTTTGGTTTCTGTATCCTTTTCTCTGTAATTCTTTTCTTCACCTGCCTTACAATACCACCCATTCTTTGGTTTGATTACATGCCCAGACTCAAGAGCGAGATCGAGTAAGCCAGACCACTTGCTAATACCACCATCGAAAGATACGCTAACAGGTATCTTAGATTTTTCTTTGACATATCTTGATTTCTCTACGTTAATGATAAAGTTATAACCAGTAACTTCGGTTCCATCTTTCTCTTGCTGGCGACCCAAGATAAAGATGTTATCAGCTGAATAATAAGATCCAGTTCCACCACCAACAATATCTTTGGGGAACATACCGATCTCTTTATATGTATGATTTACTACAACCATAGGAACATCCTTCATCGTCAAATGTGGCGTTACCATACGGAATAAAGACTTGAGTTGTTTTGCTCGACTCATATCAGCAACTGCCTTTTGTTCCAATGCATCCTCAACTTCTTTCTTAGATGCAAGATTGCCGATCGAATCAATAACGATCATAAGTTTATCACCACGATCAACATTTTGTAATTGTTGCATAATATCAAACTTTAATTGCTCGATATCAGTAATTGGAGTATGAACAACCCTATCAGTATCAATACCAAAGGAATCGAAATAAGACTGCGGAGTACCAAACTCAGAATCATAAAAAAGAAGTGCTGCATCTTCGTATTTGTCCAAATAAGATTTTGCCATCAATAAGCTGAAAGCAGTCTTAAAATGTTTTGATGGACCAGCCCACATAGTCAATCCTGGAGTAAGACCGCCATCAAGACGACCAGAAAGTGCTACGTTAATAACTGGAATGCTAGTTGGAATCATATCCTTCTTAGTGAAGAATTTAGATTCAGAAAGAATCGCAGATTCTTTAATGGTGCTATTCTTTTTAATTTTATCTAAGATGCTCATAATTAACCTTTCAGAAATTCTAGTAACTGTTCTTCATTCATGCTTCCAACTTTTCTACGAATCTCACTTCCACTATCATCTACTATGACCATAGTTGGAACAGAACGAACTTTGTAATCTTGTGCAATGAAAATGTTTTCGTCAATGTTAACACTTTCAATTTCCATGGTGACTTTATCACCAGCATTTTTAATGACTTGACTCAACCCCTTGCATGGTCCACACCAATCAGCATAAAATTTTAATGCTTTCATTTATATCTCCTATTATACAATATCTTTATTTGTAAGACAAATTTATCCAAAGAAGTCTTCCAATGAAGATTCCTCCTGTGTTTTCCATTTCAAAGGTTCGATTACAATTTGTAAGGCATCAAGAAAAACTTTTTCAAATTGTTTGTCATAATCTATGTATGTTTCCAATTTTAGTTCTTTTGGTAGATGTTGGCTAAAAGCAATCACATCTTCCTGAATCGGATTTGGAGTTCGTAGATAAACAAACTTGATTTTGTCTCCATCTCGAATAGCCTGATACTTTTTATCTAATCCAAGTCTTCTCAGATGATGATTGTAAAGCAATGCACCACGAACTTGAATTGGTGTTCCCTTAATGTAGATCGGCGATCCTGCATACTGTTTAACACCATTACAAGAACGAGGGAAAGCAATATCTTCAACAGCCATCTTATCAAACTCTTTTTTAAATTCTCTCACATATGTATGCAAATCAGATTCATTACCTTTTAGAATTACATCTAAAGAATCTTTTAGTTTATCACGAATGACAGCAGGAGTAGATGATTTGACCATTTCCAAACCCATGACTTTAATTTTAGGTTTGGCATATTGTACACCCTCAGAGTTGTGTACATTGATTACGTATCGTTTCTTGGCAGTCCAGATTGCTTTGTCAGCAAGAACTTCTCGCTTCATCTGCATCTTCTGCGCATATGCGTTCATGTAATCTGCTAATTTCTGATATGTTTGATCAATAAATGGTTGAAAGATTTCTTCACAGACTTTGTCCATATATTTAATCTTTCCTACGGTATCTTTATCAGCAGCAACTTTCTCTACAAGGTTTTCCATCGTTAGATAGATTGAGTCTGTGTCAATGGCAATAACATAGTCTTCATCTGTAGTTTTCATCAAACGATTCATATAGCGATTAAACTCATTTGCCATCCAACGAATCGACAACTGACCACTTGTGGTAATACCTTCAGCCATACGAATATCAAAGTAACGGAAGTACTGATTACCCATCGCACCATAAGCAGAGTTGAGAGCAATCTTCATTGCCATCTGCAGATTGTTAAGACGAGAAATATCTTTCAACAGATGTTTCTGTGACTTATCTTTTTCATACTCTTGTTGAATCTTCAACATCTGTTTCTTAAATTTGGAGCGATTGACATACATCTGTTCCATCAGTTCAGGCATGAAACCTTTAATATCTTTACGATAACACCAACCATTCGCAGTCAATGCTAGATCTCTACGCTTACAATAGTCAGTGTCAACCTCTTTGTTGAGAAGTTTATCAACTGTCACAGATAGTTTCTCATGCGTAAGAGTTTCTGGGCTGATATTGTATTGCATAATCAGATGAGGATACAAACTGTTCAAGTCAAATGATGCCATCCATTTATGCTGACCAATGAGTGGGTCTTTTACATATGCACCCTCAAATTGAGCATCTTTACCACCATTGGATACTTTCATGGGAATGACAATACCTTTCTTACGCAGGTGATTGTAGATAATTGTATCCCACATACGAACCTGTGAGTAGACATCTTCGAAGTTAATCTTAGCATTGTATGCCATGGTGATATGTAGTTCGATTAGACGCATCTTGTCTTCGAGTTTTTCTACAAGTTCCACATCGTGAATGTTATATTCAACAAACTTATCCCAGTGATTAGTATAGAAATCTCGGAAGTCAGTTCCAGGATTCTCTTTCTTTCGTTCACCTAGTTCCTCTTGTGCAATATAGTCAAGTCGATAGGATTCTTGTTTGGTGTATGTATACTTTTTGTACAACTCAAGATAGTCAAGCTGACTAATGCCAGAAATATCATAATGAAGTTCTTCATTGCCTTTGATATATGTATTTCTCTCATTAATAAGACCCCATGGACTTAACTTCTTTGCGAATGTCTCACCGAGTTCTCTAGAGATTCGTTTAATAAGATATGGTACATCGAAGAAGTCGGTGTTCCAGCCAGTGATAACATCTGGATAGTTTTGTTGCCACCAGATGATAAACTCTTTTAGTAATTGATGTTCGTCTATGCAGCGATAGTATGTGACATCTTCTCGTTTGGTTTCGTATGGATTCACACCCCATGTGACAATCTTTTTGGAATGAATATCTTTAATAGTGATAAGAAGAATTTCTTCATTAGCACTACGAATGTCTGGAAACCCAGACTCAGTCGCAGTTTCAATGTCAAGAGAGAACACACGAATCTGTTCCATGTCCCAATTGACATCACTGTCATATGTATCGCTAATGTATTGATATGCGTAGTTAGTGTTACCATAGATTGCGAAACCAGAAACATCCTCATACTTCTTAACGAAGTCACGAGTTTCTTTAATACTTCCAGGTTTCATTTCATCGACATATGTTCCTTCCAAAGTCTGCCACTTAGACTTGGACTTAGAAGTGACAAAAAGCGTAGGATAGAAATCTATCTTACGCATATATCGTCTTCCTTTATCATAACCAATGACGAACATCTTGTCGCCATATGGTGCTACATTAGTATAAAATTCCATTAAGTTGCTTTTCCATACATTAGTTGCATTGCGTCCAGTGCGCAGTCGTGAACAGGATGGTGCTTGATAACTTCATGTCGTTTGAAGAGAGGATGGTCTATATCTACATAGCCATTAGTAGTACCGTAGAGAATATCGACTGCAGTTCGAACATCACGCCACATATTATACCCTGTAATTTCTTGCATGCCAACTTGCACTGCTAGTGAGTCTATTGCTAATTGATCCAATGAACCCCTCGCCCACATAGTTTGCTTTTCTGCATTTGGAAACTTTGCCATATATTCATGCAATATTTTAATTCCAGTTTTCATACTCACATCATCTCTGGAAGGATGCAGACTAACTTCTTTAACATAACGATGCTGTTCCTTCCACCAGTCAAGAGTAGATTTACTCATAGTTCTTCCAGCATCAACTTGATGTTGTACATTGAACTTAACAAAGCATGCGTCATCAAGCAAGTCTTGATATGTTGGTCGTTTCTCTGGGTCAAAATGAATCAATGCTGCCGATAGAACGACAGCATTAGATTCTACACCAAGAGTTTCTACATCAAAAATAAACATCAATCACCTTTATATCCGATTGGTGTAACGAAAGTTTCTATCTTTTGTTCATCTGACCATGGTGTTCCATACTTACCATTACAGTAATCATTGTCTTCGTTCACCATTCGAAGAATCTCATCACGATCAACTTCACGAGAAGTTGCGATAACTTCACCAAGCCACTTCTGAGAAAACTCTTTCATCTCTTCCATTGTAACAGTGTCTTCTGCCCACTGAATAGCAGTGCATGGAACCTCACGATCATTATGATCATCAGGTACTTCAATAACATAACGCATGCGATATTGAGAGATAGTTTCAACCAAAACAAACTTACTCATCGATCATCTCCTTAGTAATAGCAAGTGACTTCTCTAACGCTTTTCCTGCGACACGCAGACCATATTCCATTTCACGATTCTTTTGTACGAGTAGTGAATTCTTACTCAAAGAATCTTGGTAGTTGTCATAGACTTCAAGCATATCTTTTTCCATCTTGTTAAGATATTCCTGACAGTCAATCACAGTCGCCCAAGAATCATCTTCGAGTTTCGTGTATCCATTTTTAACACGCAACTCATCAGTCCAGTTTCGACCATGAATATAGTTTGGAGCAGGAATAGTTACTACACCAGTCATCAGTCCACGGATATATTCAACACGATCGCTAATTGATTCTCTGCCGTAAAACATTATTCGTCATCCTCTTCAATTTGATCACTGCGTCCTTCCATGTCTGCATGCACATCACACAGGACACGATGCCAACCATCAGTGTATCGTTTTCCTGGAGCACCACATTCCTCGCATGTACGATAACTCATACTCTCTGCAAAGTTAATGTAGTTGTAGTGTTTATCTGTAGCAGCATGCACATAAAATCGTAGACCACCAAACTTCTCTTTAACTTGGACAGCGACAGGCACTTTCTTGGTTTCTTCATCGAGTTTAGTTTTGGCTACATCAATCATTTCTTGAGTGATGATTTTCGTACTACCTTGCCACTGTGGTTGTCCAACTTTATCTTTAATAGATTCATAACGATCTTGTGCTTGACGATAATCGCTAGTCAAAAGAGCACAAAGAGTGTCAATGATATTATACCAACCATCCCCACAACTGAAACCCCAGCACATGGCTGTTTCAGTCATAGGTTTGTTTCGATCTGAAAAGATCAGTGGATACTTTGCACAGAGTGCTTCATCAAGTTCTTTACGCACAACTACCTCCAAGTACGATGTACTTCTGCCACCCATTCAATACCATCATATTCCTCAACATACCATTCTACATCATCAGGAATATCTACCACTGCCAATTCTGCAGCCCAGCCATTTGCTTTCTCTCCAAGTTCTTCAACAACTTGAACAAGAGCAGAGTCAGAACGATCTTCGATCATGCTATCATACCAGAAGTTTTCTTTCTTAACTTCATCGACATAATAGTCGTATCTGTTAAATGAAGATTCTTTCTCTTCAACAACAAGATTCATACCTTTAAGTTCAGCATATCGCAGAACACCTTCGTGCGAAAGACCGAAACCACCATAACAACGATTAATAACAACTTTCATTTCAATCTCCCCAAACGTGGTGGAATCTATCAAAACTAATCCCAAATGTTTCGTGAATAATCTTATCCTTTAACATATCAGGAATACTACTATATGGAAATTCCAAGAAAAAAGGACATGCTTGTTTTCCCCAAGAGTGGTTCTTAAAGAAATACTTTACAAGTTTCATATCTTCTTTAGATTTCGGATTGAAAAATCTTTTCTGACTTAATCTACTTTCAAGAATCATTTGATCACCTTAGAGTTATCTGCAACATCCTTGTCATCTCGCAGTTCGATGAACACAGGAAGAAACAAAGACTCTTCTCCATTTTTGTTTTTGATTCTACTATTATACTTCACTGCGACAATTTTGTCAATTAAATCTTCTTTCCAATATTGCTTTCTGTGAGAATCTGTAAATCCAGATCCAACATTTACTTTTACAATTCCATCTGCTGACTCGCAGATAATTGCACCAAGCATTCCTGCAGCTTTACCTTTACCCTCTTCAACTGCAACAATTTTCAAGTCACATTCCAATTCACCTTTAAATTTGATCTGAGTCTTGCTTCGTTTATCTTCCCAAACACCACTACCATCTTTAAGAATGATGCCCTCATAACCAAGAGACAGATATTCTTGAAAGATCTCCTGTGCTTGATCTAGTGTTTCTACAATTGTAGATGACACAGTCCAAATCTTTTTACCCCCAGACTTCTGCTTGTTTACAATTTGTTCCAAAGTAGAAAATCTTTTTGAGTATGGAGTTGAACAATGTCCTGTTTCAAACATAACATAGGGAATTAGATCCCAAACAGATGCATGAACCAATGATGCTTCTTTGGCAGAGATTGTTCCTTTGTTTGCTTTATTGAGAATGCCATTGCCAGTCTGACGATCTGCAAACTGATGGTCACCATCAAACATAACCAATAACTCACCATCAAATACACAATCGATACTACCTGCCAATGCAGCAAACTCTTTCTCCAGATTACCCAGTAGATGAATCTGTTTACCATTTCGGCTACGGAATTCTACTTTACCATCTCTGACGATAGCATTGAATCGCATACCATCCATCTTCATTTGAGCATAGGCTGGGAATTTAATCTTATCAACCAGCTTCTGTTCAAATGGGCTACACAACATGCATGGGTACTCAGCAATCAATCCACTCCAAACTTTATTGGCAGTGGATACATCAACACCACACTTCAGATCTTTCTGAATGATTCGTTCGATAACTTTAGCATCATCTGGTGATAGAGATGAGAGCAACATGCGTAGATATTCGATTGCTGCATTACCTGTAACAGTGCGAGAAGATAGATCATAAAGTGCTCCAAGTGCATTCTCCAAAGAAGTTTGTTGTTTGTCAGTAACATACTGCGGGATCTTACGCTGATAGAATTGCGTAAAGGGATCGAGAGCCAAGCGAACAACATCTCGTAGCACTTCGTTATCGCTGTGTGCGTTTAGTTGCTCGATCTTGAAGTTGCGGGAATTGTTGCTTGCTAGGCTATCGAGAAAAGAATTAATGTTCATTGTTTACCTGTTCAATGTGTTTACATTTGCCATGATATTTAAAACCGATACATGTGCATGTCATACCATTATCTGTTTCTTCGACATAATACACGTGGTCTTTACTTCCATTAATCTTCCATCGTTTAGTATTTGATTTGTCTTCATAACGCTGAAGAATTTTGAATTTACGATAGCGTGTATCAAACATAAGTGGTTTCTTAAACTTCATGAAGTCTTGTGGATTGTTCCACTTAAAGTATCCAATGATTTTATCCATTGAATCATTCATGAGGTATGTATGATTCGGTTGACGATAATCAACCTGCCATACAGTGATCTCTTTAGCGAGGATCATGCTGCGTCCTTAAAGTAACCATAGGGCAGACCATTGAGAAAACAGAAGTATTCCCAGTCGCCATCAGCTTGACTGGCATCCATGATCCAGCGAAGTGCAGTGGCACGATCTTTCGCCCCCATGCAGATGGTATTGGTGACATGCTGTTCGAATTTGGCGATGGATTCTTCCTGCATCTTCTTCTCTTCAGCGAAGACGATCTCAGCTTGCTTGCTGAGTGCATCCAACTCTTGCTCGAGTTCTTGCTCAGTCATTGATTCGTAATTCATCCAGCGAGGACGAACACCATGAACATCTTTGTAGAAGTCATAGTGAGTTGCAGCCAACTGTTCTTTACGACTCAATTCTTCCCAAGTTTTCATCACATTCTCCATCATAATAAGATTATTATACACTAAGTTGCAATTAAAGACAAGTCTTTTATGCACCTATCGTACGACGTGGATATCCAGTTGCAAACCCATTTGTGCCAGAAACAAATCCACGAGAAGACTTTGCAGCCATCTTAGACTTGCGAACACGAGCAGGTTTACCAGTTTCGATAACTCCACCCTTCTTCAAGAATGCCTTCAATGCCTTCTCAGATTCTTCACGGATCTCTGCCTTAGTTTGCACAGAACGATTGTAAATAGTCGCAACTTTCACCTGTTTCTTTTGACTCAGTTTCATTATACAGACTCCTTCATGTTAATTTTCTTCCAACCAAAGCTGGCACAAACAAAAGACTCATCAGTGTCTAGATTACAGACAATGTCACCAACACTAAGACTATGCATCTTACCAACAACTTCGATCAGACTTGCATCTTCTTCGCAAACAAAGTTAGCGATTCGGAAAACTTCATCCATCGATCGAGCATCAACACGAGCCACCAATTCGAATTGATCAGAAATTTCTTCGATCTGAATTTCGTTCATGAAATACAGATCACGACTGTTTTCATTTTCAAAGGGGAGTTGATAAACTAGGTAAGTAGACATCTTGCTCATTTCATTTCCTTTCTTCATCATAATAGAGTCTATTATTCCTTAAATTGCAATTAAAGACAACAACTAAATGCAAAAAACCCTACCGATGGTAGGGTTATTATTGCGGCTAGTCTAGAGGGTTTGGAGGGAGGATTCTCGTAAGTAAGTTAGTACTTACTTACTTAAGAGCAGATGCAGGGACGATTTCGATTCCCGACCCAAAAATACGATTGTACTCATTCACCATTTTAATGTCAGCCTTTGCTTCAGCTGCAATTGCAGATCGAGATAAAGTGATATTGCCGACCGAATATGGCATGTAAGGAATAAGAGCCAGCCCGACTCCAGTTTGAGTTTGCTGCATCATAATTGTTGCTGGTGCTTTTAACTCTAAAGATGTTTCGTATGAGTTAAAAATTTCTCCAATAAGTTCTTCACCACTAATCAATTTAAATACACGAATGTTTGCCATAATTATTCCTGAGTGACTAAATTTTCAATAAAATCTGCTGCTTCATGTTGATCAGTGAAATAACGAATCATTAAAGTTTCTAGATCATAACAATGATGTGCAACAACCATGATAGTTCTGGCTTTAAAGACAGAAACTTTTAATATCCACTCACCACGACGAACAGTGACGAATGAGATAAGGTTTGGAGATATCTTTGCTTTCATCATAATAGTATTTAGGGAGAGCCGAAACTCTCCCTAACTATTACGACGTAGTAAGGTTACTTACACTTAGAAAATTCTTCCATAAGTTCTACTGCCTTCTTATGGTTTCCCATTCTTGCTTGAACAGATGCTGCTCTAGCGTAACCAATACCTTTGAAGAAAATATAGACTCCTCTTAAAATTTTCTTCATGATGATTTCTTCTTTGCTGCTTTCTTTTCCAATAACAATTCTGGTTCAACTGGCGTAAGATTATTAGCTGCAAATTCAGAGACAGAAATACCTTCATCAGAGATGTCGATTTTCTTCGGCTGCTTATGCGTTGGAACTAAACGCTCCAAAAAGATTTTAAGCATACCATTAATCATCTGAGCACCATTAACAACTACTTGATCATCAACTACGAAACTACGAGTAAATGCACGAGTTGCAATTCCTTTGTATAGAAATGCTTGGGTGTCATCTTTCGTTTCACCTTTGACAATTAGTTTGTCGCCATCAAGTGTAATCTCTACATCTTGTTTACCGAAACCAGCGACTGCCAATTCAATGACATACTTGTTTTCGTCAGACTTGTAGATATTGTATGGTGGATAGTTTGGAATATTTTTTGTGATCTCGTCATGGAGTTTTGCCATGCGATTCCACTGATCATCGAAACCAACAAATAGTTTGTCGAAGTCTTTGAAGACTGTTGGAATTAAAGTCATGGCTATCTCCTTACTTGGTTGCGAATACTTTCTTTACATCGAACTTAACTGCTTCTTCAGCAACTTTAGTTCCGATATCGAAAGTACTTTTTGCTACAGTCTTTGCGAATGTAGTTTGTGCGTCAACGAAGTCTTGAAGAGATTTAGCGATATCTTTGTCTTGAACGAATGTCTTGACGAAAGAAGATTTTGCACCTTGAATGGTGTCAATAGTTGTGTTGATTGCTTGTAACATATAGTTCTCCTATTAAGCGAGATAATTGTAATTCTCTATCCCAGATGGCGATAGAGGGTTAGTTGGTGGATTTACCAGAATACTCGGTTTGGCTCCACCGAGCCATTTCCCATCCCGAATGGGACTAATCTATTTATGCTGCAGGGGTCTTCTCTGCTTCTTGGCTTTGCTGTTGCTTTACCATTTCCGCAACTTGTGGTTCGCCTTGCTGCTTAATTTTATTAATAAGCAGTACAACTTCTTCAAATGGGTGTTTACCAAGTGTACGAAGAATCATATTAATCTCTTCAACAGACAATTCAAGTTTAATCATTTTTCACCTTTTTTCCTATATTATATTTTGGAACTAATTCCCACTGGTCTTTTTCTTTATATGAGACCACCTTAATCTGAGACAAAGACGCTTTCTGTTCTGCTTGGGATGGACTAAGGATTTTTAACAATTCCCAGTCTTGTAGCAATCCAGCAATAGCGTTTCTTCTCTCGATATCTCCATTTGTAATATTAGACTCTTTCCCATCTAGAGCAAAGAGTTCTTTAAAATGGACAATAAAGTATCTACCCTGTTTATGTAAAATGTGACAGGATTGATATAATTTGTTTTCTTTTCTGGAGGCGATGCCGATGCGTGTTAGTGTTTCTCTAACTTTTAGGAAGTTATCTGGCTCGGGCAGACTCACTTCAAGCATTGACTCAGGCGTCCAGTCATAATAAATCATCTCAACAGTCATTTTCCACCTTTATATAATTTTTCTTTTATAATGGCCAATTGTTCCTCGCTAAGGATATTTAGTGCTTCCTTAGCCTTCTCAGAGGAATACCCAAAATACTCTTTCACAAACAATAAAGACTCAGTTTCGGCTTCTTTCTTAGCCCATTTACTGAATCTTTTTTTCTTTGTAATAGTATTTAGGAAAAAGGAAAACTGCCATTCTGGTGGAGTCCCAGAAATACGATTCATCTCATTCGCATAGAGAACAGTATCTGGAAAATATGACAACCCTCTATTAACAATAAAGGGAACATAATCTTTAGGGGCAAGAGGATCTTCGAATAGATTTTGTTTAGTGAAATTTATTGCATTAATAAAGTCAAAAGGTGTCATGTTACCCTCAAAATCCAATCCTCAGCAAATGTCTTGGCACTTTCCAATTCTGCAAAAGACTCATATCCATTATAATCATCAACAGAATCGTATACTAAAACACCAAAATTTCCCAGTGAGTCTTTGTAAACCTTTGCATTCCTACTTCCATATTGGTGATTACTAATAATCGGTAGCAAACTCATGTTCTAAATCCTATTTCTTTTAGGTTATCCTCTGTACAACCAAATCTTTTACCAGGATATTTTTCGCTCAATCTGTCTTCTAATTCTTTTCTATTATTAGCCTGAGCAATAAATAACGAATCTTCATAATGATACGCTAAAAGCATATCATTGTGCTTTTCTATTTTTATTTTAATAAGATTACGTTCTTCATCTTGCAACTCTTTAGCAAGACTCTCAAACATTTTATTAGTTTGTTTGATCACAACTCTTTCTCTAAGGTTCCAACCCCAGCAAAAAGAAATAATTGCAACAAAAATTAGAATAAGAAATTCCATAAGTTCCTCATTTAAATTTGCACTGAGCCATAATCTCAGTCAGTGCCGCCATTATATTTAGTTCATGATCAGCTACAAATGCTGCTTTATATTGATAGTCAGCCAACACTAATACAAGTTGAGGAACACTATTTGGTTCTAAATTTTGAGAAGCAGTATCATACAATTCTCTAAACAAAGAAGTTGTATCAGCATCAGAGTTTTTAGCAACCCACTTACGCACTTCAGTGAAGTCTTTTTCCTTCATCAATTTGATAAGACTCTTGAAAGATTCTTCTGACATGTTTAGAAGAATACCAGAATCAATCTTACCAGATACGGAATAACGCTGAAGTTCGTTTAGGATACGACGATAGTCAGGAAAGTGTTTTGTTACAAGTTCAGCTACAACTTTAGGATCGAATTCCACACCCTCTTGTTTAAGAATCGTAATGGCTCTTTTGAAAAACGCAGCAGCGATTTCTTGTTTTTCTTTTGAGTCGATCTTGAATTCAATGACAGCACAGCGAGAATGAATCGGTTCAATGATGCGATTCTTGTAGTTAGCAGTGAAGATAAATCTGCAATTAGCAGAGAATTCTTCCATGTAATTACGGAGTGCTGGTTGAGTGGAGTTTGCCTGTAGATAATCTGCTTCGTCTAAGATAATAACTTTCTTAGCATCAGTCAATGATACAGATGTAGCAAAACCCTTAATGGTAGTACGGAGTGTGTCGATATGACCACCAGTATCTGAACCATTAAGAATTACATACTCTGCACCAATTTCATTACACAGTGCTTTGGCAATGGTAGTTTTACCTACACCTGCAGTGCCACACAATAAAAAGTGAGGCAACTCACCTTGTGCGACATAATCCTTGAATGTCTTTTTTAAAGACTCAGGAAGAATACAATCATCAATCTTTTGTGGACGATATTTCTCAACCCACAAAAACTGTTCATCACGACTTTCAATCATATAAATCTCCACATAACAAAGAATAGAGAGGGATTATACCCTCTCGTCATTTAGAAATCAAAAGTGGAATCAGCTTCCACAGCAACATAATAAACCAAATCGCTGCTTGGAGATTTAAAACGAGAAATTTTCTTGCTGGAAATAGATACTTCATAATCACCTGGAAGCATCTTTAGATTTTCTACCTTCAGATTAACTTTGAATGCTTTATCAGTGGTACCAATTGCTTCACTGAAAGAGTTCCCAGTAGCATTCTTTTTGTCTCCAACAACTGCAGTAATAGTAGTTCCATCACCAACAATTGACACATCTGCTGCACGAAGAACAGAGGCAGTCTTATGGATCATGTTCAGCATCGATGCTGACATATTAAAAGAAATTTCTGCTTCAGGGAATGTGATTGCTTTCTGAGGTGCAGTCAAAACAGATGGTTCTGCAGCGAAGAATTTAATCTTCATGTTGCCTTGACTGATTGATACATACTTGTCTTGGAAGGTGAGTTCGGGGTCATCGAACAAAGACATCGCACCTAGGAATTCGTTTAGATCATAAATTCCAAAGTCAGGGAATGTTTCTGTTACAGTTGCATCTGCCATCACATTCTTCTGACCAGAGATTGTTGCGAGTTTGTTGCCATTCTTTAAAAGAAGATTGCTGTTAATTCCCGCAAAGTTCTTAAAAAGAGCAACTGTTTCTTTACTAAGTTTCATACTTTCTCCTGTCAAATAAAACTACATTACTATGTATAAACATTATACCTCAAAAACCGATAATCCGACAAATATATTTGCCGTTTTCACTTTGTGGAATCTTTAGAGTATTTCACATCATGCTCATAAAGAAACATCAAGCAACACATTGCATGCGCCAAGTGATTCTTACCAGACTCAGGATCGTTTTGCTCTCCCTCTTTCCATGCCCATAGATGTCGTTGCATTGCATCAAAGTATCTGCGCTTAGAATCTGGAACATGTTTCCAATTATCTGGTTCGTATTTCTCTGCACCAAATGTTAGAATTTCTACAGTTGCTTTTAATGCAAGTGGTGGCAGTAAACCGTATTGCAGTTTACCGCCATCAAATTTACGACCACCTGTCGTTGCGTTTTGAGATTTTTTAACTTCTTCTTTGCTTGCCATATTCATCTCCAATGAAACCAAATATGGACACTCTTTCAAGTGTCCATATGCAGTTCACTGTTTAACGAGTAAACACAGAAGCACCTGCAACACGATTGGCAATTGCAACCATAGAACGAGTAGGTTGGCCAAGACGATACTTAACAACCTTAGTTCCGTTCACAACTGCGTCGTTTGCATAAACGCAATAACCTTGCTCACGAAGATTACGGATAGTGCTGGCAGGATGAGCGATACCAAAAGAAGCAGAAATCTGTTTGGCAGTAAATACCTTACCATTCCTCAAGTGTTTCAAAAGTAGATCTTGTTTAGACATATTATCTCCATTATATAACCATCAAACGAAAAGAATCGCAGGGAGACGATGGCGTATCTCCCTGCGACAAGTAAAGTCTAAGTATTAGACTTCGATACCATTTTCTTTCAGAATCTGATTGAAGTCTTCTACATCTTGATCGACTTCAACAGAATCATCAATAATTTTCTGCAGACGAGAAGTCTCAATCGCTTCTTTCTTTTCTGCAACTACATCTTGCTTCTTGACTTTAACAGTCTTGGCTTTCTGAAGTTTCGCAACTTTAGCCTTAGCCTTAGCGACTTTGGGAGTCTGCTTTTCAGCAAGTTCTTTCTGATATGCAGTCATTTCTGCATCAGTGGGTAGTGGTAGCTGATACACACCACGCTCGATCTTGTTCTTATTGAACAACCAGTTAGGATAACCGATCTTCTCACCCTTAGCACCAGTGCGTTGGTCACGCAATGAATAATAGATTGCAGCACACTCTTTCAGAGTAATGCGACCATCCTTTTTGTATTGCTTGTTCTGCTCAAGAACAGCAACAACAAAACGCTTTTGGGAAAGTGACAGGTTTGCAAATTTCAACATAATAAAGTTCCTTTTCAAGTTTTGAGAAATAATTATACTACAAGTGCAATTAAAAGACAAGTTCTTTTTGTAATAACCCTACTATCAGAAGGGGATTTCATCTGACTCAGGTTTCTTGGGTTCCTCTGCAACTACTTCAGGTTCAGGCTGTGGATTTGCAACTTTATCGAACAAATCGATAAATGCAGTCTTTGTTGCAGAGTCAAAACGATTGCAACAGAGTTGCACTGCCTTAGCACGATCTTTAAAAATCGCAAAGGCACGAACAATGTGAATCATACGACGAGTTGTAATCGTTTCATCCACACCACCATCCTCGAAAGTTCGGCGAATTGCATCAGCCCACTTTACGAGTGTCTCTGCAAACTCTTCATCGACACATGAATAAGTTTCCATGAGATTCTTTACAATCTTAACTTCTACTTTTGCATTGGGATAATCCTGCTCGAATGTTACGGCAAATCGCTCCAAGAATGCTTCGTTCAAAATATTCGTACCGATGTAACGACCATCGTCTGAACCCTTACCCTTAGTATTCGCAGTCGCAATGACATTGAATCCAGCAGCTGGAACAATCATCTCATTCTTGAGTTTAAAGTAATAAGGTTTACCCTCAAGAATCGGTTGCAAACACAACAGAGTATTTGCAGATCCAGCATCGATCTCGTCAAGAAGCAGAGTTGTACCATTGCGCATTGCAATAAGCACTGGACCTTCTACAATTTGCACGTTACCATCCTCGAGAGTCTTCGATCCGATGAGTTGTTCCTCATCAGTCATCATGTTGAGGTTAACACGAATGAGAGGTTTCTTGTGTTTAGCGCAAATCTGCTCAACCATCGTGGACTTACCATTACCAGTTGGTCCACTGATATATGCAGGATAAAAGATTCCAGACTTAATGATGTTTTCCAAATCACCATAGTTGCCAAATGGCACAAAATTAGGATCTTTTCGGGGAATCAATGCTGAAGTGTTGGTATAGTCGACAACAAAGGATTCTTGTTTCACAGGATTATCTTTCAAAGCAGTATTACCAACAACAGCAGCACGATTGGTACCACCATTAATGGCATACAAACCACGACCAACTTTATCTTTCATAAGCCACAGGGGATATTTCTCAGTCTTGAGTTTAGACATAACATCAAGCAACTGGGGACGACTCACTGTTCCCTTAGATTGCACATCAGGATACATCTCAAAGAGTTTAATCTCAAACTCACGCCTAAAAATTTCATCAACTTTTGCCATCACAAATCTCCATAATAAAGTTACAGGTATAATTATTACTCAAAATCTAATAAAAGACAAGTCTTTTCTACAATAACCCTACACTTAGTGGGGTTATTGCAACCCCTTATGCTACAAGGGTTACGAAGCGATTCAATAAGATTCGACTAGTCTTTTTCACATTGAGGAATTTACCGAAGTTCTTTGCAATCGATTTAGCATTAGCATCTGCATTGACATCCAACTCACCCTCTTGAATCACAGTTGATGATTGGGGGATCAAAAACAGTTCATCACGACCACTATTTGCAATAGAAGCAAATCCCTTAGTGCGAAAATCTTTACGCCAGTCTTCAATCACTGAGTGAAAATCGCCACGGAAACTCGGCAACGACGCTTGCAAGAAGTTTCTAAGATCACCTTTACGATTCTCACAGATATGAAATCCAACAAGTGAGACATTGTAACGATCCTTAATCATACGCAAAATGGTGTTTGTTTGACTGTTAGAGTAACGATCAATCTCATAAGTTTTTTGTGTGATCTCATCACGAATTAGATTTTTAATTTTGATGCGTTTATATTCATGACCATTAATCTCAGTACGTGAGTCTTCAATACTACGATTATAAGTTGTCAAAGAACCACCTTCACCATCAGTTAGAGTGATGAATGTCATTTTCTCGATGGAATTGTTCTTAATGTATTCTCCGAGTTTATGATACATCCATACCAGTCCTTCATTAAGGGGAGTGCCACCAGTGGCATACCCTTTGTTCCAAAAGAAACGATGATCTAGCACACGTTTAGCCATAATATTAAATTCGCTAGTAGTCATCTTGTTGCTGAACAACTCCATTAGATGAAAACCATCAACGCAATTTATCAGTTCATTTTGTTCTGATTTGATCCTATGTTTTTCACGTTGAATATCTACATACTTTCTATATTCTTCTGGAGTCATATTAGAATTACGCTCTTGCCTACTAGTTTCCTCATATGCAGATGTAAAAGCAAGAACACGATACGGTACTTGAATTCTATTACAGAACATGGCAAGATTGATAACCTGTTTCAACGTATCACGAATCACATCATTCATCGAACCAGACCAATCCACAAGCATAATCATGCCGTGATTCTTACCATTAGGAAAAGTAGTCACACGCTTGAAAAGATCGTCCTTCAACTTGTATGCATAAATTTTACGCATATCAAGAGAGCCAATCTTAGAAACAGATGCACGTTTGTAAAGTGTAGCGGACTTCCTCATCTCGAATTCTTTTACAAGATAGTTTACCGTACGACTAGACTCATTCTTAAACTGCAAGAAATCTTTCCCAAGACTTTCATAAAATTTAGCCTTTTGCTCATCACTCATGTGACGCAGAGTCCAGTCATACTGTTCGTTCTGTTCCATAGTCCACTGTTCTGGACTTTTAGTTTCGTTTAGAATTCTTTTGTACGGAATGATCGGATCATATTCATACTCGGTATCAAATTTCCAATACTTGTACTCTGTATTTTCGTCAGCCAGATCTTCAAGTTTGTTGCGAAAAATGCGTTCAGTTTGAGACTCTAGATCCTCTTCTTTTTCTGCACGCTCATCGTTCTGATGTTTAGGTGTGTTACCAAGTGGGTCAAGATCAGAATCTTCATCGTCTTCTTCACTCCAGTCACCATCCATATCAACATCAAAGTCTCCATAGACTGGATCATCTTCCTCATCGTCTTCTAGGTCTAGAGGATTCTCTTGTTTCATACGCTCCTTGCGTTCTTCTGCTTTCTGTTTTGAAAAAGCATAAATGTCTTTTGCAAGAGCAATCACATCTTCGATAGTTTCGGTACGTTCAGCACGATTGACAAATTCTTTTTCGTCTGCATCAAACTTGACACCGCATTGGAATCCAGCTTTGAAATACAAATTGATTTTGTCGATAAGAAGAAGATTGTCGAGACTCGGCACTTGCTTGATGCCAAAAAAGTCACGATCGTTGAGTTGCTTGTATCCTTCGTTCATGCGTTTGCGCAGACCAGGATACTTGCGTTTGATAAGTTTTTCGATTCGAACATCTTCGATAATGTTCAGATAGCCCATCATCTTAGGATTTTCCTTGATGGGTTCCATATATGGTTCGCCAGTATACAAAGCATGACCGACTTCGTGTCCGATAAGCATATCTTCAATTTCAGGAGTCATGTCTTTCCACATCGGAAGAGTCAACACACGTGACTTAATGTCAAAAGATGCAGTACGAGTGCGTGCACGAATCACCGATAGGTTTTCAGTTGCAAGAAGTCGTGCGGAGAGATCAGTCGATTTCATTTCCATTATTTATTCTCCAAATGCCATATCATGCTCAACATCAGTAAGAACACGCTCAACGTGTTCACGATTCAATAGTCCAAGACCATCAAATTCAAGTTCATCTGCAATGCCATATCTTAGTGCAAGCATCACAAGGGAGTAATCACTAAAATCAGACCACATACTTTCCATCACATTTCTCCATGAGTTATACCGTAATTATTCCCTAAAAATGAATAAAAGACAAGCACTTTTTTGGAGGACTAAAACCCTGTGTAGATAAGGGTTTGCAGGTAAGTAGATACTTACGTTTTTACAATTACACTAAAATCGTTGCGTTTTTCAAATTTAATCACTGACCTAAACTTATCGAATAGCTGGTCACCTTTGTGAGAAATAACGAAGATGTTGGAGTTTTCACCGAATGAGTTCATCAATGTGAGGAAGTAATCTGTTCCTGCAGTATCCAGAGAAGAATCAAAGATCTCGTCAAGAATGAGTAGGTTTGTATTGACTGAGTTCTTCATCTTTGCAATCTGTCTCCAAGTGAAAAGGATTGCAAGGTCAATACGCATCTTCTCGCCTTCAGAGAAACTGGCGTATGTAAAATCATCACGATGACGAGATTTTACAATTTCATTGAATGCTTCATCAAGTTCAAAATGGATATAAGCATCCATCGCATTTAGATACTTATTGATAAGTTTGTTCATCACAGGTAGATACTCACGAATGATCGCAGTTTTAATACCAGTATCTTTCAGAAGAATGGATGCAACCTCTTCAAGATTTCGAGTTTCTTGTAGAGAATTCTTCAGAGTAATCTTGTCGAGAGCATCCTTGGCTAGTTGTTTTAACTTTGCCTTTTCTTCATCAAGATTCGTAGTGTCTGCTTTATTTGTTTCAATCTCAGTTTCAAACTCTTTAATTTGTTTATTTAATAAAGTGATAGTTGAGTTCTTTGTAGAGAGTTCGATATTCTTTGTAGTAATCTCATCAATGATCTTATTGATGTCTGTTAATTTGTTTGTCAGATTAGTAAGGGCATCTTCCAAATCAGTGATCTTTTTATTATTCTCTTGCATCTTATTATGCAAGTCATGAATAATCTTTTGCTTATGATCTTCAGGAATGTCTTGTGCACATGATGGGCATACATCGTGTTCGTTGAAAAACTCTGCATCATGTTCACAGGTTTCTACCTTTTCATTGAGTTTGGTTTTTAACTGTTTGGCTTTCTCAATATCTTCAGATAATCTTTCCTTACCTGTGATGCTTGCTTTAAGAGTATTGATCTCTTCCACGATGGTGATGATCTCGCTCTCCGTAGTAGAAATTTGAGCATTGTTAGCATCAATCTTCGCTTGGACTGCTTTAATGCTCTCATCCTTTGCATTGGAGAGAGTTTTAATGAGAACTTGTTGCGCTTCGACTTTATCCTTTGCACTTTTGATGTCAGACTCAACTCTAATAATTTCATCCTTAGTTTCTTGTGCCTTTTCCTTTAATAACTGGTTCATTGTAGAAAATATGCGAATATCAAGAATATCTTCGATCACTTCTCTGCGTTGGCTTGGAGGTAATTGCATAAATGGAACAAACGATGCACTACCAAGAATTACTACCTGTGTGAATGTCTTATAGTTAAGTTTAAGGATCTGCTGTTCTAAAATCTTTTGATAATCTCTTGATGCTGCATCTTGATTTAATAGTTCGCCATTTTGCCAAATCTCAAAGATATTTGGTTTGATGCCACGAACAATTTTATAATCTTTTGCACCAATAGAAAATTCAATCTCAACAATACATTTCTTACCATTGATACTATTAATCAGCTGATTTTTATTAATGTTACGAAATGGTTTTCCAAACAATGAGAAGCACAATGCATCTAAAATTGTGCTTTTACCTTCACCATTCTTACCAATAATAAGAGTTGTGGGTGATTTGTTTAATAGAACTTTATTCGGTGAGTTGCCAGTTGATAGGAAATTCTGCCAAGCGATTGAGCGGAAGGTTATCATTCACTTACCTTTACTAATGTTTTCTTTCCACGGTAACATCTGAAGATTTTCTTTAACAGCAATTTCTTCTGGTGGAATGTTATTATCAAATCCATATCGAATAGAGACAATATGATCTAAGTGGTAGATTCCAGCTTGACCAGCTAACCCTCTTGGATAATTGTTTGGGTTAATCTCTGTGTGATGCTCTTCGTATATTTTTCTAGTTAAAACATGCACTCTATTTGAGTATCTACGATATTCTGGAGTGCTTTCCTTTTTCAAGGTATTTCTATATTCTTCAGTTTGCATATAAGATTTATCAATGTTCTTACTACCGCAACTCTGAGAACAATATCTTTTAGTGTCAGATGGAGTGACCATAAAAGATGCTCCACAATACAAGCAACTTCGTTCTTCTTGTTTAACCTGCCATGGTCTTTCTTTCCCTTTCTTGCTGCCTTTTGGAACAGTGACCCCAAGTTTGGATCTCCATCGTTGGGCAGTAGCAGTTCCTATACCAAGAACTTTAGATATTTCTACTAAAGTCTTAGATGGATTAGTTAAAATCAAAAGTTGTTCTTCTGTTAGTTTATGGAATTTCATAAATCCTCCTAATTTTATTTAGGAGTTTTCATTTTTCTATTGTGGGTTATTAAATACAATCATTAAATAAACCCAGCTTCAGTTTGTGGAGGTGCTGGTGGCTCGGCATCAGAGTAGCGATATACATACTCTGGTTCTTTCGGTACAGTGTATGGGAAAGTCACTGGTACTCGTGATTCTCTACAGGTATAGTATGACTTGAATGGTTCACCTGTATCATAGGACTTAGCCCACTCCCAAAACACTTTACCATCGATGTCGTAGCATTCACCAGTGGCTTTATCCTTGAATACATGGGATGCTCGCTTGTTCTGATAAACATCATGCCCAGTATCGCTCCACTCCCAGTCTTCACCAGTTAATGGAGCGATCGGTTCAAACTTCGCTAGTCTTGAGAATAGATTAATAGCATATGGTGCAGAAGAGCCAGAGTGCCCCTCACCTTCAAAAACTTCCAACAATTTCAGAACATGTTCACAAATCATCCCCTGCATCTCATCAGTGAATTCTCCGTTTTCGTTTACCCAACCTGCTGCTCGGAATTCTTCACGAGCGTGTTTTTCATAATTATTCATTTAGCCTTCCATTTCACATTAATGCGATGGGTTAGATAGATTAAAAGAATCTAAGTCGAATAAAGAAATAACCTTATATTCCTTTGGTAGATACATATCTGTTTTAGCACGTTTTTCTTCATGAACATTTTTATTTACTTTATTAACTACAACAATAGCAATGTTTGTTGGTGTCAAACCAAGTGCTTTGCAAACAGTATCAGAATGTTTTAAAGATTTTGAAGAATTACAGAGATCATCTACTAATACATACGGAACATCTTTAAATGCCATACCTTCATGCCAATTTTTTAGACCATAAGTTTTCTGATCTTTTCTGACAACAAATCCAGACATTTCTATTTTATGAGAATATGCTATTAAAGGTATTGAGGCAGCAAGTGGTGTTCCTGCTGTCTCAGCTCCACAAATCTGAAAGTGGAAAGTTTTTAATTCTTGATGCAATTTATATAACATCATTTCACTAACATAATGTAGAAACACTGGATTAAACAATCCATTTCTTAGATAAAACATCCAAGTGTATTTTTGTCCAGGATATTTTCCTGGCATATTTTTTCTAACTATACAATGTTTATCAATATAATCTCTAACTGCACTTTCGTAAACAGTGTATGTAGTTTGATCTATCATTAAACAACCTCAACATTTACTGCTTCTGTGTAGAGTGTTCGCATGAATGTTTTAACTTGTTCTTTATCAATATCCGTTTCAATCGAGTCAATGTAATGAGCAAGCACAGATAACGTATCTTCAAGGTTAATCTCTTCACCGACCTCACCATCTTCAAACTCTGATAGATCTTCAATAATTTTGATTTCATATGAGCCTTTATTATACAACTTTTGTATAAATTTATCAAACTTATAAAAATCAGTTTTATTGACGACTACAAGTTTTACAAATTTTTGATTTAAATCGATTGTGTCGAGGTCGATGGGTTCTTGCTCTTTGTCGTTGTATTCGACTCTTTCAAACATAGTATACGGATTTCTAATGAATCCGAGTTCTCGACTGTTGAGATCAAACAAGTGGAATCCTCGAGGGTCTTTGTAATCTTGCCAAGTAAGTTCATAGGGATTGCCGAGATAGTAAATATGACTATCGTCTGACTTATGATGATAATGACCAGAAAAAACCAAATCAAACTTATCAAATATTTCTTTAGAAAGTCCTTCATTAGATTGCATTCCTCTATACATGGCAAATCCTGCGATCTCGAAATGTCCCATGCAAATTTCGGCAGTTGTAGTTTCTAATTCATCCAATGATGCTTGATAATTTTCTGGACAGATCCAAGGCATCATACAAATGTTAAACCCACCAACATCAATGGTTGTGGGTTTGTCTATAACCTTAATGTTTTTATATTCTCTTAACAGAAGGTCTGGTGAATTTACATCATTAGTATTCTTATAGTAAGTGTCATGATTACCAGCAAGCATATAAACAGAAATGCCTCGATCAGAAAGTTTGTTGAAGAACATTTCTTTTGATCGTTGGAGCGCATAGAAATTAACATATTTCCTACGATCAAAAGTATCGCCAAGAATAAGAACAGTGTCAATACTGTGATGATCAAGTGTAGGAAAGAAAGTATTATCATAGAATTTTTGAAAGAAATCTAGAAATGCAATACTATCATTTCGTGCACCAAAGTGTTGATCAGTTATGATTGCTATTTTCAAATAAATCCTACCTTTCTATTTGTTTTGGCAGTATGTGCGTGTTCACTTTGCTGATTGAAGATCTCAGCAATAGAATATTCAACAACCTCACCTGCCTTCTTCTCAGGAATAGTAGTGTTAAGTTTGTTTGCTAATTTATTAGCGTCGTTAATAGACAATGGTTTAAATTCAACAATATCAAAGCATCTTCCTGGACGAATAAGAGCAGAGTCAATGTCACGAATACTTGGAAGATTAGTAGAGAAAATCATCTTCTTACCTTTAGTTGTCACAAGACCATCACCCACATTAAGGAAACGATGCATCATTGTATTGCCATCAGTACGAGATTTCAAAAATGCATCGCTATCTTCAAGTACCATAACTTCTGCATCGTCTTCAATAAAGCGAGCGAAGAAACCATCTTTCTCAAGAATACCTGCATCGTATGTTACGATTGCAGAACATGAACGATGTGCCAACAAACCACGAATAAATGTAGTCTTACCAGTTCCTGGAGGTCCAATTAGAAGGAGAATGTTGGCAGAAGATTCCATGTAACGATCGTAATAATCGTTAAGAGATTCGCCTTTAAGGAATGGATACATTTCTTCAACAGGAAGACGATCACGATTTAATGGAACATTGACGGAATTACCATCACCACCATAAATCCATTCGATATAAGATGTCACCACTGAAAATTTACTTTCAATAGAATCAATAACAGATTCAGCCCATTCAACATCACCAAAACAACGAACAGTTGTTGAGTTGCTATTAACATCAAATTTAATTAGTTGCATAGATTCTTCTTGGATAACGAATCCAGCAGAAGAAGATGTTTGTGTGTAAAGGTAATCCTGGAAATAATCTTCAGCCCAGTGCTTCCATGTCTCACGATTACAAAGAACAGTAGTCTCACGTTGTACAGTTGTCAATCCATTTTCAGTTCTACGGCGAAGCACCTCTGATGAAATTAAATCATCAAAATCACTCACACCAAGAAATATCTTATCACTCATCTCATTACCTTTTAACAATTGTTCTGCTGGAAATCCATCTTCAATTTGCCAAGTCCAGCGTTTAATAAATCTTTTATCTCTTCTTATCCTTAATGCTCTTGCTTTGCGTCTTGCTTTTTTATATGAAACATCATCTTCAGAAATGCCCAATCTATTAATAAGATCAGTTATCGAGTTCGCCATTATTATCACCTAAAAAATCATCTAAATCAACTTGTTTCTTTTTACGTTTGGCTTTTTTACGTTCCATAAATGTATCATCAAATGTATGATTCTGTTGCATAAAATCTAAGTATGCGTTACGAAACTCATTGTCGTCATCGCTATCTTGTAATTCAAAAGAATCAAATGGCATATCTTGTATTAACTTGCCTTTGATATAAGATTGTTTCTTTTCTTTAGCAATTCTTCTTAAGAATGCATAGTAGATAATCTGTGTGAAATAAGAAAAAGGATTATTAGACTTACTTGGATCGAAATTATCTATGTATTGAATGCAATTTTCCACTCCATCGAGAATCATATCATCTCGATAAGAATAGTTTATAAAATTTGGTTTGTAAGAAAGATGAGTTGCAATCTTAAGAATACATTCACCGATATAGTTGCTGACAATGGGTTTTGAATTACCTTCTGATTCTGCATCTTTACACTTTTTTCTATATTCTATTAGTGCCTGCAGAAAGTCAGCGTTATTAACATAATGAGCCATACATAAAAATTCCTCATACAATTGAACATGTTATAATTCTACATCATTATAATAAAAAAGACAAATATTAATTTATTACAAAATACATTTGTCTTTTTATTTGTCTTGGGGCATAATCCAGGGTGTTGGGGTTTGAAGAGATTAATGTACTGTGTCATTACCTTTCACAAGGTTTTGTCTTCTCTCTTCTTTTTTCTCATCTTCTGCATCGCTGTTAACGAGAGAGGCAAGCATTTCTATTCTCTTTTTTGCTTCTTCTGGTGTAATGTTTTCTTCATCGTCCCAAAGAAGTTCTTCTGTATTTTGTTTTGGAGAAAATGATGTCTGTTCCTCATGTTCTTTTACAATTCTCATATAATGGGGAATAAAAAGATGATGCAATTTTTTACAAAACATGACATCTTTTTTAAGAATAACAAACATCTTATCATCAGAAAATTGACAGAATGGATGTGCAGTAATATGCTCCTTACCAGTATGTAACACTGGTATTGTTCGCATAACCATAGGTGTTTCTAACAAGATCCTATCTTCATCTTCTTGTCTTAAGACAGCCATTAGTTGTTCACCTGAACAGAGTTTTAGTACTACAAAAAATTCTGAGCCATCTAACATAAATCCACCTCTACGATTTTTGTTTTAAATTCTTCTTCTGCATAAATTTTGTAACGCTCGGCAGCATGATTTAATGTATGATTTTTCCAAGATTTCCAATGTAAATCATCGGCAATATCAAAAAGATTGCAATGTGTTTTGCCATCTTTTAATCTTAATCCACGCCCAATACTTTGTAAATTACGGATTTTACTTTTTGAAGGGCTTGCGAAAATAACATTCTGTATCGAAGGTATATTGATACCCGTTGAGAATGTCCCGAAAGAAGCAATGATGATAGCATCTTCTTCTCCCTCTGTGATATGTCTAATTGACTCACGATCAGAAGTTTCTGTTCCTCCGTACACAAAGAAAATTTTTCTGGTATCATGTGCCTTTTCTTTAATCATATCGTAGAGAATTTTACCGTGTTTCTCTACAAACTGGAACAGAACAAGTGTATTGCCTGATGATTTGACTGCAAGGTTGCGGATAAATTTATTACGTTTTTCGCAACTAACGATCCAGTCGATTTCCTCTTGATATGTATTGTTCTTACGTTCCTTGCGTATCTCTTCCGTGTACTTGAGAATGATACACATTATATTTAGGTTAGACAATCTTCCAGAGTCCATCAGGGTTTTCGTTGTTGTCACTTTGTGCACTGGACCAAAAATACCCTCTAAAACTAAACGATGTACTTTTTTATTATCAAGTGTGCCTGTAGTTCCAATTCGATAACGAATGCTATCCATCTTTTCCATAACAGTAGTTAAAGATTTAGCCTTAAACTGATGTGCTTCATCTCCAAAAATAACTTGAAACTGTTTAAACCAAGCACGTGGTTGTAAGTAGATAGATTGCCATGTAGTAATTAAAACATCTTTAGTGAATTCTTTTGGGAATCCAGCATATAATTTTTGACAGTGATTTTTAACCGACCAAGTATTAACAGAAGAATAATCTTCAAAATCAGAATACATCTGCTCAACTAGAGAAGTTGTTGGTACGATAAGAACACATTTCCGACCCTGTTGTACATGCCAACGCATTACAGAGTAAATAATAAAAGATTTACCAGAACCAGTTGGAGAAAGTAGTAATGTTCGTTCGTCATTAATTGCTTTTTGTATAGCATCAATCTGATAATCACGAGTTTCGATTTTACTTGGAAGATCTAGATCAAGAACATATTTTTCAATTTGTTCGTGTGTGATATTATTGTTTGGTTGAAAATCCGTTTTCCATGTAAGTAAGTAATCATTACGTTCACAGAATTGTTCAACATATTGAATTAGACCAATGTATAATGTTTTTCTTACTTGATCATATAAACGAACTTTACCATCCCACAATCTTGCACGATATTGTGGTGTAAATCTTGCTCCTGGATATTCATATGTAAAAAAATCAGCTAGCTCTTGCTCAATGCTAGGATCACTAAAGATACGAATATAAACATCATCTAACTTTTCAATTGTAACCATTACATTCCTGCTAAAAATTTCTTCCATTCAACTGCGGTTTTAATTTGCCAGTCTCTTGCTTTAATCTGTTGCAGAACTGATTCAAGAAAATAAATCATTGTTTCAAGATAATCAATCTTCATTTTAATATTCACTAAATCTATATCACCACTTAAAAATTCGTCCATTTCATTTTTCAGTGGTTTAATTCCTTGCCACTGTTCCCATCCAAGATCTTTTAATTCATCACGAGATAGTTCACCACGATATAAACGAAATTTATTTTTACGAAGAAGCAAATAATCAGATTGGAGTTTTGTATGCTTGAGTTTAATTTGAACAAGTATTTTTACATACTTGGCATGTAGCTTAGGTGTTGTTGTGGAATTTTCACCGAGATAATTATCATCAATTTCACAGTCTTTGTCCCACATTTCTTGCAATTGTTCTATATTCATAATAACCTCAAAAATGTTATGGGGTAAGTATACCCCATCTATTACAAAAAATCAAATTTGTCTTACAAGAACTTGTAGTAACCGTAACGAAAAGTTGCGTTTCCAATTAGATATTGAACATCATTATTAGTTCCTGCGAATTGTAATGAATCTAAAGACACAGGAAACATATCATAAAATTGCACAATTTTAACTGTTAGATTATCAGCACCTAGTATTTGTAATGTTCCATCAGAATAATTTTTTGCTAGTTCACTATAATTATTTGTATCGTTTGATACAAATGTTACATACTGTTGATATGATTCTGGAAAACCAAGAGCAACGATCCAGTTATATATGGATTGATAATTAGCCATTTGTTCATCAACTAAAAATTGAACAGATAGTTGATCATATGTTAATGTCTCACCTGGAATTGGAGCAACATTAAATGGATTACCAAACTCTGGTGCACCAAGTGTAATACCTGGAAGATTAACGCTCTGACAAAAGAATGACAGATTAGGTAATTTTAAAATGTTAAACAGGAATCCATTAGGTGATAATGGATTAATGTTAGATGGAATGGGACATGAAAGTATATTAGCCATAAGATTATTTATTCAAAATAAAATGGGGGAGATTTTCATCTCCCCCAAAACACTGCTTCTTATCGTCAGTTTCTTATTGAAACCAACCTAATAATTACATTAGGTTAGTAACTTTAACACGACGATAGTAGTAGTTTACATCAGCAGTTAGGTTGTCCTGACCAGCTGTGCCATCGTCAAGATTGACGAATGGGTTAGCAACTAGACCGTAACGAGTCTTGAAGCCAATCTTTGGCTGGAAGCTGTTTGGATCAACTGCACGAACCATTTGTAGAGGAACGTATGGGCAGTAGAACAAGCCAGCATCAAATGCAGAACTACCTTTGTAACCAACTACGAAGAATTGTGTTGCAGATACGTTTGCAGTATATGGATCAACATAAACTTTGTACTTGCCATTTAGAACACCAGCAAAAGTAGTGCTTGTGTCATCAATGTTCAAGCTGCTGTTACCCTGGAGAGCAGGAGTGTAGTCAAGAACGCCAGCCATCGCTAATGCAGAAGCAACGTCTGCAGAAGTGATGATGAAGTTACCACGACCACGACGAGTCTGCTGACCAATCGCATTTGCTTCACGCTCGATTTGGAACATTAGACCCTTAAACTTCTCAACAGACCAACGACCATTAGAATCAGTATCTAAGTCGAAAGTACCAGCAGCAGTAGTACCAACTGCAGCACCTGGCTTAGCAGTCTTGTAGATTGTGCGGATAACTTCACGATTGATCTCAGCAAGAATCTCAGTTGAGAGAATATTGCTTAGTTCGCCTTCAGCATCAAGACCATGAACAGATTTCATATCTTGTGCTAATTCGATTGAGTACTCAGCTTTTAGAGCACGAGTCTTAGCAGTAACGGAAGTCTTTTCGATGCTAAATGCCATCTGATTGAAAGAACCATCACCAGAACCACCTTGACCAAGACGCTCAGCTGCGGAAGTTGCTAGACCAGCACCAGTAGTCTCAGAACCACCGAAGTCATAAACGCCACTGTGAGTGCCAGTACCAGAGAAGTCAGTATCAGCTTCGTTAAAGAGAGCCTCAGTACCACCTTGTGAAGTGTAACGAGACTTCATTGCGAAGATTAAACCAGTTGGCTGTGTCATTGGCTGAACACCAGCAACATCATAAGCAATGAGTTGTGGCATTGCACGACGGACTAAGCTGATAAGAACTGGATCGAACTTAGCGAAACCACCAGTGTCAGCATAAGAACCAACAGCGTTTGCTGGAGCAGCTTCGAAAAGTGCTTCACGCTGTTTTTGCATTTCACGCTCTTGGTTTTCCAAGAGAACTGCAGTCACTTCTTTACGATAAGTGTCCTTGATTGGAGCAGCACCCTCATGCTCGAGGATTGGTGCCCATTTTTTAACTAGATCTTGACGAGTTGTCATTTTCTTTTTCCTTTTATTTAAGTTTGTTAAGTGCTGTTAAATATGCTGACATCTGAGGATCGATTTGCTCTTTCTTCTCTTCAGTTAATTGCTCAACTGGAGTGTCAGTAACAACAGATTTAACTTCTGCGGTTGATTTATTTGTGAAATAATTTTCACGGATAGTCTTCACTTTAGTCTCAAAAGATTCTGCGTCTTCGTATGTTAACTCTTCAACTAATGCATTAAACTTTTCAGTTTCTGTATCAGTCAAACCTTCGCTAACTGTTTTAACAATTTCTGAACGCTTTTGCTCAGCGATTGTTTTAGACATCTCGATATTATTAGCAACTTGCTCATTGAGTTTTGCTTCTAATTCTTCGATTTTAGATTCCATTTCTCCAAGCACATCATAACGCTCTTCTGGAACGTCAATATAATGCTCTTCAAATAGATCTTTCATACCAGCTACGAAACTCTCAAGAATTTCAGACTTCATACCACGCTCAAGGGCAATTTCATTCTGTGTCATCCACTGCTCGGCTACGTAGCCGAGGTATCCATCAACCTGCTCAACAAGTCCCTCTATATTCTTTGCAACTTGCTCAGCAAGTTTGCTTTCGAATTCTTCTTCCAAACGAGCAACTTCAGCTTTGACACGAGTCATAACAGCTGCTTCAAAAATAGTAGTTGCCTTTTGTTTAAATTCTTCTGAAAGATCTTCGCCATTTAGAAGTGCATCAACATCTTCCTTGACACCTTTTAGATGACTTGGTTCTGCTGCAACTGCACCTTTAGTAGCTGCGTTTTCTTTCTTAGAAGTGCCACCTTCTGCTTCTTTTTCATCCTGAACATTGTTTTTAGCATTGTCTGGATTTGGAGTTTCAGCAGCAGGTTTAACAGCTTCCTCTTCAACTTGTTCTTCTTTGATCTCTTCAGCAGTATCAGCAACCTGATCTTCAAGTTTAGCTGCTTTAGATTCTGCTAAGATTTCAGCGATTTTTTGTTCGATTGACATCGTTTTCTCCTGTAACTGGATAGTTCTATTAAATTATTTATTATTTATCTGATTTTACTCAGAAAATCTTGGAAAGCGCGAATCTGTGCTTCCCCTAGATTTCGTGAGGAAGTTTTACGAATTGTGTGTTTGACTTCCTCGATATGTTTTTCCACAAACTTTCCATCAACAAAAACCCACTCTTTATTCTCCATAATACCACGCACATAAGCGTCTGGAGCAGATGGGTCAGCAACGATGTCTGCTGCTGTAGACAGCATAAAATCGTCTTGAACAATCGATACACCTTCGTTATTTGTAACGAGTGAACCAAGTGCTCTACTAGAAACTCCGAGATTTGCACCTCCGTCTAAAAGACCTTTTGCAATTTGTCCCATTGGTGTTTCTAAAATTTTTGCTTTACCAATATAATTAGTTCCCTCTTTACGTAGAGAGACGATAAGGTGTGATACACGATCAAGATTAATCTGTGGATTATCTGGATGACCCAATTCACCATATGCACGATTATTTTCAACCTGTTCTTTCATGTAACGAGCAACCTCTTTATCCATAACTTCTTCTGGATACATACGCTTGTTACGATTTTGAATAGCAGATTGAAGAAAGATTCCTTCAATGAAATATTCTTTACCTTTGCCAAGTTTAGATTCTGTTACTAACTTGACTGACTCTGTGACTTCTTTAATAAGTTTCATTTTTATACCTTATCTGGTGAACCACTTAGTGTTGTAGAAGCACCAACACGAGTACGATCGTCATATGCGCCATATACAGCTTCTTCAACTTTAGTAGCATAACCACCAATTTTGCGTAATGTTAGATATAATTGTGCTTCTGCGCCAGCAATAGTAACAACGATGTCACTCGTGTTTTCAATTGTATCAGAAAATCCCATACCTGCAGCAAACTCAACATCATCATGTCCTTCAGATGAAACTGTAGTAATGTTAACAGAGTTTCTTGCAATAGTAATAGTTGAAGATGGCATACCTGTAAATTGAAAACCTACGATATTAACTGTTTGTGTTGCACCATCTAATGCTTGAGTAGATGCTAAACAGTCAGTCTGTAGATCAATAGTTGAAGATGCTGCAGTACCAGCAATCTTAACGATTGTTTCGTTATTTGTATTCTTAAGAATAGTCTTAGTGACTGGCATTTTATTCCTCTAATTTTTCTACTACATACATAAACTGATCTTTATTTTCACGCATGTATTTAATAATATCTGATTGATTCTGTAACAAATTATTTAGTTGCTCTTGAGTCTCTTCATCAATTGCTACAATTGATTCATCTTCAAGAACATAATGTATTTTACCTTCTACGATATTATCCAGCTTATTTAATTTACGAATTTCTTGTACAACTGGATCAACACTAAAAATACGAGAGGAAGCGAGCTGTATATAATTTTCTATAAGAGTATCTGTAACTTTAACATCGTGATGTTCTTTAATAATACTAGCCACTTTATTCTCAGAAATATCTTCGTATAATTCAGTAGAAATTTGTTCTTCTAATTTTTTAGCAATATATTCTTGTTTGACGTATTGTCTCGCTTCCTCAATACTTGTATGTTCTGTTTCAATACCATTTATTAAAATTTTATTATTTTCTGTTTTTTCAATTAAATGAGTATAAGATCTAATGCTTTCTACTACATTAGGTCTTTTAAAAGATTTAATAAAACTAGAATAATACATTATTCAACAGTTTCAGTTGAACTTTCATTGTTAGAAATGTCAGTAGTTGTTTCTGCAGAAACAGTTTCTTCTTCTTGTTGAACAGCAAACATACTTTGTGCAACTTCTTGACGACGTGTATCTAACATTGGTGCTAGTTTTTCTGCCATTGCAGTTGCAAATGCTTTTTCTGTTTCTAATGCATTACCTTGAACGATTGCTTGGATTAAATTTTCTACTGATTCTTTCATGTGTGTCTCCTATTAATTTGGCCAAGTACCAGTTTTTAGTTTGGTAACTTTTGCTGGCTGTTCTTCATTTGTCTGTTCAGCATTTACTTCTGATTGATCTTCTGCTGGTTGTTCTTGTTGCATAGAATTTTGTGCAACGTAATTATTCATAGCAGTATTCTGTACACCTGTTAACATTCCTTCTTTTTCAGCCTGAGCCATTTGCAATTCTGCTTCTTGCTCGATTTCTTTTTCAATCTGTTCGACTTGATCTTCATCAAGTCGAAGAATGTTTTTCTTGACCCATGTTTGGCTATAATATTTACCAACATATGGATCAATAGTTTGCAAGGCTTGTAATCTCTGAGTCAATATTTCTGCATCTTTTAACTCAGAGAAGTGATTGTCTTCAATGTAATCGTATTTGAAGAATGGACGAATATCTTCCCACTCATCAGCACGAATAATACCTTTTGCAATTAGTTGAACTCTAAGTGCCTCAGAGAACAACACTGAAAACTTTTTACGAAGTCTAACAATAAATTTATTAAACTTAACTTCGTCACGAGAAATTTCTTGTGAACGTCCAATGCTAAATCCCTGTTGTGGTTGTAAACGAGAGATTGGAACATTCAATGCATGATAAAGTTTGTTCTGGAAATACTCGATATCTTGAATCTCGCCAAGGTTTTGACCACCTGGAAGCGTAGTAATCTCAGTTCCCTTACCACCTTCACGACGAGGCATCCAGAAATCTTCCATCATTGACAAGTGGCGACGATCGTCACGAGTTTCACCAGTAGTTGCATCATAAACAATTTTGTTTCTAAACTTGTTCATAATGTCAGAGACATATTGCTCTGCTTTTAACTTTGGTAAATTACCAACATCAATGTAAAATATTCTGCGCTCAGGTGCTCGACTAATACGATAGATGACCAAAGAATCTTCAATCATCTTTAATTGATTAACTGGCTTAATGGCTTTATGTAAATAAGATAATGCCATCCCAGTGTTTTGGTCTACATATCCTGATGGACAATACACAACAGAATCTATTGCTAATTTAACACCTTGTGTAGTCTGCTCTGTAATACCTTTATCGTTATAAAGATAATATTCTTCAATTTGTTTTACTACATCAACACCTTGTGGTGTTCTTTCTTTTTTAATATTTTTAATGCGACGAATTTTACGAGGATCAATATAACGAAGTTCTACAATACCTTCTTTAATTCGTTCTTCATCTATAAGAATTTGATAATATAATCTTCCATCAATATACCAAGTGCGGAAGATTTCATGTGCTCTTTCATCAAATTTTAAGAGTCTTTGTACATTATCAAATTCTTCTTTTATTTTTGTTTTAATAGAAGAAGATAGTTTTAACTCATCTAAGTTTAATTCAACTGGTCTCTTTTGTTCATCAGCGATAATTGCTTCATTTATAATATCTTCAATCGCATTATCACAATCTGAATATTGAGAAACCTCACGATATCTACGTAGAAGGTCGTTTTCATTTTTAACAACACCTTCTAAATCCATGACCATACCGTAATAACCACCAGCATTAACACCAGTGTTTATTACGGTTGCGCCTGTATCAACTGCACTAGGAGTTACAACAGATTGCAACTCCTGTTCTTTTTTACGCTTTATCTCAAAGCCAAAAATTTGCATAATGTAAAAATCCTTTAGTTATATTATAGAGGGAACGAACCAACTGGTGTATCAATAGAAACATTGACACCAAATCCAGCAGCAGCCCCAGTATTTGATGTGAAGAAGTTATATGTAAACTCTACATCAAATTGTTCAATAGCATTTTGTTGTTCGTAATCTAGTCCTACAGCAGAAACATTAGTTGGGAAAGCATCAACAAACTTGTAACTTTTAATAATTGCACCATTACGATCTAATTGATGAACACTCATGTCAACTTGATAATCAGTAGGATTAGTTCTTCCAAGAGTTGTGTTATAGTTTTGAATACCAGATTGCCACTGCTCTAAAGCATTACGAATACCAAATGTTGTATCATTGTAAATCGTAACAGTCCATGGAGCAAAAGTTCTTTCTCCTGCAAACTGCACAGGACGCCCACGATATAAAACAGGAATTGTCTCAATAGTAGAAGCAGGTAGTTGTGCTGCTTTACATAAGAATTGAGCACGCTGTCCTGCTACCACACCCAATGTTACATAAGACGGGAATGTTAACTCGACACGAAACTGATTAGGGCGAGCACCGCCACCAATCATTTGTGCTTTAAAATCAGCAATATTTGCCATTTAAATCTCCTTTTGTTCTTTCTTATTTATCCCTGATTAAGCACCAATTTCTGAGAAGTTAATCGCAGAACGAGCAGCAACAAATGTCAGAGTAATAAAGTTGATTGAACGATTTGGCTTAATAAAGATATCAGCAACGAATTCGTTACGATCGATAACTTCACCAGTATTGTTAGATTCATCGCACTTAACTACGAAATCTGTAATACCACGACGACCCTGAACATCACGGAGGAATGGCTCTACTAGATTCTTAAACTGAGCACGTGTGAAACTATCATTAAATTCAAACAACTGGAATTTAGCAGCAGTTGCAATTGCTTTTTCAAGAACGATAAACAGACGACGCACGTTAATACGATCGAATGCACTTGGTTTTGCAAGTAGAGTTTTATCTCCAAACAGAACAGTACCTTCACCTGGGAATGTAACCACAGGGTTAACACCATTTTTGTAAAGATTATCACGCATTGTTTTATTAGGTTGTACAGCAAGACGTACAACATTTTTGATCTGTCCACGATTTAGACCACCTGGAGAGAACCATGGATCGTTTGTATAGTCAGTGCGTGCGCAAAGACCAGCTACATCACCATTTAATGGAATATAACGATACTTATCATTGTAACGATCATACTGATATTTGTAGCCAGAATCAAGAACAGCGTATGATGTGCTTGACAATGCATTTCTATATGCATTAATCTGCGTAACTTCATTATCAGTAGATCCAATAATAATATCATGTGTTGATACATTTTGTGGAGAGATAAATGCTACGCAGTCTAGTCTTGTTTCACAGACATTGTTAATAACAGATTGTGCGACAGATGCTTTTGCTTTGCCAAGAAGAACTAAACTAATATCATATACTTCTGCATTAGCAAATAAAGTATATGCAGATTGTTGTTCGCCATCTGTTAATGCATAATCATCAGTGCCACCAGAAAGAGAACGCTTAACAGCAGCTGATAAGTTTTTAAATGATGCACCTTGTGCTGGTTGACCCCAGTTAGTTCCTAATCCAGTGATTGCAGCTGGTGGATCCATCCACCAAACGTATTCTGAACGAGAATTTAATACATCTTTATAATAATTATTAGTACCATCTGATTTTTTAGCATCAGAGGCTTTTGAAACGAAAGCAAATTTTTCTAAAACAGTTCCTTTTGTTCCAGTAATTAAACCATCTTCATCAAATACTAAAATATGTAGCTCATCATTAGTTCCATTAACTGATGCGGCATAGTCAGATGTTCCTGGTGCACCTTCAAATTCTGCAGCGCAGTTAATAGTTACACCATTTAATACAGTAGTCCAACCAGAGTATGTATTTGCATCAGCCATTGTTACATGAAGAGAGTTACCTAATGTACCTGGATATTTTGCAGCAAATTCACCAACAATAGCAGCACCAGTAGAATATGACTGAAGATAATGCTCTCCATTCATAATCTTTACACCTAAGTTTTGACTAATAGTAGCAGTAGCTGTTGCAACTGTACCAGTTGGTGGTGCACCGATAGTTACTGAAGGAGGATTGTCATATCCAGAACCAGCATTCGTAATTGTAATTCCTGTTATTGAAGAAGTAGAAAGTGTTACAGTTGTTGTTACACCACCACCATCTCCAGTAACATTAACTACTGGCAACAGTTTGTAGCCTTCGCCTGGATTTGTAATAGTAATACTAGTGATAACACCACCTGAGATATTGGCAGTGGCAGTAGCACCTGTTCCAGTATCACCCGTAGCAGGAGTAATAGTAACAGTAGCAGTTGTGTAACCAGTGTTACCCTCACCACTAACAGTAATTGCAGAAACACCACCACCAGAAAGAGTAGCAGTAGCAGTAGCTTGAGTACCACCGACAGCATCTGGGGCACCAATAGTTACAGTTGGAGGAGAAGCAGTAGAAACATAGCCGCTTCCAGCACTGTTTACTGCAATACCAGTTAAACTACCTGTTAAAATAGCAACAGCATTTAAGTGTCCTGCATCTGCACGATTTAATAATAAATTGTTAGTGTATGATAAAAAGTTAGCTGCTGTGAAGAAAGAATTTGCATTACTATCATTAGGTTTACCAAAACGACGAACTAACTCGTTTTCTGAGGTAACTGTGACAGGTTCCATAACTGGACCCCATGCAAACGCACCAGCAAAAGCACCAATAGAGCTAGAAACTGCTGGAACGATAGAAGTGAAATCTTTTTCTACGACTGCAACGCCTGGAGATAATTGAAACGGCATTGTAATTCTCCTTGTTAATAAGTTTACCTTTAGACAACTTTATGTCTACATTTTATTTAGTTTTTGCACGATTTCTAGAAGTTTAGCGGAGGTTTTTCTGGACCACCATCGTCATAAAAACCAAACGGAGTTAATTCTTCCTCAATCGCCTGCATTTGTTTTTTATACATAACTTCTCTTAGATTTACATTATTTAGGTCTTTAAAATAAGAGTTGGTAGTTAGCCAACCGAACAAAACCAAAGGCATGACTAAGTCGTCGTGATAGCCTTCGTCTGCTTCATAAGACCCCTTCTTTTCAATAAAAGTAGAGATCTCAGAAATTGTATCCGCATCGTTTATAAGAAGTTTATTTTCTTCAACGAGTGCTTTAAAATTATGACATCCTATTCGTTTAATTTTTTTATCGGTATTGACTCCAAGTTGAGTTTTACCACCTCCAAAACCACCCGAAACAGTCTGCCCTAGTGTATGACGAGTTACAAATAGTATATTTTCATATTCCATTTCCGAATAAAGGATATGGGCTACTTGTTCAGAAATGTTAATTTCTAATAAAACCCAAGCATTATTATAGTCTTTACCTACTTTGTAAATAATATTTGGATATAATAGGGGACTGATCTCATTATTTCTATATTTTGCTACAAGTTTGTAAGGAGTTTCTGTGATATCAATTACTTGGAATGCGGAGTAATCTCCACCAACTCCTTTTGCTACATCGGCTACTAAACAATATGTATGACCCACTTGTGGTTCAACATAAACGTCTAGACCATCTTTTGTGAAAACTCTATTTGCAACAGACATTTTTGCTATCACATCAGAGTTAATTAGAGTTAAACTAGAACCTAAGAAGTTACAAAGAACCTCTTGATTATATTTTAACTCACCGAGCATAGCCTTTTGTTCAAGTGCCCATGCTTCATCACGACCAGGAATTTCCCAGTACGGTATGAATAACGGAACAAATCCATTACGACCATTTTCAGCATCATTCCAAAACTTCCAGAAATGATTATAACCTAATGGTGTAGATGAAAGTAGAATCTTAGTTGTTTGACCAGCAGAAATAGTTGGATAGACAGAAGTAAAAAACTCTTCAGCAATATTATTTGGAATAATTGCTGCCTCATCAACATATAATAAGTTTACAGATCGTCCACGAATACCAGATTTTCCTGTTGCTGCAGTAAATACTTTTGAACCATTTTCTAGTTCGATGTCACCCTTATTCCAACCTATAACACCTTGTTGCATCCATTTAGGCAATAACTCATACATTGTTTGTAAACGATCTAGAACCTCACGAGCAGAAGTTGCTTTATTAGCTAAAATCGCTACAGTTTTATTTGGCTGAAATAAAGTATACCAAAGAATATATGCAGCAGATGTAGTAGTCTTACCTTGCTGACGACCTTCCATAAGAATCACACGACGATTACTATGGATCACATCAATCTTTTTCTTTTGACAATCATACAATTTAAACAACTGTAAACCATTGTCTAGAGTTACAATATGGCAATAGTTTTCAATGAAATAAATTGGATCTTGCGAGCATTTAATATATTCCTGGATGTTATCAGGAGTAAACTCTACTGTGACGCCAGCTGCTTTTAAATTCGCATTAGCATTATAAATTTCTGCCATATTTAAAAATTGTCTTCCCAACTTTCAGAACTAACTGTAGAAGTAGTTAAATCTCCCTCAGCAGTATAAATTCTGTTTGGATTAGTAAAATCTTCATTTTGTCCAACATTAGCATAAACTTCTTGAATAACTTTCTTATTAGATATAGCACCAAATAGATTTGTTTTCATTGTAAAATTTAATGTATGTGTTACAAATCTACGAGTTTGAAAATCTCCATCATATTCATCAGAAGCAGCAACACTATTTAATATGATAGGAACATCTAATTTAACATTCATATCTGGTATTGCATTAATAGTTAAAGTATAATCTGGAGTAAATGTTGGTAGTATTTGTTCAATTATTTGTAATGCATCTTCTTGTGTTTTGGTTAAAACATATAATGCTATGTCGATATTATATGGAACTGGAGTATACATTGTCCCCATTGTATTTTCACCCTCACCACATTTAATTTGTTGCATACGATTTAGTTTGCGTGAGGAATCATAATTATATCCAACAATCTCAAACGACATTCTTGGTAAAGAAACATAGGTATTGTTTGCTAAATCTGGATCTTGTTCAATTCGAACTAACCATTTTTCTTTTGGTGCATAAGCCAATGGTATTTGTAATCTTTGTACAGTTGTGCCTGTTACAGAATCACCCTGTTTACGATCAATATAGATATCACTGAATAATCTTCCAAAAGCAACAATACTTTTACGAATAATGCCGTGATAAAAAATATTATTATTAAGCATTATTCACCAACCTCTCCAAACGGATTACTTTCACTAAAAAGAATATCAGTAGCTTCAGATTTAAAAGAATTATTATCTCCGTATGAATCAACTTTATCTATATCGATTTCTAATGTAGCTACAGCTGTAGCCCCATTTCCACCTCCACCATTAAATTGCACTACAGGAGGTGCTTGATATTGTTGTCCATCTTCAGTTACATTGATAGCAACAACCTTCCCTGCACTAATTCCAGTACCAAGAACTGCTGTTGCAGCAGCACCAAATCCTGTAGAACTTACAAATGTTACAGATGGTGGTGAAGTATAACCTGATCCCTGATTTGTAACTGTAACCTTTAAAACACGTGATGTTGGATTTCTTGTTGAGTTAGTACTAAATGTTTTAAGAGATTCAAACGCATCAACTTCTTTAATTCCTGTATCAATTCTCTCAGAAGCATACTGGAATAGTTCAACTTGAAGTTTATAAACATACAATTTACCAAGTTGATAAAATGGATCTTGATGTGTTACAAATTTAATTTCAAACAATCCTTTAGACAATGGAAAATAAATCAAATCGCCTTCATTTGGACGTGTAGGAATTGTTGTTTGTCCATATCTACCGACTAACTGTTCCCATCTACGTCTTGCAACAACTAAAGTTGCAGATTGTTCCACCATTAAACCAAACTTTTGAATAAACGCACCTTGTCCTGCAAATGAATCTACATTTTCAAAATACATTTCGATTGGAAATGAGGACTTAAACTCTGATAAACGATCTTCACCCAGAATATTATCTTTAGAAACTAATGTTCTTGGAATGTAGAAAAATTCCTGACCATAGATCTTAAGAGATTCTATGATTAGGTCTTCGACAAGGTACTGTTCATTTCTAGTACCATGTGAAAAATAAACATTAGTTGGCATATTAACCTATAAAAAAATCTAATGGAGCAGATTTATTTTGAAGAGAATCTTCTAACTCTTTAAGTTCAGTAGTTGCTTCATCATATAGTTTATCTCCATCAAGAGTAACGCCACCTGGAAGTTGGATACCAGAAAACTTTTTAATATTTGTAGCCCATTGTTTTTTAAACAATGCAGTAACGTAATGTTTTAACCATGCTTCATTCCAGACTTTTGTAAATTCGTTTGGATCAAGAGCACGATATCCTTGAACGATAACATAATCTCCAAGAGGAATATCTGTTTCCCAGTTAATATCTAGATAAACACGATTTGTTCTACGATTAAAACGGAAAGATGTGTGTCCATTTAACTCTAGATCTAACAGAGCTAAATGACTCATTACTGTTTTGTAGTAAATTAATGATGTAGATGTTAGATCATATAAGTCGTTTAGACGTAATTGATATTGAAGATCAAAAATATTTTTTGAAGAAGATGCTTGTCCAATACTTAGTACTTTTGTAACACCATAAACTAAATCACTAACTTCAATATATTTGTTGTCATATTCTCTTTTAGTAATAGATGATGTTGTAGCGACTTGTCCAGAAATAGAACCAGTAACCACTTCACCAACTGTAAATGTTCCTACAATATTTTTTACGAGCAATAAAGTTCCAGCAGAAGAACGATTAGTTTCTCGTACTACTGTTGCTTTTGCGCCAGATGTTGCACCAGTAATAGTTTCAGAAAGTTGATAATTAGCTGCAACTGAAGTTGTTAGAACGATTTCTGAAGCACGAATTGCTGCTTTCATATAAATCTGCTCGATACCATCGTAATGGTATTTTCTCCAATGTTCTAATGCTTCATCGATACGATCTTCTAGCTGATCATCATCTACGTTAATTTCAACTACAGGTGCACCTAAAGCACGTAGGCAATATTGTTTTAATTGTTCTCTAGTTGCAACAGCCATTTAAAAATCCTTTTATTTTATTATTTATTATACATTGCCAGTGTTTGTTGATGGGAATGCTCTATTAGTACCCCAAATAATACGTACTCCACCTTTTCCACCAACTCCACTTGCACCGCCAGTATCGCCAGCCCCACCACCACCGCCACCATATACACCACCTGCACCACCAGCACCAGCAGCAAAAATTCCTGGAGAACCTGCAGTACCTCCAGAACCACCGCCACCACCAGAAGTTGTTGTAGAGTCAGCAGTACCTCCAGTTCCGTTTGAACCTGCTCCCAGCAATCCAACACCGCCACCGCCACCACCAGAGTTATTAATACCACCGCCACCGCCACCGCCACCGCCACCAGTGCTTGCTATACCTACAGCTGCAGCAGTTCCACCAGCACCACCAGCTGCACTATATCCACCTGCGCCACCGCCACCACCAGAAGATCCGCCAGCGTTTTCATTGCCACCTTGACCACCAGCAAACCCAGTGCCAACACCAACAGTTCCACCAGCTCGGTTACCATTACCTGATTGACCACCATTAGCAGAGCATAATACTGTGCCACCTCTAGATAAACTTGATAATCCTCCAGCTCCGTTAGCTGATCCGCCAGCACCGACTACAACAGTTAATGATTCTCCAGCTGTAACTGGAATATTATTTACATAAGAAAGTGCTCCACCGCCACCGCCAGGAGAGTTTCTTCCACTTTTTCCAGAACCGCCACCGCCAACACATACAACTGAGATAAATGAAACTTGATCTGGTACAACAAAAGTTGTTGTGCCAACAGTATCATATAACTGTTGACCTGCTGGAAAACTAAGCATATAAAATAATTGATGTAATGCCATGTTAAGTTAATCCAGCTCCTGCTATAACATATTCGTTAGATGCTACACAAAGAAGAGTAGCTATTCCTCTTTGTGCAAGTGTTCTATTCCCAGTAGTTGCAGTTCCTGCTAATCTTAGTGTAACAGCAGTGGCAGTTATTGTAATATTAGCCGCAGAATCATTGTATATTGTAACAACATCTCCAGCAACAAAATTGGTTGAAGCATTAATAGTAACACCCGCAGATACATCTAAGAACTTTCCTTTATCTCCTGAAACTACAGTAGTATTTGTACTAACTGGTATATTAGTTTGCGCTGGACCAGTTGGTCCAGTTGGTCCAGTCGGTCCAGCTGCTCCTGTTGGTATAGTGAAATTAAGAATTGCTTCTCCAGTTGTACCAGCATTAACTACTGCCGCATTACTTCCAGCTGCTCCTGTTGTAACTGTACCTACAGAAACAGTAGCAGTTGGTCCTCTTTCACCTCTAACAGTAGAGGCTGCTAAAATATCACTTAATAATGCCATTATAGTTCATCTCCTATAGCAAGAGCAGCAGCAAGAGGATCTTCACCACCACTAGCAAAAGCGAATACACACCATGTGCTACCGCTATAAACAAAATCTACCTTAACTCCTGCAATATTTAAAATTAAATCTTCTGATAATCCCTTAATTGTTGAACCATTTCGTGCAACTGTTAAGTTATTAGTTTGCCAATTATTACCATCTGCAATAACAACAGAATTACCAGCTGATGGAGTTGCTGGTAGAGTGATTGTGAATGAACCACCAGATGTATTTGCTAATAACTGATCTCCGCTAGCAGCAGTATAGTTAGATGTTTTAACACTCCATGATCCGCCACCACCACCAGTAGAAGCAATTGTAATAGTATTAGCGTCTGTTCTAGTAATAGTTATATTACTTCCAGCTGCTAGAGTTACGTTGTCTGTAGAAGCATCTGAACCAGTAAGTCTTAAATTAGCACCACCAGCAACAGTTTCAGCAGAAATACTATATGTAGTATTTGTATCAGTATCAGTCCAAGGTATATTAACAAGCATTTGACCAAATGCATTTAACTGAACTGCATATGATCTAGATGCTGTTGAGGTTACTGCATTTGCTGCCACAGTTTGTACAGTATCAGAACCAAGTTCTACTAAACCTGGAACAGTGCTAGTTGCAAGAGAATAAGTTGTATCTGTCCAAGGTACGTTAATAACACCTTGACCAGCAGCATTTACTTGTAATCCATAAGTTCGACTTGCTGTAGATGTAACAGAGTTAGCAGCTACAGATTGTTGCGTGTCAGAGAATAATTCGATAAGTCCTAATGTAGTGCTAGTTGCAGCAGAATAAGTTGTATCTGTCCAAGGTACGTTAATAACACCTTGACCACTAGCATTAATCTGAAGACCATATGTTCTTGAAGCAGTAGCACTTACTGCATTAGCAGCTACAGATTGTTGCGTGTCAGAGAATAATTCTATTAAACCTAGTGTAGTTGATGTTGCTGCAGAATAAGTTGTATTCGTATCTGTAGATGAGATCGTAATTCTTTGATTACCCTCATCCCAAGAAACAGTAGTAGCACCAGATCCTATTACGTTTATAGTGTCCGTTCCTGAACCAGAACCACCAGCTACTAATTCAATGTTAACAGAATTTGTTGTTCCAGAACCATCTAATGTATAAGTTGTGTTAGTATCTGTTACTGTTTCTGTATTAGTTGTGATTCCTGTTACGTGACCAAATGTATCAAATGTTAAACCAGAAACATAAGTTCTTGAACTTGCAGTTAAAGATGCAACAGAAGATGTATCCGTATGACTAAACTCTGTTCCATTTAATGTTAAACCACTCCCAGCGGTATAAGTGCCAGCACCAGAAAACTGTACAAAATTTACAGCTGTTGTACCAACAGTTGTAACAGGATCAGACATCACCCAGCCAGTATCGTTATATAATGTACCTTGCTGTACAAAAGTAAAATCACCACCAGCCATCTCTGTTGGTGTGTCAAAATCTGTTGCACGTGTTAATGTTGTTGAATTTGTATAGGTATAGATACCATTGTTTGCTGCGGCTGCTTCGTTTTTAACAAGAATACGAGTTCCAACAGTTGCAATATTAACACCATCAATAGTTCCAAAGGTTCCACCTGAAACTGTTAATGTCGCTCCGACACCAGCAGTACCATTAGAATAAGTTATCGTGCCACCAGTAATTGATGTTAGAGTTGCTGTTGTTGCAGCAGCACAAGGAGCATGTGTATGTAAACCTTGTGCAACATTATCAACATACTGTTTAGTTGCTGCATGAAGTGAACTGCTTGGATCAGCATGAAGAGTTAAGAACCCTGTCATGGTATCACCAGAAGTATTTACATAACGACTATCAAGATCTGTAGTTATTACAGAAGCAGCAGTTACGTGGCCAAATCCATCAAATGTAAATGATATGTCTTGTAGTACAATACCATTTGAATTATCTGAACTTAAATTGCTAACAGAAGATGTGTCAGCATGAGCAATCGTAGCAGAGGTGTTCTCTCCTGCTACAGCACTTATTGTAAGACCAGATGTACCAGTTTGTGCTCCTGGTGAACCATCTGCAATAGATCCTACATAATTTCCAGTAGTATCTGTACCAAGAGCTACAGAATTTGCAGCAATTGTAGCAGTTAATGTACCACTAGTTAAATCTGTTAGAGTTACAGAACCAGTCAAATCACCAGCTAAAGTAATAACTGGATCAGGTTTATTTTGTATCTCAGACCAGTCAACAGAAGTATCATCGGCAGAAATTGTAATAGTATTAGCGTCTGTTCTAGTAACTGTTACATTTGTTCCACCAGCAATTTTAACATTATCTGTTGTAGAATCTGATCCTGTAAGTCTTAAATCAGCACCACCAGTAGTTGTTTCTGCAGAAATACTATATGTAGTATTTGTGTCTGCAGGTATATCACTAGTTAATGCAATTGTTCCAGATGCATTAGGAATAGTTAATGTTCTGGTTGTGGCAGTAGCAATACCAGATAATTGAAACTGTAATTTTTTAGAGTTATCTGTTTCGTCTTGGAATAGTGTAGTACTGTCAGTAAATGTTTTGTTTGTTAAAGTACTAGTACTACTAATAGTTGGAACAGCAACACCACCAACAGTTAAAGAACCTGCTGCTATATCTGTAGAAGTATTTTGTATTCTTCTATTTCTTAAAGTAAAACTATTTTCAGTATAACCAGAATCAATAGTTGTAACTTCACCTTCAGAACCAAATAGTGTAACTGTATTATAGTAAGATGATGCTCTGTTAACTACAATTAAATCTACAGTTGCCATTTGGATTCCAGTAGTTAATCCTTTAATGGCAAATATAAATCCAGCTGTAGTAGTTTGTTTAGTCCATAAAACTGGATTTACAAATGGGGTTGACATACCATTTAAATCTTCATCATAATAAACTTCCCAAGCTAAACTTGGTAAAGTATTAGATCTTAAATTACATTGAATGTCAATAATCTGCGTAAGATCACCAGTTTGAATATAAATTTTTCCATAAATGGAATAATTATTTGAACTACTAGCTGGGATTACTTGGAATATTTTTTGATACTCATTTGTATTTAAATATTGTGTATTTGCAGCAAACGAGTAATGTCTATTAATTCTTTGCGTAAAAGAATTTGAATAACGTATTTCATCTAGTGTAGTTACGCCAGATAATGTTGGTGAGGAAAGAGTTTTATTTGTTAAGGTTTGAGTAGAATCTGTACCAACTACTGTTGTGCTAACATCTGGGAATGTGAATGTTCTATCTGCAGTTAAAGTTCCTGGAGTTAAAATAACTTCCCAATTTCCTGTTCCACCAGCACGACCACGAATTTCAATACCGTCTTGGGTTGCTGCTGTTCTTGCTAAGACACCAGATGCACCAATTGTTGTTAACGATGTACCAGTTGCCGCACCAATATTTGGTGTTACAAGAGTTGGACTAGTTGCAAATACTAAAGAACCTGAACCAGTTTCGTCTGTAACTGCTGCAGCGATTTGCGCAGAAGTTGCTACCAGAGTGTTACTAGTTAGATTAATGGTTTTATTAGTTAATGTTTGTGTACCAGTTAAAGTAGCAACTGTAGAATCAATAGCAATAGTACCAGAACTAGTAATTGTTCCACCAGTAAGTCCTGTACCAGCAGTAATAGAAGTTACAGTTCCTGTACCAGAAACAGAAATCCATTGAACTCCTGTTCCAGTAGAAGAAAGAACTTGTCCGTTTGTGCCTGTTCCACCACCAGCAGTTAAAGTACCAGTCAGCGTTAGATTATTCGCTGTAGCACTATTAATAGTAGGAGATGTTAAGGTTTTATTGGAAAGAGTTTGTGTGCCAGTTAAAGTTACTACAGAACTGTCTTCTGTAAAACTTTTAATGGTATTTGATGATGTTTTATAATAAAGTTTACCATCGGCATAGTTTAAAGCAAGTTCACCATAATCTAGCGCAGATGTTGAGGGAATTCCTCCCGCTCCTGATGTCGCTGATCGTTTTAATAAAACTTTATTTGCCATTACTATACCTTAATAAAGGAAGGGTGATGCGCTGTAAAAACAGCCCCAAGAAGAGGAGATAAAAATCTCCTCTAAGTTATTTAGTACGTTCCACCATCAATAGTAAATCCATCTAATGTAGACGTTGCTGCGCCAGCACCATAAATGTTACCACCAACTCCAATACCGCCAGACACAACTAATGCTCCAGTAGTAGAACTGCTAGAAGCAGTTGTTGCAGTGAATGTTACAGCACCATTTGCAGCTAGAGTTGTAAACGCACCACTTGATCTAGTTGTAGCACCAATTGAAGCATTATCAATTGTACCACCAGAAATAGTTGGTGATGTTAGAGTTTTGTTGGTAAATGTTTCAGTACCAGCTAAAGTTGCAAGAGTTCCAGTAGTTGGTAGTGTAACGCTAGTATTTGCAGTAGTAGTTAGCGTTAAAGTATGTGCACCACTATGTGTAAAATTACCACCTAGAGTGATAGTCTTAGAACCATTATTAACACCAGTACCACCATAAGTTGGTCCAATTACAGTACCCTGCCAAGTACCAGTAGCGATCGTACCAAGAGTTGTGATAGAAGTTTGACCAACATATGTTGATGCAATATCAACGCTATCTGGATTTACTGTAATTCTATTTGCAGTACCACCAACATTAAATGTTGTTCCAGAAAGAGTTAAACCATCGCCAGCTGTAAATGTACCAGAACCAGAAAACTGTTGCCAGATAACAGTATCTGTACCAACAGTCAATACTTCAAAGGTTTGAACCCAACCAGTTGATGCATATGTAGTACCTTGTTCAACGAAAGTAAAGTCACCACCACCAATCTCAACAGCAGTATCAAAATCAGAAGCACGAGTAAGAACAGTAGAACTGGTACGAACATACATACCATTATGTGCTTGATTACTTTCATTCTTAACAAGAATACGATCGCCGTTTGCTAATGTTACACCATCAATCGCAGTCAATCCAGCAGAAAGAGTAAGTGTTGCACCAACACCTGATGTTCCGTTATTATATGTTACTGTACCACCAGAAAGTGTAGCAAGTGTATCAGTAGTTGCTACTCTTGCAGCCTCGTGAACATGCAATCCTTCAGCAACAGTATCAACATAGTTTTTAGTCGCTGCATCAGTTGCATTTACAGGTTCATTTAATCCTGTTATAATAGAACCAGAAACATCAACTTTACCAGTCCCATTTGGACTAATAACAATATCACCATTAGCATTCGTAGAGGAAATCGTATTACCATTGAAATTTAAATTATCAACAGTAAGTTCAGTAACACCAGCGATTGATGTAGAAGTAGCACCAAGAGCAACAGTTGTAGAACCAAAAGTTACAGAACTGTTAGTTAGTGCATTATTTGGAATATTTGTTAATGTATTAGTAGAACCACTGATAGATTTATTTGTAAGAGTATCAGTAGTTGCACGACCAACCAGTTGATCTGTTGCAGAAGGTAAAGTTAATACACCAGAAGCAGTTGCCTGTGCTATTACCTGAGTAGTTCCAGAAGTAGAACCTCCAAAATACATACCTGTACCAGTAGTGTATAGGTTTGTAATAGTTGGAGAAGATGATAAAACAACATTTGCGCCAGAACCAACATAAGAGGTAATCTGATTAGCATTAATTCTAAAGACATTACCAGTACCAGCTGTGTCAAATGTTTTATTTGTAAGAGTATCTGTAGTTGCACGACCAACTAGAGTATCTGTAGATGTTGGTAGTGTTAAAGTTCCAGTATTTACAATTGTAGCAATAACTGGAGAAGTTAAAGTCTTATTTGTAAGAGTTTGTGTGCCAGTTAGTGTAACAACTGTGCTATCAATAGCAATTGTAGATGTGTTACCAACATCACTATTTGTAACAGTAATACCAGTACCACCAGTAACTGCGCCACCGACTGTATCGTAGATATACTCAGCAAGAGTATCTGCGCCAACATATGGATTTGTTAAAACAACCTTACCAGTACCATTTGGTGTGATATTGATATCACCATTGGTATTTGTAGAAGAAATAGTATTACCAGTAATTCCAATATTACCAAGATTAAATCCTGTACCAGTAATATTTGCTGCAGTAACATTTCCACCAACAAATAAAGCACCACCAATTCCAACGCCACCCGCAACAGTTAATGCGCCTGTGGTAGTGCTAGTTGATGTAGTTGTTGCAGCAATATTAACATTTGTTAATTTTGATTCAAATTGAGCAGAATCAGTATCTAATTGTAATGCTAATGTTCCATTGGTATATGCACGAATTGTGTCATCAGAGTCACCTGGATTTAATTCTGCAGAAATGTATGTTAAACCATCAACAGATTTAACACCACCTAATGAACCCCATTGAGTTCCAGAATATCCTTCAAATGCAGAAGTATCCGTATTATAACGAATTGTGCCTTGTACTGTTGGTCCACGTTGTGCAGTAGTACCAACTGGGATAACAACACCATTTGTACCAACAATTGAAACGTAACCAGTACCATTTGGATCTAATACAATGTTACCATTAGTATCAGTAGAAGAAATTGTATTACCATTTAAATCAAGATTATCAACTTTAAGATTATCTAATTTACTATTAGCATCTGCGATTAGAACAGAAGATGCTGTCAATGTACCATGTACATGGTCCATCATATCGGTGAAATATTTACCACCGATTACAAAGTGATTGGCTGCATCACCTGCGGTTTCTGTACCAAAACCAATATATAAACGATCACCACCATTCGCTTGTGTACCTGTTTGTGCAGAATATGCTAATTCACCAGCACCTAATACTGATGGATTACCAGCTGTACCAGAGCGTTTAATTCTAATTATTGATGCCATCTTTTATTCTCCGATTAATATTGACCACCAGTTACATCTTGCGCATCCAAGATGGTCGTTGAAGTCCATTTATTTGTTGTTGTTCTATAGACCAGAACAGAACCATTTATTTTTCCATTAGTTATTGTATCAACATCTGCAACAGAATCTAAAGATTCTACTACTGCTGGTGTAGATAGATTTGTTGATGCTAATGTTATGACACCTTCTGATACTGCCACATTTAACGACTCATCTGGCTGAACGACTACTACTGTATCTGTCATTTTATATCTGCGTAATTTGTGGGTTTACTGTTACTATACCCTCAACAACTCTAGTTTTTGAGCCAGATGGAGATGTAATTTCAACATCATAAAGCCATCTTCCAGAAGGAATTGATTCTGATTGACCTGGAGAAAGTTGAAGGCGAATTTTTCCTAGTGCAGCATCATAAACTGAAGCATTAAAATTAAACGCTTGGCTAGAACTGTAAGATTTTCTTATTTGAGAAGCAACAGTATAACCAGTCAAGTTAAGTGCTTGACCATTAGTTGCACTTACAGTTATTATATTGCTGTAAGTAGCCCCAGCGTCTACATAAAGATTACTGATGGTTGCCATTATGGAATTCCTAATTTACATTTCTTATTTATAATATACGAGAATGCAAATAAAAAATCCCTCCGAAGAGGGATTTTCTTTTATTTCACCAAAACTTACTCTGCTGGCGTTTCAGCAGGAACTGTCCACACTCGTGTTAGATCATTTGGATCAGTAAATACACCTTCTGCATATTCCCAACCAATACCAACTGGACTATCAGTAATATTTACTAATTCATATCCACCAACATAATCTTGAGAAGATGGAACTGTATCCCAAGCACAAGTATTTTCTACAACACCATTTTTAATATGAGCAATATTATACACTTTATTCTCCTTACTATTAACTTAATCCATAGATTTCTTCTACGATAACACAACCTGCAGATCCTGCAGCATTTCGACCACCACCTGATCCTAGAATTCCTTTAGCATTGGTTCCTGTATTACCACCACCTAGTCCTCCACCACGATTAGATTGGGAATCACTATAACCCTCTCCACCTCCATATCCATAATAAATTGTTCCCTGAGACATTGAATCTCCTGGAGCACCACCTTGACCACCCAAAATAATTACACCAGTTCCAGAAGCAGTTCCACCCTGACCAGGTGCATTTCCAGAACCTGCTGCACCGCCAGTTGCACTAATATAAGTTCCAAAAGAAGTTGTACCACCAGCTGCGCCAGCTGCACCACCTGCTCCAACTGTTGCTGTTACGTTAGTAGTTAATGAAGAAACTTCTAAAACTACACTACCAACTCCACCTGCTCCTCCACCACCACCAGATCCGCTAGTAGAACCACCACCACCTCCACCGTAAGCAGTTACTCTAACACGTCTTAAATCTGTTTTACCAGTTTGTGTCCAAGTATTAGCACCAACAGTAGTAAAAACTTCCATTCTAGTCCATCCACGTGGACGATCTTCTCTGCCAGAAGGATAACCACCAGCTAGTGTACCATCATGAACAACAGTTACATTTTTGTCTGTATCTACTGTAACCTCTCCTAATGCACCAGTAAAAGTTGCGTGTTGAGCAGTAGTACCTCGTCTAAATCTTACTTGTTTTGACATTTATATCACTCCTATTAAACCATGCCATAAATTTCTTCAACTATAACACACCCAGCAACTCCTGCTGCAGTTCCGCCACCACCGCCACCAAAAATTCCATTGGCTGCTTGTCCGTATCTTCCACCACCTGGACCACCACCAGCAGCTGTATAGTTATTTCCATGGCCACCAGCCCATCCAGATCCATTCATAGCATTACCACCACCTTGACCACCTAAAATAAGCACATTAGTTCCAGAGGCAGTTCCGCCAGCTCCACCAGATCGACCAGAACCTGTTGCACCACCAGTTGCACTAATATAAGTTCCAAAAGAAGTTGTACCACCTGCGACACCTACTCCACCACCTGAACCAATTGTTACGGATACGTTAGTAGTTAATGAAGATGTTTCAAGCATAACCATTCCAATACCACCTGCTCCACCACCACCGCTATTACCACTAGCACCACCAGCACCACCTCCATAGGCAGTTACTCTAACACGTTTTAAGTCTGTTTTACCAGTTTGTGTCCAAGTACCGCTAGCCGTGAAAATTTCTCTTCTTGTAAAACCACGTGGACGATCTTCTCTTTGTAAAGGAATGCCACCTGCTGTACTTCCATTATGCACTACAGGAACAACTTTAGTAGTATCTACAGTAACTTCACCTGCAATTCCTGTAAAAGTAGCGTGTTCCGCTGTAGTACCTCGTCTAAATCTTACTTGTTTTGACATATTAGCTATCCTTTATATTATACAAATCCATATATTTCTTGCACAATAATGGAACCTGTTGACCCAGCGGCATTTCCAGAAGCACCACTACCAAAAATTCCCTTTCCAGCAATTGCAGTGCTACCACCGCCACCACCTAGTCCACCACCTTGACCACCATTGTTAGATGAACCAGATGATATAGCACCCTGAGACCCAAGATTTATAACGCCTGTACCGCTTGGTGTTCCAGGTGCGCCAGGAGTGCCAGATGAAGATGCTGCAGCACCAGTTGCACTAATATAAGTTCCAAAAGAAGTTGTACCACCAGCTGCACCAGCTGCACCACCTGAACCAATTGTTACAGCTACAGTTGTAGTGATAGCTGAAGTTTCTAAAACCACAGTGCCAACTCCACCTTGTGAACCACCAGTTAATCCGTTTGTAGAACCACCAGCACCACCTCCGTGAGCGGTAACAATTATTCTTTTTATATCTGTTTTACCAGTTTGTGTCCAAGTACCATTGGCTGTAAAAATTTCAGTTCTAGTCCATCCACGTGGACGATCTGCACGAGCAATTGGTATACCACCAGCAGTTACACCATTATGAACTACTAAAACATCTTTATCTGTATCTACTGTAATTTCTCCAGCTGGACCAGTAAAAGTAGAATGCTGTGCAGTAGTACCTCTTCTAAATCTTACTTGTTTTGACATATTATTTCCTTATTTCCAAATAATTATTTTCCAAGATACTCTAAAGTCATTTGAGTCATATTTGGATGGTTGTAATCATTACCATAAACAATTCTAGTGCTTAACGTACCGATACCATCTGACATAGCATACAATCTTAGTGCTTCGTATTTTTGCAAATAAACAACACGAGTAACAGAAACCCAGTTTTCTGGAGCAGTAACTGTATTATTATCTAGAGCAGATAAAGAACCACCAAGCATAAAGTAAACATCGCCATCGGTCCAAGCAGAAAATGCTACTTTATACCAACCTTCATAATTAGTAGTGTAATAACCTGCACTAAAAGAACCTAATCTAGTATCAAGAATTCTTGCAGAAGTAAATGGTATAGGAGTTGGAGTACCTAGCGGTATAGTTGTATTATCATTTTTAATAAGATGAACTACACCTTGCTGGGTTGCAGTCATATTATCAAAATCAATGTTATTTTTATGTGCAGCTAAATGTTTAACACCAGCACGTGTAACACCATCATAAACTGTAAAAGTAAACCAAGTTGGATCGATATAAATATCACCCTGTGTTCCTTTATTTACTAAAGAAAGTTGAAAATTATCTGCAGTGGAAGTTGGAGTTGTAGTAATTAAATCCCAATCTTCAGAGCTAGTAACAGCATTAGTAATTAATAGATAATCTTCAGTCTCTAATACTTCTACACCAAGAGTATTAATTTGGAAATTTGGATCTTGAGCAGTAGATAAAACAACCCATGTAGAACCATTAGAATAATACACTTTAGAAGTATCTGCGACATATACAACACGTCCTGTAGAATCGGCTGCAGCAGGTAAACTAGAGTATAAAGCATAAGTAGTTAAAACACCGCTGTCAAGTGCTTCTAATGCTTTAGCGAGATAGATAACTTCTTTACTATCACTCCCCGCTGTTAAAGCGTTCATTTTTGATTGGATAATTGTTTCCAATGCTGAGATATTAACAGTCATTTTTATTGTTCTCCGTTTATAAACCTATAATTGCTAAAGCCAAGGCATCGTCGCCACCAACTGCGCCCCAACCAGTACCATTTCCAGCTAGACCATATCCTTCAATAGTTCCTGTATCTGTATTGAAACGAATATGCCCCTGCTGATCTGGGGATGGTCTTTGTGCTGTTGTGCCTACTGGGAGTTTTAAAGCACCTGTGCCAGTTAGCTCTAGACTAACTAAAGTGCCATTTCTACTGTCGTCTATGACAGTTGTATTTTGAATTTTGATTGCCATCTTCGCTCCCTTTAGAACTCGGCGTTTACTTCTTTATTTATAATTTATTTAGATTCTAATTCTTGCACTCTGGAGTCTAATTCCTTAACTGCATTAATTAAAAAGGCAACTAAGCCGAGATAGTTTACAGATTTTACACCATCCTGTGTTACAACTAATTCAGGAAGAACTTCTTCTAATTTCTGCGCTATAACACCATAAGATGGTTTTTCAGTTTTAATCCATTCAAAGTATACACCCTCTAATTGTTTTAGAGTATCTGTAGCATTTTCAATTGGTTTAATATTTCTTTTTAAATTCTGATCAGATGATGAATTAAAGTTTGCTGCAGTTATGTCTCCAGAAAACACATTTGTAGCAGCATTTAATCTTGGGATATTAGAACCAATGGTTATACTAGTATTACCAGATACGCCATCAGCATTACTAATAAGAATTTCATTAACGGAACCAGTAAATGTTCTAGTAGATGCAGTTCCTGCACCAGTTCTAACAATATATCCTGTTGTAGTTAATCCTGCCAAAGCACCCAAGTCAGCATCGTATGCTTGTACGTTAGTTCCTATAGCTAATCCAAGATTTGTTCTAGCAGTAGAAGCATTGGAAAGATCACTTAAATTTGCAGTTCGTTCTAGTTTGGTAGAATCTAATTGTAAAAAATTGTTGTCTATTTCAGTGTTAGAAAGTGGAGAATTTTTTAAAGTTACACCTGGAGTAACAATTCCATATGTTTCACTAGTAACATTAACTGCAGCATTAGCAGTTAATGTTAAAGATGTCGCACTTGTTATGCTAGAAACAATTCCTATCGTTACTCCTGCAGTAGTTTTTAAAATAAACCCAGGAGATGTTTGAGTTGTAAACTGAGTGCCAGAGCCAGTAACAGTCGCACTAGATGTAGTTGCGGTTATAGTGCCAGTGCCTGTTATCGCTTCTATAGCTCTCGTAGTAATAGCAGCCATTTATTATCCTATCTTATGGGTGTAATTTTTTCAAACTATCTAAAGTATTAATTTTATCAACAAGAGAAGTTATATTTCTTAATCTATCTCTTTCTTTTACCGCATTTTCAATTTTAACTTTATCATTAGAAAGCATAGCGTCTCTTAATTCTATATCATTTTTTTCAAATAAAGCAATTCTTTCTCTTCTCAATCTTTCTTTAGTTAGGTCTTTTGCTTTGTTTATATCAATTCTAACATTTGGTTTTTCAATGTTACCAAAATCTGCAGTAAGTGCTCCAAAAAAATCTGCTAAAATTTCTTTTGCAGGAAGATCTTCTGGATTGATAACTAAATGAGATAAACCAACTGGAACTGCAGAAATTGCAGCTTCTTCTGTTACAGCTGAAATTAAAGCAACATTACCGTCATGTTTTAAATACAAAACTTTTTTCATACGTATCCTTATGCGAACATAATGACTCTTACGTCACCTTGTGTAGTTTGTGATACATTATTGCTGCTTCCGTTATCAACAGTATTAATAACTAAATTAGTAGAAGTAGATGATACATAAACTACATTATGGTCATCATCAGAAGCCATTCCTGCTGCAACAAAGTTGCCATTCGCAAAAACTCCTGGAGTTATGTTAATCGAATATCTACCTTCTGACTGTAACACAACACTCTGGATATTTTTCTGCGCTTTAATTGTTAAGTCCGAACCATCAAAAACAATCCACGCTTTTGCACTATCAGTAAAGGCACTAACTGCATCAGCTATTTCAGTATCAACATATGAACGAAGAGAAGTATCTAAGTTATCTGTAGCAGTTTTAACAAATGCCGTAGTTGCAATCTGTGTGGTGTTTGTTCCAAAAGTTGCAGTAGGAGCAGTAGGAGTCCCAGATAATGCTGGACTAGAAACCAATGAAATAGTAGGATTTCCAGAAATAGCATTACCATTAGAAATACTAATATTTGAACCAGCGGTTAAAGATCTAGATATTAATGTAGTGCCATCACTCTTAACTACGATACCAGTTGTAGATAAAGCAGATAAAGAAGTTAATATTGGAGCAAATCCTTGTACGTCTTGTCCTATAACTAGACCAAGATTAACTCTTGCTAAATTATCAGAATTCGCTCCAGTCCCTCCATTAGAAATAGAGAGTGGTGTAATTCCTGTTATTGTTCCACCTGTAATACTAACATTTGTAGATGGTTGTAATCCCATCGTATTTAAACCGATGAGTGTTCGTATACCTTCAACAGTAGTAGTTCCTGTGCCACCATTTGATAAACCAAGAATAGTGCTTAAACCTGTTGCATTTCCAGTAACATTTCCAGTAACATTTCCTGTTAAGTTTCCAGTAACATTTCCAACTAGATTTGATGTAATAGTATTTGCTATAAAATTACCATCAGAATTTCTAGTTACAACTGAACTTTTATTTGCTCCTACAGGTAATACTGTAGAATGTGGTGATAATCCATGTAGATACTGTGAATCTAAACCAGAAGTAGAACCATCTACAGTTAACAACCTTGTTAATATCTCAGCAGCTGTATAATCGCTGCTATCTAATTTAAGGGCTAACTGTTCTTCTACGTATTGGAAGTTACCGTCTGCCTCGGCTATTGTTAGAGGTCTCCCCTGAACAACTCTGTATACGATAGGCATTATTTATCCTTGTTTATTAAATGTTGCAGCATTGTTTTTATATCACCAATGTCATCTTTAATATTATTTATTTCTTCTTGCATAGAAGAAATAGTCTGCTGCGCTTGTTCTTTTTCTAACATATTTCTTTTAACTAGATTTTTTGACATCAAATAATTTTGATATGCGTTATGATCTACATTAATGATGCCTTTATTTGTTTTATCTTTTCTTAGGTTGCTATAACCTTGTATTTTAATTAAATTGTTCATGAATAAGCAATAAGTCTAAGATTCTTAATTAAAGGAACTTTAGATGGATCAGAAGATCTCATAACAAGTTTAACTTGAACATTTTTAAATGGAGAAGAACTACTAATATCTATTGTTCTTTCTGTATAAACTCCCTCACTATTGTAAAGAGGATTTACATATTCAGAATCATTCCAAGGCAATTTCTTAAGATCTACTTCACCTTCCCATACTCTATAATATACTTTAACATCAGTTAAAGATACGATAGATGCATCAAATATTAATTTAATATTATCTGCTGGATCCACTAAAGATAAAGTTCTTGTCATGTAGTTTGCAGCATTAGTGCTTCCTACAGGAGCAAAATCTTCAACATATTTATCATGTTGTACAATAGAGAAATCTGGATCAGTAATCATATCAATACTTGCGGATCCAGTAAATTGTGGATAAACATAAATGTTAACAGCGTCAGATTCTGCATTACCTGCAAAGGTTACTGTATCACTGATTACTTTTACATCTCTAACAACATATGTTCCATTTACATTTGAGTGAGCATTACTAATAGTAATATATTTACCGATAGTAGCATTGGTAAGAGCATTATCAGCAGTATCAATATTTGTTGCTATTAAGCCCAATCCTCCTGAATTAGAGAATGATAGTGTTGGTGCAGCGGAAATGGTATAACTAGCATTAGATGCAATAGTTATTGCAGCATTTGCGGTAAGAGTAATCTGAGTATCACTATCAATAGTTAATACTGTACCAATAGTTGCACCATCAGATAATCTTTTTAATATATTACCAACTTTAACTTTTCCTTGAGTTTGGAATAGAGTGCTAGTTCCATTAACTACTGCAGAAGCAGTAGAACATGTAATCTGTCCTGTGCCTGAAATAGTTACATCTCCAGAAATGATATCTCCACCACCTAGTAATTCTCTAGAATCAATTTCTGTAACATTAATTTCATTTTGAGTATAATCGTCTACTAAATTTGCGATCACATATGACGCTAGTTGTTGTAGATCGATCGCAGGTGATACATTAGGATTATCACTTCTCATTCTTGCCTGGAATCTTAATGAAGATTTTTTCACACCACTAATTTCTGTTTGATTTTCATATGCTTTAACTTGTTTTCTTGTTGGAAAGAAATAGTTAGCATTTGAAACCATTGGCATAAAACCACTAAATGTACCTGTTAAATCCTGAGAATCAACATAGTAATTTAATGATGTATCTTGGAAAGATAAATCACTAGTTTTTAAATATACAGCATCTGCAAATGCTCCACGAGTACAAGTGATTCCAGAACCTCCATATTCACCCTTAACAAAATCAGCAGTAGTGCCAGAAAGAATACTATTGTTAGAATCATCAGTAATATCAATATCAATAACAAAAGAATCTTTATCTAATCCATCTGTTAATATAGTATGCTCTCCATTTAACATCATAGCATCAAATCCATAAGACTGCGTAGCTCCACCATAACGATACCCCATAATAAATCCATCTAATACTACTATGTCGCCAGCTACATGGCCATGATTTGGAGCATATACACGAACTTTTGTAGTATTTGGTGTAATTTCAATTGGATCATTTGGTAATTTAAATCTTACTGGCGGAGTAGTTCTCAAGTTAACTTGAGAAGTTACACTAGTATCAAATACAGCTTTTCTTAAAGTAAATTTTATATCAAGAAGAGGATTAATTTGAAACTCTTGACTATTCTGTGAGAGATATAAAGAACCTGTTAATGGTTGTGTAGCGATAATATTATTAGTTAATATATCTGTTTGTCCTAGTTCTGAGCAGAATACCTGACATCCTGGTTCATCTGTTTTTACAACTAGAGCATATGTTTCACCATCTTGTAAATAAAGTGGAGAATCAAATGTAAATGTTGTTGCAATAGAACCATTTGTTGATGTTTTAATATCAACTGGATTTTTAATCACAGTTGAGAATGGTAATATCTTCGAAGAAGGAACGCCATTGCTAGTATTTCTCACTTCTACAATAACTGGACGAGTTCCTTGTTCTGAGAAAAATAAATCTACTGAAGTAACAAAACATCCACCTTTAGATACAACTGTAAATGTTTGTGCTAATGGATCATGCCCACCACCTCCATCGCCACCACCATCACCACCTCCTCCAGACCAAACTGGAGTATTATCGATAGTATAAAGAAGACGAGTAGAAACAGACTCTCTACGAACAGGAATTTCTTGGAATAAACGATCCTGAGCAAATTCTGCTTCACGACTACTAACAATAGTTTTTTCCATTGTTAGAGAAATACCTTGAGAATTAAAGTTTGTTTTTCCAATAGAATCAAATGCGGCATCAGTATTTGATATATTATCAATTAACTTAAATTCACGCTCACCAGTTCTAAAGCGAAGAGTATCATTATTAGGAAGATAAAATACTCCAACAGCAGTTCCAGTATCATCTGTTCTAATAGTGCCGCCCATTTTCTTTCTTGCAGCTGCCACATTAGCTGCAGTTGTAACGCCATTGATAGCATTTACAGTAGCACGATTATAACTGCCTGTAGAAATTTGTGTTCTGCCAACAATAACATCATTTAAAGCAAATGCATGTTTCATATTAACAATATGAATATCTTGCGTTACTGGTTTATTTGATGTTGTTTCACGATTACCATACTCTGTTCCTGCATAAACAACCACACCTGACGCTCTTAAACGATATAGTCGTCCAAGACGTGTTGGTGTCTCTGCAATATAACGAGTTGTATCATATGCTTCAAAAGCAGGAATAATAGAATCATCTCTGCGTTTTAGTGTTAAAACATTGCCAGATTTAGCAGAAACTTCAAACACTTCCATATTTAAACTTTGTGAAGTATTTCCACCAGGAGTAATATTACCTTGTGGCATTGGAATCTGATAATCTACACGATCTTCAAAGTGAGTATGTGTTCTAAAATTTGCTAAGTTGTAAATGATAACATGGTGACCAGGTTCAATTCCAGTAGAGTTAGCAACAGTTAAGTTAAACGAATATCCTGGTGCAGTTAAATGACTAATAGCTGTAATATTTACTGGTCCAGCATGTGCAGCATTTTGAACAACATCCCCAATTTGAAATGCTGCTTCTGCAACTCCATTCCATGTAGTTCTAAATGGATCATCAAAAAGAACTTTATCTTGTAGATCACCTGTTTCAAACTCTAAAAATGTATTTGGTGAAGAGGCAGTTACCTGTAAAACTTGTGCTGGCATTACATATTCAGCAACATCAGTAGTGTCAAAGAAAGGATAAAAAATTGTATTTGGTTTTAGATTTTTAGCAATAAATGTTATTGCTCTCTCTCTCATATATGGAGCATAGGCAACATCAACAACTCTATCACCATAATCTTGACTATTGACACTAGATTGTAATGTAGTTTGAGTTCCTGACTGTGAGGAAGTTCCAGTAGTTACTGTAGTAGTTGTTTGGAATCCTTGTGTGACAAATCCAGATGTAGTCTCAAAATTAACGCTTGTAGAAGAAGAGCCAGTCCAGTTGGTTTGCCATTCGTTCCATTTAGTTCCAGTAACTCCTAATTCTTCCGCCATAAATGCAATAGCATCATAATTGTCATCGTCAATAACATTTAAATCTGGACGACGCTCAACATCTTTCCAACTATCATTTTCTGGAAGAAGATAAACTTGTCCTCTAAATGCACCAATTTTATATGGATTTACATCTATCATTCTAGATGCATTTGGGTTAAATACTAAAATGTCTTCTGTGTATGGTAATGTCAGCACATCACCAGTTTTTTGATAGTTTGCAGAAGAACGTGCTACGCCAGATGCTAAATCTTCTACAATATCGACAGATGTTGTAAAATGCATTGGACGTAAAATTCTCTGTTCACTATCAGTTGCGCATTTATAATCTGGATTTTTTACATCGCCAACACCATGTCCAGTAAATTGATCTACTACGAAACCATTTTTAAACTTATCAAGCCCAGTTACACTATCTTTAATTTGTAATGTTTCTGTATCTTTTTCAAGTAAGTTTAGAGATGTGTAGTATTCTAAGTTAGAAATTCTTCTATCTAATTTACCAATATCTTTCATTGTATATCTACGATTGTCACGTTGATATACTTTTATATCTTTAACATTTTTTGTATATGGTGGAATAAAGAGAGTAGCAATAACTAATCCTTCTTTTGGATCTTCTGGTTCCTGTGGAACTCTAGCTGGAACCCCACCAATTACATTAAAACGACCTACAGAGTCTAAAACTATTTTATCTCGTCTTCCTACATAATATGCCATTGGAGCATTTGCATCATTACCACGTGATGGCATCTCTGGATACCAAGTATTTGTTCCAGCAATAATTGGACGGAAATCTAATACATTAGTAAGAGATATTTCAGTTTTATTTTTTGTAACTGGATCTGTTACAAAATAACTTGGAATATCTTCATATGGAATAGTTGAATATGAATCAACGGAGAAATAATTTCCCGATCCAGAAACTTGAAAATAGTCATAAACAACTTTAATAGCACCAGAAGGAACTTGAAATCCTGGCTTCAAGATTATCTTAGCATTTGTATAATGTGTTGATCTTTGACCATCGTCTAATGTATAACGCTCTGTAATATCAACTTGATTTCCTGCATTAAATGCAGTGTAATCACCTGGAGTCATATAGACATTCTTAATTCTCAATGCATCTGCTTTAGTTAACTCAATGATATTTGCTGTCACAGATTTTTTAGTAGTGATAATATCACCAACATAATTTGTAACGAGAGTCTTAGTTTTTTCAGATGCTGCAGTTTCTATTTGTAAAACAGAAGCAATTAGTGTATATGATCTACTTGCAACTAAACCACTAATATTAACTGTTTTTCTTGGAGTATCATCTGTTAGATCTCCAACTATGTTAAATGTAATATTGCTAGCACTAATGTTTACTGGCAATTTTGTGACATTGTCAAATACAGTATAATTATCTAAATCATTTGGTAAGAAAAATTCTTTTAGATTAGTTAATTGTACAGAAAGAAGTCCTGCGCCATCTGCTGCTGCTGTAAATATACGTTTAACAGTAACTTGGCTACTTTTAATACTATCTGTTGCTGTTCCAGAGTCATATCCTCTTAAAGTTTTAACAAATTGCGCACCAACTGGAAATACTAGTGAATCAAATTCTGGTTCATAAACTTGTGCATGAAATTGCGAGATACTTCCACCAGCAACTGTTGCTGCAGCATTAGCAGCTAATGTTAATGAAAGATTATTAGTTGGAGTTGTATTCACTCTTCCAATAAATACGCCATTAATATAGATAACATCACCTGCTTTTAATACCTCAGAAAAGTTTGTACCAACACCAGTAATAGTAGTAGAACCAGTAGATGAAGTAGCAGTCCCTTGTAACTGATATAGACTAGGTCTAATATCACAAGAGAAATTATTAGTTGCTCCTGTGCCTACTATTTGTTTCACATCATGTGTGAAAGAATAACCTGGAGACATATTAATGTCAAATAATCCAAGTTTATACACAGTGCTAGTTCCTCCACTATAATCGGAAGAATGCAACTCAATATATTTTATTCTTGCTGTACCAACAATAGTATTTGATGCAGGAGCATTTCCTGCAGTAACTGTTAATCTATTAACAAGATATACTTGGTCAAATGTAGTTACTCCTGGAACATTATAAACATTTGTTACTAATGCATAATTTCCCATTTGAAGACCAATCGGTTGGTCTTCAAGGCGAACAATATGTCCACCCTCATCTGTAACATTGTTAACTATAATTTCTCTGGCTTTGTTAATCCCAAGATATTGTGTAGCTGTTGAATCTACTTCATATCCACTAATATATGCTCTACCTGGATCGATTACTAATGCAAATTTATCTTCATCACCATAAATGGTATTTGCGCTAGTAACTGGACCAGTAATTGGAACTGGTGGATATACACCAAAGTTACTACCATTGTTTAAATGTTCTCTTACAGAAAGTCTAAACTTGTTAACTTCGTAGTTACCAGATTCATCAAGAGTTCTACGTGCTAATGTTTTTTCTAATTCAGCATATGATGATTTATTAATTTTAAATTGAACAACACCATCAATTACACGCAACAGTTCAACAAATCGAATTGAATCTGTAGATTGTAATGGTAATTTTACTAATTCTAAAGAAATTTTATAGCGATCTGCTCCAGGAGCAGCATAGTTTAAAGAACCCTGAGCATTGTCTAATAAAGTTTCATCATCGTCTGATGTAACAATACTTTCAGTTACTTTAAATCCAACTCTTGCCGAAGGATAACTCTGAAATCTGCCTACATACAGGTGCAGCTCTGGATTTCTAACAAAAAAGCCATCAATGTAATATATACCTTCCTTAACATCAACTTGGAAAGCATATCCCATAACGTCTGATGATGCGTTTTCTGTATATCTTGTCGGAGATTGTCCAGCGTCACCTAAACTTTTAATTGTAGCGTAAATATCACCTTGCTGATTTACAGAAAGAAGAGGATTTGTACTTGTTTGATTATCTGCCTCATACGCTACAATATTTTCTCCAGGAATAAATCTGGCTGTTGAACCATCTGCAGCAGTTTTTTCAAATTTGCAATATAAAGTTTGTATTTCAATTTGTTCTGCTACGCATCCGCACTGCGATGTATCAATAACACGATATTTAACTCCGCTGGTAACTCCAGTAATAATTTTATTTCTAAACTGAGTTAGATATGATTGAACGCTTAAATCATTATATGTAGATTCTAATTTGATAAAATGAACACGATGATCGTAATTTACCGCTCCTGGAACAACTACTGAACCATTTTTAAATACATGATCTCCAAATCTAGTAACTTGTTGTTGTAGAATAGTTTGAAGTTGTGTTAATTCTCTCGCCTGAACTGCATATCCTGGACGGAAAAGAACTCTATAAAAATCATTATCCGCAGAATAATCGTCATTATATGGTTCAGTGTTAAAGTTAATTGCCATTTTCTATTTTACCCTTAAAATTTAATAACTGTTCTAAGAATAACAGTTTCGTCTTCTGATGGTGTAAACCCTTGTTTATTATCAATGTACATTAATTGTCCAGAATATTTATCCACTGTTGGTAGACCTATAGTTTTAGGTTTAAAATTTTCATTATCAGAATTTAAGAAAGTATCATTAATAGTTGGAATGTCATTATCTAATGATTGAATTAATGCAGAAGTAGATGTTAGTGTAACAATTCTATATCTTCTAATTGAAGATCCGATATATTGTAAAACAGCTGTTCCGTTTGTTGCATTTCCTAGTGTATGACTTGGTGGTGTAGATCCAGTGGTTCCTGCTAAAGTGACTGAATATAATCTAGAAGAGGTGTAAATTTGTTGCCCTAATGTATATGCAGTATTTGGTGCCCAAACAATTCCTCTAGTGATATAGATATCCATATCTTTTTCAAATTGATTTAAATCTATATCTGCCTCAACAATATAACAACCAGAACCAATAGTTCCTTCAAATAACCTAGTGCTATTAAATGATCTTGGATTTTTAATTATACCAAACTGTCTATAATCATTATTTACTGATAATCCTTGATTTAAATCTGAAGAAAGATTAGTATAAAACATTAAAGTTCTAGCAAATAATTCATCTGGAGCATTTTTTCCGTGTCCACCATATGGAGAAATAATCGCTCTTGCAGTTGCTCCTGTTCCATTACCATAAATGACAACATAAGCAAATGTATAATTTTGTCCTCTATTTGTTATATTTATCTTAGAAACTTTGCCTGTAGCTAAATCAATTACTGCTTCTGCAGTTGCTCCTGTTCCATCTCCAACAATAGAAACAGTTGCCGAACCATAACTATAGCCCCCACTCACTATTTTAATTGCATCAATAGTTCCTGGTACAGTCAAAATTTCATTATTGGCTTGAAGAGATTGTATATTGCCTAAAGTTAAATTAGGTAATAACTGAGCTCCATTTCCAGTACTCGATATAACTTGTGTAGAGGCAGTAGTATACCCAATGCCTGGGTCTGGTATTGCTAGTCCAATGATCTGTTCATTTTCTATAATTGGTAATACGATTGCTTCTGATGGGTTAGTTAATACTGAGAATTCAGCACCACTACCAGTAGTATCTGTAATTGTTATTGTTGGAGCAGCAGAGTATCCAGCACCATATCTTCTTATAACTTCACCAGTAGCAGGAGCACCAGCATATGTTAATGTTACATCTCCATTGGTAGCAGAACCACTCTGGTGCGATGGCGCAGTAGTTCCTAATACAGATTTTTGAGGAATTTGATATTGATAAACAGTATCTTGACCAGTACCAACTGTATAGAGATAGTTATTACCTGGTTGTAAATAAACACCAGATGGAAGAGATTCTGCTACAGTTAATTCAAATGTGTTAGAGTAGCTAGCTGTTGCAATAGAATAAGCTGTACTTAAATTATATTGAAATACTGCATCACTACCAGAATCAATAATTAACATATGCTTTCCATCACTACTAAAACTAATATCTGTTGGTACAGTAGTTTGTGTAGCTACGCTAAACGATGTCCCATAAACAGCACTAGTGATATCCCATGCGCTACTTAGATTGTATTCATAAACACTATTATTAGTATCTCCAACAATATACATTTTTGTACCATTGTCATTAAAAGCAATACCATTTGGAGCACTATCTTGTCCTGATAAAGAAAATGTAGTTGGTGTTGGTAATGTTGCTGGCAGAGTCCAAGCAGTAGTTAAATTATATTGATAAACACTGTCATTTAATGTTCCAGTAACATAGAGTTTTGTTCCATCTGAACTAAAGAAAAGACCTCTAGTATTTGTTTCTGCAGAAGTTCCAGACTCATTAACAAAAGTAGCAGTGCTAATATCCCATGCAATAGACAATGCATAAGCAATAATATTATTTCCAGTATCTCCAGCTACAAATAGTTTTGTTCCATCTGGTGAAAAGAATAATCCATTAGGTGCAGTATCTCTTGCGCTAATATCAAGAGATTTATTTGTATAATAAGCACTTTCAACACGAAGAGGTTGAGAAACACTAGTTACAGTATAAAGTCTACTAGATGAATAAATTTGATCATTTAATTTAACATTACCAGAAGAAGTCCATGCTGTTCCAAATGTTACAGATGGATCAGATGTATATCCACTGCCAGAATTTGTTACGGTAGCATAAAGAACTGAATCGTTATTCATTTTAACAACAGCTTCGGCTCCTGTGCCACCACCACCAGATATAATAATATTTGGTGGTGAAATATATCCAGAACCAGGATTTGTGATCGTTATTTCTCTAACTGCACCTATAAGATTAATAGATGTTATTTCATTTGAAAGATTTTTACTAACAGTTCCTGTTGCGGTGGTTCCAATATATTTTAATGATGCTGTTCCTCTTGTTACTGCAGAAACATATGCAAGAGTCGCTGTTCCATTTGCAGCTGTTCCTGTTGTATGAACTGGTGGGCTTGCACCTAATGTTCCTGCCACAGTTACATTATAAAGTCTTTCAGAGACATAAATCTTTTGATTTAATGATACGACTAAATTTGCTTCCCAAGAGACTCCAACATTAATACTATTGTTTTGTACAACTCCAAATTTATGCGTTGGTTCAACACCACCCAATGTTCCAGGAACGACTACTTCATAAAAATCTCTATTTGTATTTCTAATTCTTTGTCCAAGATAAACTTGTCCACCAGATAAGAATGGAGACGATGTAGAAAATGGATCTGAAAACGTAACAGTTGGAGCATTATAATTGCTACCACCCTGACTAACTACAACGCTTTGAATAAAAGAAGGATCTGACTCTCGGAATCCATCACCAGAAACTACAATGTTTGCTGATTTATATCCAGAACCCTTGCTAATAATAGTAATATTTTCTAAAGCACCACTATTATAAAACTGATTGGTTAGAGCAGAAATAACTGGTATTTGATCCCCAGTTAAAAATTTATTTCTTAAACCAATAGGAACATTATACATGTATTTCCAAATATATCCATCTATAAGTTTTAATGGTTCAACTTGTGTTCCTGTTGGTTTACTTGTGGAAGGAGAATTGTTATTATTATCAAGACATTTGTAAACATTGAAGTCATCTGTCATTACATAAAAATTACAATCTTCTAATCTATTAAATCCAGATGGAGCAGTATTTAACACTGCAGTTAATATTCCACCAGATCCACCCCCACCAGTAATAGTTACTGTTGGAACACTTGTATAACCACTTCCTTTTGAAACTAAATCAGTTCCAATTATTTTACCTTGTTCAATGTCTATAATGGCTGTAAATTGTGCACCAGATCCACCACCACCAGTAACAGTAATAGTTGGTATAGAAGTATAACCACTACCACCATTGACTAAATCAAGACCAAGTATTTCATTCGAATATTCATCATCATACATATCATATACTTGTCCGCTAGTCCAATCAATTCTTCTAACAACTAATGAAACGTCAGAAGATTTAATTTCTTTCATTGTAATAATGTCAGAACGAACTAGACGTTCATATGCATAACTGTCTATTGGATATGGTGGATTGTCATCAACATTCCATTTTAAAGTTTTACCTAAAAAATAGTAATATGATGAGTTCCCATTAACTATATCTTTATAAACCCCTTCAGCTAATGCTTTATGGAGTTTAGATTTAATTAAATAAGAGTGCTCTGTTGTATGAGGCATTCTATGCCCTCTTTAAATATTAACTTACTGTAACAACCCAAGTGATAGTAATAGTATCACCAGATCCTTTATTTACAACTGGAAATGTTGTGCGGCAAAGCATAGTTCCAGCAGTCGATGCATTAAAAATACCTGCTTCCTGGATAGCACCATCACCTTGGCCAGCTGCGAATGTAGCGGTATATGTGATAGAATTACTAGCAACAGCAGAGCCAGTTAGAGCCTGTCTAGTAGTTTGAGCACCTAAAGCAGTATCTCCAATAGCTGGTGTTGCATTTCCAGTACCAATACCCATGTGAGTCATAGAAACTGGGCTGTTAGTTGTTGCTACCATTTTAGAAGCAATATAGTTTTTTCCTGTGGTAACTACTAAGTTTTTAACATTACGCTCATCAGTAATCACACCATGTTCATTAGTTTTTACTATATGAACCATGCCTGTGGCTTTGATTCCTTCAGAAATAGATTGTAAATCCATATAATTCTCCTTTTTTATTTAACTACTAAAAGTAGCATCTCTTGCATTGGCATATACTTCTGAAAAGTATCCACCTTCTTCGTATCCATTTAGTACAACATAACCTTCTTCATTTTGAAAGATTGGTATATCAGTAATCATTGGATATTTAGCATTGCCTGCGTCAAGCATAATATATCCGTCATAAACTAACTGTGAATCAGTAAATGATTTACCAATATTTCTAGAAACAACCTCTGTTAGAGAAGCTGCATCTGGGTTAACTATAACCCCTTGTGCTGCAAGTAAAGCATCTAATATTTCAACAGTCTCAGTAAATGTTTTAAATATATTTTTGGCAGGGTCATCTGCTATACTTACAGGTTCTGTTAAAGACTTTCCTATAACACTTGTTATTCTACTAACTGGTATTTGTATGTTATTATGATTATTAGTGATTGGCTCTGTCATTGTAACAGTATCTGGACTGTTATAAGTAACATTTTTGAAAAAATGCCAATAACTATAATCTGAAAATTCTATTGGTAATTCTTCAAATGAAAGAGCTAATGATTTAACTAATGATTCAATTTCAAGTGTTAAATCGAAATAATCTGTTATCTCATATTCACCAAAAAGTTCCATTCCAGCAGGATGCAACATTGTTTTAACTGCAGACTTATATTTATCTAATCTTTCACTAATTTTAGTTACATAAGAAAATGCTTGATAATATCTGCTGTCCTGAATAAAAATAGAATCTGATAAAAATCCATCATTTGTCTCATAATAACCTGGATATCTTGCTATAGCATCTAAAGAAATTTCTATAATTGCTGGACTTTGTGTGGATGTAGCAGCATCTTTTGCTTGTGTAGAAAACTCTCTTAAAATAGTGCCAGCCCAAGAAGGATCCACCCATTCTGCTACAACATAATCTGCAGTAGAAATAAATCCATGTTCATCTAAAACAACCTTTGGATCTATAATATTTGAGAAATAATTTTCATTCCCACCACCCAAATCAGTAACAGAAACATTATACGTAGATGAGGTGCTAGCTGTAGTGCTAATAGCCGTTATTGCACTAGTTGGTAGCAACGAGGTAGTAAAATTTGCTAAGTAACCTACTCCAAATTTAATAACCTGAATATGTTTTAAGCCACCATTTTCATCTACACGAATAACTTTAATTAAAGTTCCAGTTCCTGTAGTGTTTCTTATTTCAAATACTTGTCCTACTCTAAATCCTGCTCCTGGTTTAGAAACTTTTACTACAGATGTTATTGGCAATATTGTTGCTTGAAAAGTATTTCCTAATTTTAATGTATTTCCTGGAAATATTCTACCATAAAATTTTCTATCAATAAAAAATTCATATACATTATTTCCAACATTAACTATACGTTCTACTTCACCTGTTATTTCTTGTTTTTTATCTACTTGAACTCGAAGTATTTTATTAAAAGATTGAATTTCAACTATCTTACCAACAACATCTTCTGGATTACCAAAAATAACTTTTGCAAAAATTGAAGTTTCTTGATTCCATCTTCCGTCAGATGCACGAAGCATCTGTTTACCTGGATATGTTAATTCTACCTCTTTATTGAATAAAAGTTTAAATAAAAGTTTAAATGATGCTTCACTACCTTTTGCTAGATATTGATCTTTTATTTTTGATAGAAAAAATCTTTCATCTTCAACAATATAAGGTATATTATATGCTAATTCTTTTTTAATTTCATCAATAAATTTATCTAAAGTTAGATCAACATCTTTAATCTCATTATATGTAACACCTTGACTTTGTAAAAATTCATAATATGCCTCAATAAATGCTACAAATTTTGAATGATCTTCTCTTACAAATTCAGGTATTTGTCTTGATACTACAGAAAATAATTTAGTTCTAGACATTATGATCTAATTGAAGTAAACTTGTAATTAAATCCTGCCTCTAAATCGCCACTAGCTGTTTTATCAGCAACAACATTAACAATTAAATTTTCTCTTGCTATTAGAGCAATTTGGTTTAGAGCGGAAACTACGTCGTAAGAATCTGGTGTAAAAGTAAATTCTAATAAAGAATCTGCTAATGCAGCAATATTTAAATTTTTAATATTAAGAGTCCCAGCGGAATAATTAATAGTTCCAATAGTTGGATTAACTATAACTTTTTCGAAATTATTGTCCAAATAATAAAGTCTTATATTTCCTGCAGCGTCGTCATCTAAGTAATGAATATTTGTGCTAGTTGGGAGGTAAAATCCAGTTGTCTTAAACACATCTCCCAATTTATTACCTGCTTGACTAATTGGATTGATAATGTTTATATCGTATTGAGCATTTATATTGAATTTAGGTTCAACTGTTTTAGTTATAGTTAGTTTACTAATATTATTACTAATAGAAGGATCTGCAGAATCTATAATTGATGATAGTTTAGAAAATCTTAATATTCCGTCAAATCTTTGTAATTCTGTTTCATCATAGTCAAATATTGCATCTTTAACTAATGTTTGTATTTGCGACAGCGACTTAGAAGTTAATCTATCATTATAATATACTGTAGTTTCTAGATTAATATTTAAATACTCTGGGTCTACAATCTCTGGTGTTATCGATACTACATTTTTCTTTTGTAGTGCAGAAACAACAAATTCTTTTTGAGTATTAGTTAATTGTAATGTAGATGAAGGTTTAATACAAATAAAAATTTTACCATAAATTTTTGGTGTATTATCTTCGCCACCCCAAACCATAATAGTTTCTGCGTCTGGAAAAATATTTTTAACTAATACTCTATAATCTTCTGCAGTAACTGCTCTATTTTGAGCAGCATACATTCTTGGAGCATTAAATTTTATAGATGATATGTCTTCTGGTTCAGTACCACCGCCAGCTATTTCTTTAGTAGTTACAGACAAGTTACTACCTAATAAAGAAACACCACCATAATTAAAAGCAAATGCTCCATTTGGTGCATTTAAACTAGAAACAAAATATTCTAAAGTTACTACATTTCCAACATCTAATCTATTCCCAATTATATTATTACCAAAATAAATTTCATATTGATTATCTTCAATCTCTTTAATAAAAAATATTTTAGTGGTTTCTGTTGCAATAACTAAATCTTCAATTCTTGTGTAAATATCAAATTTGTCAGCAGTTGAATTTTCTTGAACTTTAACAACTAAAGTACTCAAATCTGCATTAGAATTTGGAATAATAAATCTTTGTCCCTCAGATACCGTATATCTGTAAGTTAATGGACTACCTTCAACGAGTTCAATATCTGTAAATGTATAATTACCTTGTGTATTTAATGAAACAGTTTGAGCAGAACGATTATAAAATGTATATGTTTTACCATCAACAGTAGTAGTAAATGGTTGATTAGCAGGAAGAGTAACAACTGCAGGTTGTGTAGTTGGAGAAATAATAGTTAAATCAACTATTGCTCTTGCTGAAACAGCAGAATTAGGGGTATATCCCAAAGACTTAGCTAGTGATACTACGTTAACTCTTTTACTTGCTGAATCTAAAAATATCTCGTTAACTGCTAAGTTTGTATAGATATTATTATAGTGCGTATTATATGCAAGTAGATCTAAGAGTATTGACATAGCTGAACCTTCAAAATCGTAATCTTGAAATTCAGATTGTCCAGCTAAAAATGTTTTTAAATTACTTTTAATCGCATCAAAATCTAACTCTGATACTGATATTCTTTTATTATTTGCCATTTATCTGGTTCTCTCTAGTGCAAATTCTACTGATATTGGTCTTTCTGTATTAATAATTTTAAATTCTATTGTCACATAAACTGCATTCGCATCAGAGTAATCATTGACTAAAACATCTATAACTTCTACTCTAGGTTCAAAATTATTAATAACATCAATAATAGATCGTTTCATCATTACAGAAAACATTGGTCCAACAGATTCAAATAATAGAGTTCTAATAGGAGAACCTATCTCACTGTGGAAAGGTCTTTCAAAATTTCGAGTTAATAATAAATTTTTAAGAGACTGTTTTATCGCATTTTCATCATATTTACGTGAGACATCTTTAGTCACTGGGTGAGCAGTGAAATTAAAGTCTAAATCTGAAAAAATTCTAGTATTTCTGGCCATATTGATTATTTAGGTTTATTCTATAAACGTATTGTAAGAACCTTCTGCACAAGCATCCCCACAAGCGATCGGATCCCCTATTCTGGCAGCTAATATTCCCTCAATATATGTTTTAGCAGCTCCGCTACTAGGAAATCTATTAGAGGTAGGATGGCAGGTTGGACCACAACAATGTGTTACATATTTTGATCCTCCGCCAGTTATACAGCCTGGTTTTATTTTATTAACAAAAGTCTTTTGAACATGAGTCTCTACTAAGTTTGTAGGAGGAAAACATCCATGTCCAGTTGACATATCTCCAAGTCTAATTACTGCAGGCATTATCTTGTATATCCTACATATTCTATTAAAGTTAGTCTTCCTGTATCCCAATCATTTACTACAGTTTTTATATAATTTTTAGTAGATACAACTATATTTCCATTTTTTGCTACAGCAGTATATGAATATATTTTATATTCTTGAACACTTGGTCGAAAAGAAATAATCTGAGAAAGTTCAGCTTTATTAATTTGCGAAAATTTAGAAACTGTTTTAAAATTATTATCTGTTGTTCTAAATGAAACTGTCCCACTAAAAGAATCTGTATATTTACCAGATATAATATTAGAAGAAACAACTACTGATGAATTAACATCATTTGGCGTAATAGTTACTGATAATGGATTTAGTGTTAATTCATCTACGTAAGTAATCTCATGAGAAAAATTTATATTTTCTTGTATAGAACCAAGTTCTTCTAATTCTGGAGTCCACATATTTATTTGCTCGGTCTTGGAATCTCATTTAACAATTTAAATCCATTAATACCCTCAAACTTGTGATTTACCATAGTAAATGCTTGTTTTCTTCTAGTTTTTAAATCATATCCAACATGTACCCACACCACATTAGCATATTGATATTCTAAAATAAGTTGATCATACGGTATTACAGGTTCTGCTTTACGTATAAAATCATAATGATCTTGTGGTTTATTTTGTCCAATAATTGCTAAATCAAATGCTAGACCTTTACAGTGACTAGAGACAGGAGATTCATTAGGGGTTATTCCTTTCAATCTATATCCAGAAGTAATAGTCCATAATCTCTTATATCCACCTATGCCACCTGGGAATACTTCTAAAAGTGGTTCAAGTATATTCTGCGTGGTAGTTGCTAGATTACATAATATTTCTTGAACAGTATACAATCTTGGTGCTGAGTTTTTAGAAACACTTAACATCTGGTCAACAAGTCTATGTTTTCCGTTAACACCACCTGATATTAACATTCCAAGTGTAAAGTTTTTAGACATTCTATAGTCATCGCTATATGATTTAGTTGCATATATTTCTTGACAGTTTACAGGAACTTTAATATCTTTTCCGCCAGTAGTTGGAGCAGATTCTACTACTACAGGTGGAGTTGGAACAACTGCAGTATCACCATCTTTTTTAATTTGTTCATTTTTATGTAGTCTTCCTTCTGGTGTGTCAGAGTCTTCTGGTGTTTCAGCGACTGCTTTATCTTCAACAGATCTTTCAGGAGGAATCAAAAATGGAACTACAGGGTTAATTGGTTGCCCCTTTTCAGGAGCAGTTAGTTGTATGTCTTCTACAGAGGCAGATGTTGCGCCACTACCAAAATAACCAGCAGAATAATCAACCTGTAAAACTCCGCCACTCTTCAAATCCATAGTATTTGAAGATGTAATTTTAGTTGCATCTCCAACTAAAAGATTAAAGTTTTGTAGCGTTTGGATGTTAATATTTTGTGCTTGTAAATTAAAATCACCAACTGCTTTGTAGTTGATATTTCTTCCAGCTACAACATCAATATCATTAAACACTCTCATTTCAACATTGTTGCCCACCTCAATGCTTGCATTATTAGAAACTTGTATATTAGCATCAGATCTAGCAAATATATTAGTATTACCCTCAACTGTTATATTACATTCTCCGTTGACACTAATGCAACCATTTCTTTCCATTATAACAAAATTATCACCAACAATATAATTAACTTGAGTTCCTTGTGGATCTATTTCTGTAAATGTTCCAGAGCGATGATATGTATGAATTCTCTCTTGTCCAGGAGTGTCATCAAATTCTTGTATATGACCAGACTCTGTTTCATAAACACGATTAAGTGGGTATTTTGCACCATATGTAGAAAGCGGTTGATCCCACTTTCCATTTCTAATTGCTTTTGGTATAGTTAATTTTCGACTAGCATCTTTCTTTTTAATAATAGTGCCTTCAATTATACCACGTGCTAAACGATTTGTATCTGGCTCATTTAAATATTCATTTAAAGGATACTTGTTATTTGGATCTCTAAATCCAATTGTATTGGATCCAGTAGTTTTACTCTTTTCAGATGGACCAGGTTTTGCAGCAGCAGCAGGATCTCGTGGTGGTTCTGGTAATGGAGCACCAGCATCTTTTTCTACTGAACCAGATGCTTTATAACCATAAAAATATTCATAATATGATAACTTTCTAGCTGCTATATCTGGAGAGTTTACTCCAACTGCATTTTTTGCAGCATAAAAGTAATCTGGATTTGATTTTGGATTAACACCAGCTGGAGTTCTGTCCTTAATATAAAGAGCAGCTACTAATGCAGATACATTAATATCGTTATCTAATGAATCTGGATTATTAACGATATCAAGAGATAACCCTGTAGCATTAGCAAGATTTTGATAACGCTGATAGTTAGCCTTACCTGTTAATTGAATAAATCCACGACCAAAATATTTTCCACCATCTGCATCTGTTTGGTTACCTAAGAAATTTTTACCACGTTTAGTTGGTCCATATGCCCAAGAGAAAAACTCTTCTCTTGTCATACCTTTTTTTGCAGCATTTGAATATTTTTGAATATCTGCTTCTGTCGCAAAAGAATATATTTGTTTTAATCTTTGGGGAGAATAGTTATAAGATTCTAACTGTGGGATCCATCCAGTTTCTCCACCTGCAATACCCAATAATGCACATTTTTGTTCTTTAGTTGTTAATCCAACTTTATCACAAGCAGCAATTAATGCTTTTATACCAGCAGATGCTTTTGATGGATTTGACGTAGATTTTGGAGGAGGTATAGTTGGAATAGAATCATTTACAACTGTAGATTGAACTGGAGTTGGCGATGCGCTTCCCGTAGTTACTGGCTGACCACTACCAGATAACACAGGATTACCAGAACCATCAACCAATACTCCCTGTAACTTGCTTTGTGTTACAGCATTTAAATTAGATGGTGGATCTCCAAATGTGAGTATATTTTCGCCAAAGGCATTTACTGGCTTACTAATTGTAATTTTATCTCTTCCATTTATGGAAACAATAGTGGCACCATCTGGAATACCAAATCCATAAACGTACATATTAGGTCTTAAATTACCAGTAAAATTTGTTACCTCGCCATCTGGATCATAAAACGTGATAACAGTTCCATTAACTGGTCCAGGAATAGTTCTTAATTTAATATCACTAGTTTTTACAGAAGGTAATATTCCTGCATCATCATCAACATCTATAGATCCAGGTGTAGTAGAAATACCACCAACAGTTCCAAGAATAATTGGTTGTTGTTGATCTTCATCTGCAAATATAATGATAACAGAAGTTCCTTCAACTGGTCCAACTGGAGAAAATCCAATCCCGTTCATTGCTGCAGAAACTACTGGTTGTATAGGAACAGACCATGGTAATTCTTCTGTTGGAAGTTGAGATTTATCATGCGTGTGCAGACCAACTATCCTTACTTGACATCTACCAAGTTTTAAAGGATCTTGTCTATTTTCTACGATACCATAATAAAAATTCATTATTTTCCTTTGTTCATATCCATCTGCGAAGATTCTTTTATAACTTCCATAATACATTCATGTTTTTCTCTATCAATGTAATGATTAACAGCAGAAATTAAATAAAATCCAGAAAACATTTTATCTGTAGTATTTTTATCTCTTGGAGTTATTGGTTCCATTTTATTTAAAACTATAGCTACCTTTTGTCCTACTGTATAATCAGTTCTTCCAGGAACAGTTATTTGTAATTTATTTGCCTCTGCTAATTTAATTAGTGAGAGTCTTTCTTGAATAGTTTTTTGATTTGTTACATCACCAAATGCATTAAAATTACCATAATATTTTGGATATCTTATATGAAAAGAATTAGAACGAAAAACAGCTCTATCTGAATTTACAGGAAATTTATTTAAATGTTTTTGTTCATTAAATCTTTGAAACATATTATAGTTTCTAGTTGTATATTTTTTAGTTGTAACATCGTATGAGATAATTTTAGAAGATAACATACCTGAAGAAATTCTATCCATATAGTCAAATCCTACAGGAATGCTTATTTCTTTAATTCTTTTATAATCTTCTGGTATGTTTCTAGCATCGCCACCTTGTGGTAATTTATCTCTAGTATATTTGTCATATGTAAATTCTTGGTAAGGATTTGCTCCATATAAACTGTCTAAACTTATAAAATAAAATCCATCTCTATTTTCAAAAAATACATAATTTGGAGTTTTATTTAAATTGGAAGCAGAAGCAACTAAATGCATAATATTTTTAACAGGAGACCAAAAATTTGAAATATATTTTGTATTATTAATTGTTGGTTCTATAAAAACCTGTTTATCGCTTTCTAATCCTATTGTTTTATCTTTTAGAAATGGTTCTACTAATTCAGAAACTTTATTACCAAAAACTCTACTAATTTTTTTATTTAAATCTACAATGGCTTCTTTTGACACAAAATGTAGTTGATAAACTACGGAACGATCTCCAACTATTTCACGATTAGATAATTTGTAAATATAAAATGTCCCTTTTATATTTTTAGTCTTTTTTAGAGTTGGCGTAGATATATCTAATTCTACAAATTCTTCACCAATAAATGGAAATAAATTAACTAAATCTAAAGCATCTTTAATGATTAAACTTCCACTCATAAATGGTGAGAATAAATCTTCATATATTTGAATATTAATAACCTGAGCAGCGATATCTTGTGTGAATCCCTTTAAGGTTACTATTTTAACCTTATCAATGCTGACATCACCAGCAAATCTTAATTTAGAAACAGCCTTCATTATAACAATTCTTCAAAATTCTTAATAATAGCATTAATTATCTGTGGAGATACTATCTTTATTCTTCTTTTCTTTTCATTTAAATCTCGTTCATAAGATGCATTAGTTATAGGCACTGCACCTGGATAATTTGAATTAACTATAAATCCTCTTTCATCTACATAATGTTTAATGTTATTTGCAGTAGTTCCATATTTTGTTTCAATATGTTTAACAAGAGCATATTCCTCTAATGGAAAATCTGTAAGATAATCATATTTGTCGTTGCAAAGCATAATTATCCAATGATATTCTGCATTTCCATAGATCTTTTCTGCTATAATTTCTGGTGTTTCCCCATCAATTATATCATATTCATCATACAATGTTATATTTGATAAAATTTCTTTACGAAAACGAACATTTCTTGTAATATCTTTAACAATAGAAGTTTTTAACTTAGTTCCATATCTAAAGTCGTAAAGAAAATCAGGAAATTCTTTAAAATACATTATAGACCATCCTTCACTTTATCTTTTGTTAGAAGAGCAAGTTCACGGAAATTCATTGTTACATTAATTTGAGTTGGCATTCCATCTTCAAATGTAGTAAATGTTCCGTTTGGTGTATAGTTTACATTTAGCTCTGTTAAAACACATGAGGTGTGTCTATGTAGTTTTAAATTTTCCACACCATTATTATAATAAAGAATATCGAATTCAGAAGGATACATATATACAAAATTATACTCATCCTTAAATTCTGGATGCATATGATATTTAAATTGCTGTATAATGTTTAATACATTTTTTGCTTCTTGAGAACTTCTTGGAAAAAATTGATAGTCGAATTGAAATGTTCTAAAATCTACACCTTTAAAAACTTGTTCCTTTTTAGGATTTGCTGCCAATCCCAGAGCAGCAGAAGCACCAGGTGTTTTGCCTAAAGTTAAATTAGCAATAATAGCTGCACCAACACCCTTAACATCACTGTCTTTACCTTTACTGTCAAGTGCTTTCATAACTTCATCTATACCTTCAGCAGCTATCGATAATGATGTAGTATCTTCTTCTGACCATTGCATTCCGTAACGAATTTGTAATTGATTTGGGACATGCATAGCGATTGCAGTTTTTAAGCGTTTTTGAGATCTTGTCGCATCTGGGGCGAGAGTAGCAGTCACCGCAAGACCTACTGTTGGTATATTTGCTATAGCGGTTCCCTTGAGTGCACCAGCTACATTACCAAAAGCAATACTTCCTCCGACTATGCCAGTTATTGTGTTAACAGTTCCCTGAGCCGCAACTAGTCTATCTTTAGAAAGGTTCTGTGCAATTAGATCTCCACGATCTCTAGGAGTTAAATCATTGACAAACTCGTTTTCAGGTAAGGATTTTGCTAGTTTAGAATCGGTTCCGACGTTAATGTAAAATACTACATAGTTTCCACCATACGTTCCTTTCGCAGAAAATAAATCATCTGGATAAGAAAATGATTCAACATTATAGCCATCAGATCCCCCACTTCTAAATGTGCTTGGACCACCTCTTGGGGTATAGAGATTGGCTTTTTGTTCCTGTCTTTGTTCAAATTTACGAAGGTCTGCTTGTTCTGCCATTTGATGCCTTTAGAATAAATAAAGGTGAATATTACCTCTAATTAGTTATTTATGTTCCATAAAAGAAAGTTTACTCCATTATTTCCTGAAAAATACACAGGAGATCACACAAATATTATTATGAGAAGTTCATGGGAAACCATGTTCGCCAATTGGTGTGATAAAAACCCATCTATTATAAAATGGAGTTCTGAAGAAACGATTATTCCTTATCGCTGTCCCACAGATAATTTAATACATCGCTATTTTGTTGATTTTAAAATTATAATTAATAACGGTAAAACTTATCTTGTAGAAGTAAAACCCAAATCCCAAACAATTCCTCCAGAATATCCTGGAAAAAGAACAAAAAGATACTTAACTGAATCTTTAATCTTTATTAAAAATCAGGCTAAATGGGAAGCAGCTAAAATGTATTGTAAAGATCGAGGTTGGGAATTTAAAATTATTACTGAACAGGAGTTAGGGTTAACACCTAAATAATATTTATGGCTAAAAAACCAACTATGATCGACGTATTCGAGAGAAACAAGTATGACCTTTTAACCTCGGTTAGAAAAAGTCGTGCTTGGTTTGAACAACAAGTCCTTTTGATGACTAGGCAGCAACTCACTCCACAAAGAGTGTTAAATGGTAATCCAGAACAGTTAGTTACTAGAATTATGCCTGGACATTTGTATATGTTTGGTTATGATCCTAAAACTAAAGAAGATCTTCCATACTATGACAGGTTTCCTCTAGTATTTCCTTTTCGTAAATCTTCAGATGGATTTTATGGATTAAATATGCACTATTTACCATACCCATTAAGAATTGGGTTATTAGATAGTTTATTAACATTTGCTAGCAACACAAGATATGATGAAACTACTAGAATTAAATATTCATGGCAACTAATTAATGGCATATCAAAATATCAAGCAGCAAAACCATGTGTAAAACAATATCTTACCAGTCATGTTAGAACGCAATTTAGACAAGTACATTCAAATGACTGGGCAACTGCAATGTTATTACCTGTTGAACGATTTGTAGGTGCGTCAAAACAAGAGGTTTGGGCAGATTCTAAAAAAATTATAAGAAAGAACTAAAATGGCATTAAATTTACCATTCTTAACACAAAACTCTTCTAGAGGTGGAAGTGCTAAACCTGGAAGCATAGGAGATTTCGTTGCTCAAGTAAAAAGTGGAGCATTATCAAGACAAAATCGTTTTGCTGTATTATTCACTCCTCCTGCTGGTGTAAATCCACAAGCACTGCGAAAAGTTTTATTATTTTGCGATACTATCCAACTTCCTGGAACTAATTTCTCAACTATTCAAAATAGAACATATGGCGAATTTCGTGAAGTTCCATATGAAAAACTCTATGATGCGGTAAATATGACCTTTTATGTAGATTTGGATCTAAAAGTAAAAGAGTTATTCGATAGATGGGTTGACACAGTACAAAATCCAGTAACAAGAAACTGGAATTATTACAATAATTATATAACAAATATGGTTATTGAAGTTCAAGATATTAATGATAATACTCGTTATGAAATGACTTTATGGGAGTGTTATCCAAAATCAATAGGTGCAATAAATCTTGATCATTCATCAAAAGAAGTTATGAAACTACCTATAACTATGCAGTACAAATATTGGACAGCTGAACCAAAATCTCCATTGAGTAATGGTCAAAAAGTTCCTTTAACTTTATATGAAAAAATGATGAAAAATTTTTCTGGTTTTCAAGAGACACTAAACAATACTCTAGGAACTACAGCAGGTAATTTTATAACTGGATCTGCTTTAACATATGGTGTTACCAAAATCCCTGGACTATTAAAATTCTAATGTCAGAAATTATAGCATTCTTTACAGTTAAAACTACGCTATCACTATTATTAGCGTTATTAATATTAATGGTCATTATGACTATGGTTGCGATGCATCGCAACCCAAAAGATTCGTTTGACATTAAAGATTTAGTAAGTAGTGACGGAAAACTAGATGAGAAAAAATTTACTAGATTTGGGGCATGGGTGATTAGTACATGGGGGTTTATATATCTGATCATTAGTAACCCTACAACATTTCCAGAGTGGTATTTTATTGGGTATATGGGAGCATGGGTAGCAAATGCTATATTTGACAAATATGTAAATAGTAAAAAGGAATAGTATGAAAGTTGATGAAACATTATCCGCTGAATTTGGTATACAACCAATCAGCAAAACTGAAGTGATATCTAAAAATGGTGATCTTATAAAACCATCTGATAATAAAATTGATGACGACTATGAAGTCTCTCGCAATAATATGCGTGTATTGCTTCAACAAGGACAAGAAGCATTAACTAGTGCTCTTGAGGTAGCTAGACAATCAGAACATCCTCGTGCATTTGAAGTTGTTGGAAATTTAATAAAACAATTAGCTGACATTAATCAGCAACTATTAGATTTACATTCACAAAAACAAAAATTAGACGAACCATCTAAGTCTGATAAGACTAAACAGGTTACAAATAATGCTATCTTTGTAGGTAGCACAACTGAGTTGAATAAGTTAATTAAGAATATGACCAAAGGAGATGCATAATGGCTTTACCAGTAAATAGTACACCAACGTACAATCTAGTTGTTCCTTCTACTAAAGAAACTATCAAATTTAGACCATTTCTAGTAAAAGAGCAAAAAGCACTTTTAATCGCTCAACAGAGTGAGAATGTTATGGTAATGATGGATACTCTAAAGAGTATTATTAAATCTTCTGTAACTTCTACAATTGATATCGAATCTTTATCTTTATTTGATATGGAATATATTTTTCTTCAGCTTAGAGCAAAATCTGTTGGGGAGGAAATTGAGTTAGTTTTGAAATGTCCAGAAGAACATGGTTCCGAAGAGGCAAATAAAAAAGCAACAGTAAATGTAAAAATTAATATTGATGACATTAAAGTAGAACAATCCAAAGAACATACAAATAAAATTCCTTTATTTAATGATGTTGGGGTTGTTATGAAATATCCATCACTAGAAACTCTAACAAAGTTTCAAAATGTTAAAAATAATGACGCTAGTTTAGTCTTTGATATAATTGCAGAATCTATGGATTACATCTATGATAATGACGAAATATATCCTATTAAAGATCAGACCAAAGCGGAAGTTAAAGAGTTTATTGATAATCTAACCGCAGAACAATTTGAAAAACTGCAGAAGTTTTTTGAAACTATGCCCAAATTATCTCACAAACTACATTTTAATTGTCCAGTCTGTAGTAAATATAACGAGGTTAAACTGGAGGGTCTAGATAGTTTTTTTTGATAGCTCTCTCTCATGATACTTTATCTAATTATTATGAATTAAACTTTTCATTGATGCAATACCATAAATATACACTAGAAGATATTGAAAATATGATACCATTTGAGAGAGAGATCTATATCTACCTACTAATTAGACATTTAGAAGAAGAAAAGAAAAGAATGGAACGCTAATATGGCGCAAATGGCAGCACTTTTACAAGCACAAAGGTCGATGATAGCAGCGAATGATGCTAGACTCACCCCAGCAAATGTAACACCCCCAACTTCATCTAAAGAAAATGATTTAGAGAATCAAAGACGTCAAGACAAGATGATCGAACTTCTTGTAAAAATTGAAAAGAATACAGCTGGAGCTATAGGTGGTGCTGCAAAAAGTGCAAAACCTGCTGGTGGTGATTTTGGCATTGGCGCACTTGGCACTATGTTAGCAGTGGCTTTAGGTGCAATTGTTGGTTATATTAAAGGATATGTAACTCTTCTGGGTAAACTTGCTAAAGTATTATTGCCAGAAAAGTGGATCGCCGCAATTAAAACTGGCTTTGATGCTATTGTCGATTTCTTTGGTAAAATAGGAGATCTTATTGCTAAAGGATTTGCCAAGATTAAAAGTCTTTTTGTTTTTGATGAGGGTTCTACAATCGGTAAAATGATAACCTCTTTAAAAGATGGTATATCAAAATTCTTCGCACCAATTGCAAAGGGAGCAGATCTAATAAAAGATGGTTCTGCTGCAGTAGGAAGAGGTATCGATTTTGTTATGGATATGGTAGGAAAGGTTAAATCATTTTTCTCCACAGTTGCTGCATGGGGTGATGAGTTTATGAAAATATTCGGAGGTGCTGTTAAAATATTTTCAAAATTAGCAATTCCATTTACAGTTATCATGACTTTATGGGATACGGTAAAAGGATTTATAGCTGGATTTGAAGATGGTGGAATTATTGGTGGTGTTATGGGTGCAGTTAAAGGTTTCTTTAATTCATTAATTTTTGCACCATTAGACATGTTAAAAAATGCTATTGCTTGGGTGCTTGGAGTATTTGGGTTTGATAAGGCAGAAGAAGCATTAAAATCATTCTCCTTTGAGACAATGTTTAGTAACATGATTGATAATCTAGCAAAACCATTTATTTGGATACGTGACAAAGCGATAGAACTATGGGAATCTTTCAATTGGGATGAACTGTGGGGAAAGATAACAACATTTATTACAGAATCTATTGGAAGTGTAGTAACTGGTTTTGGTAAATTAAAAGATGGTATTATTGAATGGTGGAATGGTTGGTCTATTAGTGATGTTATTACTAGTATTTCAAATCAAGTCACAGAAATTTCTTCTGCTATTTCTAAATGGTTTAAAGATAAACTTGATAAAGTTAAATCTTTCTTTGGATTTGGCGATGATAAGAAAGAAGAAACAGCTCCAGTTAAACCTGCCCAACGCCAAGAACCACGAGTTGTTGATTACAGTGGTGTAGTTTCTCCAGAAGAATCGCCTTCTGCTGCTGTCGTACAGGAACCACCAAAAACTGGTTCTACAATGAGTAAATTAAAAGGTTTCTTTGGTTTCAAAGAAAAACCTGCTCCAGCTGTAGAAGCTGCTCCTGCGCCAGCGACAGCTGCTCCAACTACATCGCCAGTAGTAGCTGTTCCAGCAGTAGCAAAACCAGTTGAACCACCAAGAACAGCCACACAAGTTTCTTCTGCATCAGCTGCTTCAGAAGAAGCAAAGATTAGAGCAATGACACCACAAGTTAGATCTTCTAACAATGCTGTAGTTAATGCTCCTGTAAATAACAATCAAAACAATTATATTAAAGCAAATATAAGAAATCAAGAATCATCATTAGAAAGATACGAAAGAGATCGAAATAGATTCGCTTTCTAAAAAACAAAAGGGGATCTTTCGATCCCCTTTCTTATGTAGCGAAGTGTAGATTAATCTTCTTTCGCAATTTTCTCAAAATAAGACATCACATCATCATCGTCTTCATCTACAGATTTTGGAGACGGAGCAGGTTTAGATGCAATTTTTGGTGCTGGCGCAGATGGACGTTCATCTTCATCTGCAATTTCTGCAGCAGATTTACTTACATAAGTGTCGCCAGAAAGAACCTCATTCAACTTGCGTTTTAGTTCATCATAAGACTTGAAGTTTTTACGATCTGTAAATTCAGCAAGTTTATGTTGAGCAGAAACAATCTTCAATAACTCTTGTTCATCATCAGATACTGCAACAGGATCTGTAAATACAGATTCGTCATAATTCGCATAGCCATCTTTCTTGCGCATGCGAAGTTTAAAGTTAGCACCTTCCCAAAGATCAAAGACATTGACTGGCTTTTCGTCTTCAAAAGTCGGACGAGCCTTGTCCATAATCTTATCAAAGATTTTCTTACCAAATTTAAATAAGAAAACCTTACCCTCATTCTCAGGATGTTTAGGATCGCTGACAACAAGAATATTAGCAATAAAAGAGAGTTTACGCTTTTGCTTACGTGCAATCTCTTTGTTTGCTTCAGAACCACTATTCCACAGCTGAGTGTTTAGTTCACCAACTGGATCGTTTTCACCAAGAGTGGTCAAAGAGTTTTCAATATACCATTTCCCAGTTGGACCTTGGAATCCATGAGAAAAGATACGTACCCATGGGAGTTCATCACCTTCAACTCGTGGCAGGAATCGAATTGTGGCTGTACCATTACCTGCCTTGTCGCCTTCCAATCGCCAAAAGCGATCATCGGCATAAGACTTAGTTTCGGTTTGGGGATTAGCAATCTTATCGAATGCTTGAGAGATTTGACCGAAGTCAGAGGAACGCATTTTGCGTAGAGTTTGAATATCCATTGTATTTCCTTTCGTATTTACGGAGTATCGTTAGTATTTTTAGTATGTTCAATTGTTACATCATCTTGAATTTCAATCTCATCATCAAATGGATCGTTATCAAAATCATAATCTTCTTCAACATAACTATTTAGCGTTTTCATACCTCCACTCTTTTTGTTATTAGAGTGTTTGGCATGTTTACCAGATCGCCCACTGGATTGCTCATCGTCAAACAGACGAGCATTTTTCTTATAAGTCTTGCCCATTTTAATTCACAACTTCTTCTGAGAAGTGGTTAAAGATTTTTTCAAGTTTAATTCTATCGTATTTAACAAAACCAGTCAACTTTGTAATTCGTCGCATCTCGTTTTCCCAAATGTACTTCACAGATATGTTTTGTTTCCACTTTTCTAAAATATCTGTAAAATCATCAATAATTCTCATAGTCTCAATAGCAAGTTTACCACCTATAAACATATTTAATGCAATAGGATACTCATTATCAGTGAAATCAAATATTGCAGTGTTTTTTAATCTGTTTATCTCAACATGAGTGATAATCTTAGCCAAGTCATCTATAAAAACTTTTGTAATACTTTGTTTTCTTCTATTCCACTCGAGATAGTTGTCTTCTGCTAGCTGTCCATCATATATTGCATTATCACTATTGTATGCAAAATTTGAAACGAAAAATTGAATTATATCTTTATCATCTTGGTACTTTTGAGCCAATTTCTCAAAGATATATCTATCATTCCTAGCGTTAAATGCTTCACGTGTACCACGAACATTACCTCTGTTCTCAAAGACATTAAATTTATCAGTGGTGAAGTGAAGTTTAATAGCCAGATAATATCTGTATGCTTTAAAGCCGTCCACGGTAAAATCTCATAACTAAAATTATATCTAACTTAGATATCAAGTTGTGCTTGTTTTGGGAGATAATTCAACTCACGAAAATTCATTTCAATTTTATCTTTTAAAGACTTATTAATCAATGATGCAATATCTTCAGGTTCGAGATAATTTTCTCGACAATACTCTAATACTGCATCCATATATGAAAACTTTTTTGAGGCAACTAATTGTTCAATATGAAGAGAAAACTCATTGGCAGTTTTAAACATTAGTCTTCCTCATCAAGTTTGACATCCTTCTTTTTCATCCAATACTCAAGTGCCTTGATTTCCTTACTCACTTCTTCATATTCATTTAGTTTGGCTTTATATAATTTCCAAATAGGAGTCTCTGCATTATCTGGATCCATCTTGTCTCCATAAGTATCCAGAAACATTGTGAAAAACTTATCTAGTCGCATTTTGATTGCGATAAGTTCGTTATATCTGTTAATAGAAGATCTTTTGCCCATTACGTTAAGTCCTTGTGTTTTGTTTTAGATTCAACAGTCCATTATATTGCATTGTTTATTTATCACCTTCTCATCTTTGCAATATCAACTGCTTCCTCATCTGTGAAGATAGGTATAGCGTTAGACTTATGCAAAGTACCAATACCTTTCATAGCAGTTCCAGTATAGACATGAGATTCTTTCTTTGCACAAACACCTGCTGTAAATGGTAAACTTGGGATGTTAGGCGTCTCCCGACGAGCAGGTTTCCCAAGAGAATATGCCCAGTCACCCGATTGATGTTTGATCGGTTTCTTCGGAGCATATTTTTGAAGAAGGTTTTCCCAGTCTGCTTGCAACTCTCGCTGCTTTGCATTAGGTTTTCTTTTCTTAGATTTTCCAAGACTTGCGTATACAATCATGATATAATTATACTCCAGTAAAAATTGCAAGACAAGTTAAATAACAAAGCCAGTGGTGTCTTTCTTAGCCTTACCTTTGGCTTTCAAACCAACAATCACACCCTTTGAATCCAAGAAACGAAGATCAGTTTCGTCACCATTGATGACTGGACGACCAAGATATGTTTCGGGTACTTTGTGAAATACAGCTGCAACATTCATACCATTTGACAATGCAATGCGAACATCCATGTCGTTGCCATCTGCTTTAGAGAAAGTCAGGTGGTAGTTAGGGATATGTTTCACTTTACGATTGTTCACTTTGGTATAGTCATAGAACTGCACATTAGGAAACATCTGAAAGATGTTCTTATTGTCTTGCACTTCATACTTCTCCCATGAGAGATCAGAAGTGCCATTAAGACGAAAGACAGGAATCAATCCTTGTTTCTCTGCTTTCTTGATAGTCTTACGAATTTCAACAAACAACTCAAGAAGAAATGCTTGACGATTTTCGAAGAATGCTTTAGTCTTGCGAATACGTGCTTGCTGAATCACATTCGTTGTCTCACCTTTCTTGAAGATGCCACCACGACCAGCAGTGTTCAAACAAGCAGCAGTGCAACCAACTGTTCTCTTAGGGCACACTTCTTTACCTGACAAGTTTGCAGGTGCGAGGTGCAGTACTGAAGACAGATAACCTTTCTTCTGACCCTTCAACAACTTTGGGTTTCCAACTGTAAGCAGACTCATAATTTAAGACTCCATTTCAACGATAACAGAGTTATTATACATCAATCCTGAATAAAAGACAACCCCCTAGAATCCCTGTATCCTAGAGGGGATTTAAGTTAGTATTCACTTACTTTTTACTGGAGTCGCTGGGTGAGATGCGCCATACGCTATACATACAACATCTCGTTCATTTGCATAAGCACAACGAACAGCTACAGGATCGATTCCTTTAACAATTGCTGACTCTACATTTTTTTCAACAGACTTCAATTCACTATATTGATAAAAAGTGACTGAAATAATAAATGTCACTACTGCGATTAAAACTGAAATAGTAAAAACTTTATCATTCATTATAAACTCCTTTAATTTACCAAGCACCATCATCTACAACTCCACGAACCCATACTGGTCCAAATGAAATCATAAAACCATAATTTCTTGGATTCATATCATCAGGTTTAATATTAACTGCTTTAAATTCCCAATGATAAGGATTTAAAATAAATCCCATCCATAATCCAGAATATTTAAGATAATTCTTTAATTGCATCGCATAGCCCCATATCTTTTGCCTCTTGAGGACTTAACCATATGTCTTGAGGTGGGAGAAGAACATCTCTAATTCTTTTCTCATTAAGACCAGTACACTTTTTATAGTGTGTAATCATTTTCTTTGTGGTTAAATCGAACTCTTTGACAGTTGCGAATAATTCGTGTTCTTTACCAAAAGCACCCCAAGAATACTGGTGACTTAGAATTGATGTGTTTGGTGTTAGAATACGACTTCCCTTTTCTCCAGCAATAAAAACCATAAGACCTGCAGAAGCAATCTGTCCCAATCCAATTGTTCTAATTGGAACAGCAGAACCTCTCATCGCATCAATCATAGCAAATGCTGCGTTAAGATCACCACCTGGAGATGTGATTATAAGATTAAGCAAGTCTGGTCTTTCTTCTTGAAAGTTCGTTTCAAAAATCCATTCAACAACTTGCTTAGCAGAAGTTAATGATATTTCTTCCATCAACAAAAAGAAGGAATGCTGTGCATCTGGCGATTCTTTAAGTTGAATGTTCAATTTGTTTAACATTATAACTTTTCTTTCTCTTTATAAAAAATATGTCTACCTATTACAGCGGTTTTTTCTAAACCTCTCCAATTCGGACGAACATAATCAGCATGATAAAACAATGCTCCATTTGTGAAGTCTTTTATTTTTTCATAATTTGCATAAACATATAATGCAACTTCTTTAGATTTTTCATATGCAATTTTTTCTCTGTTAGTGATTTTATTTTCGCACCACCATGTGAATTGACATGTATAGTTTACCTTTTGTTTCACTACAGAGCAAATATCTTTTGGGTATCGTGGATCTTGCACTCTATTCAATGTTACAAGAGCAACTGCAATCTTACCCTTCTCAGGTTCATATCCTGCTTCATGATAGATATTATCAGCCAAGCAAATAACTTGTTGCTTAGCGTCTTTGGTTAATTGTGACAGTTCTATATTAAGAACTTTTGTTGTCTCGTTAAAAAACAAATATGAATATAATATAATTGAAAAACTTATTGAAAATAATATTAATATTGAATAGATTCTTATTCGCATATTGATCTCCTTATTTCAGTTAGAGGCAGAGGAATGCAATATCCCTCTGCCCGATCCCTATCAGGTGGACTTTTTGCTAGTCTTTTCTAATGTATTAGTGGGAATATTTGAAACAAAACCATTTAGCACTTGTGCTTTAGCAATGATTTCTGTTTCTGATGGATATGGTGGGAATCCTGGATGTTCAGGCATCGCACCCCCATTGAGTCTAGCAGATTCAATTTTCATCTGCCACTCGTTGCTGATTACTTCACGCTTACCATAATAGTCATCGTTAAGCATATCTTTCGCCATTTTTAATAGTTCTAGGCGAATCTCGAACGGGGTCAAGTTACTCATGTTTACTCCTTGTGTGTTATGAGTTGTGTGTAATGAAGGTTTTTAACGTGGTTGCCTCCAACCACGATCCATCTCTGGATATATTATTTAGGAATTACTTCTTTGCTTCTTCCTTTTTGGCTGGTGCTTTTGGTGTTGGTTTATCACCTTTTGGTAGTGGAGGACACTTACCATCTTTATCTTTCTTTACGCAATTAGTGTTTTCCACTGGTTTTGCATCTGATTTCTTTGCTGGCTCTGCTGCAAATCCAGTAATTGCAACTGCCATAATTAATGAACCGAGTAGTAACTTCATTTAGTTTCTCCTATAAAATTAAACTTAACATTAGAGTGTTTAGCAATAAGATCATACCATCTAGCACGCCAAACACTTACATTCTTACTCATATCTATTGATCTACTATCAATCCACTGATGAGTGTAACTATCAGTATTGTTTGTAAACCAAGAATCACATCCATATATATCTATTTCAGTCGAACCTAGCTCTAATAATTTTCTACAAGCAGCGTGACCTGCAGAATCATAGTCAGGTACAGTTTCAAATAATCCTATTACACATCCAACTATTTTATCTTTTATTTTATTTGGACATTCAATCCACGCTTTTCTACTGATATAGCATTTCCATAAAGTATCAAACTTTTCTAATACATTCACATCCATTATAACAGTAGCATCAACTGTAGTCCAGGGAATATTACACCCGATAACATAGTCATATTTGTTAGGATTAGGTTCATAAAGAATCCTACTATTTCCATTTCCAAGTAATGCTGTTCTCATCTGTCTTTGAACATATTAATTTCATAGTTATCTAAAATGGCTTTTCCATTGCCTTTACCATATACATACATTAAGGTTTTAATATTTGCATAAGGCAATGTTTGCTCTACCCACCATTTTAAATCTTTTAGTGTTACATGTGCATTTCTACCATCTGGCAGAAACGAATTTGCTGGTATATTACATATACCAAGATAAACGAATTTGTTTGCCTTAGAATATATTTCTTTTATAATACTACCAACATGTTGTTCTTCAATATGTTCTAGAACATCTGTGCATATAACAGCATCAAAAGTTCCTTCGGGTAATACTGAATATTGTTCAACTGCTGGGTCATAAAGAGATGGCATTATACCAAAGAAATGTGTTTCGTGAGTTTTTTCTTTATAATATTGTATCGCTTTACCACATCCATAATCTAAAATACTTTCACAACCAATTAAATACTGACGAATATTATCTTTGTGTATATTTAAAGATGATCCTTCATAAAGATTTTCATCTTTATGCATTTCTTTATATTGCTTTATTAAATCCATAAAGATGAAAATATTAGTGGGGCGAACCCCACTAATAATCAATTACTTTTTCTCTGCTGGCTTCTTGTCATCTTTCTTAACTTCTGCCTTTGGAGCATCTTTCTTAACTTCTGCTTTAGGAGCATCTTTTTTAGGTGCTTCTTTTTTAGCATCGGCTGCAAAAGAAATTGATGCAAATGTCATCATAACTGCTGTAATTAATGCTTTCATTTATTTTTTCCTTTTAATGAAATTGTTAAACATCTATTATCAGCTCGTCACTATCATTACAGTACAAGATACCATTGGGTATCGGTTGCTGTCGTGTAGCAAAGACTCACTAACATTATCTGGCACCTAAAAATTTTATTTTATCAGTAACATCTCCATCTATAATCATATCAAATGGGTGTTTCTTTCCATAAAACTCATTAGCGTACCAATATCTCTCTTGTTTATCGTAACTTAACCAAGGAGATAATCCTATCACCATATTTGCTCTGTCAAGACTAGTTTTCTTATGACAATAAACTCTATGGGGTAATTCTGTTTGCCAAGTATATGCTCTTCCTTCTTCTAAAACATATGGTAATCTACCTTGAAATTGAAAAGCAAAACATTCATTTGCAATAATAGGAATATTCAATCTACATAATTCAAACACTTCTGAATCTATATGATATCTATTTTCATCTGAGACTTCAGATCCTTTAACTATTCCTAATCTGCTTCTTGTGATTGTAATTCTACTGTTTATATCTTCTAATAATTTTCCCATGTAGCCAATCTTTGCTGCTGGAGTAAACTCTGTGAATGACATGCCATCAAGATAACTATTTTTTAAATACGTGTGATTTACTGACGATCCTGCATAGAAATCACTTGGTGCGTTTAATTTAGTACCAAGTGTGTGTTGATGAATATCCTGGTCATCATATTGTAGATTTGGATTATAAGTTATAGAATATCCACCATAATTCTTTTCATCACCTACTGATGTTCTCCATCCAAAAAAACCATAAGTACTTAATGCATCACTCACAGATTTTTTTAATCCATCCAGATCACCTGTGAATTCAAATACCATGTCCATATATTTTGCAGATGGTGATGAAGCAATGACATCATTAGTTGCTTCTCTCCATTTTATTTTACTTTTAATCCAATCTGCTACTGGTAATTCTTTTGGACAATCATCTACATAAAATTTTTCCATTGTGTCTCCATAAGTGGTGGGTTATTCTGTTGCCAAGAAACCCACCGAAACTCCTGCTTACCTTTTAATTAGGCAGCTAGTGCGTAAACCTCATCATTTGCGTTTACTTTATTTGCTTCATTTACGACGATCGCCTGTCGTGCTGTCCACTTTGTTACTACTTGCCCTGTCGAAACCTAGTCACCCCCATCAGAAGCATACTTAAATCCGTGGCTCGGAAGGAACTATACCCACGATGGCTTACGCCAGTCCTAGTATGCTTCTGGTGGAGGTGGAGGGAATCGAACCCTCGTCCAGAACACCTTTCTCATCGCTTCATACAGCAATTCCTCTATTATACATTATACTTATGCTTGTAGTCAAGTCTAAGTTTTTTAAATCCTGCAACCCAGTTATCTCGTTTCTCGATAAACCAACGTGGATCATCATTTTCAACAGCCATGATAATTACCATACGTCCTACAGGAATTCCTGTTCGTTCCTCAAAGGCGACTGCATATGCTGATGTTTGCATAAAATAATTGTGAATGTCATCTCTACTTTTAGGACGAGAAGAAGTCTTAAAATCTATAACACTAAGTTTACCTTGGAACTCTGCAATACAGTCAACTGTTCCAGCGACTTGTAGATGGTCAGAATAGAGTGGATCTTCCAAGCAGTGAATGTTGTCGATTTGGTCGAGTAGTGGTCGAATTGAATCGAACATTTCTTTATGAAAGATATCTGGTTCATTAAGTTTTCCACGGAGATAGTCTTCACAGAGTTGGTGAACTTTCGTTCCTCTGCTTGATGCTCTTGATGATACTCGGTTTGCTTCTTCTTCTCCGACTCTTTTTCGCCACTCAAAAATTGCTTTCTTGTTAAGCAATCCTGTAATCGTTGTGACGCTTGGATAGGACAAACCCGATGGCGTTTTGTATAAACGAGTTCCATCGGGTTTTGTATCACGTTCAAGTTTGGGTAAATCATGATGTATAAATGTTTTCATTATCCGTGTAGCAAATGTATTGCCTCATTGTAGTGTTTAATTCTATCTTCAAGACCAATAAAACCACCATTGATTTTACGAGTCATCGTTTTTATATCGCCAGCATCTGCTTCACGATTTAATTTATTTTTATTCCAGAACCAGATAGCAGACATAAGAGCAAACTCACGATCTGCATTTACCCAATCAGGATTATTAAAAAGATTTTCCCAATCTTCAAACATTTCTTTTGCAAATGCACGATAGTTATCTTTTCCAGTCAACTGGATTGGTCCACGACCACGATATAACCATCCGTCGCCAGATTCCTCTGGACCATTGCCCATACGATTTGCATAAACACGATTGGCAATTTTCATAGGCTGTCGTGCATAAGCATTCGCTAGATCTTCTGTTGGGAAATACTTTCTAAAAATACCCATCAATCCCTTTGCTGAATAGTTTAAATTTTCTTCAAATACTGTCCAACCACCAGATTCATGTCCGCATTGTGCCAGGAATGCAGCAATACGATTGGGTGTATTAATTTCGTATGTTGGGAATACATTATTCATTGAATTGACCCACCCTTGTGGATCTTGTGCTCTTGGAAATAGATGAGCAAATTGTTCAGCTGTTAGCATTTGGTTTTCCTTCTATGATATCTTCGTATTTTAATTTAGCCAAGATGTAATCTTTAACTAAACTGCTTCTCACGATATCGTCTGGGGTAAACTCAATTCTCGTAAATGCGCCCATATGCTGAGCAATATCAAAAAATTTCAACAAACCAGACTTGTCATTATTTTTCCTTAAATCGGTCTGACGATAATCGCCACACCAAATGATTTTTGAACGATAACCAACACGTGTCATAACAGTGTCAATCTCTTCAAAATTCATATTTTGCATTTCATCTACAATAATAATAGCGTCGTCAAAAGACATACCCCTAATAAACGACGTTGAAATAAATTCAATATGATGTTGCTCCTCTAAACGATCCCATGCATCTTTACGACCAAACAGTGTTTCGCAAATCTGACGATATGGTTGCTGATAAATTTCCATCTTCTCCCCAACATCTCCTGGAAGATGACCGATCTCTCTCGACTGTACTGCAGAACGAACAACAATTATTTTATTAAATGGATTGCTTTTATCCATGACTTCTTCTATTGCTTTATACAAAGCAATAAATGTTTTACCTGTTCCTGCTACTCCATGTAATGCTACGAAATAATCTCCTCTTTTATAAGCATCAAAAAACTTTTTCTGATTATCAGTTAGTGGTTCAAAAGTTTTTAAATCATCTAATCTTAACTTCAGTTGATTGTTAACTTTTCTAGGCTCACGAGATTCATTATTTTCAACAACTGCTAGTGCAGCGTTTGTTTTACGAGCCATGAGGACTCCTTAATTATAGTTGTGATGATGATTTGTTTAGTTGGCTTCCTGGAGTTTTTTCGTGTATTCTCTGTAGCACCTCCTTAAATCCTGTGTCGTATTTCTTGACACCATCTATGTGATCGCCAGTAAACGCTGGCGCAGCAGTGTGAATCTGCTCTAAGTGTGGATTTTGTTGTAAATATTCTTCTCTACCTGAAAAAGATAGAAATCTCTCAAATACAACACCTGTTTGTTTATCTCGAAATGAATATGTAGGCATAAATGTATTTATAATGAAACCATTCTAAATCGAACTTTATTGTTCTTTTTATCTATTTGGGCTGTGGGTTTATGATTCTGTGTTTTCCATGCTTCGACATACCATTCTGGAATAGGTCGATTAGTCCATACTGCAAATGATTGCTTAGCACCGATATAATAGTTATGATATGCCTGAATAGAATCTCCAGGAACTTTGTAATGATCTGGCATGCACTGTGGCATAGGATCTGCAATAGCTACAGGAATGTTTGATGGTGCGAACGAGAGATACGGAATCAATTTTTCAGCAACATGATGTTTTCCATAACGAAATGTGTATTCTTTCATTAGATCACGCCAAAGATTATACAACCACCAGTAATTATCTTGTGATTGACGACACCAGATACCTGATGGATGTTTCATATGTGATGCCATGTAGATATTTGACTCACGATCGTCTGATAACAACCAACGAGTTGCTTTACGAGTACCTTTTACAGTACGACCTTCATATTCTGTTCCATCAAGAAGACGATGAGCAGTAGAAAGAAGTTGTGCATATTCTAGAATCATCTTGACAACGTGTTTATCAAGATGTTGTTTGGCACATTCTTTAGTATCATTATGTAGATAAAAGATGTTCACAATTTACCTGTTTTCATTCTATGTTTATATTCACGTTTAAGCCAATATTTGTACATATTCCAATATTGTTCCATTGTATATGGAAGTTCATGATAGTCTAAATGCTCTTGGGTGTTTTCAAACCAAATACGCTGAACCCAAAGTCTAAATTTAGAATTTTTCATTGTGTCTTTACACTCCAATTACCAGAAACAGATATCCTATATCCATCAGAATAGAATGGATGAACAGAATGTGACATTTCTGCAGGAAAAATTACTGCTAAATTTTTATATGATTTATCAGCAGGGATTGATACATTAATAAGTTCACCTATGGTATTAGTATAATGAAAATTAAAAGACCCAACTCGTGGTTCATTATGTTTAGTGTAATATTTTTGTTCTTCTTTAAATTCAAAAGGTATTTCTAACCAGATAACAAAACTTATATCACCAGAATGTCTATGTAAAGGATTGAATTCATTCTTATTTTGAAAGTTCACCCACAGTTGATTCAAAGAAGCATATACTGTGCTGTTTACTTGCATACCATTTTTCTTATGTATCTCATATGTCATAATAAATTCTGAGATAGAAGGAAACATAATTTCTTCGACATGTTTTAAACTATCTGATAAAAGATACTCATGATTTATATGTCCAGCTAATCCATAGTGATAAGGATCTGCAGTATCAAAATTAGATTTTATCTTATTAATTTCATTCACCAATGGTGAAAGTTCTTCGTCTGTAAACTTTACAGATGTAATTCCAATATTCGGTAAATGCGTGGATGCAATATTTGTATTTTCATTGTTTAAAAATTCCAATAAATTGATAAACATTATAGCATCCTTATCAAACCAAACATATCAATTGTAGTTAAGAGCAAATAATTAGCGAGCATACCAAAGGACTTGCGAGTATAAGCAGCCCAAGCATACATAGCACACCCAAGAATCCATATAGGATATAGAATAAGCAGTGGTGGAGTTGGAACTGTAAGAGCCATTGTGATGCTACATCCAATACTAATGCACCAAGCAATAAACTCGACCATAAAACGAAAAGGGTGAGAATGAAAGTCATCACGGATCCATTCAAATGTTGGCTTTAATAAATCTATCATCATGTTGTGTATGCTGTATACTCTCTCATTTTCTTAAAAACATTCTCTAATTCTTCAATAGAGTTCTTGGCAGACTTGTGCAAAATTCCCCAACCACCTTTTTCATTGAATGGATTGATACATCCTGGAGAATCGTCAATTAAAATTGACTCTTTATTAGCAAAATTTGCCTTTTCTGGTTTGCAACGAACAAAATTGACTGGATAAAACATATTGTACTTGTCTAACCATGCTCTTTTTTGTAATTTTGCGGCTAAACCACGCTCTTCATTGAATGTACCAACAGAAGTAAGAATTTCAATGTGAATATTTCTCAAACATTGACAATATTTCATCAATTCTTGAGCATCTGGAAGTGGTTTTAGATGAATAAAGATCTGGTGATCCAAAACAGCCGACTTAAAACGATCGTGATCAGGTAAATCTGGCGAAATTTCTGCAAATTTCGTGTCAAAATCACTCAAAACACCATCCATATCAATATAAAGTTTTTTCATAATGTCATTATACCACAAAAAATGTTACAAAGCAACATTTTTTTGCATTTTAAACAAATTTTGAGAAATTTGGTGGTTCCCAACCCCTTGGTTTCAAGATTTTTCCGTCTTCACGACGAAGTACACGTCCAGAAAGTTGATCAATCTTGTAAAGATTGCTCTTTGCACCCTCATCCCATGCTTTATCAATGTCCCAACCACGTGTTTTAGCATATGCAACAATGACCCAGATCATATCAAAACATGCATCAAGTTGTTCTACATCATTATTAGCGTCGCAAGCAGCTTGAAACTCAGCATACTCTTCCTCAATTAGTGATTTATACAAATCAGACAATGCAGATGGTTCAGAAGGAACATTTGGTGTGATGTGATCACATGCTCGCATAAACATTTGTACATCTGTAAATACTTTGCTCATTTATTTCTCTCCGTATCAAAATAATAATCTGAATGCTGAGTATATTCAGAATCCCACTCACCAAAAATCGTTGGAGCGATTTCTTTAGCCTTATCCATATGATAAGAAGATGGATAATGTCTCAAACATGCAGACGCACGTTGACGAATTTCTTTTGGCACTCTTGGCGTTTTTTGAGGATTTAATAGATCTTTTAAAAAGTCCTCTGTGCGTAAAACAGCAACTCTTCTTTCATTTGGTAGTGTCATATTTAATCATGCTCCGTCAAAGACCATCTTAATTGTTTATTTTCTTCTTTTAGTGATTGATTTTCTGATTCTAATTGTTTTACTCGCTTTAACAAATGTAAAACAGCTTCTTCAGTATCACTCAGAGGAATCTGTAGGTGTTCCATCGTCTTTCTTTCTAAGTGACCAACTTCCATTTTGCATATCCTCCCAAATTAATGTATCACCAAAATCCCATCCCACCTGATTTAGAAGATCAGGTGGTAGTGGCATGATTAAATCTCCAGTTTTTGGATCTTCTTCCAATTTAATTGTCCAATTATTCATAATTTATCTCCAACCAGTTTGTATCAGATGGAAGAATATCACACTTACCACCTGCTTTTGTAATTTTATCAATCAGATTGTTTAGTACACCATGCCCATACATGTTTGTCCCATAATAATCTTTATGACAATCATAAACAGAACCAGAACTACCCTCAAAAGAATAAACACACCCCCTGAGAGTTGCTTTGGTAATCCCACTGTTTAGTTTCCAAGAATCTGCACCAGCCCAACCACCATACCAACAAGCAAAAATTTTATGAATTGATGTAGAGTTTGGCATACTAATCTTGATAACAACCCACTTATCTGGATAATAATCACTCATACTTCTACTACCTTTAGTTTAAAATTATCAGCACGTGCTTCATATCCGTCATAACCACGAGGATTACAAACAACACGACAATCACCAATCATGTAGTCAAACTCTTCATGAGTATGCCCATGTGTCCAAAGTTTAATTCCTGGACGATCAAGCATAAAGTTAGATAGATCAGAAGAGTACGCACCATTGGTAATTACCTCATCTGCGTAGCGAGGATGTGTAGAAAGTTTGCTTGGTGCGTGATGACCAACCACAACAATCTTTATCCATGGAGGAGTTTCATTGTAGACTTTGTCAATTACATCAAGCATCTTCTTATGATCTTCTACTGTGTCTTCAGGACAGAATGTAGAGACACGTTCGGAGACATTCATACCAATCTCAATAAGTTTATCGTTCTCATAAACCAACTTACCTTCCTCATCGGTTTTATATTTTGGTGATTTGTAAGTGACCATACGATTGCTGTTTTTAATACAGCGAAAGTCATTCATGTAACCTTTAATTTGATAAAGAGTTAAAGCATCTTCTTTATTCATATCAGTCCATAGTGTACCACCGACGAATACTACTTCTTCATGTAGCATCCACGACTCTTTATCAAGAACCTGTAGATTGGGCAGATACTTGAGTTTACGTTTGAGATCCTTTAGCGTGTGCGCAAAGTCACCATGATAGTGCTCATGATTACCTGCCACATAGATTACAAAAGGAAACTTATTTGCACAGTTATAAAAGAACTCGTGCACCTTTTTAGACTTTTCAGATGGCATCGGATCATCGTGATCAAGTAGATCCCTAGCAACACAAATATCGCCTGAGAGAATGAGCACTTCCACACCCTCATTATTTTCGAGAGTGATTGGACCAAACTCAAGATGAATATCTGAACATACTGCTATTTTCATTGTAAAACTTTCTTTTCTTCTTTGTGTTGCGTGGCAAGTGCCATAATTGATTTAAGATCATCAAGAGAACCAGTCTCCATAGAGAGTCTCATCATACGAGCGATTAGGATTGAACAGAGAGATAATCCAGAGCAATGATACTTATTTGACAATCCAAGTAAAAGATCATCGATCTCGTAAGATAATTCCTCAAGTTGCATATTATTCATATCACTCATCTTTATAATAAAATAGATTAATACCAAATTGTTCATCCAATAGTTGTTTTAACTCAATCGGATTTAGTTTGCCTTGATAGTTCATTAAGAATGTAAATATGCATTCTTCAATAATATCGTTTATAATAGATTCTGCCTGTTCATATTCAACAGATATGTTATGCTTCTCGAATATCTCTAAAATCTTAGGCTTCATAATATTGTTTTGTGCACGATTGCAAACGTGTCAATTGGTGGTAAATCAATCTTTAGTTCTGCTGCTTTATTCCAAAGTTTCTTTAACTCTGCCCATGCTATCTCATCATCTTCGGCATCTACTGTCATTGCCACTTTTACTTGTAGATTATTAAATACATAACGCCACATAATTATCTCCTATTCTTCACTCCAAAGAGTTCGTTGTAATGTTTTCCATTGTTCCTCACTAATATACTCAAAACGTGGATCTGGATCAGAGAAACAAGTCGAATCACGATAGATCGCAAGTGGTCTATAATAACGATCAATATGAATTACAATCTTGTTACGACAACGAACTACTATCGGTCTCATTTATCCTCCGTAGTAAGCAATTAAGAGTTTTAATGCAGGAATATATTCTTCTGACTTCATTACATCTTCTGGATGCATCCAATGCCCATCTTCACGATGTGTACGTAATTCTTCTGTTAGATAATTTAGTTGATCTTTTAGGCAGAGTAAAGTAATACGATCTGCCGTTTCCCAATCAAGTTCAAGACCTTTCATTTCGATGTCCTTTCTGGATCTCTTGGAGTTGGCTTTACAATTATACAACGATCGTTAAGCCAGAGAGTACAAGGATTTCCTGAAAAATTATTTACAGAGTTATCGATATACAAATCTTTCATTTGCACACTATGTTTGTAGTGTGAACACCCTGTCAACAATAAACAAAGTAGCACAATCCTCATTCTTCACTCCGTTGTTTGATATCTTTCTTCTGTGCCTTACGTTCTTTCTTCCAGAAGACTCGCTTCCATTCACGTAGATGTTTCCACCACTGTGGTGGTCTTGTCGAGTTTCCTTGCTTTACGTTCGCCATAGGTATTCATCCATTCTAATACAATGTCTTTTGCTTCGTGTCGTTCCAGTCCAAATGCTCGCTGTAGCCATGGACCAGCACCAAACATATTAGTCTGTCCACTGTCTCTTAGGGCATCCAAAAAATTAAAATATTGTTCTTTCATATTAACTCCAAAATCCACTAATAAAAACAAAGATAGCAAATAGCAATAACGCTGGTTGAATTACACAAAATACCAAAAAAGTTTCGATGTGCTTCATTTATTTTCTCCGACTATGTTCCTGATATTTTCTTTGATTCTGTTTTACGGTTACCCATTCTAAATTAGATGGATGATAATTCTCTGGATCATGATCTATATGATTGACTTGATATAATTCATTAAGTCTAATCTTAACCGACTCTGGCGTATTATCCCATTCTTTCTTTGTGACTCCTTCGGGAATCGGAAATGAATGAAAAGTCTCACACACAATCTTATGTGCATATGTAGATGTTTTTATCGCACCATCACTATATGCTTCATATAGACTTACTCTAGGGTATCTGTTTCCGCCACCGATACATGTAGAAACACTACGATAATAATTATCCTTTAGTTTCCAAATATAGCCATCATTATCCACATAATAGTCTTTAAGAACTCTACCATGCAACATCGCTTTTTTCATAAAAACTCCATAACAAAGGTTAGACATCAAAAATTTTTCTCGGGAATTTTTTGCAAAAAATGGATTTCATATCATGCAACCCTATAGAGATTATACATCAAAATACAATTAAAGACAACGAAAACATTATTACTGCAAGAATACAAAGAATTGTAATTGTAATGGATATCGAACAAGCAAATGCAAGAAGTGCCCACCAATAGGATCCTGTAAAAAGAAAGAAAAATCCTAAGAACAGGAGTCCCGCAGAGATTAGAAATTGAATCATGACTTTGATATAAATGTGTGGTGGGGTTAAAGTCGGCTTAGGAGATGAGGTAGGAGTCCCTTGAAATACAGATAATGCCCCTATCCCTCTACAGATTACTCATCACCATAATAACCATAATCTTCGTCTGTACCGAAACCAGCAGATGCCATGGCAGAATCAAAATCCCCATCCATCTCACCAGGATCAGCATCGTAATTACCGTCCTCGTATGCTTCTATTATATCACGTACTTCTTCTGGTGATACACCCATTTTTGTAGCAATTAATGTAATGTCCATACCATCCTCATATGCCTCTATAATATCCACAGACAAATTACTAAAATAACCCATTATAACACTCCTTACAGTCTATCAATTTGCACATCGAAATATTGCTGTTGCATCTTGTGATTATATACTGCCACTCGACTTGCAATCCCTTGTTCCTTCTTCTTCAGTAGACCATACACAGCACGAATCGCTGAATTGACTGTAGTATCAGAGCCCACACCACTCTTTACTCTACTCTCTGTAGTATAGAAGGACACACCATTCACAATTACTCGCATCATAATCAATCTCCTTAGGCAGTCAACATGTAGGTAGCAAGGTCTTTCCAGTCTTTGTTACTGGCACGAATCTTCGTAACAGAGATCAGAGTACGGAGAGATATCTCTTTGCATTCGGTCTTCAGTTCACGAATCAGAGAGAGGGCATCACTCTTAGAGATGTCATCATACTCAGGCAGGAATTCATCACTCTTTGCAATAAACTCCATGCGATCGATCTTCTGGTCGAGAGTCATCGACAGATCAATCATCATCGAACGACTACGAATGGCTTGATCGATACGATCTTGATCCATGTTCGAGATAAAGATCACACGACCTTCGAAGTTAAAGGAGCGAGGGAGGTCTTCGTCACGCATATCGGCATTCCAGGAGATGATGCGTTTACCGTAAGAGTCGAGTGCACCCTTCAGAAGATTCAGTGCGACGGGATCTTTCAGAACAGCGTCACAGTCATCGAACACGATAATGGACTTGTTGTTTTCGAAGAGAGTCCGATACAGACCCTTGGCAGTCGAGAAACCCTTTACCATCGTAAAGCATTTCCGAGTATTGATAATCGAACCAACTTGAAAGTCAGCCAGATCAGAGATGTCTTTGTAGCCATGGGCTTCCAAAGTCTTGGTCACAGTGTAGGTCTTACCCAGACCACCTTCACCAGTAATGACAGCAGAGGGTTGAACACCAGTCGCAACCATCGTGACCAGTTTCTCAACAAACCCGAATCGCTCATTAATGCCGTAGCGATTCTGCTTTTCAGTGGCAACAGCGACTGCAGTCTCAATGTCGCCAACCATCGCTTTTACACGACGCTCGACGTATGCTTTCGAGTAAGACTTGATTTTCTTGGAACCGACCATAGCGAAATAGTTACCCGATTTAGCATCAAATTCAACAGCAGAGACTTTCATTCACATTCCTTCATAATCATTCAATAAGAGAGATTATTCTCTAATTGCGAATTTCCGACAACAGATTTCTGGAAAAACCCTCAGTCTTTGGGGGTTATTTCTAGCCCATAGATAGGGGTCTCATCGGAAGTAAGTAACCACTCTCTTACGGTCTCAGAGACAGTCTCAGCGTCTCCAAAGTAAGTAACTACTTCGTTTAGCTCGGTAGTGATTTTAAGTTCAAACATGTTTATTCCATATCAAAGGGTAACACCGAATTCTCGCTCAAAGTCAAATAAATGTCAAATCTTTTTTGCAATATTGCAATTAGGCTTCTTCCCAAATATCACCATCTTGAACAAATCGCCCACTACCGAGATCAATCGGTTTCATCGGTGGAATCGGATCAGGATCACCATTATTACGCTTAGAGATAAAGTTATGCTTGGCGACTTCAGCAGGTTCAGTGCCACTAGTCAGGTATGCTCGTTGTGCATCAGCGATTTTCTGTTTCGTTTCCTTCGTGTGCTTTCGTGTATTACCACAGCTACGAGAGCAGAACTCACCACGCTTATTATGCTTGGCTTGGCACTTTGGGCAGATTTTTTCTTTATACGCCATGCCTGTTCGCTTGTATTCGTTGCATTTCCGATTTTTCCTCGAGTCTGTCCACCATGCGAGAGCGACACCTAAATAAACGCTTTTCTTTCTCTCTGGCAAGTGCTTTCTTAGTCTTTGCTCTCGTGCATAACCAACAATTGCAATAGTACTTCATACATTTTCTTTTCTTACACTCGTGCAGGAATCATTCCAGAGTTCCATCGCTTGTTTACGATACTCTTCCAATGATGCATTTCTTTTTCTCTCGAATTCGATTCTCTCTGGATCATCGTGATCGACTGTCTTATCTTCATATGCTTCTGGAGATGGTAGACCACTGTATTCGTCCATTGGTAAGACTTCGAAATCATTATCTCTTGATTTTATTGTGTTGTTCATTTTTTCGACCCGAGGAAATAAGAATAGACTATAGAGTACGCCACTCGCAACGTACTGTGGCAGTGGATTCTGCTTGCTTTAGAGCACGTTCGACAAGTTTACGATGTTCTTCGCAGGATGCATTAGTCTTGTGATGTGTAGGAAAGTCTGCAGACTGTCCATTTAGAATGACTACAAGAATCCAGACGCTCATCTTTTTGGTGGTTTTGGTAGTTGTGGTAAAGTTTTCCAGTACTCGATCCAGTGACCATATGCATCTAGACGTTTCTCGAGTTCGTCCTCTTTTCTACGTAACTCATTTAACTGCGATCGATAATCTGCAAGTTTCTCACTCATTTTATCGATCTTTGAGTCCATATAGAGAGTTCGTTGATCGACCATATCAATACGAGACTTAAAGTAGTCAACATCGTTTCCACGAGATACTAGGAATGCATAGAGTATAATAATTGTAAATACTGAGACACCGAGCAATCCAAGTAAGACAGAAATTTTATCGTTATGCGATAATTCACTCCAGAATTTCATAGATCTCTACTCGGTTTCCACTCTTCCCAAGATTGCATCCATTTTTCTGCCTCTGCCGCAGTATCAAAGTAAGGACTTATTACTTTATTATCCTCGTTTACCCAGAAGTAGGTATAGGTATGCAGACCAGCGTCTCTATACTGTATAAGTTTCATTTCTTTATCATTTCCATTATATCGACCATTTTCTCTTTTTCGATCATGTTTATGATATCACTGGTTAGTTTAATTTCCATACGTAGCCAGTGCATTTTTTCTTCTAACTTACGTAATTCTTCTTGATAATAGGCTAACTCTCGTTCTTTTCTCGCTTTGGTATCGAGCAAATCTTTGATAATGATAATCTTTGCATCACTCATCGTTTAAATGATCTCCACAGTAGATTAAAAATCCTATAAATGCTGCAACAATAATTGCAATTATTATTTCTCCGACCACTTCTCTCTTACTCCATTTATGATATCCTCTACGATATATCCGACGAATACTGGAATTTTATAGAGTATGGCATAGGCAGCTAGTATTGCAATTGTAAAAGGAAAAAATACTACTGTTAATAGTCCGATGATCCAGCGTGCAAAATTACTCATAGTAGTTTCCTCAACAATCCAAAAAGAATACCGATCCCTGGAATTACTAACATTAGCAGTCCAAATGTAATCGCAACTCCTACAATAAAGTTAATTGTTTTCGACACTTTTCGATTTCGTCTTTTAATTTAAGTCGTTTCTTTTTTAATTTATGACACTCGACCGACTCATCCCAGTGACAATCCAACTCTGTGATTTCTTTATCCAACGCACGATGCTGTTCTTGAAGATGCGAGATATGATGCTCAAGTTTTTCTTTAGTGATCATTTTAATAACCAACTTCCATTTAGATTGTCTAGATACTCTTCGTATTCTTTACGTAACATCTCGTCAAATTCTTTCTTGTAGTCAACTCCATGCATTCTTTGCACAGATTTCATAAATTCATCATCTACAGGTGGTGCTACGCTTCCCTTCCACTCTTCAAATGTTAGTGCCTTCTCTGGCATCTTTTGATAATCTTTAATATCCATGGTCTGATTCTCTCCTCCCAATAATTTATACGATACGGACAGTCTCTACCCTGACGACAGTTATGATTGCAGCAATTCATATTAATCCTAAGAATCTATCCTCGTCGCATTCACCACGACATGTAGGTTTACCGCAGACGAAACATTTTAGAATGGGTGCTAACTCTATCTTTTTACCCCTCATCCACTTTTTGCTATCGATAATCCTTACACGTTTATCTTGCATTTTCGGCGAAGTAAGAGCAAACATATCCGTTGCAGACTCAATCCAAAGATCTTCATCCCACTCATAACATTCTACTCTTTTTCCACGTTGAAAGACAACTAATTCTACCAATCTTGTATCTTCGCCAACTGTATATGGTGTATATTGTTTTGCTTCTGTATTGAGAGGTACTATCGAACCAGTAATTGGATCGTATGCTTCCATTGCAATCTCAAATTAGTTCGTTTGGTTCACCCACCTCTGGGCACTCACCATTTTTTATCTGCAATGTGCGTGATTCTGATGCGACTTGCGTTTCTGTTCCATACTTTGTAAGTATTTCTTCGTACGGATCTCTACCTTCTGCAAGTGCTGTTTTGGCAGTCATTGCACAGCGAAATACGATACGCTGTGCAAATGCTTCGATATCAAAAATTTGGTCGTGCCATACTTTGGCACCATCTTCATGTTTATATGACTGATTGTATAACTGTTTAATCAAAGGATGCATAATATCTTCACCTGTTTTATTTTCTTGGTCGCTTTGTCTTTGGATAAACTACTTCAGCGGTTTTAGTATAGTAGTATTGATTTAATGAATTCATGTCTTGAGTCGGATTCATGCCAATATATTGATCAGATATACCATAATTGTATATGGCACCACTAACTGGATTTCTAGACTCAAGGAATACACGAACAGTATCCCATTCGTTAGCAGTCATAAGATCTCTTGGTGTTCTACCAAAAAAAGGATCACAACCTAATGGTGTGTCCCACCATCTAATTGCACTCTGCTCATCACCACCTACGTGCTCGAGTAGTCTTTGCCACAGTCCACTTTTTTTAAAGTTTTCGCTTAATGGATCGATTATCATATTAAATACCTACCAAATATCGAATTATAACGATTCCAGAACCACCTGCACCACCAACAAAATTACCAGAACCACCTGCGCCACCACCACCAGTGTTGGCTTGCCCAGCTGCTCCTGCACCTTGATTATTAGAATTTGGTGCGGATCCGCCACCACCTCTCCCACCAACTCCACCTAAAATTGGTGCAGAGGATGGTCCAGGTCCACAAGCACCACCACCACCTCCACCACCATAAAAAATTTCTGTTCCTGTAAAGAAATCATTTTCCCCACCACCACTATATGGTATAGGTAAAATTCCTACAATCCTATTTGATTTACCAATTCCACCATTTCCTGCGTTAGTTCCAGTTGCTACAACACCAGCCCCACCTGCGCCACCACCACCACCGCCAGCAGGAAATGCAGTCATTCCATTGCCACCTGCAAATCCACGACCATTTATACCTACTGCTCCTGCAGTAGAACCAGTTTGAGAACTACCTCCACCACCAGTCGCATTAGTAAGTGCTACACCAGTGTTCATTACTGTGATAGCAGTTCCGCCAGCACCACCACCAAAAGCAGTAAATCCAAATGCGATACTGTTTCCACCATTTGTGTTTACTCTTGCATCTCCAATATCATTTCCAGCAGCACCACCTGCTCCAACAACGATATTATATGGATTAGCAGTAATTACAGTAGAGCCAATAATTACTTGTCCGCCTCCACCACCACCTCCAGCATGTGAGGCAGATCCAGCACCTCCACCACCACCTCCACCGACGATGATGAATTCTATTCTACCACCACGTTCAACCCTAAAAGTTCCACTAGAAGTAAATGTATGGATAATATATGATGCATTTGTTTTGGGTTTGCTCTGATGAAAATTTAAAACTGATCTAGTTCCACCTGTGGCAATAATATGTCTATTTCTTAGGTCTTCGAATGCGTCCATACCTTCTCCAGTTACGAGACTTGTTGTATATTGTTCTGAGTTTTGTGCTACTGCATAGTAATCAACGTCATTATAAAACTGTCCAGAGACATTATCTACTAACCAATCTCTTACTGTCATCCACTCTGCAGCATTTAAAAAAGACTCTGGGGTTCTAAAATTAAAATCTTTGTGTGGAGTCTGAAGCCATCGTTCTGCTGCTTCTAATCCAGCACCTCCAACCAGAGCAATGATTCTACTCATTAACACTGATCTGTAAAAATTATTATCTTCTATCATTTATTCCTCTAGTTAAAAGTTTAATCTATCTAAGTTTCCTAGACCAGTTATTTGGTCTGGTAAAAGAGCTAGGTTTTTATTCTTTTCATACTCTTCTCTTCTTTTATCAGATTCGACTTTCATTTCTTCCGCATCTTTTTTAGCAGAATCAACATCAACAAAGTTAGAGGCTATAGTTGCTGTGACGAGAGCATGAATCTCATCTTTTGTTAAAGAGATAGTCTTAACCTCGTCATCCATAGGATTATAAAAATCAAATTGCATTCCTTCCTTCCCCCACCATTCAATAAATTCTAATGATGTAGAACTTCTACCAATTGATTCAATAAATCCGCTAGTTGTATTAAACCTTATATCTTTCATTTTTTCAAAATAGAGTTAAAAGGGCAAGTGCCAAAAGTTTTCTTTTTAAAAGAATAATTTTTATTAAACTTAAATCTGTAACTGGATATCTTATTCAAATTTTTATATTCCTCGCTACTAACTAAATGAGTTTTTATTTCAATATCTTTTTCACTTTGAGGAAACAATTGATAAAGCGGAGTACCAAATTCTAGTTTTATTCTATTATTTATCTTTGGGAAAAACATGTTAATGTTACCACTAACATTCATTTGGTACTGTACTGTTCCTGGTAAGATTTTACCTGGGAACTCTTTATTTAAAAGATTCCAAGTTGGTTCTACACAAACAAAATTAATCCCAGTTTTTTCTTGAAATAACCAAGGATAACAAATTTTTAGATGTATTTTATCCTGAAAAAAAAATCCATATTGTTTATCTGAATGAGAAACAATTGGTGGACTAGAATCATCTGCGTACTTATATTTGTAATCTCCGTTATCACTAGTCTCAATAATAAGATCAGACCATAAAGGTAACACAATACTATTCTTAAAATGATCAATAAAACCAGGACAACTAGCCATTGTATCAATATCATATTGTAAACCATATGGTGTTAAAGACTGAGTTTTTACTGGAATAGTTTTCCACCACTCAGGGAAATAACGAATTGCCTTTTCAGGTTTTGCATAATGAAATACGTTCACATTATCTGTGAACGTATCCAAAACTACTTTATTTCTTTTAAAAATAAACATAACAAAATCATGATAATTAAAGTTCAGAAATAGTTACAGTAACCTGTTTATTGTGCTTTGTTGCAAGTTCTTCAACAAAAGTTTTCCAACTCTGAGCAGAAGTTTGATTATTCCAAACTCTTTCTCCTATCGCATTTTGAGCAGAACCATCCTCATCATCACTTAACGCAGTTCCTATTACAGTATCTGTTTTTCCATCTTCAACTGCTTGTTTAAGCCACTCTGTTCTTTCTTCCATTAACTCTGGAATAGCTCTTTGCTCTTGAGCACTAACATTCCATTCTGTTACTGTTTTATGTGTAAATGCCATTACTTTCTCCTTGATTTATGATTGGAGCGGATAGGGAGATTCGAACTCCTCTCCGTCTGCTTGGAAGGCAGTCATGCTACCGTTAACACCATATCCGCATATATTTATCTATTATTTTAACTCGCAAAAAGTGCCATTATAATGATCCGAATTTAGGTTATATATGTATTCTGTTATTAAGTCGAACGCTAAAGTGATCCTTGTTTCTTCTTCGTTATTCTCTGAAGTCGAATGTGTCACATAAGATGGGAAAATATATACCTTTCCACTCTCATTGTTAATCGGAGCCCACATATTTACAAATGGACTTTTAAAATTAGTCACAGTATTTTTAGTACGAATGCAAACATTTCCAGAAAGATAAGAAAGTTCCAGAGGATTATTTCCGTCTAAAACATGTTCATGATTATGAGGGTGAATTTTTGTTCCAGTAGGACATTCATTTAACCATCCATGCGCATAAATTTTTTCTGGTGTAACATCATTATCTTCACAATACTCATGATAAGATTTTAATATGTGTTGTTTTAAATAAACAATTGATTCGTCTTGATTATCAAGAATATTGTATTGCCAACCTCTATTAGTTAACCAATGAGCAGGTGGAGGAGATGTTTTTCCAGGTGGTATTAAATTCTCATCAGTTTCTTTAAATATACTAGGAATTTTATTCAAACAAAATTGTAAAAGTTTTTCTAAATATTTTTCTTCTAATGTAGAAATGTAAACAGGTATTTCTATCTCAGGTAAAAATGGAGAAAAACTTTTGAATGCTAATATATTATTCATCAGATTTCATTTTAGTTAAGGGAACAAACTCAATACCTTTATCTTTATACACATCAGCTATTCTAGGTAAATGTGGTGTCACTCTAATATCGTCAGCCAATTCAGTTTCTTCAATAATAAATTCTGGATCTACGATCTCGTCATCAATAGTTCTAAGAGCATGGATACATCCAGCGATAGTATTATCCTCTAGTGCTGTTAATTTATGAGTATTGTTTTTCTTCACCATAATAAAACTTGGTGCAGTAAATTCTTTAGCTCCAACTAAATTGTTTTCCTTATCGAACATTTCTACCAGTAGTTTACCAGAAGACAACAATGTTCCGTGGTCGTAAGTATGATAATGCCCCAACTCAAAATCACCTTTTTTCTTAAAATGCATCAATCGAGTATATACGTTACTAACTGCTAAAATCTTTACTTCTGGGCGATTGGGTTCAGTCATCTGTTACCTCTTCAATATAATAATTGGTGTAAAAATCAAAATCTTCTATTGACACTAATCCTTCTAATTTACCTCTAGAATAGAAAACTCCGACGAAATCATCTCTGGTTTTTGCTTCCACATCATCGTATTTAGTCTCAAACAAATGCTCTGCTAATTCTATCTCTTCATTTCCCCACCAATTACTACACATATGTTTAGTCATTAAGTTTGTGTCATAGTATGATGGTGGTGGTTGAAACAGCATGGAATTTAAAATTCCAATCTTCAAACTAGGATTATTTTTTAATTTCTCATAGATATTGGATACCATGTAAATACCAGTTGTGTTACCGATAAAACTAGTATATGCTTTATGATCAAATTCTGTTATGTTTAAATGTTTTGAAAAATCTATATCATTTTTAAAATTTAGAAATTGTTTTTTAGTTTCTTCCATACACTCTACAAAGAAACTACAATTCGGTTTCGATATCATCAATGCATTTTCTACAGATCTGTCTTGTGGAACAGCAGAACCAATTAGATAAACATCAAAATCTTTTAGATGTTTATAAAAATTCTTATAGCAATAAATGTCTAAATCTGCATAGATACCTCCGTACTTATGCAGAATACAAAATCGAGCAAAATCAATTTTAAGAATGTGTCTTGGAAATGCATTGAACATTTCCAGATATTGTGGATAAGACTCCTCTATAATTTTATGTAATTCATCATCATACCAAATCTTGTACTCAAATTCATCGTCAAGAAACTGAACTTTCCAAGATGGATGACATCTTTTCCAGATTGGATGCCACTTTGATTTGTCTCGTGGCATTATCTGATGAATTATTTTTGGAATCATTATGCAACTTTTCTTTCTGCCATAATATGTTTTAATCTATCTGCACAATATGACGCAGCGAATGCTCTTGGTTTAACCATTGGCACAACATTACACATACCACGAATATAACCAACTGCCTCTTGTACTACACAAGAACTTCCATACTTCTCATCTGGATTAATATCCAAATGAACTTCAACATTGCGACTTTCTAGCACATCTTGCATCTTAAGATATAACTCTGCGATTTTGTAAACCTCATTCATCAAACGCATACGAGGACGATCTCTCTTTTGATCATAGTCACGTTCACGATGAACTTCTCCAAAGATTTTACATCCATGTTTACCATCGATATGAACAACGATGGCAAGTGTGTAGTCAGCATACCAATCTTTACCTATCAAGAATCGTTCTGAGTCTCCACCAATGTAGATCTTTGTCTCGGGACTCTGCGCCTCGATGAATGTTTTAACTTCATCGATATCGATAGGTTTCATGATAAATGCTCACTTTCTTTTTGTTAATTATTTGGAGCGGGTAACGAGACTCGAACTCGTGACATTTTGCTTGGCAAGCAAACATTCTACCAACTGAATTACACCCGCATTATTCGTTATCCCATATTTCATATTTTATGTATCTTGGATACACATCATCATGTATTTTTAGTAAGTCTGTCAATGCTTTCGCATCATCTGGTGGAAATCCTTTTCTTTTTCCATTTCTTGTATCAAGCATAAGATTCGTTATGTAATCTGGAAGATAACTAGATCCCCAGAATAATTTGATATTCTTTGCGACATGTGGGTATCTATTCTCTAATAGAATATATTGTTCAAGTGTTTCCATTTTATTTTCTGGCATCCCGAGAGGGACTTGAACCCCCACCTGCTGTTTTGGAGACAGATATGCTGCCATTACACTATCGAGATACTACTTTCTTTACTTCTTGAGTTTCTTCATTATATCTAGTGATTCTGTCTTCGATTTCAAAACAATCTTCTGTTGACAAAATATCTTGATACTCATTTTTTAACACACCTGTATTATCTATTTTCTTACCAAAAATAGCATCCCAGTTATTATCAAAAGTTTTTTGATCAACTGAAAATGGTCTTGGCTTGCTACCTTTACCACCATCACTCATTATCCACCTCTACCTGCTGCACGTTTAATAGGTTTGTTAGAAGAGATTCTATTTAAAGCAGCATTTACTTGTTTCGTTGCTTCCCTTCTGCCAAATCCTTGTGCTTGAAGATTTTTCTTCGCTTTCTTCTTAACACGTTTAAGTAGTTTCTTTTGTTCCCACTGTTCTTTAAATGTTAAAGGTGTATTGTCTGACATTTTAGTTTTCCTTATCATGGTGCTCCAGGAGAGATTCGAACTCCCGACTTACTGATTACTAATCAGTTACTCTACCAGCTGAGTTACTGGAGCAATTTTGGTCCGAGTAGTAGGATTCGAACCTACGACCCTCTGCTCCCAAAGCAGATGCGCTAACCAGACTGCGCTACACTCGGATAAAACTGGTGCCCCATGACAGAATTGAACTATCACCTGTCGCTTACAAGGCGACTGCACGACCTTCATGCTAATGGGGCAAATTTGGCTCCGAGAGTAGGGATCGAACCTACGACCAATTGATTAACAGTCAACTGCACTACCGCTGTGCTATCTCGGAATACTCTTTACTACTTATCTGGTGGTGATGGGTGGAATCGAGCCACCGACCGACTGCGTATGAAGCAGATGTTCTACCACTGAACTACATCACCATAATGAAATAGACTAAACGGGATAATATAGTATCCGCTCAGTCTGCCAACCGACTTGAGCATACTTCTCTGGCAGGAGTATGATGCTCTCGTTAATCTATTTCATTATGGTGCCCCAAGAGAGACTCGAACTCTCACGCCTAAGCACTGGCTTCTAAGACCAGCGTGTCTACCAATTCCACCATCAGGGCAAATGCTTCCTTGTGATCGTGGTAATTATAGCACATCAGTTTACTTCTGGATTGTGTACATCGCACCAGTTTCTCCATCACACATGCCTTCCACCCACTCGCCATCACAAGGACTCTCGTGTTGCCAACGCTGGTTAGGTCGACCCATGATTTTACTCATGCCCCATTCAAAGGGAGAACCATCCTGCAGTTGTCAATCTGCTTCTCGTCGTGCGGATCACACTAGCCAGTAACGCTGGCACGTTTGGTAGCGGAGGACGGAATCGAACCATCAACTAGAGCATATGAAACTCTCGAGATACCATTTCTCTACTCCGCAAACTGGCGATGCGTAGGGGACTCGAACCCCTGACCACTTGCGTGACAGGCAAGTATTCTAACCAACTGAACTAACGCACCTTAAATTCTGGTGGGTTGTCAGGGAATCGAACCCCGTATGCCATAAGGCGACAGATTTACAGTCTGCTGAAGTCACCAATGCTTCTCACAACCCATGGTACACGATAGGAGAATCGAACTCCTCTTCCTGCCGTGAAAGGGCAGTGTCCTAACCGATAGACGAATCGTGCATAGTGGCAGTTTTTATCAAGAACTACCAAACTTGCTTGCATGGGAGGTGTGTAGGCGAATTGCAACATCCTATGCCACGCTTGCCTCAGGCGTATGAATTCACACACGACTTAGAGAGGACTTTTGAATAAACTATTATACTACAACTAATCTTGCAAGACAACAACTGTTTTGCAACTTGGAGCACAGGGTGGGAATCGAACCCACGAACATCAGTTTTGCAGACTGCTACCTTACCATTCAGTCACCTGTGCATATTTGGTGCGCTCGAAGGGACTTGAACCCCTAACCAACGGATTATGAGTCCGCTGCTCTAACCAATTGAGCTACAAGCGCAAATTTTTGGCACCCCCAAGAGGAATCGAACCTCTATTCGTAGTTTAGAAGACTACTGTATTATCCATTATACTATGGGGATATGGTGCGAATGGTCGGACTCGAACCGACAAGCCGAAGCGGGAGATTTTAAGTCTCCTGTGTTTACCAATTTCACCACACTCGCAATAACACTATTATACCACAAACAATCTTGCATGTCAACTGGTGCCCCTGCTCCGATTCGAACGGAGATATCATACTCCTCTGTTTGAGAGAGGTGACTTTACCAATTTGTCCACAGGGGCATATCTGGTAGTGGGTATGGGAGTCGAACCCATATTGGCCAATTATCTGTTGCACACGGGATATAAATCCGCTGTTTTACCGTTAAACTAACCCACTAATTTGGCGGAGAGTATAGGATTCGAACCTATGCGCCTCTTTCGAAACGACAGTTTAGCAAACTGCTGCATTAACCACTCTGCCAACTCTCCATTAATCTTTTTCTAGTTGTTCGTCAGTAAGATTATACAAATTTACAACTAAATGAATTCGATGTTCATCTGATTCATTATATACGCCATGCATTTTAGTATTGTTAAACTCATAAATCTTTCCTGGTTCCCAATAATAAGATTTTCCATCAATTACGTATCTTATTTTTGAATTAGATTTTAGTGGTACATGCACACGATGACAGAGTTCTAAGAAACTACCACGATCAATATGTTCACCAATTATTCCACCTGGATGTAATCTTGCCATAAAACAAGAGTACTGTCTAAACTCATAATACTTTCTTAACTCTTCTAATATCGGCTCAACAAGTGGAAAAAACTTATTGTACATTTTTTCTTTGCGTATACTTCTGATTGGTTCCATATCACATCTACCAGAAGCGCACAAAGGAGTGTGATAAATTGGTATTGAATTACAATCACTCATATTACCAACACGTTGACGATAATCACCAGCATACCAATCTTCTTCATCAATTGAACTAAGAAGATTATTAATTAACTCTAGTGGCATGTCACCAACAATTTTTTGATCAACATCTAAATTCATAAGTATCTCCTTTGTTATCTACTTATGTATGTATAATGGCGGAGAGCAGAGGAGTCGAACCCCATCCCATTTCTGAGAACCCAGTTTTCAAGGCTGGTCGGCGCACCAACGCACCTGCATTACTCTCCATAATTTTGGCACCCAATGAGAGAATCAAACTCCCAACTTCTCGTTCGTAGCAAGATGTGATATTCATTTCACCAATCGGGTATGGTGGAGGATGAGAGAATCGAACTCTCAATCTTGACTTGCAAAGCCAATGTTATCCCATTTAACTAATCCCCCAGTATTGGTGCTTCGTGACAGGATCGAACTGCCGACCTTCTCCTTGTAAGGGAGACACTCTACCGCTGAGTTAACGAAGCGTATCTTGGTACCGATGAGTGGGATTGAACCACCGACCAATGCCTTATCAAGACACTGCTCTACCACTGAGCTACATCGGTAAAATCTTTTGGTGCAACCCACAGGAATCGAACCTGTTTCAATGGCTCTTCAGACCACCGCTATGACCACATCAGCTAGAGTTGCATGGGGTGTCTAATGAGGATCGAACTCATACTCTCTCGTTCACAGCAAGAAGTGCAGACCACTACACTATAGACACCACTGAATTTGGTAGGGGCACAGAGAATCGAACTCTGGTTAATAGGTTAAAAGCCTACTACTTTACCACTAAGTTATACCCCCAAACAGATGCACACTTCCTCGTGCAAATGCACATTTGTTTGGCAGGGGATGATGGACTCGAACCACCGCATGTCGGAATCAAAATCCGATGCCTTACCAACTTGGCGAATCCCCTACAGAATCCCGAATTTTTAAAGAGCAATAAAACAAAAAACCCTCTGGATTTTCATCTCAGAGGGTTTGGTAAGTATACAGATGTATCTCTATCTACTTGCCAAACCCCCAGTATCATTCTCAATGGCATATCCAAACTGTGGGCGTGAGCATGTCCAACCACTTGTTGGTGGTAAATGCTTTGCTACAGTGGATATCGATCTGAGTTTCATAATAGAAGAGATTATTCCCTAAATTTGGTTATTTGTCAAGCAGTTTCTGGATAACCCTATTGCTTGCAGGGTTATCCATACTTCTATATCTATTTAGACAAAAATTTATCTGAAAATGTTATTTTTGTCAAAATTTTAATTATTTAATACTTTTGCACATGCATTCATAACTGCAGCAATTCGTCCAATGTCTCGCAATTGTTCAACAGTGTAACCTAGTCTTTTTAGTCCATCATAATGTGCCTTCACACAAAAATGACATTTGCCAACAATACTTGCAGCAAGAGAATACGCTTCAAATCTACCTTTTGTTGTACCACCACTAGTAGTAATGGCATTCATTCTTAATTGTGCTGGCAATCCTTTTAGATTAGGATCATTCGTCATCTCAACATATGGATACCAAACATTGTTCTGCGCCATCAAACTTGCAGCAGTCATTGCAGCAGTAGCATCAGATGGTGCATCAGCAAGTAGTAAATTTAATAACTTACCATTACCAGTTGCTGCTAATGCAGCAACTGCACAACCCATCGCCTCATCTGCATCTAGAGTACTACGTAAAAGAACTGAATCAATATTTAATTTAGTATCCTTTGCGTATTCTGGTAATGCTTCTTTAACAGAGTCAATAAAACTCATTTTGTTTGATCTCCTAATAATTTATATCCACGACCTGTGGGATGTATTCCATCAGAACTCATATGTTGAGTAGGTCTTGGAAGAACTACATCATTATATTCTTTAGCAATTTTTTCTATTGCTTCTTGAGGAACAGGTTTTCTTTCTGCTCCTGGACTAATCCAGAAGACACGATCTGCTTTTATAGCAGCACGCATTTTTCGCAACTCTTGTTCTGTTTTAACACCCTTATGATCATTAGCACCCAGACTAATAATTAAAGTTTTTGGCTGACGAGTAGAAGCCACTGACAAATAATCTTTATTCCATTGCCAGCTGTTCCATCCACCACGAGAATAACTTACACAATCAGGTCTAGCCATCGCCACACCAACTGCGATACTATCTCCAATGATCATACAATCAATCATTTAAGTGTTTCTCCACCAACAGTACGATTACATGCGCATAGCTCGCCAGTTTGAAGTGCATCAAGGATACGCAATGTCTCTTCAGGTGAACGACCTACATTTAGATTGTTCACAGTCACATGCTGAATTACATTCTCTGGATCTACAATAAATGTAGCACGCAAAGCAGCACCTGCTGGATTATAGAACACACCAAGTTGATCGATCAAGGATTTATCCCACTCACGCTGAGTATCAGCAAATTGAATATGTTTAATTTGTTTTAATTCAGCATGTGATCTTTGCCATTCAACTTTACAAAACTCATTATCAGTGCTACCTGTCAAGAGAACTGCGTCACGATCTGTAAAATCTTGAAACAATTTATCATATGCTACAATTTCTGTAGGACATACGAATGTAAAATCTTTTGGATAGTAAACGATTACTTTCCACTTTCCCTCAAATGATTTCTCCGTAATATCAAAAAATGCGTCTTGTGGTTGTCCAGGACGAACTCCAGTAACAACGAATGAATCGAGTTTATCTCCTACTGTCTTCATTTAAATTTCCTTTATGTTTTAGTAACTTCAATGTTACATTTAGTTAAAAAATCAATACCACTATCGTCTCGATAAGAATCACGATAGAACACTTTACTTATCCCTGCACCATATACGATCTTTGCACAATGAATACAAGGTGCATGAGTGCAAAATAGATATGCGCCATTGCCGCTGTCTCCACTTTTTGCTAGTTTACTAATTGCATTGGCTTCAGCATGGATTACTTCATCTTTTGTCTTTAACTCGACTGTATCATCTGAATGTTGTACTATTTGTTCGCAATTATTGTCCCAACCAGATGGCATACCATTATATCCAATTGAGATGATACGATTGTCTTTTACGACAACCGCACCGACCTGCAGTCTTTTAGCACTGGACAGCTGAGCGAATCTCTCAGCTGTATCCATAAATGCGTCAATCCACTTCTGTTTCATATTATTGAATTGTATATCTTTGTACGACAGCATTTGGTTTTTGTAATGCTTCAGCACGGAGACGTTTATATTCTTCATTATTAACATCTAACAAGTCAACATTGGGCGCAGAAGATACTTTCTCTCCATCCAATTCTTTTAAACGATCTTCACGAGATTTGTTGTCTCCCTTTCGTGTAAACTGATGTACATCTTCAATAGAAATTTTGTATTGTACATATGCACGATAGTTATCTCCTTCTCTAAACACTGCAACATTCTCTCGTTTAAAGAATCCAAGTGCTTGTTTAACACGAACTTTTGATACACGATCAATTTCTCGTTCAACATTACCAGAGCCAGTGTTTCCTGATTCGGTTGTAGATTCACGCATTAGAGAATCAACATCTGTTTTTAACCTAGATGCTAATTGAATCTTTGCGTTAAGTGTTGCTTTGTCAATTGCAAACTGCATATCACGAGATATGTCTGTAGCTACAACAACAATGTGTTTCTTGTCTTCTGGATCTTTTGCTAGATACCACTGCGGAATATTATCCAGTTTGTTTGCTGGAATTTCTACAGTCTTATTAGGATCTTTACTAAATGTTGTGCAACCTGCCGTTATTAACCCAAGACTACAAGCGAGGATATATGTCATAATCATTTTGGTTCTCATTTCACTTTCTCCGTTTTATTACAAAATTGTGATATACTACTCTTCTTGAATACATGGGCATTGATGCAATTTGGCGATAAATTTCATCTTTGTCCATATGTTTACCAAAAGAAATTTTTTCTTTAGAGAATACAGCCATAAGTGTTTCCTCACTTTGATTGACTCCCTTTGGTAAATCTGCTTGCCACCAATTACCATCTGGTAGGCTTAAACTTCCATGCAACAAATTACTAGAATTGTCATATGGATACATTAGTTTAATTGTATTTTGATATGCATTGAACAAATAAACATATAAAGGTTCTTTTGTTATAATATCAAAATTGTAACGCTCACCATCTATCGCAATCTCTTTTGCATTAATAATATCTCCACGCAATATTCTAGATGGTTCAATTTCTATTTTTACATCAACTAAACAAGTATGTTTATTTTTCCTTACTCGTTCATTTAAAACTTTTTTCAACACACCATTAGATTCTACCTCTGTTCTCTTAATAAATTCACAAGAAACCCCAGTCGAGTTTGTTTCCCTACATGTTTGTCTCTTAATAACTTCGAATTCTTTTTCAGCATGATGATCAATCGCATTATTAATTGCAAATGCTCTAGCGATATTACAATCTTTATCTTCACCAGTACCGAATGATATATCTAACGCATATACATTGGTAGAAAAAACAAATGTAGATAATATACCCGCACTTATTAAAGATTTCATATTAAAATTTAAACGGACACTTTTTCTTAAATAAAGATTTATTGTATAGGTTAATTAATGGTTTTGCAAATTCATAATTTTGTTTTAGAGAGTTGAATGGAAAATATTTTTTAAGTCGAATACTAGTGCTTGCAAGTTTAATTATATCGTCATTCAATTCTATTCTTTTTAAGTTAACAGATTTTTCAGTATTAAATCTGATATAAAACAGTGGATCTCCTCGTTTGAATACCAAAGGTTTAAAATCATCAATTATTTCGAATGCAAAATCTACTGGTCTGATCCATTTTGATATGTCGAATTTTCCACAGATAACAGAAATATTCCTTAGAGTTTCAGATGTATGTTGAGAAAGCACTGGTGGATATATCTCCATCTCTACAGTTTCTTTGGCGTAAAACAAATAACTAATAGTAAAACTCATCATCTTAAATACATTGTTTTCGTCTTCATTTCTGTTTGTGAAAAAATCTAAGTGCATATCAGAAGTATCATTGGTAGTATAAACTTTTTTAGAACCAGTTGCATCTGGAGCTATGATAAATTCAATGTCAACTGGAGATTTTATAACAAAAGTATTTTTATACACACTGGTAAATGCAGGACATTTTAAATACAAAACATCTTTATTTCTTTCTTCAACTACATGTTTTAACAAAGGCTGTGGTTCGATCCACAAGATGTTGGACATACATCTCATGTATTCTATTCTTTCTGTATGTTCTCCATTTCCACCATAAGGAGACCAGTAAACATCTAAAGATTTTTTAAACATTTGGATTATTAGCTAGCCCACGCCATTGTTTAACACAAGTAGGATCATAACAATCCCATTCACCATTCACGAACTGCATAAAGTGTGGGAATTCCCAGCTGGTGGTTGAGACTTCATACCATCCTTCTAAGATAGGACTAGTTTTTGCTTCAATCCATTCTGTTCTTTCTGCATCGCCCCACTCTTCTTCAAGAAGATTAGTCACATATTCATTATGAGCATTTTCTAATCCAGCAAAATCAATCACATCTGATGGTAAACTATCAATGCTATCTTTATCTGCTGGATTATATTCATAATATTCATCACTACCATTATTATACATACCAGCATATCCCATTCCAGGTTCATGATAGAGAGCATTTACATCCCAATCATTATCTGTCAGGTAATCATAGAGTGCGATTGGTGGACTCCAAGCTGATTCAAAATAGATTGTAATCGTATTGTCATCGTCTCGACTCCAATCAATAATACTTGCTTCCCACTTTGTACCCCAATTATTCACATTCCAATCATACCAATTTTCTTCTTGGTCTTCTGGACGAGGATGAAGATGTTGAAATGGACAAGCCATCGATTGATTTGTGGCATTTTTCTTTTCCATTTCTTCTGCAAGAGCATCAATCTTTGATTTATCTTCATGATATAATGTCACAGAGTTGTCGCACCAGTTAGGCATAATATATTTTCCTTATTTCCAAAAATCTGCAAAAAGTTCGATTACAGTATGGATACTGTCCACGTTAATTGCTACTTTTGCCTCTTTACCATCAGAGAAAGTTTCGTATCCTTTTTTTTCAAGTAACCCAATCAATTTTCGTTTTGTCTCTATCATACGTTCTTTGTCTTGGTTAATTTCAAATGTAACCTTAACTTGTTCTTCGTTGGGTGACCAATACCACATCATGTAAATTGCATTGCGGGCATTGCTGAGGAAATATGTAGTGGTGGAATTGATTTTGATTTCTCGAATACGATTCTTAAATGTATCGTAATTCTCGATATACCATTGCGGTAAAACTTCAAAGTTGTCATACTGTTCTGACTCAAAATCAGAAAACAAAGATGATAAACTAGCCATAACAAAACACTCCTTATAATGACCAGACACTGAGTTGTGTTCTGGTGATTCAGTGGCAATCAAAAATGATTCAAGCAAGAACGACTGCCAATCTTTCTTGTTTTCAAAACGCTCTAAGTTGCGAGCAACAATAGAACAATTCTCAATCTTATACTTCTTACTCTTCAAATGAGAAAGGCAACGATCCCCATTCCCTTTACCGATATAAAGAACATCACCCTCTTCATCTACATATTTGTAAACATACTGTCCGAGAGTTTCAAAGAATTCACCACTAGGTTTTTCCATAATATAATTATACTACTATTTTTCTTGCAAGGCAACTTTCTTTACAGGCGGAGGAATAAAGCCAACATCCGAAACCAATTTATGAGTAATCTTTGGATAAAGTTTATGCAACTTCTGATCTTTAACTGCAATAACAACTTTTGCTTCTTCTGGATGAATGCCTTCCAAAAGACCAATGAACAAAGATTCTCTCTTGAGAGGTTTTAAATCTGATCTCATAAACACATACAATCTTTTTGCTTCTGTAAAAAGATTAGTTTCTGTCATTCCCATAGGTTCTGAAGCAGGTTTAAATGGAGGTTCTCCTTCAGGCAACAACCACTTATGTGTATCAAGGAATGCGTGTGCAAAAAGAACTTTCAACAGAAAATCATCTTTATAGGTTGTAATAGTTTTTGGATCTTCATTAATTTCTTTAAGCATTTCTGTAAGATATTTTTTCATTAAAAGTCCTCAATTTCATCTAACAATAAACGACAACGATGTTCCATGAGATAATTCATCACAGTCATCTTATCTCCCTTTGGTTTATTACTTATGTATGTAGTAATGATGCTCTCTTGAACATCAGGTGGGATATTATCAAAAGCAACTAGAATAGAATTGCGTTTCCAGTTTCTTCGTTCCTCATCCGTGCGACATGCCTGTTCACCTTTTTCGATGAATTCGGCTAGTCGTTTAGCACTAACTGGTTTTTGCCTATCTCCAGAAACAAATACATCATCTTTTGACAGGATATTTGGAATACCGTCGCCAGTATCACCTTTCACAATATGCTCAACAGTAAAGTCGATAATTTCTTGCTTTGATGCTTGAATAAACTTCTTTTGCATCGGTGACCACTGACGCACATTACCAGAAGAAAATGGTGCGAGTTGTAGTTGTTTGAAGTCTTTGTCAGAAGACAAGATAAGAACTTTTTGTGGTTCTTCAACCAATCCTTCAACAACCAATTCAGCCTGTTGAAGATACCCAGTCATTACTGCAATGATATCGTCTGCTTCTGCACGATCTACATGGATAACTCTCCATGGAAAATGCTCAGCAATCTCTTGTCGCATTTCATTCAGTGTATCAAAAATCAGATGCCAATCTAAGTCTGAGTTATCACGCATCTTTTTGCGACCTGCCTTGTAGTGTTCAAAGACTTCTCGTCTCCAATACTTACGACCATCGCAACAAATTACCAACTCACCATATTCTTTACCATACTTTTTCTTGTATGACTTGAGTGTGGAAAGAGTTACATGACGAATCAAATTCTTAACTTCTGATTCAGTACCTTTCAACTCACGCTGAAATGTCAAAATGGCAGCAAGAGCAACCTGTGAATAATCAACTAAAATCATGATTTGTCCATTTCTTTCACTAAACTCTTAAATATGTTTAAGAAGTTTTTCGCTTCACTCTCGATGTTCACAGGTTTCTTTTCAACACAATATGTCTCTCTCTGTACTCGCTGGACAACCCTCTCGCACTCAGCGAGAGTTGAGAATGTATTAGGTGCTTCAACCACACCAGACATCGTAATAATCATTAGTGCATATACAGTGTTCATTAAAATGCTCCCAACAAGATACACTCTTCATTAATACGTCCATTAGGTGTACTCGGTTTTGTTGTAAGTTTTTTAATTGCACCATTTAATCCACGTTTACCGATGGCTGTATTGTTAAAGAATTCTTCTGGTTTACGCAACGTAAATGATAGTGAATCTGTTACGCTGAATCCGAGGATGGTAGTACCCTTAACACCAAGTGTACCCATCTCTGCCTTATAAACCTGAACCTTACGATATTTCGTATTGTATACCCACAACTCACTAGCAGTAAGAATGTCTTCTGGTTTAATAGACTTTAATTTAAGATCAGCAAACTCTCGCATATACTTCATCTTACTCACTACTTTGCTTGGAGGAGTAGCCTTGCGTTTACGTGGCGCACGAGATGCTTTAGCGATCTGAACAGTCTGCTGGCAGTCAGTGATAATTTCTCCAACAAACTTATGAAATGCTTTGAGTTCACGCTTTGTGAAATTAGAATAACCTTCGACAAGCTGGTCATCTTCACCATCAATCGCCTCAGTAAGTTCATTATATGTTCCAACAAACATATCACCAATCTTTTTAGCGATAGGTGCTGAGACTGAGTTAGCCAATAGATAATTCTTGGCTGAGAAAGTAGTCTTACCTTTACTCAACACGAATTCATCGATAGCACCTTCGATTTCACCAGCGATCTCTCTGGCTTTTTCTTCAATACGATCTTGAATAGAAATAACATTGGTCTTTGCGACCTCTGTCTTCTTTTCTTTAACAATTTTGTACTTGATTACGAGATCAGCTACAGTTTTGCTGATAAACTCGATATGTTTGTCTGTAAGAAATTGCTCACGAGATTTCAGACGACAAATGATTGCCAATTGTCGAATTTCTGAATCGGTTGCTTTATTAATAGCCAACACTTCTGCTTTTTTGCCAAGTTTAGCAAAATATTCTAGAGCAAACTTACGAAGTTGTTTTTCGTTTGCATACTCTGAATACCAAGACAGTGCGGTATTGAGACTGTTGGTGTAATTGTCAAGAGTGACAATAGGTTCGTTAGCCAATGCTTCCTTGCGGGATGCTAGGATAGCATGACCTTTCATACGTCTTTTTGCTGTTGCCATAGGTTTGTAACCTCCATTAATAATATCTATTATACCTCAAATTGGAATAAAAGGCAACAACTATTTTATAATAACCCCATTGGGTTTGGGGTTATTTCGATGTAACTTTTTCGTATAGTTCTACAAACTCTTCATGATCTGCAACTTCTTGTGCAAGATTTTGCTTATGGAATGTTTTTGCAATTTTAGAAATAACTTTCTTCGGAATCTGTAATTGATCAGATTGATCTTTTACAATTTCTTTAATCAGATCACGCTCTGCTTCCATACGTGTCATTGAGTCAGAAATTTCTTGTACTGCTTTTTGTAAATCTTTCTTTTGTTCTGGAGTTAAATTCATAATCAATCCTTTTTGTTTGTAGCTACTGTTGCTTTAAATGCAGCAGGAATAATAAATGCAGCTAACCAAGTTTCTAATGTATATGGAATCGCTAGAATTGGAAACAAAGTGTTTAGTGACCAAATAAGTGCAAGTGGTGCACCAATAATGATAGCGATAGCAAGCAATGCAAAAACAGTTATGTTCATAGGTGTAGGTTTCAAATTAATCATAGACTAAATTTTACTTCTTTAATTGAGTCCCAACGGAACGATCTCCATTCTTGTTTTTCTTCGTCAAAAACTCGAAGTGCGGATCCAGAAGTCGTGGTACTGGTTTCTTTTGAGTGTGGAGTTTTCTCTGATGGAATTCTTGATTCGACGAGTGTGCAACGCATTGTTCGCTCTGTTCCATCTTTTTTGGTAAAAGTAACGCACAGATCTTTGGTGTGTTCATCATGGAGTAATCCTCTTAGCCAATCTTGAAACTCAGGAGTTTGGTTTGCTTGAATCGTTTTCATCGTTAAATCTCACTTTCAAATCATTCACGATAGGTGTAAAAAATTCTTTCAACTGCTTTGCTGTATAAAATGATGTGTGTTTGCTGTTTACAATTTCCTTTCCATTTTCATCTTGCATGTACTGTGAGATTGTAAACTCTATAACGTCGTAATCGTGGTCTTTAATCTTAATTGTGGTCATAAGTCCACCACGAAAGATTTCATAGGTATTGTCCATAAGACTCCTTTTTATGTTTAGGATTGCGTGTGTACTTAACCTTGCTCTCCACCTTTCTCATACGATACTTTGGAGTGCGAAGATCCTTTGCAACAGGATTTCTAGGTTTAGAAGTCTTATTATACATAACTTATTTTTGCAAAGCAAATTTCTTTAATGCCTCTTTGGCTTCTTTATATTCTGTTTGTTCTATGATTTCATCCATACTTGCAAGAACAACCAGTTGTTGTAAACTATCTGCGAGTTTCTGATCTTCTTCCTCAAGCAAATCATACCACTGAAAATACTCTTCTTCAGTATCAAGTGACCACATATGATCAAGCATCTCCACTTGGTATGCAGTTAGATTATTAATCTGAATCATGCAACTTCCTTTTCTTTGAATATGTTAGACCATTTTCCCAGTTTATGGCGTTTTGCAAGTGAGGCACTATATGTTTTCGATTCTTGGATAATATTCTTTTCCATCATTAGATTAATCATACAAAGCAAATCACCAACTTCCTCTGTGAGTCTCTCTAAATTAGTTTTTCCATTATATTCAGAATCAAATCCGAAACGAAAACATTTACTTATCGCTTGCGTAACTTCAGCACACTCTTCCTGAGTAATTAACATCACTTCTTTTTGAAGATCATTCATATCATATCCTATAAAAAATTCCACCAACATACACTAACAACAATCCTGCATTCACAGTAATCATAGCCTTATCTCTAATAAGATAACCCCAAATCATAAACAAGAATGCACCTAAGTTCAATAACCAGATATTAAGTGGATCAATCATAAATGCTGTACAAACAGCACCAGCAAGAGTTATGACAGTGGCGACCCACTTCAATATCGTAATCAAATCAACCCCAATCTTTCTTATCGCCATACTGTTCATTATACTCATAACCCATAAAATAAGCACGAAGTTCCGCCATACTCATATCTTTAGGCTCAACTCGTTTACCATGACCAGTTCCCTCTGGCCACCAGTGTGGATCTTGTGGACGACCATAGTAAGAATCAGCACTACCACGATCAAAGGGACTACCATGAGTGCGCAAAAAAGTCTGACCACGATATTCAATTGTGTTTTTCATTACACTTCTCCATAAAATTGTGCATCGGCATTTGCTGCATCCTCTGCAAATTGCATAAATTCATATTGTTTTTGAAGTTCGAGATTACTGAGTTCTTCTTGTTCTCTCAAGAAAGCATCAATCATGTTCTCTAGATAGTTTCGCTGATCTTCTTCAGCGATCTCTGCACATAGTGCATTGATTTCATCGACACTCATAAGTTTATTCATCACATACGCTCCATTGCTTTAGAACCAGAATACATAAAACCAAGACCCACAACAGCAACAGCGATCTGGATTAACAACGCATCTGCTACTGTATCCATGCCACCAACTGCACCGAACACGAGAAGAAAACCGATAACCATGCGAATCGAACCCTTCATTGCAACTCCTTTTTCACTTTTCATACCTCTATTCTACTCCAGATTGCAATTAAAGACAACAACTTTTTGCATGAAAAAACCCCTGTATCTGACAGGGGTTGCAGGGTGAAGTAAGTTAGTGCTTACTTACTACTTGCTCCTAGGATTGTATATGGTAGGTAATATACTTGCAAAAATAACCAAACCCAAAGATCAAATGGATTAATCATTTCTAAAATTTCTATGAGTTGGATCTCCAGGCTCTAGATCTGGCATACGAGTCATCATTTGTGGTGGTGTACCCATACCAAAACCAGTTGCTGCATTTGCAACTCCACTCATCATACCACCGAGTGATGGCATAGATGGTCGTGGTGGCATTCCACCAGTTGGTGGCGTGCTTGGTGCTGATGGTGGTCTAGACCATCCAGCATTAGCTGCTTTCAATGCTTCTTTTTGCGCTTCTTTATCACCACCAGCCAACATGATACCTGATAATGTACCAGTTAAAAAAGTTGCAATAGGAATAATCAACTCAAAGAATTTTTGGTCGATAGGTGAAATTGCATTAAGTGGTTGTGTTACAAAAATAATAGAATAAAGAACTACGAATACGATTCCTGTTAATGTTAATGCTAAACAGATTCCGATAAAGAATTTAAGACGAGCCATTAGCTGGTCTTCTGTATACATAAATTGTTCACTCATTTGCAAGTCACTCCTGTTGTTGTTGTTGTTGGTGTTCCTTGTGGTAGCTGATCTGCTGGGGGACCAAGTCTTGGATCTCTACCACCTTTAAATACATGTTCTGGACATGTTCGTGTCACATCGCATAATGGTTTTTGACAAATTTCTTTGTCCCAATTTTTAGGATCTTGGCAAGGATAACGAAAACGATCTCCCCCAAAATATGCCAATCCAATTGGTAGTAATAATAAAAGTATTACCCATTTAAACAATCTTTTATCATTCATGCCGACTTATCCTTATAATTATTTTGCTAGTGGATTATCTAACGCTCTTTGAATTTTCTTATCAAGTTCATTATTTAGATTTTTTATTGCTTGATCCTGCTCTTTTGAATTTTTCCTCAACTCGTCACGAACATCTTTAACTGCCTGATCTGCTTCTCGCTGAGACTGTTTCGCACTACGTTCTACAGAATCTACTACATTTTCTAAACGACGAATATCTTGTTTTAAATCATTTTTAATATCTTGCGTATACTGAACTGACTTGTCTGAGTTTTCTTTAATTACTGCTAATCTTTTATCAAACTCTGACATATCTGGTGCAACGTACTCAGCAATACGTTTCTTCATACTTTGATAATCTTTATAAACCTCAAACGCTCCATATAAACCACCAAGAATTGATGAGACTAATGTAAAAGCAACCATCAATTTGGCAGGGGTAAATTCATAACCACCAATACTGATTACGGTATCTTTACTCGCATATTTTTTTACCGCAGCTTCAGCATCATCAATTTTTTTATTTACATCTTTGATTTGTTCTCCCACTTTATGTTCCTCTTTCTATCTGTTTTTTTAAGTTTCTCATTTTAATTAAATCAGAGGCTGCTGGTCCTTTCGTTTGGACTTCAACAATTTTTACCTCTTCTGTTTTAGGTTCTTTATAATACCAAATGCATACTATTGTCAAAACAAACACCTCAATTAAATAAAATACCATAAACGATTCAAATAATAAACTCATTTTTTATATTGTGATTCAACCATCTCATTGTGTAATCTATCAGAGCCACTCATAAATCTACGCCCTATTGGATTATCAACATTTCGCTGATTGTTATAAACTGAAAATGGTTTATACCCAACACCATCTGGAATTATCGCTTTGTTATATACATCAAATCCAGGTGTGTATCCCATTGCTGCAATAACAACATTCTGTACTGCTATCTGTTGTTCTAATGATGCTGCCTTGCCTACATTTTCAGCCAATTGTTTTCCTTGCTCAATAGCATTGGCTCTCGCTGCAGCAATTCTTCTTTCTTGTAATTCTTGTCTAACTGTTCTGGGTGCATTTTTATCTGTAGAACTCTCTTGAGAACTTGCAATAGATGTTGATGATGAACCTGTAGAAGTGCTTGTCTCAATAACATTTTTCTTCTCCTCTTTTTTTGTCTCTTGATTTGCTACTATAGTTGTCGCTGAAGGAGTAGAAACTAATGGGACTGTCGTTGTTGCAGATTGTGATGGATTAACAGATGTAGCAGTTGTAGTTATAACATTATTAACAGTTGGATCTGTTGTAATAGCAATCTTGTTTGGTTCAGTTGTCTGAGATAAAGTACTATTGTTCGTAGTTGTATTTGTTGATACGTTATTTAACGCTTGTTGCACTGCATATGCTTGAGAATAATTTGGGCACTCTCTGCTATACAATCCATTTAAAGAACACTGTTGTGTAAAATATGCTTGCTGATACCCAGGACACCCAGTATGATATAATGGATTCACTGAACACTGATAGTTGTAATAAGCAGTTGCATATCCAGGACATCCAGTATCATACAATGCATTCAATGTGCATTGTTGAGCATAATATGCTGCCTGATAACCAGGACATGATTGCGAAAACAATGGATTAATATTACACTGTGCTGTTTGGTATCCAGGGCATGCTGGGTCATACAAAGCATTTAATGTACATTGTTGATTTAAATAAGCAGCTGCATATCCAGGGCATGATTGTGAAGACAATGGGTTTGATACACAAGGATCTGCGGTATATACAGCCTGACTCCACATATTGCTAATCGCTGCTGTTCCAAGTGTCCATGGCGACATAGCGAATGCGCCAAGAGATGATATTGGTAAAGAAGAACTTAATCTATAATTGTTTGTGTAGTTACCACTAACTCCATTGTTACCACCATTATGTGTTGTAGTGTCAGAGTATATGGTAGCATTGTTGCTATCTGTAATAACAGTAGCTACACCAGCATCAGAGTAGTTCCATCCTGTTAAGCACAATCCAAATAAATCAAACATTGCGCACTGTCTTCCTGGAACATTATACGTATAGCCATAGTCAAATCCGTGAATAGTAGCACCAGCACCCGCAAAAGATAAAGCAGACGCTATTGCATACGCTTGTGCTCCTGTTGTTCCTGGAAGTAAATTTCCACTTATTGTTGCATTATATCCTGGACAGGAAGGTGAGTATCCTGGATTAGCAACACACGGATCTACTGTATATTGTAAACTTAATGATGGATTACGAACTTGTGGTCCATAATATCCTGCCCAAAACTTAGCATCTTTACCAGTGAATGATAACTCTAAACTAGATAAACCTAACAAAGAATAGTTTTGATTAAACCATTGTGTGCCAGAGTAAGTTATAAAACCACCAGCCTGTTGTGGATAGTTGTAGTTGTATGTCTGAAGGGCATTTCCTCCAGAATCTTTTAATACAACACTACCTGTTAATGTACCATACTGCCCAGTTGCTGGATCATTATTGATATTCCATGAATAATTATAGCCACCAACTTGTATTCCTGTTCCAGACAATGCCTGATTAATAGCAATTGTTTGCATAGCAGTAGCCGTCGTATAACCAAAAATTATAGTGTTAGTTCCAGGATTAAATGCTGGTGTAGTACCACCACTTAATCCACCATTTTGTCCTTGCACAGTTCCAGTCCAAGCATTTACTGTTGGATTTAATAAATTTGATGTTGATGTATATGTTGCATTTGGTGATGGTTGTGTTCCCACTACCTGCGCAAACAGATTATTTGATGCGAGTAAAAACAACAACAAAAGTTTTTTCACAGTATGTCACGCTTTCTTTCTTGTTGTAGTTCTTGTTTTAAATTATTAGGAACTGCTTCAAAATTATTACCGACTGCCAAAATACAATATTGATCAGTCTTTATTTTTTCAACAATAGTCCAAGAACCTGTTTTTGGATTTACAAATATTACAAGAGAAACAATCCCTATAGGATCTCTATCACTTAATCCTCTAACAAAAGGTATTTCTTCAAATTCTTGTAATGTTGATTCCAATACAGCCAAGTTTACGCAAACAGTCTGGTAAGTTGCATTGTTCTCTTTTTGTGCAAAAGATACTAATGGAAAAAACATTAACATGAATAAAAAGTTTTTCATTATTTACCTTTTGATATTGTATTCTGTTTTATAGATGTACTTTGATGCTCTAGCCAAATACCAACTAAACCAATTATTACACAAACTGCAGCAAAAAGTTTAGCCACGATCAAACCTTATACAATTTAAAGAAATATGTGATTAGTGCAGCTACACCAATACAATACCATAATAAATCTTGGACTTTCTGACGATCTCTATTAATAAATTTCATATCTTGATTATTTTGTTCTTGTATCTCGACCTTGTATTTTTCAACCTTAGTCCAAGCATCTTTACCATGTTTTGATGTTAAATCTGTTTTTAATTTTTTTACTAATTGTTCTCTTTGCAATTCTTCTTCAAATTTACGTATAGCTGCCAATTCTGCATTGATTAAAAGTTGTTCTTGATTACGTCTTTCTTGAACTCTTTTCTTCTGTTCGTTTTGAACAGATTTTTCCATATCACTTTGTATTTCTCCAACAAATTTACTAGTGTCATCTCCAAGTTTTTTGGCTTGTTTTAAAGCACCTAAACTATCAGATATGTCTTTAGGTATTTCCATTTACATTAATCTTTTTGTTCAGGTCTACTTAAATCAATTACTGGAGGTTTAGTTGCATAATTTCCAACTGCTTTTTTATCGACATTATCTAATACACCTCTCTTTTTCCACTCTTCTTTCGCTGCTTCGCCAATTTTACCCTCAATTGGGCATGGAGTTCCTGCTGCTAACATAGCAGCAAATACACGTTCGTCTTGGCATAGAGTAGCAACTGCAGCTACTTTCATACCCATGTCATATAAATTTTTTGAGAGTTTGATTCTTTCGCAATTCATATCTCTCATTGTACCACCCATAGAGATACCAAGAATCTGCGTTTGTACTGCTCCTGATGCTGCTACTGCGCAGACATCATTATTGATAGATGTGATTGCTGGAGCCACTGCAGTTGGAGGTGGGCTCTTTACTGTTGTTTCAGAAGTGCTTCTAGAAGTCGAATCAGTGACGATGGGTTGTGCCATCGCAGGGGACAAAACCATGACAAAAAGCACTCCAACGAGTAACTTTTTAGTCATTTTACTACCTTTTTTAGTTTTTTGAAATGTGACTAATTCTTCATTAGTCTAATGTTATTTAGGATTTTTAGGTTTATCCTGAAGTTCTTCTATCTCTTTTTCTATGGTTTTAACACCAAGTAGAGATTCCTGAACTTTTTTGAGAAAAGATTGTGTTTTAGATGGATTTATTTCGTCATCTAATGGTGGGGTGATTCTTCTACCAGCAGAGTCGTATTCAATTTTCTTAACTCTATCATACAGCTGGGGTTCCCAGTCTTTTGTAGGTTCATCTACTTTAATTTCTGGGATTTCAATATCAGAAGTTTCTATATTTTGTTTAGTTTGTATAGTGTCATCTAAGTTTATCTTATCTTCAACAACAATATTTTTCTCTTCAGGAAAATCTTCTGTTTTTTCTTTTTTGAAAAAAGATGTCCAATCTTTTTGTACAAATGGTGGAAGAGTATTGTTGTCTTTTCTTAACTGCCAGTTAGCAGCAACTAACATAAGAACTGCCAGAGGATCAAATACTAGCACAATCATGATAATAACCCAGCGAACTGCTTTTTCTAAGACATCTGTCTCTGGGTTATCACCATAAATTAGTGCTGCAATATATTTAATTGGTCCTACTTCTGCTTCGACTTTACGGACTTCGGCTGCGATGGGTGCACGTTCTTCTTGGTACTTGGCGATCTTGGTTTGCGCTGCACCGATTTCGTTGAGGAGTTTGGTTCGTTCGGTTTGCTGTCCTCTACGGATGGCGATGGAACGCTCTGCACCTCTGGCGTCTTCTGTTCTTGCGATGGTTTGATCAACTTGCTGATCCAATTGAGCAATTGCTTTACGGGCTGCATTTATATTCTCCTTTTCTGTTTTAATTCTCTCATCAATTAAAGACAACTTAGCCTGAACATCTCCTGTAGGAATTGCTTGGTCTAGGTGTGCTTTTGATAAGAAACCGAAGATGCCCATCGAGGTGAGTAACATTAAAACAATTAGGGCAATCGTAAAATATGACTTCATAAATCTTGGTATTTCTCTCCAAGATCTATAAAGCCATGATGCTACTACAAGTTTCGATGCTTCTAGCAAAGAACCCATAATGGCAATTGGTATTGCTGCAGCAGCAAAGATAGCAATAAGCCCCGCAACTGCATACCAAGCAGCTACAGCGGATAATGACAGTGCTACAGCAAAAAGTAGATAAGTCATAGTTTGTTTAGAATATGCGAGCCATGAATACGACACATAATGTTATTATTATAGTATTCAGTGCTTTCTAGTACCTTTCTAGCAAATTGTTCTCTTGCTTCAATATAAGAGCACTCTGCTTTTGATTTGCAGAAGTACAAAATTTCTCGAGTGAAGTTTCCCTCACCGAGTAATTCTACATCTTTATTTAGTTCTATAGACGAACCAAAATAATTTAACCAATCAGAGTCAATTTTAGAACGTATACGTTTTTTCTTTTTAGTTCCGTCTTTTTTCTTGATTGTTTTATAAGTAGTTTTTGAAAACTTAGACAGTTTCTTTCCTACATATTTACGATTGTTTGTTAGGTTCGTAATAAGATAAACGAATCCCACGCAATCTTCAGGAAGTTCTGTTAATGGTTTGTTTTGATAATACCAACTCATTCGTCATCATCAAAATCATCCTCTTCTTCATAGATATCTGCTGAACACACTGGACAATATACACAGTCTTCTGCAGCATGTTCTTCGCCTTTGAGGATAATCTTGCCTCTCGCTCCACATTCATTACACTCAAAGTATTTAGTTGTCATCTTTTCTTTCCCATGCTAGTCCAAATCGATTTAATATTTTGAACCACATCCAACCTATGTCGAATTCCCACCACTTTCTACTCAACTTTGGGTTTGCTGGTTCTGCGTGGTGATTATTATGAAACTCTTCACCACCTATTATAATTCCAAAAATAGAAATATTCTTTGAACGATCTTTTGTATCAGTATTGCGGTATCCCCACCAATGTCCCAGACCATTTATTACACCAGCTGCCCAGAACGGGATCCATATCATTTGTATTAACCAAAGAACAATCCCCCATCCATTAAACATTATTACATTTAAAATAAGTAAAAGTGTAAATCCTACTTTACTGTATCTTGAGTATAAATTTCTCTCGATCCAATCATCTGGAGTACCAACTCCATATTGTTCCACCATCTTTTTATCATTTGATGCATTTGCATATAAAATCGCTCCTCCAAATAAAACTTTCCATATACCATACACATGAGGTGAGTGTGGATCACCTTCTTTTTCACACAACTGATGGTGTTTACGATGTATAGCAACCCATTGTTTAGTAATCATACCAGTTGTTAACCACAACCAAAATCTCATAAAGTGTTCTAATGCTGGGTGAAACACTATACCCCTATGTGTTTGTCCTCTATGTAAATAAAGAGTAACACAAACAATGGTGATGTGTGTCATCACCAATAAGTAAATTAAACTAATCATTCATTCTCCACTTGTTTTCTGGTAGTCCGTAGTCCCATTTTGGATCCATCTCAACATTCCATCTAGTAGTGGCTACATGAAAATCAGGTATTTTCATTTCTTTAGGATTACTCGCTGGTTCTAAAATTAGAACACGATTGTTTGGTTGTGCTGCGAATTGTCCATTATCTAATTTGATAAAATTAAAAGATTTGTGATCTTCAACATCTTCGCTATGACCACAATCAATTGTATTAAAATCTGTATGCGCAGAATCTACAGTAAAAAGATATTCTCCCTCTGCCCATGAACCATCTTTCATTTTTATTCTACATCTCATGTTAGCTATCATGGCTTTTTTAATCACAGTTATGTCATAAGACATACTGTTCCATAGCTGTAGAAAGTCTAATGGATATGGATCTCCCTCAATCGGTTTCCAACAGTAAGCATGTAAAGGGAGTTTATCGTATAGTGCACCATAATGATTAAGATAACATTCAATACGAAATGCTTGGCTTCGTAAAGACTTAATACTTATCCACCAGCAAGGTTCAAGTTCCTCATGACCTTTTTCAAAGTTATAGAGAAACTCTCTGCGAACAAAACAATTTACAGGTGGAAGATTTGCTACTATATGTGCCATTAATTATTCTTTATTACCAAATAATTGCAACATGCTAATAAAGATGTTAATAAAATTAATGTACAAACTTAGAGCACCAAACCACTGCATACGTTCAATTTCATTTTCATTTGCACTCCAGAACAAATCACGAATACGATTCATGTCATATGCTGTAAGTCCTAAGAAAATTAAAATACATAAAACATTAAGAGTCATTTGTAATGCAGTTGATGCCACAAAAATGTTAACAACTCCAGCGACAATCAATCCAATCACACCAGCGAACAAAAACGATCCCCAGCCAGAAATGTCTTTCTTAGTAAAATACCCCCAACCAGCAAGAGCACCAAAACTTACTGTCGTACCAACCAAAGACATAGCAATGCTAGCACCTGTATAAATTTGAAAGATTAAACTTAGACTTAATCCCATGGTTGCCGCAAAAGCGAAGAACCATAATTTAATAGTTTCTGCTGACATATCTGCGCCTTTCCAAGCAAGGAACAAACTCATAACGAGTGGTGCGAAGATTATCACGTATCCTAAAACTCCACTGAATAATACTGGAACTAAACCAAGACTTTGAATAATTGCTGCAAAAAATAACGTAGAAAAAATACCAATTGCCATTCTGCTGATCACTCCAGCTACGGCTGTATTTAAACTTTCTGCTGCTGTTAAATTTACGTTCATATAGTTTCCTTTACTTTAAAAACACATCATTAATTTGTCTATTTACACGAATAAAAGTAGTGCATTTTGGTAATTGTTTAAGACATGATGCACCAACATAAGTGCAAGTTGATCTTAAACCTCCAAGTAAATCTTTAATTGTATTTTGTACAGCACCACGATATGTTACTTCAACTGTGCGACCTTCGGATGAGCGATAGTCAGCAACTCCACCATGATGTTTTTCCATTGCTGTATCTGAACTCATACCATAAAATGTAACTTTTCCATTTTCAATTTTGCCTCCACCCTCGTCATGACCTGCAAACATACCACCAAGCATTACGAAGTCAGCACCTGCACCAAATGCTTTTGCTACATCACCAGGACAGGTACACCCTCCATCAGCAATGATATGTGCTCCGAGACCATGTGCAGCATCAGCGCATTCAATGATTGCTGATAGTTGTGGATATCCTACACCAGTTTGAACACGAGTAGTACACACTGACCCTGGACCAATACCAACCTTTACTATATCGGCACCACGCAATATTAACTCTTGCGTCATATCAGCAGTTACTACATTACCTGCTATGATAGTTTTTGTTGGAAACTGTTCTCTAACTTTTTCAATAAAGTCTCCAAAGTGTTCACTGTAACCATTGGCAATATCAATACAAATAAATTGAATCTCTGGATTATTTTGAATAATAATTTCTACTTTAGACAACTCAGTATCACTGGTACCACATGAGATAGCGTAATAATTAAAATTAAGATTTTTGAGTCCTTCTAAGTGCTCCGCAATAGTGTAAGACTTTTTAAATACTGTAAATAATTCACACATCGATAAAGAACGAGCCATCTCAAAAGTACCCACACCATCCATATTTGAAGCCATAATAGGAATTCCAGTCCACTCTAAATCCGAATGCTTGAATGTATAAGACCTCTCTAGAGTTACTTCTTTTCTGGAATTTAATGTTGATCGTTTCGGGCGAATTAAAACATCTTTAAAATCTAATTTAATATCTTCTTCAATTCTCATAATATATGTTTCCTTTTATGCTGCTTTACCCCATACATCATCCCATGAACCAGTTAATGCACCCTTTGCGTAATCTGTCACTCTGTTTTCAAAGAAGTTGCCATGCACTGGTGCATTGATCATTTCTTCAACCCATGGTAGAGGATTCTTTTTACGCTTGAAAATACCTTTCATACCAAGACCAATCAAACGACGATCTGCGATGTAACGAATATACTCTTTAACATCTTCTGCCTTTAGATCACGCATGTCACCACTCTGGAATGCTAGATCAATAAACTTATCTTCGAGTTCAACCATCTTCTCAGCGATAGTGTAGATCTTTCCTTTGAGTTCATCATTCCAGATCTCTGGGTTCTCTTTGATATATTCTTTAAAGAGTTTCATCATTGACTCAGCATGCATTGTTTCATCAACGATTGACCAAGTAACGATCTGTCCCATACCTTTCATAATGCCATGACGTGGGAAGTTCAAAAGCATAATGAATGAAGAGAACAACTGCATACCTTCAGTGAATGCAGAGAAGATTGCGATGTGCGCAGCAGTGCTTTCAACTGTGCCATTCTTCGAACTTTGCTCGATAACATAATCGTGTTTATCTCGCATTGCCTGGTATTCAAGGAACTGATTGTATGTTGTCTCAGGTAATCCTAGAGTTTCAATCAAATGAGAGTATGCAGCGATATGTAATGCTTCTCTTGCTGCAAAACCAGATAACATCATACGAATTTCTGGTTGTGGAAAGTGTGGTAGATAATTCTTTACATATCCTCCAGCTACGTCAATATCACCTTGCGTAAAGAAACGAAAGATGTTTGTGAGAAATTCTTTTTCATCTTTACTTAGTTTCTTTTTCCAATCCTTTACATCTTCTGCCATTGGCACTTCTGTGTGTAGCCAATGCGCTTGTTCATGTTTTAACCATGCTTCATATGCCCATGGATAATTGAATGGTTTAAAATATGTTCTTTCATCCGTCATCTTGCTATGTTTTTTAATCATTTCTTATCCCTCGCATGCTAGACATGCACCCTCTTCAGTAGCGAGTGCAGTTAAATCGATCTCTTTGATAACTTCTCTTTCAATTCGCTTAGCAACTTTATCTGCCTTAGCAATTTTATCACTACGGCAATAATACATTGTTTTTAACCCAAGTTTCCATGCCATAAAATGCACCGCATGAATATACTTAATGTGTGAATCTGGTCTGAAAAATACGTTTAATGATTGCGCTTGATCGATATGTTCTTGTCTATCTGCCGCATGTTGTACGACCCAACGCTGGTCAATTTCCATAGATGTCTTGAAAACATCTTTTGTCCATTCATCCAACCAATCAATGTGCTGAACGCTACCATCATTCGCAATAATGGAACGCCAAACTTCATTATAATCAAGTGTTGCTGTGACATCTGTTTCACATTTTTCTTTAATTACTTTATCAAGATAACGATTTTTATTTAAGAAAGAACCCGATAAAGTGTCTTGGCGATAAGCATTGGCACGATAAGGTTCAATGCTAGGACTAGTGTTGCCCATAAGAATGGAAGAAGAAGCATTGGGAGCAATAGCCATAAGATGACTAAACCTATTCCCAGTACCCACTGCATCAGGTGCTTCACCTCGCTCAGATCCCAACTCTTTATTTGCAACATCTAATCTCTCTCTAATGTATTTAAACATTGACTTGTTTCTTCCGACTGCCATAGAAGATTCCCAAGGAATGTTATTCCTTTGTAGATAAGCATGGAACCCAAGAGCACCGATACCAATAGAACGCTCTCTGGTTGCACTATATTTTGCACGAGCAATAGCATCAGGAGCATTATCAATGAAATACTGAAGGACATTATCAAGCATCTCGGCAATGTCACGTAAAAATAATGAGTCATTTTTCCAGTCATCATAATACTCCAAGTTTAATGAAGATAAACAGCAGACAGCAGTTCTTTCTTCGTTTGTTGGTAAAATAATTTCTGAGCAAAGATTTGATTGATGAATCTTTAAACCCTTTTCTTTTAGCCATTCTGGTAGTTTGCGATTTGATTCATCAATAAAGTGTAGATATGGTTCACCAGTTGTCATACGCATTTCAAGAATACGTTGCCACAGTTCACGTGCAGATACTACTTCACGAATTTCACCACTATGTGGATCTTTTAACTCCCATGAATCATCTGCATCATGATCAATCATGCACTTTTCAATTAGTTCCATAAATGCATCAGGAATATTAATTCCATGATGTAAATTTAGGCAACGCATGTTTTGGTCGCCTGTTGGTTTTCTCATCTCAAGGAAGGGAATAATATCAGGATGGGAAATATCGAGATAAGCAGCATAGCTCCCACGACGAGTGCGACCTTGACGATAAGCCAAACTTGACGCATCGTAAATCTTGAGGTGAGGCATAACTCCAGTTGATTTATCATCTGCCGAACGAATACCAAAACCAATGCCAACACCGCCACCAAGCATACTAAGCCAATTAGTTTCACTAAGATTATCAACTAAACCCTCCGCAGTATCTTCAATATAATTTAAAAAACAACTAATTGGCAATCCACGTTTGCTTCTACCGAACGAGAGGATTGGAGTTGAATACGACAACCAGTGCTTGGAGGAATAGTCGTACAAGCGTTGAGCATGAGCAGCATTACTACCAAATTTAGACGAAACATATGCGAATCTTTCTTGTGGAGAAGTTTCCTCTTCTCTCATGTAACTTTCTTTTAATCTTGTTTTACCCAATTCATCGAACAACTCATCACGAGAATAATCGACCTTAATGCCATGCACGACACTTTCCATATGCTACTCCGAATTTTATTATTATTGATTTACGAATTCATTCGCCATCGGAAATACTTTGGCGATAACCTTTGCGCACTCTTGTGCAACCAACATGTGTTCTTTCTGTGTACCATTGCCACTGCGCAACTCAATAAAGTGCACCCAACTTCTAAGTGTGCCATTCATGTATAAACGAGAAACAGTTAGTCCTTCTGGTAGAACTGCTCTTGCTTGTTCTTTAGCAATACCTTTGGTGATTGCCCAAGCATATACATCTCTCGTTCTTTGAATCAGATCACGTTGAAGATTTTCCCACTGATAAGCAATTTGTCGATGTTCATCATTATGTATATCCATCTCAACAGAGTTTTGTCTGTTTTTTGTATCTTGTAGTCGTGCGTCACGAATGACAAAATCTAAATCTTTAGTTGGGTCTGCATAACGCTGGGAAAATTCTTGAAACGAAAAAGAGCGATGTCGTAATATTTGGCGAGCAATATCACGAGTTGTTTCAATTTCTAAACAAACACTAACCATTTCAAGTGGTGACCAATGTTTGTGTTTGATAAGATAACGAATTAACTTCTCTGATGTTTCTGTGTTTGTTTGGTTGGAAGGATTTGAGACTCTGGCGCAAAACGCAATTAGGTCTTGCACATTATCAATGTCTGCTGGCATAGTGCTAGCAGGTTCTGAATAACTAATCAATTGTACTTTCACATTTTTCTCCATGTACTAAATTTTAACTTCGCTTCCATACCAGTATAGGTGTTTGTATTTATGAGATTCGTGATTTCATCAGCAGTCATTCCACCATGTAAAATCATTTCATTGATATCTTTTTGCATAATAAAATCTGGAAACATACAAACAGAATAACCTAACTCAATATACTTCTCTAATTGTTTAACAATATCTTTATTTCTTGGCTCATTATCCATCACAATCGTAGCATTAGTAAGAATGCTACGAATAGTAGGGGTGTCAAAACTTGCTCCTGATACAGCCACTGCATTTGGTAGAAACAACGAATCAATTGGTCCTTCAACCACAAGTATACGTTTGCCATAATCTATCCTTTCAAGTCCATAAATCTTTTCCTGAGTCTCATCCACCTTGATGGTATAATACTTAGGCTCTTCATCCCCATATGCTCTTGCTTGAAACGCAAAACATTTACCAGCAGGAGTAAAAAATGGAATTATCATCCGTGGATGTTCACCTTCAATTGGCTCTACAAACTTAGGTGTCACCGAATTGGTGAATGCTTTAAACTTCGGTGCAAAATACAAAAGATTCCACTTGTCTTTTGGAATCTTTCTTTTTATTACATACTGAACAGCAGGATGAGATACTGGTAATTCATTTAATGCTTTTAATGATTCGAGAATAGAATCCGTGAGTAAATTAGGCTTTTGTTCTATTACAACAGATGTATCTTCTATATTTTTATGATCATTATATTTTGTTGCACCTGCTTTATATCTTTCTAATACATATTCATCGTAAAGAATTGGATCAACATACTTAATAAGGTTACCAAGATTTGTGCCGTAACTACAATTGTGGCATTTCACAAACAAATCAGTTTTTGCACGATAGATATAGCCTCGTGCCTTTAACTTATTTTTAGATGAGTCACCGCACACTGGACACGAATAGTTCCAGAGATAATCTTTCTTTTGTTTGAAATTTCGCAAGCGACTGCCCAGAATTTGGGCATACTTTGCATCAATGTATAGCATAATAACTCCACCTGAGGTAATAAGTTTACCTCATAACACATTACAAAGCAAATTTTAATTTAGTATCTTAGATAAATCTACAACAGTTGCAAGAAGAAACCCAACAACGACAGCCCCACCAACTACATACCATTTCCACTGCTCTAATGATGATACACGCCCATCTATTTGTTCAAGATCTTTTTTAATTTCTTCACTAATTGATTCGTGTTGTTGTTTTGCAACTTCTGCTTGAGCATTCATCTTATGCTCTAGTCTAGTTTGCATATCATCCATTTTGTCTACAATCTCTCTATTGCCAGTTGTAATACGAGAATGAAGTTCTTTAATATCATTCTTAACTTCGTGTAAATCTTCTTTGATTGTTTCTACTTGTGTCTCCATTCGCACAATTCTTTCTACATCTAGCATATTCGATTCCATTACTTATTAAAAAGTTGTTTTTGTGTTTTATACCATTCAATCCATGTCTCAACAGCAACACGACACTCATGATATTTCGAATAGTTTTCATTTACAATTTTAAGAACTTCAGAAAGTTTATCTGTTTCTCCAACATTTTGGAGATCTGGGCAACTTTTTAATAATTCAGGTGGAACATCTGGAAATTTTTGACGAACAGGTGTAGAACCAAATGTTATACATCCACTTAATAAGATTGCTGGAAAAATGATAAGAAGTTTTTTCACTTTTTATCTCCAGGATTCTTTGCTGCTTGATTATGAATGTCTATAACATCCTTTGTTACTTTACATTCAGCATCAATAATTTTTTCTTTTTCTACAATTTTTTCTTGTACTACAATTTGTGTATCTTTTACAGTTTTAATTTTATCTACATATACTTTTTGTATAACTGTATTAACTTCTTTAGATTTTTCTTCAGCTATTCTAACTTTTTCTTCTGCAATACGAACTCGCTCACGCCATTCTAGTTCAACACCAACACCACCTTTGAAATAAACTCCAACGATTAGTAGGACTAAACCTACAATTTGAAGAAGCATTCGGTATGGAATAATCCATGGCATCCATCTCACAAAGAAACCAAAAAAGAAAGATACAACACAACCAATGATGCCTGCAATTAAGACACCATTAACTACTAATTGTATTAATGCATCAGGTACAAAACTAAGCAGAAACATTTACAGGTTTTCTCCTAGCCATAACCTGATATTTCTTTATCTCTTTTTTCTTTATAACAGGTTCATTCACACTAACACCAGCAGTAGAATTAACTGGTGCTTCTTCTTTAAGGAATTTTGTAACGATAATCTCTTCTTCAACAAGGGACACTCTATTATCCAATAGTTTCATAACCTTGTCAAATTTTTCTTCCATTAATGCTGTTGAGCGACTGCCAGACTCATAATATTCTTTTACCAACCACAGTGCTGCAACTAAAGATTTAAGTTTATTTTCGCCACCAATCTTATTAATAATTTTTTTCATATTAAAAACAAGACGATGCAAATAGGTGTAAGAATCTTTCTCTTCAGAAGTTTTAAGAGTGCTAACTTTCTTTAGGTTCTTACCGTTTTTGTCGATAATACCTAATTTAAATGCCTTTGTATCTTCAAAGTTAGTTACTAACATTGAGAGAACTTTATAGGCTAATAGATTGTCTACAATGCGACTCATATCTTCCTTAGTATCGATATAATATGTTCGTCAAGAACAATATCTGATAATGTGATTCCGTACTCTGTAACAACTTCTGGCATTCTATTAAGATAGACTAGGAATGTTACTAATATATTCCAACAATCTTTTTCTATCTTATAAAATAACATTTTTGTCGCTGCTTCTCCAAAGATATTGTAAAGAACAATGATATGATTAAGGATTAAACGCTCCCTTAATTCACCATTGTTTTTGTATCTAGATAAAAGTTTCTTTAGATACAAAAATCTTTTTATATCTTCTTCAAATTCTGCAAGACTATGACACTGTGGGTTATCATAGTGATGCATTGCATAGACAAGAAAATTACCTTCGTTCAGTTTTTCACTAACCATAACATCTCACATAAATGAGGGGATGCCATCCATCCCCTCTCATAATGTATTTATTACGCTACTGTTAGAGTTGCTGCGTTAGAAGTCTTAGTGTCAGCGCCAGCTAGAGATACTAGAACACGATACTTGTCACCATCTGTTGCACCTGCGCCATCACCAGTCGCTGTTGCGCCAGTAGTGTATGATGCAGAAGTTGCGCCAGAGATGTCAACCCATGCACCAGCACCTTCTTGCTGAATCTGCCACTGATAAGTTAATGAACCAGTACCAGTACGAGTAGCAGTTACGCTAAATGTAGCAGTTGCTGGTGCAGTAACAGATTGATTAGCTGGTTGTACAGTGATAGTGATTTCTGGTGCAATAGTATCATTGTCACCAGTCATTGAACCCATCGCAACTAATACTTCGTGGAATACACGACCGCTGCGACCACCAGAGCCAGTTGATTTTAAATTCCAACCAGCAGTAAGTCCGTTAGCAGTCGCTTCTTCAGCATTAATACCAACTGTGTTTGCTAGATCACCTGAAGATAGGTATTTTGGTTTACCTGCTTCTTCATCAACATTTGTCCATAGTGCCATTTGTTTTCTCCTTTAAATTACTTGATTCTAGGTCCACGAGCACCAGACTTAGATCCTGCTGGTCTACCACGACCTCGTTTTTGTGTTGAAACTGTTAAAGGTTTATCATCTGCGTCAAAACCCTTTTCATCTTTTTCACGTTCTCTTTTTGCAAATTCAGAACCATATGTTCCCCTGTGAACATAACGACCACTCTTATCAAATTCTACTTCGAGCATCAGCATTATTTCTGCGTATGAAAATTTAACATCTTCATCCTCTTTTAATTTCATACCTGGAGAGACTTCTTTCCATCCTTCATGTTCTGGATAATTTTTTACGTTTTTGCGATCAACAACAACACGCTGTTTGCCATTAACCATAACTGCATGAGACTTCCATTTGTCTCCTGGAACTGGAGCAACTGGTGCCTGTTCACCAAATTGTTTTTTAAATTTTTCTTCGTCTTTCACTGCTTGTGCGTGATGCTTAGAGATAGCAAACTTCAGAGGTTTACCTTCACGATTTTTTGTATTAACTGCGCCAGCATGCACTTCAGTATGTTTCACTTTGGTTCCAAAGATGTTATTAGCTACTGATAGATTTGCATGAGTATGAAGACCATCTTTATCATGAACTGTAACTAAAGGATCTTCATGAGTAGTTTTAATTGTCTCATCAATCTGTTCTGCTTCTTCCTTCATCTGTTTCTTCATTGCCATGCGAGCAAGATGACGAACATTTGACATTGGTGTATGTTTTGCACCAGATTTATCAGTAACTGTTCCAGAAACTTTTTTGTATGGACCATCAAATGGTGGAGGAGTTTGTTTCTTTTCTTCTTCTTTCATTGTGCCGTCTGCATTCTTATGACTTTTGTATCCTTTCTTGTACATTGACCATGCCAATGCGTAAGGATTGTCGATCTCTTTTTTCTTCTTCATTGCTTTAACAGTACCTTCAAATCCTGGCGGTGCTGCTTCTTTCATTCCTTCCTTTTCATCGTCTTCCTTTTCAGTACCAGTGCTAAAAACGATTTCTTTATGAGATTTACGACCAGATGGAGAAACTTTATAATCTGAACGAGCCATACGCTCTTCTGATTCTTTTACTTCTTCTTTCTTAAGCACACGATCTAATGCACGATTCATACCTTCGGCTCTTTTACTCTTTGTATCTTTTAGAGCACCCTTAAGACCTTTCTTATTGATTTGGTCTTGTGCTGCTTTCTGGTAGTAACGACCAGCTAGCTGAGAAGAGATTTCATCTAGTTCAACTTGTTCTGATTCTTCTTTACGAAGAAGTTTGAAGTCGTGAGCATCGATCTGACCATTTTTGTTCTTATCGATCTTGTGTTGTTTACCTTTTAATGCTTCTGCGATTTCTTTATAAGATTTCATTATTCGCCTCTCATGAAGGATCTTAACATCCATCCGTGTTTCTTGTGAATATCTATTCTTCCAGCAGCAAAATCTGCTAGCCCCTGTTCGTTTGCAGCATCAGCTGCCTTGAATAATTTATTTAGGGATTCAATGACCTCGTTATTTGCAGCCAATAACTTACCAAACATTTCTGCTGGTTTAGTTGGTCTTTCAGAATCCTCTTCAATTGTAGAAAGTCTAACCATAGCGTCTAAACTTTGTGGTGCATATACATCTAAAGCACGAAGTTCTTCTGCCATAGGATCTACTGCACCATACAATTCTTCATATAGTTTACCTAAGAAGTCGTGATACTGAGCAAAGTCAGAACCCTCGACATTCCAATGATATGAGTGTGCTTTGAAATACATAACAAAAGTATTTCCTAGACTCACTTGTAAAGCAGCAACATGTTCCATAGTTTATCCTTAACTTCCAACAACTGATTCATTATCGTATGGACCAAATACTGCGGTCTCAACTTTTGGATTCCAGCCTTCTTTTCTTAATTTAATAATTAAATGTGCTGGACCATCTGATGTTAATCTAAGATCTTTATTAGCGTAAATTCTATCAGCAAATCCAGTGTAATCATAATAGCCAGCATTAACCAAATAGTAATGATTGTGTAGAGTAGGAGTAGCATCTAGTAATCTAGCAACATCCCAATGTTTATTGTGTTTGCATCCCCACCAAAGTTCAGTGATATAAACTCTTGAACCAGTGTATTGAACGAAAGCACCACTCGTCTCATCTGGAATAGATGTTGGTGTGACATATACCTGAGTAGATTTTGTCATATCATTCTGTAAACTTAGATCAATCGTTCCACCATTTGAATCAGTGATATAACACTTAAAAACTATTTCAGTTTCTGTATGAGAGATAATGTGTTTGCCAGCCATTTATATCACCATGCCTTGCAAGACCAATATCTTGCTTTTGTTTTTGGACCAGGATTATCGCAATTATGACGAGCACGGAATGACTTACGACGACCAGGAATATGTTTCTTAATGGTCATATTTTTGTCACCAAAGTTTACTTTGACAACATTACCTTTTTCATTCTTAACAAAGACTTTAGACTTTTTCACATCACCAGCCATAGGTTTGTTAAGAGGAACATCTCTTCCCTGATATTCTGCTTCAGTGAGCCACTCTTTAAAATGTAACATTTGGAGATCCCTGAGTGTATTTAGAATGTGATAGTCTTGCTTTTTCTACTTTACGAACACGTGGTGCTAAACGCATAGCGATACGACCAATCACTGCTTTTCTTCTTTCAATGATACGTTCAATGCGTTCTTTCTCTCCGACAGAAAGTTTGCTTGGATCACGACCACGAGTTAGACGCTTCTTCATTAACTTAATTGCTAATCTACGTGCACGTTTGTTAATTGTAGCGGTATTTGAATAACGCTTTAATGCAATTTTAGTTGCACGTTCACGTTTTGCCTTTGTGCGACGAATTCTTGCGACTGCTTTCATTCTTTCTATACGAGAAAGAACTTCCATTAAAGCAGACTCTTTAAGTTTCTTTTCTTCTTCTTCATCTGCTTCTAATTCCTCACCAGTTTCATCATCAATAACACCCAACTCATCTTCATCGTATGCATCAAGATAATCATCGTCTGTTAACTCGTCTGCCATCTTTTCGATTTCATCATCAGATGGTTCTGCAAAATCAATCTCATCTTCGTCTTCTTTAAAGAAAGGATCGAAGTTAGGTTTCATTTGTGTTTGATCTTGTCCCTCATTTTCACATTCACATGGAGACTTACCACAAACATCGCAAACATCGTCTTTGAATTCAATCTCTTCATTCTTTGGCACACAGTCAGGAACCATGCGGTCACCTTTCTTTTTCATACCAACTTGTTTGTGAGTATCCCAGCATGCCTCGTATAACTCTTCGTCCATATCTTCACCGAACATTGCACGATACTTTAATGTATGCTTGCTTGGTTTAGTTTCGGCAGTTGCATCTCCAGGTGCTGGTGCATATGCAGATGGATCACTGTCGCTCTTTTTATCCATCCTGTCCCAGTGTGCTGCTCTTGCCTTTGCAGTAGACGCAGACAAACCTGCCACATATTTCTTTGGAAGACCAGACTCTTTATCCTTTGGCACTTCTGGTAAATTGTTCTCTTCTAATTCTTCTTGCTCACGAAGATCTTTGTCAGCACCATGATATGTGCCTTTACCTTTTGTGATATAAGAATTTACACGAGCCATACCCCACTGTTGTGGTGTTGTTCCAGGACGATGTCCAGAGTTCCATGCTGCTACACCACGACGATAAACTTTGCGTAATGTTCCGATAGAAATACCAGACTTAGCTGCTTTTGCAGCAAGACCAGCGTCTGCTGTTTCGCATATTTCTACTTCTTCTTCTCTTACTAAATCTTCTCCAAGAGCACGTGTCAATCCTTTAATAGCAAAATCATGTTTCTTTAAGTGTGCTGGACCAGCCCAATCTGAACTGTGCTTTCTAAGACTATCTCTTTCCGTTTTTAAATGACGAATAAGTTCTTTTGTTTTTTCTGTACCATGCTTTTTAACTATTGCATGATAATCTGAACTACCTCTCACATGAGTATCATAAACAGAAGTAGATCCTTCTTCAATTATTTCTTCTTTAACTTGTTTCTTTTGTTCTTGTTCTTTTTTCTCACGTGCTTGACGTTCTTGTTTAGCAACATGTGACATTCTCTTTAAGAAAGATGGTTTGTTGTAATATGGAGTTGACTCTTCAATTTCAGTCTCTTCCTTAGTTAAATTTTCTTTTTCTTTTTTATGTTGGTCAGCAAGTGCTTGTTTTTCTTTGCTTTGTTGCATCATCAGTTTAGCACGTTCTTCAGATGCTTTACGTTTTTCTCCTTCACGACGCAATGCATCAGCAAGTTTTAAACGAGCAGAAACTGCTTCTGCAACAGAACCACTCATTTTGTCAATAAATGATTTAGCAAGTTTCTTTTGTTTAGCAGTATGTTCTGGACTAGTAATAATATGTTGAGCAGTATTCTCGTGCCCTGCTTCATCTTCATATGCAGACATATCGATATGAGGAATCTTATGTTGTTCACCCAGATGATATGCTATTTTACGACGACGTAGATTATCTTGTTTACCTGGACCAACTAAAGTATGTCCAACCTCTGAATGATCTATTTCATTATCATTATGTTCATGATCGTGGTCAGACTCATTATCTTTTTTATCGTCATTATCTGATTCTTCATGTTCTTGAATTTTCTTTAGTCTTTTAAAGTCACTAAAGCGAAGAACATCTTTTGCTATGTTGTAATTACTATTTCTATTAACTTTATCTTCTTTTAACTTTGTTGGTTTTAATGTAGCATCATATTGAATGCCTTGCTCAGTTGCAAGATTTAACATTTTATCTAATATGTTAAGTGCCTCTGGATTAAGTGCTTTTGTTCTAACTCTACGTAATGCCTGATTAATAAGGTTTTCTGGGTTTGAAGATGTTTCTGCATTTTCTACACCCAACATAGTTGCAATAATGCGAGCAACTTTAATTTTATCAGTTGGTCGTAAAGTTTTATCTGTTAAAGATTCATTCATATCTTTCTCTTCCGTCGGTTGAACATCATGAATCCATTTGGAAACTAATGCACCACTTCCCTCTCTTAATAATAGATGATTTGAACCACGTTTTACTATTGTATATTTTTCATCACCACATTCTACAATATCACCTTCGTTAAAAATCTCTCCACGAAAATATTTCTCACGTAATTCATCTTTAACGAGGATAATCTGTTCTTTAACAGCATCGAGTCCCATACCATCACGAATATCATTCATTAAACGACGACCATCTATTTCACGAACAGAAGATGGTAATCCTCTTTTAAATTCTGCATAATTACCTTTTACAGCAATCGCTCTCATTTTAGAAGCAGACATCCCTGTAGCATCATCAGCGTCTGGATCACGTTCACCTGCCGAAATAACTTCAATTGTGTCAAATTTAAACTCTTTACCATTATATGTATTTAACAATCTATTAAACTCTGGAACACGATCGCTACCAGCGACCATAACTAGATTTTTATATCTTTTGTTCAGCTCTTTCGCTGCCTCAATAAAGGTGCGGACAGTATCGCTGGCACCAACGAAATGAGTATTCTTGAACATAAGGTTCAAGTATTTAACTTTTTTATCGACGGATAGTGGATTCTTTTTTGCATCTTGAGAACGAGATGCATAGATTACGTGGTCAGCCTTCTTTTGCTGAGCCAGTTTCTTGACTGCTTTTACAAGCAATTCATGTCCGATAGTCGGAGGGTTGAATCGCCCAAAAGCCATAACTACCGTTTTAGACGGCAGTTCTTTGATTAGTTGTCGGTAATCTTTCATTTAATCCATCTATAAAATATGTTACTGTTATTATTTAGTCTTATGCTAAACTCAACATAGCCTCAGCAGCAGCACAAATCCAACGACAGGCGATCTCATCAGATGCGAGTTCCTGTTGTGCTCTAACTGTTGCAATTTCTGACAAAAGAAAATCATATTCTTCTCGACTTAAATGACCGCTAGAATACTCATCATGAATATTAATTAGTTCTCGTGCAAGTGCTCCTGCTGGACCACCCATGTCTGCTTGCTGTCTTAGTTCGTTGAATAAACTCATCTTCCTCTCCATGCGTCTGTTATAACATCTACTCTAGCCTTGTTAATCTTAACTACTGACTCACAGAATTTCTCATTATTTGATAAGTGTGCTTTCTTAAGAGCAGATTCTAGATCTTCTACAGCCTTTGCCTGAGGATCCTTTCTTAAGGAAGTGTAAACCTTTAATCTTTCAATTTTAATAAAAGTGTCACTCCACTCTTTATTTTTACAATCTAATTTATCTACTGCTATTTTAACCTCAACAAGATTATTAAACATCGCTGAATCATGAGGTCTTGGTAAAACAAAAGAACATCCAGCCAATAATAGTAAAGTACATCCAGTTAAAAGAAATACTGGTGATAGTAATAGTAATCTTTTCATCGTTGCCATCCTTTGATAATATCTGGTGAAAAATTTGATTTACTAAACTCTAAACGATCTACAATTTTAACAGCACCACCAGTTAAATGATCAATAGCAACGAAACCTTCCACCCCAGTGACTTTATATCCGTTTGCAGTTTTAAGAAATGTATTAATATGTCCTGCTTCATTCATCTTATTAACAATCATTAATTTGGCTTTTGCAAGTAAATTAACTAAGTCAAATATCTTAACAATGTCTGCTTTGTCGTGATTCGCAAAGAAAGACAGAACAGCACTACGTTTTGTTTCTTGTGCTTGTTTACCCTTTTCAGTTTTCTTTGTATCAATTTCTTTTTGATACTTATCATGAATATAATTGAACAATCCAACCACATGCGCATGAGTATCAGTTATTTGTTCTCCAGCACGAACTTTTGAATTATTGTAAGTATTAACAGCCATGTTTAGATCTTCATTATCTCTAATAGCATTAAGAGTTTGTGCAGGAATCTCATTGAATACTTTGCCTGCTTGAGAAAGGATCGCAGTTAATTCTGCGGTTTCTGCCTGAGTAAATGTTGCGATTCCAGAGTAATCTTTATAGTTTGCGTCATCCATCCATACAGAAGATACAGAGGACATTTTTGATACGATTGATTTACCAAAAGATGCTGTCATTGACTCAAATGATGAACCTGTATAAGTTGTATGCCAGACAACACCAATCTTGGCTTTCATAATTTTATTGGCTAACTCTGTACCAACAGGAACAGCATACACGATCGTGTTTGGGTGAAAAGTAATATACTTCTTTCCTTCGATTGTAACGATCTGTTTATCGTCAGTGAACATAAGATCACCCTGATAAACACCTGACTTGATTCCTAGTTTCTTAAACTCTGCTAAAGCAACTTTCAATTTAGCAGCCAGATCACCTTGCGTGTCTGCATCAATGTCAGCATTTGTCTTGTAGACTTTTGGATCTTTGTTAAATACTCCTTTTTTAGCAACAAAGAATTTTTTGTCACGTGGATCAATACCAGCAAATACTGCTGGTGCGCCATCCCATTTAACAGTAGCTGTTACTTTATTTTTAGTGTGACCAGCGAGCATATCACGAAGATCTTGTAGAAATTTAATCGCTTGTCGGGTTCCATCTACACCGCCATCAAATACCAGATCTTCCACATGAGTCATGTGAGTGTTCTTTTGTTCAACGATGTAATTCTTTAATGTTTTCACTTAATAACCTTTACTGAACCATCTGGATTTGCGAAGAATGCTTCGAACTTAATATTCTTAAACTCTGTTCTTAACTTTAAGAACTCTCGTAAATTGCTCATTGAGTCATCAAACAATCTTACTTTAGCATATTGATTGCTTTGTAGATATTTTCTAACGATGACTACTTTCTTAATAGCTGGAATCTCATTACCAACTAACTCACCTGCTCTTTCAACACGAACCTTGTCAATGTCGAAACCATACTTACGAAATGTTGATAGGAATTTATCTCTATCATCAAAGTTTGCACGAGCAGTAATAATGATAACTTTACTTAACGGATTCTTAACAGAGTTAGCCAAGATTGCTTTGGCTTTTGCTAGCATTCTACCAATAGGTTTACTTTCGTGATAGAACTTATGCGCATCTCTAAACTCAGAGAAGTCAAACGACTCCCCATCACCTAATTTGTAGTTGTTGAATTCTTGATTGGTAAGTTTGGCGATAGTCTTACCATCTTTCACAACTGCGATTTGAGCAGTGGTATGGAATAGAGTGTCATCGATATCAAATATCGTTAAACTTCCAGTCGGCTCTACCACCGCTTCTTCTATGTATTCTCTAAACCTTTTCATACCTCTATTATACCGCAAGTTGCAATTAAAGACAACACCTCTCTATAATAACCCTACAGAGTTGAGGGGATTATTTAAGGCTGAATGCACCTACAACACCCTTGTGTGGACCAGAAGAACCCTTCATAGTCATTGTACCCACATTCATAACCTTACCTGTCTTCTTATGTGTACCTTTAATATAAACAGCAATACCGCCACTATGAACAACATGAAGATTCTCGTAATCTTCTAAATGTTTATCAGCAATTTCGCTTGCTGGTTTAATAATTGGTTTAGAAGATCCATCATCTTGTACATGAGAGTGTGCGACAGTATGAGGAATTTTTGTTGGAGCAGATACATGATCTCTAACTACATTACGTAGTTTAGCATCATCATATTTTGATAACCCTTCAGCAAATTTTTTAGCAAGTGCTTGTTTACCGATACGTGCAGATTCTTCTGCAGCAGCTGCTCTTGATTTTGCTGCTTGTAAAAATTGATCTGGGTTTTTATGTTTATCATGCGCATTTAAAAACATCTCAAAATGTTTGTGAGTAGTTTTCTCTTTGGCAGATAATTTTTTACCTGCAGAAAGAATCCCAGAAAGACGACCATGCTCCTTTCTTACATCTTCAATATCTGCAGAGTCTGCTTTGTATTGTGCGTGGCGGTCTTCTGCAGATCCATTATATCCTAGTTTCTCCATACCTGCATGATGTGTTTTCATATGAGCGTTAAGAGAACCAGATGGAAGATTTGCAGTTTTCTCTAGAGAATCTAATCCTGGATTGCGATAGTTTGGCTCTTTGTTTGTACCATACTTAGCTGAAACTCCATGATGCCCAACAACTTTACCATCCTTATCGTGCATAGTTATAATCAAGTCTGCATTAGAGTTGACGTCTTTAATGCCAGTTGTCTTCTCATGATCACCTGCTTTGTTTTCTTTATCAGCATTGGAAGTCCAATGAACATTACCAATTGTATGTCCAGGTTTCAGATGTCCTGAATCTACTAAATGTTTCTTTAATGCGTCAGCAGTAGATTTAGAATGTGAATCAATCTCGTTGTATGCTGCATCTCCAATCTTTTTCTTTAGACGATCGTGAACCTGTTGGGGAGTACCAGCATGGTCTTCGTTTTCAGATTCTGAACGATGATGTTCAGGTAAAGTATTATTTGGATGAAGATGTTTTGACAAAAGCAACTCATGTAGTTTACCTTTGTCATCAGAAGATACAGAACTACTTAATGCTTTTTCTACAAGCAAAGTTTCTATTAGAAAAGATTTAAATTTTAACATTTTACCATGGATCCCCAGAGAGTTTTAAAGATGATGCCATCTTTTCTGACTCAAACTTAAAACGAATCTTCATAATCTTTTTTTCTCCTGCTTTCACGCCAATCGATTCGTTGCCTATTTTTTCTAGAGTGATTGGATATTTTGATAACGCATCTAATTTGTCGTTCTTCACTGGATCCATCACTGTTGCCGCATAGGGTGGTTTTTTACCTTGCCCTGTTACTTTAATATATGGTGGAAACAAAACTTCTGCATCCATCCAATCTTTTAAAAGATACTTAAATAATTCTTGTTGATTAAATTGTAGTAATCTTTGTAATAATTTATCTCTCATATCTGCCATCATATTCACACCGATCTCTTCAGTTTCTTTTTTTGTATCAGGATTTGTTCTGATAAAGATCTTTCGTTCACCTGCTGAATTTGGCAGTTTATACTTCTCAATTGTATCTTCAAGTAATAATTTATACTGATTCGCAAATGTTAATCCAAGAGAATTATCGACAGTTCCGATACCTGGATTTTTAAAACCAATGTCACCTTTACCTTGTGTTGCTTTCGCAGATAATCCTAAAAATCCTCTTGCTGGTCCATCATTAAATTTTACCAATATATCAGTAGGATTTTTCTTTTGATCAACAAATTCTCCAACTGCAGAGGTCATAGAATTTGGTCGAGCAGTCCACCAAACTTTGTTTACAAATCCTTTATATCCATTTTCTTTTGCCCACTTAATAAACTCAGTAGCCATTGCTCTTGCTTTACCTTCAGCATCAGCGACCTCTTCTGGTTTGGCTTGTTTAACACGCTGCTCATACTGAAACTTAGCAGATGGGTCAAACCATTTGTCTCCAGCTAAGACAAATCCAGTATAGATTTCATTAATGTCAGATAATACGGTATTTGCAGTCACAGATGCACCTAAATCCTAATAAGGATTATTTAGGTCTTCTGGATGCTCGGATAAACCTTTGATACTTACGATCCCACTTCATAATCTGCTGCATTAACTTAGGAATTGCATGATTATTTCGAAAGTCGTAATTAAAGGTTCGAAGGATATAGTGGAGGGTTTTTGAATCTCTATATGTTCTTGCACGAGAGATAAGAGATTGTGTTGGAATAGTTGGTCTTTTATCTTTAAAATCTAAAAGAACACAGTGTGCATATGCTTGGATCTCGTCAAACTCAGAAAGATATCTACGCTCAGCATCTTTCTTAGTATGTTTAACTTTTTTATATGGGAGAACATATCTGGAAGATTCGTCTCCTCTTCTATCATACTGCATGAAGTGTATTAATTCATGCATCTCAACTTGAATTAGTTTAAACTTAAAACGATCCCAGTTTTCTTTGTCGAACTTATATGTTCTAAACTTATCTGTATAGATTATAATGATACATTGTCTTGTCTCAGCGTCATACTCTCCACCGATTGCTATGTATCGATTATATTTTATGGCTTTAGACTTTTCTTTTACCCATTTAATCTTGGTGCGCCATTTCTTAAAATAGTTTGCAAGACCTTCTTCGTCATTTACATATTTGTCTAGGTCTAGCCAAACTTTTGAAGGTACAAATGTAGCTCTAAATGGACGCTCATAAAAGTTAAGCATTTCCATCCAGTCGAAGTTAGTATTTTCTAGGAAAGACATTTTACATCCCAGAAAATCCTCGCATCACTGGACTAACTGCTTCTCCAGGAATGCAAGAACCTTCCCCTGCTCCTCTAAGTTGGTGTTATTAAACTCAGTAATATAGGGCATCAGTTCAAAATTTGACAATAGATTACTATATTTAGTTTCCCGACCTTTTAGGAATTGCTCGGACTGGTCGGATCCTCTATCCTTGTATCGGGATTCGAGGACTGTTTTAGGGACTTTTAGGAAGACCACCTGGAGGTCTGTATTAGGTAGCCCCATAGCGAACTCTAAGAAAGACTGATTAAAGATTCTGTCTCCCTCGAAGAGAATATTTGAGGTACATTCGGTGACGAAACACTGAGCGATAGGCTGGACAGCCATAGAAAGACGATCTGTTCCAGCGAAAGTCTCACCTTCCTCGTATTTACCTAGAACGTACAAATCTAGTTCTTTACAATACATTGCAGGGAGCATTTTCTTTGGTTCGACTGATTCCCAAGTCTTACCTTCCATAAACTTACGGAAAAGAGTAGTCTTACCTGTTCCTGGAGAACCACCAACAGCTATCAATTTTCGTTTCTTTGGTTCTGCACGAGTGACTTGGATCGAAATACTATCCATCACACCAACACGTTCATTAAGCATTTTTCACTTCCTCAATAAGTTTTTTCAATTCATCCTCTGTAAATACCCAGACTCTTCCCAAGAAATGATGCACATCAGCATCTAAATCTTTCCTTTTGGTAAATGTCATTTTCTTCATTATATCTCGAGCCATATTCTTAGCCAAATTTTCTTTGATTTCATCGGCATACGTTGGAACAGTCTCCTTGAGTTTCATCAACTCATGTTCCTGTACTTTATGATCGACAGTGAAACGATTAAATGAATAACGATCTAAAATATCTTCTGTAACAATTCCAATTGCAATAGTTCCGTAATTAGAAGGTAGCCCTGATGTAATTGTAATAGTATCACTATGTCCCATTGACATGGTAGAAGTTATACCAGAAGATACATCTATAATATTATTCATATTATCACTATCGGTACTCATACAAATGCCTCCAATCCACTAAGTATAGGTTCTTCATCATCAAACATCCATTCTAAATTTTCAATTTTGCCAGTTCTTAAAAATGAACTATATCTTTCTTTATCAATACCACGTTTATGGTCTAATCTTAAATCAATCGTTTCTTCTCTTGACTGCCAGAGAACATCCCAGTCAATTCCATACCATCCATCTTTTTCACATTGCATAATTTCTTCTGCCTGTCGATCAAGATAATATCCAAGATAGCGACCATGATTCTCACGAAAGATTTTCTTAAATGAACACAAACAAGTTTCCATCGTAAAATAATCTATCTGCGATGCAAGTTCTGGATATCTTGCTTGGGTCTCACAAAGTATCTCTTTCGCTTGTGACTCAAGATTCGCATAGTCTCCTGCAGTGAGTTTTCTATCATAATCGTTATCTCTGCCAATGGAAAGAAGAAGTCCATTACGATGAGAGCGAGAGCCATCAAAATCATCCAGCATGAGACTAGTAGGAGAAATACGGATATCAGCAGTATGCTTAAGATGCTGAAGATAAAACCAAGTGGAATAGCGACCAAACTTATACAACCCAGACTTAATGACTTTCCACAGAGAATCAAAGTTCTCTTCTTCAGTATTTCCATAATAATTCTCCAATGCCTCTCGTTGTGTTCTATCTCCAATAAACTTTTGATATGACGCAAACATGGAAGGAAGATGTCCTTTATTCCATTTTGTGTCAGTTTGATAACGTAGACGTTTATAGTTCGCAGTGTTCCATTGTTCCATACGATCTACTGTGGCTAATTCAAAATCAGGAAACTCATTCATAAGAATCCATGCAGTTGGTAGATAGTAAGTATTACCATACAGCCACGCTAACCAAAGACGTTGTTCGTCATTATGTTCGTATCTTTTATGTAGATAATTGGTGCACCATACTGCTGGATCACAGTCATCATATTTTAATGACCAAACCCACCAGCGAATAAATGCTTCTCTACGATTTTCTGTTAAACGATAATCCATTATACTAAAAATTCTTCTAAAGATGGCTGTTCCATTAATGCTTCTCTTAACCAAGCAGATCCAACTGCATCAATTGCAGCTTGTGTTTTTGCTTTCTTCTTATCACCCCATTTATAGGTTTCTAATCCTTCTGCTCGGAATTGCTCTCTTGCTTTATATGGCGGTAGAGCCGATGTTGGACTGATAATAGCAGAAGATCTAAATGCGAGTTGTTCAGCACGAGTGGCAAAAAGAGGTTGATCAGAGCGGAGCGAGCCTGTGGGGTCAACTGCCCAGAAGATGAGACCATTTCGGTAATGCCAAGTGACTGAAGATGGGGTACAAGATATTTTAAGTCTTTTAGAACCACGATCTTCGGTAGCGTAACGGATCCACTCTTCCCAACATTTTGATGCGTATCCATTTCCTTCTTTTCCCTCAAGTGTTACTATCTCATATAGATTAGCATATCCATCTCTGTTATGCGTTGCGAAGATTAATGAAACAACTTCACCATTATCTTCTAATGCCATTGGCGGTGCTTTATCATAATTATGAAAACGATACCATAATGAGTGTGCAGCAGATAAGAACTTAGTATTCTTACCAGCTGGACTATTTTTAATTAACTCTTCTACTTTTGTAGAATTAACGAAATTCATAATGTTGTAAATCTACCGAGTTCATAACATCAACTTTCTCAATCATCATTGCAAGTTGATCGTCAAATGTAATATAATGATTCATTAATGACTCAACTGGTCTTCCAGGAACTTCTGCACGAAGTGCAATGTTAGCTGTAGATGTAACTATACATCCGTTTGAGATACAAGACAAATATAATGGTCGCTTACCATTGCGATAGAATCGCATCTTTTTGTATACATATAGTTCCACTGCACCCATAGACATGTGAGAAAACTCTCTTAAAGGATCTCTTGAATGTAATATTAACTCACTATCATTCTTTGTAATGCAATCATACCCATAAAGTTCTTTCCAGTTTTCTGGTAGTTCTTGCGTAATGACACCATTGTGTACAATAGACTTTTCGTTGTAATACAATGGCTGGTTAAATTCCAAATCACTGGTTGAATAACGGCAATGACCAATCATATAAAGATTGCCATCGTCAGCAATCATATCTGATAAATTATCATTATGTAAATACTTCTCTACAAATTTGTCTGCTGGGATTGGCTCTTGAATTGTCTCAATTTTGTCGCTCCACTTTGGTAAGAACGAAATACCAGTAGCGTGCATTCCACGAATTTTAGATTCCTGGAATACACGACGAATCATAGAGAAGTCCTGCTTTGTTGGTTGCTGCAGGATAGTACCAATAACTGCGCACATTATCCGAAGAATTCCTCTAGTGAAGTATTTGCTGCTTGTGGATGCATCTTAATTAGTTCTTCACGACCAACTTTTGATTCACAATAGTCATACCATTCTTGCTCTTCCCACATTCCAGGGCTGACACCATTCCAAAGATGACGATCTGTTCCATCATCATGTTTGTGTCCAGGATGATTTTTATTAAGTCTGCGTGATTCTACATATTCTCTACGACAATCTTCGTATGCTTTACTACCCAACTCTAGCATTTTCTCACGGAAATATACTACCAAACTAACACGCTCTGAACCCTCTTCGCAAACGATAGGAGTATTGCCATGCATAACTTCATGATTGTTAATGAGTAACAAATCTCCTGGACGAACATTAACTGCAACACGATATTCTGGTGCAATTAAATATCCCCCAGTAAATCTACCATCATTAGAAAGAACTAGAAGATTTGACAGTCCCTCATTTAAATCACCTGCATCGTAATGTGCAGCAGTGCGAAAGGTTTTATTAACAGTAATTGTAGTAAATGGTGTTCCAGGAACTAGAAATTCTGGATCCAATTTATTTGCTGCTTTCATCTGATTAGAATAACGCCATGGGAGTAAATCTTTAAATCCTTTTGCCAGATGCTGTAAAAAAGGATATGACATCTTAAATTTTTCTAGATTATTAGCAGTATAAGATGTTGCACGACCATAAGGAATGCGAGGATAACGATCAAACCACCCAGCGATACCAGACATCACTCCATTGGCATAGGTAGTTTGACAAATATATTTCTGAACCATACGACGAGTTTCATCTCGTTGCTGATCTGGTGTCAACAACTTAGTTTTTTCTACCCAGCGTTCAAAGTCAAATTCGTCTTGCTTGACTGCCAGAATTGACCATACATTATTTTTATTAGATGGTTGTGGTGGTTTGTTTGCGTGCTGTGCTTTGATTTCTTCAATAGGATCACTACCAAATAGATTAGATTTCGGATTGCTGAAATAGTCAATGACATCAAACTCATAGTCTGTAACCCATTCACGATTACCTAGTTTACCTTCTCTCGGACCAGCAGCCATTCCACGATTCTGTGTCTCAGTTGCTGCTTCTCTTAGACCAAGATATGCCTGTCGTTGTTCTTCTTCAGTAAAATAATTTTTGCGAAACTTAAAGATAATTCTCTGTTCATCATTAGTTTCATCTCCAAAACTTCCAGCTGGAGCATAAACATCGCAATCTTCTTCAACCAATATATCATAATGTTGTTCATCTACAAACTGTCCCTGAAGGTGAGAACAATCATATTTTCTGTCAGCGATAATAACTTTTACTGCCATATCTTTTCTCCTAAAACTTAAATCCATCGAACGATTCTGCTCTTTGTCGTTTACCAAACGATGATTTATCAAACACTGGTTCATCATCCTGGCCAGCATCAGACAACCCTTCTTGGGCAGATGCCTCAGTGTCATATAGTTTCATCTTTGCTCTATCAATACCAATCACAAATCGTTTATAAAAACTAGGATCATTGTAACGATTCTTCAGCTGTTTCACAATAATCTGATTCAACGCCTCTAATTCTTCATTACTCACCAGAGCAAACATAAAGTCAGCAGTTGCAGGTAGTCCAAAAGATTCAGAAGTATCTTCTAGTCCTGGATCACTGTTTGTGAAACCAGATCGAGTAGTTTGTGTAGCTGATACAATTGGAACATTATACTCTACTGCCAACCCTCTCAACTCTTCTGCGATTGCCTTTACATATGTATAAGAATTGATATTTGATCCCTGCTTCAGTCTTTGACTTGCGCAAATGTTTAGATAATCAATAAAGATAATATCTGGCTTAAACTCTCTTTTAAGTTTAAGTTCTTCCAATAATGCTCGGAAATGACCAGCATGTGCACCAGCAGTAGGATACTCTTTGATAATTAACTTACCCTGAGTCTTTTTAGAGATTTTATCAATACGATTATCAAAAATATCTCTGTCAATAACTTTGAGTTCATCCATTGTCAGATTTAAAAGATTCGCATCAATACGTTCAGCGATTCTTTCTTCTGCCATTTCCATTGTTATGTATAAAACATTTTTGCCCTGATTCAAACAAGAACCAGCAACGTGACACATAAACAGCGACTTACCAACACCAGTACCAGCCAGTGCAATGTTTAGAGTTTTCTTACTCAATCCACCTTTGGTGATTTTGTTGAACATCTCCAAGTCGAAAGGAATCTTCTCTTCAACCCTGTGATAAAAATCAAACCTCGCATCATGATCATCCAAGTAATCATGACCAATGTGATTATCAAATGAAACGGCAAGAGCATCAGAAAGAATACTAGGAATAGCATCTTTCGTATGTACCTTGTCATTCCCCTCAATGATTTTGATTGAAGCAAGAATCGCATTATAAACTGCTCTATCTTTACAAAACTTTTCTGTATTTTCTAATACCCAATCTTCATTAGATGACTCATGCTGTAACTTACCAATGTAATCAGTTAGTTCAGCTAACTCTTTGTCGTTTAGATCTTTTCTATTCGAAACTTCGATTGAGAGAACTTCTTTACTTGCAGGTTTGTTGTACTTATTAAAGAATTCAACAATTTCATATGCTAAGATTGATTCTTTGCGATCTGCGAAATACTCTCTTTTAATAAATGGAATTACTTTGCGACAATATTGCTCATCATAAATCAGACTTGCCAGAATCTTTTGCTCTATTCTCATCAACTCCGCCTGTATATGTAATGCTATTATTTTCAATACCGATTTGAATTAAATTCTCAAGTATTTTACCTATGTATGTTTCAAATTGTTTGGTGTCTTTAATAACTTTGTTATTAAGATTTACAATGTCATACTCAAAGGAAAGTTTCACGTGTTCATTTGAATTGTCTTCAACGAACTCTACTTTCCCATAGGTATAGATTATACCTGAGAATTCTCCTTCTGTCAATTCTACTTCTTGTAACCCATTATTCTCTTTTACAAGTATGGGCAAGTCTGAATATTTACTCATCAAATTCTAATTCTTCAAGAACTTTATCCAAGTCATCTGCCTTTACCATATCACCAACCCCGATTGAGTATTTGTTTTTTACAAAATCATAAAAGGATTTGTCCATAAGAATAGGCATCCAAAAATCTTTGGTTTCTGTATCCTTTTCTCTGTAATTCTTTTCTTCACCTGCCTTACAATACCACCCATTCTTTGGTTTGATTACATGCCCAGACTCAAGAGCGAGATCGAGTAAGCCAGACCACTTGCTAATACCACCATCGAAAGATACGCTAACAGGTATCTTAGATTTTTCTTTGACATATCTTGATTTCTCTACGTTAATGATAAAGTTATAACCAGTAACTTCGGTTCCATCTTTCTCTTGCTGGCGACCCAAGATAAAGATGTTATCAGCTGAATAATAAGATCCAGTTCCACCACCAACAATATCTTTGGGGAACATACCGATCTCTTTATATGTATGATTTACTACAACCATAGGAACATCCTTCATCGTCAAATGTGGCGTTACCATACGGAATAAAGACTTGAGTTGTTTTGCTCGACTCATATCAGCAACTGCCTTTTGTTCCAATGCATCCTCAACTTCTTTCTTAGATGCAAGATTGCCGATCGAATCAATAACGATCATAAGTTTATCACCACGATCAACATTTTGTAATTGTTGCATAATATCAAACTTTAATTGCTCGATATCAGTAATTGGAGTATGAACAACCCTATCAGTATCAATACCAAAGGAATCGAAATAAGACTGCGGAGTACCAAACTCAGAATCATAAAAAAGAAGTGCTGCATCTTCGTATTTGTCCAAATAAGATTTTGCCATCAATAAGCTGAAAGCAGTCTTAAAATGTTTTGATGGACCAGCCCACATAGTCAATCCTGGAGTAAGACCGCCATCAAGACGACCAGAAAGTGCTACGTTAATAACTGGAATGCTAGTTGGAATCATATCCTTCTTAGTGAAGAATTTAGATTCAGAAAGAATCGCAGATTCTTTAATGGTGCTATTCTTTTTAATTTTATCTAAGATGCTCATAATTAACCTTTCAGAAATTCTAGTAACTGTTCTTCATTCATGCTTCCAACTTTTCTACGAATCTCACTTCCACTATCATCTACTATGACCATAGTTGGAACAGAACGAACTTTGTAATCTTGTGCAATGAAAATGTTTTCGTCAATGTTAACACTTTCAATTTCCATGGTGACTTTATCACCAGCATTTTTAATGACTTGACTCAACCCCTTGCATGGTCCACACCAATCAGCATAAAATTTTAATGCTTTCATTTATATCTCCTATTATACAATATCTTTATTTGTAAGACAAATTTATCCAAAGAAGTCTTCCAATGAAGATTCCTCCTGTGTTTTCCATTTCAAAGGTTCGATTACAATTTGTAAGGCATCAAGAAAAACTTTTTCAAATTGTTTGTCATAATCTATGTATGTTTCCAATTTTAGTTCTTTTGGTAGATGTTGGCTAAAAGCAATCACATCTTCCTGAATCGGATTTGGAGTTCGTAGATAAACAAACTTGATTTTGTCTCCATCTCGAATAGCCTGATACTTTTTATCTAATCCAAGTCTTCTCAGATGATGATTGTAAAGCAATGCACCACGAACTTGAATTGGTGTTCCCTTAATGTAGATCGGCGATCCTGCATACTGTTTAACACCATTACAAGAACGAGGGAAAGCAATATCTTCAACAGCCATCTTATCAAACTCTTTTTTAAATTCTCTCACATATGTATGCAAATCAGATTCATTACCTTTTAGAATTACATCTAAAGAATCTTTTAGTTTATCACGAATGACAGCAGGAGTAGATGATTTGACCATTTCCAAACCCATGACTTTAATTTTAGGTTTGGCATATTGTACACCCTCAGAGTTGTGTACATTGATTACGTATCGTTTCTTGGCAGTCCAGATTGCTTTGTCAGCAAGAACTTCTCGCTTCATCTGCATCTTCTGCGCATATGCGTTCATGTAATCTGCTAATTTCTGATATGTTTGATCAATAAATGGTTGAAAGATTTCTTCACAGACTTTGTCCATATATTTAATCTTTCCTACGGTATCTTTATCAGCAGCAACTTTCTCTACAAGGTTTTCCATCGTTAGATAGATTGAGTCTGTGTCAATGGCAATAACATAGTCTTCATCTGTAGTTTTCATCAAACGATTCATATAGCGATTAAACTCATTTGCCATCCAACGAATCGACAACTGACCACTTGTGGTAATACCTTCAGCCATACGAATATCAAAGTAACGGAAGTACTGATTACCCATCGCACCATAAGCAGAGTTGAGAGCAATCTTCATTGCCATCTGCAGATTGTTAAGACGAGAAATATCTTTCAACAGATGTTTCTGTGACTTATCTTTTTCATACTCTTGTTGAATCTTCAACATCTGTTTCTTAAATTTGGAGCGATTGACATACATCTGTTCCATCAGTTCAGGCATGAAACCTTTAATATCTTTACGATAACACCAACCATTCGCAGTCAATGCTAGATCTCTACGCTTACAATAGTCAGTGTCAACCTCTTTGTTGAGAAGTTTATCAACTGTCACAGATAGTTTCTCATGCGTAAGAGTTTCTGGGCTGATATTGTATTGCATAATCAGATGAGGATACAAACTGTTCAAGTCAAATGATGCCATCCATTTATGCTGACCAATGAGTGGGTCTTTTACATATGCACCCTCAAATTGAGCATCTTTACCACCATTGGATACTTTCATGGGAATGACAATACCTTTCTTACGCAGGTGATTGTAGATAATTGTATCCCACATACGAACCTGTGAGTAGACATCTTCGAAGTTAATCTTAGCATTGTATGCCATGGTGATATGTAGTTCGATTAGACGCATCTTGTCTTCGAGTTTTTCTACAAGTTCCACATCGTGAATGTTATATTCAACAAACTTATCCCAGTGATTAGTATAGAAATCTCGGAAGTCAGTTCCAGGATTCTCTTTCTTTCGTTCACCTAGTTCCTCTTGTGCAATATAGTCAAGTCGATAGGATTCTTGTTTGGTGTATGTATACTTTTTGTACAACTCAAGATAGTCAAGCTGACTAATGCCAGAAATATCATAATGAAGTTCTTCATTGCCTTTGATATATGTATTTCTCTCATTAATAAGACCCCATGGACTTAACTTCTTTGCGAATGTCTCACCGAGTTCTCTAGAGATTCGTTTAATAAGATATGGTACATCGAAGAAGTCGGTGTTCCAGCCAGTGATAACATCTGGATAGTTTTGTTGCCACCAGATGATAAACTCTTTTAGTAATTGATGTTCGTCTATGCAGCGATAGTATGTGACATCTTCTCGTTTGGTTTCGTATGGATTCACACCCCATGTGACAATCTTTTTGGAATGAATATCTTTAATAGTGATAAGAAGAATTTCTTCATTAGCACTACGAATGTCTGGAAACCCAGACTCAGTCGCAGTTTCAATGTCAAGAGAGAACACACGAATCTGTTCCATGTCCCAATTGACATCACTGTCATATGTATCGCTAATGTATTGATATGCGTAGTTAGTGTTACCATAGATTGCGAAACCAGAAACATCCTCATACTTCTTAACGAAGTCACGAGTTTCTTTAATACTTCCAGGTTTCATTTCATCGACATATGTTCCTTCCAAAGTCTGCCACTTAGACTTGGACTTAGAAGTGACAAAAAGCGTAGGATAGAAATCTATCTTACGCATATATCGTCTTCCTTTATCATAACCAATGACGAACATCTTGTCGCCATATGGTGCTACATTAGTATAAAATTCCATTAAGTTGCTTTTCCATACATTAGTTGCATTGCGTCCAGTGCGCAGTCGTGAACAGGATGGTGCTTGATAACTTCATGTCGTTTGAAGAGAGGATGGTCTATATCTACATAGCCATTAGTAGTACCGTAGAGAATATCGACTGCAGTTCGAACATCACGCCACATATTATACCCTGTAATTTCTTGCATGCCAACTTGCACTGCTAGTGAGTCTATTGCTAATTGATCCAATGAACCCCTCGCCCACATAGTTTGCTTTTCTGCATTTGGAAACTTTGCCATATATTCATGCAATATTTTAATTCCAGTTTTCATACTCACATCATCTCTGGAAGGATGCAGACTAACTTCTTTAACATAACGATGCTGTTCCTTCCACCAGTCAAGAGTAGATTTACTCATAGTTCTTCCAGCATCAACTTGATGTTGTACATTGAACTTAACAAAGCATGCGTCATCAAGCAAGTCTTGATATGTTGGTCGTTTCTCTGGGTCAAAATGAATCAATGCTGCCGATAGAACGACAGCATTAGATTCTACACCAAGAGTTTCTACATCAAAAATAAACATCAATCACCTTTATATCCGATTGGTGTAACGAAAGTTTCTATCTTTTGTTCATCTGACCATGGTGTTCCATACTTACCATTACAGTAATCATTGTCTTCGTTCACCATTCGAAGAATCTCATCACGATCAACTTCACGAGAAGTTGCGATAACTTCACCAAGCCACTTCTGAGAAAACTCTTTCATCTCTTCCATTGTAACAGTGTCTTCTGCCCACTGAATAGCAGTGCATGGAACCTCACGATCATTATGATCATCAGGTACTTCAATAACATAACGCATGCGATATTGAGAGATAGTTTCAACCAAAACAAACTTACTCATCGATCATCTCCTTAGTAATAGCAAGTGACTTCTCTAACGCTTTTCCTGCGACACGCAGACCATATTCCATTTCACGATTCTTTTGTACGAGTAGTGAATTCTTACTCAAAGAATCTTGGTAGTTGTCATAGACTTCAAGCATATCTTTTTCCATCTTGTTAAGATATTCCTGACAGTCAATCACAGTCGCCCAAGAATCATCTTCGAGTTTCGTGTATCCATTTTTAACACGCAACTCATCAGTCCAGTTTCGACCATGAATATAGTTTGGAGCAGGAATAGTTACTACACCAGTCATCAGTCCACGGATATATTCAACACGATCGCTAATTGATTCTCTGCCGTAAAACATTATTCGTCATCCTCTTCAATTTGATCACTGCGTCCTTCCATGTCTGCATGCACATCACACAGGACACGATGCCAACCATCAGTGTATCGTTTTCCTGGAGCACCACATTCCTCGCATGTACGATAACTCATACTCTCTGCAAAGTTAATGTAGTTGTAGTGTTTATCTGTAGCAGCATGCACATAAAATCGTAGACCACCAAACTTCTCTTTAACTTGGACAGCGACAGGCACTTTCTTGGTTTCTTCATCGAGTTTAGTTTTGGCTACATCAATCATTTCTTGAGTGATGATTTTCGTACTACCTTGCCACTGTGGTTGTCCAACTTTATCTTTAATAGATTCATAACGATCTTGTGCTTGACGATAATCGCTAGTCAAAAGAGCACAAAGAGTGTCAATGATATTATACCAACCATCCCCACAACTGAAACCCCAGCACATGGCTGTTTCAGTCATAGGTTTGTTTCGATCTGAAAAGATCAGTGGATACTTTGCACAGAGTGCTTCATCAAGTTCTTTACGCACAACTACCTCCAAGTACGATGTACTTCTGCCACCCATTCAATACCATCATATTCCTCAACATACCATTCTACATCATCAGGAATATCTACCACTGCCAATTCTGCAGCCCAGCCATTTGCTTTCTCTCCAAGTTCTTCAACAACTTGAACAAGAGCAGAGTCAGAACGATCTTCGATCATGCTATCATACCAGAAGTTTTCTTTCTTAACTTCATCGACATAATAGTCGTATCTGTTAAATGAAGATTCTTTCTCTTCAACAACAAGATTCATACCTTTAAGTTCAGCATATCGCAGAACACCTTCGTGCGAAAGACCGAAACCACCATAACAACGATTAATAACAACTTTCATTTCAATCTCCCCAAACGTGGTGGAATCTATCAAAACTAATCCCAAATGTTTCGTGAATAATCTTATCCTTTAACATATCAGGAATACTACTATATGGAAATTCCAAGAAAAAAGGACATGCTTGTTTTCCCCAAGAGTGGTTCTTAAAGAAATACTTTACAAGTTTCATATCTTCTTTAGATTTCGGATTGAAAAATCTTTTCTGACTTAATCTACTTTCAAGAATCATTTGATCACCTTAGAGTTATCTGCAACATCCTTGTCATCTCGCAGTTCGATGAACACAGGAAGAAACAAAGACTCTTCTCCATTTTTGTTTTTGATTCTACTATTATACTTCACTGCGACAATTTTGTCAATTAAATCTTCTTTCCAATATTGCTTTCTGTGAGAATCTGTAAATCCAGATCCAACATTTACTTTTACAATTCCATCTGCTGACTCGCAGATAATTGCACCAAGCATTCCTGCAGCTTTACCTTTACCCTCTTCAACTGCAACAATTTTCAAGTCACATTCCAATTCACCTTTAAATTTGATCTGAGTCTTGCTTCGTTTATCTTCCCAAACACCACTACCATCTTTAAGAATGATGCCCTCATAACCAAGAGACAGATATTCTTGAAAGATCTCCTGTGCTTGATCTAGTGTTTCTACAATTGTAGATGACACAGTCCAAATCTTTTTACCCCCAGACTTCTGCTTGTTTACAATTTGTTCCAAAGTAGAAAATCTTTTTGAGTATGGAGTTGAACAATGTCCTGTTTCAAACATAACATAGGGAATTAGATCCCAAACAGATGCATGAACCAATGATGCTTCTTTGGCAGAGATTGTTCCTTTGTTTGCTTTATTGAGAATGCCATTGCCAGTCTGACGATCTGCAAACTGATGGTCACCATCAAACATAACCAATAACTCACCATCAAATACACAATCGATACTACCTGCCAATGCAGCAAACTCTTTCTCCAGATTACCCAGTAGATGAATCTGTTTACCATTTCGGCTACGGAATTCTACTTTACCATCTCTGACGATAGCATTGAATCGCATACCATCCATCTTCATTTGAGCATAGGCTGGGAATTTAATCTTATCAACCAGCTTCTGTTCAAATGGGCTACACAACATGCATGGGTACTCAGCAATCAATCCACTCCAAACTTTATTGGCAGTGGATACATCAACACCACACTTCAGATCTTTCTGAATGATTCGTTCGATAACTTTAGCATCATCTGGTGATAGAGATGAGAGCAACATGCGTAGATATTCGATTGCTGCATTACCTGTAACAGTGCGAGAAGATAGATCATAAAGTGCTCCAAGTGCATTCTCCAAAGAAGTTTGTTGTTTGTCAGTAACATACTGCGGGATCTTACGCTGATAGAATTGCGTAAAGGGATCGAGAGCCAAGCGAACAACATCTCGTAGCACTTCGTTATCGCTGTGTGCGTTTAGTTGCTCGATCTTGAAGTTGCGGGAATTGTTGCTTGCTAGGCTATCGAGAAAAGAATTAATGTTCATTGTTTACCTGTTCAATGTGTTTACATTTGCCATGATATTTAAAACCGATACATGTGCATGTCATACCATTATCTGTTTCTTCGACATAATACACGTGGTCTTTACTTCCATTAATCTTCCATCGTTTAGTATTTGATTTGTCTTCATAACGCTGAAGAATTTTGAATTTACGATAGCGTGTATCAAACATAAGTGGTTTCTTAAACTTCATGAAGTCTTGTGGATTGTTCCACTTAAAGTATCCAATGATTTTATCCATTGAATCATTCATGAGGTATGTATGATTCGGTTGACGATAATCAACCTGCCATACAGTGATCTCTTTAGCGAGGATCATGCTGCGTCCTTAAAGTAACCATAGGGCAGACCATTGAGAAAACAGAAGTATTCCCAGTCGCCATCAGCTTGACTGGCATCCATGATCCAGCGAAGTGCAGTGGCACGATCTTTCGCCCCCATGCAGATGGTATTGGTGACATGCTGTTCGAATTTGGCGATGGATTCTTCCTGCATCTTCTTCTCTTCAGCGAAGACGATCTCAGCTTGCTTGCTGAGTGCATCCAACTCTTGCTCGAGTTCTTGCTCAGTCATTGATTCGTAATTCATCCAGCGAGGACGAACACCATGAACATCTTTGTAGAAGTCATAGTGAGTTGCAGCCAACTGTTCTTTACGACTCAATTCTTCCCAAGTTTTCATCACATTCTCCATCATAATAAGATTATTATACACTAAGTTGCAATTAAAGACAAGTCTTTTATGCACCTATCGTACGACGTGGATATCCAGTTGCAAACCCATTTGTGCCAGAAACAAATCCACGAGAAGACTTTGCAGCCATCTTAGACTTGCGAACACGAGCAGGTTTACCAGTTTCGATAACTCCACCCTTCTTCAAGAATGCCTTCAATGCCTTCTCAGATTCTTCACGGATCTCTGCCTTAGTTTGCACAGAACGATTGTAAATAGTCGCAACTTTCACCTGTTTCTTTTGACTCAGTTTCATTATACAGACTCCTTCATGTTAATTTTCTTCCAACCAAAGCTGGCACAAACAAAAGACTCATCAGTGTCTAGATTACAGACAATGTCACCAACACTAAGACTATGCATCTTACCAACAACTTCGATCAGACTTGCATCTTCTTCGCAAACAAAGTTAGCGATTCGGAAAACTTCATCCATCGATCGAGCATCAACACGAGCCACCAATTCGAATTGATCAGAAATTTCTTCGATCTGAATTTCGTTCATGAAATACAGATCACGACTGTTTTCATTTTCAAAGGGGAGTTGATAAACTAGGTAAGTAGACATCTTGCTCATTTCATTTCCTTTCTTCATCATAATAGAGTCTATTATTCCTTAAATTGCAATTAAAGACAACAACTAAATGCAAAAAACCCTACCGATGGTAGGGTTATTATTGCGGCTAGTCTAGAGGGTTTGGAGGGAGGATTCTCGTAAGTAAGTTAGTACTTACTTACTTAAGAGCAGATGCAGGGACGATTTCGATTCCCGACCCAAAAATACGATTGTACTCATTCACCATTTTAATGTCAGCCTTTGCTTCAGCTGCAATTGCAGATCGAGATAAAGTGATATTGCCGACCGAATATGGCATGTAAGGAATAAGAGCCAGCCCGACTCCAGTTTGAGTTTGCTGCATCATAATTGTTGCTGGTGCTTTTAACTCTAAAGATGTTTCGTATGAGTTAAAAATTTCTCCAATAAGTTCTTCACCACTAATCAATTTAAATACACGAATGTTTGCCATAATTATTCCTGAGTGACTAAATTTTCAATAAAATCTGCTGCTTCATGTTGATCAGTGAAATAACGAATCATTAAAGTTTCTAGATCATAACAATGATGTGCAACAACCATGATAGTTCTGGCTTTAAAGACAGAAACTTTTAATATCCACTCACCACGACGAACAGTGACGAATGAGATAAGGTTTGGAGATATCTTTGCTTTCATCATAATAGTATTTAGGGAGAGCCGAAACTCTCCCTAACTATTACGACGTAGTAAGGTTACTTACACTTAGAAAATTCTTCCATAAGTTCTACTGCCTTCTTATGGTTTCCCATTCTTGCTTGAACAGATGCTGCTCTAGCGTAACCAATACCTTTGAAGAAAATATAGACTCCTCTTAAAATTTTCTTCATGATGATTTCTTCTTTGCTGCTTTCTTTTCCAATAACAATTCTGGTTCAACTGGCGTAAGATTATTAGCTGCAAATTCAGAGACAGAAATACCTTCATCAGAGATGTCGATTTTCTTCGGCTGCTTATGCGTTGGAACTAAACGCTCCAAAAAGATTTTAAGCATACCATTAATCATCTGAGCACCATTAACAACTACTTGATCATCAACTACGAAACTACGAGTAAATGCACGAGTTGCAATTCCTTTGTATAGAAATGCTTGGGTGTCATCTTTCGTTTCACCTTTGACAATTAGTTTGTCGCCATCAAGTGTAATCTCTACATCTTGTTTACCGAAACCAGCGACTGCCAATTCAATGACATACTTGTTTTCGTCAGACTTGTAGATATTGTATGGTGGATAGTTTGGAATATTTTTTGTGATCTCGTCATGGAGTTTTGCCATGCGATTCCACTGATCATCGAAACCAACAAATAGTTTGTCGAAGTCTTTGAAGACTGTTGGAATTAAAGTCATGGCTATCTCCTTACTTGGTTGCGAATACTTTCTTTACATCGAACTTAACTGCTTCTTCAGCAACTTTAGTTCCGATATCGAAAGTACTTTTTGCTACAGTCTTTGCGAATGTAGTTTGTGCGTCAACGAAGTCTTGAAGAGATTTAGCGATATCTTTGTCTTGAACGAATGTCTTGACGAAAGAAGATTTTGCACCTTGAATGGTGTCAATAGTTGTGTTGATTGCTTGTAACATATAGTTCTCCTATTAAGCGAGATAATTGTAATTCTCTATCCCAGATGGCGATAGAGGGTTAGTTGGTGGATTTACCAGAATACTCGGTTTGGCTCCACCGAGCCATTTCCCATCCCGAATGGGACTAATCTATTTATGCTGCAGGGGTCTTCTCTGCTTCTTGGCTTTGCTGTTGCTTTACCATTTCCGCAACTTGTGGTTCGCCTTGCTGCTTAATTTTATTAATAAGCAGTACAACTTCTTCAAATGGGTGTTTACCAAGTGTACGAAGAATCATATTAATCTCTTCAACAGACAATTCAAGTTTAATCATTTTTCACCTTTTTTCCTATATTATATTTTGGAACTAATTCCCACTGGTCTTTTTCTTTATATGAGACCACCTTAATCTGAGACAAAGACGCTTTCTGTTCTGCTTGGGATGGACTAAGGATTTTTAACAATTCCCAGTCTTGTAGCAATCCAGCAATAGCGTTTCTTCTCTCGATATCTCCATTTGTAATATTAGACTCTTTCCCATCTAGAGCAAAGAGTTCTTTAAAATGGACAATAAAGTATCTACCCTGTTTATGTAAAATGTGACAGGATTGATATAATTTGTTTTCTTTTCTGGAGGCGATGCCGATGCGTGTTAGTGTTTCTCTAACTTTTAGGAAGTTATCTGGCTCGGGCAGACTCACTTCAAGCATTGACTCAGGCGTCCAGTCATAATAAATCATCTCAACAGTCATTTTCCACCTTTATATAATTTTTCTTTTATAATGGCCAATTGTTCCTCGCTAAGGATATTTAGTGCTTCCTTAGCCTTCTCAGAGGAATACCCAAAATACTCTTTCACAAACAATAAAGACTCAGTTTCGGCTTCTTTCTTAGCCCATTTACTGAATCTTTTTTTCTTTGTAATAGTATTTAGGAAAAAGGAAAACTGCCATTCTGGTGGAGTCCCAGAAATACGATTCATCTCATTCGCATAGAGAACAGTATCTGGAAAATATGACAACCCTCTATTAACAATAAAGGGAACATAATCTTTAGGGGCAAGAGGATCTTCGAATAGATTTTGTTTAGTGAAATTTATTGCATTAATAAAGTCAAAAGGTGTCATGTTACCCTCAAAATCCAATCCTCAGCAAATGTCTTGGCACTTTCCAATTCTGCAAAAGACTCATATCCATTATAATCATCAACAGAATCGTATACTAAAACACCAAAATTTCCCAGTGAGTCTTTGTAAACCTTTGCATTCCTACTTCCATATTGGTGATTACTAATAATCGGTAGCAAACTCATGTTCTAAATCCTATTTCTTTTAGGTTATCCTCTGTACAACCAAATCTTTTACCAGGATATTTTTCGCTCAATCTGTCTTCTAATTCTTTTCTATTATTAGCCTGAGCAATAAATAACGAATCTTCATAATGATACGCTAAAAGCATATCATTGTGCTTTTCTATTTTTATTTTAATAAGATTACGTTCTTCATCTTGCAACTCTTTAGCAAGACTCTCAAACATTTTATTAGTTTGTTTGATCACAACTCTTTCTCTAAGGTTCCAACCCCAGCAAAAAGAAATAATTGCAACAAAAATTAGAATAAGAAATTCCATAAGTTCCTCATTTAAATTTGCACTGAGCCATAATCTCAGTCAGTGCCGCCATTATATTTAGTTCATGATCAGCTACAAATGCTGCTTTATATTGATAGTCAGCCAACACTAATACAAGTTGAGGAACACTATTTGGTTCTAAATTTTGAGAAGCAGTATCATACAATTCTCTAAACAAAGAAGTTGTATCAGCATCAGAGTTTTTAGCAACCCACTTACGCACTTCAGTGAAGTCTTTTTCCTTCATCAATTTGATAAGACTCTTGAAAGATTCTTCTGACATGTTTAGAAGAATACCAGAATCAATCTTACCAGATACGGAATAACGCTGAAGTTCGTTTAGGATACGACGATAGTCAGGAAAGTGTTTTGTTACAAGTTCAGCTACAACTTTAGGATCGAATTCCACACCCTCTTGTTTAAGAATCGTAATGGCTCTTTTGAAAAACGCAGCAGCGATTTCTTGTTTTTCTTTTGAGTCGATCTTGAATTCAATGACAGCACAGCGAGAATGAATCGGTTCAATGATGCGATTCTTGTAGTTAGCAGTGAAGATAAATCTGCAATTAGCAGAGAATTCTTCCATGTAATTACGGAGTGCTGGTTGAGTGGAGTTTGCCTGTAGATAATCTGCTTCGTCTAAGATAATAACTTTCTTAGCATCAGTCAATGATACAGATGTAGCAAAACCCTTAATGGTAGTACGGAGTGTGTCGATATGACCACCAGTATCTGAACCATTAAGAATTACATACTCTGCACCAATTTCATTACACAGTGCTTTGGCAATGGTAGTTTTACCTACACCTGCAGTGCCACACAATAAAAAGTGAGGCAACTCACCTTGTGCGACATAATCCTTGAATGTCTTTTTTAAAGACTCAGGAAGAATACAATCATCAATCTTTTGTGGACGATATTTCTCAACCCACAAAAACTGTTCATCACGACTTTCAATCATATAAATCTCCACATAACAAAGAATAGAGAGGGATTATACCCTCTCGTCATTTAGAAATCAAAAGTGGAATCAGCTTCCACAGCAACATAATAAACCAAATCGCTGCTTGGAGATTTAAAACGAGAAATTTTCTTGCTGGAAATAGATACTTCATAATCACCTGGAAGCATCTTTAGATTTTCTACCTTCAGATTAACTTTGAATGCTTTATCAGTGGTACCAATTGCTTCACTGAAAGAGTTCCCAGTAGCATTCTTTTTGTCTCCAACAACTGCAGTAATAGTAGTTCCATCACCAACAATTGACACATCTGCTGCACGAAGAACAGAGGCAGTCTTATGGATCATGTTCAGCATCGATGCTGACATATTAAAAGAAATTTCTGCTTCAGGGAATGTGATTGCTTTCTGAGGTGCAGTCAAAACAGATGGTTCTGCAGCGAAGAATTTAATCTTCATGTTGCCTTGACTGATTGATACATACTTGTCTTGGAAGGTGAGTTCGGGGTCATCGAACAAAGACATCGCACCTAGGAATTCGTTTAGATCATAAATTCCAAAGTCAGGGAATGTTTCTGTTACAGTTGCATCTGCCATCACATTCTTCTGACCAGAGATTGTTGCGAGTTTGTTGCCATTCTTTAAAAGAAGATTGCTGTTAATTCCCGCAAAGTTCTTAAAAAGAGCAACTGTTTCTTTACTAAGTTTCATACTTTCTCCTGTCAAATAAAACTACATTACTATGTATAAACATTATACCTCAAAAACCGATAATCCGACAAATATATTTGCCGTTTTCACTTTGTGGAATCTTTAGAGTATTTCACATCATGCTCATAAAGAAACATCAAGCAACACATTGCATGCGCCAAGTGATTCTTACCAGACTCAGGATCGTTTTGCTCTCCCTCTTTCCATGCCCATAGATGTCGTTGCATTGCATCAAAGTATCTGCGCTTAGAATCTGGAACATGTTTCCAATTATCTGGTTCGTATTTCTCTGCACCAAATGTTAGAATTTCTACAGTTGCTTTTAATGCAAGTGGTGGCAGTAAACCGTATTGCAGTTTACCGCCATCAAATTTACGACCACCTGTCGTTGCGTTTTGAGATTTTTTAACTTCTTCTTTGCTTGCCATATTCATCTCCAATGAAACCAAATATGGACACTCTTTCAAGTGTCCATATGCAGTTCACTGTTTAACGAGTAAACACAGAAGCACCTGCAACACGATTGGCAATTGCAACCATAGAACGAGTAGGTTGGCCAAGACGATACTTAACAACCTTAGTTCCGTTCACAACTGCGTCGTTTGCATAAACGCAATAACCTTGCTCACGAAGATTACGGATAGTGCTGGCAGGATGAGCGATACCAAAAGAAGCAGAAATCTGTTTGGCAGTAAATACCTTACCATTCCTCAAGTGTTTCAAAAGTAGATCTTGTTTAGACATATTATCTCCATTATATAACCATCAAACGAAAAGAATCGCAGGGAGACGATGGCGTATCTCCCTGCGACAAGTAAAGTCTAAGTATTAGACTTCGATACCATTTTCTTTCAGAATCTGATTGAAGTCTTCTACATCTTGATCGACTTCAACAGAATCATCAATAATTTTCTGCAGACGAGAAGTCTCAATCGCTTCTTTCTTTTCTGCAACTACATCTTGCTTCTTGACTTTAACAGTCTTGGCTTTCTGAAGTTTCGCAACTTTAGCCTTAGCCTTAGCGACTTTGGGAGTCTGCTTTTCAGCAAGTTCTTTCTGATATGCAGTCATTTCTGCATCAGTGGGTAGTGGTAGCTGATACACACCACGCTCGATCTTGTTCTTATTGAACAACCAGTTAGGATAACCGATCTTCTCACCCTTAGCACCAGTGCGTTGGTCACGCAATGAATAATAGATTGCAGCACACTCTTTCAGAGTAATGCGACCATCCTTTTTGTATTGCTTGTTCTGCTCAAGAACAGCAACAACAAAACGCTTTTGGGAAAGTGACAGGTTTGCAAATTTCAACATAATAAAGTTCCTTTTCAAGTTTTGAGAAATAATTATACTACAAGTGCAATTAAAAGACAAGTTCTTTTTGTAATAACCCTACTATCAGAAGGGGATTTCATCTGACTCAGGTTTCTTGGGTTCCTCTGCAACTACTTCAGGTTCAGGCTGTGGATTTGCAACTTTATCGAACAAATCGATAAATGCAGTCTTTGTTGCAGAGTCAAAACGATTGCAACAGAGTTGCACTGCCTTAGCACGATCTTTAAAAATCGCAAAGGCACGAACAATGTGAATCATACGACGAGTTGTAATCGTTTCATCCACACCACCATCCTCGAAAGTTCGGCGAATTGCATCAGCCCACTTTACGAGTGTCTCTGCAAACTCTTCATCGACACATGAATAAGTTTCCATGAGATTCTTTACAATCTTAACTTCTACTTTTGCATTGGGATAATCCTGCTCGAATGTTACGGCAAATCGCTCCAAGAATGCTTCGTTCAAAATATTCGTACCGATGTAACGACCATCGTCTGAACCCTTACCCTTAGTATTCGCAGTCGCAATGACATTGAATCCAGCAGCTGGAACAATCATCTCATTCTTGAGTTTAAAGTAATAAGGTTTACCCTCAAGAATCGGTTGCAAACACAACAGAGTATTTGCAGATCCAGCATCGATCTCGTCAAGAAGCAGAGTTGTACCATTGCGCATTGCAATAAGCACTGGACCTTCTACAATTTGCACGTTACCATCCTCGAGAGTCTTCGATCCGATGAGTTGTTCCTCATCAGTCATCATGTTGAGGTTAACACGAATGAGAGGTTTCTTGTGTTTAGCGCAAATCTGCTCAACCATCGTGGACTTACCATTACCAGTTGGTCCACTGATATATGCAGGATAAAAGATTCCAGACTTAATGATGTTTTCCAAATCACCATAGTTGCCAAATGGCACAAAATTAGGATCTTTTCGGGGAATCAATGCTGAAGTGTTGGTATAGTCGACAACAAAGGATTCTTGTTTCACAGGATTATCTTTCAAAGCAGTATTACCAACAACAGCAGCACGATTGGTACCACCATTAATGGCATACAAACCACGACCAACTTTATCTTTCATAAGCCACAGGGGATATTTCTCAGTCTTGAGTTTAGACATAACATCAAGCAACTGGGGACGACTCACTGTTCCCTTAGATTGCACATCAGGATACATCTCAAAGAGTTTAATCTCAAACTCACGCCTAAAAATTTCATCAACTTTTGCCATCACAAATCTCCATAATAAAGTTACAGGTATAATTATTACTCAAAATCTAATAAAAGACAAGTCTTTTCTACAATAACCCTACACTTAGTGGGGTTATTGCAACCCCTTATGCTACAAGGGTTACGAAGCGATTCAATAAGATTCGACTAGTCTTTTTCACATTGAGGAATTTACCGAAGTTCTTTGCAATCGATTTAGCATTAGCATCTGCATTGACATCCAACTCACCCTCTTGAATCACAGTTGATGATTGGGGGATCAAAAACAGTTCATCACGACCACTATTTGCAATAGAAGCAAATCCCTTAGTGCGAAAATCTTTACGCCAGTCTTCAATCACTGAGTGAAAATCGCCACGGAAACTCGGCAACGACGCTTGCAAGAAGTTTCTAAGATCACCTTTACGATTCTCACAGATATGAAATCCAACAAGTGAGACATTGTAACGATCCTTAATCATACGCAAAATGGTGTTTGTTTGACTGTTAGAGTAACGATCAATCTCATAAGTTTTTTGTGTGATCTCATCACGAATTAGATTTTTAATTTTGATGCGTTTATATTCATGACCATTAATCTCAGTACGTGAGTCTTCAATACTACGATTATAAGTTGTCAAAGAACCACCTTCACCATCAGTTAGAGTGATGAATGTCATTTTCTCGATGGAATTGTTCTTAATGTATTCTCCGAGTTTATGATACATCCATACCAGTCCTTCATTAAGGGGAGTGCCACCAGTGGCATACCCTTTGTTCCAAAAGAAACGATGATCTAGCACACGTTTAGCCATAATATTAAATTCGCTAGTAGTCATCTTGTTGCTGAACAACTCCATTAGATGAAAACCATCAACGCAATTTATCAGTTCATTTTGTTCTGATTTGATCCTATGTTTTTCACGTTGAATATCTACATACTTTCTATATTCTTCTGGAGTCATATTAGAATTACGCTCTTGCCTACTAGTTTCCTCATATGCAGATGTAAAAGCAAGAACACGATACGGTACTTGAATTCTATTACAGAACATGGCAAGATTGATAACCTGTTTCAACGTATCACGAATCACATCATTCATCGAACCAGACCAATCCACAAGCATAATCATGCCGTGATTCTTACCATTAGGAAAAGTAGTCACACGCTTGAAAAGATCGTCCTTCAACTTGTATGCATAAATTTTACGCATATCAAGAGAGCCAATCTTAGAAACAGATGCACGTTTGTAAAGTGTAGCGGACTTCCTCATCTCGAATTCTTTTACAAGATAGTTTACCGTACGACTAGACTCATTCTTAAACTGCAAGAAATCTTTCCCAAGACTTTCATAAAATTTAGCCTTTTGCTCATCACTCATGTGACGCAGAGTCCAGTCATACTGTTCGTTCTGTTCCATAGTCCACTGTTCTGGACTTTTAGTTTCGTTTAGAATTCTTTTGTACGGAATGATCGGATCATATTCATACTCGGTATCAAATTTCCAATACTTGTACTCTGTATTTTCGTCAGCCAGATCTTCAAGTTTGTTGCGAAAAATGCGTTCAGTTTGAGACTCTAGATCCTCTTCTTTTTCTGCACGCTCATCGTTCTGATGTTTAGGTGTGTTACCAAGTGGGTCAAGATCAGAATCTTCATCGTCTTCTTCACTCCAGTCACCATCCATATCAACATCAAAGTCTCCATAGACTGGATCATCTTCCTCATCGTCTTCTAGGTCTAGAGGATTCTCTTGTTTCATACGCTCCTTGCGTTCTTCTGCTTTCTGTTTTGAAAAAGCATAAATGTCTTTTGCAAGAGCAATCACATCTTCGATAGTTTCGGTACGTTCAGCACGATTGACAAATTCTTTTTCGTCTGCATCAAACTTGACACCGCATTGGAATCCAGCTTTGAAATACAAATTGATTTTGTCGATAAGAAGAAGATTGTCGAGACTCGGCACTTGCTTGATGCCAAAAAAGTCACGATCGTTGAGTTGCTTGTATCCTTCGTTCATGCGTTTGCGCAGACCAGGATACTTGCGTTTGATAAGTTTTTCGATTCGAACATCTTCGATAATGTTCAGATAGCCCATCATCTTAGGATTTTCCTTGATGGGTTCCATATATGGTTCGCCAGTATACAAAGCATGACCGACTTCGTGTCCGATAAGCATATCTTCAATTTCAGGAGTCATGTCTTTCCACATCGGAAGAGTCAACACACGTGACTTAATGTCAAAAGATGCAGTACGAGTGCGTGCACGAATCACCGATAGGTTTTCAGTTGCAAGAAGTCGTGCGGAGAGATCAGTCGATTTCATTTCCATTATTTATTCTCCAAATGCCATATCATGCTCAACATCAGTAAGAACACGCTCAACGTGTTCACGATTCAATAGTCCAAGACCATCAAATTCAAGTTCATCTGCAATGCCATATCTTAGTGCAAGCATCACAAGGGAGTAATCACTAAAATCAGACCACATACTTTCCATCACATTTCTCCATGAGTTATACCGTAATTATTCCCTAAAAATGAATAAAAGACAAGCACTTTTTTGGAGGACTAAAACCCTGTGTAGATAAGGGTTTGCAGGTAAGTAGATACTTACGTTTTTACAATTACACTAAAATCGTTGCGTTTTTCAAATTTAATCACTGACCTAAACTTATCGAATAGCTGGTCACCTTTGTGAGAAATAACGAAGATGTTGGAGTTTTCACCGAATGAGTTCATCAATGTGAGGAAGTAATCTGTTCCTGCAGTATCCAGAGAAGAATCAAAGATCTCGTCAAGAATGAGTAGGTTTGTATTGACTGAGTTCTTCATCTTTGCAATCTGTCTCCAAGTGAAAAGGATTGCAAGGTCAATACGCATCTTCTCGCCTTCAGAGAAACTGGCGTATGTAAAATCATCACGATGACGAGATTTTACAATTTCATTGAATGCTTCATCAAGTTCAAAATGGATATAAGCATCCATCGCATTTAGATACTTATTGATAAGTTTGTTCATCACAGGTAGATACTCACGAATGATCGCAGTTTTAATACCAGTATCTTTCAGAAGAATGGATGCAACCTCTTCAAGATTTCGAGTTTCTTGTAGAGAATTCTTCAGAGTAATCTTGTCGAGAGCATCCTTGGCTAGTTGTTTTAACTTTGCCTTTTCTTCATCAAGATTCGTAGTGTCTGCTTTATTTGTTTCAATCTCAGTTTCAAACTCTTTAATTTGTTTATTTAATAAAGTGATAGTTGAGTTCTTTGTAGAGAGTTCGATATTCTTTGTAGTAATCTCATCAATGATCTTATTGATGTCTGTTAATTTGTTTGTCAGATTAGTAAGGGCATCTTCCAAATCAGTGATCTTTTTATTATTCTCTTGCATCTTATTATGCAAGTCATGAATAATCTTTTGCTTATGATCTTCAGGAATGTCTTGTGCACATGATGGGCATACATCGTGTTCGTTGAAAAACTCTGCATCATGTTCACAGGTTTCTACCTTTTCATTGAGTTTGGTTTTTAACTGTTTGGCTTTCTCAATATCTTCAGATAATCTTTCCTTACCTGTGATGCTTGCTTTAAGAGTATTGATCTCTTCCACGATGGTGATGATCTCGCTCTCCGTAGTAGAAATTTGAGCATTGTTAGCATCAATCTTCGCTTGGACTGCTTTAATGCTCTCATCCTTTGCATTGGAGAGAGTTTTAATGAGAACTTGTTGCGCTTCGACTTTATCCTTTGCACTTTTGATGTCAGACTCAACTCTAATAATTTCATCCTTAGTTTCTTGTGCCTTTTCCTTTAATAACTGGTTCATTGTAGAAAATATGCGAATATCAAGAATATCTTCGATCACTTCTCTGCGTTGGCTTGGAGGTAATTGCATAAATGGAACAAACGATGCACTACCAAGAATTACTACCTGTGTGAATGTCTTATAGTTAAGTTTAAGGATCTGCTGTTCTAAAATCTTTTGATAATCTCTTGATGCTGCATCTTGATTTAATAGTTCGCCATTTTGCCAAATCTCAAAGATATTTGGTTTGATGCCACGAACAATTTTATAATCTTTTGCACCAATAGAAAATTCAATCTCAACAATACATTTCTTACCATTGATACTATTAATCAGCTGATTTTTATTAATGTTACGAAATGGTTTTCCAAACAATGAGAAGCACAATGCATCTAAAATTGTGCTTTTACCTTCACCATTCTTACCAATAATAAGAGTTGTGGGTGATTTGTTTAATAGAACTTTATTCGGTGAGTTGCCAGTTGATAGGAAATTCTGCCAAGCGATTGAGCGGAAGGTTATCATTCACTTACCTTTACTAATGTTTTCTTTCCACGGTAACATCTGAAGATTTTCTTTAACAGCAATTTCTTCTGGTGGAATGTTATTATCAAATCCATATCGAATAGAGACAATATGATCTAAGTGGTAGATTCCAGCTTGACCAGCTAACCCTCTTGGATAATTGTTTGGGTTAATCTCTGTGTGATGCTCTTCGTATATTTTTCTAGTTAAAACATGCACTCTATTTGAGTATCTACGATATTCTGGAGTGCTTTCCTTTTTCAAGGTATTTCTATATTCTTCAGTTTGCATATAAGATTTATCAATGTTCTTACTACCGCAACTCTGAGAACAATATCTTTTAGTGTCAGATGGAGTGACCATAAAAGATGCTCCACAATACAAGCAACTTCGTTCTTCTTGTTTAACCTGCCATGGTCTTTCTTTCCCTTTCTTGCTGCCTTTTGGAACAGTGACCCCAAGTTTGGATCTCCATCGTTGGGCAGTAGCAGTTCCTATACCAAGAACTTTAGATATTTCTACTAAAGTCTTAGATGGATTAGTTAAAATCAAAAGTTGTTCTTCTGTTAGTTTATGGAATTTCATAAATCCTCCTAATTTTATTTAGGAGTTTTCATTTTTCTATTGTGGGTTATTAAATACAATCATTAAATAAACCCAGCTTCAGTTTGTGGAGGTGCTGGTGGCTCGGCATCAGAGTAGCGATATACATACTCTGGTTCTTTCGGTACAGTGTATGGGAAAGTCACTGGTACTCGTGATTCTCTACAGGTATAGTATGACTTGAATGGTTCACCTGTATCATAGGACTTAGCCCACTCCCAAAACACTTTACCATCGATGTCGTAGCATTCACCAGTGGCTTTATCCTTGAATACATGGGATGCTCGCTTGTTCTGATAAACATCATGCCCAGTATCGCTCCACTCCCAGTCTTCACCAGTTAATGGAGCGATCGGTTCAAACTTCGCTAGTCTTGAGAATAGATTAATAGCATATGGTGCAGAAGAGCCAGAGTGCCCCTCACCTTCAAAAACTTCCAACAATTTCAGAACATGTTCACAAATCATCCCCTGCATCTCATCAGTGAATTCTCCGTTTTCGTTTACCCAACCTGCTGCTCGGAATTCTTCACGAGCGTGTTTTTCATAATTATTCATTTAGCCTTCCATTTCACACCCATAATCTTATAGAGATATCTTCTAAAGATACTAGGTTTATTTTTAGACAACACTGTTAGTGGAGTCTGGTCGATGTCAATACAAAAAGATGGTTCGATGTTACTCAAAGTTGCCCATGTAACTCCTGTTCCATCAGCAATCAATACAGAACCAGAAATCATGTCTGCTCGTTTCTTTTCCTCATATGCATAACTTGGTTTAAAGTCCAAGTCAAGAGGGATCTGTTCTGTCAGTGGAAAGAAATACTGAATCTCAAGTTGTTGCATTTTATACCTCTACATTAACAGCTTCCGTATACAATGTTCTCATAAATGTTTTAATCTTTTCTTTGTCAACATCTGTTTCAACAGAGTCAACATAGTTGGAAAGAACAGACAATGTATCTTCTAGATTAATTTCTTCGCCAATCTCACCATCTTCAAACTCAGAGAGATCTTCGATAATCTTAATATCGTATGCTCCCTTATTATACAACTTAGTAATAAATTTGTCAAATTTATAATAGTCTGTTTTGTTTACAACTACCAATTTCAAATATGTTTCTTTAAGATCTAATGCATCTAAATCGATCGGTTCACTATCCTTATCGTTGTATTCGATTCTGGCAAACATAGTATTAGTATTTGGGATGAAGCATAATTCCCTGCTTGATAAATCGAACAAGTGAAATCCTCTGGTATCGTTGTAATCTTGCCAAGTGAGTTCATATGGATTTCCGAGGTAGAAGATATGTCCATCATCACTTTTGTGATGATAATGCCCACTAAAAACCAGATCAAACTTATTGAATGTCTCTTTAGAAAGTCCTTCATTTGACTGCATTCCTCTGTGCATAGCAAACCCTGCGATCTCGAAATGACCCATACAGAGTTCTGCTGTTGTTGTTTGCATCTCATCTAGAGATGCTTGATAGTTCTCTGGGCAAATCCATGGCATCATGCAAATCTTAATACCATTAATTTCAATAGTTGTAGGTTTATCAATCACATTGATGTTAGAATACTCTCGCAGAAGTAAATCTGGAGAGTTTACATCATTGGTGTTTTTGAAATAGGTATCGTGATTCCCTGCCAACATGTGAACACTTATATTCAGTTCACGCAGACGATCGAAGAACATTTTCTTTGCACGATCAAGTGCATAGAAGTTTACATATTTACGACGATCGAATGTGTCACCAAGAATTAATAAGGTATCGATTTTATTTTCAACTAGTGTTGGAAAGAATATGTTATCATAAAACTTTTGAAAGAAATCAAGAAACGCTATGCTGTCATTTCTAGCACCGAAGTGCTGGTCTGTGATAATTGCTACTTTCAAATAAAACCTACCTTTCTGATTGTTTTAGCAACTTGTGCCTTTTCAGATTGTTGATTAAAAACTTCAGCGATAGAATACTTTTCTGTTTCTTTGCCACGTGGACGAACA